>OFIS01000006.1_pt1 | contig 403999 bp, 365 predicted proteins | sample 1775071 | NCBI WGS metagenome assembly OFIS01 (sample SAMN08195774, study PRJEB24354) | sludge metagenome | isolation source: sludge from phenol fed wastewater aerobic bioreactor C | place: India: Nagpur | collected 2016-09-17
AAGCAGAAGACGGCATACGAGATAACCGTTCGTGACTGGAGTTCAGACGTGTGCTCTTCCGATCTGGCTTGCCGCGCACTCTCAGGCCGTCGACGATGATGTCGCCGCCCTCGATGGTCTCCAGCGCGTTGATGCAGCGCAGCAGCGTGGACTTGCCCGAGCCCGAGGGCCCGACGATCACCACCACCTCGCCGGCGTCGATGCCCAGGCTGATGCCGTCGAGCACCGTGTTGGCGCCGAAGCGCTTGGTGACGTTCCTGAATTCGACGATGCTCATGCGATGCGCGTCTTGTGTTCGACGACCTTGAGCACCAGCGCGATGCACCCGGTCATCATGAGGTAGATCACGGCCACCGTGCCCCAGATCTCCACGGCGCGAAAGTTCGTCGCGATGATCTCCTGCCCCTGGCGCGTGAGCTCGGCCACGCCGATGACGATGAACAGCGACGAATCCTTGAGGCTGATGATGCACTGGTTGCCCATGGTCGGAATCATGCGGCGCAGCGCCACCGGGCCGACGATGAAGGCCATGATCTTGTGAAACGGCAGGCCCATGGCCAGCCCCGCCTCGTGCAGTCCCTTGGGCACCGACTGCAGCCCGGCGCGCACGATCTCGGCGATGTAGGCGCCCGAGTTGATCATCAGCGTGAAGATGGCCGCCGTGAAGCCGTCGATGCGCAGGTTCACCAGCAGCGGCAGCGCGAAGTAGATGAACATCACCTGGACCACAATGGGCGTGCCGCGGATCAGGAGGATGAAGATCTGCGCGAAGATGGAGACGCTGCGCCCTATCCACTGCGGGAAGCGCCATAGCAGCAGCGCCGCCGCGGCCAGCAGCACGGCCGCCAGCACGCCGCCCGGCACCGCGGCCAGTGCACCGCCCGCGAAATGCAGGGCCAGCCCCAGCACCGCCACGAAGGCGACGACCCAGGCCGCATTGCGCCGGTTGACCGGCACGTGCACGTAGGTGACGACGATGCCGAACAGCCCGCCGATCACGCTGCCGCCCAAAAGGCCCATCGCGGTGATCTTCAGGGTCATCCACGACCCCGCCATCAGATCGGGCCAGGCGGCCCAGATGGAAGACCAGTCAAAGGTCATTGCAATGCTCCGCTGAATACGACAAAGCCGCCCTTCCCATGTGCGGACAGGGCGGCGCTGTCAGGTGAGCGCAGGAATCAGTCAGGCTTCTTGCCGAACCAGGTCTCGTAGAGCTTGTCGTAGGTGCCGTTGGCCTTGAGCTCCTTGAGAGCCTTGTTCACCACCGGCACCAGCGCGCTCCCCTTGGGGAAGGCGATGCCGTAGAAGTCGCCGCTCTTGAGCGAACCCGTGACTTTCACCTTGCCCGCGCCCGCGGTCCTGGCGTAGTACTGCACGTTGGGCGTGTCGTGCACCACGGCGTCGATGCGGCCCGTGGCGAGCTCGAGGAAGGCGTTGTCGATGTTCGGAAACAGCTTGAGCTTGGCGCCGGGCACGTTGGCCTTCATGTAGTCCACGCCCACGGTGCCGGTCTTCACCGCCACGGTCTTGCCGTCCAGGTCCTTGGCGGTCTTGATCGTGCTGGCTTCAGGCGCCAGGATGGCCAGGCCCGATTCATAGTAGGGGTCGGAGAAATCCACCACCTTGGCGCGGTCCTCGCGGATCGTTATGCCCGCCAGCGCCGCGTCGATGCTCTTGGTCTGCAGGCCCGGGATGATGCCGTTGAAGTCCATGGGCTGCAGCTTGTACTGCAGGTTCGCCTGCTTGGCGATGGCCTCCCACAGCTGGATGTCGAAGCCCGTGTATTTGCCGTCCTGCTTGAACTCGAAGGGCACGAAGGCGGTGTCGGTGGCGACGACCAGCGTCTTGTCGGCGGCGTGCGTCATGGGCGCCGCCAGGGTCATGACCAGGCCGAGCGTGGCGGCCTTCAGGGCTTGTGTGAATTTCATGGGGTCTCCTGAAAAAATAGTGCTCTCGGGCTTGTGGCCCTTGGTTTGAGCGCGTTCTGAGGCGCGCAAGTATAAGCGCGCCCATTTTTTGCTTACGCCGGACTTACGCCGGGTGCGCACCGGCGCGTGCCGCATCGCGCGTCGTCAGCCGGAAGTTTCTGGCCAGGTCGATGAAGGCCCTCAGGTAGGCGGTGTCCAGTTCGCCCTCACGCGTGCCCAGGTGGATCTGCTTGGCGATGCCCTTTTTTCCTAGGCGCAGCGGCACCACCGCCATGCGCTCGGCGTACTCCAGCGCGAGCCAGCGCGGCAGCGCCGCGACGCCCCGGCCGCTCTCCACCATCTGCACCATGATGTCGGTCGTCTCTATCGTCTTGTGGCGCTTCGGCGCCTGGCCCGCGGGCAGAAGGAATTGCGTGTAGACGTCGAGCCGGTCGGTCGAAACCGGGTAGGTGATGAGCGTCTCCTGCGCGAGATCGCGTGGCCGCAGGTATTCGCGATCCGTCAGGCGGTGCGCCCGGGCGACGAGCAGCACCTGTTCATAGTCGAACACCGGCTCGAACACCAGGCCCGGCCGGTGGACCGGGTCGGGCGTGACGAGCAGGTCGATTTCATACGCCAGCAGCGCGCCGATGCCGCCGAACTGGAATTTCTGGCGCACGTCCACGTCCACGTCCGGCCAGGCCTTGAGATAGGGCGAGACGATCTTCAGCAGCCACTGGTAGCAGGGGTGGCACTCCATGCCGATGCGCAGGCTCCCGCGCTCGCCCTCGGCAAACTGGCGCAGCCGCTCCTCGGCCAGTTCGAGCTGCGGCAGCACGCGCTGCGCCTGTGCCAGCAGGTAGCGCCCGGCCTGCGTCAGGCGCAGCCCCCGGCCCTCGCGCAGCCAGATGGCCGTGCCCAGCTGCGTCTCCAGCTTTTTCATGCTGTGGCTCAGCGCCGATTGCGTCAGAAACAGGCGCTCGGCCGCGGCGGTCAGCGAGCCCTGTTTCTCGACCTCGGCGACGATGGCGAGGTGGATGCGCTCCAGTGTTGACATGAATATAATTCATTAAAACGTGAATTAATACCATTTTACGTCATTGATCATTTTTCCTACGATGCGTTGGATTCATGCCTCTGGAAGGAAAAACAATGACGACTCTGCACAACCTGGGCTTCCCGCGCATCGGCGCGCAGCGCGAACTCAAATGGGCGCTGGAGAGCTACTGGAAAGGGCAAAGCCCGCGCGAGCAACTGCTGGCCACGGCCGCCGAGCTGCGCCAGCGTCACTGGGCGCGGCAGCAGGGCCTGGCCTGGGTTCCGGTGGGCGATTTCTCGCTCTACGACCAGGTGCTGGACATGAGCTTCGCGCTGGGCAACCTGCCCGAGCGCGTGCGCGGCGACCACGGCGATGCGCTGGACAACTATTTCCGCGTTGCGCGCGGCAGGAGTGCCGACGGCGCTCGGCACGACCATGACGCGCACCATGAGGGTTGCGGCGGCGTGGCGGCGGGCGAGATGACCAAATGGTTCAACACCAATTACCACTACATCGTCCCCGAGCTGACGGCGGGCACGCAGTTCACGCTCGACGCCTCGCGCCTGCTCGCGCAACTGGCCGAGGCGCGCGCGCAGGGCGTTCCCGCCAAGCCGGTGATCGTCGGCCCCGTCACCTACCTCGCGCTGGCCAAGGCGCATGATGGTTCGAACAAGCTGGCGCTGCTCGACCGCCTGCTGCCGGTCTATGCCGCGCTGCTCGACGCGCTGGCCGCGGAGGGCACCGAGTGGGTACAGATCGACGAGCCCATCCTCGTGACCGAACTCGATGCCGACTGGCAGCACGCCTTCAACACAGCCTACCACCAGCTCAAGAGCAGCCGCGTGAAGATCCTGCTGGCCAGCTACTTCGGCGCCCTGCTGGACAACAAGTACCTCGCGGCGAACCTGCCGGTGGCGGGGCTGCATGTGGATGCGTTGGCGAGCCGCGAGGACGCGCGCCAGCTTATCGGCCTGCTGCCGCCGCACAAGGTGCTGTCCCTGGGCGTGATCGACGGGCGCAACGTCTGGAAGACCGACCTGGCCGCGTTGCTCGACTGGCTGGAGCCGATCGCCACGCAGCTCGGCGATCGCCTGTGGCTCGCGCCCACGTGTTCGCTGCTGCACGTGCCGGTCGATCTGGCGAGCGAAGACCGGCTCGACCCCGAAATCAAATCCTGGCTGGCGTTCGCGCTGCAAAAACTCGACGAACTGCGCGTGGTGGGCCAGGCGCTGGACCAGGGCCGCGCCGCCGTGGCCGACGAACTGGCGAGCAACGCGCGGGCGCTGGCCAGCCGCCGCCAGTCCTCGCGTGTGCACGATGCTCGGGTACAGCAGGCGCTCGCGCAGGCCACGCCCGCGATGGAGCAGCGCCACAGCCCCTACGCCGTGCGCGCGCCGCTGCAGGCGGGGAAGCTCGGCCTGCCCGCGTTCCCGACGACGACCATAGGCTCGTTTCCGCAGACCGCCGACATCCGCCGCGCGCGCAAGGAACACAAGGCCGGGCGCCTCTCCGATGCCGATTACCAGAAAGCCATGCGCGCCGAGATCGCGCACAGCGTGCGCGAGCAGGAGGCGCTGGGCCTCGATGTGCTGGTGCACGGCGAAGCCGAGCGCAACGACATGGTCGAATACTTCGGCGAGCAGCTCGCGGGTTATGCCTTCAGCGGCCACGGCTGGGTGCAGTCGTACGGCTCGCGCTGCGTCAAGCCGCCGATTCTGTTTGGCGACGTGAAGCGCACGCATCCCATCACCGTCGGCTGGATCACGTACGCGCAGTCGCTCACGAAGCGCCCGATGAAGGGCATGCTCACCGGTCCGGTGACCATGCTCAACTGGTCCTTCGTGCGCGACGACCAGCCGCGCGGCGCCACCTGCCGCCAGCTCGCGCTGGCGCTGCGCGGAGAGGTGCTCGACCTCGAAGCGGCGGGCATCTCCATCATCCAGATCGACGAGGCGGCGTTCCGCGAAGGCCTGCCGCTGCGCCACGCGCACTGGCGGGAGTACCTGGACTGGGCGATCGCCGCGTTTCGCCTCATGGCCAACGGCGTGCGCGACGAAACGCAGATCCACAGCCACATGTGCTATTCGGAATTCAACGACATCATCGCCTCGATCGCTGCGATGGATGCGGATGTGATCACCATCGAGAATTCACGCTCGGGCATGGAACTGCTCGGCGCCTTCGAGCACTTCGCCTACCCCAATGGCATCGGTCCCGGCGTGTACGACATCCACTCGCCCAACGTGCCCACGCAGCAAAGCATCGCCCAGCGCATGCGCGAGGCGGCGAGGCGCATTCCGGCGAACCAGCTCTGGGTGAACCCGGATTGCGGCCTCAAGACGCGGCAGTGGAGCGAGGTGGTGCCGTCGCTCGCGCACATGGTGGCCGCCGCCAGGGAGCTGCGCGAGGCGGCCTGAAAGTCCAATGGCCCCGGCCGGCCGGCCGGGCAGGCGGGCGGGTGACGCCGCACCGCTGAACCGTCAGGCCTTCTTCGCCTCGGCCGCCTGCGCGTGTTGCGCCATCTGGTCGATGGCCAGCGACGAGTGCGCGTAGGCGCCGCCCGCGCGCATCTCGGCGGCGACCCAGATCGCTTCCATGATCTGGCCCTCCGTCGCACCGGCCTTGAGCGCAGCGTCGGTGTGGCCGCGGATGCAGTAGGGGCACTGCGTCACGTGCGCAACCGCCACGGCGATCAGCTGCTTGGTTCTTGCGTCCAGCTCGCCTTCGGCAAAGGCCGCTGCGCTGAAGGCGCGAAACGCTTCGAGCTGCCTGGGCGCGAGTTCGCGGCGCTTGCGCGCGATGTCGGCGCTGCTGGCGGGGTAGATGGCGTGTTCCATGAAACTTCTCCTATTGCACGTTCAGGCCCGTGGGGCTGAGCAGGTAGTCGCGCAACGCGACGGCGTTGTTCACGGTTTCGTCACGCGCGCTGTAGACCAGCGTGATCACGCCTTTGCGCGCACGCTCGCGCAGCGCGTTGAATTGATCGGCGTGCTGGGTCAGCTCGGCGGCGTAGCGGCGGCGAAACTCGGGCCACAACTCGTGCTGGTGGTTGAACCAGTGGCGCAACTCGGTGCTGGGCGAGAGCTCCTTGTTCCATTCAGTGAGCTGCAGCGCTTCTTTCTTCAGGCCGCGCGGCCACAGCCGGTCGATCAGGATGCGCTCGCCATCCTCAGGCGAGGGCGCCTCGTAGGCGCGCTTGATGCGTACGTTGCTCGCTGAAATTTTCACGCTCATAGCGCCGTGCCTCCACGCTTGCCCATGACGGCGTCAGGATACGCCGCTGCGGCAACGTCTGCCGCCTTCATCATTATTTTGCGGAGTGCCCGTGGTGTTGCGAAAGGCCGGTGCGCGGCCGCCGTGATCACCTGACATTCGAGGATGAAAGGCAGAATGGCGCCGCTTGGCGGCTTTCCGATGAATATCGTCCTTACCCGGCCAGCCCAGGCGCGGATTCTTCGGATTTCACTTGCGGCGAGCAGGCAGCATGCGCTGCAGCACGCCATCGCGCAGGAAGAAATGGTGATAAAGCGCCGCACCCGCGTGCCCCGCGATCAGCACCAGAAACACCCACATCGTGTAGGCATGGATATCGCCTGCGGTTAGCGCCCAGCGGGCATGGGTGGCCGCGATCTCAGGCAGAACAATGATGCCGAACACGTTCACGGCAAGCTTGTGCGCGGATGCCGAGGCCCAACCCAGGAACGGCCCGACCAGCACAATGAAATAAAAGGCCAGTTGCATTGCCTGGGCAGCCCAGCGCTCCCACGCAGGCGAATCGGGCATGTCCAGCGGCACCGGATGGAGCAGTCGGTGGTTGAGGCGGATCACCATCACGATGAAGATGAGAACGCCGAACGAAAAGTGCAGACTGATCAGCGTTGCCGGCACGGTGTTGGGCCCGATTTCGGGCATCAGGAGCGAGATCAGGAATTGCGTCAATACCAAAAGCACGACCAGCCAGTGCAGCCATTTCGCCGCCGGGCTGTACCCTTGAGCGGCAGGGGCGCTCTGCGCCGGTCCGATTGAGCGTGCATGGTGGTCGCGGAGCATGGACATTCCTCGTGGTTGTTGAAGCGCACGCGTCAGAGACGCGCGACCAGGGTGGCGGCCAGCGGCTCTGTGCACCGCCCCGGCTTTCATTAAATCCCATCTTTTCGTCCGCCTCGCGATCGGCAACTGTCCCCGTGCGGACAGTGTGATTTTTCCTGGCCAGTCCTGGATGTTGTACCTCAACGGAGAGAACGGCCCACCGCCACGCACCCGCATGTTGCCGGCGCAGGCCCCCTCAGATCTTGAACAGATTGGTGGCGTTGATCGTCAGCACCTGAACCCCGTCCTGGTTTTCCATCGCCCAGTCCCAGCGCAGCACGCCCAGGCCGGACTTGGACGTGCGCTTGTCCACAATGGTGATGGCCAGGCGCAGCGTGTCGCCCGGGCGCACCGGGTGCAGCCAGCGGATATTGTCCAGCCCGGGCGAGACGTAGGATTCCGATCCCGCGAGGTAGGCGTCGACCGCCAGGCGCATTGCCATGCAGCAGGTGTGCCAGCCGCTGGCGATCAGGCCCTGGAAGGGGCCGGTGGCCGCCGCGTCGGGCTGGGTGTGGAACCACTGCGGGTCCCATTGCGTGGCAAAGGCGAGGATTTCCTCTTCGCTGACGGTGTACGGCCCGGCATGCAGCACCTGACCCACTTCGAATTCGGCGTATTTCATTCGGCATTTCCATGGAACATGGCGGCGATGCTGCCACACTCGGGGCGCACGTGCCGACAGCTTTCCCGATCGCATGACGTTCGATCTCTTCGCCGACGATGCCCCGCTGGCGGGCAGCCACACACCGCTGGGTGATCAATCCGTGGTACTGCGCGGTTTTGTCCTGCCGCGCGTGGGCGAGCTCTGGCCGCTGCTGCAGGCGGTGGTGGCGCAGGCGCCGTTTCGCCACATGGTCACGCCCGGGGGCCTTGCGATGTCGGTGCCGCTCACCAACTGCGGGCCGCTGGGCTGGACGAGCAGCCGCGCGGGCTACCGCTATCGGTCTGACGATCCGCAAACCGGCGCGCCGTGGCCGCCCATGCCCGAGGCCTTCCTGCAGTTGGCACGCGACGCGGCGGCGGCTGCCGGTTTTGACGCCTTCGTGCCCGATGCCTGCCTGGTCAATCGCTACACCCCGGGCTCGCGGCTCACGTTGCATCAGGACAGAAACGAGCGCGATTTCAGTCAGCCCGTCGTCTCGGTGTCGCTGGGCGTGCCGGCCATGTTTCTCTGGGGCGGCCTGCGGCGCGGCGACCCCACGCAGCGCGTGCCGCTGTTTCATGGCGACGTGGCCGTCTGGGGCGGTGTGGATCGCCTGCGCTACCACGGCATCGCGACCCTGCGTGCGGCCAGCCACCCGCTCACGGGCAGCGAGCGCATCAATTTCACGTTTCGCAAGGCGGCGTGAGGTTGTGGCGCTTGGACGGTCATGCTGCGGTGCGAAAATTCCGCCACGTCCGTTGCTAGTGTGACCCTTCAAGGCCCGATCTTCCATGTCTTTCGCGTTCGCTTCCGTCGCCCGGTGGACCGGCCGGGGCCTGGTATGCGCGCTGCTGGCACTGGCCGGCGGCGCATGGGCGGCAACGCCCGTGCAACTGGAGGACCTGACTTGGACCGAGGTGCGCGGCGCACTGGCGGCGGGCGAGACCACGGTGCTGATCCCGATCGGCGGCACCGAACAAAGCGGCCCCTACCTCACGCTGGGCAAGCACAACGCGCGGGTGCGCGCGCTGGCCGAGCGCATCGCACGGGCGCTGGGTGATGCGCTGGTGGCGCCTGTCGTGGCCTATGTGCCCGAGGGCGGCATTCATCCGCCCACCGGGCACATGCGCTTTCCCGGAACGATCAGCGTGCCCGCGCAGGTGTTCGAGAAAACCCTGGAAGCCGCGGCCGAGAGCCTGCGCACGCATGGTTTTCGCACCGTCGTCCTGCTGGGCGACCACGGCGGTTATCAGGACAGCCTGCAGCGCGTGGCCAGCCGCCTGAACAAGGCCTGGGCCGGCTCGGGCGCGCGCCTGCTGGCGCCGCGAGCCTACTACGAGGCCAGTTCCACGGGCTTCGATGCGCTGCTGCGCGAGCGTGGGTATGCGGCCAGCGAGATCGGCACGCATGCCGCGCTGGCCGATACTTCGCTGCAACTGGCAATCGCGCCCGGCAGCGTGCGCCGTGAGGCGCTGGCCCATGCGAACGCGCCCGGCCCGGGCGATGGCGTCTACGGCGGCGACCCCCGCCGCGCGAGCGCCGAGCTCGGGCAGCTCGGGGTCGATGCGATCGTCGCGCGCACCGTGCAGGCCATTCGGCAGGAGCGTGGCGGGCATTGAACACGCGGGTGCCTTCTTTTTCCTTTTCTTCACTAAACCTTGCATCATGAGCAAACTGTCTGCCATCCCGCCCCGCGCCACGCGGCTTGCCGTGGGCGCTCTGCTGCTGGCCCTGGGCTGCACGGCCGGTGCACAAGCGCCGTCACCAGCCCCGGAGGGCGCGCCCGCGACAAACGTGGTCAACATCTATGCCGAGACGGGCGCGGGCCAACTGAGCCCCGCCACGCAAGGGGCGCTGGAGCGGGCGTATGTACCCAACCTGCGCTCGAACGACGTTTACGTGATCGACCCGGCCACGTTCAAGGTGGTGGACAAATTCCCCGTGGGCCGCAGCCCGCAGCACATCGTGCCCTCGTGGGATCTGCAGACGCTGTGGGTGACGAACAACGCCGAAGGCCACACCGACGGCAGCCTGACGCCCATAGATCCCCGCACGGGCAAGCCCTCGGGCCCGGCGATCGCGGTGGAAGACCCCTACAACATGTACTTCACGCCCGACGGCAAGGAAGCCATCGTCGTGGCCGAGGCGCTCAAGCGGCTGGATTTTCGTGATGCGCACACGATGAAGCTCAACTCCAGCCTGGCGGTGCCCGAGTGCAAGGGCATCAACCATGCGGAGTTCGCCGCCGATGGCAGCTTCGCCATCTTCACCTGCGAATTCAGCGGCAAGGTGGCCAAGGTGGACCTGGTGCAGCGCAAGGTCGTCGGCTACTTGGAGCTGGCCAAAAAGGGCATGCCGCAGGACGTGCGCAGCTCGCCCGACGGCAAGGCCTTCTTCGTCGCCGACATGATGGCCAATGGCGTGCATGTGATCGATCCTGTGGCCTTCACCAGGATCGGCTTCATCGAGGCGGGCATAGGCACGCACGGCCTGTACCCGAGTCGCGACGGCAAGAGCCTGTACGCCACCAACCGCGGCACGCAGATGATTCACGGCAAGCGCAAGGGCAAGGGTGGCGTCACGGTGATCGACTTCGCCACGCGCAAGGTCGTCGCCACCTGGCCGATTCCGGGCGGCGGCAGCCCCGACATGGGCAACGTCAGCGCCGACGGCAGGACGCTGTGGCTCTCCGGGCGCTACGACGACGTCGTCTACGCGATCGACACCACCAGCGGCGCCGTCAGATCCATCCCCGTGGGCGCCGAGCCGCACGGCATGACGATCTGGCCGCAGCCGGGGCGCTATTCGCTGGGACACACGGGCAACATGCGCTGAGGCGCGCAGGCCCCGTTCAGCCGCGCAGGGTGCGGCGCGCACGCACCGCCGCGGCCAGTCCGCCCAGCACGGGTACGGTCTGCGCGAAGCTGATGCAGGCGTCGGTCACCGACACGCCGGGCTTCAGCGGCTGGCCCGGCACGATGTCCTGGCGGCCTTCCTCCAGGTGGCTTTCGATCATCACGCCCAGGATGCGGTCATCGCCCGCCGCGATCTGGCCGGCCACGTCTTGGGCCACCTCGATCTGCCGGCGGTGCTGCTTGCTCGAATTGGCGTGCGAGCAGTCGATCATCACCTGCTCGCGCAGGCCGCAGGTCTTGAGCAGCGCGCAGGCCGCGTCCACGTCGGCCTTGGCGTAGTTGGGCCGCTTGCCGCCGCGCAGGATGACGTGGCAGTCGTCGTTGCCGCGCGTCTCGAACACGGCGGCCTGGCCCATCTTGGTCAGGCCCAGGAAGGCGTGTGGCGCCCGCGCCGCCACGATGGCATCGGCCGCCACCTTGACGCCGCCGTCGGTGCCGTTCTTGAAACCGACCGGGCAGCTAAGGCCGCTGGCGAGCTGGCGATGGCTCGGGCTCTCGGTGGTGCGCGCGCCGATGGCGCCCCAGCTCACCAGGTCGCTGATGAACTGCGGCGACAGCAGGTCGAGGAACTCCGTGCCCACGGGCAGCCCCAGCGCCAGCACGTCGAGCAGCAGCTGGCGTGCCAGCCGCAGTCCGTCGTTGATGGCGCAACTACCATCCAGGCGCGGGTCGTTGATGTAGCCCTTCCAGCCCACCGTGGTGCGGGGCTTTTCGAAGTACACGCGCATCACCACGAGCAGCTCGTCCGCGTGGCGCTCGGCCTCGCGCTGCAGGCGGCGCGCGTAGTCCAGCGCCTGGTCATGGTCGTGGATGGAGCAGGGTCCGACCACCGCCACCAGCCGGTCGTCCTGGCCCCGGAGCACGCGCGCGAGGGCCGTGCGGCTGCTCTCCACCAGGGCCTGCGCGGCATCGGGCGCCGGCAGCCATTCCTGCAGCAGCGCGGGCGTGATCAGCGGGCGCACGGCGCGGATGCGCGTGTCGTCGATGCGGGTGGTGTCTTGGGTGGAGGGGGGGTGGGTGTCGGGCATGGCGCAATTATCAGTATTTTTGGATCATAACAACCGTACCATAAGCGTCGACAGCTATCAAATCCATAATGATCGTGAACGAGTGAGGCCGGTTCACCGTCGGCCCGCGGAGGTGGTGCCTTCGTATCATGGCGGCCTCATGAACGAGATCGTTGTCACCCGCCACCTGCTGATTGAAGGCCGCGTGCAGGGCGTGCGCTACCGCGCCAGCACCGTCGAACAGGCGCGGCGCCTGGACCTGCGCGGCTGGGTGCGCAATCTTGCCGACGGACGGGTGGAGGCCCTGGTCCAGGGCCCGCCAGAGGCCGTGCAGGCGCTGATCGCCTGGGCCTGGCAGGGCCCGGTGCTGGCGCAGGTGCGGCAGGTGCAGGTAAGCGAGCGCGATGGCGCCGAGGTCTTCGATCGGTTCGAGCAGCGCGCCACGGCCTGACACAAGAGCGAGCGCATCGAATCCACCTTCCGCAAGGCGGGGTGCGGCCGCCGCTTCAGCGCAAGAACCGGATGGCGAGCGCGGCGCATTCAGCCTACAGTCCCCACACCATGCAAAGCGCCACCCTATCCCACCTGGATGCCATCACCCGCGCCTGCCGACGCATCGAAAGTGCAGACACGCCGCCGTTGTTGGCCGAGCTGGCCCGCGAAGCGGGGCTGAGCCCCTGGCATTTCCAGCGGCTCTTCAAGCGGCACACCGGCGTCACGCCCCGGCACTACGCGCAGGCGCAGCGTGCCCGGCGTCTGCGCACCGAGCTGCGGGGCCAGGGCAGTGTGACCGAGGCCATTTACGGCGCGGGCTTCGGCGCGCCCAGCCGCTTCTATGAAAACAGCGATGAGCTGCTGGGCATGACGCCCACAGCCTGGCGCGCTGGCGGCGCGGGTGAGACCATCCGTTTCGCGCTTGGCGAATGCAGCCTGGGCGCGATCCTCGTGGCCGAAAGCGCGCGCGGCCTGTGCACCATCGCGCTGGATGATCACCCCGAGCCGCTGCTGCGCGAGCTGCAGGACCAGTTCCCCCGCGCCCACCTGGTCGGCGGCGACGCCGCGTTCGAGCGCCGCGTGGCGCGGGTGGTGGGCTTTGTCGAGCAGCCCGCCGTCGGGCTCGACTTGCCCCTGGACGTGCGCGGCAGCGCCTTTCAGCAGCGCGTGTGGCAGGCACTGCGCGCAGTGCCGCCGGGCACGACCGTAAGTTATGCGGAACTGGCGCGGCGCATCGGCCAGCCCGCGGCCGCCCGCGCCGTGGCCCGCGCTTGCGCGAGCAACGCGCTGGCCGTCGCGATCCCCTGCCATCGCGTGGTGCGCACCGATGGCCAGCTTTCCGGCTACCGCTGGGGCGTGGCGCGCAAGGCGGCGCTGCTGGCGCGCGAGGGGGGCTTGCCCCAGGCTTCCGGCGACACAAGCTCGTGACGTGGTGGGTCGCGCGGCTTCAGTCGGGCAGCAGCCGCGCCCAATCCACTGTCTGCGTCGTGTCCACCTGCGTGACGAGCGGCCGCTCGTCGTCCGTGAACGGCTCGCGCTCGGCGAGCTGGCGCTCCAGCACCGGCTCGGTCGCCTCCGAGGCGTCGCCGCCGGCCGCGGCGCGGCGGCGCACGCGCTCGCGCAGCACCGGCTCGGGCGCGTCGAAGGCCAGGATGCGGCAGGGCACACCCAGCTCGCGCGCCAGCGCGATGAACCCGGCGCGGTGCGCGCGGCGCAGGAAGGTGGCGTCCACCAGTACCGGCTCGCCCGCTGTCAGCACGGCGCGCGCCCGCTCGGCCAGCGCGGCGTAGGTGCGCGCGCTGGCGTCGGCCGTATAGATGCCCCCGGGCACGCCGGCGCTGCGCTGCAGCGGCGCCAGATCGAATAGCCGCTTGCGCTCGACGTCGGAGTGCAGAGCGACCAGGCCGCGCTGCTCGATGAGCGGCTGGCTCTGGCTGCTCTTGCCGCTGCCCGAGACGCCACAGGCCAGCCACAGCACGCGCCCGCGCGGCTGCATGAAGCCGCGCGCCAGGCGCAGGTAGCGCGCCGCCTCCTGCGCCGGCGCATCGTCCGGCGCGGCCGCGCGCAACGCCGCCACCTTGGCACGCACCAGCGCGCGGTAGGCCGCGCACCAAGGTAGCAGGGCGACGCCCGCGTGGTCGCCGCCAAGGTCGAGCCAGGCATTGATGAAGCGCCAGGCCAGCGGCGCCAAGCCGTGCGCGTGCAGATCCACGAACAGGAAGGCCACGTCGGCGATCACGTCGATCCAGCGCAGCGCCGGATCGAACTCGATGGCGTCGAACAGCACCGCGTCGCCCTGCAGCCACAGCAGGTTGCCCAGGTGTAGGTCGCCATGGCATTCGCGCACCTGGCCGGCGGCCAGGCGGGCGCGCATCAGGGGTGTCAGCCGTTCGCCCTCGGCCGCGCTCCAACGCGCCAGCGCGTCGGCATCGGCCGCCAGCGGCGTGCCGGCCAGCAGCGCGGCCAGGGACGGGAAATTGTCCTGCGCGGCGCGCACCAGGGCCTCGGGCTGGCCGTACGAACGGGCCGGTGTGGCGCGCGCCGCGTCCGCGTGCAGTGCCGCCACGCGGCGCGCCAGCGCGTCGATGTGCGACGCCCGCAGGCGCCCCTCGGCGGCGATGCGCGTCAGCTCGGCATCGGCCGGAAAGCGGCGCATGTGCACCGCCCATTCCAGCACCGGCCCGTTGCCGCCGATGCGCGGCGCCTGCACGCTGCCGGTGATCGGCAACACGTCCAGGTACAGCCCGGGCGCCGTGCGGCGGTTGATGCGCAGCTCTTCCAGGCACGCGGCATGACGCTGCACCAGCGTGCTGAAGTCGAGGAAATCCAGCTTCAGTGGCTTCTTGATCTTCCAGGCGTCATCGCCGGCCAGCAGCACCCAGGAGATGTGGGTTTCGATGCAGTCCGCCGGCGCACCCGGCAGGCGGGCGCGCAGGGCGTCGACGAGCGCATGCGCCGAGTCGCCCGCGCCTGCGGAGTGCGGTGGATGGCCGTGCAAGCTCACGGCCGCGTTGTCGACATGATGCGGCATCATGCCTGCCATGTTGCCAGTATGCCGACGTGTCTCGCGTCAGACGTTGAACAAAAAGTTCATCACGTCCCCATCCTTGACCACGTAGTCCTTCCCTTCCGCGCGCATCTTCCCGGCGTCTTTCGCGCCCTGTTCGCCCTTGTACTGGATGAAGTCGTCGAAGGCGATGGTCTGCGCGCGGATGAAGCCGCGCTCGAAGTCGCCATGGATCACGCCCGCGGCCTGCGGTGCCGTGTCGCCCGCGTGGATGGTCCAGGCGCGCACCTCCTTGACCCCGGCGGTGAAATAGGTCTGCAGACCGAGCAACTCAAAACCCGCGCGGATCAGGCGGTTCAGGCCGGGCTCGTGCAGGCCCATCTCCTCCAGGAACATCGCGCGGTCTTCGTCGCTCATCTCGGCCATTTCGGCTTCGATCTTGGCGCAGATGGCGACCACTGGCGCGTTCTGCGCGGCGGCGTATTCCTTGAGGCGATCGAGCAGCGGGTTGTTCTCGAAACCATCTTCGGCGACGTTGCCCACGTACATCGCCGGCTTGGCGGTGATCAGGCACAGGGGTTTGAGCAGCGGCGCATCCTCCTTGCTCACCGCCACGCTGCGCGCGGGCCGGCCTTCGTTGAGCGCCGCCTGCAGCGGGGTGAGCAGAGCCACCAGCTTGGCCGCCTCCTTGTCGTTGCCGCTCTTGGCAGCCTTGGCGTAGCGGTTCAGTGCCTTCTCCACCGTGGCGAGGTCGGCCAGGCACAGCTCGGTCTGGATGACCTCGATGTCGGCGATCGGATCGACCTTGCCCGCGACGTGGATGACGTTAGGGTCCTCGAAGCAGCGCACGACGTTGACGATGGCGTCGGTCTCGCGGATGTGCGCGAGAAACTGATTGCCCAGGCCCTCGCCTTTACTGGCGCCGGCCACCAGGCCCGCGATGTCGACGAACTCGACGATGGCCGGGACGATGCGCTCGGGCCGGACGATCCCGGCCAGCTGTTTCAGACGCGGATCGGGCACTTCCACCACGCCGGTGTTGGGTTCGATGGTGCAGAAAGGATAGTTCTCGGCGGCGATGCCAGCCTTGGTGAGGGCGTTGAAGAGGGTGGACTTGCCGACGTTGGGCAGCCCCACGATGCCGCATTTCAGGCTCATGGCAGGGTTCTTTCGAGATGGGGATACCGGGGATTTTAGGGAGGTCTGAAAACCGATGGCCTCGCTCGCATCCGCCATGACGGCTCGCGCTCTCCCTTCCGGGTTTTGCAGGCTTTCCCTGGGGCTTGCTTCAACCCCCCGTTTGCCGAGCCATGCGCACGCCAATGCCGTGCGATCGTGATGGCTGGGCTGATCTGGCACGCAAGGCGCATCGGCTGGCGCGCCGTTTGCGCCCATTTGGGGCCCCGTGGGTGCGCTCATGCCCCGCGCAACTGCAGCCGTTTGCGCGGCACCCACGGATGGCCCAGCGCGAACGGCGTGCGCAGCCTGGCCGTGTACTCGGCCAAGCCCCGGTAGCTCCCGCACTCGCGCGTCAAGGGCGGTCAACCGGCGACGCGAAAAGCGATAACCGGTAGGTCGTCCATGCGCAGCGTCTCTGCCTTGACAGCTACAGGACCTCGTTCAAACAACGCCCGGAGATCCCGTGGAGTGGGCTGCACTCCAAGTACGATTGCCTGCGCGAACGGCCCTTCTGCGAGGCGCAGATGTCCGTACACATAGGGAGCAATTTTTTCGAACCGGGGGTGGCATGCCGGCACTATGTTGTGGGATGCGTAGAGAAGCGTCGCGTTTCCACTGAGTTGCACGCGCTCGACATCCCAGCTCGCGCAATGTTCGCAGCAGCCCGTAGGTGGAAATGTGTAGGCGCCGCAAGACCGACATTTCACCGCACGGAAACTGCTTTGCGCGAGGCCATCGTAGTACCAGCGAATCGCGCTGGCTTGCTCGTTGGTGGCTTGCATGTTACATCCCTCCCAGAACGACCACGGTCCCGATCATGGCGTAGCCGTGGGTGTGAATGACGGAAATTTCGGGCGCCTTCGGAATCTGCCGCGCTCCGGCGTTGCCGCGCATCTGCAGCACCGCCTCGTAGGTATCTGAACCGGCGCTGGCAGCCCAGGCATGTCCGAAAGCGTGGCGGCCCCCGTGGGTGGACATGGGCCGATCACCGTCGAAGCGCAGACGTCCTTCGCGCGCTGCGGCGAGGCCCTGGCCATGCTCGAGATAACCTATCGTCTCAGCCGTGCAGATTCCGGAAATATGCGAGCAGTCGTGCGTGTGCAGGTAACCGATGTCGCTTGGACCGATGCCGGACATGCCGAATGCGGCGTCGATCGCCCTGCGGTCGAATTCCCAATAAGTCGGGTCCTCTCCGTACCAGGGGAGGTCGCTGTAACTGACGCCGAAACCCTTGAATTCCACTGGTTGCGAATGGCCCTTTTTGGCCAGGTCCGCGCGTGTGAGCACCATCGCCGACGCACCATCTGCGGTGGTGACCAAACTGAGCAAGCGTGATGGCCAGGCTACAAAGGGATTGTGTTTTTCCGACTGCCAATACTCGAATGCATCGGCGAAGCCCTCCCGAGCCGCACGCGCTTCGAGCGTCTCCTGTATGTTCGCTTTCGGATTCAACGAACCGTGCAGCCGCCGCGTACGACACAACTCGAACATGCTGCGGTCATAGTCTTCGATGGAGATGCCGTATTTGCGGCAATAGCCGAGTGCAACGATGCCGTTGTACGTGGAGAAAATGTCGTAGCCTTGTGGAACACCGTAGGCTTGGTTCACGGCCATGTCGGTCCATAGCCACGTGTCTTGGTTGGACAGGGGCTCACGCTCATACGGGCTGAAACCCTTGACCCTCGTGCGGGTCGTTTCCAATCCGTAGACGAGCGCGGTGTCGTACACCCCGGCGGCGATGGACATGGCCGCAAGCGACGCCCCCAAGTTGGTGCTGGAGCATTGCCCTTCAAAATGAATGCCGGACTTGAACTGTGTTCCCGTCCATTTGGAGAGCTGTGAATACGTGCCAGGCAACTGAGAGCTGTGCACCATCGCGTTCCCGGCGAACACGACATCGATGTCAAGTCCCGTCATGCCGGCATCGTCGAGTGCCTCCTTGACTGCGGAGGCCGTCAACTCTTGGACACTGAGACCCTTGATCTCCGGTGTGTTGAGCAGGTCGCCGAAGCGTGAACACCCCACGCCTGTGATCGCGACTCGTTTCTCAAGTTTCGTGCTCATGATTCGCCCTTTCCGTCATGCGACAGCGCGCCAAATCGCCATCACGTTGTTTGTGTTTCCAATACCGATACTCGCGATTGAGCGCGCTCTGCGCCTTTCCCGTATTGATGCGCGTCAGTGGACACCAAGCTGTGCCTGCGCACCGATCGCCCCGAACATGCGTCATCGCCGCAACAAAAACGTCCTCCGCAAGAGCCGTGGCGAATTCATCCACGATCGGGCAGAGGGGGCCGCTCATCGTCGTGCCGAACGCGTATCGGGTTGCCACCGCTGATGTGGGTCCAATCAATCACCATCAACGCCGCGGCCCGGGTGCGTCGCGGCGCCAGGTTTGCAGCCACTCACGCTGCTCTTTCGTGAGTACTGCATCGATCTTGGCGCGCATGTCGAGCGACGCTTCGAGCTGTTGCAGGCGCAGATCCGAAAGCGCCTTGTATGCCGATTGAACCGCACCGCGATCCGGGGCCTCGCTCGCGAGCAGTTCGTGCAGCTTGCCCCCGGCGGAGAAGATGTTGCCCGCGAGATTCCACTGTGTGTCCGCGGCGTTGGCGTGGATCTTCTCGATCTTGTCCTTCTGCTCGTCGCTGAGCTCCAGGCCGGCTCCTGCAAGACCTCGCCCGCGCGTCATCCCCGGCCCCATGAAGTATCCGCCGTCCCAGCCACCACCCCAGCCGTTCATCATTCCGGGGCCATATTCACCGTTCCAGCGGCCCATCATTCCCGGTCCATAGCCGTCACCCCAGCCTCCCATCATTTCGGGTCCGTAGCCGCCACCCCTACTCCCGAACATTCCGCGGCCCCTGCCATAGCCGTAGCCGCCAGCCGCAGGTTGACGGGCCGGCACCCCGGGCACCGTTCCGGGACTCACTTCGCTGGATGGAGCCGCGCCGCTCGCGGCGAATCCCGGCGCCGGCATCACCGCGAGGCCGCTGGTCACCGCAAGCGCGACCAGGTACGCACGCGCACCATTTTTGGAAATTCTCATTTCAATGCTCCTGTTGACGGTATCTGGGTCTGGATCCGAGCCCATTCGGCTCCCACGAGGTTCGGGCCAAGCGCGATTCGGACTCCACGAGCTTCGCGAACATTGAAGCCAAGCATCGTCTGATCGACCGAACCATCGGCGAGGACCATGCTATTTCGTCTGTACCGGAACTCCTTGATCTGGATCACAAGCCCTCGGGATTGGTTTGACGGATATCAACACCGGCAGTGGGACGGGTACCTAAAGTGGTCCTAACGCGGTGCGCCGCTTGGAGATTCACATGAAGACCGACCATCAAATCAAGCAGGACGTGATTGCTGAGCTGGAGTGGGATCCGGCCATCAACTCGAATGCCATCGGCGTCGCGGTCAACGATGGCGTGGTGACCGTCAGCGGACACATCGACACGTATGCCCAGAAGCGGGTCATCGAGAAGGCGCTGCGGCGGGTCAACGGCGTGAAAACGATAGCGTTGGACCTTGATGTCAGTCTGTCTCAACAGAACCAGCGCGAGGACACCGGGCTGGCTCTTGCGGTCCAGAACGCGCTGAAGTGGAACAGCGCGGTGCCTGTCGACAAGATACGCGCGGCCGTCGACAACGGCTGGGTCACGCTTGCCGGGGAGGTGGACTGGAATTACCAGCGTACCGCTGCCGAGAAGGCAGTGCGGCCCCTCGTGGGTGTCACCGGAATCAGTAATGACATCAGTCTCAGTCCGCGCCCTGTACCCGCCGATGTGACCAGCAGCATCGAAGGCGCATTGAAGCGCCAGGCTGAGCGTGAGGCCAAGCGCGTGCAGGTCGATGTGAGCGGATCGACTGTCACGTTGCGTGGTGACGTCCGCTCGTGGCCGGAGCACACCGCCGCAGTCGGTGCCGCCTGGTCGGCGCCTGGCGTGCGCAAAGTGATCGACGAACTGCATGTCAATCCCTAAGTGAGTGGACCGCGCCGCCGGATCTACCCAGGCGTGGGGTGCCGGCGCATTTTTTCTCTTCAACCGTCAAGGACCAAGACCATGAACTCTCTGACCCGATTCGACCCTATGGATGATCTGTTCCCCGACTTCATGCGCCGCTTCATGCGGCGGGGTGTCGGCGATTTCGAGGCTGCACCGCCGGAAATCCGGCTCGACGTGACCGAGCGTGAAAAGGATTTCCTGGTGCGCGCCGAAGTGCCGGGTGCAAGGAAGGAAGACGTGCGTGTGCAGATCGACGGCAACTATGTCTCGATCTCGGCCGACGTAAAAAAGGAAAAGGAAACGAAAGACGAGAAAGGACGCGTTCTGGTCAAGGAAAGCAGCTACGGAACGGCTACGCGCGGCTTCTCGCTCGCCTGGGAAATCGACGACAAGGCCTCGAGCGCCAAGCTCGACAATGGCGTGCTCACCCTGACGTTGCCCAAGCGCCAGGGCGTTGGCAGCAAGCTGCTGCCCATCAGTTGAGCCCCCGGCGCCATGACAGTCGACGGCGACATGGCCAGGCGCAACCAGTTCAATCTGATACGTCTCGCAGCCCACAGTGGGCGCGCCCTTGGGGCGCTGCGATGACAGCGGCCCCGGCAGACGCCGGAACAGATTGGACGAAGCCATGGGCCAAAGTGGACGAACCGCCTTGGTAACGGGCGGCAGCCGAGGACTGGGCGCGGCCATTGCGCGCGCGTTGAGCGATGCAGGCCACGCCGTCATCATCACGCACACGCCTGCCAACAGCCAGTCCATGGCGTGGATCGGGCAGCAGGACCATGAAGGTCGCCCATTCGCCGCCTATGGCGTCGATGCGGCCGACGATCGATCGACCGAGGCGCTTGCGCGCCAACTCCATGCCGACGGCCACCACGTCGATATCCTGGTGAACAACGCCGGCATCACGCGCGACGCAAGTTTGCACGAGATGGACGAGTCTGCCTGGGACGCCGTGCTGCGCACGGATCTCCACTCGATGTTCAACATGACCCGGCCTTTTCTTGAACCCATGCTCGAGCGTAACTGGGGCCGCATCATCAATATTTCCTTGATCAATGGCAGCAAGGGCCAATTCGGCCAGACCAACTATTGCGCAGCCAAGGCCGGCGTGCACGGCTTCACCAAGGCGCTGGCGCTGGAGGTCGCCCGCAACGGCGTCACGGTCAACACGGTCTCGCCGGGCTATCTGGAGACCGAGATGGTCATGGCCTTGCGCGAGGACGTCCGCAAACGGATCGTCCAGGACATTCCGGTCGGTCGCCTGGGGCAGGCCGCCGAAATTGCGGCGCTGGTCGCTTTCATTGCCAGCGATCCTGCCGCTTTCATGACCGGGAGCAATGTCGCCATGAATGGCGGTCAGCATATGTCATGAGTGCCTCAGGCCGCAGCCCGATCGGAGGTCTGAGTAGCAGCGAAGCCGCCGAGCGGCTGGCCCGATTCGGCCCCAACCAGCTCGCATCGCGACGCCAGGCCTTGCCGTGGCGGTTCATGGCGCGCTTTCGCAATCCGCTGGTGCTGATCCTGCTTGCGGCCAGCGCCGTTTCGGCTGCCACCGGCGATGTGGCCAGCGCCAGCGTGATCGCGGCCATCGTGCTGATGTCGGTGGCGCTCGACTTCGTGCAGGAGCAGCGTGCCGGCAATGCGGCCGAACAACTGGCGCGACAGGTGGCGCTGCGCGTGCGCGTGCTGCGCGACGGGCGCGAACAGTCCTGCCTGGCCGAGGCGCTGGTGCCGGGCGACGTGGTGCTGCTGTCCGCCGGCGACCTGGTCCCGGCCGATGGTGAAGTGCTTGAGTCACAGGATTTCTTTGTCAACCAGGCTATGCTCACCGGCGAGCCCTACCCGGTCGAGCGCCACGCGGCCAGCAGTCCGCTGCCCGAGCAAGGTGACTGGGAAACGGACACTCCGAGCGCCCTGTTCAGGGGCAGTTCGGTGGTCAGCGGCTCGGCGCGTGCGCTGATCCGGCGCACCGCCCGGCGCACCGCGATCGGCCAGATCGCCAGCAGCCTGCAGCGGCAGGCGCCGCCCACGGCGTTCGAGATCGGCACGCGCCAGTTCGGCCTGCTCATCATGCGCCTGACGCTGCTGCTGGTGCTGTTTACCCTGTTGGCCAATGCGGCATTCCACCGGCCACTGCTGGAGTCGTTCCTGTTTGCCGTGGCGCTGGCGGTGGGCCTCACGCCCGAACTGCTGCCAATGATCGTCTCGGTCACGCTGGCGCGCGGCGCGCTGCGCATGGCGCGCGCCAAGGTGATCGTCAAGCGCCTGTCGGCCATCCATGACATGGGCGCCATGGATGTGCTATGCACCGACAAGACCGGCACCTTGACCGAGGCGCGGATTCACCTCGAGCGCCATATCGATGCGCAAGGCCGCGACAGCGCTCGCGTGCTGGAGCTGGCGTACCTGAACAGCGTCTTTGAAAGCGGTCTGAAAAGCCCGCTGGACGAAGCCATCCTGGCTCACGATCATCTGGACGTGAGCGGCTGGACCAAGATCGACGAGGTGCCGTTCGACTTCGAGCGCCGCCGCGTGTCGGTGCTGGTGGCGCGAGGCAGCGAGCGCCTGCTGGTGCTCAAGGGCGCACCCGAAGACGTGCTGCGCCTGTGCACCCACCACGAACCCGACAGCGATCCGGATCGGCTGGAAACCGGCAGGGAGCCGACGGATTTCGACCCGGCGGCGCGCGACCAGGCACGGGCCCAATTCGACGCCCTGGGCCGCGAGGGCTTTCGGGTGCTGGCCATCGCGTACAAGCGCGCGCCTGCCAGCCTGGTCGATGCCGTGGTCGGCGATGAGAGCGACCTCGTCTTCGCCGGCTTTGCCGCCTTCCTCGATCCGCCCAAGGCCGGTGCCAGGGATGCGCTGGCGCTGCTGGCCGCCAGCGGCGTGGCGCTGAAGATCGTTACCGGCGACAACGAACACGTCACGCGGCACGTGTGTGCCGAATTCGGCATTGCGGTCACCGGCGTGCTGCTGGGCAGCGAAATCGCCGCCATGAACGACGACGCTCTGCGCGCGCGCGTCGAGGACGTCAACCTGTTCTGCCGCGCCAATCCGCAGCAGAAAAATCGCGTGCTGCTGGCGCTGAAAGGCCGCGGCCACGTGGTCGGCTATCTGGGCGATGGCATCAACGACGCGCCCTCGCTGCACACCGCCGATGTCGGCATCTCGGTCGACGGCGCGGTCGACGTGGCCAAACAGGCTGCCGCGCTGATCCTGCTGGAAAACGACCTGGGCGTGCTGCACGCTGGCATCCGCGAGGGCCGGCGCACGCTGGGCAATGTGATGAAGTACATCATGATGGCCACCAGCTCCAACTTCGGCAACATGTTCAGCATGGCCGCGGCCACGCTGTTCCTGCCGTTCCTGCCCATGCTGCCGCTGCAGATCCTGCTCAACAACCTGCTGTACGACGTGTCGGAACTGCCACTGCCGCTGGACGACGTCGACGAATCCGAGCTGACGCGGCCGCAGCGCTGGGACATGGCCTTCGTCCGCGATTTCATGATCCGCATCGGACCGATCAGCTCGGTGTTCGACTTCGTCACCTTCGCCCTTCTGCTGCATGTGCTGGACGCCGACGCGGCGGAGTTCCACACCGGCTGGTTCGTCGAGTCGCTGGCCACCCAGGTGCTGGTGATCTTCATCATCCGCACGCGCGGCAGCCCGCTGGCAAGCCGGCCCAACCGCTGGCTGGCGCTGACTTCGCTGGGTATCGTGGCGTTGGCCATGGTGCTGCCGGTCACGCCGCTGGCGCCGATGCTGGGTTTCACGCCGCTGCCGCTGGAGTTCTTCGTCCTGTTGTCCGTGGTGGTCGTGGTTTACCTGGGCGTGGTCGAGGCCGTCAAGCGCTGGTTCTACCGGCGGCTGGCCCTGGCAGATGAATCCAGGGCTCGACGATGACTTTCAGGGCATGTGTCGCCGCAGCTGCGGCCGCCGCTCGCGACCGGTGCGCAGAACCTGCAGCCGTTGCGGGCCGCACCGGGCAGCTGCATCCCGCAATGCTGACCTTCATTCGCCCGACCGCAGCATGTTGTGCGATGCAGCCACTTGCCGGCCGCAAGCAGGGGTTTGCGCCTGTGCGTGCGTTCGTCGGATGTGGCTTCACGGTGACCCTGCCGCGCCGTTGAAGCGGCGCATCAACTCGGCGTATTGTTCGCGCCAGTATTCGGCAAACTCACCCTGCAGTTGTTGCCAGGATTCGATCAGCGCCTGCTGCTCCAGTGTCAGCTGGCGTGCCGCGGCATTCAACGCTTCGAGCTGGCGGTCCCAGGCAGGCTGCGATGGATCGCCGTCGGCTGCCTTGGCCGCCGTTTCAGACAGGACGTGCGGCCAAGCCTGCCAAAGCTGCTGGTGCCATTGCGCCAGCAGTGCCCACGGATCGGTTGGGTCGGGGTGCGGGGTTTCCGATGTCGGATTGCGGGCCATCATTCAGCCTCCTATGAGCGAAAGCCGACTGTAGGCTGGCGCTCGGGCACCCGGTTTGATCGAGCGCAAGAGGGCCATGCGCAAGGGCTCCCGGTGCACCGATGCGAACATCCGCGCCTTCCAGCAGTGAATCCGGGAGGCCACGCTGAGATTTTCAAGCGTAGCCGACCTTGACGGGGATCAAGCCAAGTCGGAGAGGTGGCCTGTAGACTCATCGGCACGTTCCAGACTGATCGAGGGAGTTGCCGCCATGTACAAGCGCATCCTGGTTCCGCTCGACGGTTCTCGCTATTCGGAAGAAATCATTCCCTATGCGAGCGGCTTGGCCGCTGTCTCCAACACTGAGCTGGTGTTGCTGCGCGTGGTGGACCGATTCCCCCCAGATGCCGACCCGGCCGAATACGTCAAGCGGCTGGCCACGGCCTATAGGGCCCACGCGTTGTGCCTGCCTGGGTTCGACGATGTCGCGGACACCATACTCGATGAAGCGTATCGCGAGCCGCAAACTTTGGTGGCCATGACTTCGCGCGGGCGCTCGGGGCTGCTGGAGCTGGCGCTTGGCAGCGTGGCGCAGCGTGTCCTGCGGGGGGCCAAGGGTGCCGTGCTCGTCTACCATCCGAGTGGCTCACGCGACACCCAGCGCTGGCCTCGGAGGCTGCAGCGTGTCATACTGCCGCTTGCAGGCAGCGATCCTGACCACGGTATGGCCGATGAAGCTGCGCAATTTGCTCACTGGGTCGGTGCCGAGCTGGAAGTCGTGAGTGTGATCGAGCCCCTGTCCGAGGCCGTCAGGGCGCAAGTGCCCGGAAGCGATTTCGCGGTCCTGGAATCCGGATTCGTTCACACCACGGCAGAAAAGTTGGCGAAGGCGCACGATGTGCGCATCAACTGGGACACGCTGCACGGCGACCCGGTCGAGGCTATCGTCGAGTGCGTGGCCGGCCAACGGGAATCGATCCTGGCGATGCACACGCGGCGCAAGAGCGCGCTCGAGACTGCGTTCCTTGGCAGCGTCACGGCAGGTTGCCTGCACCGAGCGGGTGTGCCGATCCTGATGCGCACACCTCTGAGCCGTGTCGAGCTGCTGCACCTCGGCGCACGGCGCCAGGGTGAGGCGTGATCGCACGACGTCGGCCTCGCAAGCGCGAGCGCCAAGGCGAACAGCACTTTCATCGTCGTCGCCTGCCGGGCAGCCGGATGGCGCGCGTGGTGACGAACCGGCGCCTGGCCGGACACTTGGCGTTCTTGGCGTTCCGCGCAACCATCAACTCGACAGGAAACGATGGATGTCCGAGTTGTCCAGGAGGGATCGAGTGACACCACCAAATACCCATTCGCGCAATCGGCTGTGGCCGTAGGCTCCGGCCACGACCAGATCGGCGCCGCTGGTGGCAATGAATTCCAGCAAGCGCGCACTCTCGTCGGGCCCCTTGATCACTTCCGTACGTGCGCGGATTCCATGACGCGTGAGGAAAGCGGTCGCGTCGGCCACGCCCTTGCGGATCCACGGTTCGATCACCGCCGCGGCCGTGACCACGATCACTTCGTCGGCCAACGCCAGCAGCGGTACCGCATCGGCCAATGCGCGCCGCGCCTCGCGCGTTTCCTTCCAGGTGACCACCACCTTGCCGAGCGGTATCCGGTTCCTGCCGCGCGCCATGACCAGGACCGGGCGACCGGCCTGCAGGATGACACTGCTTGGCGCCGCGGTCCGAGTCGAGTCGCCGGTGGCTGCTCCGCTTGAGGCGCGCATCACGACCAGATCCGCCACCCTGGACAAGTCGGTGAGCGCACGCGTCGGCGAGTCGAGCGCTTCGCGCCACTCGGTATGACCAAAGCCCGCCATCAGCCGTTCGAACGTGGCCCGAATTTTCCTGATGTCGGCCTTGATCTCATCGCGTTCCTTTTGCCACACCTCAACCACCAGGGCACCGCCGTCGGCGGTGACCATGGGCGGCCGCGCGTCTGCCGCGCACAGGCCGATCACCATGGCCTGCAGGTGCGTGGCGAGATCACGCACGGCCTCGACGACCGGTTCGACCGGACCTTCGATATCGAGATTGACGAGGATGGTTTTGCAGCTCATGGGAACTCCTTGACGCGTCGCTCAGGTGACGCTCATTTTCCTTGGGGAAAAGCATCCGTGGAAGCGCCCGATGTGATGCAGATCAAAGCGGCGCGAGTCCCTGCTGAGCCTGGACCCACTGCCGTCTGATGCGGAATGAGGTTGCCGTTCGGCGGCTGGAATCCCGCAAGCCACAGCGTCAGGCCCACGTCGGCTTGGAGGCCTGCGGCGCGTTCAGGATGGCCATCGCAACGGCGAGTATCAGTGGGTAGGGCGTGGCGACAACTGCCGTCCTGGGTCTGCAAGACCATGCACGCGCCGGTGTCCGCCCAGGCGGGGACCTGTTGTGAGCTTGCATCCGGCGTTGGCGGCAGTTCAACGCACGCCGTCGGGAGGGGTGGGCGCTTCGAATCGCCGCAGGATGGCGATGACCTCCTCGTCCGGGAGCTGCGGGAAATCGCGGTAGTGATGGCCGAGCGCCAGGAACGGGGCGGGCTGCTCCAGGCATACCAGGCGGTCGGCCATCGCTGCCAGTTCCGCTGCCGTCTCCCGTGGCGCAGCGGGAATGGCGACGATGATCTCGCGCGGTGCACGCCGCCTGAGCGCGCGTATCGCCGCCTTCATGCTGGCCCCCGTTGCTGCGCCATCGTCGACGACGATGGCCGTCCGGCCCGTGACCGGGACGGGCCGCGCCCTGCCAAAAGCACGCCGGCGTCGCTCGAGCTCGAGCCTTTCATTCGCAACCAATTGCGCCAGAGCGGCGTCGCTCAGCCCGCAGGCTTGCACGATGTCCGCATTGAGCACGACGTCGGGCGGGTCGCCGTCGACCAGCGCCCCCGCCGCGAGTTCTGGTTGGCCTGGCGCGCCCAGCTTGCGGACAATGACGAGGTCCAGCGGCGCCGCGAGTGCCCGCGCAATTTCGGCCGCAACCGGCACGCCGCCGCGCGGCAGCGCAATCACGACCGGATCGGTCAGGCCGAACGTGGCCAATTTCGCCGCCAGCTTCTTTCCCGCATCGCTACGGTCACGGAACTCCACCATCATTCGCTCCCTCAGGATCGCGCCCGCTCGCATTCGGCGCCACGTTTCAATCCGCCCCGGTTTCAGGCTCGGCCGCCATTGGAGCGAGGTTCAGCGCCACCAGCGTCGTGCTTGGCTCCTTCGGGTCGCATGCCGCCGAAAAGCCGAATTCCCGGCACATCTTGAGCATGGCGGCGTTGTCGCCCAGAACGGTGCCTTCGATGCGCCCGATTCGCTCGGCCCTGGCATAAGCCACGATCTGGTCCAGCAACTTCCAGCCCAGGCCGTGCCCTTGCAGATCGGAGCGCACCAGCAGCGCGTACTCTCCATTGGCGCGGTCCGGGTCGCAACAGAGCCGGGCCACACCCGCCAGTGCGCCGTCCGCATCGATTGCGACGAACGCCATGTCGCGCTCGTAATCGAGCTGAGTCAGGCGCTTGAGCATCCTGTCGGGGAAATTGCGGCGCGGCGCGAGGAACCTGAGGCGAATGTCCCCTGGGGAGATCTTCGCGAGGAAGTCCGGATAAAGCGCAATGTCGGTCGGCTTGATCGGGCGGATCGTGTAGTTCGCGCCCCCCGCAGAAAAAGCCCTTTCCCAGCGCGCCGGATACGGCCGGATCGCGAGCCGTGGATTCGGGCCTTGCTCGTTCACGGCATTTGGATCGATTTCCACGCGGGCATCGAGTGCGATCACGCCCTCGGCATCTGCCAGCAGCGGATTGATGTCGAGTGCGGCGACGCACGGGAAATCGACCACCAGTTGCGAGAGGCCGTTGAGCGCGGCCACGATGGCCGGCCGGTTTGCCGGCGGGTGGTCGCGAAAGCCGGCGAGCAGCTTGCCGATCCGCGTGCGGTCGATGAGATCGCCCACCAGCACATCGTCGAGGGGCGGCAGCGCAACGGCGGTGTCGGCCATCACTTCGACCGCGGTGCCGCCAGCGCCGAACAGGATCACCGGCCCGAAAATCGCGTCTTCGCTCATGCCCGCGATCAGTTCCTGCGCATTGCGGCGGACGATCATCGGCTGCACGGCGTAGCCGTCGATCACCGCGTCCGGCGCCTTCTCGGCAACACGGTGCCGGATGGTTTGTGCTGCGGCAGCCGCGGCCTTGGCGCTCTCCATCCCCAGCATCACGCCGCCGATATCGGATTTGTGCGAAATGGCTTTCGAGAGCAGCTTGATGGCGACGGCCGTCGAATTTTCCAGCAGATGCGCCGCCGCTTCCCCGACCTCGGCGGGCGTGCGGGCAACAACGGTTTCGGGAACGGCGACGCCATACGCCGCGACCACCGCCTTGGCTTCGATCTCGGTCAGCATGCGCCGGCCTTCGGCGGCCACGCGCCTGAAGATCGTGAGCACGCTGGCGCGATCGGTGCTCACGACTTCGCTACTGCTTGCAGGAACGCGCAGCAGCGCGTTTTGCGCCTTGGACCAATCGGCCAGGTAAGTGAGGGCGCGCGCGGCGTCGGCGGGCGTTGCGAAGCTCGCGACACCGGCCGAGGTCAGCGCTGAGCGCGCCTCGCGCGCCGTCTGCTCGCCCAGCCAGCAGGCGAGGACCGGCTTGCCGGCGACCGTGCCTTTTTCGGCGAGCCCGGCGACCGCACTGGCTGCTTCAACCGACGACGCGAGTTTGGTCGGACAGTTGAAAACCATGACGACTTCGACCGCCGGGTCGCTTGCAACGATGTCCACGGCGGCCCGGTAGCGCCCCGCATCCGCGTCGCCGACAATGTCCACGGGATTGGCATGCGACCAGGTCGGCGGCAGCACCGAGTCCAGCCGTTCGTGGGTCGCCGACGCCAGCGCGGCAAGCTCGTTGGCGCGAGCGCTCAGTTCATCCACCGCGAGCACTCCGGCGCCGCCGCCGTTGGTCACGATGCCGACGCGCGCGCTTTCGACCGGTGCGAAGCGTGCGGTGATTTCGGCCGCATCGAACAAATCGGCCAGTCCGTCCACGCGCAGGATGCCGGCGCGGGAAAACGCTGCGTCAACGGCACGGTCCGAACCCGACAGTGCGCCGGTGTGCGTGTGGGCGGCCTTGGCTGCGAGTTCATGACGCCCGGCTTTCAGCGCGATCACTGGCTTGACGCGCGCCGCGGCGCGCGCCGCCGACATGAATTTGCGCGCATTCGCCATCCCCTCGAGATAAACCAGAATGGCGTGGGTGTGACCGTCGCCCGCCAGCAGATCAAGCCAGTCGGCGACGTCGACGTCCGCCATGTCGCCGAGCGACGCCACGCAGGAAAAGCCCACGTTGCGCGCTGCCGCCCAGTCGATCAGCGCCCCCGCGATGGCGCCGGACTGCGACAGCAGCGCCAGGTGGCCGGGCCTGGGCGCCATGTGTGCAAAGCTCGCGTTGAGTTGGAGCAAGGGCAGCATCAGCCCCAGCGTATTGGGGCCAATGATGCGAAAGAGATTCGGCCGCGCGGCGTCGAGCATCGCCTGGCGCAAGCCGTTGTCCGCCGTCAGGCCGGCTGTGATGACCACCGCTGCGCGGCAGCCCAGGGTGCCCAGTTCGGCAACGATGTCTGGCACGGTCCGGGGCGGCGTTGTAATGATGGCCAGATCGGGTATCCCCGGCAGCGCTTGCGCGTTGCGATGGCATGGGCGGCCGTGCAGCGTGGCGTGGCGCGGGTTCACCAGCCAGATGGTGCCCTCGAAACCGCCGCCGATCGCGTTGGTGGTGACCGCGCTGCCCACCGATCCGGGGCGTGCCGTCGCGCCGAAGATCGCGATCGATCTCGGGCGGAATGCGTGCTCGAGATTGCGTACCGTCACGGTGTTCTCCTTCGGTCACCAAGTCTGGCGGGGTTTGCCGAGGTGTTTTGCCGTCGCCCGGCCAACACGCGCGCCTTCCTCCCTCGCATTGCGCGGGAGCTTCGCGTACCGCACGGCACTTCGCCTTGCGCTGGCGCAAGATTCGCACGCGCACCGCCGCCTGTAATCGCACGCATGCCGCCCCGTATCGACCTCCCGCACAGCGCCGCCGTCGGCTTTGACGTGGCGGCGGCGCTGTGGGCTACACCTGCGGCGCTGAAGGCGCGGCAACGCCGGCGCCTGCAAACGCTGCTGGCCAGCGCGGCGGCGCACTCCAGGGTTTATGCGGGGCGATTGCGCGGCGTCGATCCGGAGAAGGCGGAGCTGACCGGGATCGAGCCGGTGGCCAAAACGCACCTCATGCGTCACTTCAGCGACTGGGTCACCGATCCGCGGCTGACGCTTGCCGCGTTGCGCCGCTTCACGGCCGATCCGGCGCGTATTGGCGAGCCTTTCCTCGGCGACTACATTGTCTGGACGAGCTCGGGCAGCAGCGGTGAGCCTGCTCTCTTTGTTCAGGATGCGCGCGCTCTGGCGGTTTACGACGCGCTCGAAGCACTGCGCCGTGCGCCGCTGCGCCAGCCGTGGCCTTGGTTCGCGCCCGGATGGGCTGGCGAACGCTTCGCTTTCGTCGGCGCCACGGACGGGCATTTCGCGAGCAACGTCACGCTTGAGCGGCTGCGCCGCATCGTGCCCGGTTTCGCGACGGCGCTGCGCGGGTTTTCGTTCCTGTTGCCGCCGACCGAGTTGGCCGCGCAACTCGAGCGCTTCGGGCCCACCGTGCTTGCCACTTATCCGACTTGCGCCCTGATGCTTGCCGAAGAAGCGCGCGCCGGCCGCCTGCACATCGCGCCGCAGGAAATCCGGACGGGCGGCGAAACGCTGACGCCGGCGATGCGCCGGCGCATCGAAGCCGGTTTTGACTGCCGCGTTGGCAACAGCTACGGCGCGTCGGAATTCCTGGCGCTCGCCGCCGAGTGCCGGCATGGGCGCCTGCACGTCAACGAAGACTGGGCCATCCTCGAATCCGTAGATCGCTACCTCGCGCCGGTGCCGGACGGCCAGTTCGGCCATACCACGCTGCTGACCAACCTGGCCAACCACGTGCAGCCGCTGATCCGCTACGACTTGGGGGACCGCATCGCGGTGCACAGAGATCCGTGCCCGTGTGGCATGCCGACAGCATGGCTGGAAGTCGACGGCCGCAGCGACGATCTGCTGACCCTGTACGACACGCAGCGACGTGCGGTGTGGCTGTCTCCGCTGGCACTCACGACCGTGCTGGAAGATGGCGCGGGCGTATTCGCGTTCCGGCTGGAACAGACGGGCGACACCGCGCTGCTGTTGAACATCGCCCATGGTGGCAAGGTCGGCCGCGCCGCGCAGGCGCGTGCCCGGACGGCGTTCAAACGCTATCTGCAAGAACAGGGACTCGACAATGTCACTGTGAAAGTCGTTTGTGGCGTTTCGTCTGCGCCGGGCCCAGGCGGAAAAATGCGACGCGTCATCGGGTTGAAGCACAGCGCATCCCGCGCGACTTGAATTTGGCGCGGCGGTGTGGCGATGGCTTGCTGCGCGTTACCTGCTCGCCTCGACGGGCCTGCTCTCGAACGCCATCTGGCACTCTGTGCAGCGCTCGGCGGCAGGTTGCACCCGCAGGCGTTCGTAGGCGATCGCATCGCCACAATCGATGCAATGGCCGTAACCGCCGGTTTCCAGGCGGTAAAGCGCGGCCTGTACCTCACGCAGCTCATCGATGTCGCGCTGCACTTCCATGGCGCCAACCGCGTCGTGCGCGTGGCGCTCTGCGTCGTCCTTGAAATCGCGAGTCTCACGCTCGTCGGTGCCATTGCGAATCGCCTGTCCGCCCGCGCGCACTTCGTCTTGCAATACATGCATGCGATCCAGCAGCGTCCCCCGCAGGGTGGCGAGATGTCTTCGTGTCAGCAGGTTCATGCGTCATTCCTTTTCAAGGTGCCGGAACACATGATCGACGGCGCGCCGCGCGCACGCGTTGACGCCGGTCAAGATGCACGACACGATCACATGCGCTCGCGCCGAGGTACACCGGCAGACTTGTTCCAATCGGTCGCCATGTGTCCTGCGCCGGCTCGCACGCGGGCACAGGCAAATCCACCTCCGTGGCGTTGGAATCCTCGCGCAAGTCGACTTGGACGCGGATCGCGGCGCTGACTGGGATGATTGCGGATTGGCAGGTGATTTGCGCCGCGTCAAGCCGCACTCACACAGGCGCCGACACACTTCAGTTCCATGAAACTCGACCTGATCCTCGTCGCCAACGCCGCCAGCGCCCGGCTGTATGCTCACAGCACGCGCGAGCGCGGGCTGCTGATGCTCGATACGCTGCAGGCACCCGAGAGCCGTTTGCAGCCGCACGAGCTGGACACCGGGCCCATCGGTCACGAACGCAGCGACAGCCGGCCGGGAGGTGTCATGCTGGCGCCACGCATGGATGCTCAGCACAAGCGCCAGCTCGCATTCGCACGCCACTTGGCGCAGCGCATCGACACCGCGCTGCAGACGCACGCGTACGGCGACGTCGTGCTGTTTGCTGCGTCTCCGTTTCTCGGCAAAGTGAAAAACGCGCTCGGCGCCGACGCACGCAAGGCGCTGCGCGACGCGGTGCCGCTGGATCTCACGCACTTCGACGGAGACGAACTGTGGCGCCGAGTCAACAACGCGTCGCGCTCCGGAGCCGCCAGCGCAGACTGACGTCCGTGCGGGCCAACACTGTCGCAATGGCGACAAGAAAAAATCGCCAGGACGGCAGCCGTCAATCCAGTTCGATGCCTCGATCCTGCTCCGCCACCGGTACGGGCCAGCCGAGACACTCTTCATAGCCAGCCGGGGCACATCGGCTGCTGTTAGCTGTTCAGGAACATGGGGAGGCCCGGAATCCGCCGTGCCAGTTTGAGTCGACGCTGGCAGTACAGCGGCCTGCGCGCACATACGATTGCCGTATGTCGACGCGATGACGAACCGCTTCGGCCGGACGCTTGGGCGAGTATTTGCGCCACGTCAAGTCGCAATCGCATAATGGCGCGTATGAGTGAGACCCACGTCGCAGTGGTTGACGATGAGCCTGCCATCACCCAGCTCATAGCCGACTACCTCAAAGGCCATGGATTCCGCGTTAGCCAGCTGCGCGGCGGCAATTCATTGTTTGCTCTCATGGCCGCCGACCCGCCGGCGCTGGTTCTGCTTGATATAGGGCTCGGCAGCGAGGACGGTCTTGCCGTCGCGCGCAAACTGCGCGCCCATTGGCGTTGTGGGCTGGTGATTGTCACCGGCCGGGGAGATACCGTCGACCGCATCGTCGGCCTTGAAGTGGGCGCCGACGACTACGTGGCCAAGCCGTTCGACTTGCGCGAACTGGTGGCGCGCATCAAGGCGGTCCTGCGCCGCCTGCAGCCAGAAGAGGCCGACGGCCCCGCGCCGGAGGCTGAGCGCGGCCGCCTCAACTTCGCCGGCTGGTCGCTGGACGTCGGCGCGCGCCGGCTGACCGCGCCCGACACCACCGAAGTGCTGCTGACCAGCGGCGAGTTCGAATTGTTGCGCGCGTTTGCCGAGCATCCCGGCCGCGTCCTCTCGCGCGAATTCCTCCTCGAATGCACACGGGGCCGCGAAGCCGGCCCTTATGACCGCACGATAGATGTCCAGGTCGGCCGGCTGCGGCGGAAAATAGAAGCCGATCCAGTCCATCCGCAAATCATCAAAGTGGTGCGCAGCGCGGGCTACGTGCTGGTGCCGCCGGTGTCGGCTGACTGAGTCAAGCCATGCTGCCGCAGCAGGAGGTCGGCTTGGCTTACCGTTCGGTGTTTTCGGCCTGTCCCGATGCGCTGCTGCTGATTGACGCGCAAGGGGTTGTCGTTCTTGCAAATCCAGCGGCGAGCGAACTCTTCGGCTACGCTGCGGGCGAACTCGAGGCCATGCACCTGGACGACCTGGTCCCCGCCAGCAGGCACGAACGAGCCGCGCGAGTGCCGCTGGAATTGTCGGCCCGGTGCAAGGACGGCAGCCAAAGGATGGTGGAAATTGCGCTCAGCGCACTTGAGAACACCGACGCTCCGCTGCTCCTGGTCACGGTACGTACCCTCGGTGTGCATCAGCACGTCAGGCAGGCGCTGAGGCGCGCACGCTATAGCGAATGCGTTGCCGACGTGGGCTTGCTCGCTGTCGACACGCGTGATCCTTACGCGCTGCTGAGCCGCGTGCCTGCGGCAGCGGCGAGCGCCATCGGGGCCGATACGTCGGTTCTCTGGCAGCTCGAACCGAACCAGCTCGCGCTGCGCGTGGTCGCTGGCGTCGGCCTCGTGGACGAAGAGGCCGAAGGCACCCTGATGGCCAACCGGCCTGATACGCCGCCCGGCTATGCGCTCGCGAAAGCTCAGCCGGTCATCATCACGGATTACCAGCAGGAGCGGCGCTTCAACGTACCACACTGGCTGTTGCGTCAGGGGCTCGTGAGCGGCATTCTGGTGCCGCTGCGCGATCGTGGACGCATGATCGGCGTGCTGGCCCTGCGTTCTCGCCAGGCACTGCGCTTCGGCGACGACGAGGTCTACTTCCTGCGTTCCCTGGTCAATCTGCTTTCGAGCAGTCTGCAGCGCGCTGAAAGCGAAGAGGCGCTCGCCCATGCGCAGAAGCTGCAAGGCATCGGCCGGCTGACCGGCAACGTGGCGCACGATTTCAACAACCTGCTGACAATCATCCAGGGTAACTTGCAATTGCTCGCCGCGCTGCCGGCGCTGCGCAAAGGCGATGGACAGCGACTGGTCGCTGCGGCAACGCGAGCGGGCCAGCGCGGCACTGAACTCACTAGCAGGCTGCTGGCGTTCTCGCGCCGCCAGAGCCTGCAGCCTGCATGCGTCGACGTTGACGCCACGCTGCACGCGCTGGCTGACATGCTGCACCACACGCTGGACCCGCGTATTCACATCACCGTCGATGTGGAGTCGGCCTGCCCCCCCTGCCACGCCGACCCCAGCCAGCTCGAATCGGCTTTGTTGAACATTGCGATCAACGCCCGCGACGCCATGCCCGAAGGCGGTTTGCTGGCATTCGGCGCCGCGCCGGTCGCCGGCGGCTTCGTCGCCATCACCATCGCGGACAACGGCAGCGGCATGTCGGCGCTGGAGCGAGAGCGCGCCTTCGAGCCGTTCTTCACCACCAAGGAAAAAGGCCGCGGCACGGGCCTGGGCCTGTGCACGGTGCATGGCTTCATACAACAATCGGGCGGCAGCATCGATCTGGCGAGCGAGCCGGGCCGCGGGACGATCGTCACGCTTCGGATTCCCTGCTGGCGGGGGCCCGGGGGCGCCACACCCTAGGACAGGGATGCTTTGCGACTGCAGCGGAGGCCGCGGGTACGGCTGGTCGAAGGGGAAGACACGGTGCGCGAGGTTGCGCATGTGATCCATGCACTGGCGGCATGAACCCCTGAACAGGTGTTTCGGAACAGCCTCAGCGAACTGCCGCCGCCAATCCATTGCGCTCTATGAATCCGGTGAGCGCCGCGACTTCCGGAATTTCGATGTCGCGCCGGAACCGATTGTCCACGCGGATGACGTCGGCGCCATCCAGACGCGAGAGTGCGCGGCTGACCGATTCGAGCGTCATGCCCAGATAGCTGCCGACTTCGGCGCGCGTGAGCGGCAAAGTGATCTTGTCGGTGCGCAGTCCCCGCTCGGCCAGCGAACCCGCCCAGTTGCGCAGGAAGTCGGCTACGCGCACGTCGGCGGGCAACGTGGCCAGCGCCAGCATCAATTCGTGGTCGCGGCTGATTTTGCGGCTCATCGCCGCATGCAGCGCCGTGAGCAGATCGGGCTGTCGGGCGCTCGCGCTCAGCAGCTGGTCGTAGCTCAGCGACCAGACTTCGCCTGTATCGAGCGCCACCGCATTGCAGCCATGGCGGCCCTCCGCAATACCGTCGAAACCGAGCCAGTCACCCTTGAAGTGCAGCCCGACCACCTGCTCGCGGCCGTCGGCGGTCAGGATGACGTCTTTGAAATAACCCGAGTCGGGAACGAAGAGCGATGTAAAGCGCGCGCCGATTGTGTACAGCACGTCGCCCGCGTGCACGACCCAGCGCTGCAGCGGCACGTAATTGCGCAGCCGCTCCAGCATGTCGCCGATTCCTCGAGCAGTCGTGCTCGGTTGGCGCATAGACATTGAATTCATGACGTTCTCCAGATGGCCACAGGACATTCCCATAACCTGGAATTTGGCGAACGAGGGCCAATGGACGATCAATCGGGCATGTCACTCGGCAACAGTGTGTGAATGGTTTGTGTCAGCCGCTTCGGGAGCCTCATTCAGCGGCGTGTCGCCTGGCGGATGCGCTCAGCGGCGCCTGCGCATGGCAAGCACCTTCGCCCAACCTTGCCGGAACCCCTCGACTTTCCTTCTTCGTCCTGGCGAACCATTGCGCTGCGTCAAATCGCGCTGGGATTCGGAAGGCCACACTGATCCGAGGACTAACGACGAGGTGCGAGCATGAAACCGACCGCTAAGCAGCAACTCTGGATGTACGAGTGCATGGTCACCAGCCGATATCTCGAGGAATCGCTGCTGAAGGTGTACCTTGAGGGCAAGACTCCGGTCTTCAACATGGGCGACGGTCCCATCCCGGGTGAAATGCACCTTTCCAACGGCCAGGAGCCGTGTGCGGTCGGCGTCTGCGCGCATTTGCAGCCGACCGACGTCATGACTTCCTATCACCGTCCGCACCACGAAGCGGTCGCCAAGGGCGTCGATTTGAACCGCATGGTCGCAGAGATCATGGGCAAGAAAACCGGCCTGAGCGGCGGCCGCGGCGGCCACATGCACCTGTTCGATTCGTCGGTGCATTTCTCCTGCGCGGGCATCGTTGCACAGGGACTACCGCCCGCCGTGGGTGCGATGCTGTCGCGCCACCTGCAGAAGAAGCCGGGAGTGGCCATCGCCTACCTGGGCGAAGGCGCGGCCAATGCCGGCGCTTTCCACGAGGCGCTCAATCTCGCGAGCGTCTGGAACCTGCCCGTGCTGTTCGTCGTGGAAGACAACGCCTGGGGCATTTCCGTGAGCAAGAAGCGGTCGACCTCGGTGCCGCGCAACGACGTGCGCGCCGCGGGTTACGGCATGCCCGGCGTGTACGTTTCCGGAAACGACCCGGATGCCATCTTCGCTGCCGCGGGTGAAATCATCGGGCGCATGCGCAAAGGCGCCGGGCCGGCACTCATGGAGCTCGAAACCTCACGCCTCGAAGGCCACTTCGTCGGCGACGCCGAAGCTTACCGGCCCAAGGGAGAAAAAGAAGCGCTGATGGCCAAGGACCCGATTCCGGCTTATGCCGAGCGCTTGAGGGCCGCAGGCGTTCTGACGCCGAAATCCGATCGCGAACTGATAGCGGCGGCACACGCCCGAGTCGACGCGGCCATCAAGTTTGGCCGGGAAAGCCCCTATCCCGAGCCCGAAGAGGCGCTTGCACACGTTTTCGCGTGACGGCGTCGAACGCCGTCACACACCGACCCGGGCGAATCAAGGAGATCGACATGGCTGAATCAGTGGCACGCGTCACCCGCAAGGCGGCGCAAGAATCGGCGCAAAAGAAGCTCACCATCGCGCGCGCGATGGCCGATGCGATCGCGCACGAAATGCGCACCGACCCTCGCGTGTTCGTGATGGGCGAAGACGTCGGAGCGCTCGGCGGCGTCTTCGGCAACACCCGCGGCCTGATCGATGAGTTCGGGCCCGAGCGCGTGCGCGATACGCCGATTTCGGAAACCGGCTTCATCGGCGCCGCGGTCGGCGCCGCCATGGACGGCATGCGACCGATCGTCGAGCTGATGTTCGCCGACTTCATCGGGGTCTGCCTCGACACCGTTTACAACGCAGCCGCCAAGAACTGCTACTTCTCGGGTGGCAACGTCAACGTGCCGATGGTGCTGATGACCGCCACAGGCGGCGGCTATTCGGATGGCGGCCAGCACTCGCAGTGCCTGTACGGCATGTTCGCGCACCTGCCCGGCATGAAGGTCGTCGTGCCGAGCAACTCGTACGACGCCAAGGGCCTGATGACCGCTGCCATCCGCGACCCGAACCCGGTCATCTACATGTTTCACAAGCGGCTGCAGGGCATGGGCTGGCTCGGCACCGAAAAGGGCGCGACCGTCGCGTGCCCGGAGGCGGCGTACACCGTCGAGATCGGCAAGGCCAAGACCGTGCGCGAAGGCTCCGACGTGACGATCGTGAGCCTTGGCCTCGGCGTCCATCTGGCGCTGCATGCGGCCGATATCCTGGCCCAGGAGGGCGTCCGGGCCGAAGTGCTGGATTTGCGCTCTCTGGTGCCGCTGGATCGCGACCATGTTTTCAAGTCGGTCAAAAAAACGGGGCGGCTGATCGTGGTCGACGAGGACTACATGAGCTACGGGGTGACCGGCGAAATCATCGCCACCGTCGCCGAACGTGATATCTCGGTGCTGAAGGCAAGCCCGCAGCGCATTGCCTACCCCGATATCCCGGTTCCTTACAGCCGTCCCATGGAGTACTGGGCCCTGCCTTCAGCCGAAAAAATCGCCGCGGCGTATCGCAAGATGGGGAGGTAGCGGATGACCGACGTGAAGATTGCGGACGACCTGTGGGACGATGACCGGCAGGCGGTCATCACGTCATGGTCGTACGACGACGGCACCATGGTCAAGAAAGGCGACATCATCGCCGAGATCATGGTTGAGAAGGCGCAGCTTGAAATAGCCGCGCCAGCCTCGGGCATCCTTCGCATTCGCGAGCACGAGGACGCCATTGTCAGCCGTGGCGCCGTGATCGCGACGATCGAGTAAATGCGGCGGCGCATGACTAGGGATGCCGGGTATCGCCTCCGCGCTGGCGGAATGCCATGATGGCCTGGTTGCGCAGGCTGCGCAGGCTGCCCAGCAACTGGTCGTCCACAGCGAGCGCGCCGGGTCGGTCGTGGTCGGCGTAGATCAGCGCGAAGGGTTTGCCTTTCATCTGCAGCGGCAGCAGCAGGAAGGCGGGGGCGTTCAGGCCGTTGCGAAACCACGCGGGCAGGCGCTCGTGCAATCGTCCCTGGCGCGTGTCGGCGATGAGGGTGTCGGCGCCGCGCTGGCAGACGGTGGCGAACAGATCGGCGCTGTCGTGCAGGGGCACCGCGAGCGCCGCGAGATCGGCGTCGGTGCACTCGCCCAGGCCCAGGCGCCCGCGCAGCACGTCGGTGCGGGCGTCCCGCAGGGCGAACACGATGCGCCGGGCGTTCAGCGCGCGCAGCATGGTTTCGAGAATCATGCGCAGGATGTCGTTGAGCTTGAAGCTGTCGTCCACCATCGCGTCGGTGATGTCCTGGATGCCTGCGGCCAGCACCTGTGCGGCGTGCTGCGTCGCGGCTGGCCCGCCGAGCGCCGCATCGGCCGGGGCGGGCAGCGTGGGGTCGGCGCGCAGGGCGTGCGCGGCGAGCGGGTCGGCGGCCGCGTTTGTCTCGGGCGGCGGTTCGGGTGACTGCAGCAGGCGCTCGGCGGGGCTGCCGGGGGCGACGCGCAGATCGAGCGCGCTGGCGATGTCCACGAGCTGCTGGCGCGCGCGCAGCACGGCGTCGGAAAACGATTCGGGCGTGAGCTGCAGGGTGCGACGGTAGTCAGTTGCCAACTGTTGCAGACGTGTGGTGAGCCTGGGCGGTTCATTCTGGAGCATGGCGCCGGCCACTTCGTTGGCGGCGCGCACCAGCCAGCGCAGATGCTCGTCGCCCTGCTGCGGCGGGCGCATGGGCGGCGCGCCCATGGGCGTGCGCATGCAGCGTTGCAGGGTTTCGGGCAGGCCCCAGGTACGGGCCACGCCTACGCCCAAGTCTTCGAGCGTGAGGCCCAGTACCTGGGTGGCGGCGGCACCTTCGGCCTTGCCCGCGGCATGCAGCGCGCGGATCTGCGCCGCCTCGTCGGGGAAGTAGAACGAGCACAGCATGCGTCCCAGGTTCTGCAGCATCGCGCCGATGAAGGACGATTCGGAGTCCGCGTTCCCGCCCATCTCGGCAGCCAGTGCCCCCGCTATCATGGCGCGCAGGAATTCCTCGCGCATCTGCTCGGCATGCGCCTTGTCCTGCATGTGCTCGAGCAGCACCAGGCTCAGCGCCATGTTGCGTATGGTGTTGAAGCCCAACAGCGTGACAGCGCGCGAGACGGTGCTCACCCCGCCGCGGTTGGCGTGAGCAAACAGCGGGCTGTTGACCAGGCGCAGCAGCTTGTTGGTGAGCGCGACGTCCTTGAGGATTTCGCGCGTGAGGTCGCCCACGCTGTCGTCCTCGGACGTGGCCACGCGCTGGATGCGCACCACGGTGTCGGAGAGCGCGGGGAAGTCGCTCTTGCGGCGCATGCGCAGCAGCAGGAAGTCGAGCGTGGCGTTGCCGACGGCCTGCGCGGCGCCCGGCTCGGGGCTGGCCCAGGCGCGCAGCGCATCGCGGAACTCGGCGGCGCTGGCGTAGCGCTGCGCGGGCTCGCGCGCCAGCGCCCGCGCCGCGATAGCGCGCAGCGCGTCGTCGGTATCGGGGCCCAGATCGTCGGGCAGCGTGACGGGGCTGCCCGTGCTCGGGTACAGCGCCTGCCAGGTCTCGCTCTGACGGCGCAGGGGCTGGCCGGTGAGCAGCTCCACGAGGATGAGCCCGGCGCCGTAGATGTCCACGGCGGGGGTGGGTACCGCGCCCGCGCTGGCTTCGGGCGCCATGTAGGCCGGGGTGCCCGCCAGCGGCGCGTGCGCGGCGTTGGCCACGCTGACCGAGATGCCGAAATCCATCACCCGCGCGCGCCCCTGGGCGTCGATCATGATGTTGGAGGGCTTGAGATCGCGGTGCACGATGCCTGCCGCGTGCGCGGCCTGCAGGGCGTCGAGCACGTCCACCATCATCGCCGCCGCCTCGTGTGCCGTGCAGCGCCCCTTGGCGGCCAGATGCTCGGCCAGGCTGGCGCCGTTCACGTATTCGAAGACGGTGAAGGCCTGCTGCTCCTGCACGTCGGCTTCGAATACCGGGACGATGGCGGGGTGCGAGAGTTGCCCCATGTGGCGCGCCTCGGCCAGCCAGCGCTGCAGATGGGCCTCGGTGCGGCCGCCGCGCGCGGGCGCCAGCAGCTTGATGGCCACGTCGCGTTCCAGCCACGGGTCGCGGGCCAGCCAGACGCTGGCTTGCGTGCCCCGGCCGAGCAGGCGCAGCAGCTGAAAGCGCCCGAGCTGGCGTGGCGGCGCCGCTGCGTCTGTGGCGGCATTCACCGGGGAGTCGGGCGCGAAGGTGGGCATGGCGTGCGGGCGGGTGGCGGCGAGGGTGGCGCGTGCATTGTGCCGTGGGATGCGGCTTTTTTCAGCCGAAATTCCAGTCCGCCGTGATCGCATCGCCCACGCGCAGCGTGCGCCCGATGCCGTCCAGAATGATGGCGTTCATGCCGAACGTGGGTTTGCCGTCCATGCGCGGGTCGGCGCGGTAGCTCGTGAGCGTGGCGAGCACCTCGGGGCTGCGCTCGGCGGTGGCGGGGTCGATGTTGGGAATGGGGCAGCGCGCGCAGGGTTTGACGGGCGCGAGCACGGCGCCTCCCTCGCGCGTGGCGATGCGGATCTCGGCCAGGCTGTCTTCGTCGTGCGCCTGCAGGTCCGCGAGCAGCAGGTTGGGGCGCAGGCGCTCGATGCCGATCGCGCCGTGCCCCGCCTGCGTCAGGCGCCGGTTGAGCTCGGCCAGCGAGGCCTCGCCGATCACGAGCAGTGGATAGCCGTCGACGAACTGGTTCACCGCTTCGACGCCACGCGTCCAGGCCAGGTCGGACAGGCGCCGCACCCGCGGATCGAAGCGCGCGAGTCGCAGCCCGGCCTGCGCCAGAAAGCGGCTGAACCACTGCGCGGCCGCGTCGCCCATGTCCCAGGCGTTCACGGTGTCTTTCCAGACGCGAACGCGGGCGGGCCGGTCTTGCTCGCCTGCGGGTTCGCGTGGCAGGGGCAGGGTGGGCATGCCGGGCGCCTGCAGCAGTACCTCATCGGGCGTGATGCGCGGGTGCACCAGCGCCAGGCGCGGCCATTCGCGCTGGGTGAGGAAGACGCCGTCCGCATCGACCACCATCCAGGCGCGGTCCAGCTCCAGCCCGGTGGCGGTGAGCCGCGCCTGCTCCAGCGCCACGCCGGCGCAGGATTTGACGGGGTAGACGAACAGTCGGGCAATGCGGGCGTGCACTGCGGCATCGGTGCTGGACATGCGGGCGGCCACGGGAAAGCGAGCGATTGTGCGCCTCCTACAATCGCCGCCATGGCGCAATCCTTCGATATCTGCATCCGTGGCGCGGGCGTCGTTGGCCGCGCGGCGGCGCTGCTGCTGGCGCGCGCGGGCCTGCGCGTGGCGCTGGTCGCGCCGGGCGCGGGCCATGGCGGGCAGGACGTGCGCGCCTACGCGCTCAATGCCGCCTCGCGCGGCCTGCTCCAATCGGTGCGTGCCTGGCCCGGGGCGCCGCACGTCACCGCCGTGCAGCGCATGCAGGTCTGGGCCGATGGCGATGGCGCGGTGCAGTTCGATGCCCAGGCCCAGGGCGTCGAGGCGCTGGCCTGGATCGTGGACGTGCCGGCGCTGGAGCAGCGCCTGCAGGAGGCGATCGGCTTTCAGCCGCTGGTCGAGCTGGTGGCCGCGCCGGTGGCCGCGCCGCTCACCGTGGTGTGCGAAGGCCGTGCCAGTCGCACGCGCGCCGAATTCGGGGTGGAATTTGCCGTGATCCCCTATGGACAGGATGCGATCGCCACACGCCTGCTCTGCGAGCGGGCGCACGGCGCAGTGGCGCGCCAGTGGTTTGGCGCGGACGGCAGCATCCTCGCGTTTCTGCCGCTCGCGGGTGCCGAGGGGAACTCGGTGGCCGTGGTGTGGTCTGTCCCGCATGGGCAAACGCAGAATCGGCTGGCCATGGATGAGGCGGGCTTTGCTTTGGCGCTGCAGGGCGCAAGCCGTGGCGTGCTCGGAGCGCTCACGGTGAGCGCGCCGCGCGCTTGCTGGCCGCTGGTGCAGGCGCGTGCCGCGCGCTGGTGCGGCGCCTTCCCGATGCAGGCCTCCGGGCAGGCGAGCGATCGGGCGTGGGTGCTGGCGGGCGACGCCGCGCATGCGGTGCATCCGCTGGCCGGGCAGGGCCTGAACCTGGGTCTGGCGGACGTGGCCGCGCTCGTGCGCGTGCTGCAGGCGCGCGAGAGCTGGCGCCCGCTGGCCGACCTGCGGTTGCTGCGCCGCTACGAGCGCCAGCGCGGCAGCGCCGTCGCGGGTGCGCAGCTGGCGATGGACGGGCTGCAGCAGCTGTTCACACGTGCCGACGCGCCTTTGCCATCGCTGCGCAATCGCGGCATGAATCTGTTCGACCATTGCACCCCGCTCAAGGGCTGGGTGTCCCGCCGCGCCATGGGCGTGGCCTGAATCTCTCCACTCGGGGCGCGCGCCCTGTCCTGCAACCATGAAACTTCTCGCCCGATTCCTTCCCTTTCTTCTGGCCACGCTGCTGGCCAGCGCCCAAGGCGCCTGGGCGCAGGATGCGCAGATCCGCAAGACGCTGGCCGAGCGCATTCCGCAGCTGTCGCAGATCGACGAGATCAGCGCCACGCCGATGAAGGGGCTGTACGAAGTGCGCATCGGCACCGACGTGTACTACTCCGATGCGCAGGGCAATTTCCTCATCCAGGGCGAACTCATCGACACCAAGGCGCGGCGCAATCTCACCGAAGACCGCGTGAACAAGCTCACGGCCATCGACATCAAGTCGCTGCCGCTGCAGGACTCCTTCAAGGTGGTGCATGGCAAGGGCGAGCGCCAGCTCGTCATCTTCGAGGACCCGAACTGCGGCTACTGCAAGCGCTTCGAAAAGGACATGCAGAAGGTGGACAACGTCACCATGCACGTCTTCCTCTATCCCATCCTGAGCGCCGACTCGGCCGAGAAGTCGCGCAACATCTGGTGCGCCAAGGACCCCGCAGCCGCCTGGCAGGCCCATATGCTGAAAGACGTGACGCCCGAGGCGGCCAGCTGCGACGTGGGGGCGCTGGAGCGCAACCTGGCGCTGGGGCGCAAGCACCGGATCACCGGCACGCCCACGGTCATCTTCAGCGATGGCAGCAGGGTGCCTGGCGCCATTCCCGCAGCAGAAGTCGAGAAGCGCTTCGCGGCTTTGGCCAGCGCCAAATAAACTGGTTATTTTGATAGCATTATACGCTTTTCCATTAAGGAATTCAAAAACAAAAGACTTTGAATTGCTTGTGTGGCGAGCGCATGCAGCTCTCTTTTTTCTTTGAATTCATGCCACACGCCACCTCTGCCGCGATCCACTACCGCATCGAACTGCCCGACCCGCGCACGCACCGCTACCACGTCACGCTCACCATCGCAAAGCCCGCGGCTCGCCAGCGCGTCTCGCTGCCCGTGTGGATACCGGGCAGCTACCTGGTGCGGGAGTTTTCGCGCCACCTCGCGCACCTGCGCGCCGCGCAGGGCGGCAAGGCCGTGGCGCTCGCGCAACTCAGCAAATGCGAATGGCAGGCCGCCTGCCGCAAGGGCGAGCCGCTCACGCTGCACTACGAGGTGCTGGCCAGCGACCGCTCGGTGCGCACCGCCTGGCTGGACGCCACGCGCGGCTTCTTCAACGCCACCAGCCTGTGCCTGCGCGTCCACGGCCATGAACACGCGGCGCACGAACTGCACGTGGCGCGCCCGCAGGGTCACGTCGATTGGCAACTGGCCACGGCACTCGCCCCGGTCAAGACCGCGCGCCACGGTTTTGGCAGCTACCGCGCGGCCAGCTACGATGAACTGGCCGACAGCCCGGTGGAGATGGGCGCCTTCCAGAGCCTGCGCTTCACGGCTTGCGGTGTGCCGCACCGCCTCGTCATCAGCGGCGCAAGTGCGTCGCTCGACAGCGCGCGCCTGGTGCGCGACGTGCAGCGCATCTGCGAGGAGGAAATCCGCTTCTGGAGCGCCGACGCCAGGGCGCCGTTCGATCGCTACCTCTTCCTGCTGAGCGTCGTGGATGAAGGCTACGGCGGGCTCGAGCACCGCTCCAGCACAGCGCTGATCTGCGGTCGGCGCGACCTGCCGCGCCTGGACGAAGCCAAGGCGCCCGAGGGCTACACCACGCTGCTCGGCCTGTTCAGCCACGAGTATTTCCACGCCTGGAACGTCAAGCGCATGCGCCCGAAAGAGCTCACGCGCTACGACTACACGCAGGAAAACTACACCGAGCTGCTCTGGTTCTTCGAGGGCTTCACGAGCTATTACGACGACCTGCTGCTGCGCCGCGCCGGCCTGATCGACCAGGGCGCCTACCTCAAGCTGCTCGCCAAGACCATCAACCAGGTGTTGCAGACGCCCGGCCGCCGCGTGCAGAGCGTGGCGCAGGCGAGCTTCGACGCCTGGGTCCGCTACTACCGCCCGGACGAGAACACGCCCGCCACCACGGTCAGCTACTACACCAAGGGCGCGCTTGTCGCGCTGTGTTTTGACCTGGTGCTGCGCCGCGCCGGGCGCTGCACGCTTGACGACGTGATGCGCGCGCTGTGGGTGCGCAGCAGCGGTGGGCCGATCGCCGAGGCCGACGTGCGCCAGGTGCTGCGCCGCACCTCGGGCCGCCAGTGGGACGAGGAACTGCAAGCCTGGGTGCACGGCACGGCCGACTTGCCGCTGGCCGAACTGCTGGGCGCGCATGGCGTCGCGTTCAAGAGCGACACGCCGCAGATGGCGCAGCGCCTGGGCCTGCGCGTGCAGGAGACGGGTGGCGTGCAGATCAAGCTCGTGCTCGCGGGGAGCTGCGCCGAGCGCGCGGGGCTCATGGCCGGTGACGAATGGCTGGGCGTGGAGGTGACGGGCGCGGATGGGGCAGGCAACGGCTGGCGGCTGAAAAAGCTCGACGACCTGCCGCTGTACGCGGGCCGCGCGCGCGAGCTCACGGCCCTCATCGCGCGCGACGCGCGCCTGCTGCGCCTGTCGCTCACGCTGCCCGCGCCCGATGCGATCGGCGACACCGTGCAATTGGCCGTCACCGATGCGGCGCTTGCCGACCAGTGGCTGGGCATGCCCTGACGCGCTCGCTATATTCGGCACTCTGAACCCATCCACACACCGCAGGAGAACATCGTGGCCTACGAATGCATCATCACCCGTACCGAAGCCGAAAAGGTCGGCGTGATCCAGCTCAACCGCCCCAAGGCGCTCAATGCCCTGAACAACCAGCTCATGGACGAGCTGGGCGAGGCGCTCAAGGCCTTCGACGCCGATGAATCCATCGGCTGCATCGTGCTCACCGGCAGCGAGAAGGCCTTTGCCGCCGGCGCCGACATCGGCGCCATGGCCAGGTACAGCTTTGCCGACGCCTACAAGGGCGACTACATCACGCGCAACTGGGAGACCATTCGCAGCATTCGCAAGCCCGTGGTCGCGGCCGTCAGCGGCTACGCGCTGGGCGGCGGCTGCGAGCTGGCGATGATGTGCGACTTCATCATCGCCGCCGACAACGCCCGCTTCGGCCAGCCCGAGATCAAGCTCGGCGTGATTCCCGGCGCCGGCGGCACGCAACGTCTGCCGCGCGCCGTGGGCAAGGCCAAGGCCATGGACATGGCGCTCACCGCGCGCATGATGGACGCCGTCGAGGCCGAGCGCGCGGGGCTCGTGAGCCGCATCGTGGCACTGGACAAGCTGATGGAGGAAGCCCTGGCCGCCGCCCTCACCATCAGCGGCTTCTCGCAGATCGCCGTCATGGCCGCCAAGGAATCGGTCAATCGCGCCTTCGAGGGCACGCTGTCCGACGGCGTGATGTTCGAGCGGCGCCTGTTCCATTCGCTCTTTGCCACGCAGGATCAGAAAGAGGGCATGGACGCCTTCGTCAACAAGCGCCCGGCCAAGTTCACCAACCAGTGAAATTTTGCCGTCCGTGCCGGGGTTTTGCCTGAAATCCGCTAGAATGCGCGGCTCTCGGTGGTATAGCTCAGTTGGTTAGAGCGCAGCATTCATAATGCTGATGTCCCAGGTTCAAGTCCCGGTACCACCACCAGATCCCGAAAGCCAGCCTTGCGCTGGCTTTCTTTTTGCCCGAATTCTTGTATCGTGCGCGCACTGTATCAACGCGGGACGAAAAAATGGGAGACCCACGCGACCGGGCTGCTTTCGACGGGCGTGATCGCGCCTTCGTGCGGGGGCGATGGATAGGGGCTCTGGCGCTGGCCGGCGCGCTGGTGGCGGCTCTGGCTGGCTGCGCGCACATGGGCGCGGCCGATGCCCGGCCGGACGCCGATGCGGCGCCCGAGCTGGTGCCCCTGGCCAGCGTGGCCCCGGGCGTGCTCCAGGACATGCGTTACCACGGCCGCCACAACTTCATGGGCCGGCCGGTGGCCGGTTACGAGGCCGCGCGCTGCTGGCTCAGCCGCCCGGCGGCGCAGTCACTGGAGGCGGTGCAGCGGGACGTCGAGCCGCTGGGCCTGACGCTCAAGGTCTTCGACTGCTACCGGCCGCAGCGCGCGGTCGATGACTTCGTGCGCTGGGGCAAGGATCTGCAGGACCAGGGCACCAAGGCTGAGTACTACCCACGCGTGCCCAAGCAGGAGCTGTTCCGGCGTGGCTACATCGCCGAGCGCTCGGGCCACAGCCGCGCCAGCACGGTGGATGTGACGCTGGTGGTGCTCGACGGCCTGCGTGCGCGCCAGGTGTTGACCGGGCCGCTGGCCGACAGCCGGGAGGTGGACATGGGTACGCCGTTCGACCTGTTCGACGAGCGCTCGCACACCGCCGACACCACCCTGGCGCCGGATGTGCAGCGCAACCGCCAGTGGTTGCGCGCGCTGATGCAGCGCCACGGCTGGCGCAATCTGCCCGAGGAGTGGTGGCACTACACGCTGGAGCCCGAGCCCTATCCGCAGCGGTATTTCGATGTGCCGGTGCGTTAGGGCAACGCTGAACGAGCGTCTCGCGCCCCGCGCGAGCCTGTCCAGCGTCGCTGCAGCCGTTGCCGCGTTCAGGCAGGCAGTCGCACCATGCCCGCCGCCGCCGTCTGGTGGCTCGCGTCGTCGATCAGGATAAAGGCGCCGGTGGCGCGCTCGGTGCTGTAGTCGTCCAGCGCCAGCGCGTCACGCGCGCGGATCCGCACGCGGCCGATGTCGTTGCTTTGAAGCGGCTCGCTCGATGCCACGGTGCGCAGTTCGCTGATGTCGCGTTTGGCGGTGATGGCCGTGATGCGCGCCTGCGTGAGGCGCGCGCCCTGCTTGAGCCAATACCAGCGCGCGGGCTGGAGCGCCTGGCGGTCGAGCCAGCACAGGTCGGCCTCGAATTCGCGTGCCACTTGTGGTGAGGCCCCGGGCGAGACCAGCAGATCGCCGCGCGAGACGTCGATCTCGCGGTCGAGCACGAGGGTGATGCTGTCGCCAGCGGCGGCGGCGTCCAGCAGTTCTTCACCGCACTGCAGCGCGCGCACGCGCGCCGTCTCGCCGCTGGGCAGAACCTGCACCTCGTCGCCCACGCGCAGCACGCCGCCATGCAGCTGCCCGGCGTAGCCGCGAAACGCCTGGGTGCTGCTGCCTTCGTGACGGATCACCCATTGCACGAAGAAGCGCACCGCATTTTTCGACGCATCGCCCGCGAGCGGCAGCGATTCGAGCAGCGGCAGCAGCGGCTCGCCCCCGTACCATGGCATGTGGCCGCTGGGCTGCACCACGTTGTCGCCCGTGAGGGCCGCAAGCGGCACGCAGTGGGGGGCGGCGATGGCCAGGCGCTGGGCCAGCTCGGCGACGCTCGCGCGGATGCGCTCGAACACCGTTTCACTCCACTGCACCTGATCCATCTTGTTGATGGCGAAGACGATGTGGCGCAGGCCCAGCAGCCGTGCCAGCGTGGCGTGGCGCTTGGTCTGTGGCAGAAGATTTCCGCTTTCGGCGCGCGCGGCGTCGATGAGAATGACGGCGGCGTCGGCCGTCGAGGCGCCGGTGACCATGTTGCGCGTGTACTGCTCGTGGCCGGGCGCGTCGGCGATGATGAACTTGCGCGCGGGCGTGGCGAAGTAGCGGTAGGCCACGTCGATGGTGATGCCCTGCTCGCGCTCGGCCTCCAGGCCGTCGGTGAGCAGTGCCAGGTCGAGCTTGTCGCCCGGAGCGCGCGAGTAGCGCGAACCGGCGATGGCACTGAGCTGATCGGCGTACACGCCCTTGCTGTCGAGCAGCAGCCGGCCGATCAGCGTGGATTTGCCGTCGTCGACGGAGCCGGCGGTGACCAGGCGCAGCACGCCCCTGTGGCGCGCCTCGGGCCAGAGATCGTTGATCGCGTTCATCAAAAGTACCCCATTTTCTTGCGCCGTTCCATCGATGCCTCGCTGAGCTGGTCGTCCATGCGCGTGGCGCCGCGCTCGGTGATGGTGGTCACCGCCGTCTCGGCGATGATGTCGGCAGGCGTGGCTGCGCTGGACGGCACCGGGCAGGTGCACGAGACATCGCCCACGGTGCGAAAGCGCACCTGCACCTGCTCCACGGTTTCGCCCTCGCGCGCGGGAGTGAGTTCGGTCACGGGCGCGAGCAGTCCCTTGCGGCGCACGACGGGGCGCACGTGGCTGTAGTAGAGCGAGGGCAGGGCGAGCCGCTCGCGCTCGATGTACTGCCAGATGTCGAGTTCGGTCCAATTGGAGATCGGGAACACGCGGATGTTTTCGCCTGGGTGCACGCGCGTGTTGTAGAGGTTCCAGAGCTCGGGGCGCTGGTTCTTCGGGTCCCACTGGCCGAACTCGTCGCGGAACGAGCAGATGCGCTCCTTGGCGCGGGCCTTCTCCTCGTCGCGGCGCGCGCCGCCGATGCAGGCGTCAAAGCGGAATTCGGCGATGGCCTCCAGCAGCGTCGTGGCCTGAGCGGCGTTGCGCGAGTCGGTGGCGTGGCGCAGCACCACGGTGCCGCGTGCCATCGAATCTTCCACGCTGCGCACGATGAGCCGCTCGCCGAGTTCGGCCGCACGCTGGTCGCGAAACGCGATCACCTCGGGAAAGTTGTGGCCGGTGTCCACGTGCAGCAGCGGAAACGGGAACTTGCCGGGGCGAAACGCCTTCTCGGCCAGACGCAGCAGCACGCAGGAGTCCTTGCCGCCGGAAAACAGCAGCACGGGCCGCTCGCACTCGGCGGCGACTTCGCGCAGGATGTGGATGGCTTCGGATTCCAGCCAGTCCAGGTGGGTGCGGTGCAAGGTGGTGGTGCTCGTCATGGCTTCAGGCAATGGTTTCAGGCGGCTGGCGTGGGGTCGGTGTGTTCGTGGTGGCTGGCGTTGACGCTGGTGTGCAGACCGCACTCGGCGTTGTTCCTCTGCTCCCACCACCAGCGGCCGGCTCGGATGTCCTCGCCGGGGCGGATCGCGCGCGTGCAGCACTCGCAGCCGATCGAGGGGTAGCCACGGTCATGCAGCGGGTGGTAGGGAATGTTCAGCGCCCGCACCGTGGCCCAGACCTCGTCGGTGCTCCAGCCCGCCAGCGGGTTGTACTTGTGCAGACCAAAGGCTTCGTCCCACTGCGCTTCGGGCAGCTCGGCGCGTGTGCTCGACTGCTCGCGCCGCTGGCCGGTGATCCAGGCCGAGTGCCCGGCGAGCGCCCGGCGCAGCGGCTCGACCTTGCGGATGTCGCAGCACAGCTTGCGCAGTTCCACACTCTCGTAGAAGGCGTTCAGGCCGTAGGTGGCGATGTATTCCTTCACGGCCTCGGGCTTTGGGTGCATGACCTGCACGTTGATGCCGTAGCGCTGCTCGATCACGCCGACCATGTCCAGCGTCTCCTTGTGCAGGCGGCCGGTGTCGAGCATGAACACGCCCAGGCGCGTGGGCAGCTGCATCAGCGCGTGGATGAGCAGCGTGTCTTCCACGCCCATGGAGGATGCGAGCAGCGCGTCCGGGTGCTCCTGCGCAATGCTGTCAAGCAATTGCAGCAGCGCGTTCCAGCGGTCGGCCAGTGGGGTGGTCAAGGGGCTTGCCATGGTGTTCCTTCCTAGGCGGCGAGTGCCGCCGCACACGCCGTTTTCGGCCGTGCGTGTTCGGGCGCGAGCGTTTCGCCGAACCAGGCCAGCGTCTGGCCCAGCCGAGTGACCTCGCCGACGATGAGCAGCGCGGGCGAGACGATGGCGTGCTCCCTGGCCTGCGCGGCCACGGTGGCGAGCGTGGCGTGCAGCGTGCGCTGGCGGGGGTGCGAGCCGTTTTCCACCAGCGCACAGGGCGTATCAAAGGGCAGGCCATCTTGCGCGAGCTGGGCACTCAGCGCCGCGAGGCGCTCCACGCCCATGTAGTACACGCGGGTGTGCTGGCCGGGCGCATGGGCGTGCTCGGCGGCTTCTCGTCGGTGTGCGGTGGCGAGCGTGAGCGTGTCGGCCACGGCGCGGTGCGTGAGCGGAATGCCTGCATATGCGCCGCAGGCCAGCGCCGCCGTGATACCGGGCACGACCTCGTAGGCGATGCCGTGCGCGCGCAGCGCCAAGAGCTCTTCGCCGCCACGGCCGTACACCAGCGGGTCGCCGCCCTTGAGGCGCACCACCGTGCGACCCCGGCTGGCGTGGTCGATCATGAGCGCGTGGATGCGCCGTTGCGTGGCTTCGTGGTCTTCGCCGGGGGTTTTGCCCACGCTGATCTGCAGCGCATCGCGCCGCGCGAGTTGCAGCACCTCGGCGCTCACGAGCCGGTCGTGCAGGATGACGTCGGCCTCATGGAGCGCGCGCAGGCCGCGCAGCGTCAGCAGGCCGGGGTCGCCCGGGCCGGCGCCCACGAGCAGCACCTTGCCTTGCTGTGCCGGTTCGCCCGTGCCGAGGGCTTCTTCAAGCAGCGTCTCGGCCGTGTCGGGCCGCGCGGCGCGCAGGGCGCCGTGCACCGGGCCGTCGAGCAGCCAGTGGTAGAAGCGCCGGCGCGCACCGAGCTCAGGGCGAGCGCGCCGGATCGCCGTGCGCTGACGCCGGGCCAGGGCCGCGAGCCAGCCGACGGAGGGCTCGATGAGCGATTCGATGCGTTCGCGCAGGCGCCGCGCGATCACCGGCGCGGCGCCGCCCGAGGAGATGGCGATGGTGAGGGGCGCGCGATCGACGATGGCGGGCACCTGCGCGCTGGAGCGTGCGGCGTCGTCCACCACGTTGCACCAGAGCTGGCGCGCGCTGGCGGCCTGTGCCACGGCGGCGTTCAGCGCTTCGTCGTCGGTGGCGGCGATCACCAGCCACACGCCTTGCAGCCACTGCGCATCGAAGGCGCACAGGTGCAGGGTGATGTGGCCCTGGTCGGCCTGCGCGAGCACGCTGGGGTGAGCCGCCTTGGCCACCACGGTGACCTGCGCTCCGGCGCTCAGCAGCAGCGCAATCTTGCGCGACGCGACGAGGCCCGCACCGACGACGAGCACGCGGCGCGCGCGCAGGTTCAGAAACAGGGGAAAGTGCTCCATGGCGCGCGGCGGCCTCAGTACTGGATGGCGGGGCGGCGCTGGGGCGGCTCCACCACCTTGGTGCGCGCCACGAAGTCGCCGAAGTGCTCGCCCGCTGTGCGTTCGCTGGCGAAGCGTCCGAACAGTTCGTCGAGCGCGGCGAGGATCACTTCTTCGCCGACGTTTTCCCTGTAGAGCGCGTTCAGGCGTTCGCCCAGGTGGTCGGCGCCCAGGCGCAGGTCGTATTTGCCGATGGCGCGGCCCACGAGCGCGATCTCGCCCATGTAGGGGCGCGAGCAGCCGTTGGGGCAGCCGGACATGCGAAAGTGGATCGGTTCGTCCATCAGACCATGCTTGGTGAGCAGCTCTTCCATCTTCTGCACGATGCGCGGCAGATAGCGCTCGGATTCGGCCATCGCCAGGCCGCAGGTGGGCAGCGCCACGCACGAGATGGCGTTCAGCCGCAGGCCGCTGGCGCCGACGTGGTCATCCAGGCCGTATTGCTTGACCAGCGCGTCGATCCGGGCGCGGTCTTGCTCGGCCACGTTGGCGATGATGACGTTCTGGTCGCAGGTCATGCGAAATTCGCCCTGGTGCACGCGGGCGATCTCGCGCAGGCCGCTCTGGCGCGGGTGATCCTCCACGTCCAGTACACGGCCGCTGGGGATGCGCAGTGTGAGGTGCCAGCGCCCGGTGTCGTCCTCGACCCAGCCGAAGCGGTCGCCGTTGTGCTCGAAGTGGTAGGGCCGGGGCGGCTCGATCTTGAACGGCAGGCGCGATTGCAGCTCGTCGTGATACCACTGCAGGCCGCGGTCGGCTATGGTGTATTTGAGGCGCGCGTGCTTGCGCTCGCCGCGGTCGCCGAAGTCGCGCTGCACGGCCACCGCGTGCCAGCAGGTGTCCAGCAGATGCTCCTTGGGCACGTAGCCGATCAGGTCGGCGAGCGCGGGGTAGGTCTTGGGGTCGCCCGCCGTCGCGCCCATGCTGCCGCCGGGCGCGAGGTTGAAGCCCTGCAGCTCGTGCTGCTCGTCGAAGATGGCGATCAGGCCGAAGTCCTGCGCGAACACGTCGATGTCGTTGTACGGCGGAATCGCGATGCCGAACTTGAACTTGCGCGGCAGGTAGCTCTTGCCCAGCAGCGGCTCGTCGTCCTGCGCGCCGTCGCTGGTGCGCTCCTTCTTGTCTATCCACAGCTCCTGGTACGCCGTCGTCCGCGGCTTGACGTGGTGCATGAGCTTGAGCGCCCACTCGTACGCTTGCGCATGGGTCGAGGCGACCAGCGGGTTGACCGAGCAGATGACGTTGCGCACGTCGTCGCCGCAGGCCGCGAGCGTGGACAGGCCCGCCGCATTGATGTCGCCGATCACGCCGCGCAGGTCTTCCTTGCGGATTTCATGGAACTGGAAGGTCTGGCGCGTGGTGATGCGCAGGCCACCCTTGGTGCGCGCGGTGAGCGCGTCCAGCGCCAGCCACTGCGTGGGCGTGAGCACGCCGCCGGGCAGGCGCACGCGCACCATGAAGCCGTAGTCGGGCTCGAGCTTGCGGCGGCGGCGTTCGTCGCGCACGTCGCGGTTGTCCTGCATGTAGCTGCCGTGGAATTTGAGCAGCTTGGTGTCGGGCTCGCTGATCGAGCCCGTCGTGCGATCGGCGAGGCCCAAGTCTATGGTGCCGCGCAGGTAGTGGCTCTTTTCCTTGATGCCTTCCAGCGCGGAGAGCTTCTTGTTCCTGGTGATGGTGAGGGTATCGGTCATGAATGGGGTGCAGGAGGCCTGAGAAGGCGTGGGGCGCCTTCGCTCGGCAGGTCAGGAAAGCGCGGGGATGTCAGTACACGTCGCGGGCGTAGCGGCCTTCGAGCAGCAGGGTCTGGACCCAGGCAGCGGCGTCTTCGGGTGTTTTGCCGCCGTGCTCCGCGGCGATCTCCACGAGGGCGCGCTGCACGTCGCCGGCCATGCGCTCGGCGTCGCCGCAGACGTAGAAGTGCGCGCCGTCCTGCAGCCACTGCCAGACCTCGCGGCCGTGCTCGCGCAGGCGTTGCTGCACGTAGACCTTGTCGGCCTGATCGCGCGAGAAGGCGACATCCAGGTGCGTGAGCGCACCCTCTTTGACGGCCTGCAGCCATTCGGTCTGGTAGAGAAAATCGCTGTGGCGGTGCGGGTTGCCGAAGAACAGCCAGTTGCGCCCCGTCGCGCCGTCATTCTGGCGTTGCTGCACGAAGGCGCGAAACGGCGCGACGCCTGTGCCGGGACCCACCATGATGACGTCGCGCGCGCTGTCCGCGGGCAGGCGGAAGCGCTCGTTGGCCTCGATGAACACCGGCACCTGCGAGCCTTCCTTGGCGTCGCACAGATAGCGGCTGCCCACGCCCCAGCGGGCCTCTCCTTCCTTCTCGAACTGCACCAGTGCGACGGTGGCGTGCACTTCTTCGTCGACCTGCGCCTGGCTGCTGGCGATCGAATACATGCGCGGCGCGAGCGGGCGCAGCGTGGCCACCAGCGCGGCGGCATCCCACGCGGCGGGCCAGGCGCGCAGCACATCGATGAGCTGTTGGGTGTTGAGCAGCCTGGCCAGCTCGGCGTTGCCCGCGGGCTGCAGCAGCGCCTTGAGCGCCTCGTGCCTGCCGCGTTCGGCCAGCGCCGCGACGAAGGGGCGCGTGAGCACGGTGAGCTCGCGCCGGTGCGCGAGCCATTCGGTCAGGGGCAGGGTGTCGCCGCCGTGGGTGACGGGCACGTCGCCGTCCAGTCCCAGTGTCTGCACGATGCGCTGCACCAGCTCGGTCGATTGCGTGGGCCAGACGCCGAGCGCGTCGCCCGGTTGGTAGTGCAGGCCGCTGCCTTCCAGCGACAGCTCGATGTGGCGCACGTCCTTTTCGCTGCCGCTGCCGACGATGCGCTGGTTCACCAGCACCTCGGCGAGGTAGGGGCGCTCGCGCGACCAGGAGGCGTGCGCAGGGCGCAGCGTCAGCACCTCGGCGCCGGCGGGTTGCGGCTGCTGCGGCGCCAGGCGCTGCTTCGCGTGCGCCAGTGCTTCCTTGGCCCAGGGTGCGGCCACGTAGTCCACGTCCACGTCGGCATCGGCGCGGGTGAGCACGCGCTGCGCGCCCAGCTCGGCCAGGCGCTCGTCGATCTGGCGGCCGATGCCGCAGAAATCGACGTAGCTCGAATCGCCCAGCGCCAGCACGCCATAGGCGAGCTGGGGCAGCCTGGGCGCGCGCTTGCCCATGAGAAATTCGTGGAAGCCGCGCGAGTCGTCGGGCGGCTCCACCGCATCACCCTCGCTGTGCGTGCTGATGACGAGGTAGAGGAAGCTTTCCTTCTTGAGGTCGGTCGTGCGGTAGGCATCGGCGCGCACGATGCGCACCGGCAGACCCGCGGCCTGCACTTCGCCCGCGAGCCTTTCGGCCACGCGCTTGGCGTTGCCGGTCTGACTGCCATAGACGATGGTGAGCCGCTGCTGCACCGCGCTGCCCACGGCCACCGCCACCGGCGTGGCGGCCTGTGGCGCGCCGTGGCGCACGCGCGCGGCGGCGCCAGCCATGAAGCCCGCCAGCCACTCCAGCGCCGGGCGGTCCAGCCCCTGCACCAGGTCGGCGGCGGTTTGCGCTTTCTCGCGCGAAATGGGCAATACGTCGAGCATGGCGTCTGCAATCTGTGTCATGGAGACCCTCTCTTGCTTCTTATGCAAACAGTGCTTGCGGCTCGGCAGGCACTGTCCCGAATGTAGTGAGCGACCCCGTGCAGGGGAAGAATTGATTTTTCATAACTTAAGCAGCAGGATGAATAAGGAAATGGATAGCTGGCGACGCTTGTGCATCAAGCGTTGGAGCCGAAAAATACTCGTGCTCTTTGCGGCCGTGCGATGAAGTGCTGGCAGCCGCGGGCGCGCAGGCGGTCGAACTCCTGGCTGGGCATCACGACCTCGATGATTTCCTGCGTGTCCTCGCGCGTGAGTTCGAGTTGCGCCAGCGGCCCGAGCGCCCGCGCGCGGTGCAGGCTCACGCGCAGCTCGCTCGCCTGCGCCGGGCGGCGCTGCGGCTCGCAGGGTTCGATCTGGATGTCGTGCGGGCGCACGTAGGCCGTGCCCGGTGCGTCGTTGGCGCTGGCCACGCCGGGCAGCGCGAAGCGCATGCTGCCCGATTGCAGCGTGCCGCCCTGCACACGGCCATGAAACAGGTTCATGTGCCCGAGAAAGCCGCAGACGAAGGCGGTGGCGGGTTCGTCGTATACCGCCTGCGGTGCGCCGCGCTGCTCCACCCGGCCACTGTTCATGATGACCACCTCGTCGGCCACTTCCAGCGCTTCTTCCTGGTCGTGCGTGACGAAGATGCTGGTCACGTGCAGTTCGTCGTGCAGGTGGCGCAGCCAGCGGCGCAGCTCCTTCCTCACCTTGGCGTCGAGCGCGCCGAAGGGTTCATCGAGCAGCAGCACGCGCGGCTGCACCGCGAGCGCGCGCGCCAGGGCGATGCGCTGGCGCTGCCCGCCAGAGAGCGCGGCCGGGCGCCGGTCGGCGAGCCAGTCGAGCTGCACCAGCTGCAGCAGATCCATCACCTTGGTGCGGATTTTTGCCTCGCTCAGGCGCTCGCGCCGCGGCTTCATGCGCAGGCCGAAGGCCACGTTGTCGAACACCGTCATGTGCCTGAAGAGCGCGTAGTGCTGAAAGACGAAGCCCACCTGGCGCTCGCGCACGTCGGCGTGCGAGGCGTCCTCGCCGGCGAGCAGCACCTGGCCGCTGTCGGGACGTTCCAGCCCGGCGATGATGCGCAGCAGCGTGGTCTTGCCGCAGCCCGAGGGGCCGAGCAGCGCCGTGAGGTGCCCATCGGGAAAGGCGAGCGAGACGTCGGCGAGCGCCGTGAAGGCGCCGAACTGTTTGCGGATGTGGCGTACTTCGATGCTCATGCGAGCCGCTCCTGGAGGTGCCGGGCCGCCTGCGCGCGCAGGCGCCATTCGGCGATGGATTTGAGGGTGAGCGTCACCAGCGCCAGCAGCGCCAGCAGCGAGGCAACGGAAAACGCGGCGGCGCCGTTGTATTCGTTGTAGAGAATTTCCACGTGCAGCGGCAGCGTGTTGGTCAGGCCCCGGATGTGGCCCGAGACCACCGAGACCGCGCCGAACTCGCCCATGGCGCGTGCATTGCACAGCACCACGCCGTAAAAGAGACCCCAGCGGATGTTGGGCAGCGTCACGTGCCAGAAAACGCGCCAGCCGCCGGCGCCGAGCACGATCGCGGCCTCTTCCTCTTCACTGCCCTGTGACTGCATGAGCGCGATCAGCTCGCGCGCGACGTAGGGGAAGGTGACGAACACCGTCGCGAGCACGATGCCCGGCACCGCGAACAGAATCTGCAGGTCGTGTGCGTCGAGCCAGGCGCCGAACCAGCCGTGCGCGCCGAACAGCAGCACATAGGCCAGGCCCGCGATCACCGGCGAGACGGAAAACGGCAGATCGATCAGCGTGACGAGCACGCCCTTGCCGGCAAACTCGAAGCGCGCGATGGCCCAGGCGGCGCATACGCCGAGCACGAGGTTCAGCGGCACGGCGATCAGCGTGGCGGTGAGCGTGAGCCGGATGGCGGCAAGCGCATCGGGCTCGGAGACGGCGGCCCAGCTCGCCGCCCAGCCTTGGGCCAGCGCCTCGTGAAACACCGCGGTCAAAGGCAGGAAGAGGCACAGCGAGAGGAAGCCGAAGGTGAGCGCCATCAGGGCTCGGCGCAGCCAGCGCCCGTGGTTTGCGGTGTGGTGGCTGGCGGTCTTCATGCGCTCCTCCGGCCCAGCGCGTGCGCGCGGCTTGCACCCTGCAGCAGGTTGATCACCAGCAGCAGCGAGAACGAGATCGCCAGCATCACCACGGCAATGGCCGTCGCGCCCGCCACGTTGTATTGCTCCAGCTGCGTGACGATGAGCAGCGGCGCGATCTCCGAGACCATGGGCATGTTGCCCGCGATGAAGATCACCGAGCCGTATTCGCCCGCCGCCCGTGCGAACGCGAGCGCAAAACCCGTGAGCAGCGCGGGAGCCATGGCGGGCAGCACCACGTGCACGAAGACCTGCGCGCGCGAGGCGCCCAGGCTGCGTGCGGCTTCCTCGTATTCGGGCGAAAGGTCTTCGAGCACCGGCTGCACGGTGCGCACCACGAAGGGCAGCCCGATGAAGATCAGCGCCACGACGATGCCCGCGGGATGAAACGCCACCTGCAGACCGAGCGGCGCAAGCCAGCGCCCGACCCAGCCCTGCGGCGCGTACAGCGCCGTGAGCGCGATGCCCGCGACGGCGGTGGGCAGGGCAAACGGCAGGTCCACCAGCGCGTCGATGAGTTTCCTGGCGGGAAAGGGGTGGCGCACCAGTACCCAGGCGGTCAGCCCGCCGAAGACGAGGTTGACCAGCGCGGCGAGCAGCGCGCTGCCGAACGAGAGCCTGAGCGCGGCGAGCACGCGCGGCGAAGAGACCGCATGCCAGAACGCCTCCCAGCCCGGCGCGGCGGCCGTCAGCGTAACGGCCGAGAGCGGCAGCAGCACGATGAGGCACAGCCAGGTGAGCGTCAGGCCCAGCGTGAGCGCACGCCCCGGCAGCACGTCCGGTGCGCGGCGGGAAACGAAGGTGAGCGTAGCGGCGGGCATGGCGTGTTTCAGCCCTGCGGATAGATCTGGTCGAACACGCCGCCATCGGCAAAGTGCCGCTGCTGTGCCTCGCGCCAGGAGCCCGCCACATCTTCGAGCGCGAAAGTCCTGAGCGGCGGCAGCTCTGTGGCCGTCGCCAGCGTCGGACGGAAAAAGTGATGTGCGGCAAGCGCCTGCGCCTCGGGGCCGTAGAGGGCTTGAAGATAGGCGTGCGCCAGCGCCGTGCTGCGGCGGCGCTCGGCCACCTGATCGACCACCGCCGCGGGCAGGTGCGCCGCGATGCTCTCGGCGGGCCAGACGACCTCGACCTGCTGCGCGCCGAAGGTCTGCACGGCCAGCAGCGCCTCGCTCTCCCAGGCGAGCAGCACGTCGCCCAGGCCGCGCGCGACGAAGTTCATCGTCGCCGCGCGTGCGCCCGCATCCAGCACGGGCACGTGGTGAAACAGCTCGCCCACGAACGCCCGCGCCGCGCGTTCGCTGCCGCCCGAGGCGCGCAGCGCATGGCCCCACGCGGCAAAGTAGTTCCAGCGCGCGCCGCCGGAAATCTTGGGGTTGGGGGTGAGGAGCGTCAGGCCCGGCTGCAGCAGATCATCCCAGCCGCGCACGCGTCGTGGATTGCCCGGGCGCACGAGAAAAACGATGGTCGAGCCGAAGGGGCAGGCCTGCCGCGGCAGCGTCTCGCGCCAGCGTGCGCTGAGCAGGCCGCTGCGCGCGAGCACGTCGATGTCGGGCGGCAGCGCGAGCGAGACCACGTCCGCGCGCAGGCCGTCGAGCACCGAGCGTGCCTGCTTGCCCGAGCCGCCGTGCGACTGGTGAATGGCGATGTCCTCGCCATGTTGCCGGGTCCAGCCGCGCGTGAACGCGGCGTTGAACGCCACGAAGAACTCACGCGTCGCGTCGTACGCGGCGTTGAGCAGCGTGCGCTCGCCCGCCTGCGCGCCCATCAGGGGCGCGAAGGCGAGGGGCAGGGTGAGCCATTGGCGACGCAGCATGCACGGGCTTTGCGGTTGGAAAGCCCATGAGCTTAGGAAGCTGCGGCGGCAAAACGAACGACTTGTTTGCTTGAACGATATGTGCCCCGCGCATTAGACGCGGCGGCTATATGCGTATGCGCGCCGCTGCGCGCGCCCTGGGGTCAGATCGCGCCGTATGGCCACAGCTGCAGCAAGGCCGTGGTCATGAACAGATAACGTGCGAATTTGCCCACGGCCATGTAGAAGACGCAGGGCCAGAAGGGCAGGCGCAGCCACCCGGCCACGGCGCACAGCGGGTCCCCGACGATCGGGAGCCAGCTCAGCAGGCAGGCCGCCGGGCCGAAGCGCCGCAGCCAGCCCAGCGCGCGTGACGGCGCGGGTTTGCCGAGCCAGTGCTCCACCATCCGGTGCGTGCCCAGTCCCATCCACCAGGTGATGGCGCCGCCCAGCGTATTGCCCAGCGTGGCCACAAGGATGGTGGGCCAGAACAGCTCGGGGTTGAGCTGCACCAGCGCGAACACCGCGGGCTCCGACCCCAGCGGGAGCAGCGTGGCGGACACGAGCGCGAAGAGAAAGACCGTCGCCAGGCCGTTGTGCGGCAGCGCGAACCAGTTGGCGAGATCGATCATCCACGGTGGCATGAGGTGGCAAGTTTAAGGAAGGTCTCCCCCCCCCCCGGGGGGCATGCCTGGCCGGACGGTTGCACAAAAAGCAGGCAACTACAATCAGCGGCTTCGCAAGCCGGTGGGCTTGCCGTTTGACTTCCCCATGACTTCGCTGCGCATCGGCCCCGTTGTTCTCGCCAATCGCGTCTTTGTCGCGCCCATGGCCGGCGTGACGGACCGGCCGTTTCGCCGCCTGTGCCGCCAGCTTGGCGCGGGCCACGCGGTCAGCGAGATGGTGACCTCGCGCAGGGATCTGTGGGACAGCCTCAAGACCTCGCGCCGCGCCGATCATGCGGGTGAGCCCGGCACCATCGCGGTGCAGATCGCTGGAACCGACGCGGCCATGATGGCCGAGGCCGCGCGCTACAACATCGATCGCGGCGCGCAGCTCATCGACATCAACATGGGCTGCCCGGCCAAGAAGGTCTGCAGCAAGTGGGCCGGTTCGGCGCTGATGCAAAACGAGCCGCTGGCGCTGGAGATCGCCGAGGCCGTGGTGGCCGTGTGCGCGCCGCGCAACGTGCCCGTCACGCTCAAGATGCGGACCGGCTGGTGCGACGCTCGCAGGAACGCGGTGCTGCTGGCGCGGCAGTTCGAGGCCGCGGGCATACGGATGCTGACGGTGCACGGGCGCACGCGCGAGCAGGGCTACCGCGGCGAGGCCGAATACGACACCATCGCCGCCGTCAAGCGGGCGGTGACGATTCCGGTGGTGGCCAATGGCGACATCACCGATGCGCGCAAGGCGCGCGCCGTGTTGCGGGCCACGGGGGCGGATGCGCTCATGATCGGGCGGGCGGCGCAGGGCAGGCCGTGGATCTTCCGCGAGGTGGCGCACTTTCTCGAGACCGGCGAAGAGCTCGCGCCGCCGCTGGTGGCCGAAGTCCGGCGCCTGCTGCTTGCGCATCTGCAGGAGCACTACAGTCTTTATGGCGAGTCCACCGGCGTGCGCAGCGCGCGCAAGCACATCGCCTGGTATGTGCATGGCCTGCCGGGCGGAGATGAATTGCGCCGCCGCATCAATCAGGTCACGGACAGCGGCACCCAGTGGAGCGCGGTGCGGGATTATTTCGAGCGGCTGGAGCAGCGGATGCAGCGCCTGCCGCGCCCCGATGAGGTGAGTCAAGTGTCAGTCCATGAAAGTCAGGAGGGAGCGCGCGCATGAGCCCTGCCCACAACCATGCCAGCATCGAAATGTGTGTGCGCGACAGCCTGCTGCGCTACTTCGAGGACCTGGGCGGAGAAGCGCCCGAGGACATGTACGAGATGCTGTTGCGGCTGGTGGAAAAGCCGCTGCTCGAAGTGGTGATGCAGCATGCGGGCAACAACCAGTCGCGCGCGGCCGAGTGGCTGGGGCTGAACCGCAACACGCTGCGCAAGAAGCTGGTCGACCACCGGCTGTTATGAGTCAGGTATTGAATTGATAGCTGCTCGCGCTTGATGGATAAGCGTTTAAGCCCTATTTTGTTTGAAAAATCTGGAGTTGAAAGAGTGACCAACGCATTGATTTCCGTCTCGGACAAGAGCGGCATCGTGGACTTTGCCCGGGCCTTGCATGCGCAGGGTGTGCGCCTGATTTCCACCGGGGGCACGGCCAAGCTGCTGGCCGCCGAGGGCCTGCCGGTGACCGAGGTGGCCGAGGTCACGGGCTTCCCCGAAATGCTCGACGGCCGCGTCAAGACTCTGCACCCCAAGGTGCACGCAGGTTTGCTCGCGCGCCGCGATGTGCCCGATCACATGGCGGCGCTCAAGGTGCACGGCATAGACACCATCGACCTGCTGGTGGTCAACCTCTACCCGTTCGAGGCGACGGTGGCCAAGGCGGGTTGCACGCTGGCCGACGCGATCGAGAACATCGACATCGGCGGCCCGGCCATGGTGCGTAGCGCTGCCAAAAATTGGAAAGACGTGGGCGTGCTGACCGATGCCGCGCAATACCCCGAGGTGCTCGCCGAGCTCAAGGCGCAGGGCAGGCTCTCGGATGCGCTGCGCTTCAGGCTGGCGGTGGCGGCGTTCAACCGCATCGCACAGTACGCGGGGGCGATCAGCGACTACCTCTCGTCCGTGGATTTCGAGGCCGACAAGCTCGGCGAGAGCTATGTGCCGCAGCGCCAGCTCTTCCCGGGCCAGAGCAACGGCATCTTCACCAAGGTGCAGGACCTGCGCTATGGCGAGAACAGCCACCAGCAGGCGGCGCTGTACCGCGATCTGTACCCGGCGCCCGGCTCCATCGTCACCGGCGAGCAGCTGCAGGGCAAGGAGCTGTCCTACAACAACATCGCCGACGCCGACGCCGCGTGGGAGTGCGTCAAGAGCTTCAAGCTGCCCGCCTGCGTGATCGTCAAGCACGCCAACCCCTGCGGCGTGGCCGTCGGCACGAGCGCGCGCGAGGCCTACGCCAAGGCCTTCCAGACCGATCCGACCAGCGCCTTCGGCGGCATCATCGCATTCAACCGGCCGGTAGACGGTGCGGCCGCCGAGCAGGTGGCCAAACAGTTCGTCGAGGTGCTGATGGCGCCCGACTTCACGTCCGAGGCGCTGGCCGTCTTCAAGGCCAAGGCCAATGTGCGGCTGGTGAGGATCGCGCTGCCCGCCGCCGGCGGTGCCAGCGCCTGGAGCCAGGGCCGCAACCTGATGGACGCCAAGCGCGTCGGCTCGGGCCTGCTGCTGCAGACCGCCGACAACCACGAGCTGCAGCTCGCTGATCTGAAAGTGGTGACGCTGCGCCAGCCGACGCAGGAGCAGCTGCAGGACGTGATGTTCGCCTGGCGCGTGGCCAAGTACGTCAAGAGCAACGCCATCGTCTTTTGCAAGGGCGGGATGACCATGGGCGTGGGCGCGGGGCAGATGAGCCGGCTCGACTCGGCGCGCATCGCGTCCATCAAGGCCGAGGCCGCGGGCCTGTCGCTCAAGGACACGGTGGTCGCGAGCGACGCCTTCTTCCCCTTCCGCGACGGGCTGGACGTGGTCGTCGATGCGGGCGCCAGCTGCGTCGCGCAGCCCGGCGGCTCGATGCGCGACCAGGAGGTGATCGATGCCGCCAACGAGCGCGGCGTCGCCATGGTCTTCACGGGGGTACGCCATTTCCGCCACTGACACCCGGTCCGCTGCCGCCGGGACGCGGCAGGTCATCTCGGTCAACCACCTGCTGCTGGGCCTGCTCGTCGTTGCGATCTGGGGCAGCAACTTCGTCGTCATCAAGGTGGCGCTGGCGTCGTTCCCGCCGCTCCTGATGGCGGCGCTGCGCTTTGCCAGCGCCACCGTGCCGGCCATCTTTTTCTTCAAGCGCCCACAGGTGCCCTGGCGCAACCTGGCGGGCTATGGCCTCTTGATCGGCGGGGGGCAGTTCAGCCTGCTGTATCTGGCGATGCAATCGCAGATTTCACCGGGCCTCGCGTCGCTCGTGGTGCAGGCGCAGGTGCTCTTCACCGTGGGCCTTGCCGTCGTGATCGAGGGCGAGCGTGTGCGGCTCTTTCAGCTTGTCGCGGCGGCGCTCGCGATCGCGGGCTTCGCGGTGATCGGTCTGCACACCGACGGCACCACGACGTGGCTGGGCATCGTGATGGTGCTGGGCTCGGGCCTGTGCTGGGCGCTTGGGAACCTGGTGGGGCGCCAGGCCGGGCGCGTGAACATGGTGGCCTACATGGTCTGGACCAGTGCGTTCTCCGTGCCGCCGCTGGTCGTGCTGGCGCTGATCGCCGAAGGTGGACCGGCGGTGCTCTGGCATGCGATCAGCGTCGCGCCACCGCTGGCCTGGGGTGCGATCCTCTGGCAGTCGATGGCCAACACCATCCTCGGCTATGGCCTCTGGGCCTGGCTGCTGGTGCGCTACGACGCGGCCACCGTCACGCCGCTGGCGCTGCTGGTGCCTGTGTTCGGCATGGGCAGCTCGGTGGCGCTGCTGGGCGAACCCTTCCCGGTGTGGAAGGGCACGGCCATGCTGCTCGTGATGGCGGGGCTGAGCCTGAACGTGCTCTGGCCGCGTGTCAGGAAAAAGTTGGTCAAAATGGCCTGAAACGCTTGCTGGGCAAGTGTTACAAGCTATCAATTGAATAGCGTTTTGAATACTTCGCGGGCGGCCGCCACGGTTTCTTCGATATCGGCCGCGCTGTGCGCGCCGCTGACGAAACCCGCTTCGTACAGCGCCGGGGCGGTATAGATGCCGCGGTCCAGCAGGCCGTGAAAGAAGCGGTTGAAGCGCGCGCCATCGCTCTGGAGCACCTCGGGGTAGTTGCGCGGCAGCTCGGGCAGCAGGAAGTAGCCCATCATGCCGCCCTCGCTGTCTCCGCAAAAATCCACGCCTTCGGCCTGCGCCGCCTGGCTCAGCCCTTCGATCAGCGAGCGCGTGCGCGCGCCGAGCCGCTCATGAAAGCCGGGCTGGCCCACCTCGCGCAGCGTGGCGAGCCCGCAGGCCGTGGCCACCGGGTTGCCCGAGAGCGTGCCTGCCTGGTACACCGGCCCCAGCGGCGCGAGCTGCTCCATCACGTCGCGCCGCCCGCCGAAGGCCGCCAGCGGCATGCCGCCGCCCACCACCTTGCCCAGCATCGTGAGGTCGGGCGCGAAGCCGGGAAGCGCCTGGGCGTACAGGCTCTGCGCGCCGCCCAGCGCCACGCGAAAGCCCGTCATCACCTCGTCGATGATGAGCAGCGCGCCGTGGCGCGTGCACAGCTCGCGCGCCGCGTGCATGAAGGGCACGCTCGCGCGCACGAAATTCATGTTGCCCGCGATCGGCTCCATGATCACGCAGGCGATCTTTTCGCCGTGCAGCGCGAAGGCCTCTTCGAGCTGCGCCACGTCGTTGTATTCAAGCACCAGCGTGTCCTGCACCACCACCTCGGGCACGCCAGCGCTCGTGGCGTGGCCGAAGGTCGCGAGGCCCGAGCCGGCCTTGACCAGCAGCGCATCGGCGTGGCCGTGGTAGCAGCCGTTGAACTTGATGATCTTGGCGCGCCCCGTGGCGCCGCGCGCCAGGCGGATCGCGCTCATCCCGGCCTCGGTGCCCGAGCTCACCAGCCGCAGCATCTCGATCGAGGGCAGGTGGCGCACGATCTCCTCGGCCAGCTCGCTCTCGCGCTCGGTCGGCGCGCCGAACGACAGGCCACTGTCGATCGCCCGGTGCACGGCTTCGAGCACCGCAGGGTGCCCGTGGCCGAGGATCATCGGTCCCCAGGAGCCGATGTAGTCGATCAGGGGCCGCCCGTCGGCGTCCCAGACATGCGCGCCCTGGCCGCGTGTGATGAAGGGGGGCGTGCCGCCCACGGCCCGGAAGGCCCGCACGGGTGAATTGACACCGCCGGGAATCAAGGCTTTGGCACGGTCGAACAAGGTGGCGTTGAGGTCGTGATGATGTGTCATGGCCCGCATTTTCGTCGCTGTCGCCGCGCCTGGGCGAAGACGCCGTGCGCAACCTGCGTGGGCCAGGGGCGTTGGCGTACGGGTAATCCTGAGGCGCCAAACTGTTGCATTGGTGAAGCGCTTTGGCGTTTGCGCGCTTTGCGTTACGTAGAATCGTTGCATTTCATGGTGAGCATCGATAAGCTTGTTCGAACCGGGCCTGCATGCCCTTTTCATGGCAAGGCAAGAACGGAATCCAAAGGAGCGGGACAAATTGGCGACAGCGACTACCGGTCCCACGATCAAGGTGCTCGTGGTGGACGACAGCAACACGATCCGGCGCAGCGCCGAGATTTTCCTCAAGCAGGGTGGTCATGAAGTTTTGCTCGCCGATGATGGCTTCGACGCTCTCTCCAAGGTGAACGACTACCAGCCGCAGCTCATTTTCTGCGACATCCTGATGCCCAAGCTCGATGGCTACCAGACGGTGGCCATCATCAAGCGCAATCCGCGCTTTTCCGATACCCCCGTCGTCATGCTGTCTTCCAAGGACGGCGTCTTCGACAAGGCCCGGGGGCGCATGGTGGGCTGTCAGGATTACCTCACCAAACCCTTTACCAAAGATCAGTTGCTGCAGACCGTGCAGCAATTGGGCCGCGTGCAACCAGGAGCTCAGTGATGGCTATCAAAAAAGTATTGGTCGTGGACGATTCCAAGACCGAATTGGTGTTTCTTTCGGACTTGCTGAAAAAGGAGGGCCTGGACGTGACCACCGCGGAAAACGCCGACGAGGCCTACCGCCGGCTGGAGGAAAGCATGCCCGACCTGATCCTCATGGATGTGGTCATGCCCGGCAAGAACGGCTTTCAACTCACGCGCGCGCTCACCCACGATCCGAAGTACGCGAACATTCCCATCATCATGTGCACCAGCAAGAACCAGGAGACCGACAGGGTCTGGGGCATGCGCCAGGGTGCTCGCGGCTACATCACCAAGCCGGTCGATGCCGCAGAGCTGCGTGAAAAAATCAGCTCCCTGAACTGAGGCGCGCGCAGCCCCCGTCATGGCAGAACGCGAATCACTGAAAGACGTTCAACTGCGGCTGCTGGCTCGCCTGCAGGCGGCCAGGACAGAAAGCGTGGCGATGGCCTCCTGGCTGGCTGTCGAATGCGCGTCCCATCGGTTGCTGCTGCCACTTTCCCAGGCCGGCGAGATTTTCGCCTGGTCCGGCACCCAGCCGGTGCCGCATGCGCGGCCATGGTTCCTGGGAGTGGCCAATCTGCGCGGGGTGCTTGCGGGCGTGGTCGATCTCGCCATGCTGCTGGGCTCGCAACAGACGCGCACGGAACAGGCGCTGTCCGAGTGCTCGCTGGTGACGCTGGGTTCGCTGCTGGACGTCAACGCGGCGCTGTTGATCGACCGGTTTGCAGGTTTGCGCGGCAGGCAGGATTTCGTTGCCGATGAAGAGCCGGCGCCTGGCGCGGCGGACTATCTCGGTGGCGTCAAGGTCGATGCACACGGAGGGCGCTGGCAGGTTCTTGATTTGCAGGTGCTCGCGGGCGATGCGGGATTTTTGAATATCGGTGCCTGACGTGCGGGCGCAACTGTCGTGATGGGAAAGTACTATGTCGTTGGCTGATACCTTGAACAAGTTCTTGCGACGCGCGCCGGTGGAGGCCGATGTGCAGCCCAGCCGCATGGATCTGGGGGTTGACCCGCAACATGCAGATGGCTTGTCCACCGTGTTTCGCTCCGACGGAGTGGACAGCGTGCAAGGAAGCGAGCCATTGGAATTTTCCGAGTCCGCCGCCCCGCAATCGCAGGAGGACATGATCGCCCTGCCGCTGCTCGGGCGCGCCAGCGCGGCGGTGCACCAGCGCCGCCTGCTCGTGCTGCTCGGCCTGGGCGTGCTGGTGCTGGTGATCTTCGGCGGTTGGCTGGTGCAGCGCGCGCAGGTCTCGGCGCGTCAGCTCGCGACGGTGGGCGAAACCCTGACCCAGTCGCAGCGTCTCGTGAAGGCGTTTGGCGAGGCGGCTGCGGGCGAGCCCAAGGCCTTCGGGGTGCTGGCCGACAGCTCGCGCATCTTCTTGCGCGATTTCAAGGCGTTGTCCGAGGGCAACGCCGAGATGGGCGTGAAGCCGCTGGGGGGCGCTTTCTTCAGCGAACTGGAGAGCATCCGGGCCAGTACCGAGCGTGCGGAACGCTACGTCCAGGTCATGCAGTCGCACACGTCGACCCTTGTGGATGCGGCCAAGACCCTGAACGCGATCAATCACGACGCGGGAGATTGGCGGCGTACGGCGCAGGCCATCGCAGACCGCGCATTCAAGGGGACGGATGTCCAGGCGATGGAGTTGGCCAGCCGCCTGACCATGCTGACGCAGCGCATCGGGCTCGATGCCAATCTCGTGTACGGGGGCGCCGGCGTGGGTGTGCAGGCCGAGCTCGATCAGGCGGCGGCGGATTTCAGGTCCATCGTGCAGCGCATTCCTCAACTGATGACGGGCCCGGCTGGCGCTGCCCTCATGGCCCTGTACGAAGACAATGAGCCGCGCGTGACCCTGCTGCTTGACAGCGCCGACGATCTCTCGACGGCTCGCATGGCGCAGGCCGTGCTGGCGCTGGACAGTGAGCCGGCGCGTCTGCACCTGGAGACGATACAGAGCAGACTGGCCGCGCAATCGGGCTTCGGCGTCGGTGAAATCGCCTTGCTCGCCGCGCTGGCCCTGTTCACGCTGCTGTGCGGCGTGGGCATCGCCCGGGTGCAACTTCTGGACAGCGAGCGGCGCCAGAAGGCGTCGGAGCAGCAGCGTCAGGAAGCGCGCCTGCAGGAGCTCGAGGCCAAGCGCATCAACGATGCCAACCAGGCGGCCATCTTGCGGCTGATGAACGAACTGCAGTCCGTCGCCGAAGGTGACCTGACGCAGGAAGCCACGGTGACCGAGGACATCACCGGCGCGATCGCCGATTCGGTGAACTACACCGTGGAAGAGCTGCGGGTGCTGGTGGGCAGCGTGCAGAACACCGCCACGCGCGTGGCGCAGACGACGACCCAGGTGGATGGCACCTCGACGGAGCTGCTGGCGGCTTCGAGCGAGCAGCTGCGTGAAATTCGCGAAACCGGCCAATCGGTTCTGGACATGGCCGCGCGCATCAACGGGGTATCGTCTCAGGCGCAGGCGTCCGCGACGGTGGCGCAGCAATCACGGCAGGCGGCGGACGAAGGCTTGAAGGCGGTGCAGAACGCCATCGGCGGCATGAACTCGATCCGTGACCAGATCCAGGACACGTCCAAGCGGATCAAGCGCCTGGGTGAATCCTCGCAGGAGATCGGTGAAATCACGGAGCTGATCTCGGGCATTACCGAACAGACCAATCTGCTGGCCCTGAATGCCGCCATTCAGGCAGCGTCCGCCGGCGAGGCCGGCCGCGGCTTCTCGGTGGTGGCCGAGGAAGTGCAGCGCCTGGCGGAACGGTCGGCGGACGCCACGCGCCAGATCGCGGCGCTGGTGAAGGCCATTCAGACGGATACGCAGGACGCGGTCGCCGCCATGGAGCGTTCCACGCGTGGTGTGGTTGAAGGCGCGCGCCTGTCGGACAGTGCCGGCACGGCGCTGTCCGAGATCGACAGCGTGTCGCGCAAACTGGCCGAACTCATCGAAAGCATCTCGTCGGCCACGCTGCGCGAAGCCAACCTTGCCAATGGCGTGGCCGAGAACATCCAGCACATTTTCGCCGTGACCGAACAAACGGGAGAGGGGACTCGCACCACCGCCCACCAGGTGCGCGAGCTCTCCAAGATGGCTGAGGAATTGCGTCAATCGGTGGCGCGATTCAAGATCGCCTGAGCCGCTCCATCGTGCCACAGGCCACCACACTCGGAGGGCAAGCCATGTCATCCACGGGAACACCACACGCTGCGGTGCGTGATGTTCGGTATGAGGAGCAGGATCTGGGCCCTCTGGCGTGGGTGCATGCCGAGCTGCGCAAGACACTGGACAGTGCCGTCAAGCTGCTGCGGCACTTCGCGCACGAGATCGAAAGTTCGGGCGAGTCGGACCTGACTTCCCACGACACGGCCACCTTGCGCAATGTGCGGCAGATGCTGCACCAGTGCGCCGGTGCGCTGGTCATGGTGGGCATGGAGCAGACGGCGCTCGTGCTGCGGGCGATGGAAGCGGCGGTGCATCGCCTGGTGCAGGAGCCCGAGAAGTGCCGGGGCGAGGCCGTGGCGGTGCTCGAGAGCGCGAGCTTTGCCATCATCGAATACCTGGACAGCATTCTCGCGGGCAAGAACGTCTCTCCCGTGGCGCTGTTCCCGCAGTATCGCCAGGTGCAACTGCTCGCGGGGGTGCCGCATGTGCATCCGATGGATCTGTGGCCTGCCGAGCGGCGTGTGCGGGAGCCGGTGTTTCCCGGCACCGTCCTGCCGCTGCCCTACGGCGCTGAAGTGCGCTCGCACCTGGATACGGCGGTCTTGCGCATCGTCAAGAACGGAGATGCCGAGGCGGCGGTGGACATGCAGCATCTGTGCATGGGATTTGCCGCCGCGCAGCAGCAGACGCAGCCACGCATCTTCTGGAAGGCGGCCGCCGGATTCTTCGAGGCGATCGCGCGGCGCTGGCTGACGGTGGATGCCTACGTCAAGCGCACGACTTCGCGCGTGCTGATGCAGTACACGGCGCTGGCCCGTGGCCAGACGGCGCTGGCGGACCGCTTGCTGCCCGAACTGCTTTTTTTCTGCGCCCAGGCACGCATGCCGGACGATGCCGCGGGCGTGACGGCGCTGCGCTCGGTGCGCCATGCATGGGGCCTGCAGGATGTGGCTCCGGTCGACTACGAGTCCGCGCGCTTCGGGCTCTGCGATCCGGCGCAGCTCGCGCAGGCGCGCAAGCGCATCGCGGCGGCCACTGAAACCTGGTCTGCCCTGGCCGGTGGCGACAAGCACAAGATCAAGCTGGCCGCCGATCAATTCAGCCTCGTGTGCGATTCGCTGCGCAAGCTGCAGCTCGACAGCGAGCCGCTGGCCGAGGCGCTCATGCGCGCGGTGGCGGTGCCGCTGCACGCGGCGCAGCCGCCCGCGCCCGCGCTGGCCATGGAAGTGGCCACCGCCGTGCTCTATCTGCAGGCCTCGTTCGAGGAACTCGATGCGGCACGCGAGCACATGGCCGAGCGGGCCGAGCTTCTGGCGGGGCGCCTCGATGGCGTGACGCTGGGGGGCGAATCCCAGCCGCTCGAACCGTGGATGGAGGAACTGTACCGCCGGGTGAGCGACCACCAGACCATGGGCAGCGTGGTGGGTGAGTTGAGGGTGACGCTGGCGGATGTCGAAAAATCGCTGGATCAGTTTTTCCGCAACCCCGCGGACACGACGCCGCTGACCGCAGTGCCCGGTGGCATGCAGCAGATGCGTGGCGTCCTGTCGGTGCTGGGCATAGAGCAGGCGTCGCTGGCCGTCCTGCGCATGCGCGACGTGATCGAGAAACTGCTGGTGGGCGAGATCGACGAGGCGCAGCGTCCGCTGGTTTTCGAACGGCTGGGCAACAGCCTCGGGGCCCTGGGTTTCCTCGTCGACATGCTGGGTTACCAGCGCACGATGGCGGCCAAGCTGTTCGTCTACGACGAAGAACTGGGCGAGCTCAAGATCGTGATGGGCAGCACGACCCGCATGCGTGTGGAAGATGAGCCCGAGGTGGCGGAGCAGGTGCTGGCGGCGCGTGCGTCCGAGTTCCCGGAGTTCGAGGTCGAGCCGGCCCTGGTGGCGCAGGCAGCGGCGCCAGTCGATGTGGCGGTGCCGTCGATCGAGCCGGTACAACCGACGCAGACCGGCGCCGTGCAGCCCGGGGCCGACCAGGCGGCGATGGTCGAACCCGTTGTGGATTTCATGCCTCTCCCGGAGCTCGAGTCCGAGGCGGCGCCGGAGCCGACCGGGGCCGCCGAGGCCGCTGTGCCAGCGCCGGTGATGCAGGCCGCCGGAGACGAGGCGCCCGACGCGGAGCTGCTCGAAATCTTCATCGAAGAGGCACGCGAAGTCATCGCCAACGGCCTGGCGGCGGTCGCCGCACTGCGGGATGAACCGGGCGACATCGAGCAACAGACCACCCTGCGCCGTGCATTCCACACGCTCAAGGGCAGCTCGCGCATGGTGGGCCTGAATGAATTCGGTGAAGCGGCCTGGTCCCTGGAGCAGGTGCTCAACGACTGGCTGGTGCATGAGAAGCCGGTGTCGGCCGATCTGAGGACGCTCGCGCACGATGCCATGCAGGCCTTTGGCGCGTGGGTGCAGGATCTGGCCCGGGGCGGGGATGTCGCATGGCGTGCCCGGGATTTTCACGAGGTGGCCGATGCCATGCGGACACAGGGCGTGCTCGTGCCCTGGGCGCATGCCGGTTCGCACGAGGGGGGCGAGCCGCACATCGCGGATATGGTGCCGGCCGAGTCGGCGCCTGAACAGGCCGCCGAGGCGGCGCACGACCCGGTCCATGACTCCGGGTTCGGCTTTCCCGACACGGTCATCGAGGACGCGCTGGAGCCGCAGAGGCCAGCACCGGCCTCCATGGCGGCGGACGGGGGGCCGACTTCGCCCGCACCCCTGCTGCCCGACGAGATGTTTGCGTCGGCGGATGCGCTTCCCGCCGAGCACGCCGACTCACGTGAACCCCCTGCCCTGGTGGAGCCTGCCGGGCCGGTGCCGACCGAGCCACCGCCGCTTCCGACCATCGTCGAGGGTGATTCCAGGCTGATTGGCGATTTGCGGGTTCCAACCGCACTGTACAACGTCTACCTCAACGAGGCCGACGATTGGTCCCGCCGTCTGGTCGATTGCGTGCAGGAGTGGGCCGAGGCGGTGTCGCCGGTCATCTCCGAAGAAGCCGTTGCCATGGCGCATTCGCTGGCCGGCAGTTCCGCCACCGTCGGTTTCACCGTCCTGTCGCAACTGGCGCGCACGCTCGAGCACGCGCTGCAGCATCTGCAACTGGCTGGCTCCGCGGACCCTGCCGCGGTGCGCGTGCTGGGCGACGCGGTGGACGAGATTCGCCGCCTCCTGCATCAGTTCGCGGCGGGCTTCCTCAAGGAGCCGCAGGCTGATGTGGTCGAGCGTCTCGAAATCCTGTTGCAGACGGACATCACCAGCGGCGTCCAGCCCCTGGTGGCCCAGTCGGGCGACGGGAGCGATCTGGAAGCCACGCTGATCCACAAATTGCAGGAATGGAGGGATTCCCAGATCGGCGGGATGGAGCATGAGCATGAGCCGTACGACATGCTCGACGAGGCGCCCCTGGAACAGGGCGAGGCGCCGTCCCCGCAGGCTGAGCCCCTGACCCAGCCCACCGAGCCCGAACCCGAAGCGCCGTCCGTCGCCGCGCCCGCCGGCATGCCGCTGGCGCAGGATCTGCCACGGCTCGACGAGCCTGCGCAACCTCGGGTGGACGCCTTCCAGCATGAGCGCGATATCGACCAGGCGATTGCACAGGCCATCGCCGCCGATGCCGACGAAGACGATATCGATGTCATCGATACGATCGACCCGGATCTGTTCCCGATCTTTGAAGAAGAAGCGCTCGAACTCCTGCCGACGCTCGGGGGCGCGTTGCGCCAGTGGCATGAGCGTCCGTCCGATCTGGACGCGCGGCGCGAGCTTCTTCGCGCGCTGCACACGCTCAAGGGCAGCGCGCGCCTGGCTGGCGCCTTGCGCCTGGGCGAAATGGCGCATCGCATGGAGTCGGCCGTCGAGGGTGTGGATGCCGAAGCCGCCACGGCGGCGGACATCGATCCCCTGCTGGCGCGTTTTGACGGCCTGCAGGCCACCTTCGACGCCCTGCGGGCGATAGGCGCGCAGGCGCCGTCTGCTGCGTCACAAATGCAGGCGATCACTCCCGCGCAGGGGGATCAGGCAGGCGCAGAAGCCCCATCGGGTGCCGCGCAGCCGCTGGTCGCGCCCGTGGCCGTGGTGCGGCCGGTCGAGCTGGTGCGCGCCGCCGCGCGCACGGGCGGCGGCCAGCAGGTGCGCGTGCGCTCCCATCTGCTCGATCGCATGGTCAATGACGTGGGTGAGGTGCTGATTGCCCGCGCGCGCCTGTCCACGCGCGTGCTGCAGATGCGAGGCTCGCTCGATGACCTCGGCGGCAATCTGGAGCGTTTGCGCGCCCAATTGCGCGACATCGAAGTGCAGGCCGAATCGCAGATGCAGTCGCGCCAGGCGCAGTCGCGCGAGAGCGCGGCGGCCTTCGATCCGCTGGAGTTCGACCGTTTCACGCGCATGCAGGAGCTCACGCGCATGATGGCCGAGTCGGTCAACGACGTGGCCACGGTGCAGCGTGCGTTGCAGCGTTCGGTGGAAGGGGCGGAAGATGATCTGACCGACCAGGCCCGTCAGGCGCGCGAACTGCAGCGCGGACTGCTGCGCACGCGCATGGTGGAGTTCGATTCGCTGGCCGAGCGCCTGTACGCCGTCGTGCGCCAGGCCAGCCGCGAGACCGGCAAGCAGGTCAGGCTGGACCTGGTCGGCGGTGCCATCGAAATGGACCGTGGCGTGCTTGAGCGCATGGCGCCTGCGTTCGAGCACCTGCTGCGCAACTGCGTGGGGCACGGCATCGAACCGGCGCAGGTGCGTGAAGCAGCGGGCAAGCCGGCGGCGGGCTCCATCGTGGTCACCGTGGGCTACGAGGGCAATGACGTGTCCGTCGAATTCCGCGACGACGGCTCGGGCCTCGATATCGAACGCATCCGCGAGCGTGCGCTGGCACTGGGCCTGGTGGCGGCGGATGAATCGATCGATGCGGCCCGCGCTGCCGATCTCATCTTCCAGCCGGGCTTTTCCACGGCGTCCGAAGTGACCGAACTCTCGGGCCGCGGCATCGGGATGGATGTGGTGCGCGCGGAAGTGCAGTCCCTGGGGGGGCGCATCGAGACCCACAGCACGCCCGGGGAAGGCACCGCATTCCGGCTGGTGCTGCCCCTGACGACCGCGGTCACACAGGTGGTCATGGTGCGCGTCGGCGGCCTGGGCGTCGGCATCCCGGCCAACATCATCGAAGCGGTGCGCCGCGCGCCCGCCGCCGAGCTCGAGCAGGCGTATGCCGCCGGCAGCTATCTGGACGCGCCGTTGTACTGGGCCGGTGCGCTGCTGCAGTCATCGGCCAACAGCACCGAGGTCGCTGACAAAACGCGGCCGGTGGTGATCGTGCGCTCGGCATCGCAGCGGCTGGCGCTGCATGTGGATGAGGTGCTGGGCAACCAGGAAGTGGTGGTGAAGAACCTCGGCCCTCAGCTGTCGAGCCTGCCGGGGCTGGCCGGCATGTCGGTGCTGGCCTCGGGCGCCGTGGTGCTGATCTACAACCCGGTGGCCCTGGCGACGGTGTACGGCGTTCAGGCGCGCGGCGTGATGCGTCCGCCCAGCGCTGCCAGAATCGCGCCCACTCGGGCGCGGGCCCAATCGGCCGCTGCCTTGCAGTCCACGGCGGTGGTGCCGCTGGTGCTGGTGGTGGACGATTCCATCACCGTGCGCCGGGTCACCCAGCGCCTGTTGCAGCGCGAGGGCTATCGGGTGGCGCTCGCCGCCGATGGTCTGCAGGCGCTGCAGCGCCTGCGCGAGGAGCGGCCCGTGGTGGTGCTCTCGGACATCGAGATGCCGCGCATGGACGGCTTTGATCTGGCGCGCGCGATCCGTGCCGATGAAAGGCTCGCCGACCTGCCCATCATCATGATCACCTCGCGCATGGCGGAGAAGCACAAGGAGCACGCGGTGGCGCTGGGCGTGAGCCATTATCTGGGCAAGCCCTACTCGGACGAGGTGCTGCTCGGGCTGGTGCGGCGCTACGCGGAAATGGAGCAGGTGGCGGCACAAGGGTGATATGTCCGCGCGGCGGGGCCACGGGTTCAATAAAATGCGCCCATGCCTGCCCCGACGGATTCGGTCAATCTGACCAATCATTTCCTCATTGCCATGCCGAGCCTGCGCGATGCCACGTTCGCGCACAGTGTGGTCTACCTGTGCGAGCACGGCGCCCATGGGGCACTGGGGCTGATGATCAACAAGCCGAGTGACATGGACATGCAGGGGCTGTTCCAGCGAGTCGATCTGTCGCTGGGCCGCGCCGACCTCACGCGTCAGCCGGTCTTTCACGGCGGTCCGGTGCAGACGGAGCGCGGTTTCGTGCTGCACGATGTGATGCACACCGAGGTGCTGCAATCCACCCATCCCGCCAGCACCGTGGTCGATATGGACGACGATCCCACGCCCTACGCCTGCACGCTGGCGATTCCCGGCGGGCTGGAGATGACCACCTCGCGCGACGTGCTGGAAGCGCTGTCGCAGGGCGCGGGGCCACGGCGTGTGCTGGTCACCCTGGGCTACGCGGCTTGGGAGGGAGGGCAGCTCGAATCGGAACTGGCGGCCAATACCTGGCTCACGGCGCCGGCCGACCCCGATGTCATCTTCGATGCGCCGGTGGCCGAGCGCTATGACCGGGCGCTGGGCCTGCTGGGCGTGCATGCCGCCATGCTCTCGCGCGAGACGGGGCACGCATGAGCACGAGCGGGACGCCTGCGAGTGCAGCGGCTGCCCTGCAGTCCTTCCTGGCCTTCGATTACGGCCTGAAACGCACCGGCGTGGCCACGGGCACGCGGCTGCTGGGCGTGGCCACGCCCAGGAAGAGCATTCATGCCGAAGGCAAGGCGCGTTTCGCGCAGGTCGCCGAGGTCATCCGCGAGTGGCAGCCGGACGCGCTCGTGGTGGGCGTGCCGTTTCATCCGGATGGCGCCGAGCACGAGAACACGCTGCGTGCACGGCGCTTCGTGCGCCAGCTGCACGGGCGCTTCGGGCTGCCGGTGTTCGAGGTGGATGAGCGCTACAGCACCACGGAGGCGCTGGCGCAAGGCGCGCGCGATGCCGATGCGGCCTCGGCCTGCATCATTCTGGAGCAATTTCTGAGGAGTCTTTCATGAACCAGGCCGGAGCCGCGCCGGGCCATCTGGCGCTCGATGCCGAGGCGCTGTACGTGCAGTTGCGCGAGGGGGTGCGCCATCTGCTGCGCCCGCCCACGCGCCTCGTCGGCATTGCGTCAGGGGGCGCGTGGCTGGCCGAACGCCTGCAGGAGGACCTGGCCTTGCCGGGCCGCGCCGGGGTGTTGTCTTCCGTCATGCATCGCGACGATTTCGCGCAGCGGGGCCTGTCCGCCAGCACGCAGACGCAGCTGCCGTTCGACGTCAATGGCGCCGATATTCTGGTGCTCGACGACGTGCTCTATACCGGCCGCACGCTGCGCGCCGTGCTCAACGAACTGTTCGATTACGGGCGCCCCGCCTGCGTGCGGCTCGCGGTGCTGGTCGATCGCGGAGGACGCGAGCTGCCCGTGGCGGCCGAATTCGCCGCGGCGCGCATCGCCTTGCCCGCCGATCTGCACCTGGCGTTGGCCCGCACCGAGGCGGGTGCGTTTCATTTCGACGTGAAGGAAGTCCGAGCGTGACCCGTGTTCGCAATCCCCAACTCAACAAGAACGGCGAGCTGATCCATCTGCTCTCGCTCGAGCGGTTGCCGAGCGAGATCGTCACGCACATCCTGGATACCGCGACCAACTTCGTGAGCGTGAACGATCGCGAGGTCAAGAAGGTGCCGCTGCTGCGTGGCAAGAGCGTGTTCAACCTGTTCTTCGAGAACAGCACGCGCACGCGCACCACCTTCGACATCGCGGCCAAGCGCCTCTCGGCCGACGTGTTCACGCTCGACATCGGGCGCTCGTCCACGTCCAAGGGCGAGACGCTGCTCGATACCGTGGACAACCTCTCGGCCATGGCGGCCGATTTGTTCGTTGTGCGTCACAGCCAGTCGGGCGCGCCCTACCTCATCGCGCAGCATGTGGCACCGCACGTGCACGTGGTGAATGCGGGCGATGGCTGGCACTCGCATCCCACGCAGGGGCTGCTGGACATGTACACCATCCGCCACTACAAGAAGGATTTTTCCAAGCTGGTGGTGGCGATCGTCGGTGACGTGCTGCACTCGCGCGTGGCGCGCTCGGATATCCATGCGCTCAAGGTGCTTGGCTGCCCCGAGGTGCGCGTGGTCGGGCCGCGCACGCTGGCGCCAGCGGGCTTCGAGAGCATGGGAACGCGTGTCTTCGACAACCTACAGGAGGGCATCAAGGGCGCCGACGTGGTCATCATGCTGCGGCTGCAGAACGAGCGCATGAGCGGTGCGCTCCTGCCCTCGCGCGAGGAGTATTTCAAGACCTTCGGGCTGACGCCTGAGAAACTCCGGTGGGCCAAGCCCGACGCCATCGTGATGCACCCGGGGCCGATCAACCGCGGCGTCGAAATCGATTCCGCCGTGGCCGACGGGCCGCAGGCCGTGATCCTCTCGCAGGTGTCGTTCGGTATCGCGGTGCGCATGGCGGTCATGGCCATCGTGGCCGGAAACAGTGCATGAAATTTACTGAATTGATAGCTGTATGCGCTTTCTGGGAAAGCGTTCCAGCTCGTTTTTGTTTGAAACCATGAAACTTCGCATAGACAACGGCCGGGTACTGGATCCGGCCACTGGCCTGGACTTGGTGGGCAGTGTTGCGCTGGCCGCCGGGCGCATCATCGGCATCGGCCGCATGCCCGAAGGGTTCGAGCCGACGCGTGTCATCGATGCCGCGGGCTGTCTGGTGCTGCCGGGCCTCGTTGATCTGGCGGCGCGCCTGCGCGAGCCGGGGCATGAGCACGAGCGCATGCTCGAGTCCGAGATGGCCGCAGCCGTGGCCGGTGGCGTGACGAGCCTGGTCTGTCCGCCCGACACCGACCCGGTACTCGACGAGCCCGGCCTCGTGGAGATGCTCAAGTTCCGCGCTGAAAAGCTTCATCAGGCGCGGCTCTTTCCTTTGGGCGCGCTCACGCATGGCCTCCAGGGCGAGGTGCTCACCGAGATGGTGGAACTCACCGAATCGGGCTGCGTGGGTTTCGGGCAGGCCGAAGTGCCGCTGGCGAGCACGCAGGTGCTGCAGCGCGCGCTGCAATACGCGGCCACCTTTGGCTACACCGTCTGGTTGCGCCCGCAGGAGATGAGCCTGGGCAAGGGCGTGGCCGCCAGTGGCGCGATCGCCACACGGCTGGGCCTGCCGGGCGTGCCCGTGGCGGCTGAAACCATTGCGCTGCAAACCATCTTCGACCTCGTGCGCGCCACCGGAGCGCGCGTGCATCTGTGCCGCCTCTCCAGTGCTGCGGGGGTCGAGCTGCTGCGCCGCGCCAAGACCGAAGGTTTGAGCGTTACGGCGGACGTGAGCATCAATTCGCTCCTGCTCACCGACGAGGAGATCGGCTACTTCGACAGCCGCGCGCGCCTTGCGCCGCCGCTGCGCCAGACGAGCGACCGTGCGGCGCTTTCAAAGGCGCTGGCCGACGGCACGATCGATGCGCTGGTGTCCGACCACATGCCCGTGGACGATGACGCCAAGACCCTGCCGTTTGGCGAGGCCGAGCCCGGCGCCACGGGGCTGGAGCTGCTGCTGCCCGTGGCGCTGCACTGGGCCGCATCGGAGGCCGTGCCGCTGCGGCGTGCGCTGGCCGTGGTCACTTCGGCGGCGGCGGGCGTGCTGGGCCATGCGCTTGGCACCCTGCAGGCGAGTGTCGGGCGCCTCGTCGAGGGCGGCGTGGGGGATCTGTGCATTGTCGAGCCCGACGAACGGTTCGAGGTCGTGGGCCAGGCGCTGGTGAGCCAGGGCAAGTACACGCCGTTTGAAGGTCATGCCCTGCCGGGGCGCGTGCGTTGCACCGTGGTGGCCGGGCAGGTGGCGTTCGAGCGCTGATATCCAGGGAACCATCGATGGAAGCCACCATTTACCACAACCCGCGCTGCGGCAATTCGCGCGGCGCTCTGGCTCTGCTGCGCGAGCGCGGTATCGAGCCCGCCATCGTGGACTATCTCGGCCATCCGCTGGACGTGCGGGCGCTCAAGGCGTTGGTGGCGCGCATCGGCGTGCCCCTGCGCGAGCTGGTGCGCACCAAGGAAGCGGTGTATGCCGAGCTTGACCTCGGCCATCCCGCGCGCACCGAGGATGAGTTGTACGAGGCTGTCGCCCGCCACCCCATCCTGCTCAACCGCCCCATCGTCGTCACGCCCAAAGGCGCGCTGCTGTGCCGCCCGCCCGAGCGCGTGCTGGAGCTGCTGTGACGGACACCCTCACGATTCGCCGGCCTGACGACTGGCATCTGCACGTGCGCGACGGCGCGCAACTGGCCGCCGTCGTGCCGCACAGCGCGGCGCAGTTCGGCCGCGCCATCATCATGCCGAACCTGCGTCCGCCCGTGACCACCACGGCGCAGGCGCTCGCGTACAAGGAGCGCATCCTCGCCGCCGTGCCGCCCGGCGTGGCCTTCGAGCCCTTGATGACGCTCTACCTCACCGACACGCTGCCGGTGCAGGAGATCGCGCACGCCAAGGCGGCGGGCATCGTCGCCTGCAAGCTCTACCCGGCCGGTGCGACGACCCACAGCGACGCGGGCGTCACCGATATTCGCAAGATAGCGCCGGTGCTCGAGGCCATGCAGAAGGCGGGCCTGCTGTTGCTCGTGCATGGCGAGGTCACGGACCCCGGGATCGACATCTTCGACCGCGAGGCCGTGTTCATCGAGCGCCAGCTGATCCCGCTGCGCCAGAAGTTCCCCGCGCTCAAGATCGTCTTCGAGCACATCACCACGCGCGAGGCGGCGCAGTACGTGGCCGAAAGTGGCGTCTGGACGGCGGCAACGATCACCGCGCATCACCTGCTCTACAACCGCAATGCTCTCTTCACCGGCGGCTTGCAGCCGCATTACTACTGCCTGCCGGTGCTCAAGCGCGAGGTGCACCGCCAGGCGCTGGTGCAGGCGGCCACCAGCGGCAGCCCGAAATTCTTCCTTGGCACCGACAGTGCGCCGCACCCCGCGCACCTGAAGGAGCACGCGAGCGGCTGTGCCGGCTGCTACACCGCCCATGCGGCCCTTGAGATGTACGCCGAGGCGTTTGATGCCGCGGGAGCGCTGGACAGGCTGGAGGGCTTTGCCAGCCTGCATGGGCCGGCGTTCTATGGCTTGCCGGTCAATGCGCAAACGGTCACCCTGCACCGCGAGCGCTGGACGGTTGCCGAGCATTTTGCATTTGGCGACGCCGAGCTCAAGCCGCTGCGGGCGGGCCAGTCGATGGCCTGGCGCCTGGGCTCGTCCCGGGGGCTGTGAGCGGCTTGCCTGTCGGCAGGATCATGCATATATTGCATAACCAAGGGCAAACCCGATAAGGGCGGTGCAAGACCCGCAGGCCGTACCGTGCACAATACCCGCTTCTGCTGTTTCGCCGTTGGCGTGAGCGGCTGCCATGCGGCGGCCGCATTCATGGGCGGCATGACAATTCACCTCAATTTTCAGGAGTGATACCTATGAAGAAACTGTTGCTTGCCGCAGCCGTGACCTTCCTGGCCACCGGTGCCGCATTTGCACAGGCGACCGACACCTTGGCCAAGATCAGTGAACGCGGTGCCGTCAATCTTGGGGTGCGCGATTCGTCGGGCCTGGCGTTCACGCTCGGTGGCGGCAAGTACGTCGGTTTTCACACCGAGATGGCCGAGCGCATCATCGATGACATCAGCAAGCAGCTGGGCAAGCCGCTGAAGATCAACTACCAGGTCATCACCTCGCAAAACCGCATTCCGCTGATCCAGAACGGCACCATCGACTTCGAGTGCGGCTCGACCACCAACAGCCGCGCGCGCCAGAAGGACGTGGATTTCGCCTACACCACCTATGTGGAAGAGGTGCGCATCGCGGTCAACAAGAAGTCCGGCATCCATTCGATCAAGGATCTGAATGGCAAGACCGTGGCCACCACCACCGGCACCACCAGCGTGCAGACGCTGCGCAAGAACGAGCGTGCCCAGGGCATCGACTTCAAGACCGTGCAGGGCAAGGACCACGCCGACAGCTTCCTGCTGCTGGAGGCGGGCCGCGCCGATGCCTTCGTGATGGACGGCTCGATCCTGGCGGCCAACATCGCCAAGGCCAAGAACGCCAAGGACTTTGAAATCGTCGGCGAAACCCTCTCGGTCGAGCCGATCGCCTGCATGCTGCCCAAGGGCGACGAGAAGCTGAAGAAGGCCGTTGACGATTCCATCGTGCGCCAGATCAAGGATGGGTCACTCGCCAAGCTGTACGACAAGTGGTTCATGCAGCCGATCCCGCCCAACAACGTCAACATGAACATGCCGGCGTCCGAGAGCACCAAGAACGCGTGGGCGCATCCCAACGACAAGCCGATGGAAGACTACGGCAACAAGTGATCACGTTTGAGACGCTCGCGGGATGAGCCCCGGGAGACTCCGAGAGTCTCCCCCCTGTGTCCGTTCTGCGCGTCAAGACCGCCCCTTGCGCATCGTTGCAGCCGCGTGCTCATGCCGCGACTGCGCCTTGCGTCTTGATCAGGGCCGTTTTGATGCCCCTTTCAGGCACGGAGAAGAAACTCTCGACCCCTGAAACGCCCACTTGAGTTCAAGTGGGCGTTTTGGTTAACAGGACTCACGCGCGCTGGGCGAGCACAGGAGGAGGATGACCATGGCAATGGATTGGGTGGTGTTCTGCAAGGACACCTTGAGCGGCGATGTCATGCCGGGCTGCTTTGGCCATGGGCGCGACATCACCTATCTGGACTGGCTGTTCTCGGCCTGGGGCTGGACGGTATCGGTCTCGCTCACCGCCCTGGCCGTGGCTTTGATCACGGGCTCCATCATCGGTGTCATCCGCACCCTGCCGGGCAGTCCCTGGCTGACGCGCCTGGGCAATGCCTGGGTTGAGCTGTTTCGCAACATCCCACTGCTGGTGCAGATCTTCCTGTGGTATTTCGTCGTGCCGGCGCTGGTACCGCCGATGAAGAACTTCCCGCCCTTCATCCTGGTGGTGCTGGCGCTGGGCCTGTTCACCTCGGCGCGCATCGCCGAGCAGGTGCGCGCCGGCATCCAGGCGCTGCCCAAGGGCCAGCGCTACGCCGGCATGGCGCTGGGCTTCACCACGCCGCAGTATTACCGCTACGTGCTGCTGCCCATGGCCTACCGCATCATCATTCCGCCGCTCACCAGCGAATCGATGAACATCTTCAAGAATTCGGCCGTGGCGTTCGCCGTCTCCATTCCCGAGCTGACGCAATACGCGCTGCAGGTGGGCGAGGAGACGGCCCGCCCGATCGAGGTCTATCTGGCGGTCACGGTGCTCTACGCCATCTCGGCGCTGGTGGTCAATCGCGTGTTTGCCTGGATCGAGAAGCGCGCCCGCGTGCCGGGTTTCGTCGCTGCCGGTACCGGCGCAGGGGGACATTGAGATGTTGAATCTGGACTTCTCGATTCTCAACTGGAGCCTGATCCAGAACTTCATCCTCAAGGGGCTGTGGTTCAGCATCGCCCTGACCGCGGTGGCCACGGCTGGCGGCGTGTTCTTCGGCACCCTGCTGGCGTTGATGCGCCTGTCGGGCACGAAGTGGCTGGGTGTGCCGGCGGCGCTGTACGTGAACGTCATGCGTTCGGTGCCGCTGGTGATGGTGATTCTGTGGTTCTTCCTGCTGGTGCCGCTGCTCATCGGGCGCCCGATAGGCGCGGAGTATTCGGCGGTCGTCACCTTCATTGCCTTCGAGGCCGCGTACTTCAGCGAGATCATGCGCGCCGGCATCCAGTCGATCCCGCGCGGCCAGGTGTTCGCCGGCCAGGCGCTGGGCATGAGCTACCGGCAGAACATGCAGCTCGTGATCCTGCCGCAGGCCTTTCGCAACATGCTGCCGGTGCTGCTCACGCAGACCATCATCCTGTTCCAGGACACCTCGCTGGTGTATGCCATCGGCGCCTACGACCTGCTCAAGGGCTTCGAGACCGCGGGCAAGAACTTTGGCCGCCCGATCGAGACCTACCTGATGGCCGCCGTGACCTACTTCGTCATCAGCTACACGCTCTCGACCGTGGTCAAGGGCATCAACAAGAAGATCGCCATCATTCGCTGATCCACCGGAGCAAAGCCCCATGGCTGAAAACATGATTCAACTGAAAAACGTCTCCAAGTGGTACGGAGCCGTGCAGGTGCTCGACAACTGCAACCTGAGCGTCGACAAGGGCGACGTGGTGGTGGTGTGCGGGCCCTCGGGTTCAGGCAAATCCACGCTGATCAAGACCATCAATGCGCTGGAGCCGGTGCAAAAGGGCGAGATCGTCGTCAATGGCACCAAGGTGACCGATCCGGCCACCAACCTGCCCAAGCTGCGCAGCAAGGTCGGCATGGTGTTTCAGCATTTCGAGCTGTTTCCGCACCTGTCGGTGTCCGAGAACCTCACGATCGCACAGATCAAGGTGCTGGGGCGCAAGCGCGACGAAGCCAGGACGCGGGGTCTGAAAATGCTCGACCGCGTGGGTCTGATGGCGCACAAGGACAAGTACCCGGGTCAGCTCTCGGGTGGCCAGCAGCAGCGCGTGGCCATCGCGCGGGCGCTGTCGATGGACCCGATCGTGATGCTGTTCGACGAGCCCACCTCGGCGCTTGACCCCGAGATGGTGGGCGAGGTGCTCGATGTGATGGTCAAGCTCGCGAGCGAAGGCATGACCATGATGGTGGTCACGCACGAGATGGGCTTTGCCCGCAAGGTCGCCAGCCGCGTGATCTTCATCGACGTCGGCGGCCGCATCCTGGAGGACTGCGACAAGGAAGAGTTCTTCGGCCACCCCGAGAACCGCCAGCCGCGCACCAAGGACTTCCTGAGCAAGATCCTGCAGGGGTGAAGTCCTGAAAAGAGAGCTGGTGACGCTTGATGGATAAGGGTTAGACTCTGTTTCTATTCAGAATTTTGCGTGCCAGCTCGGCAAACCCCGCGCCGCGCTCGCCCTGCGTCACGTAGCGCGGCCGGTGCCTGAGCTGCGGCAGGAAACGCGCAATGTTGGCCACCCCCACGCTGAGGGGGAAATGCTCGAACATCAGCTCGTCGTTGGTCGAGTCACCCACGTAGATCCAGCGATCGAGCTCGGCATCGAGGTTTCGGCCGAAAAGCTCACGCACGATCCAGCGCGCGCCCTGCAGCTTGTTGTGCTCGCCAAACCAGCCGTTGATGTGGATGCTGCTCACCGTCGCGTTCATCCCCGCTTCGCGCATGATCGCGACACACTGATCGATCGCCTCCTGCGGCAGATGCGTGAATTCGCCGTGGTCAATGGCGATGTCGCACTCGCGCCCGGCCGAGTCGCGCGCTCGGTGCGCTCCAGGCACCTCGCGCTCGATGCGCGCCAGGACGCGCTGCATGACCACAAAGTTGGCGCTGCGTTCGGCAGGGCTTTGTTGATAGATCTTCTGCAGTGCACCGCCGCTGCCCGACACGAGCGCGCAAGCACCGTTCTCGGCCACGATCGCATCCACTGGCCAGGTCCTGGCAAACGGCTCGCTCCAGCCCACGGGTCGCCCGGTGATGGCGATGAGATGCAGGCCGGCGGCCTTGAGCGCGCCCAGTGCGGCCAGCGCATCGGGCGTGATGGCACCCTCGGTGGTCAGGGTGTCGTCGATGTCGGTGAGCACGCCGTTGACCCGGGCCCAGGCGCCGTGCGGCAATGCATCCAGCGCCTGCATTACGCGTCCGGCTCGGCAGACAGCGGTTCGGTCGGCACGTTGCCGACGTCATGATGCAGGAACGCGATCAGGAACTGGATACCGATCAGCAGCGGCAGCGCGGCCAGCATCACCGTGCCGCTGGACGCTGGCCGCCCCGTGGTGACGCTGTGGACCCACTGGCCGATACCGAACATCAGACCCAGCGTGGTGAGCGCCGCCCCGGCCAGGCTGTAGACGCTACCCAGGTTGAAGTCGCGCACCAGGTACACGTAGACGTAACGCTTGAAGAAGCGCTTGATGTGCTTGGCCAAGAACTCGGGCAGCACGCTCGACACCTTCAGGTTGGACTGCTCGTCGGCATACACCGCGTCCATCGGCACGTCGTGCACCACAGCGCGGATGACGTTCAGGCGGTAAAGCATGTCGCTCTCGAAGAAATAGCGACGCTCGATCTTCTCCAGAGGCAGTTCGCGCAGCGCGGCGGCATGGATCGCGGTGTAGCCGTTGGTCGGGTCCATGATCGGCCAGTAGCCCGAGCTGAGCTTGGTGATGAACGACAGCATGGCATTGCCGAACAGGCGCAGGCGTGGCATGCCGCGCAGCGACTCGGGCCGGTAAAAGCGGTTGCCCTTGGTGTAGTCGGCCTTGCCGCGCGCGATGGGCCGAATGAACTTGGGGATCAGCGCCGGGTTCATCTGCCCGTCGCCGTCGATCTTGACCACCACGTCCATACCTTCGGCCAACGCTGCCCGGTAGGCCGTGACCACCGCGCCGCCCACGCCCTGGTTTTGTTCGTGGAACAGCACGCGCACGCGCGGATCGCGGTTGTTCTCCTCGATGAAGCGGCCGCTGCCTTCGGGGCAGGCGTCGTCCACAGCATAGATTGTCTCGACCTCGGGCCCGATGGCCGCGATCACGTCCAGCACGTGCCGCGTGACCTTGTAGCAGGGGATGGCGACGGCGATGCGCATGGCTCTCGATCTTCAACTGGTCGAGGCCAGTGCTACGCCGGCCATGATGAGCAGCCCGCCGACCAGTGTTTGCCAATGCAGCGGCTCACCCAGGAACAGCCAGGCCAGTGTCGGTACGATCAGAAACGCCAAGCCCATGAATGGGTAGGCCAGGTGCAGCGGCGCATGGCGAAGGATCCAGACCCAGCCAAGCGTGGTGAGGCCATACAAGGCCAACGAGGCGATCAGCCAGCCGTTGGACAGCAGTGCGGAAAACGTCACCGTATCTGGTATTGCCTGTGCAGCCTTTTTGAACAGAAGTTGCCCCAAGCTGATGGCCGATACGCACAACAGCGTCAGACAAATGAGTAGATTTGACACGTCACGCGGGGTCCGTGGAGTAGAGCGCCGGCAACAAAACCATTGGCGCCACAAAAAAGGCCAAGAGGTATCTGTACTCGCCGGCAATTGAAAAAAGAGCGACCGCGAACAAGTGTAGTAGAAATGTAGCGCAGATCAGGCCGCCTGAGCCATCCTTTTTTCGCCAGCTTCGAAAAGTGCCTGCAAAAATCAGGAAAATTCCGACCCAGGGAGTCCAGAATATCACGCGATATTTGAATGAAAAATCGAACCATTTCGTCAAGACTCGATGAGCGGCGCCGTCTCTGAATTTCAGTTCGGATTTTGACTGTGTCAGAGGTAATATATTCTCGGCATTGGTCGGACCGGGGAACCCTCCGTCTGCGAATGCGGCATAGAGAAAAATATTTACGCGACTTGCCATAAAGGCTGGGAAATTGTGCCAGAGATTGTAAAAGAAAAATTCTTTTATGATCGTGTCTTTGGCTTGCCTCGTCAAACCAAGGAGCGAAGGACCTTTTGGGAAGAATACGAGAGGATCCCAATAATAGTGATCATAGTAGTGTCTAATACGATCGATTTTTTGGCCTCCCGAAGTCAAGGCTTTTATTGTTGCTGGCGTGACGCGTGGTTCGCCATGCTCCCATAAATCCATGGGGCGTTCCTCCAGGAAGCCAACAGTTTCATAAAGTGCCAGAGGGAAAATAGTACCGATGGGCGCCCGGTATTTGACCTGAACCTGTGCAATGATAGCCAAGACGCACCAAGGCAATACAATTGCGATGAGCTTCCAACGTTCCTTGTTGCGAAGATAAACAGCAAGTATGAGTAGAGCAAAAAGGCTGATGAATCCGTTAGGGCGGGAAAAAAGTGCAAAAGGTATGGTCAGGAAAAGCATCCAACCGCCAACGCGGCCGAGCCGCCGTTCGCGGTGGCTGCGCCAGATTTCAAAGAGCATTCCAGATGTGGTGACTGCGTAAACACCATCTGAATACAAACTGCTCGCATAGTATACAACGCTAGGAGCCAGAACAATGAAAATGAGACAATACCAGAAACTCTTGTACATTGCGTGATGCCACAGCCATTCAAGAATGCGGGCTGCCACTACTGCACAAATGATCATCTGAAGGATGATCGGTATTTCTACAAGGCGTGTAGGGCCGTAGGATATTAGGACATACCAATACCATAGCGGCGGCTTGTTGGCCTGAAATTTGCGGCCCGTATCCACTTCATAAAGAATGGCCAGACTATCTTGTCCAAGCACTCCTGGCCAGCATGCGATCAACCAGAATGCATATGCCAGAGAGATGCCGGTCAACAATAGAATGAAACGGCCATAGCTGGTCCTATGGAAAAAGGAAATCATCGCTTGTGCGGTTTGAATCGCAGTGCAGGCTTTTCGACGACGTGCCAGGATACGTAGGCAAGAGTATATGTAAGGATGGTTGCGATCGCTAGCGTGGCGCCGAATCCAAATTTTTGGAACAGAAAGTAAATTACAGTTTGTTGGATGGGAAATGCCAGCAGGTATGCTCCATATGACGGATCGCCCCAGCGGCCGAAGCGTCGCACGATAGGCGTGGAGCGTGTGCCCGCGTACAGGATGAGCAAGGGCAAGGCGGCGAGTGTGGCGGTGTAGTGCCAGCCAGCCAGCCAGAGCAGTGCACCAAGACCGCTTACAGCCAGCAACCATGCAACGGGGTGGCGCTCCCAGTGCTCCTTGAGCAGGAAAAGAGCCGAACCGGCAAGAAAGAAGGCGCTGAGCTCCCTGCCGTAGTGCACATGCCCGGTGATGTCTGCGCTGCTTTTGGTGATGAACCACGCCATGTAGAGGGCGATGCACCCCAGCCACACGGTGCGCCAGCGCAGTAGTTGCAGCAGTCCGGCCACTGCGAGCACCACGTAGCAGCGCACTTCCAGCGGAATCGTCCACAGCGAGCCGTTGACGCCGAACGCATACGGGTTGTGCTCGAAGACGCCGGGCAGCACGTAGTAAATCTGCATCCTGAGTATGTGCAGATAGTCGAGCGTCGCTTGATGTTTCCAGTACTCGCCCAGTGGCAGCGAGGTGACCCAGGCCCCCAGCCCGTAGGCTGTGAGGACGACCACAGTCGTCAGGGCGGGCCACAGGCGAAGGATGCGCCGGACGCCGAAGCGCAGGGCATTGGGGTCGTTGTACCAACTGCTCGTGACGAGAAAGCCGCTCACCACGAAGAAGACGATGACCGCCAAGCCGCCCCAGCTGTGCATGCCGAAGAAGGACGGCTCGGGCCGCCCGGTCAGCGCAAAGTGGTGGCTGTAGAGCACCGTGAATGCGGCCACGATGCGGATGGCGTCGAAATTGTTGTAGTGGCTGGGCCCGTCCCTGGAAGCCACTGCGTCTTGCCGCTCGGGCGCGCTTGCCATGGCTTATCCCGCCTGCAACGCCAACCCCGCATGCTCGCGCAGCGGGTGAAAGTGGATTTTCGGAAACCGCTCCTGCGCCAGGCGTACGTCGTACGGGCTGGTGCACAGATAAGCCATCGCGTTGGCCGCGTCGTGCGCCATGCGCAGCGGGTAGGCGTTCTCGAATTCGCGCAGCTCGGCGGGGGTGTCGGCGGTGATCCAGCGCGCGCCGGTATAGGGGCAGCCTTCCAAGCGGATGTCGCAGTCGTATTCGGTCTTCAGGCGGTGCTGCACCACCTCGAACTGCAACTGGCCCACGGCGCCCAGCAGCATGTTGCCGCCGGCATCGGGCTTGAAGACCTGAATCGCGCCTTCCTCGCCCAGCTCCATCAGGCCCTGCTGCAGCTGTTTGGAGCGCAGCGGGTTCTTCAGCACCACGGTCATGAACAGCTCGGGGGCAAAGAATGGCAGGCCGGTGAATTGCAGATTCGGCCCGTCGGTGATGCTGTCGCCCAGCTGCACGCCGCCGTGGATGGTGAAGCCGATGATGTCGCCGGCGTAGGCTTCATCGACGGCTTCGCGGCGCTGGCTCATGAAGGTGACGACGCTCGTGGGGCGCAATTCCTTCCCCGTGCGCTGCACCTTCATCTTCATACCCGGCGTGTATTTGCCGCTGGCCACGCGCACGAAGGCGATGCGGTCGCGGTGGTTGGCGTCCATGTTGGCCTGCACCTTGAAGACCACGCCGGCAAAGCCGGGGTCTTCGGGGCGGATGGTGACTTCCTCGCGCTGTCGGTTCACCTCGGTCCAAGCCTTGCGCGGGCCGGGCGGCGGGGACATGTCCACCACGGCGTTGAGCACTTCCTGCACGCCGAAATTGTTCACGCCCGAGCCGAAAAACACCGGCGTGAGCTGGGCGGCAAGGAAAGCTTCGTGGTTCCACTCGGCGGAGGCGCCTACGGCCAGCTCCATGCCCTCCAGCGCCTCGTCGAACGCGCTGCCGAAGCGCGCGCGCAGCCGCTCGGTTTCGGTGAGGGGGATGACTTCGAAGTCCTGCGGGCGCTTGTCCGTGCCGGCCTGGAACACCGTCATGCTGCGCGTGCGCAGGTCGATGATGCCGCCGAAGGTCTTGCCGTGGCCCACGGGCCAGGTGATGGGGCAGCAGGGCATGCCGAGCTCGCGCTCCACTTCGTCGAGGATGTCGAGCGCGTCGCGCACCTCGCGGTCCATTTTGTTGACGAAAGTGATGATGGGCGTGTCGCGCTGGCGGCAGACCTCGATCAGGCGGCGCGTCTGCGCCTCCACGCCGTTGGCCGCGTCGATCACCATCAGCGCCGAATCGACGGCGGTGAGCACGCGGTAGGTGTCCTCGGAGAAATCCTTGTGGCCGGGCGTGTCGAGCAGGTTGATCACGTGGTCGCGGTAGCTCATCTGCATCACGCTCGACGCCACCGAGATGCCGCGCTGCTTCTCGATCTCCATCCAGTCGCTGGTGGCGTGGCGGCTGGCCTTGCGGCCCTTGACGGCGCCGGCGATCTGGATGGCGCCGGAGAACAGCAGGAGCTTCTCCGTCAGCGTGGTCTTGCCGGCGTCGGGGTGGGAGATGATGGCAAAGGTGCGGCGGCGCCGGGTTTCTTTGGCGTAAGACACGATCTTGGGTACGAGGCCGCGCGGGTGCGCGTGGCGGCAAAGCGGTGGCGGGCGCGGCGGTGCGCGGTAAGCGACCGATTTTACGGCGTTCCGTATAATTTCCCGCTTTCCGAGGAGCGTTGCAGCGCCCCCAGCATGGCGGGGCGCGAGGCTCGGAATCACTTTCCTGCAACGACGCTCACCCACGCTGTGCCGGTGCGGTGATTCGTGTTTCAGGCGCCTTGCCTGCGTGGTTCCGTTTCTTTTTTGAAGGACCACACCATGAGCGCTGTTCTCTCCACTTCCCCCGAGCATGCGATTGCCGACATTGGCCTGGCGGGCTGGGGCCGCCGCGAGATCGCGATTGCCGAAACCGAAATGCCCGGCCTGATGGCCATCCGCGAGGAATTCGCCGCCGCGCAACCCCTGAAGGGTGCGCGCATCGCCGGCAGCCTGCACATGACGATCCAGACCGCCGTGCTGATCGAGACGCTCAAAGCCCTGGGCGCCGACGTGCGCTGGGCCTCGTGCAACATCTTTTCGACGCAGGATCACGCGGCCGCCGCCATCGCCGAGGGCGGCACGCCGGTGTTCGCCGTCAAGGGTGAGTCGCTGGCGGACTATTGGGATTACACCCACCGCATTTTCGAGTTCGGCGCGCGAGGCAGCAAGGGCGAAGGCCCGAACATGATCCTGGACGATGGCGGCGACGCCACGCTGCTCATGCACCTGGGGCAGCGCGCGGCGAAGGACGTCTCGGTGCTCGCCCATCCCAAGAGCGAGGAAGAGCGCATCCTCTACGCCGCGATCAAGGGCAAGCTGGCGCAAGATCCGGGCTGGTACACGCGCAAGAGCTTTGACATCATCGGCGTGACCGAAGAGACGACGACCGGCGTGCACCGGCTGCACCAGATGTCGGCCGCGGGCGAGCTGCTGTTCCGGGCGATCAACGTCAACGATTCGGTCACCAAGTCCAAGTTCGACAACCTCTACGGCTGCCGCGAATCGCTGGTCGATGGCATCAAGCGCGCGACCGACGTGATGATCGCGGGCAAGGTGGCGCTGGTGGCGGGCTACGGTGACGTGGGCAAGGGCTGCGCGCAGGCGCTCTCCGCCCTGCGCGCGCAGGTCTGGGTGACCGAGATCGACCCGATCAACGCGCTGCAGGCGGCGATGGAGGGCTACAAGGTCGTGACCATGGAGTACGCCGCCGACAAGGCCGACATCTTCGTGACCACCACCGGCAACCGCGACGTGATCCGCCACGAGCACATGGCGGTGATGAAAAACGAATCAATAGTCTGCAACATTGGTCACTTCGACAACGAGATCGACGTCGCCTCGCTCGAAAAATACCGGTGGGAAGAGGTCAAGCCGCAGGTGGACCACATCATCTTCCCCGACGGTCACCGCATCACGCTGCTGGCCAAGGGGCGGCTGGTGAACCTGGGCTGCGCCACCGGCCACCCGAGTTATGTGATGAGCTCCAGCTTCGCCAACCAGACGCTGGCGCAGATCGAGCTCTTCACCAAACCTGGCGAGTACGAAAAGGGCAAGGTCTATGTGCTGCCCAAGCTGCTCGATGAAAAGGTGGCGCGGCTGCAGCTCAGGAAACTGGGCGTGCAGCTCACCACGCTCACGCCCGAGCAGGCGGCCTACATCAACGTGCCGATCGAGGGGCCGTACAAATCCGATGCCTACCGCTATTGAAGGCGTAGCGTCATGCATCTGCCCGTCAGTTTCGAATTCTTTCCGCCCAAGACGCCCGAGGGGGTGGGCAAGCTGCGCGGCGTGCGCCAGCAGCTCTATGCGCTGCAGCCCGAGTTCTGCTCGGTGACCTACGGCGCGGGCGGCTCCACGCAGACGGGCACGTTCGCCACGGTGCGTGAGATCCTTTCCGAGGGCGTGCCTGCCGCTTCGCACTTCTCGTGCGTCGGCGCCACGCGCGAGACGGTGCGCGCGCAGCTGGCCGAACTGCAGGCCATGGGCGTGAAGCGCCTGGTGGCGCTGCGCGGCGACCTGCCCAGCGGTTACGGTATGGGCGGCCAGTTCCAGTACGCGAGCGACCTCGTGGCCTTCATCCGGTCGGAAACCGGCAGGCATTTCCATATCGAGGTGGCCGCCTACCCCGAGATGCATCCGCAGGCGCGCTCGCCCGAGGCCGATCTCAAGGCCTTCGCGGCCAAGGTGCGTGCGGGGGCGGATTCGGCGATCACGCAGTATTTCTTCAATGCCGATGCGTATTTCCGCTTTGTCGACGAAGCACGCCGCGCGGGGCTGGATGTGCCTGTCGTGCCGGGCATCATGCCCATCCTGGGCTCCACGCAGCTGCTGCGTTTCTCGGACGCCTGCGGCGCCGAAGTGCCGCGTTGGCTGCGCCTGCGTCTGCAGGGGTTTGGCGATGATGTGGCGAGCATTCGCGCGTTCGGGCTCGACGTCGTCACGCGCCTGTGTGAGCAGCTCGTGGCTGGCGGTGCGCCCGCGTTGCATTTCTACACCATGAACCAGAGCGCGGCGACGCTGCAGCTGTGCCACCGCCTGGGGCGGGTGGAGCAGGCCTGATGGCGTGGCGCGGGCCGGCTCGGCTCGCAAGTGCCAGCGCGCTGGCCTTGCTGCTGATCGCCTGTACGGCGACGGTGCGTGAAGGGAAGTCGCCCGAGCCTGCAACGGGCGTCACAACCCCGGCGCAGCCATCGGCCGCGGCGGCCGAACCGATGGCGCCTGCGGCTGCCCAGACGCCGACGCCCGCGCCCGAGGCGGCATCCGTGGGCGAGCCTGGGCACTCCGGCGGTCTTCTGCTCGACCAGGGCCTGGCCTCCTGGTACGGGCCGGGGCTGCACGGGCGGCGCACCGCCAGCGGCGAGCGCTTCGACCGCTCTGACTTCACGGCGGCGCACCGCACGCTGCCGTTTGGCACGCGGGTGTGCGTGCGCAGCCTCGTGACGGGAAAGACAGTGATGGTGCGCATCAACGACCGCGGGCCATTCGGCACGGGCGATCGCGTCGTCGATCTGAGTCAGGCGGCCGCCCGCGAGCTCGGCATGATCGGGCTGGGAATCAAGCCGGTTCAGCTTTGGCAGGCCGATGAGGGCGATACGGGCTGCGTGCCAGCGCTCGGCGGCGAGGGCATGCAGGCGGGCAGCGAGGGGGCCGCACCGCCCGTGGATGCGGGTCCGATCTCGGCGCAGCTTCTGGCGCCCGGGACCAGCGGCAAGCGCCGATAGCGCCGTGTGCAGGCGTCAACCGGCCTGCAGACTGTAGCCGGCGTGCTCGTCCTGCCCCAGCAGTTCGGCCATTTGCGGCAGCGCCGCTTCCAGTTGCGCGTGCAGGGTGTAGGGCGGGTTGACGAGAAACATGCCGCTGCCGGGCAGTCCCGGGCGTTGCTCGCTGCCGTCGTCCAGTTTGCGCAGGCGTGCCGACTTCACGGTGAGCGTGGCGTGCAGCCAGGGTTTGCCCGCACGCACGGCCAGTGCCTTCAGGCGCCGCGGCAGCTCGTGCGCCTCGGGGCGCGCGATCACCGGGTACCAGATGGCGTAGCAGCCCGTGGCAAAGCGCTTGAGCGCCTCTTGCAGCAAGGTGTGCACGCGCGTGTAGTCGCTCTTCAACTCATAGCTTGGATCGCAGAGCAGAAAAGCGCGCCGGGGCTGTGGAGGCAAGAATTTCTTGATGCCCTCAAACCCGTCCTCGGAGAGCACGGCGATCTGGCTGCCGGCCTCCAGCTGCGCCACGTTGCGCACCAGCGTGGGCAGGTCGCTCGGGTGCAGTTCGAAGAGCCGCAGGCGGTCGTGCGGGCGCAGCAGGCGCTGTGCGATGAAGGGCGAGCCGGGGTAGATGCGCAGGCCCGCCTTGGCGTTGAAGCCGCGCACGACGTCCAGATAGTCCTGCAGCGCCGGCACGAGTGCCGGGGCCTGCGGCAGGCGCAGGATGCCGTCCGCCGCCTCGCCGCTGGTGCGTGCGTAGTCGCCGTCGAGCCGGTACAGGCCGGCGCCCGCGTGCGTGTCGATCACGGTGAGCGCCGTCTCCTTTTGCGTGAGGTGGCGCAGGCAGGCGATGAGCACGGTGTGCTTGAGCACGTCGCCGTGGTTGCCGGCGTGAAAGGCGTGGCGGTAACTGAACATGGGCGGCAATGGTAGCGGCAAGCCGGTGCCAGCGGCATGCCCGCGGCTTCTGTGCGATGCTTGATCCCTGCAGAAAGGAAACCATGCGCACCGCGATATTGAATCTTGAAGGATCGAAGATCCGCGAAGTGGCCAACGTCGGCATGGGTCGTGCCGGCGTGCTGCCGTTCTGGTTCGGCGAGAGCGATGAAGTCACGCCCGAGGTCATTCGCGCCGCCGCCGTCGCGTCACTGCAGGCGGGCGAGACCTTCTACGCCCACAACATGGGCCTGCCCGAACTGCGCGAGGCGCTGGCGGGCTACACCACCGGGCTGCACGGCCCGGTGGCGGCCGAGCGCATCGCCGTGACTTCGGGCGGCGTCAACGCGCTGATGCTGGCGATGCAGGTGCTGGTCGATGCGGGCGACGAGGTGGTGGTGCTCACACCCGTCTGGCCCAACCTGACCGGGCAGCCGCAGATCATGGGCGCGCAGGTGCGCTGCGTGGCGCTTGAGCCGCAGGCCGATGGTGCGTGGACGCTGAACCTGCCCCGGCTGCTGGCCGCCATCACGCCGCGCACGCGCCTGCTGGTGCTCAATGCCCCCAACAACCCCACGGGCTGGACCTTGAGCCGCGAGGAGCAGCAGGCCATCCTCGCGCATTGCCGCACGACCGGCACCTGGATTCTGGCCGATGAGGTGTATGAGCGCCTGTACTACCGCGACGACACCGCGAGCGGCGCGGCGCCGTCGTTTCTCGACATCGCGGCGCCCGACGACCGCCTCGTCGTGGTGCAGAGCTTTTCCAAGGCGTTTCTGATGACCGGCTGGCGTCTGGGTTGGATGGTGATGCCGCCGGACATGGCCGCGCAGATGGGCAAGGTGATCGAATTCAACACCTCGTGCGCACCGGTCTTCGTGCAGCGCGGGGCGCTGGCGGCGCTGCAGCACATGAACGAGATCACGCCGCGCATCGTGGCGCACATGCGCGCCTGCCGCGATGCGCTGGTGCCGGCGCTGCAGGCGCTGCCCGGCGTGCACACCAGCAGCGCGCCGGGCGGGATGTATGCCTTCGTGCGGATCCAGGGCCAGGCGGACTCGCTGGCGCTGGCGAAGCGACTGGTGCTCGAAGCCGGGATCGGCCTGGCGCCGGGCGTGGCCTTCTCGGCCGAGGGCGAGGGTTGGCTGCGCTGGTGCTTTGCGTCCAGGGACGTGGCGCGCCTGCGGCTCGGCGTGCAGCGGCTGGCCGATTGGCTCAGGAGCCAGAAAGGCTGATGCGTGGCTGCAGCGGCAGGGCCATCGGCGCCTGCCTGCTGCGGCTCTTCAGGTAGTCTGCCAGCGCATCGGCATCCAGGCCCCCGCCCACGGGGTCGCGCCCCTGGGTGAAGACGCTGAAGTTGTCGCCCCCGCTGGCGAGGTAGCTCTGCACGCCGATGCGATAGTCCTGATCGGGCACGATGGGCTTGCCGTGGAGCCGCATCCGGCGGATGCGCTCGCCCGGTGCCGCGCTGCGGTCCAGCGTGTAGCCGAAGCCTTGCGAGACCTGCAGGATGCGCGGACGCGCCACGGTGTTGGTGCCGCCCGCCAGTTGCTGCTCCAGCAGCGCATGCAGCTGCGCGCCGGTGAGCGTCAGGCTCGTGAGTGTGTTGCCGAAGGGCTGCACGGCATAGACCTGCCCATAAGTGACGTGGCCGTCTGCGTCCGGCACAAGGTCGGTGCGCACGCCGCCCGAATTCATGAAGGCGATCTGCGCGCCGCCCGCCTCGGGAGCCTGCGTGGCGGCCAGCACCGCGTCGGCCGTGATGCGGCCCAGCACGCTTTCGCCGTTGGCCTGCAGACGGCGTGTGGCGGGCGCGGCCAGGCGCCCGGCCGGGGCACTGGTCTGTGGCGCCGCGGCTGCGGCATAGCGCTCGACCAGCGCCGTGACGACCGGATCGGCGGGTGCATCGTCGGCGGCCGCGCGCACGATGTGCTGGCGCGCCGTGCGCTGGATCACGCGCCGGCTGGCCATGTCCACCGTGAGCTCGATTTCGGTCAGCAGCGTGCCGTACAGGCCGGCGCTTGTGAGCAGGAGCGGCCTGGTCGGGTCGAGGTGGGCGTAGTCGCACAGATAGGCCTGGTGGGTGTGGCCCGAAATCACCACGTCCACGGCGCTGGACAGGCGCCGCACGATGGGCAGGATGTCGCCCGAGAGGCCCTTGCAGCTCGTGTCCTGCAGCGGCTGGCCGCCTTTGCCGCCTTCGTGGATCAGCACCACGATCACGTCGGCTCCTTGCGCGCGCAGCGCCGGGATCTGGGCGTTGGCGGCGTCGGCCTCGTCGGTGAAGCGCAGGCCCTGCACGCCGCTCGCGCGCACGATGCGGGGCGTGTTCCTGAGCGTGAGGCCGATGAAGCCCACGCCGATGCGCACGCCGTCCTGCTCGAAGAACTTCACGGCCGTGGGCGCGAACAAGGTGGAGCCGTCGCGCCGCAGCGTGTTGGCCGTGAGGTAGCGAAAGCGCGCGCCCTCGAAGGGCTGGCTGAGCTGGCATGGCGTCTTGCGGGTGAAGCGCTCGGAGCCGCCGTCCTGCATGCGCTTGAGCTCGTGCCAGCCCTGGTCGTATTCGTGGTTGCCTGTGGAGGCGAAGTCCAGGCCGATGAGGTTCATGGCCTCGATGGTCGGCTCATCGAGAAACAGCGAGGACACCAGCGGGGACGCGCCGATCAGATCGCCCGCCGCGACCACCGCCGTATTCGGGTGGGCCGCGCGTTCGGCCGCCACCAGAGCGGCCAGGTGCGAGGCGCCCCCCGCCGCGACGGGCCGGGGCGCCTCGCCCGCATCGGCGGCGTTGACGCTCAGGCCCGGTGGTTGCAGGTTGCCGTGAAAGTCGTTCAGGCCCAACAGCGTGATCTGCATGCGCCCGGGCCGCGCGCCGCCCGAGGGGCTGCCGCAGGCCGTGAGGCCCAGCACGAGCGCAGCGGCGGTCAGCGCCATCAGCCAGCGCCGCAGCGTGCCCGGCCTGCCGACGTGTTGGGGCATCAGGATTTGATAAAAAAGTGGTTGAAAGGCTTTATGGACAAGCGTTGACAGCTATGGTTTCAGTGAATCCGCATGCCCGGCTCGGCACCCGGGAAGGGTTCGAGCACATAAATGCCTGGGTGCGCCTTCTCGTCCGCGTGGCTGGCGGCGAGCACCATGCCTTCGCTCACGCCGAACTTCATCTTGCGCGGCGCGAGATTGGCCACCAGCACGGTGAGCTTGCCCGTCAACTGCTCGGGCCGGTACATGCTGGAGATGCCCGAGAACACATTGCGCAGCCGCCCCTCGCCCGCGTCCAGCGTGAGCTGCAGCAGCTTGGTCGAACCCTCCACCGCCTTGCATTCGACGATCCTGGCGATGCGCAGATCGACCTTGGCGAAGTCGTCGATCTTGATTTCGGGGGCAATGGCCTCTCCACCGGGAAAAACCTTTTCCGGCTCGGGCAGGGCGAAGAGGGCGTCAAGCTGCTCGACGGTCACGCGCTGCATCAGGTGCTGATACGTGCCGATGGCGTGGCCCGCGCCCAGCAGGCGCTCGGCATCAGCGAATGCGAGCGGCGCCACCTGCAAGAAGCCTTCCACCTGCTGCGCGACGAAAGGCAGCATGGGCTTGAGGTAGATGGTGAGGATGCGAAAGGCCTCGATGCAGGTCGAGCACACGTCGTGCAGGCGCGCGTCCTGGCCTTCCTGGCGCGCCAGCTCCCAGGGCTTGTTGGCATCGACGTAGGCGTTCACCTTGTCGCACAGCAGCATGATCTCGCGCGCGGCGCGGGCCGTGTCGCGGTCTTCGTAGGCCTGCACGATCGCAGCCGCGGGCGCGCGCAGCAGGGCCAGCAGCTCCTGCCCATCGCCCGAGACGTCGCCGAGCCGCCCGCCAAAGCGCTTGGTGATGAACCCGGCCGCGCGGCTGGCGATGTTCACGTACTTGCCGATCAGGTCGGCGTTGACGCGCGCCATGAAATCCTCGGGGTTGAAGTCGACGTCCTCGTTCCTGCCGTTCAGCTTGGCGCCGAGGTAGTAGCGCAGCCACTCGGCATTCATGCCCAGCTCCAGGTACTTGAGCGGGTCGAGCCCCGTGCCCCGGCTCTTGCTCATCTTCTCGCCATTGTTCACGGTGAGAAAACCGTGCACGCAGATCTTCGTCGGCGTCTTGCGGCCGCTGAACTTGAGCGTCGCGGGCCAGAACAGCGTGTGAAAGGTGATGATGTCCTTGCCGATGAAGTGCACCTGCTCCAGGGCGGGGTCGGCCATGTAGGCCTCGTAGTCCTCGCCGCGCCGCTCCAGCAGGTTCTTCAGCGATGCGAGGTAGCCGATGGGCGCATCGAGCCAGACGTAGAAATACTTGCCCGGCGCGTCGGGAATCTCGATGCCGAAGTAGGGCGCGTCGCGCGAGATGTCCCAATCCTGAAGGCCCGTGCTCGTGGAGCCGTCGGGATTCGTGCGCGTGCCGAACCACTCCCTGACCTTGGCGGCCACCTCGGGCTGCACGTGCACGCCGTCCTGTGTCCACTCCTTGAGAAAGGCCACGCAGCGCGGGTCGGACAGCTTGAAGAAGAAGTGCTCCGAGGTCTTGAGCTCGGGCTTGGCGCCCGAGAGCGCGGAGTAGGGATGGATGAGTTCGGTGGGCGCGTACACCGCGCCGCAGACCTCGCAGTTGTCGCCGTACTGGTCCTTGGCGTGGCAGCGCGGGCATTCGCCCTTGATGAAGCGGTCGGGCAGGAACATGGCCTTCTCGGGGTCGAAGAACTGCTCGATGGTGCGCGTCTCGATCAGGCCGGCGGCCTTGAGGTCCAGGTAGATTTGCTGCGCCAGCGCGTGGTTTTCCGGCGCGTCGGTGCTGTGCCAGTTGTCGAAGGCGATGTGAAAACCGTCCAGATACTCCTTGCGCCCGGCGGCGATGTCGGCCACGAACTGCTGCGGTGTCTTGCCTGCCTTCTCGGCGGCGATCATGATGGGCGCGCCATGCGCGTCGTCCGCGCCGACGAAGTTCACCTCGCTACCCTGCATGCGCTGCGCCCGCACCCAGGTATCGGCCTGGATGTATTCCATGATGTGGCCGATGTGGAATTTGCCGTTGGCGTAGGGCAGGGCGGTGGTGACGAAAATCTTGCGTGCGGGCATGGCGATCAGACGGACAAGGCGAAGCCGGGCATTGTAGGAAACGCCGCCAGGATGGATTCATCCCGCGCGGCTCGGCGCCTTTCGCCGGTACATGTCTTCGTCGGCGTATTTGAGCAAGGTGCTCGGGTCGGTCGCGTCGCGCGGATAGAGCGCGTAGCCTATGGTCGCGTCCACCGTGGCCGATGCGCCCGCCGCGGCGCCTTGCAGCGTGCGCAGCGGCTGGGTGATCGCCTCCCGCAGCTGCTCGCAGGTGGCGCGCGCCTGCGGGTCGCTGTCGATGCCGCGCACCACGGCCACGAATTCGTCGCCCCCGAGCCGGGTCACGATGCCGTCTGCCCGCAGCCGTTCGCGCAGGCGCTGGGCCACCTCGATCAGTGCCAGATCGCCGTTGTCGTGCCCCCATCGGTCGTTCAGCGGTTTGAAGCGATCGAGGTCGATGAACAGCAGCGCAAAAGGTGCCGGCGCCTGCCCCGGGCTCGGACGCGTCAGGGCCTCGAGGATGCGCTGCAAGGCGCCGCGATTGCTCAGGCCGGTCAACGGGTCGGTGAACAGGCTGTGGCGCATGTGGTGGAAGTTGCGCGCAAGCTCGCCGATTTCGTCGTTGCGCGCCACCGTGATCGGGGTGTCGATGTCGCCCTGGCCCACCCGGCGTACCGCGGTCGCCAGCTGGCGCATGTCGCTTGCCAGCCCGCCGAAGATGCGCCAGCCTATCATCAGCGCCACGCCGAGCACGAGCAGCCCGAGCGCCAGCATCAGGGTGACATCGCGGCGTATGCCCGCGAGCATGTCCCTGTGCGGCAGCGCGACGACGGCCAGCCAGTTCAGCCCGGCCGTGTCGCTGATGCGCTGGTAGGCCACTTGCACCGCCTGGCCTTGCACGTCGACCGCGATCGACTCGCGGTGCCCTGGCGTGCTGGTGTCGAACGACTGGCGCAGGGCATTGAACGTGGCCGCCAGCGCCGAGTTGCCGCTGTAGTCGACGTGCACGCGCTCCGGGGTGCCGCCTGGCGAGACGCGGACATTGGGCATGCCGGAAATCGCCACGATGGAGCCATCGGGCTCCAGAATCATCGCCTGCCCGCCCGAAGTGATCGGCAGTTCGGCGATGAACTTCTGCAGTGCATCGAGAAACAGATCGGTCGCGACCGCGCCCTCGAAGGCGCCGCTGGCAGACAGCACGCGGCGTGAGCGCGTCATGACCAGAAAACGCGAGTTGAAATCGATGTAGATCGGTGTCCAGACGTCGCCTTGCGCCTGGCGCGCCGCCATGAACCAGGGGCGAGTGCGCGGATCGAAGTGGGCGCTCTCGGCCGAGGTCGGTTCGGGCGTGCCGGTGATGCCGTCGAGCCGGTAATAGGTGCGCGGGTCCTGCTCGCGGGTCTTCAGGCGCACTTCGGCTTGCGTGGCATTGGTGCGCAGCAGTCCGATGCTCTGCCCGGCGATGTTGCCGTAGTGCACGTAGTCGCCCGTGCGCCCGCTCAGCGATGTCGCGGCCCAGAGGCGCTGGCGCAGCGCCGGCAGATCCTGTGCGATGTCGGGGCTGGCGGGCAGCCCGGTCGGGAAGGCCGTCTCCAGCATGGCGCCGGACATGTGCACGTTGGAGTCGATCGCCAGGCTGATGCGTTCGACCATTTCATCCATCAGCTGCTGCGACAGATTGGAGATCGTGCGCGTCCCCGTCCAGTACCAGAGTACGCCGACCATGCCGGTCAGCAGCGCGATCAGCGCGACGAACGGCAGGATCAGCGACAGCCGCAGCCTGGAGTAGCGCAAGGTGCCGAATGCAAGGCGCATGGGCGGGTGCAGCCTCCTCGTGTCTCAGCTCAAAGATGGCGCGTTCGCATCCGGTTCGCTCCAGCCGAAGAAGGCCATGACCTCTTCGCGGCGGGCATTCACGTCAGAGCGACCCAACGCAATAAGTTCCTGAGTGTAACTTTCTTCGAACAAAAGGTAACTGGCGAGCGCCGCGCTGCGGATTTCCTGCTGTTGCGAGGACACGCCTATGGCGCCCAGCAGGGTTCGCAGCGTGACGGGCAGGTATTGCACGTGGCGCGCTGCGATCGCGTCCAGGCGCTGCGACGGAGCGATGACCAGCAGTTGCATGGGCCGCAGCGCGCTGTTGGTGCGCAGTTCGGGTGGAATCAGCGACAGTGTCTTGTTGATGCGCTGCATGCGCTCCACGTCTACCCACAGTGCGTCCAGGAAGATGTTGGAGAGCGCGTGCCCGGCAATCTGGGCCAGGCTCGGGTAGCCCGTGGAAGGCGCGGCCGTGGGGTCGTGCCCCGACTCGTGCATGCGCCCGGCGCCAATCACCAGGACGCGTTCGGCCCCAAGATGAATGGCCGGAGCGATGGGTGCGGACTGGCGCATCGAGCCGTCTCCGAAATATTCAGTGGCGCCGTCGATGTCGATGCCCTGGGCCGGAAAGATGAAGGGAATGGCGGAGGAGGCGAGCAGGTGGTCGTGGCGGATTTCGTCGCGTATCGAGCGCCGCTGCGAGCGCACCCATGGCACGAGCCGGTCGCCCGCTTCGAAGAAGGTGATGTGCTCGCCCGAGCTGTAGCTCGACGCGGTGATGGCCAGCGCATGCATGTGGCCCTGCCGCATCATCAGGGGCAGGCGCACGAGCGGCACGAGCTGCTGCAGCAGCTCGTTCAGCGGCGCGTTGTCCAGCAGCGAGCGCGGGCGCATGCGCTGCCAGCGCGCCACCATCCAGCCCAGCGAGAGCAGGGTCAGCCAGCTTGCGCCGCTGCGCAGCATGCTGATGGAGTCTGATCGATACACGTGGTGCACGTGAAAGTGGCTCCACACGCGCGCCACGCGGCGCACCGCGCGGTCGAACTGGTCGGCGCCGCAGGCCAGTGCCGCCGCGTTGATGGCCCCGGCCGAGGTGCCTGCCATGATGGGAAACGGGTTGTCACGCGCCCCCGGCTCGCAGATGCGCCTCAGCTCCGAGATGGCTTGCAATACCCCCACCTGGTAGGCCGCGCGGGCGCCGCCGCCAGTGAGCACCAGCCCGGTCAGGGGGGCGGCAGGCGTCTCGGCATTCGGGGGCTGGCGTTGCATGAAGGGTGGCGCGTGGCGCCGTGTGGGGGAGCTGTGGCCGTTATAGGGGATTTGGCCTTGCGCGACCAGATCGGGAGAACACCGAGTGACGGCAGGTAAGATTGCGCCTGTTGCGGATGGCGCCGCACCACTCATGTGGCGCGCATCGCCGCCGATCCGATCCCACCAGGAGAGCGCATGCTGTTTGGAAAATTATTGCCCCGCGAGGGCAATTTTTTTGAAATGTTCAACCAGCACGCGCATTGCGTCGTTCAGGCGTCACAGGCTTTTTCGTCCCTGGTGGCCAATTACGCCGATCCGCGCCAGCGCGAAAAATACCAGCAGGAGGTCGACGCCGCCGAGCGCGCGGCCGACCGGGTGACGCATGAAGTCAACCGCGCGCTGCATCGCACCTTCATCACGCCGATCGATCGCGAGCAGATCCACTCGCTCATCAACACCATGGACGACGTGGCCGACCTGCTGCAGGACACGGCCGAGGCGATGGCGCTGTATGACCTCCAGCACGTGACCGAGGAGGTCGTGCAGCTCACCGACCTGTGCGCCAAGTGCTGCGCGCTGGTGCTCGACGCCGTGCAGATGCTCGGGCGCATCGCAGATCCGGCGGTGACCGATCGGGCGCTGAAGGTGTGCGAGGAAATCGACCGCCTCGAGGGCGACGCCGACCGCGTGCTGCGCAGCGCCATGAGCAAGCTGTTTCGCGAGGAGGTGGACGTGCGCGAGCTGATCAAGCTCAAGGAAATCTACGAGCTGCTGGAAACCGTGACGGACAAGTGCGAGGACGTGGCCAACCACATCGAGGGCGTGATCCTCGAAAATTCCTGAATTCCTCCACGATCCTTCCAACTCTTCCCTCTCGTACATGGAACCCGTACAGACCGCCCTGTGGGTCGTGATTCTCCTGGTGGTGCTGGCCATCGCCTTCGACTTCATGAATGGCTTTCATGACGCCGCCAATTCCATCGCCACGGTGGTCTCCACCGGCGTGCTCAAGCCCACGCAGGCCGTGGCCTTCGCCGCCTTCTTCAACGTCGTGGCCATCTTTGTCTTCCACCTGAGCGTGGCCGCCACCATAGGCAAGGGCATCGTGGACATCCATGTGGTGGACATGCACGTGGTCTTCGGCGCCCTGGCCGGGGCGATCGCCTGGAACATCATCACCTGGTACTACGGCATTCCCAGCAGTTCCTCGCATGCGCTCATCGGCGGCATCGTGGGCGCGGTGATCGCCAAGACCGGCGCGGGCGCGCTGGTCGCCAGCGGCATCTTCAAGATCGTCGCCTTCATCTTCATCTCGCCCCTGCTCGGCTTCCTCCTGGGCTCGATGATGGTGGTGCTCATGGCCTGGGTGCTCAGGCATGTGCGGCCGCAGCGCATCGACCGGTGGTTCAGGCGCCTGCAGATCCTCTCGGCGGGCGCCTACAGCCTGGGCCATGGCGGCAACGACGCACAAAAGACCATAGGCATCGTCTGGCTGCTGCTCATCGCCACGGGCTACGCGTCTGCCGGCGACGCCGAGCCGCCCCTCTGGGTGATCGGCGCCTGCTACACGGCCATGGGGCTGGGCACGATGTTCGGCGGCTGGCGCATCGTCAAGACCATGGGGCAGAAGATCACCAAGCTCAAGCCCGTGGGCGGTTTCTGCGCCGAGACGGGTGGCGCGATCTCGCTGTTTCTTGCCACCTGGCTGGGCATCCCCGTCTCGACCACGCACACCATCACGGGCGCCATCGTCGGCGTGGGTTCGACGCAGCGCGCCAGCGCCGTGCGCTGGGGCGTGGCCGGCAACATCGTCTGGGCCTGGATCCTGACCATCCCCGCCAGCGCCTTCATCGCCGGCGTGGCTTACTGGGTCAGTCTGCAGCTGTATTGACGCCGCCGGCGGCCGGTTCTCTTCATTGCGACATCCTGCGCGCTTCTTCCAGCTGGTATTCCCAGAAGTGCTCGAAGCCGAAGGCGATGGTGGCCATGAGCACGCCCGCGCCCACCAGCAGCGAGGCGGCCACGGCGAAGACCGTCAGCCACCAGGTCTCGCCGGCCGGGTCCTCGGGCGCGGCCTGGGGGTTGAACCGGGCGTTCCATTTCTCGCAGGGCATGAGGCCGTAGATGATGGCGGTGAGGGCGCAGGCGGCAATCATCAGGCCCAGCAGCGGCACCAGCAGCCAGCTGAGCTCGTCGTCCACGCCGAACTGCTGCAGTCGCTGCACGCCAAAGAGGCCGATGGCGGTGGGAATCGGCAGCAGCCAGCCAAACCAGTCGCCCAGGCCGTGCAGATAGAAGCGGTGCAGGCCCAAGGGACCACCGAGGAAGGCAAGCCAGGTGGCCAGCGTCTTGTTTTTCATGGTGAATCGGGATTGTTCGTTATAATGACCGGCTTTGCTGCGTGTCGCTGGCCGGGTGGCCAGTTGCGTGTCTCAAACGCCGCAAGAACAGCCGCATCGGTCACCGGCGCGGCAACCACCCGAAGGATACAACCATGGTCGTGATTCGACTTTCTCGCGGCGGCGCCAAGGGCCGTCCGTTTTTCAATGTCGTCGTCGCCAACAAGCGCGAACGCCGTGACGGCCGCTTCATTGAGCGCGTCGGCTTCTACAACCCGTCCGCCAAGGAGGGCGAAGAAGGTCTGCGCCTGGTGCAGGACCGCATCACCTACTGGAAGAGCGTGGGTGCGCAGGCTTCGCCGACGGTGGACCGTCTGCTCAAGCAAGTCGCCAAGCAGGCCGCCTGAAGCGCAGGCATCGGTCACGACGCGGGCTCCGTTGGCTGGTCTGACGGGCCCGTTTTGTTTTTGTTCAAACCATGAGCGACTTTCCCCAACTGCCAGCGGCCAGCCTCCCGGACGATGCGGTCGAGGTGGGCCGCATCGGCGAGGCCTGGGGCGTCAAGGGCTGGTTCAAGGTATTTGCCCACAGCAGCGAGCCCGAGGCGCTCCTTGCCGCCCGCGAGTGGTTTTTGCTGCCCGCGTCGCAGGGGCCGAAGTGCCCGTTCGATGGCCCGGTGCGGCTTGCGGTGCGCGAGGTTCGCGAACACGGCGGCACCTTGGTCGCTTCGGCAGATGGCATCGATAACCGGGCCGTGGCCGAGCAGTTGCGCGGCGCGCGCATCCATGTGGCGCGCTCGGCTTTCCCCGTGCCGCAGGATGGCGAGTACTACTGGGTGGATCTGATCGGCCTGACCGTCGTCAATCGCGAAGGGGTGGAGCTTGGCGTGGTCAGGGAGCTGATGCCTTCGGGGCCGCAAACGACGCTGGTTCTTGAAGGCGAGCCGCAGGATGGCAAGCCGTGCCAGCGCCTGATCCCCTTTGTCTCGGCCTTCGTTGATCAGGTGGATCTGAAGGCGCGGCGCATGACGGTGGATTGGCAACCGGATTTCTGAGTGCGTTTCGACCTGATCACGCTGTTCCCCGAACTGTTCGCGCCATTTCTCGCGAGCGGGGTCACGCGTCGTGCCTACGCATCGGGCCAGGTGGATGTGCGACTGTGGAATCCGCGGGATTACGCCGAGGGCCATTACCGCCGCGTGGATGACCGGCCCTTTGGTGGCGGCCCGGGCATGGTGATGCTGGCCGAGCCCCTGGCGCAGTGCCTCGCGGCCATTCGCGCCGATCGCGGCGAGGCCGATGATACCGAGGCGCCGCTCGTGCTCTTTTCCCCCGTCGGAGCGCGTCTGGACCAGGCGGGGGTACAGGCCTGGGCCACGGGCAGCGGCGCCATCCTGCTGTGCGGGCGCTACGAGGGGGTGGACCAGCGTTTCATCGACGCCCATGTGCAGCGGCAGATCAGCCTGGGGGACTTCGTGCTCTCAGGGGGCGAGGTGGCCGCGATGGCCCTGCTCGATGCGGTGGCGCGCTTGCAGGACGGCGTGCTGCACGACGCGGACAGCGCGCTGCAGGACAGCTTCAGTCCCGGGCTGGACGGCTTGCTCGACTGCCCGCACTACACGCGTCCCGAGGTCTGGCGGGGCAGGGCGGTGCCGCCGGTGCTGCTGTCGGGCAACCACGCGGAGATCGAACGCTGGCGCCACGCCCAGCGCCTGGAGCTCACGGCGCGCGAGCGCCCTGACCTGTGCGTGCCGGACGATGATCGCGCCTCGCGGGCTTCGGGGCCGGGGGATGACGACGCATTGTTATAATGCAAAGCTTTTTGATCCTCTGCCCGGCCGCCGCGCATTGAAGCGCGGCATCCAAGGCGCCATGGTGGCGCCGCAGCCAATCACGGCGCGGACATGATCAATGGATGAAGCCATGAACCTGATCCAGACCCTCGAGCAAGAAGAAATTGCTCGCCTCAACCGCACGATTCCCGACTTTGCACCCGGCGACACGCTCATCGTGAGCGTCAACGTCGTCGAAGGCACGCGCAAGCGTCTGCAAGCCTACGAGGGCGTGGTGATTGCCAAGCGCAACCGCGGCCTGAACAGCGCCTTCACGGTGCGCAAGATCTCCAACGGCGAAGGCGTGGAGCGCACCTTCCAGACCTACAGCCCTCTGATCGCCAAGATCGAGGTCAAGCGTCGCGGCGACGTGCGCCGCGCCAAGCTCTATCACCTGCGCGCGCTCAGCGGCAAGAAGGCCCGCATCAAGGAAAAGCTGCCTTCGCGCGTGAAGGTCGGCAACACCGCCCAAGGCTGATTCCGTCCGTGCTGCGCCCGCAGCACTGCCGCAAACCGCTACAGTGCTGCCGGCCTGTAGCGGTTTTTTGTTGCCTCATTGATTTTTCGTGCAAAAGCCTGTCTCTCCCGATTACGTTCTGCCGCACTTCGATCCGCGCGCACTGCCCTTTCTGAGGGGAGGCGAGCCGCTGCCACCGGTGGCAGCGCGGGCGCAGACGCCAGAGGCCTTGCGCGAGCGGTTTGCCAGACCGCCCGTGTGGACACCCGAAATCCAGCGCGAACCCAGGTACGCGGCGCGCGATGCGGCGCACGCGGCGGTGCTGGTGCCCATCGTGCTGCGCGAGCAACCCACGGTGCTGCTGACCGAGCGCACGCGGTCTCTGGCCACCCATTCGGGGCAGGTGGCGTTTCCCGGCGGGCGCAGCGACCCGGCGGATACCGACGCCGCCGCCACCGCGCTGCGCGAGGCGCATGAAGAGGTGGGGCTGGAGTACGACGGCGTGGAGGTGCTGGGCACCTTGCCGGTTTACGTCACGGGCTCTTCCTTCATCGTCACGCCGGTGGTGGCGCTGGTGCAGCCGCCGGCGCAACTGCATGCCAACCCGGCCGAAGTGGCACAGATTTTCGAGGTGCCGCTGCGCTTTCTGCTCGATCCCGCGCACCATCATCGCCAGAGCCTGACCTGGCGAGGCCAGCGGCGCGAGTGGTATGCCATGCCGTATCAGGATGGGCCGAGCGAGCGCTTCATCTGGGGTGCGACGGCGGGCATGCTGCGCAATTTCTATCGTTTCATGGCGGCGTGACGCGTGGGCCGATGATGCGCCTGGGCGCACCGCTATCATTGTCGGCATGAGCTTTTTCGCGATCGTGCTGGCCCTTTTGATCGAACAGGCGCGTCCGCTGGCGCGCAGCAACCCGATCCACGAGGGCCTGCGCGCCTGGGCGCTGTCGGCGCGGCGCAATTTCGATGCCGGCACGAAGGCGCATGGCTGGATCACCTGGACCCTGGCCGTGGGTGTGCCGCCGCTGGCGGTGCTCGCGGTGTACTGGGCACTGCTGCACTTCATCGGCTGGCCTCTGGCGCTGGCCTGGAATGTGCTGGTGCTCTACATCACGCTCGGTTTTCGCCAGTTCAGCCACCATTTCACCGGCATTCGCGACGCGCTTGAAGATGGCGACGTGGCGCTGGCGCGCGAACGCCTCGCCGAGTGGAAGCAGGTCGAAGCGGAACAGCTGCCGCGCAGCGAGATCGTGCGCCACGTCATCGAGTATTCCGTGATTGCCGCGCACCGGCACGTGTTTGGCGTGTTGGCCTGGTTTGCCGGGCTGGCCATGCTGGGCCTGGGGCCGAGCGGCGCGGTGCTCTATCGCATGGCGGAGTTTGCCTCGCGTCACTGGAGCCCGACGGCCGCGTTGCCCGAGCACCCGCCGAGCGCGGCCCTCGTCGATGCGGCGGCGCGTGCCTGGATGGTGATGGACTGGTTTCCCGCGCGACTCACGGCTTTGTGTTTCGCGGTCGTCGGCAGCTTTGAAGAGGCGATCGAGGGCTGGCGCTTTCACGCGCAGCGCTTCCCCGGTGACAACGATGGCGTGGTGCTCGCTGCCACGGCAGGCGCCATCGGCGTGCGTCTGGGGGGGGTGGCACTGCGCAGCCGCGGCGATGCGGGTGCTGCCGTTTTTGAAGCCGGTGGGTCGCTGGGCGACAGTGATTCAACCCCGGGGCAGGAACCCCAGCTCGGGCACTTGCGCAGCGTCGTCGGCTTGGTCTGGCGTTCGGTCGTGGTCTGGCTGCTGATGCTCGCCTTGCTGACGCTGGCGCGCTTGATTTAATGTTTTTATAGCTTCCAACGCTTGATGGGCGGGCGTTTCAGCCGTTTTCCATCAATATTCCTTGGCATTCAGCTCGGCGAACAGCTCTCGGTAGATGTGGTGGCGTCGCGTGCTGATGGCGCCGGGTTCGTTCCGGTCTGACACCTGCGCCAGCACCGCGCAGCCGGGCTCGTGCAGGTGCGTGCAGTTGTAGAAACGGCAGCTCCCCCGGTGTACCGCGATGTCCGGCATCAGCTGCGCCAGTTCGGTGGCTTCGATGTGATTGAGCCCGAAGGACTGAAAGCCGGGCGAGTCGATGAGCGCGCTGCGCCGCTCGTCGTCGAGCCAGTACAGCGTCGTCGTCGTCGTGGTGTGGCGGCCCGATGCCAGCGCGCGAGAGAGCTCTCCGGTCAGCGCGGCGGCTCCTGGCACCAGCAGGTTCACGAGCGTGCTCTTGCCCACGCCCGAGGGCCCCAGCACCAGCGTGGTCTTGCCGTCGAGCAGGTCGAGCAGCATCGCCCGGTCCACGTCCTTCGATTCTCTGAGGGAGAGCGCCAGCACGCGGTAGTGGTGCGCGTCCCGACCCTCGCCCCCCATGTGTCGGTAGGGCCAGAGCCGTTGCCAGGCGGCGGCGAAAGGGGCGACCAGGTCGCTCTTGTTGAGCGCGATGATAGGGGTGACGCCCGCCGCCTCGCTGGCGATCAAGGCGCGCGTGAGCAGACTTTCGGAAAACGCCGGTTCGGCCGCGATCAGGATCAGCACCTGATCCAGGTTGGCTGCAAACGACTTGCTGCGCACCTCGTCCTGGCGGTACAGCAGATTGCGCCGTTCGATCACCTGCTCGATCGTGCCTTCGCCGTCGCCATGGCGCGCGCTCAGCCAGAGCACGTGGTCGCCGACGACAGCCAGGCTCTTCTTGCCGCGCGGATGGCAGATGCGCCGCGTGCCGTCGGGGGTTTCGACGACGCAGTGGCGCCCATGGGCGGCCACGACCAGGCCGCGGGTGGGTGTCACGTGAGCAGTGCGTCGATCTTGTGCGCGCACTCGATGTCGGTGGCCGAGATGCCCCCCACGTCGTGCGTGTTCAGGCGCACCACGCAGCGGTCGTAGTGCACCGACAGATCGGGGTGGTGATCCTGCACATGCGCGATCCAGGCCACGGCGTTCACGAAGGCCATGGTCTCAAAATAATTGGCGAAGCGGTAGGTCCTGGTGATCGCGACGTTCGCGCCGTCGCCATCGAGCGTCCAGCCCCCGGTCTGGGTCAGTTCCGCCACGATTTCAGTGGCCGACAGCGCGCGCCGTGGTTGCGTGGACCAGTCTTTCCTGGGGAGCATGGAGGTCATGAGGGTGCGTGGGCCAGATGCGCCAGGCGCTCGCTGGCCGGAGGGTGAGAATAGTAGAATCGCGCATAGACCGGGTCGGGCGTGAGCGTGGAGGCATTGTCCTGATAAAGCTTGAGCAGCGCGCTGCGCAGGTCGCCGCGGCTCGCCTGCCGGGCCGCATAAGCATCGGCCTGAAATTCATCGCGGCGCGAGAGCTGGGCGAAAAGCGGCGTGATGAACACCGTGAACACCGGCACCGCCAGCATGAAGAGCAGCAGCGCGAGCGCGTTGTTCGGTGCGCTCGCGTCCAGCGTGAGATTGGGCTGCACGCCCAGACCCGTGTAGAACCAGCCGCGCGTGGCCAGCCACCCGAGCAGGGCCAGGCCCGCGAGACTGAGCACGAACACGCCCAGCATGCGGCGCAGCACGTGCCGGTGCTTGAAGTGCCCAAGTTCGTGCGCGAGTACCGCCTGCACCTCGTCGGGCGAGAGCTGCCTGAGCAGCGTGTCGAAGAACACCACGCGCTTGGCATGTCCCAGGCCCGTGAAATAGGCGTTGGCATGGGCGCTGCGCCGGCTGCCATCCATCACGAAAAAGCCCTTGGCGGTGAAACCGCAGCGCCGCATGAGTTCGCTCACGCGGGTTTTGATCGCCTCATCTTCCAGCGGCTGAAACCGGTTGAACAGCGGCGCGATCCAGAGCGGATAGACCACCATCATCGACAGATTGAACACCACGAGCACGCCCCAGGCCCAGAGCCACCACAGCGATCCCGCCGCCTGCATGATCCAGAGCACGAGCGCCGCCAGGGGCAGGCCGATCACCGCCGCCACGAGGGTGGACTTGACGAGGTCCGCCACCCAAAGATGCGGCCGCATCTGGTTGAAGCCGTAGCGCTGCTCGATCACGAAGGTCTGCCACCACTGCAGCGGCAGATCAATCACGCCGCCGATGAGCGCGAAACAGACCAGCAGCGCCAGCTGCTGCACCATGCCACCGCCCAGCCAGGCCAGCAGCGCCTGATTGAGCGCATCCAGCCCGCCCAGCAGGGTCCAGCCCAGCAGCACGGCACTGGAGAGCGCCAGCTCCAGCAGGCCAAAACGCGTCTTGGCGATGGTGTAGTCGGCCGCGCGCTGGTGCGCAGCGAGCGTGACGTGGCCGTCGAAATCGGCCGGCACGGCCGCGCGGTGCCGCGCCACGCTGCGGATCTGGCGGCTTGCCAGCCAGACCTTGAGCAGCAGACCCAGCACGAGCGCTGCCGTGAAGGCATAGGTAAACAGCAGCGAAGGGGACAAAAGCGAGGGCATGACACCGGCAAGTTTAGGGCATGGTTCACAATCACGCCCATGACTGAATCGACCCCCGACACCCCCGCGCAGCTTGCCAAATCCGATCAGAACCTGGTCTGGCTCGACTGCGAAATGTCCGGCCTGGACCCCGAAAAAGAGCGCCTGATCGAGATCGCCATCATCGTCACCGGCCCGCAACTCACCCCGCGTGTGGAGGGGCCTGTGCTGGTCATCCACCAGGACGATGCCTTGCTCGATGCCATGGACGCCTGGAACAAGGGCACGCACGGCAAGAGCGGGCTGATCGACAAGGTGCGCGCGTCCACACTCAGCGAGGCGCAGGCGGAAGAGGAGGTCCTCAAGTTCATCAAGCGCTACGTGCCCAGGAACAGCACGCCGATGTGCGGCAACACCATCGGGCAGGACCGGCGTTTTCTCGTCAAGTACATGCCCAAACTGGAAGCGTATTTCCACTATCGCAACATCGACGTGAGCACGCTCAAGGAACTGGCCAAGCGCTGGAAGCCGCAAGTGGCGGAGTCGTTCAAGAAAGCGCAGAAGCACACGGCCCTGGCCGACGTGCATGAGTCGATCGACGAGCTCGAGCACTACCGCAAGCACTTCCTGAACGTGTGACTGGTGCGTGGGCTGGCTTGCGGGTAAACCCTGATCGTGCGATAATCGCCGGCTTGCGCAGAAAAGCGCAAGCCTTGTGCATCTCCCTTCTCACACCGGATGGCTGGCCATCAAGCCAGCGCAAACAATCCACCAAGGCGCTTTTGAACGAGCGCCCTGTTCGCGTCAGATGGTTGATGTTTTCATGAACCACTGATGGCTGCCGCGGTTTTCGCCGCGCGGCTCTTTACACCATGACGAACACCGTATCCCCTGCGGGCGTTGACGCGCCCGTTTCCACCCCCATGGCTGAAAATGGCTTTGACAGGCTGGGCCTTGCGCCCGAGCTCCTGCAGGCCGTGGCTGACCTGGGTTTCACCGAACCAACCACGGTACAGGCCCGCGCCATTCCGCTGGCGATGGGTCAGGGCGCGGACCACGCAGGTTTCATCGACCTGATGGTCTCCAGCCAGACCGGTAGCGGCAAGACCGCGGCCTTCCTGCTGCCGGTCCTGCACACCCTGCTGGCCCAGCACGTGCAGGCCAAGACCAGCGAGCACGAGGCCTTCGAACGTGCCTGCGCGCAGGCTGAAGCCAGTGGTCAGCCCCTGCCCAAGCGCCCGCGCCGTAAGAACCCCTTGATGGCACGCCATTTCCAGCCCGCCGTGCCGGGTGCGCTGGTGCTGTGCCCCACGCGCGAGCTCGCGCAGCAGGTGGCGCACGATGCGATCGAACTGGTGCATCATTGCAAGGGCCTGCGCATCGCCAGCGTCGTGGGCGGCATGCCCTACCAGCGCCAGATCGCGCAGTTGCAAAACGCCAATCTGGTCGTGGCCACACCGGGTCGGCTGCTCGATTTGCAGCGTTCGGGCCAGCTCAAGCTCGAAGAGGTGCAGTTCCTCGTCGTCGATGAGGCCGACCGCATGCTCGATCTCGGCTTTTCCGACGACCTGGCCGAAATCCACCGCCTCACGGCGCATCGACGCCAGACCATGATGTTCTCGGCCACGCTCGCGCCGCGCATCCAGCAGCTCGCCATGCGCGTGATGCACGAGGGTGGCAGCGGCGTGCAGCGCCTGCAGATCGATACGCCGCAGGAAAAACACGAAAACATCAAGCAGGTGCTGTACTGGGCCGACAACGCCCAGCACAAGCGCGCGCTGCTCGACCACTGGCTGCGTGATGCCGAGATCGACCAGGCCATCGTCTTCGCCAGCACCCAGATCGAGTGCGATGCTCTGGCGGGGGACTTGCAGCAGGCCGGCTTTTCCGCCGTCGCCCTGCATGGCGCACTGAGCCAGGGCCTGCGCAACCGTCGCCTGATGGCGCTGCGTCGCGGCCAGGTGCAGATCCTCGTGGCCACCGACGTGGCGGCGCGCGGCATTGATGTGCCTACCATCACCCACGTCTTCAACTTCGGACTGCCGATGAAGGCCGAGGACTACACGCACCGCATCGGCCGCACCGGCCGCGCGGGGCGCCAGGGGCTGGCGATCACGTTTGCCGAGTTCCGCGATCGTCGCCGTATCTTCGATATCGAAGCCTTTACGCGCCAGCCTTTCACCACAGCCGTGGTGCCGGGGCTCGAGCCGACGCAGCGTGCGCCGCAACCCATGCGCGCGGGCCGTCCCGGCGGTGGCGTGGGGCGTGGCCATGGAGGGAACGGTCGCGGCGGCTTTGGCGCGCGCCGTGAGGGTGTGGGAGGCTACCGCCAGGGCGGGTCGCGCGAGGGCGGGATGCCGCCTCGCGGCGAGGGCCGTGCCCAGCCGGGCGCGCGCCGCGACAGCATCGTGGCGGGGCGTGGTGAGCGTCCCCGTGCCGATCGCGGCGCTGCATCACGATCGCGCGGCATGCGCTGAGCGCACAGGGCGTACGCGAAGGGCCGACTGCCATTGAGGGGCAGTCGGCCCTTCGCATTTCGGCAACGGTTTTCTCGCCAATAATCCGCACTCGTCTGGAGTAAGCCATGCCCACTGCACCGTCTTCGGTCACCGATTTCGAACACATGTTCGACTTGGCCCCTGTCTCGCTCTGGCTGGAGGATTACAGCGCGGTGCGCGCGCTGTTCGAGCGCTGGCGGGGGCAGGGGGTCACGGACGTGGAGGCATTCCTGCGCGAACATCCCGAAGGCGTGCGAGAGTACGGCAGCGCGATTCGCGTGCTCAAGGTCAATCAGCGCTCGCTGGCCCTGTTTGGTGCTGCGGACCAGGCCCGGCTCGTCGCTTCGCTGGATCGTGTCTTTCGCGACGACATGTTCGAGGCCGCCTTGTCCGAAGTGCATCAGTTGTGGAATGGCGCGCAGGAGTTTTCCAACCAGACGGTGAACTATGCGCTCGATGGCAGGCGCCTTGATGTGTTCATTCGCGGGCGCATCCTGCCCGGTCATGAGGCGAACTGGGATCGGGTGCTGGTCTCGCTCGAGGACAACACGCAGGAGCAGCAGGCTCGTCTGCTGCTGCAGCACAGCGAGCGCCAGGCACGCCTGCTGTTCGAGCACTCGCCGGTCTCGCTCTGGGTCGAGGATTTCAGCGCAGTCAAGCGTCTGCTCGATCAGATCCGCGAGCGCGGCATCGTGGACCTGAAGACCTTTCTCAAGGTGCATCCCGAGTTCATCGAACAGTGCATGCGCGAGATCCGCGTGATCGACGTCAATCGCACCACGCTCACGATGTTCGGCGCGCAGAGCCGGCACGCGTTGCTCGCGGGCTTGCACCGGGTCTTCCGCGACGAGATGCTCGACTCGTTTGCCGAGCAGTTGATCGATCTGTGGGAGGGGCGGTTGCTGCAACAGCGGGAAGTGGTGAATTACACGCTCGCGGGCACGCCGCTGAACATCCACATGCAGTTTGTCGTGCAGGAGGATCACCTGCATGACTGGAGCCTGGTGCTTCTCTCGCTCGTGGACATCACCGCCCGCAAGAAGGCCGAGGCGTATCTCGAATACCTGGGCAAGCACGATGTGCTCACGGGGTTGCGCAATCGGGCGTACTACATCGAGGAGCTCAACCGTCTCACGCGCAAGGGGCCGTGGCCGGTAGCGGTGATCGCGGTGGATCTCAACGGCCTGAAGGCCTTGAATGACGAGCAGGGCCATGCGGCGGGGGATGCGGTGTTGCGCCGTGCTGGCGAGGTGCTTGCCAAGGCGGTCGATACCCTGCCCGGGTGCGCGGCACGTATCGGAGGCGATGAGTTTTGCGTGCTGCTGCCGGATGCGGATGAGCGCATGACGCAGGCCTTGATGGAGCGCGTGGTCAGCCTGCAGGAGCTGAACAACCAGTACTACCCGGGCCAGCCGCTGAGTCTGGCCATGGGGACGGCGGTGGCGCACGAGGGCGAATCGCTCGAGGCGGTGGTCCATCGCGCCGATCAGGCCATGTACACCTCCAAGGCGCGCTACTACAGGGCGCAGGAAATCAACCGGCGCCAGCGCTGAGGCTGCGCTCCGGCGCCTTCAGACGAAATGGCGCCCGATCTCGGGCCAGCGCCGGTGCAGGTAGATCCAGGCCAGCAGGCCGACGAGCATCAGCAGCAGCGACGCCACGGCCAGCCACACCGTGGAGTGCATCACGAGTGGCGCGATCACCCCGGCAACGAAGCCGTTGGCGGTGGAGCCGACGAACATCTGCAGGGACGAGGCCATGCCGCGGCGCGAGGGCACGAGATCGAGTACCAGCAGCGTGATCACCGGCACCATCAGCGCCCAGCCGAACGAGAAGATGCAGATCGGCAGCAGCGCCCAGGCCACATGCGGGGTGAACAGCAGGTTGGCCGCGAGGTTGATGAGCTCCATCGCCACCATGATCACGAAGCCATGGCGGATCTGGTGCTTGGGCAGCACGCGCCCCGCCATGCGCCCGCTGATCCAGGCGCCGCCCATGATGCCGCCGATGTTCAGAAGGAAGAACCAGAAAAACTGGCCAGGCTGCAGATGCAGGTGCTCGCCCAGGAAGGCGGGCGCCGCGAGGATGTAGAGAAACATGCCGTTGAACGGCACGCCGCTGGCCAGCGCCAGCAGGATGAAGCGCGGATTGGCGATCAGCCCCCAATACCCCTGCAACAGCGGCACGAGGTGCAGCGGCTGGCGCCGCTCCAGCGGCAGGGATTCGGGAAGCGCGCGCCAGATGGTCGCCAGCAGCAGCACCGCGACGATGGTGAGAAACCAGAACACGCTCTGCCAGGGCAGATGCTCGGAAAGCCACCCGCCCATCATCGGGGCGATGGCCGGCGCGATGCCGAAGAAGATCGTCACCTGGCTCATGACGCGCTGCGCCTGCGCGGGCGCGAACAGGTCGCGGATGACCGCGCGCGAGACAACGATGCCGCCCCCGGCCGAGAGGCCTTGCACCGCGCGAAAGAAAATCAGCCAGCCGCTGCTGGGCGCGAGCGCGCAGCCGGCCGAGGCGAGCGTGAAGACGGACAGGCTCCACAGCACGATGGGGCGGCGCCCGAAGCTGTCGGACAACGAACCGTGGAACAGCGCCATGAAGGCGAACGCGAACAGATAGGCGGAGAGCGTCTGCTGCATCTGCAGCGGCGTGGCGTCCAGGCCGCGCGCGATGGCCGAGAACGCGGGCAGGTAGGTGTCGATGGCAAATGGCCCGAGCATGCCCAGCAGCGCAAGCAGCACGGAGAGCACCCACCTCGGGCCGCGCCAGGTCACGGGGGAGTTGGAATGCATGAACGGGCTTTCTGACGCGCCATGGGCAAGGCGCATCGGCAAGGTTTGTACACCGGCTGGCGGCATTTTCTCGCCGGGCGGTGAAACAAAAAACCCGCCATGGCACTATGCTTGGCGGGTGTGATGTGTTTTGGTGGGCCCTGTAGGGATCGAACCTACGACAAACGGATTAAGAGTCCGCTGCTCTACCAACTGAGCTAAGAGCCCGAGCGCGTCAAACGCTGAGAGCGAGATTATGCACCAAGTTTTGGTGATCCCGGGCAATGATCTTGAGGAGATTGCCTTATGCCGGATGCGATCCACGATGACCCCGCGTGGCTGGAGCGCATGTACAACGCGCGCGCCACAGTGCCCGGGCATGTGGAGATTCTGCAGCGCTGGGCCAGCGATTCGGCCGCCGCGCGCGCCGCATCGACCTGCCACCTCGACGTGCCCTATGGCCGGCGGCCCAGCGAGCGGCTGGACATTTTCCCGGGCGAGCCGCGGCGCGCGCCCGTGCTCGTGTTCGTGCACGGCGGGTGGTGGCGCTCGCTGGACAAGTCGGACTACTCCTTCGTGGCGCCCGCTTTCGTCGCCCGGGGCGCCTGTGTCGTCATGGTCAACTACGCGCTGTGTCCGGGCACGGCCGGGCAGCCCGTCACCTTGCCTTTCATCGTGCGTCAGCTGGAGCAGGCCCTGGCGTGGCTCTGGACGCATGTGGCCGACCATGGCGGCAACCCCGGGAACATCACGCTCGTGGGCCATTCGGCGGGCGGGCACCTGGCGGCGTTGCTGCTGGCGAGCGCCTGGCCGCTGCTCTCACAGCGCCTGCCTGCCGTGCTGGTGCGCAAGGCTCTGGCGATTTCTGGTGTGTACGACCTCACGCCCATCAGGCGCACGCCCTTCCTGCAGCGGGATGTTCACCTGACCGGGCAGCAGGTGATGCGCTTGAGCCCGGCGCTGCTGCCCGCGCCCCGGGATGCGTACCTGCATTGTGTCGTGGGCGGCAACGAAAGCGAGGAATTCCAGCGCCAGTGCGGCCTGATGCGGCAGGCCTGGGGCTCGCGCTATGCGCCACGCGCCGACGTGCTGCGGGGCATGCACCACTACAGCATCGTGGACTCCCTGGCCGACCCGGGCGGCGAGGTGCACCAGATGGCGGTCAACCTGCTGCGTCTGTGATCCTTTTCGCCAGCCCGCGAAGGGTGAGCCTCACATGAGCAGGTGTTCGCCCGCGTTGTCCCCGCCCAGGATCACGTAGTTCACCTTGCGGATGTCCAGCAACTTGTTGCCGCCTGAATAGCTGATCGAGCTCTGGATGTCCTGCTCCATTTCGGTGAGCGTGTCGGCGAGCTTGCCCTTGATGGGCTCGAGGATGCGCTTGCCCTCGACGTGGCGGTACTCGCCCTTGTTGAAGTCGCTCGCGGAGCCGTAGTACTCCTTGTAGAGTTCGCCGTCCACTTCCACCGTCTTGCCGGGAGACTCTTCGTGCCCGGCGAAGAGCGAGCCCACCATGACCATGGTCGCGCCAAAGCGCACGCTCTTGGCGATGTCGCCATGGCTGCGGATGCCGCCGTCGGCGATGATGGGCTTGGTGGCCACGCGCGCGCACCATTTGAGCGCCGAAAGCTGCCAGCCGCCTGTGCCGAAACCGGTCTTGAGCTTGGTGATGCAGACCTTGCCCGGGCCGATGCCGACCTTGGTGGCGTCCGCGCCCCAGTTCTCAAGGTCGATCACGGCCTCGGGCGTGCCGACGTTGCCCGCGATCACGAAGGTCTGCGGCAAGTGTTCCTTGAGGTAGCCGATCATGTCGCGCACGCTGTCGGCGTGGCCGTGGGCGATGTCGATGGTGACGTACTCGGGCGCCAGGCCTTCGGCCTTGAGCTGATCGACCGTGTCGCGATCCGCCTGCTTGACGCCCAGCGAGATCGAGGCGAAGCACCCGGCCGCGCGCATGTCGCGCACGAACTGCACGTTGTCCAGGTCGAAGCGGTGCATTACGTAGAAATAATCGTGCCGCGCGAGCCAAGTGCAGATGGTCTCGTCCACCACGGTTTTCATGTTCGCCGGCACCACGGGCAGGCGAAAGCGCCGCCCGCCCAGCTCGATGCCCGTGTCGCATTCCGAGCGGCTTTGCACGCGGCACTTGCGCGGCAGCAGCAGGATGTTGTCGTAGTCGAAGATTTCCATGAGGTTCCAAGCTCCTGTGGGTAGGCGCGGCCGACTGATTTCAGCCGCGTGGGGCGCTTGGCCTGAAGACCGGTTTCGCGGATGGACCGGTGGCTGCGGCCTCATCGAACCCCGCTGTGCGCGGGCACAAAAAACCGGGCGTCAAGAAACTTGGGCCCGGTGCGCGATTGTAGGTCCTTTGCCCGGCTTGTGGTGCTCACTCGTCCTGCGCTGCGTGCACGCAGGCGATGATGGCGCGGGTGGCGGTGCGCTCGAGCGCCTGCATGTCGGGGCCTTCGGGTGCGGCCATGCAGGCGTGGGCCACCAGACCGTAGAGGAGGGTTTGCGCGCCCAGGGCGGCCGTGGCCGGGCTGTGCCCCTCGGGCCAGTCGTTTGCGGTCTTGATCGCGTGCGCCCAGGCCTGCACGAAGCGTTCGTACATCGCGAGATAGGCCTGCAGGCTGGAAAAGTGGCGCTCCAGCAGGTAGTGCGCGGCCCACTCCCGGGGGGGGCGCTGGTGGCGCGCGAGCACGGCCCGCACGATGGCCTGCACCTTGATGGCCAGCGGCGCGCCTTCGTGCTCGGCGCCTGCGCCGCGCAGTGCCGCCAGCAGCGCCTTGCTGCGCAGGTGCAGGCTCACGCGGGCCAGATCGTCCATGCTGCTGTAGTAATCGTAGAAGCTGCCGATGGCCGTGCCCGCGACGAGCGAGACCTCGCGCACCGTGACGGCGGCGTAGCTGCGCCGCTCCACCAGAACCTGAACAAAGGCCTCGCGCAGGGCGCGCGCGGTGTGGCGCGCGCGCTCCTGCCGCGGCCTGCGACGCGTGCCCGGCGCGGCGGCTGGCGCGCGTTTTCGCGTGGCCTGGTTAGAAGAGGTTCTGGAGGGTTTCATGGACCGTCGAATCCGAACATGTTTCGGGGCTGTGCCGCCTAGAATTTTTCTGTGTTGCCGACGGGTTTGCGGGGGCCTCCCGTGGACCGGCCGGAGCCTGAACAAAACCGCCATCCAGGCCGGGCCCGGGTGGCATTACAGGAGAAGCGCATGTTGGGGATCCACCCGGACAATCAGGTGCCGGAACTCAAAGACTACAACCTCTACACCAGCGACCCGCCGCTGCAGGCTGCGGTGCAGCGCGGCGGCGCGACCTGGCGCACGCAGGAACTCGTGCGCCAGGGTGCCGAGTATGGCGCGGCCGACACCTTGCGCGCGGGGGAAGAGGCCAATACGCACCTGCCCGAGCTGCACATCTATTCACCGACGGGCGCGCGCATCGACGAGGTGCGCTTTCACCCGGCGTGGCACCGCATGATGGCGATCGCCCGGCGCAACGGCATCTGCAACCTGCCGATGTTCGATGCGCGCCCCTCGGCCTGGGTGGCGTATGGCGCGTCGATCTACATGCATTGCCAGGTCGAGGCCGGCTCCACCTGTCCGAGCACGATGACCAAGGCGAGCATTCCCCTGCTGAGAAAAAACGCCCCGCTCTGGGCGCAGCTCGAATCCAAGCTCGCATGTGACGAGTACGACGCGCGCGACGTGGTTTTCCTGGACAAGCCCGCACTCACCATCGGCATGGGCATGACCGAGAAGCAGGGCGGCAGCGACTTGCGCACCAATACCACCACGGCCGTGGCCGCCGGCAGTGGCGCCTGGGGCGATGAATACCTGATCAACGGCCACAAATGGTTCTTCTCGGCGCCCATGTGCGACGGGCATCTGGTGCTGGCCAACGCCCTAGAGGGTGGTCTGACGTGCTTTTTCGTGCCGCGCTGGCGCCCGGATGGAACGAAGAACGGCGTGCACATCCTGCGCCTGAAGGACAAGGTGGGCGATCGCTCCAACGGCAGCGGCGAGGTGGAATTTCATGACGCCTGGGGCGTGCGCGTGGGCGAGCTCGGGCGCGGCATTGCCACGACGGTGGAGATGGCCAGCCAGACGCGCCTCGACTGCGCGCTTGCGGGTGCGGGCCTGATGCGCCAGGCACTGGTGCAGGCGCTGCACCATGCGCGCCACCGCTTTGCGTTTGGCAAGGCGCTGGTGGACCAGCCGGCCATGACCGTCCTGCTGGCCGACATGGCGCTGGAGGCGCAGGCCGCGCTTCTGCTGGCGATGGATCTGGCCGAGCGCCATGGCAGCGATGAAGCCGCCGACGTGACGTGGCGGCGCATCCTCACCCCGGCGGCCAAGTTCTGGAACTGCAAGCGCTCGGTGGCCTTCACGGGCGAGGCGATGGAAGTCTTTGGCGGCAATGGCTACGTGGAAACCGGCCCCATGGGGCGGCTCTTCAGGCAGGCGCCGGTCAATTCGATCTGGGAAGGCTCGGGCAACGTGATGTGCCTGGATGTGCTGCGCGCCGTCTCGCGCGAGCCGCAGGCGGCGTTGCAGTTGCTGCAGGACCTGCGCGCGCAGCTGGGCGCAGAGCCACGCGTGGCGGCACGCCTCGATGGCCTGCAGGCCGCCTTGCGCGACCCCGAGCAACTGGCGCGGCGCGCGCGCTGGTTCGCGCAGGAGCTGGTGCTGGTGGCGCAGGCCGCCCTCATGCTGCGCCATGCGAGCGCGCAGGCCGCCGCGGCCTTCGTCGCCAGCCGCTTCGGCGGCGACTGGGGCATGGTGCTGGGCGCCGACTGCGGCACCAGCGATCCGGCGGCGCTGCTGCGTGAAGCCTGGGTCGAGTGAGGGCCTGAAAGAGATTTTCATGCGAGGAGACCCATCAAGATGATCGATTTCGTTTCGGTACTGGACCAGCACGCACGCACGCGAGGCCATGAGCTGGCCTTGCGCGCCGACGGGCGCGACTGGACTTACACGCAACTGGCCGAGCAGACGCGCCGCGCGGCGCACGTGCTGGCCGACGCGGGTGTGGTGGCGGGCGAGCGCATCGCCATCTTCACGCTGAACACGCCGGGGTTCGTGTTTGCGCTCTTCGGCGCGTGGCGCCTGGGCGCGGCCGTGGTACCGGTGAACCACAAGCTGCAGGCGCCGGAGGTGCAGTACGTGCTGCAACACAGCGGCGCGCGCGTGGCCGTGGTCGACGCCGCCCTTGCGCCCGTGGCGCGGCGTGTGCAGACCGGGGTGCGTTGGCTCGCGACGGCGGGTGATGCCGAGGGCTGGGCGTCGCTTGACGCGCTGATGGCTCAGGCCGAGCCATATGGGGCCGAGCACCCCGCGCCGGCGGGCGATGTCCTGGCTGAAGTCCTCTACACCTCGGGCACCACGGGCCGGCCCAAGGGCTGTCTGCACAACCACGCCAATCTGTTCCAGACCGCGGTGTGCGCGGCGGCATCGGTCTCGCTCACGCCATCGGACCGGGTGCTCACGGCCATGCCCATCTGGCATTCGTCGCCGCTCAACAACTGGTTCCTGGGCGCGCTGCTGATTGGCGCCGCCAATGTCCTGCTGCGCGAATACACGCCGCAGGCGTTTGCCGATGCGCTGGTGCGCGAGCGCATCACCTTCACCTTCGGCGCGCCGATCGCCTTGCTCGCGCCGCTGCAGGTGGTGGCTGGCATAGGTGAATATGACTTCGGCGCGATGCGCATGTGGGCCTGCGGCGGCGGGCCGCTGAGCGCCGACAACACCCGGCGCCTGATGGCGGGTTACCGTACCAGCCGCCTGATGCAGGTCTATGGCATGACCGAATCGGGGCCCCTGGGCGCGGTGCTCTATCCCGAGGAGGCCGAGCGCAAGGCGGGCTCCATCGGCCGCTGTGGCAATCCCGGCGTACTGCTGCAACTGCGCCGCCCCGATGGGCGCCCGTGCGCGGCGGGGGAAGTGGGCGAGATCCACCTGCGCAGCGCGTCGATGATGGAGGGCTATCTGGACGATCCGCAGGCCAGCACGGCGGCGTTCACCGAGGACGGCTGGTATCGCAGCGGCGATCTGGCGCGCATCGACGAAGAGGGCTACATGTTCATCGTCGATCGCATGCGCGACATGATCGTGACCGGCGGCGAGAACGTCTACTCCAGAGAAGTGGAAGACGCGCTCTCGGGGCATCCCGATGTGGCGCAAGTGGCCATCATTGGCCGTCCGCATCCGGACTGGGGCGAGACGGTGACGGCTATCGTCGTACCCAAGCCGGGTGTGGCGTTGCGGGAAGATGAACTCAAGCAGTTCCTGGAGCCGCGTCTGGCGCGCTACAAGATTCCGCGCATTTACGAGTTTCGCGCCGAACTGCCCTGCACGCCCAGCGGCAAGGTCCAGAAGCACTTGTTGCGTCACGTAGCGTCCATCTGACACGGGAGCATCCGGGCATTTTTACAATGCCTGGATGTTTCCTGATTCGTCCGTGCCGGCTGTTGCCGCACCCTTGCTCGCCCACCTCAACCCCGAGCAGCTCGCTGCCGTCACGCTGCCCGCGGGCCATGCGCTGATTCTTGCCGGCGCGGGTTCGGGCAAGACGCGCGTGCTCACCACGCGCATCGCCTGGCTGCTGCAGACCGGGCAGGCCTCACCCGGCGGCATCCTGGCCGTCACCTTCACCAACAAGGCCGCGAAGGAGATGCTCACGCGCCTCGCCGCGATGCTGCCGATCAGCGTGCGCGGCATGTGGATCGGCACGTTCCACGGTTTGTGCAACCGCATGCTGCGCGCGCACCACAAACTAGTGGATCTGCCGCAGACTTTCCAGATCCTGGATGCGCAGGACCAGCTTTCGGCCATCAAGCGCCTGCTCAAGGCGTACAACGTTGACGAGGAGCGTCACCCGCCCAAGCAGGTCGCGTGGTTCATCAACGGTTGCAAGGAAGAGGGGCTGCGCCCGGCGGGAGTGCCCGCGCCCAATGAAGAGACGAAAAAGCGCGTGGAGCTTTACCAGCTCTACGAGGCGCAGTGCCAGCGCGAGGGCGTGGTCGATTTCGCCGAGCTGCTGCTGCGCTCGTACGAGCTGCTGCGCGACAACGACCCGGTCCGCGCGCACTACCAGCGGCGCTTCGCGCACATCCTGGTCGATGAATTCCAGGACACCAACCGCCTGCAATACCTGTGGCTCAAGCAGCTCGCTGGCGACGTGGTCGATGGGCGGCTGGTGACCCAGGGCAGCGTGATGGCCGTGGGCGACGACGACCAGAGCATCTACGCCTTTCGTGGCGCGCGCGTGGGCAACATGCAGGACTTCGTGCGCGAGTTCGGCGTGGGCCAGCAGATCAAGCTGGAGCAGAACTACCGCTCCTACTCCAACATCCTGGACAGCGCGAACGCGCTGATCGCACACAATAGCCGGCGCCTGGGCAAGAACCTGCGCACCGAGCAGGGACCGGGGGAGCCGGTGCGCATCCACGAGGCCGAGAGCGACCTGATGGAGGCGCGCTGGCTGGTCGATGAAGTCCGTGCGCTGGCGGCGGGCGGCATGGCGCGCCAGCAGATCGCGGTGCTCTACCGCAGCAATGCGCAAAGCCGGGTCCTCGAATCTCAGCTCTTCAATGCGGGTGTGCCCTACCGCGTCTATGGCGGCCTGCGCTTTTTTGAGCGCGCCGAGATCAAGCATGCGCTGGCCTATCTGCGCCTGCTGGAGAACCCGCACGACGACACCAGCTTTGCCCGCGTGGTGAACTTTCCGCCGCGCGGTATCGGCGCGCGCACGCTGGAAACCTTGCAGGACAGCGCCCGCGCCAGCGGCTGCTCGCTCTGGGATGCGGTCAGCAGCGTGCCGGGCAGCGCGGGCGCGAAGCTCGGCGGCTTCGTTGCGCTGATCGACGTGATGCGCGAGCGCAGCCAGGGGCAGACGCTGCGCGCCATCATCGAGCAGGTCATCGATGAAAGTGGCCTGGCCGCGCACTACCGTCAGGACAAGGAGGGCGAGGACCGGCTGGAAAACCTGCAGGAGCTGGTGAGCGCGGCCGAGAGCTTCGTGATGCAGGAGGGCTTTGGCCGCGACGCGGTGGCGCTGCCGCTTGATGAGCAGATGGCCACGCTCAGCCAGAGCCCGGCGAGTCAGGGGCTGAATCCGGACGTGCCCATTGATGGCACGGCGATTGACGAGCCCACGGGCGAGACGCTCTCGCCGCTCGTGGCCTTTCTCACGCACGCGGCGCTGGAGGCGGGCGACAACCAGGCGCAGGCCGGGCAGGACGCGGTGCAGCTCATGACGGTGCACGCGAGCAAGGGGCTGGAGTTCGATGCGGTCTTCATCTGCGGACTTGAAGAAGGGTTGTTTCCACACGAGAACGCGATGAGCGACCGCGATGGCCTGGAGGAAGAGCGCCGCCTGATGTACGTGGCCATCACCCGCGCGCGCCAGCGCCTGTACCTGAGCCACGCGCAGGTGCGCATGCTGCACGGGCAGACGCGCTACAACGTCGCGAGCCGCTTTTTCGATGAACTGCCCGAGCAGGCGCTCAAACGCCTCACGCCACGGCGCAACATGCTGGGGCTGTCTGCTCCTGATAGAGAAGCTGCTTACGCCAGACAGTCAAGCGCTGCAGGCCGATTTGGCATTGATCTTTCAGCCTTGGGCGCAGGGACTTCACCGACGCGCAAGGAGCCGCCCGCGCATGGCATTTCCAAGGGCGTTCGGGTCTTTCACGCGAAGTTCGGCGAAGGCGAGGTGCTGGCCGTGGAAGGCGCCGGCGATGATGCGCGCGCGCAGGTGGCATTCGGCCGCCACGGCACCAAGTGGCTGGCGCTGGCGGTGGCCAGGCTCACGGTGATCGAGTAGGGCTGACATGCGCCGTCTCTCCCCTTTCGAGCCGCTCGTGATGCTGGGCACGGTGGTGCAGTGGCTGGTGCTGGCGATGGCCACGGGTGCGCTCGTGGGCACGGGCTGCAGCCTCTTTCTCGGGGCCTTGTTCATGACCGAGGGGCGGGTGTACGACGCGCCCTGGTGGGTGCTGGCGCTGCTGCTGCCGCTGGGGGGGCTGGCCAATGGGCTGCTGCTGCACTACGCGTGGGAAAAGCGCCGCGGCGACTTGAACGACGAACCCATCGTCGCGGTCAACGAACAGGCCGGGCGCATGCCCATCACCACGCTCTGGGTCAAGCCCGTGGCGGCGCTCATTACACTGGGCTGCGGCGGCTCGGCCGGTAAGGAGGGACCATGCTCGCACATCGGCGCCAGCGTGGCGGCCGGGATGGGGCAGGCGCTCAGGCTCAATGCCGAGCTGCGCAAGCGGCTCGTCGCGTGCGGCGTGAGCGCAGGCTTTGCCAGCGTGTTCGGTACGCCGATCGCGGGGGCGATCTACGGCGTGGAGATGCTGGCGATCGGACGCATCCGGCACGACTTTCTCTTTCCCGGCATCGTGGCGGGCGTGACCGCCTTTGTCGTGAGCCGCTGGTGGGGCGTGCCGTACCCCGAGTTTTCGATCGGGTTCGACGCGCGCTTCACGCTGCTGCTGTTTCTCAAGACAGTGCTCGTGGGCGTGCTCTGCGGCCTGGCGGCGCTGGTGTTCGTCGAGCTGCATCGCGGCGTGCGCACGGCCTTTGCCTGGCTGCATTGGCGCACCGGGCTGTGGCCGCCGCTGGCGCCCCTGCTGGGGGGCTTGTTGGTTGCGGCGCTGGTGCTGGTGGCGCCCACGGATTTCCTGGGCCTGTCGCTGCCCGTCATGGACCGCGCCCTGGCGGGCGAGAGCGTGCCCGTGCTCGGCTTTCTGTGGAAGGCGCTGCTGGTGGCGCTGACGCTGGGCTCGGGGTTTTACGGCGGCATCGTCACGCCGCAGTTCGTGATCGGCGCCGTCGCGGGCGGTGCATGCGCGCCGCTGCTGGGCCTGGCGCCCGCGCAGGGCGCGGCCGTGGGCCTGGTGGCGGTCGTCGCGGCGGCATCGAACACGCCGGTGGCCGCGCTCATCATGGGCGTGGAGCTGTTTGGCGCGGGCTCCATCTGGTATGTGGCCGGGGCGTGCGCGGCGGCCTACCTCGTGATCGGGCACCGCAGCGTCTATCCGGCGCAGCATCTGGCCTACGCCAAATCGGCCTGGATCGTGGCCTCGCCCGATGAGCCCGTGGGCAACGAGAAGGTGCAGCTGTCCTACGGGCTGCTGCGCTGGTGGGGCGACCGGCTGCATCAGGCGCGGCGCTGGCGTGACCGGCGGTCGAAACGGCCGTGAAGATCTTGTTTTCCGGGTCACCGCTGCGCCCCGTCCGGTGCCCACGCTCGCGCCTGACGGGCGCCGCTTATTCCTGCAGACGCATCTGCGACGCCGTGCCCGTGAGGTAACCCACGGCAGCGCCGAACTTGCCCTTGTAATTGGCCTTGAGCAACGGCTCCAGCGTGGCTTGCACCGTCTTGTGGATGTCGCCCCAGTCACCGGGGTGCTGGAAGTTGCTCATGATGTAGGTCCAGCCGTTGATCTCATCGACGGCGTGCAGGCCGGTGGACTCGCCGCCCGCGGGGATGGACATGAGGCGCGTGAGCTGCCGGGTGTCCACGTTGTAGGCCCACAGGAAGTTGTTCACGTGCTGGCTGCTGTCCTCGCCGATGAACAGCGTGCGCAGCTTCTCCGAGAACTTGAGGTTGTCCGGGTTGGCCATCTTGTCGGGATTGGCGGTGTTGCCCAGTGCGTCGGGCTTGAAGGTCTTGCCGTCGGTATCGAGCAGGTCTTCGCCCAGCAGCAGTGGCGCGACGTCCACCGGCATCCAGTCGCTGGCGATGACGGCGCCCGCCGTGTCCTTGAGCCCGCCCTTGAGGTTCAGCGCCATGACGCCGCCCGCCTTGAGCTGCCTGGGCACCGAAATGCCGTTGCCCGGGACGTTGGTCTTGTCGCCGGCGACCATCGATTTCTCGATGTTCTGCAAGGCGGAGTACGCCACCTTGTCCCTGGCATTGACGGTCGTGCCTTCCATCTTCGTGAAGCCCATGCTGGCACCCACAAAGGCGGCGTAGCGGTGCGTTTCCAAGAAGGCGGCGGCCTTTTCCATGCCCGGCATGAGCTTGATCCACTCGGTCTTGCCGTTGGCGACGATCCTGGTGTAGCTGGCATCGGCAGGGTCGGCCGGCTTCACGTCCATGATGTCGGCCGGCTGGATGCCGCCATCGACCAGGGCACGGATTTCAGCGCTGGTGGCGGAGCCGAGCTTGATCCAGGTCAGCGCAGCCGCGGGGGAGCCGATCTTGGTGAAATCGGTGCTGCCGCCCACCTTGGCCACGTAGAGCGAGCCCGAGGACAGGTCTTTCTCCTTGTCGGCGACGAACACGAAATAAGCGCTGTTGGTGGCGTCGTCGCCCATCAGCGTGGTGCGCTGGTCGGGCATCACCTGCACCAGTTCGTGCGAGATGCGGCCCATGCAGTAGTGCTTCTTGATGGAGGCGGTGCCGTCCACGTGGACGGTCACTTCCGGCATGTGGCCGTAGTGGTAGGGGTTGGCCGTCGCCGCGTTGCCGTACAGGTGCAGGCTGAAATCGTTCATGCGGTTGTGGTCGCGATCCTGGAAGGCGTCGGGTTCGTATTCCTCGCTCGACAGGTGCGTGCCCCAGGGCGAGAGGCTGGCGCCGCAGGTGATCCACAGGCCGTTGACGGAGGACGTGTCCACGTTGTGGTACTTGACCAGCGAGAGCCTGCCGGTCTTCTCGTCCTGGTCCAGCGTGAGCACGGCGACCGGCGAGGGCAGCTTGCCGTACATGTCGGTCTTGCCGTCCTGCGCCCAGGTGGTGTATTCGAACTGCACCACGGCGAACACGGGCTTGCCCTTGACGCCCTCCACCTTCGCGCCGGGCACGGTGAGCAGCGAGGTGCCGTCGGGCGAGTCGGAGAAGAACTGGCGCTCCTGGCCGGGCACAGTGGTGTCGATCAGGGGCTGGTTGTGGATGTCGTAATAGCCGCCGGCCAGCAGCTTGCCGCCCTTGCCGTCGGCCACCATGTCGCCCGTGATGAAGAAGGGCTGGTAGGCCAGCGTGAAGGTCTGCGTGGAATCGTCGTCGTACGTGACCTTGAGCGCAGAGCCGACCGCCGTGGTGGCCATGGCGGGCGGATGGGCCAGCGTGGGCGCGGCCATGGCCGTGAAGCTGGCCGACTTGAACGTGAGCGCGCCGCCGTTGTCGCTGCCGCCGCATGCGGCCAGCAGGCCGGCGGAGGAGGCTCCGGCGCCCAGGGGCAGCAGTGGCATGCTGGTCAGCAGTCGCAGCGTCTTGCGGCGGGTGATCAGGGGAGTGTGGGGCATGGGCTTTCCTGAAGGATGTGGAATGTCCGGCAAGGCCCGGCGCCGAGGGGTGCCGGGGCGCGCGGATGAAAAGAAAAGCAGCCGTGGCTGTTTTCTTCAACCTGATCCTAGGAAGCCGATGTGACGGGTGTATGACGGGCGGTTGACACGCAGGTGCCCGTGGGCGTGCCCGCCCGCGCACCGCCCGCGGCGCCTCAGTCGGGCGTGGCGTGGGTGGGCGCGTCGGGCGGCTCGAAGCAATCGCGAAAGCTGAACACCACCGAGCAGAAGAACATCGCGGCGAGCACGATGGCTGTGGTCACCAGCAGGCTCGTGATCATCCCCGTGCCCATGCCCAGCTCGCTCGCCACGGTGAGCACCAGGCTCACCACGATGCCGGTTGCCATGAACACGCCCGCCCAGCCCAGGCCGTAGACGGTGAACGCGCCGAGGTTGCGCAGGCAGGCGATGAGGCTGAAGAACATGGCCTTCAGGGGCGGAACGCCCCACCAGTGCACGAGGCCGGGCGCATGCCAGAACAGCAGCGACAGCGGCAGGTACAGGAGCACCGACAGCCACATCGCGGTTTCGAATTCCGGGGATTCGGCCATTTCCCGGGTCAACTGGGTCGTGCCCATGTACACGCGGGCGAATTCGCCGCCATCGATCAGCGCCGACAGCGCGAGCACCAGCAGAAAGCACCCGGCGTAGAGCAGCCCCAGCACCACCAGGTCGCGCGCGCGTTCGCGGCCGCTGTGCAGCGCCGCCATGAGCAGCGCCGGCACCGGCTGCTTGCCCAGGTGCGTTTGCGCGGCCGCCACCATCATCAGGAGCGTGACGGACGGGATCATCGCCAGCGCCAGCACTGTGCCGACGATGGGCAGCAGGGTCACCACCGAGATGCAGCCCATGCACAGGAAGAACAGCGCGGTCAGCGCCATGGGCTGGCGCCAGAACACGCGCGCGCCAAGGCGCACCCAGAGAAGGCCGGTGCGTGCGGGAACGAGTTGAAGTTTCATGCGAGGAAATCGGTCGGGGCGCGGGGACTGTAACCCAGCGCATCCGCCGGGGCCGCCTGTCGGCACTACAGCCGTATCGGATGCATCACGCGCTCGCGCAGCACGCGCTCGAAGTGCGTGGGGTCGTGAGGCTGGAGCATCTGGGCGTCGCGCGGCAGATAAAAATCCCACAGCCGCGAGATCCAGAAACGCAGAGCGCCCGCGCGCAGCATGGCGGCCAGCATGGGCCGCTCGTGCGCTGTGAGCGGGCGCACGCGCTGGTAGGCCGCGAGCAGCGCGTCGAAGCGGGCCGCATCGTGCCGCCCCGTGCTCAGGTCGATGCACCAGTCGTTGAGCGCCACCGCAAGGTCGAAGAGCCAGGTGTCGACACCAGCAAAGTAGAAGTCGAAGATGCCCGTGAGCACCTCGCCATCGAACAGCACGTTGTCGCGAAACAGGTCGGCATGCACCGGCCCGCGCGGCAGGGCCGCATAGCCCGAGCTTTGCGCGACGTGGTTCTGGTAGGCCAGTTCGGCCTGCAGCAGCTGGGCCTGCGTGGCGTTCAGGTGCGGCAAGACCAGCGGGGTCGTGTCGTTCCACCACGCGAGGCCCCGCAGATTGGGCTGCTCGCGCTCGTAGTCCAGCCCGGCCAGGTGCATGCGCGCCAGCATGCTGCCCAGCGCCGCGCAATGCCGCTCGGTGGGCGCGAGCTGGCTGCTGCCCGCCAGGCGCGTGGCCAGCGCGGCCGGCTTGCCGACCAGGGTGAAGAGGATGTCGCCCTGCGCGTCGCTCTGCGGGTCGGGCACCGGAATGCCTGCGTGCGCCAGATGCTTCATCAGGTGCAGGTAAAACGGCAACTGCTCGGCCGTGAGGCGCTCGAACAGCGTGAGCACGTACTGCCCCTCGGTGCTGGTGAGGAAGTAGTTGGTGTTTTCGATGCCGCCCTGGATGCCGCGCAGCTCCACGAGCGAGCCCAGACGCAGCTCACCCAGCAGGCGGCTGGCTTCGGCTTCGGAGACGGGCGTGAAAACGGCCATGGAACGGGCGCGGCGCAGCCGGACGGGTCGGGTGGCGCGGGCTCAGAAGTGGCCGAGGTTCCACACGCGCGCGCCATCGTTCGGGCGCACCTGGTAGGAGGGCACGTCGCCCCCGACCTTGGGTTGCACGGTGATGGACTTCGTTTCTCCGCCCACGCGCAACTCATCCACTCGGCTGCCTGCGTCTTCCACGACGATGCGCTCGATGCGCTGGCCGTGGTCTCTCTCCACTTGCTCTTGTTGCGGGAGCTGGTTGCCCTTGTCGGACGCCGGTCTGGAAGTGTTTTGAGCAGGATGCTGCGCCAGCACCGCGGTGCTGGCGAGTGTGGCGAGGGCAAGAAGGAGAAGGGCGCGCATGGTGACAGCGATTGTAGGCGGCGGCGCCGCCCTCAGCGTCCGGCCGCCTCGCTGTCCACCGCCTTGCGCACGACCTGGTAGAAGGCCTCGCGCTCGGCCTTGAATTCGGCGCCGCTGGCGCTGGGCCAGTCGGCGTTGGTGGCAATCACGAGCTGGCGCGCCGGGTCGATGAAGATGCCCTGGCCGAAGATGCCGCGTGCGGCAAAGCTGCCGTCGTCGTACGTCCACCACTGGTAGCCGTAGCCGTGACCGGGGTCGCCGATGTCGGCCCGTTTGGTGGTGGCGGCGCGCAGCCAGCCGTCGGGCACGATGCTCTGGCCCTGGACCATCGCGCCCTCCAGGATGAACTGCCCCATGCGCGCGAAGTCACGCGAGGCCGCCTGCAGGCAGCAGCCGCTGATTTCCTTGCCGGTTTTTGACAGCAGCCAGGTGGCCTGCTGCTGCATGCCCGCGGGCTGCCAGATTTTCTCCTGCAGGTATTGCGCCAGCGGCTTCTTGATTGCCGCCATGAGCATCACGCCCACGAGGTTGGTCTCGCCCGTGCTGTAGTTCCAGCGCTCGCCGGGCGGCGCGGCGCGCGGGAGCTTGCGCATGTAGCTCACGAGCGCGTCCACGCCGGGTTCGGGCACGTGGTTGTTGAAGCGCGCGACGTCGGAATGGGGGTCGCCGTAGTCTTCGTTCCACTTGACGCCCGAGGTCATGGTGAGCAACTGCTTCACGGTCACGTCGTCGTAGGCCGAGCCCTTCATGTCGGTGAGGTAGTCGCTCACCTTGTCGTCCATGCTCTTGATCAGGCCGTCCTTGAGCGCCGCGCCCACCAGCGTCGAGGTGAAGGACTTGGCCACCGAGAAACTCGTCCAGCGCCCGTTGGCGTCGAAGCCCAGGCCGTAGCGCTCCAGGCGCAGCTTGCCGTCCTGCAGGATGAGCACGGCGGCGCTGTGCTGGTGCGCCATGTAGGCGTCGAGGTCGAAGTCGAGATTGAGCGGCTTGCCCTCGGGCAGCGGCCGCGGCGTGGCCGAGGGCTGTACCGTGTGCCACTTGGCAAGCAGCGAAATGCGGTCCAGCGCCCGGAAGGCCGCGTCGCGCTGCGCCTGGTTCCAGAACAGCAGATCGCGGTTGGTCGGAAAGGTCTTGAGCAGACCGCGGGTTTCCTTGTCCAGGCTGAACCAGCCGATCGTCCCGGTGACGAGGATGAGGGCCAGCAGCGCCAGCAGGATGCGTTTGAGGGTCTTCATGGGGTCTCCGTGCAAGTGTCGATCGTAAAAGTTTCCATAGGCACAATCCGCGCATGAGTGACACCCCGCTTTTGCTGCTGGTCGACGGCTCCAGCTACCTGTACCGCGCCTACCACGCCATGCCCGATCTGCGCGCCGTGCCCGGCGACCCGGCGAGCCCGCCCACGGGCGCGATCCGCGGCATCATCAACATGCTGCATGCGCTGAAAAAGGAGCACGCCGCCGCCTACGCCGCCTGCGTGTTCGACGCGCACGGCCCGACCTTTCGCGACGGCATCTACCCCGAGTACAAGGCCAACCGCTCGCCCATGCCCGACGACCTGCGCGCGCAGATCGAGCCCATCCACGAGGTGGTGCGCCTCTTGGGCTGGCCGGTGCTGAGCGTGCCGGGCGTGGAGGCCGACGACGTGATCGCGACGCTCGCCACGCAGGCGGCGGCGCAGGGCCTGCAGGTCATCGTCTCCAGCGGCGACAAGGATTTGAGCCAGCTCGTGAACGAACACGTCACCATCATCGACACCATGAACGGCAAGCGCCGCGACGTGGCCGGGGTGACGAGCGAGTTCGGCGTGCCGCCTCAGCTCATGATCGACTTCCAGACGCTGGTGGGCGACGCGGTGGACAACGTGCCCGGCGTCACCAAGGTGGGCCCCAAGACGGCGGCCAAATGGCTGCTGGAGTACGGTTCGCTGGACGCGCTGGTGGCGCGCGCGGGCGAGGTCAAGGGCGCGGCCGGCGAGAACCTGCGCGCCGCGCTCGATTGGCTGCCCACGGGCAGACGTCTCGTGACCATGCGTACCGACTGTGACCTGACGCGTGACGTGCCCAGTCTGCCCGCTTTTGATTCGATAGCTGTTGGCGCAGAACAGACGGGCGATTTAAGGCATTTTTATTCAAAATTCGGTTTCAAGAGCCTGGCGCGCCAGCTCGATGCCGAGGCGGCGCCCGCGCCGGCAGCGGGCGATCTGTTCGCCGACGAACAGGCGAGCAATGCCGGGACGCAGGCGCAGCAACGCGATGTGGACTACGACGTGGTGCTGACGTGGGAGGAACTCGACGCCTGGATCGCCAGGCTCATGGCCGCGCCGCTCGTCGCCTTCGATACCGAGACCACCTCGCTCGATGAGCAGCAGGCGCGGCTCGTGGGCATCAGCTTCAGCGTGGAGCCGGGCGCCGCCGCCTACGTGCCGCTGGCGCATGAGGGCGTGGACGTGCCGCCGCAGCTGCCATTGGCCGAGGTGCTGCAGCGCCTCAAGCCCTGGCTGGAAGATGCGGCACGCAAGAAGCTCGGCCAGCACATCAAGTACGACCGCCATGTGATGGCCAACCACGGCATCACCGTGCGTGGCTACGCGCACGACACCATGCTGCAGAGCTATGTGCTGGAGGTGACCAAGCCGCACAACCTCACGAGCCTGGCCGAGCGCCACACCGGACGCACCGGCCTCAGCTACGAAGACCTGTGCGGCAAGGGCGCCAGGCAGATTCCGTTCGCGCAGGTGCCGGTGGCCCAGGCTGCCGCCTATTCGTGCGAGGACTCGGACCAGACGCTGGACGTGCACCGCGTGCTCTGGCCGAAGATCCAGGCCAACGACAAGCTGCGCGCGATCTACGAGCTGGAGATCGCCAGCAGCGAGACGCTGTTTCGCATGGAGAGGAACGGCGTGCTGATCGACGCCGCCCGGCTCGCGCGCCAGAGCCATGAGCTGGGCCTGCGCATCGCGGCGCTGGAGCAGGAGGCGTACCTGCTCGCGGGCCAGCCCTTCAACCTCGGCTCGCCCAAGCAGCTCGGCGAGATCTTTTTCGACAAGCTCGGGATGCCGGTCGTCAAGAAGACCGCCACCGGCGCGCGCTCCACCGACGAGGAAGTGCTGGAAAAGCTCGCCGAGGACTATCCGCTGCCGGCCAGGCTGCTCGAGCACCGGGGCCTGTCCAAGCTCAAGAGCACCTACACCGACAAGCTCGCCGCGCTGGCCGATCCCACCGGCCGCGTGCACACGCACTTCGCGCAGGCCGTGGCCGTCACCGGACGGCTTTCCAGCAACGACCCGAATCTGCAGAACATCCCCGTGCGCACGCCCGAGGGCCGGCGCATCCGCGAGGCCTTCATCGCGCCGCCGGGGCGTGTCATCGCCAGTTGCGACTACAGCCAGATCGAGCTGCGCATCATGGCGCACCTGAGCGGCGACGAGGCGCTGCTCAAGGCCTTTCACGACGGCGTGGACGTGCACCGCGCCACCGCGGCCGAGGTCTTCGGCGTGGCGGTCGACGAGGTCACGAGCGAGCAGCGGCGCTACGCCAAGGTGATCAACTTCGGGTTGATCTACGGCATGAGCAGCTACGGCCTGGCGAAGAACCTCGGCATCGACGCGCAGGCGGCGAAAAACTACATCGACCGCTACTTCCAGCGCTACCCGGGCGTCAAGCGCTACATGGACGAGACGGTCGCGCTCGCGCACCATCAGGGCTATGTGGAGACGGTCTTTGGCCGGCGCCTTTACCTGCCCGAGATCAACGGCGGCAGCGGCCCGCGCAAGAAGGCCGCCGAGCGCGCCGCCATCAACGCGCCGATGCAGGGCACGGCCGCCGACCTCATCAAGAAGGCGATGGTCGCGGTGCAGGCGCGGCTGGACGCGCAAAAGCCCGAGGTGCTGATGATTTTGCAGGTGCACGACGAGCTCGTGTTCGAACTGCCCGAGCGCGACGCCGACTGGGTGCGCGCCGAGGTGCCGCGCCTGATGGCGGGCGTGGCCGATCTGGCCGTGCCGCTCATCGCCGAGGTGGGCGTGGGCGCCAATTGGGAAGAGGCGCACTGAACCCGTGCGCCACCGCGGCCGCCAGCCGATTCTTGCGGGCGCAGGCAGAATATCCATTGGAAACCCTCGCCATGGATGCGTTGGTTTCCACGATCAACAACCCAGGAGGTGAATCATGAAAGTCCTGCATACGGTATCGATTGCCCTGTTCTCGGCGGCCACGCTGGCGTTTGTCGCAGGCTGCTCGGTGGCGCGCAACCAGGAGACGGTGGGCCAGTACGTCGACGGCAGCGCCGTGACGGCGCAGGTCAAGGCCAAGCTGGCCGAAGACAAGCGCACCTCGGCCCTGAACATCAACGTCAAGACCATAGACGGAGGCGTGGTGCAGCTCTCGGGTTTCGCCAAGTCGCAACAGGAAAAGGACGTGGCGAGCCAGATCGCGCGCAGCGTCAAGGGCGTGAACTCGGTGCACAACAACCTGATCGTCAAACCCTGATGCCCGGCGTGGCGGTCACGGTGCGCCTGCGTGCATGGATGAATTGAGCGGCAAGGCCCACCCTCCGGCGGGCGTGAGGTTCAGTCGCCTCACGCCCGCCGTGCGCATGGGGTTGTCGATTGCGGTGGCCACGGGCCTGTACGGCATTTCGTTCGGCGCGCTGGCGGTGGCTGCGGGTCTGAGCGTGGGGCAGGCAATGACGCTCAGTCTGCTGATGTTCACTGGCGGCTCGCAGTTCGCCTTCATCGGCGTGGTGGCGGGCGGTGGCAGCGCGGGAGCCGCCGTGGGCGCGGCCAGCCTGCTGGGCGTGCGCAATGCCGTCTATGGCGTGCAGATGAATCATCTCTTTTTGCCGCGCGGCTGGCGCAAGGCGCTGATGGCGCAGCTCACCATCGATGAATCGGCCGCGACGACGCTGAGCCAGGACGAGGCCGCCGAGCAGCGCCGGGGCTTCTGGACGGCGGGCGTGGGTGTGTTCGTGCTCTGGAACGCCTTCACGCTCGTGGGTGCGGTGCTCGGCGATGCGCTGGGCGACGCGCGGCAGTGGGGGCTCGATGGCGCGGCGGTGGCGGCGTTTCTGGGGCTGCTGTGGCCGCGCCTGAAGGGGCGCGAGCCCGTGGCGCTCGCCCTGGCGGCGGGCCTGGTGACGGCGGCCGCCATTCCCTGGGTGGCTCCGGGCGTGCCGATTCTGCTGGCCGCCGCGCTGGGCGCGGCCTGGGGCTGGTGGGGGCGCACGCGATGACGCTCTGGCACGCCATCACCCTCGCGGGCCTGATCGCGTTCGCCACCAAGCTCGCTGGTTACGCCGTACCCGCGCGCTGGCTGCAGAACCCGCGCATGCACCGCGTGGCCGGAGCGCTCACGGTGGCGCTGCTGGCCTCGCTCACGGTGATGAACACTTTTGCCGCGGGCACCGCGCTCAGCCTGGATGCGCGCCTGGCCGCGCTGGCCGTGGCGGCGCTGGCGCTGTGGGCGCGGGCACCGTTTCTGCTGGTGGTGGTCCTGGGGGCGCTGGCGTCGGCGCTGGTACGCTGGTGGGCATGAACCGGTTTGACCTGGAACGAAGGAGTGCCCGTGAATTACCCTCTGGTGGCCGATGAACTCGAAGTCTTTCAGCGCCTGCTGCCCGAGCCCGGCACGCGCGTGATCGAGCTCGGTTGCGGCGCGGCCCCGCTGGCCCGGCGCCTGCTGCAGGCGCACCCCGGCATGCGCTACGTGGGCCTGGAAGTCGACCGTGTGCAGATGGCGCGCAACCTGCAGGAGGTGCCCGAGCGCATGCGCTTCGTCGAAGCGGGGGCGCAGCAGATCCCGGAAAAAGCGGCGCAGTTCGATCTGGCGCTGATGCTCAAGTCGCTGCACCATGTGCCCATGGCGCTGATGGACCAGGCATTGGCCGAGGTGGCGCGCGTGCTGCGCCCGGGCGGGCATTTCTACGTTTCGGAGCCGGTGTACGGCGGCGCCTTCAATGACGTGATCAAGATCTACAACGACGAAGGCGTGGTGCGCGGGGCGGCGCAGGCGGCGCTCGATCGCGCCCTGGCGGCAGTGGCGTCGCCGTGGATGCAGGTGGCCGAGGAGCGCTTTGCCACGCAGGTGCACTACGCCGACTTCGCCGAGTTCGAGCGACGCATGATGCATCCCACGTTTGCCGAGCACCACATCACCGATGCGCTGCGCGCCCGCACGGCGGCTGCGTTCGCACCGCACTGCGGGGCGGGCGGCGCCACGTTCGAGCGGCCCATGCATGTGCGGCTGCTGCGGCGCGCGGCATGAACGGCTTCTGACTCCCTGGCGGCACGAGGCCGCGCAATTTGGTAACGTGTGCGCTCCGATGGCAGGTGCCGTGCGCCGTGCCGCGCTCCAAGGAGAGATGCATGCTGCAGGACAACTTCAAGAACGATCTCATGGCCTTGCTGCCGCCTGGCGGGGGGGCGAGCCGACGCCGGGCGCTGGGCCTGATGCTGGGGGCGGGCTATGCGGCTGCGGCCGCGCCCATCATGGCGCAGACCGCGATCGAAACCCCGAGCACGGGTCTGGAGGTGGGCGAGGTCAGCTACCCCTCGGGCGACTTCCAGGTGCATGCCTACCGCGCCGCGCCCAAGGGCAAGACGGGTCTGCCGGTGATCCTCGTTGTCTCGGAGATTTTTGGCGTGCACGAATACATCGCCGACGTCTGCCGACGCCTGGCGCATGCGGGCTATCTGGCCGTCGCGCCCGACCTGTTCGAGCGCCAGGGCGACCCCATGGCCTACGGCGAGCTGGCCAAGCTCATGAGCGAAGTCGTCGTCAAGGTGCCGGACGCGCAGGTGATGCGCGATCTGGACGCCACGGCGGCCTGGGCCGGGGCGCATGGCGGCGACGCGAAGAAGCTGGGCATCACCGGCTTTTGCTGGGGCGGGCGCATCACCTGGCTGTATGCGGCGCATGCGCCTGTGAAGGCCGCCGTGGCCTGGTACGGGCGCCTGGCGGGGCAGGACACGGCCTTGCAGCCCAAACAGCCCCTGGCGCTGGCCGCGCAGGTCAAGGCGCCGGTGCTGGGCCTATACGGTGGCAAGGACGAGGGCATCCCCGCGGCGAGCATCGACGAGATGAAGGCGCTGCTGGCCAAGGCGGGCGCACCGGCCAACGCGTCGCAGTTCGTGGTTTATCCTGACGCCCCCCACGCCTTCCACGCCGACTACCGCGCGAGCTATCGCAAGGATGCGGCCGAGGATGGCTGGAAGCGCGCCCTGGCCTGGTTCAAGCAGCACGGTCTGGGCTGAATCACAGGCAAAACAGGCGCTAGCCCAATATGGGAAAGCGCGTACAGCAATGACTTTGATAGTGATCATCGGCGCCACGCTGGCGGCCGGTATTGGCAGTGTTTGGCTGGCGGCGATGCTGCTGCTTCTGGGCATGGGCGGGCGCTGGCGCGTGGGGCCGCAGCATCTGCTGAGCCTGGCGGCGGGCGCGCTGCTTTCGACCGCGTTCATGGCGGTGCTGCCTGAGGCCTTTGAGGACCATGCGGCGCAGCCGCTCTTCGCCACGCTGCTGCTCGGGCTGGTGTTCTTCTTCATCCTGGAGAAGGCCGAGCTCTGGCACCACGGCCACGAGCACGGCACGCATGCCGACGTGCTCGACGATCCCGCCAGTGACCGCGCTCATGATCATGAGCACCCCCGCCACGGGCATGGCCGCGGCGGCTGGGCGCTGATTGCTGGCGACAGCCTGCATTGCTTCGGCGATGGCGTGATGATCGCCTCGACCTTCGTCGCCGATGTGCGCCTGGGGATCGTGGCGGCGCTCTCGGTGCTGGCGCACGAGGTGCCGCACCACGTGGGCGACCTGGTGGTGCTGCGCCGGGGCAAGCGCCGGGCTGCACTGCTCAAGGTCTCGCTCGCGGGCGCGGCCACCAGCCTGGGCGGGGTGGCAGGTTATTTCATCGTCGGGCACTGGGAGGGGCTGCTGCCGTACTTCCTCGCGGTCGCGGCCAGCAGCTTCATCTATGTGGCGCTGGCGGACCTGATTCCGCAACTGCAGCGGCGCATGTCGGCGGCGCAGGCGCTGGTGCAGATCCTCTGGCTGATCGGCGGCATGGGCGCGGTGATGCTGGTCAGCAGCCTGGCGCACCACGCGCACTGATACGGTTTCGCCTTCAAACGTATAACTTTGTTGGTTCGCCTTGCCGTGCTACAGCACTGTCTGCGGCTTCCCGCCTTGTTCTACGCTTGAATGCAAAACCGTATGAATCACTCCCCCAGCAGCAACTCCCGCACGGCCGCGACCTGACGGCGCGAGACGGGCAGCAGCTCGGTCGTACCCGACAGGCGCACCGCCCAGCCATCGCCCTCTTCGAGTTCAGGATGGCGTTCCAGCGCGCGCAGCGCATGGCGTGCGACCAGGGCGTTGCGGTGGATGCGCACGAAGGCCTGCGGGTGGTGCTCGTGCAGCTCGCTCAGCGAGCCGTCGATCACATAGCTGCGCGCAATCGTCCTGAGCGTGAGGTATTTGAGCTCGGCGCGCACGTACAGCACCTCGGCCAGGGGGATGCGTTCGGTGCGCCCCTGGTCCTGCACCAGCAGGCTCGGCCCGTCGACGGCGGGCGCGGTCGCCGCCGGGGTGTGGCGCCGCTGCGCTCTGGCGAGCGCCTGCTGCAGACGCTCGCGGCGCACCGGCTTGGTCAGATAGTCGGCCGCGTCCAGCTCGAAGGCCGAGAGCGCATGTTCGGCGTGCGCCGTCACGAAGATGATCGCGGGGGCGCTCGCCAGACGCTGGATCTGGTGGGCGAGGGCCATGCCGTCGATGCCGGGCATGTGGATGTCCAGCAGCACCACGTCGAAGGCCGGCGGCTGCATGAGCAGCGCCAGCGCCTCGCCTGCGTGCGAGGCCTGGGCCGCCTGATGGCGCGCATCGCATTCGGCCAGCAAGGTCTGCAGGCGTTTGCGTGCCAGCGGCTCGTCGTCGACGATGAGGATGCGCATGGCGGTGCCCATCATGCGGCGGGCACCGAGAGGCGCACGCGGTAGCGGCCGCCCTGCGCGCCGGCGCTGAAGTCGCACTCCACGTCGTGCAGGAGCTTCAGGCGCGCGCGCACGTTCTTGATCGCGATGCCGTTGCCCGCCGTGGCGGGTTCGCTCGCCAGTGCCCTGGGCGGCAGGGAATTGGTGATGGTGACGGCCACGCGCGCGCCGCGCCGCTCGGTGCGCACCTCGATGAGCGCCGTGAGCGGCGAGGGCTCCACACCGTGCTTGACCGCGTTTTCCACCAGCGGCTGCAGCAAGAGCGGCGGCACGCGCGCGCCGCCCGCGCGCTCGTCGAGCTGCCAGGCCACCTGCATGCGCTCGCCGAAGCGGATCTGCTCGATCGCCAGGTAGTGGCGCGCCAGCTGCACCTCCTCGGCCAGGCTGGCGCTTTCGCCCTGCTCCAGCAGCGCGTGGCGAAACAGGTCGCTCAGGTCTTCGAGCAGCGTCTCGGCCTTGGCCGGGTCCTCGCGCACCAGCGCGATCGCGCTGTTGAGGCTGTTGAAGAGAAAGTGCGGGCGGATGCGCGCCTGCAGCTCCGTGAGGCGCGCGGTCGTCGCCGCCGGGGTGCGGGCGCGCGCGCGCAGCACCAGCGCGGCCACCAGCAGCGCCGAGAGCAGCGCGCCGCTGGCGGCGCTGGCGATCCACGGCGGCTCGCCGCCATCGGGCACCACCAGCATGAGCAGCGCGCAGGCGAGCACGCCCGCGAGCACGCCCAGCACCACGCCCGCCGTGCATTGCAGCGCGATGCGCGCGTTCTTCAGCAGGTGCTTGAGGCTGCATGCCGCCAGCAGCCAGGCGAGCGTGGCGGGCAGCGCGCCGCCGGTGAGCAGCGCCACGCGTCCCAGCCACTGCGCGGGCGTGGCGGCCATGAAGAGCGCGGCCACGCCCAGCACCAGTTCCACGAACAGCACCGCGCGCAGCACCACGCCCGCGTGGCAGGCGTCGAAAATCAGCGCATCGGTGCCCGTGCTCCCTCGGGCGGCGGCCGATAGAATTTGCGGCTTTGTCATTGCTGGTACCGTGACCCTCCCGGTGCCGATTATTGCCGCCATGTCCGACCAGCCCACCACCCCTTCCCACGATCAGCTTGCGAGCAAGGCCCAGGCGTGGTCGGCGCTGTTTTCCGAACCCATGAGCGATCTCGTCAAGCGCTACACCGCCAGCGTCTTCTTCGACCAGCGCCTGTGGCGGGTGGACATCGCCGGGAGCCTGGCGCACGCCGAGATGCTGGCGGCGCAGGGCATCATCGCCGCGCAGGACTACGCGGCCATCCGCAAGGGCATGGCCCAGATCACGCAGGAAATCGAGGCCGGGCAGTTCGACTGGCAGCTCGACCTGGAAGACGTGCACCTGAACATCGAGGCGCGCCTGACGCAGCTCGTGGGCGATGCCGGCAAGCGCCTGCACACCGGGCGCAGCCGCAACGACCAGGTGGCCACCGACGTGCGCCTGTGGCTGCGCGGCGAGATCGACCTGATCGAGAGCCTGCTGCGCGCGCTGCAGACAGCGCTGGTCGAGGTGGCGGAAAAGAACGTGGAGGTGATCCTGCCCGGCTTCACGCACCTGCAGGTGGCGCAGCCCGTGAGCTTTGCGCACCATCTGCTGGCCTACGTGGAGATGTTCGCGCGCGACGAGGCGCGCATGCTCGACGTGCGCCGCCGCGTGAACGTGCTGCCGCTGGGCAGCGCGGCGCTCGCGGGCACCACCTACCCGCTGGACCGCGAGCGCGTGGCGCGCACGCTCGCCATGGAAGGCGTGTGCCAGAACAGCCTGGACGGCGTCTCCGACCGTGATTTCGCGATCGAGTTTTGCGCTGCCGCCAGCCTGGTGATGCTGCACGTCTCGCGCCTGTCGGAAGAGCTGGTGCTGTGGATGAACCAGAGCGTGGGCTTCATCCGCATCGCCGACCGCTTCACCACGGGCTCGTCCATCATGCCGCAGAAGAAGAACCCCGACGTGCCCGAGCTCGCGCGCGGCAAGAGTGGGCGCGTGGTCGGCCACCTGATGGGCCTGATCACGCTGATGAAGGGCCAGCCGCTGGCCTACAACAAGGACAACCAGGAAGACAAGGAGCCGCTCTTTGACACCGTCGACACGCTCAAGGACACGCTGCGCATCTTCGCCGAGATGATCGGCGGGCAGGTGAGCCCCGCCACCGGCGCGAAGGAGGGCGGCATCACGGTGAATGCCCAAGCCATGCGCGCGGCGGCGATGAAGGGCTACGCCACGGCCACCGATCTGGCGGACTATCTCGTCAAGAAGGGCCTGCCGTTTCGCGACGCGCACGAGACCGTCGCGCATGCGGTCAAGGCCGCGCAGGCCCAGGGCGTGGATCTGTCGCAGCTGCCGCTGGCCACGCTGCAGGGTTTCAATTCGTCCATTGAGGCCGACGTGTTCGACGTGCTCAGTCTCGAAGGCTCCCTCGGTGCCCGCAAGACGCTGGGGGGCACGGCGCCTGTGCAGGTGCGCGCGCAGATCGCACGCCACCGCGCGCGTCTGGTAAGTTCTTGAAAAGCATAGCTGCCAGCGCTCTACAACATTGAAATTCAAATATAAAACTATCTGAAATCGTTTTTTGACAGGCGCGAACAGCTCCTCTATTTACATCAACCCATGCCGGAGACTTCCATGCATCTGACCCGTCGCCACCTTCTGGCCGCCGCCGCGGCCCTCGGCAGTCTGCCCGCTTGGGCCAGTGACAGCAAGCCGCTGCGCGTGCTTGTCGGCTTTCCTCCGGGCGGCGGCACCGATGCCATCGCGCGCCTGCTCGCCGACAAGCTCAGGGATCTGCTGGGCCGCGCCGTGGTGGTGGAAAACCGCGCTGGCGCGGGCGGGCAGCTCGCCGCGCAGACGCTCAAGAACGCCGAGCCGGACGGCTCTACCGTCTTCATCACGCACGACCACACCATCTCCATCCTGCCGCAGGTGGTGAAGAACCCGGGGTTCGACCCCGACAAGGACTTTGTCGCCGTGGGCGGCTTCGCCTCCTTCGTCAACTGCTTCGCTGTCTCGGGCGGCACGCCCGCGAAGAGCTTCGACGACTACGTGCAGTGGGTGAAGACGAAGAACGAGGGCAAGAGCGCCGTGGGCATCCCGGCGCCCGCGTCCACGCCCGAGTTTCTCGTCAAGCTGATCGGCCAGCGCTACCAGCTCGACCTCGTGGCCGCGCCGTACCGCGGCAGCGCTCCCATGATCGCCGACATGCTGGGCAACCAGATCCCGGCGGGCATCGGCTCGGTGCCGGATTTCATCGAGAACCACCGCGCGGGCAAGCTGCGCGTGGTGGCGGTGCTGGGCACGAAGCGCCAGGCGCAGCTGCCCGATGTGCCGACGTTCGATGAGCTCGGCGTCAAGGGTTTCGAGGATCTGCCCTACTACGGATTCTTCGCCCCCAAGGGCACGCCCGCCGCGTTCATCCAGCAGTTTTCCGGGGCGCTGGCCAAGGTGGTGCAGATGCCCGACGTGAAGCAGCAGCTCACCACCATGGGGCTGACGATCGATGCGATGACGCCAGGGCAGCTCAGCCAGCGCGAGCATGCTTACACGGCGGCGTGGAAGCGCATCATCGGCGAGAGCGGCTTCAAACCGCAGTGATTCTTCGGGCGGGCCGGGCCGGCTCGGCCCGGTCGTCCAGCCAGCGTTGGAGCGTCTCGATCGGCAGTGGCCGGCTGAACAGGTAGCCCTGGTAGGTGCGGCAGCCGTTCTCCAGCAGAAAGGCCTGCTGCTCGGGGGTTTCCACGCCTTCGGCGATGGCCTGCAGACCCAGGCTGTCGGCCAGCGCCACCACCATGCGCGCGATGGCCGCGTCGTTGCTGTCCACGAGCACGTCGCGCACGAAGCTCTGGTCGATCTTGAGCTGATCGAGCGGCAGGCGCTTGAGGTAGGCGAGCGACGAATAACCCGTGCCGAAGTCGTCGAGCGAGAAGCCCACGCCATGGTTCTTGAGCGTCTGCATCTTCTCGATCACGGCCTCGATGTTCTCGATCAGCAGGCTTTCGGTGATCTCCAGCTTCAGCCGTGTGGCGGGCGCCCCCGTGGCGCGCAGGATGCCCAGCACCTGCTGGACGAAGTCCGCGTGGTGAAACTGGCGCGCGCTCACGTTCACCGCGATCGACAGACCCGCCGTCGCGTGGGCCCGCGCCCACGTGGTCAGCTGGTGGCAGGCGGCTTCCAGCATGTGCTGGCCCAGCGGCACGATGAGCCCGCTCTCCTCGGCCAGGGCGATGAATTCGCCGGGCGCGACGATGTTGCCGCCGGGCTTGCGCCAGCGCACCAGCGCCTCCACGCCGAGCACGGCGCCCGTCTGATCGACCTGCGGCTGGTAGTAGGGCAGGAATTCCCCACGCTGCAGGCCGTCGCGCATGGCGCGCTCCAGCGCTGTACGGGCGTCAACGGCCGATTGCATCTGCGGGTCGAAGAACGAGAGCGTGTTGCGCCCTGAGGCCTTGGCGCGGTACATCGCCATGTCCGCCTGCTTGAGCAATTGCGCGACGGACGTGGGCGTGTCGTCGAACAGCGCCACGCCCATGCTGGCACTGTGGTGGTGGGACTGGCCGGCGAGCTCATAAGGCTGCTCCAGCGTGCGCAGCAGGCGGGTGCCCAGCGTCTTGATCCGGGAGATGAGTTGCGTGGTCTGGGTGGGCAGACCTTCGACGAGGACGACGAATTCGTCTCCGCTCATGCGCGCCACGGTATCGCCCTCGTGCACGCAGCTGGCGAGCCGCTGGCCGATCTGCTTGAGCAGCAGGTCGCCCACATCGTGGCCGCGCGTGTCGTTGAGCGCCTTGAAGTTGTCCACGTCGATCAACAGCACTGCGCCGCCCGTGCGGTTGCGCAGGCCGCTCACCAGCGCGTGCTCCAGCCGGTCGCCGAGCAGGCGCCGGTTGGGCAGGCCCGTGAGGGGATCGTTGAAGGCGAGCTGCTGAATGCGTTCCTCGTTCTGCTTTTTCTGAGAAAGATCGGAGAAGGCCACGACATAGTGCGTGGGAGCCCCCCGGGCATCGCGCACCGCGGCCACCGAAAGCCATGTGGGATAGATTTCCCCGCCCTTGCGCTGGCCCGGGGCTTCGCCCTGCCAGCTGCCGTTGCGGTCGACCTGCTGCTTCATGCGGAGGAAGAAACCGCTGGACTTCTCGTGGTCCTCCAGCAAGGGCATGAGGTGCCCGACCACATCGTCGCGCGTGTGCCCGGAGATGGTGGTGAAGGCCTGGTTGATCGTCAGCACGGTGCCGTCCGCCCTGAGGACGGCCATGCCTTCGCTGCTGTTGTCAAACACGGTCGCGTTCAGGCGCAGTTCGTCTTCCAGGCGCTTGCGCTCGGTGATGTCGAGCATCACGCCGACGATGCCGCCCACCTTGCCGTCCAGGTCGGTGAAGGTCGCTTTGTGAAACTGCACCTGGTGCACCAGCCCGTCGCCGTACTGCACCGGGCCCTCGTAGCTGCGCCGTCCTGGCTCGCTCAGCAGCTCGCGATCCGCGACCGCGCTGTACGCCGTGAGTATGTTCGGCTCGACCTCCTCCAGCCTCTTGCCGATCACCTGCTCGATCGGCTTGCCCAGCATGCGCTCGAACGCCGGGTTGGCGCCGAGGTAGCGCGCCTGGGTGTCCTTGTAGTAGATCGGCGTGGGAATGGCTTCGAGCAGCTGGCGCAGAAAACTCAGCTGACCGCGCAGCTCCTGGGTGCGCTCGCGCACCTGGCGTTCCATCTCGGCGTTGGCGCGCTCCAGCGCCGCCGTGCGTTCCTGCAGCAGGCGCTGGGTGCGCCGGCGCTGGGTGATGTCCATGCCCGTGCCGTGGTAGCCGAGAAAGCGCCCCTGCGCGTCAAAGCGCGGCGCGCCGCTGATCGACAGGTAGCTGGTGCTGCCGTCGGGCGCGACGAGGCCGTACTCGAAATTGCGGAAGGTCTCATGGCGCTCGTGCTGGGCGATGTGCTCGGCCAGCTGCTCCTTGCTCACGCCGATGAGCGGGTGTTCCCAGCGGCGCTTGGCCATGAAATACCCGGGCGTGATCCTGAGCTTGGTGTAGATGTCGCCGTAGACATGGGTGATGCGGAAGTCTTCATCGGACTCCCAGAACCAGTCCGACGACAGCCGGGTGTAGGTGTCCAGCGTCTGCGTACGCTCGCGCACAAGATTTTCGGCATCCTCGCGGGCCGTGCGCAGCGCCAGCAGAGCGCGGTGGTGCTCGGTGATGTCGGTGTAGGAGGAAACCGCGCCGCCGCCAGGCAACGGCCGGTCGGCCACGGCGATGATCTGCCCGTCTGGCGTTTCAAACTGGAAGTCGTTGTTCTTGCCCTCGCGCAGGCGCTGCACGCGCTCTTGCAGGCGCTGGCGGACCTGCGCGTCGTCAATGCCCGCCCGGTTCAGGAAGTGCAGCACCATCGCCTGCATCGTCTGGCCGCGGCAGGATTGCTCGCCGGGCCAGCCCGCCAGCTCCAGGTAGCGTTGGTTCCACACCACGAGCCGCAGGTTTTCATCGAAGAGCGACATGCCTTCGTCGATGTGTTCGATCGCCTGGTGCAGCCGCGCGAGGCTGAAGCTGACGGTGGTGGTGGCGTGGTGCAGCAGTTCGTTCAGATTGGCCGCCGGCGCCGCGGCGGGCGGGGACGGCAGCGGGTGGCGCGGGTGCCCCGCATAAGCGGTCTGCAGCAGCGATGTGACGCAAAAGCGCACGATGCGCACCAGCGGCCTGACCACCGGCAGCGGGCCGGTGATGGTGAAGCACGTCAGGCGTTCGCCGTTGATGTCGATGGGCGTCAGCATGCCTTCGAGCATCACGTCCGAGTGCGCGGCCTCCTCGCTGCTGACACTGCATTCGCCCAGCTCGCCGCGCATGATGCGCAGCGCCCGCGGGTGAACCTGCCCGATGCGCGCCCGCTCGCTGGAGGCGATGATGCGCCCGTTGTCGTCCATGAAATTGCACACCAGCGACAACTCGGCGTGCAGCATGTCGCACAAATCCTGGCCGAATTGAATGTCGAAAGGCGTGGACATGGAATGCTGCGGAGGTTCGTTGGCGCTGCACAATGACACGACTGCAACAAACTCGCAAGTCGGGTTTGCCTCAACAATACGGCGGTTTTGTATTTCGTGCTGCCTTCAAGAGAGGACGGAGGGGACATGCTACAAAAACAAGGGCTGATCGGCGCCATGCTCGCCGGTCTGCTGGCGCTTGGCGCGGGCAGCGCGCAGGCGCTTGGCGTCGTCAGCGTGTCGCCGCGCGGCGAGGTGGCGCAGGTGCGGCAGGTGGTGGTCAAGTTCGATGCGCCCGCGGTGAATTTCGGTGATCCCAAGGCACCCGCGCCGTACGACGTGAACTGCAGCGACGCGCAGGCCGCGCGTGGCCAGGCGCGCTGGCTCAGCGACCGCGAGTGGGTCTGGGACTTCACGCAGGATCTGCCGCCGGGCGTGCGCTGCGAGATCACGCCGCGCGCCCAATTCAAGTCCGCCTCCGGCGCCGCCTGGTCGAAGCCAACCGCTTACAAGTTCAATACCGGCGGCCCCATCGTGCAGGACACCTGGCCGCGAACCTGGGGCGCGATCGAAGAGGGGCAGTACTTCATCCTCAGGCTCAGTGGCGCGGCCACGGCGCAGAGCGTGCTCGAGCACGTCTGGTGTGATCTGGACGGCGTGGGCGAGCGCGTGCCGGTGCGTGCGATCGAGGGCGCGGACAGGGAGACGCTGCTGCGTTCGCGCCGTCTCTGGGACGAGGCGCAGAAAGAGCCGCTGCGCTACCCGGTGCTCGCGTGCGCGCGCCGCGCCACGGCGGGCAGCCACCTGCAGCTGGTGTACGACGAGGGCGTACAGACTGCCAGCGGCGTGGCCAACCATGTCGTGCGCCGGTTCAGGTTCCAGGTGCGCGAGGCCTTCAGCGCCGATTTTTCCTGCGAGCGCGAGAACGCCCAGTCGGCCTGCCTGCCGATACGGCCGATGCGCCTGGGCTTCAACGCACCGGTGACGCGCAAGCTGGCGCTGGCGATCCGGCTCAAGGGCGGCGGGCAGACGCTTTCGCCGCACGTGGATGAGGGCGAAGGCGGCGGGCCCGACGACCTGGTGCAGGCCGTCGTGTTCTCCAGCCCGTTCGCGCCCGAGACGCCCTACACGCTGGAGCTGCCCGCGCACTGGCAGGATGCGTCGGGCAGGCCGCTCGCCAACGCGCAGAGTTTTCCGCTCAAGGTCGCCACCGGCCCCATGCCGGTGCTGGCCAAGTTTGCCGCCGCGCCCTTCGGCATCATCGAGCGTTTCGCCGAGGGGCCGGACGGCCCGGCGCTGCTGCCCGTGACCGTGCGCCGCGTGGAGCGGCAACTCAGGGTCCAGGGCTGGCAGCCCGGGGCCACGGCAGGCCAGGTGAGCACCTTCACGCCCACGAGCGACGCCGAGATCATCCAGTGGCTGGGCCGCGTGGAGCGGTTCGAATCGCTGTGGCTCAGGCGCGACGAAGCCGAGAAGGCGGTCAAGGATCCGCTGCCGCCGCCCATGAAGAAGGCGCGGACAGGCCAGGAGGGCGACGATGCCGCCAACACCTCGCCGGACGAGCGTGTGTACGTTCAGGCGCGGCGCGTCTCCCTGCTGGCGGGGCGCAAGGGCGTCAAGACGCTGACCCTGCCCGATGCCAGGGGCGATGATCCGCGCCCCTTCGAAGTGGTGGGCATCCCGCTGCCCACGGGCTTCAACGTGGTGGAAATCGCCTCGCCCCTGCTGGGGCAGGCGCTGCTGGGCGCGGGCTACGGCAGCGATCGCACCATGTACGTGCGCACTACGGCGCTGGTCACCAACCTGGGGGTGCATTTCAAGCTGGGGCGTGAAAACGCGCTGGCCTGGGTCACGAGCCTGGACAAGGGCGAGCCGGTGGCCGGTGCCACGGTGCGCGTGTCCACCTGCGCGGGCAAGGAGCTGGCCACGGCCAGGACCGACGAGCAGGGCATTGCGCGGCTGCAGGGCCTGTCGCCCGAGGCACCCATGTGCCAGACACCCGACTGGCGCCAGGCCTACTTCGTGAGCGCGCGCACGCAGGGCGACATGGCCTTCACCTGGAGCGACTGGCAGCGCGGCATCGAGCCCTGGCGCTTCAACCTGCCGAGCAGCATGTCCGAGCAGCCGGACGAGCTGGTGCACACCGTGTTCGACCGCACGCTGGTGCGTGCCGGCGAGACGGTTTCCATGAAGCATCTGCTGCGCGTGCAGACGGGCGGCGGCTTTGCGTTGCCGCAGGAGCGCCCGGATGAGCTCATCGTCACCCATGTGGGTAGCGGCCAGGAGTACCGGCAGCCGCTGGCGTGGCGGCGCACGCCCACGGGCGGGCTGAGCGCGGTCAGTGCCTTTCATGCGCCGCCCGGCGCCAAACTCGGCGAGTACCAGGTGCAGCTGGGCTGGGCGCGTGGCGGGCGGCGCTATGACGGCGGGCTGTTCCGGGTGGAGGAATTTCGCCTGCCGGTGTTCGAGGGCCGCATCGGCCCCGTGGACACCCGGCCGCTGGTGCACGCGCGCGAGTTGCCGACCGCGGTGCAGGTGGCCTATGTGGCCGGCGGCCCCGCGGCGCAGCTGCCGGTTCGGGTCTCGGCCATGGTGCGCGCCAGGACGCTGGATTTCGACGCCTACCCCGGCTTCAGCTTCGCCGTGGCGCGCGGGCGCGAGCAGGCGCAGGATGGCGACGCCGACGCCGAGCCCGGGTCGAGCCAGCCCGAGCAGCAGGCCCGCGTGGTGGCCGACAAGCTCGCGCTCACGCTCGACGGCAACGGCATGGGCCAGGTGACGGTGCCGGACCTGCCTGCCTCGCGCCGTCCGCAGGAGCTCGTGCTCGAAGCCACCTATGCCGATCCGAATGGCGAAATCCAGACGCTGCGCAGCACGCAGCCGCTGTGGCCCGCCGCCGTCATTGCCGGCATCAAGACCGAAGGCTGGGTCTCCTCGGGCAAGCGCATGCGGTTTCAGGCGCTGGCACTCTCGCTCGACGGCAAGGTGATGAAGGGCGTGCCGCTCACGGTGCAGGCCATCGCGCGCACCACCACCTCGAGCCGCAAGCGCCTGGTGGGCGGCTTCTACAGCTATGACAACCAGACCCGAACCAAGGACCTGGGGACCGTGTGCACCGGCGTGAGCGACAACCGGGGGCTGGTGCTGTGCGATGCCAAGCTGGCCCAGCCCGGCGAGATCCAGCTCGTGGCCACGGCGCGCGACAAGGATGGCAACGAGGCGCAGGCGGCCACCACGGTCTGGGTCACGCGCGAGGGCGAGCTGTGGTTCGGCGGCGACGACAACGATCGCATCGACCTGCTGCCCGAGAAGAAAAGCTACGAGCCCGGCGAAACCGCCCGGCTGCAGGTGCGCATGCCGTTTCGTCACGCCACGGCGCTCGTGAGCGTGGAGCGCGAGGGCATCCTGTCCACGCGGGTGATGCGGCTCGACGGCAAGGACCCGACGATAGAACTCAAGATCGACGAGCACTGGTCGCCCAACGTCTACGTGAGCGCGCTGGTGCTGCGCGGGCGCCTGCGCGAGGTGCCGTGGTACAGCTTTTTCACCTGGGGCTTCAAGGCGCCGCGCGAGTGGTGGCGGGCGTTTCGGGTGGAGGGCAAGGAGTACATCGCGCCCACGGCCATGGTCGATCTCTCCAGGCCCGCGTACAAGCTGGGCGCCACCGAGCTGCGCGTGGGTGCGAAGGCGCACCGCATCGCCGTGAGCGTCAAGGCCGACCAGGCCAGCTACCAGGTGCGCGGCACGGCCAGGGTGACGATAGAGGCCACGCTGCCCGACGGCAAACCGGCCGCGCACGCGCAGGTGGCGGTGGCCGCAGTGGACCAGGCGCTGCTGGAGCTGATGCCCAACACCAGCTGGGACCTGCTCGATGCCATGCTGCAACGCCGCGCCTGGGGCGTGAGCACGTCCACGGCGCAGATGCAGATCGTCGGGCGGCGCCATTACGGCCGCAAGGCCGTGCCCGCGGGCGGCGGCGGCGGCCACGCGCAGACGCGCGAGCTGCTTGACACGCTGCTGCTGTGGAAGCCCTTGGTGGAGCTGGACGCCGAGGGCCGCGCCGTGGTGCAGGTGCCGCTCAACGATGCGCTCACCACGTTCGAGATCGTGGCCGTGGCCGATTCGGGCGTGGGCCTGTTCGGCACCGGCAAGACCAGCATCCGCGCCACGCAGGACCTGCAGATCATCAGCGGCCTGCCGCCGCTGGTGCGCGAGGGCGACGGCTTTCGCGCGCAGATCACGCTGCGCAACACCACCGGGCAGGCGATGAAGGTGCAGGTGGCGCCGCGCGCCACCCTGCTCAAGCTGGAGCGGCAGACGGTGGACATTCCCGCGGGCGAGGCACGCGAGGTGGCGTGGGACGTGATGGCGCCGGCGCAGCTCGCGGGCACGCGTGCGCAGGCGCTGCTCTGGGAGATCGAGGCGCACGACACGCTCGGCAAGGCGCGCGATGCGCTCAAGGTCAGCCAGCGCCTGATCCCGGCCGTGCCGCTGACGGTGCAGCAGGCCACGCTCACGCAGATCGACGGGAGCCTGAGCCTGCCGGTGGCCGCGCCGCGCGATGCGCTGCCCGGCCGCGGCGGCCTCAAGCTGGCGCTGCAGCCCAAACTGGCCGAGGGCCTGCCCGGCGTGCGCGACTGGTGGGCCAACTACCCGTTCAGCTGCCTGGAGCAGCGCGCGAGCAAGGCCGTTGGCATGGACGACGCCAAGGCCTGGCAGGTGCTGTCGGCGCAGCTGCCGACCTACCTCGATGAAGACGGCCTGGCGTACTACTTCCCGCCGAGCGCGGGCATGTCGCACCAGGGCAGCGACACGCTCACGGCGTATCTGCTCGCGATGGCCGATGAAGCCTCGCGCCTGCATGCGTCATTCGCACTGCCGCCCGATGAGCTCAAGGCGATGCAGCAGGGCCTGGCCGCGTTCGTCCAGGGGCGCCTGCAGCGGCGCTTCTGGAGCCCGCGCAAGGATCTTGATCTGCGCAAGCTCTCGGCCATCGAGGCGCTGTCGCGCTACGGCAAGGCCGATGCGCGCTGGCTGGCTTCGATCACCCTCGCGCCCAACGAGTGGCCCACGCATGCCGTGATCGACTGGATCAACATCCTCAAGCGCCTCAAGGCGGTGCCGCAGCGCGAGGCGCGGCTGCAGGAGGCCATGCAGATCATCCGCGCCCGTCTGTCCTGGCAGGGTGCGCGCGTGGCCTTCAGCACCGAGCAGAGCGACTACTGGTGGTGGCTGATGCAAAACGGCGACGTGAACCTCGCGCGTCTGATCCTCACCGTGATCGATGATCCGGCGTGGAAGGACGTCATGGGGCGCCTGGCCAATGGCTTCATCGCGCGCCAGCAGGGCGGCGCCTGGCACACGACCACGGCCAATCTCTGGGGCGCGCTGGCGCTGCAGGCGTTCAGCGCCAAGTTCGAGGCTGCGCCCGTCACCGGCATCACGCGCGCCGCCCTGGGTGATGCCCAGGCCAGCGTCGATTGGGCCAGGGTGGTGCGCGCCAAGGCCACGGACGAGGGCGGCGCGATGCACCAGGGCACCTGGTTCGGCGCACCGGTGGCGCCTGGCAACTGGCTGAACAACACCCTGTTCCTGCCCCGGGACCGGAAAGCGGCAGGGGGCGAGTTGCGGGTGAGCCACCAGGGCACGGGCAAACCGTGGCTTACCGTGCAGTCGGTCGCGGCGATCGAGCTCAAGGCGCCGTTCAGCGCGGGCTACACCCTCAAGCGCACGGTGACGCCGGTGGAGCAGGCAGACAAGAGCCTGCCGGAAGGTCATTATTCGCGCGGCGACGTGCTGCGCGTGACGCTGCAGGTGAACGCGCAGACCGACATGACGTGGGTGGCGGTGACCGATCCGGTGCCGGGGGGCGCGACGATCCTCGGCAGCGGCCTGGGGCGCGATTCGGTAATCGCCACGCGCGGCGAAACGCGCGAAGGCGACGGCTGGCCGGCGTTCGAGGAACGCTCGTTCGAGTCCTACCGCGCCTACTACCAGTACCTGCCCAAGGGCGAGAGCACGCTGCAGTACACCGTGCGGCTGAACAACCCCGGAAGCTTCGCGCTGCCTCCAAGCCGGGTCGAGGCGCTGTACGCCCCCGAGATGTTCGGCGAGGCGCCCAACGCCCGTGTCGTGGTGGAGCGCAAGGAAAAGGAAAAACAGTAGCATTTCCCGCCGGTCCACCCGTGTTTGCGGCCATTTTGTTATAAAGAGCCGGCGTTCTGCACTGTGGCGGGGCGCCCTTCGATCAGCGGGAGTGGACCGTGCAACTGGTGCGTAGCCTCGGACACTGGGTGGTGGCCGCCGCCGTGTTGGCGGTGGGACTGCTGCTCACGTGGATGCTGACGCACCGGCAGCTGCTGGCCAACGAGCAGATGCAGCGCGAACGCCTTTCGCAGGTGGTGAGCGCCGCCACCGATGCGTTCGCGCAGCGCGTTCGTGCGTATGCCGATGTGGTTGCCGGGGTGCGGGATCTCTTCCTGGCCAATCCGCAGCTCACCTGGCGCCAGTTCGATCGGGCCGCCCGGGCGCGCGATTTCCCGAGGGACTATCCCGAGCTGCGCCACCTGACGTTCGCGCGTGCCGTCGGCGCCGGGGATCTGCCCGCCTTCGAGCAGCGCCTGCGCGACCAGGCGCGTGAGGCGGGCGGGGCCGCCGAAGGCCGGCTCATCCATCCGGTGCTCGACCGCTCCGAGCACCACATCGTCGAATACCTGTGGCCGCGCGAGCATGAACCTCGCCTCCTGGGCCTGGAGGACGGAGCCCATCCCGCGAGCCTGCAGGCGCTGGTGCGGGCGCGCGAGACCGGGGAGCCCGTGGCTTCGCCGCCGCTGGATCCGGCCGGGGCGCAGGAGGAGCCGCCGGCCTTCACGCTGCGCTACCCCGTGTTTGACGAATCCACGCCGGGGGCTGGCGGCAGGCCGCGCTTCATGGGCACGGTGGCGGCCACCATCGGCGTCGGCGAGACGCTCGATGGCCTGCAGCGCAGTGGCGTGCTGCGTCTGGTGGCGCTGCAGTGGCGCGATGACGGGGCCGTCGGGACGGCGCCGGGGCCGGGTGCATCGCAGTGGCTGGGGGAAACGGCCGACCTGGGAGCGCGCTGGCAGCAGCCCGGTCTGCGTCAGGAGGTCACGCGGCAGATCCTGGGCAGGCGCTGGCGGCTCATCTATGTGCCCACGCAGCCGCTGCTGTCCTCGGCTGAAGCCTTGCTGCCGCGCTGGATGGCGGGCGCGGGCGGTACCTTGTCCGTTCTGCTGGCGCTGGGAGCGTGGTTGCTGTTGGCCCAGCGTGCGCGCGCCGTGGCGCTGGTGGATGAAGCCGATGCCCAGCGCCGCAGCAGCGAGCAGCGCCTGCGCGCGATGTTCGAGCAGGCCGCGGTGGGCGTGGCCATGGTGGACATGCGCGCGTTGCGCTTCGAGCGCGTGAACGGCAGGTTCTGCGACATGCTGGGCTACACGCGCGAGGAAATGCTGGAATTGTCGGTGCTCGATGTCTCCGACAGGCGGGATATGCCGCTCAATGATGATTTGCGCGATCAGCTCAGGCAGGGAAAAATTTCCGCCTTTCACATGGAAAAGCGCATGCTGCGCAAGGATGGCTCCGTGGTCTGGGTGGACCTCACGGTGGCACCGGTGCTGCGCGATGGAGGCTTGCCACAGTACAACGTGGGCGTGATCCAGGACATCACCGAGCGGCGCGCGATGCGCGAGGAGCTGCAAGCCAGCGAGCAGCGCCTGCGCGGCATCCTCGATCACCTGCCGCTGGGCATCGCCATGTGGCACAGCGGCCGCATGGTGTTCCGCAACCGTTCATTTGTCCAGCTCACGGGTTACGGCGACGACATCCTGATGACCGGCGAGCAGTGGTGGCACATGGCCTACCCCGACGACGCAGCGCGCCAGTGTGCGCGCGCGCGCTGGAAGGAGCGGACCCTGCGGGCCAAATCGCGCGGCGGCTTCGTCGAGTGGGATGAATACGAAATCCGCTGCGCCGACGGGCGCATGAAGCCGGTCGGCATCTCGGGCATTCTGCTCAAGAACTCACAGCTTTTCATTCTGGAAGACCTGAGCCAGCACAAGGCGGCCGAGGACGAGATCAACGCGCTGGCCCATTACGACGCGCTCACGGGGCTGGCCAACCGGCGCCTGCTGGTCGAGCGCTTCGATCATGCGCTGGCCGCCAGCGCGGCCAACGGGCTGTGCGGCGCGGTGCTGATGCTGGACCTGGACCACTTCAAGATGCTCAACGAGACACGCGGGCACGAGCATGGCGACGCGCTCCTGCGGCTGGTGGCGGCGCGCCTGCGCGCCTGCGTCGGGCAGGACGATGTGCTTGCGCGCCATGGCGATGATGAATTCGTCGTGGTGCTCGCGGGCACGCATGCGACGCTGGACCAGGCGCGCACCCAGGCGCGTGCGGTGGGCGAGCGCATTCTCGGCGCCTTGCGCGCGCCCTTCATGCTCGAAGGCGGGCTCCACCACACCACGATCAGCGTGGGGGCCGCCGTCTTTCTCGGGCAGGAAGAGGCCGTGGACGAATTGCTGCGCCAGGCGGACATGGCCATGCACCAAGCCAAGGCAGCCGGGCGCGACACGCTGCGCTTTTACGACCCGCGGATCCAGACGCAGATGCAGGCGCGCGCGAGCCTGGAGCGAGACCTGCGCAGCGCCCTGGAGCTGGGCCAGTTCGAGCTGCACTACCAGGCGCAGGTGGACGGCGGGCGGATCATCGGCGCCGAGGCGCTGGTGCGCTGGCGCCATCCGGGCCGGGGCACCATCCTGCCCGCCGAATTCATTGCGCTGGCCGAGGAGACGGGACTGATCATGGCGCTGGGCGACTGGGTGCTGCGCACGGCCTGCGCCCAGCTGGTGCTGTGGGCGCGCCAGCCCCGGCTAGCCGAGCTGTCGCTGGCGGTGAACATCAGCCCGCGGCAGTTTGCGCAGACCGACTTCGTGGCGCAGGTGCTGGCCGCCCTCGCGGGCAGCGGCGCCGATCCGCGTCGGCTGGAGCTGGAAGTGACCGAGGGGCTGCTGCTGCAGGACGTGGAGGACACGATAGCCAAGATGATTCAGCTCAAGGCCTACGGACTCGACTTTTCGCTCGATGATTTCGGCACCGGCTACTCGTCGCTCGCCTACCTCAAGCGCCTGCCGCTCGATCAGCTCAAGATCGACCAGAGCTTCGTGCGCGATGTGCTCGTGGACCCCAACGATGCGGCGATTGCGCGCACCGTCGTGGCCCTGGGCAACAGCCTGGGCCTGCGCGTGATCGCCGAAGGGGTGGAAACCGAGGCGCAGCGCGTGTTCCTCAAGCGCCATGGGTGCGATGCGTGGCAGGGCTATCTGCTGAGCCCGCCGGTGCCCGCGCCGGACTTCGAGGCGCTGGTGCACAGAGGTGTTTCGTTCCCATGAAGACCGTGGCCTCGTGGATGCTGGCGCTGGCCATGGCGGTGCCCGCCGTGTCGGCCTGGGGTCTGCCCGCCTTCGACGAGGTGCGTGCGGCTTATGCATCGTCGGAAACCCTGGTGCGCTCGCGCGAGGGCGAGGTGATCGAGCGCGTGCGCACCGACCCCACGGTGCGCCGGGGTGCGTGGCAGGAGCTGGGCGATGTGTCCGTCGCCCTGCGCCAGGCGATGGTGCTGAGCGAGGACAAGCGCTTTTACGAGCACAGCGGTGTGGACTGGGCGGCCGTGTCCGCCGCCGCCTGGAGCAACCTGCTGAACCGGCGCACGCGCGGCGCGAGCACCATCACGATGCAGCTCGCCGGCCTGCTCGATGAGGACCTCCAGCGCACCAGCGGCGGGCGCAGCCTGATCACCAAGGCGCAGCAGGTGCTGGCGGCCCGGCAACTGGAGCGCGAGTGGCGCAAGGACCAGATCCTGGAGGCCTATCTGAACCTGGTGCCGTTTCGCGGCGAGCTGGTGGGCATAGATGCGCTCAGCCGCACGCTGTTCGGCAAGGCGGCGCATGGCCTGGACGCACGCGAGAGCGCCGTCGCCGCCGCCCTGGTGCGCGCGCCCAACGCCAGCGCGGCCGCGGTGGCGCAGCGTGCCTGCGTGGTGCTGCGCGCGATGCGCCGCCCGGCGGATTGCGAGGCGCTGGACCTGTACAGCGCCGCCGCGCTGCAGCGCCGGGCCTTCGATGCGGTGGACGGCATCGCGCCGCATTTCGCGCGCCAGTGGCTGCGCGCGGGTGCGGCGGCCGGTGAGCGCACGCCGATCAGCGCGCCGCTGCAGCGCGTTGCGGTGCAGACGCTGACGCGGCATCTGCGCGAACTGAAGGGGCGCCATGTGCAGGATGGCGCGCTCGTCGTGCTGGACAACGCCAGCGGTGAAGTGCTGGCGTGGGTGGGGTCGTCGGGCGCGCTCAGCCAGGCGAGCGAAGTCGATGGCGTGCTGGCGCTGCGTCAGCCCGGCTCCACGCTCAAGCCGTTTCTCTATGCCCAGGCGCTGGCCGAGCGGCGCCTCACGGCCGCCTCGCTGATCCACGACGCACCCACGCAGATTCCCACGGCCGGCGGCCTGTACATCCCGCAGAACTACGACCATGCGTTCAAGGGTTGGGTGTCGGTGCGCACGGCGCTCGCTGCGTCGCTCAACGTGCCGGCGGTGCGCACGCTGGTCATGGTCTCGCCCGATGCCTTCTTCGCGCAGCTGCGCGCGCTCGGCCTGCCCCTGCGCGAATCGGGCGGCTACTACGGCTACAGCCTGGCACTGGGCGCGAGCGAGGTGACGCTGCTGCAGCTCACCAACGCCTACCGGGCGCTGGCCAATGGTGGACGGTATTCGCCAGTGAGCCTGCGCCTGGACCAACCGACTCCAAAGGCCGCGCAGGTGCTGCCCGAGGTGGCCGCCTTCATCGTCGGTGACATGCTCTCGGACGCGAATGCGCGTGTGCCCACCTTCGGGCCAGACAGCGTACTGAACACGCGCTTCTGGACGGCGGTGAAAACCGGCACCAGCAAGGACATGCGCGACAACTGGGCCGTGGGCTGGTCCGCGCGCTACACCGTGGGCGTGTGGGTGGGCAACGCGGCGGGCGGTCCCATGCACGACGTGAGCGGCGTGAGCGGCGCCGCGCCGATCTGGGCCGATGTGATGGCCTGGCTGCATCGCAAGACACCAAGCGCCGCCCCGCGGCCCCCGCAGGGCGTGGTGCGCCAAGCTGTGCGCTTCACGGCCCCGAGCGGCGAAGCCGCGCGCGAGGAATGGTTCATCGCGGGGACGCAGCAGGCGCGGTTTGAAATCAAAACAGGAGCTTCAAGCGCTTATGCAGCAAGCGTTAAGGCCGAAAATGAGTCTGAAACCCATGGCGAGGATGGTGCGCCGCGCGCCCGCATCCTCGCGCCCGCGCCGCACACGGTGCTGGCGCTGGACCCGGACATTCCGCCCGAGCACCAGCGCGTGTGGTTCGAGGCCGCGGGCGGCAAGGCCCTGGCCTGGCGCATCGATGGCCGGCACCTGGGGCAGGGCGCGCGCGTGGCGTGGTTGCCCTGGCCGGGGCGCCATACCGTGGAGCTCGTCGATGCGGCGGGGCGGCGGCTCGATGCGGTGCGCATCGAAGTGCGCGGCGCGGGCGTCAGGTGATCCTCGGGTCGTTCTATAGTCAGGGCTGCTTGATGCAAGGTGCATGCCATGAACATTTCCAGCTTGCTGCGGCGTAGCGCGCAGCTCTTTCCTGACCGCCCCGCCGTGCTGCATGGCGCACGGGTGTTGCACGATTACCGCCAACTCGCGGCCCGCGTGGCGGCGCTCGCGGCCTTTTTGCGTGCACGCTGCGCCGTGGCGCCCGGCGATCGCGTCGCGATCTACAGCGCCAATGGCCCGGAATATCTGGAGGCGCAACATGCCATCCACTGGTGCGGCGCCGTCACCGTGCCCGTGAACTACAAGCTGCACGCGCGGGAGCTCGCCTACGTGCTGCAGGACAGCGGCGCGCGCGTGCTCTGCACCTCGCCAGAACTGCACGACGCGGCGCGCCAGGCCTGCGCGGCCGATGAGCGCGTGCTGGTGCTCGGCAGCGCCGAGTGGGAGCAGGCGGCGCAGGGCACCCCCATGGCGTTGCACGACGCCGCGCCCGAGGACGTGGCCTGGCTCTTCTACACCTCGGGCACCACCGGTCGGCCCAAGGGCGTGATGCTGACGCAGCGCAACCTGCTGGCGATGACCATGGCCTACTTCACCGACGTGGACGAGGTCGCGGCCGAGGACGCCATGGTCTATGCCGCGCCCATGTCGCACGGCGCCGGGCTGTACAACTACGCGCACATGCTGCGCGGCGCGCGCCACGTGGTGCCCGAATCGGGCGGGTTCGACCCGGCGGAGCTGGCCGACCTGGCCGCGCGCGTCGGCCACCTCACGCTCTTTGCCGCACCCACCATGGTGCACCGGCTGGTCGCGCACCTGAAGCAGACGGGCCAGGGCGGCAGCGGCTTCAAGACCATCGTCTACGGCGGCGGGCCGATGTACGTCGAAGACCTGCGCCGGGCCATGGACGTGATGGGGCAGAAGTTCGTGCAGATCTACGGCCAGGGTGAATCACCGATGACCATCACCGCGCTTGCCCGCGAACAGCTCATGGCTACCGACCACCCGCGCTGGCGCGAGCGCATTGCCTCGGTCGGTGTGGCGCAGGCCTGCGTGCAGATGCGCGTGGCCGATGCCGACGACCGCGACGTGCCCATGGGCGAGATGGGCGAGGTGCTGGTTCGCGGCGACACCGTGATGGCCGGCTACTGGAACAACCCCGAGGCCACGGCCACCACGCTGCGCGGCGGTTGGCTGCACACCGGCGACATCGGCAGCCTGGACGCCGACGGCTTCCTCACGCTGCGCGACCGCAGCAAGGACGTGATCATCTCGGGCGGCTCCAACATCTACCCGCGCGAGGTGGAAGAGGTGCTGCTGCTGCACCCGCGCGTGAGTGAGGTGGCGGTGGTGGGCGAGCGCGACGCCGATTGGGGCGAAATCGTCGTCGCCTTCCTCGTGGCCGAGGGCGAGCCCGTGCCCGAAGCCGAGCTGGACGCGCTGTGCCTGAGCCACATCGCGCGCTTCAAGCGGCCCAAGGCGTATCGGTGGCTGCCCAGCCTGCCCAAGAATGCGTATGGGAAGGTGCTCAAGACGGAGTTGCGGGCGAGGGTTGAGTAGGTGGGGAAAGCGGGTCTTTTGTGCTGTGCGGTCTTGTGTAGGGTGCGACGGCTATCGGCCAACAACGCACGCTCGTCCGCGGGTTGCGTTGCGTTTTTGCGCCTGTTGCATGGCGGACGTTGCCGGTTTACGGCTGCTCGGTATGAATGGTTCCATCGCACAAGTCGATGCGAGCTGCCCACCTTAGGTTCATCTGGTTCGCCGGAACGACATTTCTTTTTTCGTTTTGCAATCGTCTTCCCTATGGTTTTGCGGGTAACGGCAGTGGGCACGGCTTTTCCGCTTCAACCTCTGCAGAGCGTATGCAGACCAACACCATCAGCGCCACCGCCTTGAAAAAGCCCGAGCGGCTGGCCAAGCAGCACTGCGACATCACCGGCCAACTTCTCGCCGAATCCCTGGCGGCTGTCGGTCAACAAGCTGGCTACCTTAGCTGGAAGCAAGTGACCATGCTGGCCAGCGCCCACGAGTCGCTCCTCATGCCTGCCTCTCACTGCTGGCGAAGCCACTGAGTTGCCGACGGCAGCCCCAGACAGTGCCAATGCACCACGGTGGAGGAACTTTGCGAAGTGCTCGGCGGGGTAGTGCCGGCATTGCTGTGCAGCCACTGCCATGAATCCCGTCCCGGCGCCCACTGTCTGTGTGAACTGAATCCCTTTGTGACGACCAAGCGCGCTAATGTGGCCATCGACATTGGCGACAAATATGACTTCTGGAATTACCTTTACATCCCCGACAGGCCGTATTCCGGTAAGCGTTCAATCACGCCACGTTGACGGTGTTCGGCATCTCCTTGTCGGTGGTCAGCACGGTGGGGGTGGCAGGGGTGGTGGTCGTTGATCAGCCGATCGACCAGGTCAGCGCCTGGTCCGAACAAAAAAAACCGGCTGAGCCGGTTCTTCGTTGGAAGCGACTGGGGTCAGTAACGGCCACCGCCGTAGCCGCCATTGCCATAGCCAACGCCCTCTCGAGTCGGGGCCTTGAAACCGGCCGCACCGTAGCCACCCGAACCACGGCTTTCTTCACGAGGGCGGGCCATGTTCACGACGATCGAGCGTCCATCCACGGACATGCCGTTCAGCGTCTTGATGGCGGCCTGGGTGACGTCCGCAGACGCCATCTCCACAAAACCAAAGCCCTTGGAGCGGCCGGTATCGCGGTCCATCATGACCTTGGCGGACAAAACGCTGCCGAACTCGGCAAAGTTGCTTTCCAAGATGGAATTGGTCACGGAATAGGGCAGGTTGCCCACGTAGATTTTGCTGCTCATGGGAGAGCCTTTCTCAATGATGGCGCACCACGCAGGGCGCACCGTGGGAAGTGGGTATGCGGACCGGAATTCCGGCGCAACGGGGAAGGCTGGCGTGGATCCGCGCCGAGCAGACCATCAGCACGCCGGGGGATGCGCCATGCACGTTTGCAGCCAGCCCTGGGTGACGGCAAACATTCGGGCGGCTTCGCGCGAGGTGAAGGCTTTATCGATTAGGAATACGCGGCAGTAGCTACTGTTTCCCTGTGACCGATGGACCGAGAAGGAGGCGCGGAAGCGGCCGCAGTCGGTCGGGTGTGTCGCGGGCGAAACGACGTACTGGCCCATGGATATAGCAGACTGTGAAATTTAGTGCATTCAGGACCGCAGGCTTGGATCAACCTGCGTGAGCATCAGGGACTCGGTTGGCTGCAGCTCGACAGACCAACTGGGCGACCAAGGTCGCAAGAGGCACGCAGCATCGTTCGGCTTGTCGCCTATGAGCATGCGTTTCGGATGAAGAGTCCCCGTCAGGAACTCTCTCTGCAACCCACCAGAGCGTGCCAAGCACGCCCTTGAGATTGCGCTCCAGTGAATCAGTAGCGATTGCCGCCGTAGCCGCCAGCGCGGGGAGAACGCGCCTCCATCGGCTTGGCGACGTTCACGACCATGTCGCGGCCGCCCAAGTCCTGCCCATGCAGGGCCTTGACGGCGGCATTGGCTTCAGCGGCGGTGGACATCTCGACAAAGCCGAAGCCCTTCGACCGACCGCTGTCGCGGTCCATGATGACCTTGGCGCTGTTGACCGACCCGAACGCACTGAAAGTGCGCTGCATGTCGTTGTCGCTGAAGGTGTAGGGCAGGTTGCCCACGTAGAGTTTGTTTTCCATGATGTCTCCATTGAGGAAGAGGCCGCGCAGCAACATGCCGTGCGGTGCACAACGCCAGAGAACATCGAGAGGGATTCAGACAACGACGCGGCGGGCTGCAAATCCGCCGGAGGGAGAAAGTAAGACCTGAAGAGCGACGATCTGTTGAACGTCCAGCAACACGCATGCTAGCACGTTATGAACTTTCGTGCAATGCAAGTTCGCGCTTTCACTGCGATGGCCGGCTTGGAGCTGGAATCAGGAAGGGATAAGGCGCGCTGCCTTGGTCAAACAACCGTGTCAACCAGCTCAACCCAGCAACAAGCCTTTTAAGCTCTGACGCGCTAAAAAGCGCCTGCTACCTGCCGGAACTGGATAACGTCCGAGCGATTTAGATTGAGGGCCCGTGGCTGCTTTGGGTCGGAATCCGCCGTTGCGCTCACCTATTTAACGAGGTGCAAATCACTCCGCTGATGCGGTGCCCGCGCGAGTTCGTCAGGCGCGCATCCCCATCTGCCGCAGACACCACGCCTCGAAATCGGTCAGCGCCAGCGGCCTGCTGTAGTAATAGCCCTGATAGGTGGTGCAGCCCATGGCCGCGAGCAGGTCGCGCTGCCCGGCCGTCTCCACACCTTCGGCAATCACCGCCAGGCCCAGGCCCCGGGCCAGCGCGGCGACAGAGCGGGCGATGGTGGCGTCGTTGCCGTCCGCTTCCAGGTCGTGCACGAAACCCTGGTCGATCTTGAGCTGCTGCAGCGGCAGGCGCTTGAGGTAGGCCAGCGATGAATACCCGGTGCCGAAATCGTCGAGCGAGAACGCGATGCCATGCGCCTGCAGCGTGCCCATTGTGGCGATCACCGCGTCGGCGTTCTGCACCAGCAGGCTTTCGGTCAGTTCCAGCTTCAAGCGCCCGGGCGGCGCGCCCGTGCTCGCCAGCAGCTCCAGCACCTGCTGCGTGAAGCCCGGCTCCAGGAACTGCGCGGCGCTCACGTTCACGGCCAGCACCAGATCGGCGAACGCCGGCCGGTCTTTCCAGGCAGCCAGTTGCTCGCAAGCGGTTTGCAGCACCCAGCGGCCCAGCGCCGCGATGAGCCCCGTCTCCTCGGCCAGCGCGATGAAGAAGCCCGGCGCGATCAGGCCCTGCTGCGGATGCTGCCAACGCACCAGCGCTTCGGCGCCGACGACCGCGAGATGACGCCCCTCCTGCACGGTGACCTGGGGCTGGTAATGCAGGCGCAACTCACCGGCCGCGATGCCCGCCCGCAGTTCGCGCTCGATGCGCATGCGCTCGCTCACGGCCTGCTCGAGCTGGCTGTCGAAGAAGTGCAGGCTCCCCCGGCTGTTTTGCTTGGCCTCGTACATTGCCAGTTCTGCCTGCTTGAGCAGGGCGTTGGCGTCGAGCTGCCCGTCGGCGAAGAGCACCACGCCCATGCTGGCGCTGCCCTGGTAGTCGGTACCGCCGATGTGGCAGGGCTCGGCCAGCGCCTGCAGAATGCGCGTGCCCATGGCTTCGGTCTGCGCGGCCGCCTGGTCGCGGCTGGCGCAGGCGAGGTGCAGCACGATGGCGAATTCGTCCCCGCCGGGGCGGGCCACCGTGTCGCTGGCGCGCACGCAGGCGCCGATGCGCTCCCCCGTCAGGCGTAGCAGCGCATCTCCCTGGGGGTAGCCCAGGCTGTCGTTGAACGACCGGAAGTCGTCCCAGTCGAGCAGCAGCAGCGCGGCGTATTCGCCGCTGCTGCTGGCCTGCCTGGCGGCTTCGCTCAGGCGCTCGTGCAGCAGGGCGCGGTTGGCCAGGCCGGTGATCACATCGTGAAACGCCAGCCGCTCGATTTCCTCCCGGGCGCGCTCGCGCTCCGCCAGGTCGGTGTAGCAGGCGATCATGTGGGTCACGGTGCCCGTGGCGTCCGGCACGGCCGTGATGGTCATCCATTTTGGGAAGACGTCGCCGCTCTTGCGCCGGTCCCAGACCTCGCCCGACCACTGGCCCGTCTGCTGGATGGTCTGAACCATGGTGGCGTAGAAGGCCGCGTCGTGGTGGTTGGAGCGGAACATCTTGGGCGTGTTGCCCAGCATTTCCTCGGGGCGGTAGCCCATGAGCTCGCAGAACGCCGCGTTCACGCGCTGGATGTGGGCGCGTGCGTCCGTCACCATCACGGGCTGCGTGGTGCGAAAGATGGCCTCGGCCACGCGCCGCTCGTCTTCCAGCGCGTGGATGCGCGCCTGGGCCTCGGCAAGTGGCCTGCTGTCGAAGGGGCTGGGCATGTCGGGCGCGCGAGTTTCAGGGCAGCGGGCGCGGCTCGCCCGCCATCACCACCGCCTTGCGCGGCAGGTGCAGCATGGTCAGGCCTTCGAGCATGAAGAAGCCCGCTTCCCACGGGTTCTTGATGATGAAGGCGGTGCGCACTTCTTCATAGAGCGCCGTGCCCTTGGGAATTTCGTGCGCCACGGACTCCATGATGGTGTAGTTCCAGTGGATGGCCTCGTCGAACGTGAACTTGGCGCGTTCGTCGATGACGAAGAAGCACCGCGGCTCGCGCTGCAGCACCGAGAGCTTGAAGGTGCCGGGCTCGATGATGAGAAAGACGTCGTCGTCCTCGCTCGTGAGAAAGGCGAGCACCGTGGTGTGCGGCTGCCCGGGCGTGAGCGTGGTGAGCACGCCGACCTTGTTCATGTGGTCCTTTTCCTCGGGCGGCGCCATCCGCGCGAGCGTGGTGACCGGCAGCGGCCGCTGCGGGCGGGCGTCGGGCGGGTAGTCGTAGCCCTGCGCGCGGATGTCTTCGACGAGCGTGAGCCCGTGCACGAGCTGGCATTCGAGCGGGTCTATCGTCACCCAGTTCTCGTCGATGTCCACGATGCGTCCCTTGCAGGACGCGCGGTACACGCGCAGTTCGGCGTCGAGCTCGTCCACGCCGGTGCGGTTGTCCAGATGCAGCGTGACGAGCGAGCCCATGGCCAGCGCATGGCCTCGCGGAATGAAGAACCGGATCTGGTTGTTGCGCCGCAGGTAGACCACACCGATGTGGTGCACGATGCCGCTGGCCTGGTAGGACGCCAGGATGCCCAGGAACTGTTCGCCGAGGTAGTCTTTCAAAGCCATGGGGGGCTGCGCCGATCGCGGTCTTTGATGCCTGCAAGAGGCGGAATGTTTCTCGCGCGCCACGGGGCGGCGAATCACCATGGTAACTACGATGGCCCCTGGCCGTATGAAAGGATGAACATGACCCGCCCAGCCGTGACGCTGAAGATCGATTTCGTCTCCGACGTGGTCTGCCCGTGGTGCGCCGTGGGCCTGCATGCGCTGGAGCGCGCGGCCGAGGCGGTCCGGGACGAGGTGCAACTGGACTGGCATTTCCAGCCGTTCGAACTCAACCCCGGCATGCCGCCCGAGGGACAGGACATGCAGGAGCATCTGCAGGAAAAATACGGCTCCACGCCCGAGCAGCTCGCGCACACGCGCACGGTGCTTGCCGAACGCGGCGCGCAGGTGGGTTTCACCTTCAACCTGGACAAGCGCACGCGCACCTGGAACACCTTCGACGCGCACCGGCTGCTGCACTGGCTGGGCGAGGAGGGTGCGCCGGGCCAGCAGCGTGCGCTCAAGCATGCGCTGCTGGCGGCGTATTTCACCGAGGGCCGCAATCCGTCCGATCACGCGGTGCTGCTGGAGGTGGTGGCCGCGCTCGGGCTGGACGTGGCGCGCGCCCGCGCGGTACTTGAAGGCGGTGAATACGCCGGCAAGGTGCGCGAGCGCGAGCAGTTCTACCAGGGGCTGGGCATCCATTCGGTGCCCTCGATCATCATCAACGATCGCCACCTGATCTCCGGTGGCCAGCCGGTCGAGGTGTTCGAGCGGGCGCTGCGCCAGATCGCGTCGCAGGTGCGGCCGGGCGCGCAGCCCGTTTAGTAACTGCGCCCGCCCTTGTACATCGCGTGCTGGCGCCGGTGCAGCGCGGCTACTTCGCCCACGCGCGCCATCGCGGCGCCCGCGTGCGCGTGGGTGATGGCCAGGCCCAGCGCGTCGGCGGCGTCGGTGCCGGGCAGGCCGGGCAGGTTCAAGAGGCGGCGCACCATTTCCTGCACCTGCGACTTGGCGGCGCGCCCGTGGCCGACCACGGCCTTCTTCATCTGCAGTGCGGTGTATTCGGCCACGGGCAGGCTGGCGTGCACCAGCGCCGTGAGCGCCGCGCCGCGCGCCTGGCCGAGCAATAGCGTCGATTGCGGGTTGACGTTGACGAAGACGATTTCCACGGCGGCGCAATCGGGCGCGTAGCGCTCGGCCACTTCCGAGATGCCGTCGAACAGGAGCTTGAGCCGCCCCGGCAGATCGCCCAGGGCCAGGTCCGAGCCGCCGCGCCGCGTGGTGCGGATGGTGCCGCTGGCCACATAGGCCAGGCGCGGGCCGCTCGCCTGCACCACGCCGAAGCCGGTGGTCTGCAGGCCGGGATCGATGCCGAGGATGCGCATGGCCTATGGTAGTTGCGCCGAAGGCATGCGCGCGAGGATGGTGCGCGTGCGCCCGGCCAGGTAGGCGGAGTTCGGCGATTTCTCGAAGCGCCGGGGCGCGGGCAGCATCACCGCCAGGCGCGCCGCCTCGGGGGCCGTCAGTTGCGCGGCGCTCTTGCGGTAGTAGTGCTCGGCCGCGGCCTGTGCGCCATAGATGCCGTCGCCCCATTCGACGTTGTTCAGGTAGATCTCCAGGATGCGCTGTTTGCTCAGGAGCCATTCCAGCATGTAGGCGAGCGCCAGCTCCTGCCCCTTGCGCGCGAGTGTGCGCTCGCCCGAGAGCAGCAGGTTCTTGGCCAGTTGCTGCGTGATGGTGGAGCCGCCGCGCAGCCGCACCGGGCGCATGGGCCGGTTGGGGTGGCGCTGCTCGGAGCGCTCGGCCCGGGCGCGTGCGCTGGCGTTGCGCTCCCAGGCGCGTTCGATGGCGGACCACTGCACGCCATCGTGCTGCGTGAAGCCATCATCCTCGGAGGCGATCACCGCGCGCTTGAGTTGTGCGGAGATTTGCGCGTAGGGCACCCATTGCTGGCGCCAGTGCACCGGGGCATTACCACGCCACTGCGCCCAGAGCGCGCTGCGCTGGAAGCTCGTGGATTCAGGATTGACGCGCGCCATCAGCGCGATGCGCAGCACGAAGAAGAGCTGCAGGGCAAAAAAGGCCAGCAGCACCAGCGCGAGCCACCGCCACAAGCCTTTCATGTCGATGCCAGCAGCGCGCGCAGCTCGGCGAGCACCTGGCCCGAGGGTGGGCGCACGCCGCGCCAGAGCGCGAAGGATTCGGCCGCCTGCCGCACCAGCATGCCCAGGCCGTCGCGCGCGCTCGCGCCGTGGCGCGTGGCCCAGTCGAGAAAGCCCTGGGCGGGCGGGCCGTACATCATGTCGTAGGCGAGGGCGCCGGGCCTGAGCACGCTCGCGGGCACGGGGACGGGGCCGCCCGAGAGGCTGCTGCTGGTGGCGTTGATGATCAGATCAAAATCGGCCTCTAGCGCTTGCTGGTCAAGCGCTGGCAGCTCCGTTTTCGATAGTTTTGCGCTGTCCAGATGACGTGCCACCAGTTCCTCGGCGCGCGTTGCGGTGCGGTTGCACACGGCGATGCGCCGGGGCGCCCGCGCGAGCAGGGGGCCAAGTACGCCCGCGGCCGCGCCGCCCGCGCCGATCAGGAGCACGTCGCGCCCGGCCAGCAGCACGCCCGCGCCCTGCTCGATGTCGGCCACGAGCCCCAGGCCGTCGGTGTTGTCGGCGTGGATGCGCCCGTCCTGCAGCACCAGCGTGTTGGCCGCTCCCGCCTGCACCACGCGCTCGCTGCGCGTGTTGGCCTGGCGCGCGGCCTCGTGCTTGAGCGGCACCGTGATGTTGCAGCCGCGCCCGCCTTCCAGCGCGAAGCGGCGCAGCGCGTCGGCGAAGTCGGCCAGCGGCACGCGCCGCGCCTCGTAGCTCAGCCGCTCACCGGTCAGCTCGGCAAAGCGCGCATGGATCCAGGGCGAGCGGCTGTGGGCGATGGGGTCGCCCATCACGCAGTAGGCATCGAGAGCGGCGCTCATCGCGGCTCCTGGATCTGCGTTTGCAGCAACTGCTCGCGCGTGAATTTGAAGCGCGCGACGACCGCGAGCTGGTCGGTCTTGGCGCGCAGCTCGGGGCTGAAGGCGCCGAACGGCCCGGCCGTGCGCGCGATCGCCTCGGCGCGGCCGTCCAGCAGCCGGTTGCCCGAGCCCTGCACGATCTCGGTCGAGAGCACGCGCCCGTCGTGGTTCACGGTGAGGATCATCACCAGTTCGCCATAGAGCTTCTTGCCGCCGGCCTCGGGAAAGTGGCGCGTGCCCCTGTCCTCGACCTTGCGGCGCAACTGGTCGTAGTACAGCGCGTAGACGGCCTCGCGCGTGGCGGGGCTGATGTAGCGCTTGCGCGGTCGGGCGTTTTCCTCGTTGATGCGCTTTTCGATCTCGGCCAGCAGACGGATGAGCTGCTGGCGCTTTTCTTCCTGCGCCCGGCCCTCGGCGCTTTGATGCACCTGGCGCGGGTTGGGCGCGGGCATCTTCGCGAGCTGGCGGCGCACCTGCACCAGCAGTTGCTGCTGCTCCTGCAGCAGCTGGTCCATCTGGCGGTGCGCATTCTCGGTGTCATCGCCCGTGGCCGTGAGGGCCGAGTAGGGCAGCGGGCTGCTGGCACGGCCCTTCTCGACGTTGCCGCCGCCGGCCAGCGACGCCTGTGCGATGGCTTGCGCCTTGTCGGGCGCCGCCTGGCTCTTGGCGTTGACGAGGATCACCTCCAGCGGCGTGTCCTGGAAGATGCGGTCGAACGCCGCAGGGGCGACGAAGCGCACCGTGAGCAGCGCCGCGTGCACTGCGATCGAGAGGCCCAGCGCCAGCTGCAACGTGCTGACATGGCGCAGCAAGCGAAACATGGTCACGGCGCGGGGGGCTCCGCGGCGCCTTCGCCGCCTTCGCTCATGTCCACCGCGATCGCCAGCGTCGCCTGCGGCGCGTCGGCTTCTTCGTCGTCGATCACGGCGTCGTCGCTGGTGTCGAGCGGGTCGTCGAGCCGCGCCGCCAGCGTGCCGCTGATCTCCAGCGTGATCTCGTCGGCCGCGCCCAGGCGCACGCGCACGCGCGCGCCGCGCGGCAGGCCCTGCGCGCCCAGCACCGGCAGCACCAGCGGCAGGTGGTCGGCGCGCACCAGGAAGTCGCCGTTCATGCCCTCGCGGATCACGGCGGCGTCCAGCTCGGTGATGGCGTTCTGCTTGAGGTAGCGCAGCGTCCACCAGCGCTCCATGCTCGCCTGGTAGGCGTTGTAGGCGCCGTAGGTCGCGTCGAAGCTGCTGATGATGGCGAACAGGCTCGCGTCCTTGGGCTTGAAGGGTGCGGCCAGCGCGGCCGTGGTGCCGTGGCGCACGCAGGCGATGATCTGCCACTGGTTGAACAGGTCCACGTAGCGGCGCAGCGGCGAGGTGGCCCAGGCGTAGCAGGGCACGCCTATGCCCGCGTGCGGCAGCGCGCGCAGGCTCATGCGCACCTTCACGCCGGGTGCCAGGCTCGCCTGGCTGCGGTAGATGCCGGGCACGCCGTGCTCGGCCAGCATCTGGCCCCAGGTGGCGTTGGCGACGATCGCGGCCTCGGCCACGATGAGGTCCAGCGGCGCGCCGCGCCGGCGCGTTTCGATGGCGACGGTTTCGCTGCCGTCGGGCTCTTCGCCATCGACACCCGAAAGGCGGAAGGTGTAATCGGGCCGGTTGAAGTTCTCGGGCTTGCCGCGCACCGCTTCGCGCCCGGCCTTGAGGTGGCGTGCCAGCTTGTACAAAAAGGTGAGCTCTTCGCGCTTGTCCAGCAAGGGCTGGGGCGTGTTTTCAATTGAAATACCGGGATCGCCGATCCAGTCTTCGGTCACGATGTGGTCGAGCTGGTCGTGGCGGAAGTTGATCGCCACCTGCACGCGTTCGAGCCGCGTCTCGCTCGCCAGCACCGCGAGCGTCGCCTCGTCGTAGGTGACGTACAGCGATACCGCCGGGTTGGCGCGCTCGGCATCCAGCGTGTAGGCCTGCACCACCTCGGGCGGCAGCATGGTGATCTTGTGCCCCGGCAGGTAGACGGTGGAGAGGCGCTGGCGCGCCAGCGCGTCCAGCGCGTCACCCGGCGCAATTGCCAGGCCCGGCGCGGCGATGTGGATGCCCACCGTCACGCGTCCGCTGCCCAGACCCTGCACCGAGAGCGCGTCGTCGATCTCGGTAGTCTGCGAGTCGTCGATGGAATACGCCGCCACGCCGGCCAGCGGCAGGTCCCGCGGCGGTTCGGGCGCGGCCACCGGTGCGAATCCCGTCCCCTTGGGGAACCATTCGAACAGAAAGCGCTGCCAGTGAAATGCGTAGGCCGAGGCGATCGCTCCTGCGTCCTGCAGCAGCGCCAGTGGCGCCTTGTGCGCGCCGCGGCTGGCCTGCACCACGGCCTTGTACTCGGGCGCGTTCTTGTCGGGCTTGAACAGGATCTTGTAGAGCTGCTCGGCGATCGGCGCGGGGCAGCGGCCCTGCGTCAATTCGTCGGCCCAGGCGTCGATCTGCGCCTGCACCTGTTTTTTCTTCTCGATCGCGGCCAGCGCCTGCTGCAGGATCTCGGCCGGCGCCTTCTTGAAGCGGCCCTTGCCCGCGCGGCGAAAGTAGTGGGGCGCGTCGTAGAGCGCGAGCAGCATGCCCGCGAGCTGCGGCGCGGGCGCCTTGTCGGAGAAATACTCGTGCGCCAGCTCGGCGAAGCCGAATTCGCCCTCGGGCGCGAACTCCCAGGCCAGCGGCAGCTCCACCGTGGCGGCCACCGCCTGCGCCTGCGTCAGCAACTCGTCCGGCGCGGGTTGCTCGAACCTGAGCATCAGCGCCGCGCCCTTGACCTTCACGCGCTTGCCGCTGGCAAGTTCGACCTGCGCGGAGTTTTCCGCCTCGGACAGGATGCGCCCGGCGTGGAACTTGCCCGCTTCTTCAAATAAGACATGCATGGGCCGGATTTTCCCATGCGATGGCGGGGCTCAGGCCGGGCTCAGACTTCGAGGATGAGCTGCGGGTCGAAATACCGGTTTTCGTTGACGCCGCCCTTGGCGTAGCCGCGCGGATTGGCCACCACGCGCGTCTTGCCCACGCGGTAGTCGAAGCTGTCGTGCACGTGCCCGTGCAGCCAGAGCACGGGCTGCCAGCGCTCGATGCGCGCTTCGAGATCGGAGACGAAGGCCGCGTTGATGGGCGAGCCGACGAATTTTTCCGCGATGCTGCCGCGCGCCGGCGCGAAGTGCGTGACCACCACCGTGGGGCCGTCGAAGGGCTCGGCGAAGCGCTTGTCCAGCCACGCGATCGACTGGTCGAACAGCAGCTGCGAGACGGCGGGGGTGAACAGATCGGCGAAGTCCGGCGCAATCGCGATGCGCGTGTAGTCGCGTGCGAAGGTGGTGATCTTCTGCAGCGCCGCGTCGCGCCGCTCGGCCGACTCGAACAGCCGGAAGTCCGACCACAGCGTGCAACCCAGAAAGCGCACGCCCTGGTGGCGCCACTCGTCGTGCTCGAGCACGCGCACGTTGCTGCCTTCGGCGTGCTGGCGCAGCTGCGCGTGCGTCGCCTCGATGCTGGCGCCGAAGAATTCGTGGTTGCCCGCGACGAACAGCGTGGGCTGCGCGTACTGGCGCGCCCAGGCCATCGCGGCTTCGGGGCGCTGCAGATCGCCCGCGAGCACCACCACGTCGGCGTCGGTGGGCGGCGGCTCCATGGGATGAACGGACAGGTGCAGGTCGGAGAGCAGGGCAATCTTCATGGCGGGTGCTGCGTGGGAGGATTCGCGCCAAGAATAAGCGAGGATGGCGGCGCGTGCTACGCGAGATGGCAAAAGGCCAGCACGCCGTCCAGCTGATTTTCAAAATCTAGCAGCGCATGCTCGCCGCCTTCGAGCACGATCCGGCTGGCAGCCGGGTAGCGCGCCACCATCTCGCGCCAGTCGAGCACTTCGTCGCCCTTGGCCGCGATCAGCAGTTCACGCCCCGCGGGCGCATCCGGGCGGACGTCGAGCGCGTGCAGCTCGTCGATGTATGCCTCGCGGAAGAAAAAGCGCTCCTCGGGGTTGTGCCACGCTGTCTGCTCGCCGATATGGCGCGCCAGGTCCCGCGCCGGGTCCACGGCGGGGTTCAGCAGCACGCTCGCGCAGCGCTTTTCCCGGGCCACCCAGCTCGCGTAGTAGCCGCCGAGCGAAGAGCCGATGACCGCCATGCGCCCGCCCGGCCAGTGCGCGATGCCCGCCGCCACCTTGTCCATCGCTTCGCGCGGCGAGGGCGGCAGTTGCGGGCACCACAGCAGCACGCCGGGGTGGTGCCTCGCCATCGCCTGCGCCACGAGGCGTGCCTTGGCCGATTGCGGCGAGGAGCGGAAACCGTGCAGGTACAGCAGGTGGGTGGTGGGCATGGCTGTGGCGTCAGGGTGCGGCAAAGCCATGGACTTTGACACAGGCGCGCGCCTTCCGGATGCGGTGGGCGGCTTCAGCGGCGGGGATAATCGCGCGCCGATGTCTCCGACCACCTTTGAAAAGCCCACCCTGCTGCAGCGCATCGCGCCGCTGTTTCGGGGCTTCGACCTGATCCTGATGCTGCTGGTGCTGGTGATCATGGGCATCGGGCTGGTGGCCATGTATTCCTCGGGCTACGACTACGGCAGCCGCTTTGCCGACCATGCGCGCAACCTGCTGCTGGCGCTGGGCATCCTGTTCGTGGTGGCGCAGGTGCCGCCCCAGAAAATGATCAGCCTGGCGCCCCCCGTGTACGCCGTGGCGGTGACGCTGCTGGTGGCGGTGGCGCTGTTCGGCATCACCAAGAAGGGGGCGCAGCGCTGGATCAATCTGGGCGTGGTGATCCAGCCCAGCGAGTTCATGAAGATCGCCATGCCGCTGATGCTCGCCTGGTGGTTCCAGCGCCGCGAGGGGCAGCTCAGGGTGCTGGATTTCATCGTGGCGGCCGCGCTGCTGGTCGTGCCCGTGGGCCTGATCATGAAGCAGCCCGACCTGGGGACGGCACTGCTCGTGATGGCCGCGGGCCTGTCCGTGATCTTCTTTGCCGGGCTGCCGTGGAAGCTGGTGCTGCCGCCGCTCATCATTGGCGTGGCGGGCATCGTGCTGCTCGTCTGGTTCGAGCCGCGCCTGTGCGCGGACGGGGTCAACTGGCCGCTGCTGCACGACTACCAGCAGCAGCGCGTCTGCACCCTGCTCGATCCTTCGCGCGACCCCCTGGGCAAGGGGTTTCACATCATCCAGGGCATGATCGCGATCGGCTCGGGCGGCGTCTGGGGCAAGGGCTTCATGTCGGGCACGCAGACGCACCTGGAATTCATTCCCGAGCGCACCACGGACTTCATCTTCGCCGCCTTCTCCGAGGAGTTCGGCCTGGCGGGCAACCTCGTGCTCATCGTCTGCTTCCTGCTGCTGGTGTGGCGCGGGCTGGCGATCGCCTTGCACGCCAACACCCTGTTCTCGCGCCTCGTGGCGGGGGCGGTGGCTATGATTTTCTTCGCCTATGCCTTCGTCAACATGGCCATGGTCAGCGGCCTGCTGCCCGTGGTGGGCGTGCCCTTGCCCTTCGTGAGCTATGGCGGCACGGCGGCCGCCACGCTGGGCCTGGCGCTGGGCATCCTGCTGTCGATCGCCAAGGCGCAGCGCCAGGAACCCGAGGGGCTGCCGCTGCCTCTATAGGCGTGTAGGACAATGGCAGGCATGATCTCACGCGAACCCACGATAGAGCGCCTGGCAACCGCCCGCGCGCTGCTGCTCGAACCCTTCGGCCTCGACGAGAGCCACCTCACGCGGGCCTTGGCGGAAATCCGCGCGCACCGCGTCGATGACGCCGATCTGTATTTCCAGTACACCCGCAGCGAGGGCTGGAGCCTGGAGGAGGGCATCGTCAAGACGGGCTCGTTCTCCATCGACCAGGGCGTGGGCGTGCGTGCCGTGAGCGGCGAGAAGACCGCGTTCGCCTATTCCGACGATATTTCAGAGGCCTCGCTGCTCGACGCGGCCCGCGCCGTGCGCTCGATCTCCAGCGCCGGCAGGGCGGGGCGCGCCAAAGTGGCGCCGCGCAAGGTGGCCAGGAGCCGCGCGCTGTATCCGGCGCTCGATCCGATCGCCACGCTGGGCAGCACCGAGAAGGTGCAGATGCTCGAGCGTGCCGAGCGCGCCGCGCGCGCCAGGGACCCGCGCGTCGCCCAGGTGATGGCGGGCCTGGCCAGCGAGTACGACGTGGTGCTGATCGCTCGCGCCGATGGCACGCTGGCGGCCGATGTGCGCCCGCTGGTGCGCCTGTCGATCAGCGTGATCGCCGAGCACAAGGGGCGGCGCGAAATCGGCTCGGCCGGCGGTGGCGGGCGCTTTGGCCTGGCGTGGTTCAGCGATGAGCAGATCACGCAGTATGTGAACGAGGCGGTCGACGCGGCGCTTGTCAATCTGGAGTCGCGACCCGCGCCCGCGGGCGAGATGACGGTGGTGCTCGGCCATGGCTGGCCCGGCGTGCTGCTGCACGAGGCCGTGGGCCACGGGCTGGAGGGCGACTTCAACCGCAAGGGTTCGAGCGCCTTCACCGGCCGCATCGGCGAGCGTGTGGCCGCCCGGGGCGTGACGGTGCTGGACGACGGCACGATGCCCGACCGCCGGGGCTCGCTCAACGTCGATGACGAAGGCCATGCGACGCAGCGCAACGTGCTGATCGAGGACGGAATTCTCAAGGGCTACATGCAGGATGCGCTCAACGCCCGCCTCATGGGTGTGCCGCGCACCGGCAACGGCCGGCGCGAGAGCTATGCCTACGCGCCCATGCCGCGCATGACCAACACCTACATGCTCGCGGGCGACAAGGACCCGGGGGAGATCGTCGCCAGCATCAGGAAGGGTCTGTATGCGACCAACTTCGGCGGCGGGCAGGTGGACATCACCAGCGGCAAGTTCGTGTTTTCCGCCAGCCAGGCCTGGTGGGTGGAAAACGGCAAGCCGCTCTACCCCGTCAAGGGCGCGACGCTGGTGGGCAGCGGCCCCGATGCGCTCAAGAAAATCCGCATGATCGGCAACGACCTGCAACTGGACAGTGGCGTGGGCACCTGCGGCAAGGAAGGCCAGAGCGTGCCCGTGGGCGTGGGCATGCCCACGCTGCGCATTGATGCGCTGACCGTCGGCGGTACGGCGTGAGACCTGTGGCGCGCAGACAACGCCGCGTGTTGCAGTGCGGCAAATCATCGTGCTACATTGAACGCATGGCTACGCACCACGCGTTTTACTTTTACTTTTGGTACTCGACCGCAGGCGGTTGAGAGGTACGCGCGCACGCATCAAGTTCCTTCTCTTCAAGAAAACCGCCGCAGCGACAAACGCCCGGCGGTTTTTTTTTGGCTTTCAATCAACTTACCCAAGGAAGACCGTCATGACCCCCCCGAGCAGCAAGAACGATACCTGGCAGTACGGCACGCCCACGACGAGCGCCACCGACGACCAACGCATCCAGGAAATTACCGTGCTGCCCCCTCCCGAACACCTGATCCGCTTCTTCCCGATCCGGGGCACCCCGGTCGAAACCCTGATCGCGGATACGCGCCGGCGCATCCACCGCATCATGCGCGGCGAGGACGACCGGCTGCTGGTCATCGTCGGGCCGTGCTCCATTCACAACCCTGACGCGGCCATCGAATACGCGCGCAAACTCCAGGCAGTGCGCGCCAAGTACCGCGATCAGCTGGAAATCGTGATGCGCGTGTACTTCGAGAAGCCCCGCACCACCGTGGGCTGGAAGGGGCTGATCAACGACCCTTACCTCGACGGCAGCTACCGCATCGACGAGGGCCTGCGCATCGCGCGCGAACTGCTGATCGACATCAACCGCCTGGGCGTGCCCGCGGCCAGCGAATTGCTGGACACCATCAGCCCGCAGTACATCGGTGATCTCATCAGCTGGGGCGCGATCGGCGCGCGCACCACCGAGAGCCAGGTGCATCGCGAGCTGGCCTCGGGCATGTCGGCGCCCATGGGTTTCAAGAACGGCACCGACGGCAATGTGCGCATCGCCACCGACGCGATCCAGTCCGCCAGCCGCGGCCACCACTTCCTCTCGGTGCACAAGAACGGGCAGGTGGCCATCGTGCACACCAGCGGCAACCAGGATTGCCACGTGATCCTGCGCGGCGGCAAGGAGCCCAATTACGACGCGGCCAGCGTGGCTGCGGCGTGCGAGTCGCTCAAGGCCGCGGGCCTCACGCCCTCGCTCATGATCGACGCGAGCCACGCCAACAGCCGCAAGCAGCACGAGCGCCAGATCGAGGTGGTGGGCGACATCGCGGCGCAGGTGGCCGGCGGCTCGCAAGCCATCTTCGGCGTGATGATCGAGAGCGCGCTGGTGCCGGGCGCGCAGAAGTTCACGCCGGGAAAGGACGATCCGCGCCAGCTCGTCTACGGCCAGAGCATCACCGATGCCTGCCTGGGCTGGGACGATTCGCTGGGCTGCCTGGAGACCCTGGCGCAGGCCGTGCTCGCGCGCCGCAAGAACGCGCCGGTGGCGGCGCAGGCCGAAGCCCTGGCATCGGTGTAAGCTCTTCGCACCCGCTTGCCCGCCGGTGCGGGCGAGCGAAGAAGCAAGGAAGCAAGGAGCAAGGACGATGTTTCAGGGCATCTGGATCAACAAGGAAGACGGCCATTACAGCGCGCAGTTGCGCGGCATCGACAAGGAGCAGCTGCCCGAAGGCGATGTGACGGTGCGCGTGGCGTATTCCACGCTGAACTACAAGGACGCGCTCGCGATCACCGGCGCCTCGCCCGTGGTGCGGCAGTTTCCGATGGTGCCGGGCATCGACTTCGCAGGCGTCGTCGAAACGTCTTCGCACCCCGACTACAAGCCGGGCGATTCGGTCGTGCTCAACGGCTGGGGCGTGGGCGAGAAGCACTGGGGCGGGCTGGCGGAGTTCGCGCGCGTCAAGGGCGACTGGCTCGTGCCGTTGCAGTCGCCGTTCACGCTCAGGCAGGCCATGGGCATAGGCACGGCGGGCTACACGGCCATGCTGTGCGTGCTGGCGCTGGAGCGCCAGGGTCTCACGCCGGCCTCGGGCCCCGTGGTGGTCACGGGCGCGGCGGGCGGCGTGGGCAGCGTGGCCGTCGCGGTGCTGGCCAAGCTGGGCTATGAGGTCAGCGCGGTCACGGGCCGCCCCGAGCAGGCCGAGTATCTGCATAAGCTCGGCGCGCGGCACATCGTCGAGCGCTCGACCTTGAGCGCACCGGGCAAGCCGCTCGCCAAGGAGCAGTGGGCCGGCGCCGTCGACGTGGCGGGCGGTCATGTGCTGGCCAACGTCTGCGCGGCCATGCGCTACCGCGGCGTGGTCACGGCGTGCGGCCTCGCTTCCGGCATGGATTTCCCGGCCACGGTCGCGCCCTTCATCCTGCGCGGCGTCACGCTCGTGGGCGTGGACAGCGTGATGGCGCCGCGCCAGGAGCGCCTGCAGGCCTGGAAGCGGCTGGCCAGCGACCTGGACCTCGGCCTGCTGGAGAGCCTCATGCAGGAAGTGCCGCTGGCGGACGTTCTCAAGCTCGCGCCGCAGATGCTCGCGGGCAAGGTGCGCGGGCGCGTGACCGTCGCTGTGCGCGGCTGAGGCGGCGCGAGCGCTCTCTCGAGGCGTGCGCGGCGCTAACATCCGCGCGTTGATGGACTGAAGAACAACACCATGCCTTCTCTGGAGAAGATGACCTGCATCGAGGATCTGCGGGTCGTCGCGCAACGCCGCGTGCCTCGCATGTTCTACGACTATGCCGATTCCGGCTCGTGGACCGAGGGAACCTACCGCGCCAACGAAAGTGATTTCCAGCGCATCGAGTTCCGCCAGCGCGTGGCGGTGAACATGGAAGGGCGCAGCACCGCCGCCACCCTGGTGGGGCAGAAGGCCGCGATGCCGGTGGCCATCGCCCCCGTGGGCCTGACCGGCATGCAGTGGGCCGATGGTGAAATCCACGCGGCGAAGGCGGCCGAGAAGTTCGGCATTCCCTTCACGCTCTCGACCATGAGCATCTGCTCGATCGAGGACATCGCCGAGCACACCAGCGCCCCGTTCTGGTTCCAGCTCTACATGATGCGCGACCGCGAGGCGATGGCGCGCATGATCGGGCGCGCCAAGGACGCCAAGTGCAGCGCGCTCGTGCTCACGCTCGATCTGCAGGTGATCGGCCAGCGCCACAAGGACATCAGGAATGGCCTCACGGCGCCGCCCCGGCCCACGATCGCCAACCTCGTCAATCTCATGACCAAGCCGCGCTGGTGCCTCGGGATGGCGGGCACGCGCCGCCACACCTTCCGCAACCTCGTGGGGCATGTGAAGGGCGTGTCGGACATGAACTCGCTCGCGGCCTGGACCAACGAGCAGTTCGACCCGCGCCTGTCGTGGGCGGACGTCGATTGGGTGCGCCAGCAGTGGGGCGGCAAGCTCATCCTCAAGGGCATCATGGAGGTGGAGGATGCGCGCCTCGCCGCCGAGCATGGCGCGGACGCGATCGTCGTCTCCAACCACGGCGGGCGCCAGCTCGATGGCGCGCCGTCGAGCATCCGCGCGCTGCCCGCGATCGTCGATGCCGTGGGCGAGCGGCTCGAAGTCTGGGTGGACGGCGGCATCCGCAGCGGCCAGGACGTGCTGCGCGCCTGGGCGCTGGGCGCGCGCGGCACCATGATCGGGCGCGCCATGGTCTATGGCCTGGGCGCCTTTGGCGAGGCGGGCGTGGCCAAGGCGCTCTCCATCATCCACAAGGAACTGGACGTGAGCATGGCGTTTTGCGGCCACACCGACATCCAGACCGTGGATCGCTCCATCCTCGTGCCGGGCAGTTATCCGGTCGCGGTGCCGTCCTTATTTTGATAGCTGTTCTCGCTTGCCAGTATTCGATTTCAGGTATTAATCATTCTGAAATCTTTGGTGGGAAAGCGCAAGCAGCTATGAATTAAGCAAACCACCGGCCCCGTGGCCGACGCCGCGATGGCCGCCGGGCGACAATCCCCGGCGTGACCGCCGTCGACCTGCCCCGCCGCATCGCCCACCTGGACATGGACGCGTTCTATGCGTCCGTCGAACTGCTGCGCTACCCGCAGCTCAAGGGTCTGCCCGTCGTCATCGGCGGCAGTGCCACGCCCGAGGACGAGGCGCGCAGCCAGGCCTGGGCGGGGCGGCTGCACGAGATTGCGGCCGATGCCTTTCCGCGCCTGTCCAGCTACGTCGGCCGGGGCGTGATCACCACCGCCACTTATGCCGCGCGCGCCTTCGGCGTGGGCTCGGCCATGGGGCTGATGAAGGCCGCGCGCCTGTGTCCGCAGGCCGTGCTGCTGCCCGTCGATTTTCCGCAGTACCGGCGCTATTCACGGCGCTTCAAGGAGGTCATCCTCTCGATCGCGCCGGTGATGGAAAACCGCGGGGTGGACGAGGTCTACATCGATTTCACCGACGTTCCGGGCGGTCAGCGGGGCGGCGGCCGGGCGCTGGCGCGCCTGATCCAGAAAAGCATCTTCGACGAGACGGGCCTGACCTGTTCGGTGGGCGTCGCGCCCAACAAACTCATCGCCAAGATGGCGAGCGAATTCAACAAACCCAATGGCATTGCCGTGGTGATGCCCGAGGACCTTGAGCCGCGCATCTGGCCGCTGGCGTGCCGCAAGATCAACGGCGTCGGCCCCAAGACCGATGAAAAGCTGCGCCAGCTCGGCATCCACACCATCAGCGAGCTGGCGGCGCGCCCGCGCGCGTGGCTGCTGGCGCAGTTCGGTCCGTCGCACGGCGCCTGGCTGCACGATGCGGCCTGGGGGCGCGACGATCGGCCCGTGGTCACGCAGAGCGAGCCCGTGAGCATGAGCCGCGAAACGACCTTCGAGCGCGACCTGCATGCGGTGCGCGACAAGGCACAGCTCGGTGCCATCTTCACCGAGCTGTGCGAGCAGGTATCGGGCGATCTGAAACGCGGTGGCTATCTGGGGCGCACGATAGGCATCAAGCTGCGCTATGACGACTTCAAGATCGTCACGCGCGATCAGACCGTCGCCGAAGCCACGTCGGACGCGGCGGCGATACGCCGTGTCGCGGGGCTGTGCCTCAAGCGCGCCGATCTGCAAAAGCGCCTGCGGCTGCTCGGGGTTCGGGTGGGCAATCTGGTGCGACAGGGCGAGTGGCAGGCGGCGCGCGCGCAGGCGCAGGATCAGGCTCGGGAGCGTGAGCTGCCGCTGTTCTGAGTCCGCGCCCGTCGTCGTTGGTGCTTCGCTTTTCCAGCCGCGCCGATGGGCCGCGCTGTCGCTTGAAGGCGCGATCAGCGGCTGGCGGCTCTGACGGCCCTCACTGCCGCGCCGTTCGGCTGCCGTGGGGCAGCGGCATGGGGTGGCTGGTGCGCAGCGGATTGATGTCGATGCCGCCGCGGCGCGTGTAGCGTGCGTGCACGGTGAGCTTGATCGGGTGGCAGCGCGCGCTCAGGTCCATGAAGATGCGTTCCACGCACTGCTCGTGAAAGCCCTGGTGGTTGCGAAAGCTCACGAGGTACCGCAGCAGCCCCGCCTGCTCGATCTGCGGGCCGCTGTAGCGGATCTGGATGCTGCCCCAATCGGGCTGGCCCGTCACCGGGCAGTTGCTCTTGAGCAGATGGCTGGTGAGCGTTTCCTCCACCGGCGCCTCGTCCAGCGCAGCCGTAAGCAACTCGGGCGCGGGCTGGTCGTGCGTGCACTCCACCTGCAGGCGGTCGAGCAGCAGGCCGTCCATCTCCGCGATGTGCTCTTGCTCGAACTGCTTGGGCGCGAGCAGCTGCACGCCCACGGTGCCCGCGTGCTCGGCACCGCGCCAGGCGGCTTCGCTCAGGTCGGCGCGGATGCGTTCAAGCACCGCATCCATGCTGGCCAGGCGCGTGCCGTTGTAGCTGTTCAGGTAGAGCTTGAGCGACTTGCTCTCGATGAGATTCGGCGTTTCGCAGGGGATGGTGAAACGCGCAATGGCCACATGCGGCTTGCCGTGCGGGTCGAGCCATGAGACCTCGTAGGCCGTCCACAGGTCGGCGCCGAAGAAGGGGATGGCGCCTGCGATGCCGATGGCCCCGCGCCCCTGCGCCCGGGCGATGGGGAAGAGCAGTGCGGGGTCGTACTGGTCGGGATAGGGCGAAACGCGGCCCAGGGGGGAGTGTTCAGGCAGATTCATGGCAAGCGAAGTGTGATCGCTTCCGGCGTTCCAAGTTCAGCGGAATTCGCGTTCGCGCAGCCACTTGGTGGCAATCCACTTTTCGCCCTCGATCACCGGCGCGCCGCCATGCAGACTGCGGGTGCTGGAGTGGGGCCGTTCGTAGCTGAAGAACACCGCATGGCCCTGGCACGGCGCGACTTCCAGGTTCGCGTCGGGGAAGACGGTGGCGCCGCCCTTGACCGGGTTGTTCAGGTAGATCACGAGCGTGGCCACGCGCTGGCCGCCGCGCGCCAGGATGTTGGCGCTGCCCGGCTGATCGAGGTCGAAGTAGTCGTAGTGCGGTTTGTACTGCGCGCCCGGCTGGTAGTGCAGGACTTGCAGCCCCTCGCCGTTTTCCACCGGCCAGTTCACGAGCCGCGCGATGCGCTCTTCGATGCGCGCGATGGCGGGCGTTTCGCCGCGCTCGAAGAACATGCCGTCGCTCGTGCGTTCCTGGTTCACTTCGCCGTCGCCGGTGTCTCGCTGGACGGTGAGCGAGCGCTTCAGGCGCGGGCGGGCCGTCGCCATCAAAAGCTCGCACTCCTGCGGCGAGAGCAGATTGCCGAACAGCACGACGCGCGGGGAGGCGAGTGTCATCAGCACCTGAACCTGCCGGTCGCCCACGTCTATGAAGAGGGGTGAATCGTCGAGTGCGGGTTCGGGTACGGGCACTGCGGCAGGCCAGCCTTGCTGGCGCGCCGCGTCGTCCACGTGCGCGCGCAGCACCTGTTCGATGGCATCGACGGCCACGTCCTCGTTCCAGCCGGACTTCACCATCGCGGCGATCAATGACGGCGCGCTCACGCCCGCGCCGGCCTGCGTGACGATCCATTCGCGCAATTCGGCGGTGATGGTCTGAGGGGTGCTCATGGGCTGATCCGGCGGCGAAAGATCAGGTGCTCGGGCGTCGAGGCTTCGGGAGTGTAGGTGTAGCCCTCGGCGTCAAAGTCGCGCAGCTGCCCGGGCCGTGTGGCGCGCTTCTGGATGGCCCAACGCGCCATGAGGCCGCGCGCGCGTTTGGCGTAAAAGCTGATGAGCTTGTAGCGGCCGTCCTTGAAATCCTCGAACACGCATTCGACCACGCGGGCGCCGAGCACCTGGCGATCGACCGCCTTGAAGTACTCCTTCGACGCGAGGTTGACGACCACCGGCTGCACCTGCCGCGCGAGCCGCTCGTTCAGGTACTGCGCGATGCGCGGGCCCCAGAACTGGTAGAGGTTGGCGCCGTGCGCGCCCGCCAGGCGCGTGCCCATCTCCAGCCGGTAGGGCTGCATCCAATCGAGCGGCCGCAGCACGCCGTACAGGCCGCTCAGGATGATCAGATGCTCCTGCGCCCAGCGCAGGTCGGCCGCGGACAGGCTGGCCGCCTGCAGCCCCTCGTAGACGTCGCCATTGAAGGCAAGCACCGCCTGGCGCGCGTTGTCCTGCGTGAAACGTTCGCTGAACGCGGCGTAGCGCGCGACGTTGAGCGCCGCGAGCTTGTCGCTGATGGACATGAGCGTGGCGATGTCCTGGGGCGACCGGGAGCGCAGGTCGGCGATCAGCGCCCGGGTTTGCGCCGGAAACTGAGGCAGCGTGTGCGCCAGCCCCGGCGGGAGGGGGCTGTCATAGTCCAGCGACTTGGCGGGGGAGAGTAGAAACAGCATGGCGTGCAAGGCGGTTGGTGCGGCCATTGTCGCTGCACCGTGAGCGCGGAAAACCCGCGACCTTGCCGCCGGTGCCGCAGCACTCGGGTCTTTGAACCAAAATGCGGCACAACGCCCGCCAAACGGGCGCTGTGCGCTACTTTCTCAGGAGCTTGTGCTCAGGCCTGCTGGTCGAACGGCAACTGCACCTGGCGCAGGTCGCGGCGGGTTTCCACCAGCACCAGCGGGCCTGCGTCCGGTTCGGCGGGCGCCGGCCGCTCGCGCGGCACGTGCACCGGGCGAGGCTCGGCGTCGATGGCCGACTGCACGCTTGCCACCTTTTCCGTGTCGGACTGCACCCAGACGAGGCCCGAGGCCCGCGCCATCTCGGCCAGGGTCTGCACGGGCAGCGCGAAGGGTTCGGCGACCGCCGGGGCCATGGGAGCTTCGGCCACGGGCGCAGCCATCGTGGCCGTGTCGACGTCTTCCGCCGATGCAGTCTGCAGCGGCGTATGGGACGGGTCCACGGGCACGGTGACGTCGATCAGCGTCGAGGGACCTTCGTCGCCGCCGTGCCCGGCCTGCTCGCCGTGCGCCGGCTGCGCGGAGACGGCGGGCGCGCCGAAGTAGCTGCGGCGCGGGGATTGGGGCAGGAGTTCGCTTTCTTCCAGAACCACGGTGGGCTCGAAATCGGCGTGCGGTTCGCTGTCCGGCCCCTGGGCGAGGTTGTCCTCGGTGGGCTCCTGCGGGCGTTCGTTGCGGCGATGGCGGTCACGCCCGTAACGGTCGCGTGAACGGCGCTCGCGCTGCTCGCCATTGGACGTGGCGGGCGCGGCGGTGTCGATGACGTCCCCGGCAGGCGCCAGGGCCGCGGACCCCGCTGCAGCCTGGGGTGCCATCGGCTCGCGCGGGCGTGGCGGCGTTGCGTCGGCGTCCACCCCCTCACGTTCACGGCGTTCGCGCGGCTCGCGAGGTTCGCGGCGGCGGCTGCGCTCGCGATCGCCATGGCGCGGAGCGCGCTCGGCGCTGGATTCGCGCGGGGTGTTGCCGTCGGTGGCACCGGCGACGTTGCCGTCCTGCGCAGGCGCGTTCTGGCGCTCGGTGCGCTCGCGGTTGCCGCGTCCTTCACGGGGTTCGCGCGGTTCGCGGCGCGAACGTTCGCCGCCATTGCCCTCGCGCGGTTCGGAGCGCTCCGAACGCTGTCCGCCCCGGCGAGAGCTGTTGCCCCGGCGCTGACCGCTGCGCTCTTCGCGTGCGGCGGTCTCGGCCGGCGCGGGCGCGGCGGGCGCCGCGGCGGTGGCCGCTTCTGGCGCGGGCGCGCCCAGCCCCAGCACGGACTTCATCCAGGAGAAGAAGCCCTGTTGCGGCGCGGTTGCGGGCGCCACCGGGGCGGCGCGCGGAGCCGGTGCCGCCTGCACGGGCGCAGGCCTGGGTGCGACGATGGGCGCGGGCGCGTCGGGCAGTACGCCCTTGATCACCGGCGTCTGCTTGTTGGTGGGTTCCTGCGAGCGGCGGGTGATCTGCGTCGGCTCTTCCTGCACGTCGGCCATCTTGTAGCTGGCGTCCAGGTCGTCCAGGCGCGGGTCGTCGTGCTTGAGGCGCTCCAGGTGGTAGTGCGGCGTCTGCAGCGATTTGTTGGGGATCAGCACCACCGAGATGCGCTGGCGCAGCTCGATCTTGGCGATCTCGGCGCGCTTTTCGTTGAGCAGGAAGCTTGCCACCTCCACCGGCACCTGGCAGTGCACGGCGGCGGTGCTGTCCTTCATCGACTCTTCCTGGATCATGCGCAGCATCTGCAGCGCAAAACCCTCGGTGTCGCGCACGTGGCCGGTGCCGTCGCACAGCGGGCAGCGGATGTGCGCGCCTTCCGAGAGCGCCGGCTTCAGGCGCTGGCGGCTCATCTCCATCAGGCCGAACTTGCTGATCGTGCCGAACTGCACGCGCGCGCGGTCCTGGCGCAGCGCGTCACGCAGGCGGTTCTCGACCTCGCGGCGGTTCTTGCTCTCCTCCATGTCGATGAAGTCGATCACGATCAGGCCGCCCAGGTCTCGCAGGCGCATCTGGCGCGCGACTTCGTCGGCCGCTTCCAGGTTGGTGCGCGTGGCGGTTTCCTCGATGTCGCTGCCCTTGATGGCGCGCGCCGAGTTCACGTCGATGGAGACCAGCGCCTCGGTATGGTCGATGACGATGGAGCCGCCCGAGGGCAGCGTCACCATGCGCGCGTAGGCTGATTCGATCTGGTGCTCGATCTGAAAGCGGCTGAACAGCGGCGCGTCGTCGCGGTAGCGTTTCACGCGCGCGGCGTGCTCGGGCATCACGTGCGCCATGAACTGCTGCGCCTGCTCGTAGATGTCGTCGGTGTCGATCAGGATGTCGCCGATGTCGGCGCTGAAGTAGTCGCGGATCGCGCGGATCACCAGACTCGATTCCTGGTAGATCAGGAACGCGCCCTTGCCGGCCTTGGCGGCGCCGTCGATCGCCGACCACAGCTTGAGCAGGTAGTTCAGGTCCCACTGCAGTTCAGGCGCCGAGCGGCCGATGCCCGCGGTGCGCGCGATGATGCTCATGCCCTTGGGGTATTCGAGCTGGTCCATCGCCTCCTTGAGCTCGGCGCGGTCCTCGCCCTCGATGCGTCGGCTCACGCCGCCGCCGCGCGGGTTGTTGGGCATCAGCACGACGTAGCGCCCGGCCAGGCTGATGAAGGTGGTCAGCGCCGCGCCCTTGTTGCCGCGCTCTTCCTTCTCGACCTGGACGATGAGCTCCTGGCCTTCCTTGATCGCGTCCTGGATCTTGGCCTGGCTGGGCGAGACGCCCTCGGCAAAGTACTGGCGCGAGATTTCCTTGAACGGCAGGAAGCCGTGGCGGTCTTCGCCGTAGTCGACGAAGCAGGCTTCGAGCGACGGCTCCACACGCGTGACCACCGCCTTGTAGATATTGCTCTTGCGCTGTTCGCGCCCTTCGATCTCGGTTTCGTAGTCCAGCAGCTTCTGGCCGTCCACGATCGCCAGGCGCCGCTCTTCGGGCTGCGTGGCGTTGATGAGCATCCGCTTCATGATGCGTGTCCCTTGTTCCATCTTGTGGTCCATGCACGGCAGGGCGCCATGCCTGAACCCGACAGGCCTCATGACAGTGAGGCCGCAAATGCCAGGGCGGACGATGGAAACAGAGCTGGAATGCCGCGCGCCTGCCGCGACCACGCAGGACGAATCAGCTGCGTGGCCTGAGCGGTGGGGCGTGGATGGGGGCGAAAGGCAGGAAGGCTTGCTTCACTATGAATTTCGAAGCTGTTCGCGCCCGCCAGATGGGCGCATCAGACGTTTTTGATGCGCAAGGCGCAGGCTCACGCCCTTGCCAGTGCGACACGATCCACGCCAGTACGACCCACATGATTTCGCTTTGATCCGCTGGCGCCCCGTCCGGATGAGACGATCGCCAGCCTTGAATTCCGTATGCTGTGTTTCAATGCGTTCGCCGACCGGGCGCGCGTGCCTGTTGTCAAAGGCATCTGCTTTCCGGTGGCATCACCAGCCTGCGCAACCGGTCGGGCTGGTGGCCACTAAACTTCAGCCACTTCAACCACTTACACACTCTTCGCGCAGGTGATGTCGATTATAGAGGGCAAACCGCCAACGGGCGTGGCCGCATGCCAGTTGCAGGTGGACGCCGAATCCGCCGGGCAGCGGCTGGACAACTTCCTGCTGCGCCACTTGAAAGGCGTGCCCAAAACGCACGTCTACCGCATCATCAGGAGCGGCGAGGTGCGCCTGAACAAGGGCCGTACCAGCGCCGATGCGCGCGTGGCCGAGGGCGACCTGGTGCGCCTGCCGCCGGTGCGCGTGGCCGAGCGGCCGCCGGTTCAGGCCGCGCCGGCGCGCGAGTTCCCCATCCTGCTCGAAGACGACTGGCTCGTCGCGCTGGACAAGCCCGCGGGCGTGGCGGTGCACGGCGGCAGCGGCGTGAGTTTCGGCGTCATCGAGCAGCTGCGCCGCGCGCGCCCCGAGGCGAGATTCCTCGAACTCGTGCACCGGCTTGACCGCGATACCTCGGGCATCCTGCTCGTGGCCAAACGCCGCTCGGCGCTCACCGCGCTGCAGCAGCAGTTTCGCGAGCGCGTCACCGGCAAGACCTATCTGGCGCTCGTGACCGGCACCTGGCCCGCCCGGCTCAAGGTGATCGATGCGCCACTGCACAAGTACCTGCAGCCCGATGGCGAGCGGCGCGTGCGCACCACGACGACGCAGGACCCCGATGGCATGCGCGCGGTCACGCTGGTCAAGCGCCGCGACGTGCTGGCGCCGCGCCTTGCGCAGGGCCTGCCTGCGATGAGCCTGCTGGAGGTGACGATCAAGACCGGGCGCACGCACCAGATCCGCGTGCATCTGGCCAGCCAGGGCCATGCCATCGTGGGCGATGAAAAATATGGCGACTTCGACCTCAACAAGCGCTTGCACAAGCTCGGTCTTGCCCGCATGTTCCTGCATGCGTGGCGGCTGCAATTCGATCATCCCGCCAGCGGCGAGCGCATTGAACTGCATGCCGAACTGCCGCCGGACCTCGCCGCCTTCATTCCTTCCGAGACGCCATGACCGACCTCTTCACCCGCCGCTTCGACCTGATCGCCTTCGACTGGGACGGCACGCTGTTCGATTCGACGCAACTCATCGTGCGCTGCATCCAGGAGGCCGTGCGTGACGTGGGCGGCAGCGTGCCGAGCAGCGAGGCCGCCGCCTGGGTCATCGGCATGGCCCTGCCACAGGCGTTGGCGCGCGCGGCGCCGGACGTGCCGCCCGCCAGGTACCCTGAGCTGGCCAACCGCTACCGCGTGCACTACATGCGCCACCAGGATGACCTGAGTCTGTTCGATGGCGTGTTGCCCATGCTCGAGCGCCTGAGGGGCAGTGGCCATCTGCTGGCCGTGGCCACGGGAAAGAGCCGCCGGGGGCTGGATCAGGCGCTGGCCAGCGCGCGGCTGCGCGGCGTGTTCGACGCCTCGCGCACCGCCGACGAAACGGCGGGCAAGCCCGACCCGCTGATGCTCAGCGAACTCATGGCCGAACTCGATGTGCCGCCCGAGCGCGTGCTCATGGTGGGCGACACCACGCACGACCTGGAGATGGCGCGCAATGCCGGGTGCCCCAGCGTGGCCGTGGCCTACGGCGCGCATGACAGCGACGGATTCGCGGCACTCTCGCCGCTGTTCGTCGCGCCCACGGTCGCCCGGCTCGATGGCTGGCTGGCGGAGCATGCATGATGGCGCAGGACAGCGACGTCGGTGAGCGCATCCTTCTGTGCGCCAGCAGCGATCTGCTCGAAGGCGGTGTGGGCATCCCCTTCAAGGTGGTCTATCGCGGCGAGAAGCTGCGCGCGTTCGCCGTGCGCTGGCGCGGCGAGGTGCGCGCCTACCTCAACCGCTGCACGCACGTCTATAGCGAGCTCGACTACCGCGAAGGCCATTTTTTCGACATGACCGGCCAGCTGCTCGTGTGCGCCACGCACGGTGCGGTATTCGAGCCCGACACCGGCTGCTGTGTCGGTGGCCCGGGGCGCGGCCCCCTCGTGAAGATCGCCCTCACCGAGGAGGACGGCCGGGTGTACTGGCATACTGCCCCGCTCCTGCAACCGCAAACCGCGTGAGTTCATGACCGAACCGAATCGCCCTGAATCCCATGATTCATGGCTCAATCAGCCTGCAGAGCCCGATCTGTGGGCGCAACCAGCTATCAAAAAAGAAAGCGCCCCATCCAGTGCCGCGCCGCCTGACGGATGGGAGCGCGAGGTGCTCGAAAAACTCGTGCTCGCCACCGTGGCCGAGCAGCGCGCGGCACGGCGCTGGCGCATCTTCTGGCGTCTGCTGTGGCTGGCGCTGCTGGGCGCCGTCGTCTGGGCCGTGTCCGTGCGCGATCTCACGGGGGTGACGAAGAGCTCGCCGCACACGGCGGTGATCGACATCAAGGGCGAGATCGCGGTGGACGCGCAGACCAGCGCCGACGCGGTGGTGGCGTCGCTGCGCAGCGCGTTTGAGGACAGCGGTGCGCAGGCCGTCGTGCTGCTCGTCAATTCGCCCGGCGGCAGCCCGGTGCAGGCGGGCATCATCAACGACGAAATCTTCCGGCTGAAGAAAAAGTACGACAAGCCGGTGTACGCCGTCGTGGAAGAAAGCTGCGCTTCGGCCGCCTACTACATCGCCTCGGCGGCCGACGAGATCTACGTGGACAAGGCGAGCATCGTCGGCTCGATCGGGGTGCTCATGGACGGCTTCGGTTTCACCGGCACCATGGACAAGCTCGGTGTCGAGCGGCGTCTGCTCACCGCGGGCGAGAACAAGGGCTTTCTCGATCCGTTCAGCCCCATGCAGCCCGAGCAGCGCGCCTATGCGCTCAAGATGCTCGAGCAGATCCGCCAGCAGTTCATCTCCGTGGTGGAAAAAGGCCGCGGCGATCGCCTGAAGGTCACGCCCGAGACCTTCAGCGGCCTGTTCTGGACCGGCGAGCAGGCGGTGCAGATGGGCCTGGCCGACGGCCTGGGCAGCCTGGACTATGTGGCGCGCGAGGTGGTCAAGGCCGAGGACATCGTGGACTACACCCAGCGCGACAACGTCGCCGAGCGCCTGGCGCGCCGCTTTGGCGCGGCCTTTGGCGAAGCGGCGTTCCGGGCGCTGCGCACCTTGCCGGTGCTGCGCTGAGCGCCTGCCGCCACACGCGGGTCAGCGCGTTTCGTCGGCCTGGCCGTGGCGCCCGGCGCCCTGGCTGAAGCGCGCCGCGCCCGCCGCACCTTCGGCGGCCACCAGGGGCACGCCCATGTGCCCTTCGCGGCGCAGCGCCTCAGCCAGCGGCAGGTTCCATTGCACATGGGCAGATGCACGATCGGTCAGCATGCACTGCTGGGGAAAGGCCGCGATCCGGCGCGCGAGTGCCAGCGCTTCGGCCAGTGCCTGCCCCGGCGGCGCGACGCGGTTGACCAGGCCCATGGCCAGCGCTTCGGCGGCATCGACGGCGCGCCCCGTCAGGATCAGGTCCAGCGCCCGCCCCATGCCGACGATGCGCGGCAATCGCACCGTGCCGCCATCGATCAGCGGCACGCCCCAGCGCCGGCAGAACACACCGAGCTGCGCATCCTCGGCGGCCACGCGCAGGTCGGCGAGCAGCGCCAGCTCCAGCCCGCCCGCCACGGCGTAGCCCTCGATCGCGGCGATCAGCGGCTTGGCGAGCGGCATGCGTGTCGGCCCCATGGGCGCGCGCGGGCCGCCTTCGGGATCGAGTTCGTTGCGCAGGAGCGGATCGGCCACGGCCGTGAGGTCCGCGCCGGCGCAGAAGTGGCCGCCCGCGCCGTGCAGCACCGCCACGCGCAGCGCCTCGTCGGCCTCGAAACGCTCGAAGGCCTCGCGCAGCGCATCGGCCATCGGACGGTGCACGGCGTTGCGCCGCTCGGGGCGATCGAGCGTGATGAGCGCGACCGGACCCTGGGTTTCGAACACGACGTTGCTCATGTCAGGCTCCTATGGCAAAGACCGTGGGCAGTCGGGGTGGCGCAAACGCCGGCAGCTGTCGCCAGACATGCACCGGTTTGCACTGCACCTGCGCCTGCGCGAGCGTGAGGCCGCTGGCCAGCGCCAGGCGCACGGCGGGCTGCAGGTGCTGCAGCAGCGCCTGCCAGAGTGCGGCGTTGCGGTAGGGCGTTTCGATGAAGAGCTGGGTCTGTCCGTGCTTGAGCGCCAGCGCCTCCAGCTGGTGGATGCGCTGCAGGCGCTCGCCCGCGTCCTGCGGCAGATAGCCGACGAAGGCGAAGTTCTGGCCGTTGAGGCCGCTGGCCGCGAGCGCCAGCAGCAGCGACACCGGCCCGACCAGTGGCACCACGCGCAGACCCGCGTCGTGCGCGGCGCGCACCACCGAGCTGCCCGGGTCGGCCACGGCGGGCATGCCGGCCTCGCTCACAAGCCCCATGTCATGGCCTTGCAGCAAGGGTGCGAGGAGCGGGCGCGCATCAAAGCGCCCCGCGTGGTCGCCCTTCTTGTGCACGGCGTGCGGCAGCTCGGTGATCTGCTGCTGCTGCAGCGGCGCGGCCAGCGGCGTGTGCGCGTCAATGCGCTTGAGGTAGGCGCGGCAGCTCTTGGCGTTTTCGCAGACCCAGTGGGTCAGGCGCGCGGCATGCCGCAGCGTGGCCTCCGGCAGCACGTCGGTGAGCGGCGCCTGCGGCTCGCAGCCGAAATCCAGCGGCGCGGGCACGAGGTAGAGCGTGCCGCGCGGTGCGTCCGCGGTCATGGCAGCATCAACCCGGCAGCGCGCAGCATGCGCGCCACGCGAATCAGCGGCAGGCCGATGAGGGCCGTGGGGTCGTCGCTGTCGATGGCGTCCAGCAGCGCGATGCCCAATCCTTCGCTTTTGGCGCTGCCCGCGCAGTCGTAAGGGCGTTCGGCTTGCAGGTAGCGCTCGATCTCGTCCGGCGCGAGCGAGCGAAAGCGCACGCGCACGGGGGCCAGCCCGGTTTGCACGAAACTGCTCTCGCGGCAGACCACGGCCACCGCCGTATGGAAGACGACGGTCTGCCCGCTCATGCGCGCCAGCTGCCGCACCGCCTTGTCGTGCGTCCCCGGCTTGCCCAGCGGTTCGCCGGCCAGATCGGCCACCTGATCCGAACCGATCACGATGGCGTGCGGGTGGCGCGCCGCCACCGCCTGCGCCTTGGCAATCGCCAGGCGAAGCGCCAGCGCGTGCGGCGCTTCGCCCGGCAGCGGCGCCTCGTCCACCTCGGGCGCGGCCACGTCGAAACGCAGCTTCAGGCGTTCGAGCAGTTCGCGCCGGTAGCGCGAGGTGGAACCGAGGATCAGCGGGCGGGTGCCGTCGGGTGTTTGCGTCATGCAATGATTCTCTTACACTGCCTGCATGACCAGAGAGTTTTTCGCCGATCGGCTCGACGTCAAGGCTTTCGCGCAGGCGCAGGGGCAGCTTTCCGGCCACGATTCGCTGCTCAAGTACAAGCGTCTGGCGCAGGTGGCGTCCAGGCTTCACCCCGAGCTGTATGTGGATTGGCACGCCGCGGGTGAAGTGCGCGATCGCATCGGGGCCGGCGCCCAGATCTGGCTGCGCCTGCAGGCGCAGGCGCAGTGTCCGGCCGTGTGCCAGCGCTGCCTGCAGCCCATGGATGTGTCGCTGAAGATCGATCGCTGGTTTCGCTTCGTGGCGGACGAAGCCGCCGCCGAGGCGCAGGACGACGAGAGCGAGGAAGATCTGCTGGTGCTCTCGCGCGAATTCGCGCTCAACGAACTCGTCGAGGATGAGCTGCTTCTGGACATGCCCCTGGTGCCGCGCCATGAACGCTGCCCGGTGGCGGTGAAGATGTCCGCCGGCGAGGAGGAGCTTGCGCAGGAGCCGGGGCGGACCGGCAATCCGTTCGCGGCCCTGGCGGATTTCAAGCCTCACGACCGCAAAAAATAGGCGCTCGCCCTCGCAGTTTGATTCCTTTATAATGCAGGGTTTCGCGTGAGCCTGCTTCGTCTCTGGTTGGGCTGGGCGCGCAGCTTCAGTTACCTCAAGACATCAGGAGCCCATCATGGCTGTTCAGCAAAACAAGAAGTCGCCCTCCAAGCGGGGCATGCACCGCTCGCACAACGCGCTCAAGAACCCGGGCACGGCGGTCGAGCCCACCACGGGTGAAGTGCATCTGCGCCACCACATCAGCCCCAACGGCTACTACCGCGGTCGCCAGGTGATCAAGTCCAAGGCGGACGACAGCGACGTCTGACGCGCGCCATCGGCGTTGCGCGCCCGGCCCAGGCCCGCAGCTACTTCACGGTAGCGCGGGCCTTTGTCATTTCTGGCGACGATCTGCAATGCCGCAGACCGCCCAGGCAGAGGATGCGCGTTGCGCCAGGGCACTGGTTCGGCGCGGCCCTGAACCAGTGACACAATCTCCGTCATTCAGGACAACACGACAACAATGATCACGCTGGCAGTCGATTGCATGGGAGGCGACCATGGCGTTGCGGTCACGCTGCCCGCGTGCCGTCAATTTCTTGACACCCACCCCGATGCACAGCTTCTGCTGGTGGGTCGGCCGGAGGCCCTGGGTGCGCTGGTGCACGAACGCACGCGAGTCGTGGCGGCCAGCCAGGTGGTGGGCATGGATGATTCCGTCGAAGTGGCGCTGCGCCGCAAGAAGGAATCCTCCATGCGCGTGGCCATCGAGCAGGTCAGGGACGGAGCGGCGCAGGCCGCGCTTTCGGCGGGCAACACCGGGGCGCTGATGGCCACCGCCCGTTACGTGCTCAAGACCCTGGACGGCATAGACCGCCCCGCCATTGCGACGCAGATCCCGAATGTGCTCGGTGGTGCCACCACGGTGCTCGACCTGGGCGCCAATGTGGATTGCACGGCCGAAAACCTGCTGCAGTTCGCCATCATGGGCTCGGCTCTGGTGTCGGTGCTGAACGACGACCCGCATCCCACGATTGGCCTGCTCAACGTGGGTGAGGAGGCGATCAAGGGCAGCGAAGTCATCAAGCAGGCGGGTGAACTGCTGCGCGCCGCCGCGGCCCGGGGCGATCTGAACTTCGTCGGCAACGTCGAGGGAAACGATATTTTCAAGGGCACGGCCGACATCGTGGTCTGTGACGGATTTGTCGGCAACGTCGCGCTCAAGACCATCGAAGGTCTCGCATCGATGATAGGCGGCTTCCTGAAAGAAGAGTTCTCACGCACGATTTTGACGAAAATCGCGGCGATCGTTGCTTATCCTGTGTTAACTTCGCTTAAAAAGCGTATGGACCACCGTCGTTACAACGGCGCGGCGCTGCTGGGCCTGCGCGGCCTGGTGTTCAAGAGCCACGGCTCGGCCGATGCGCTGGCGTTCGAGCAGGCTCTGGTGCGCGCGTATGATGCGGCCCGCAATGACCTGCTGGCGCGTGTGCGCGTGCAGGTGGCTCGCGCGGCGCCGCTTCCGGTTGCCCGCGACACGGTTTTGTGAACCCGCGGTCCCCGCTCGCCAGGAATTTGATGAGACCTTATTCACGCATCGTCGGCACGGGCAGCTACCTGCCGCCACGCCGGGTCACCAACGACGAACTGGCTGCCGATCTGGCGAAGCGGGGCGTTGAAACTTCCGATGAATGGATCGTCGAGCGCACGGGTATCCATGCCCGGCACTTCGCCGCGCCCGATGTGACCAGCAGCGATCTGGCCGAGCAGGCGTCGCGACGGGCGCTGGAAGCAGCCGGTGTGGCTCCCGGTGAGATCGACCTGATCATCGTGGCGACGTCCACGCCGGACATGGTGTTTCCCTCCACGGCCTGCATCCTGCAGCACAAGCTCGGGATCGCCGGCTGCCCGGCGTTCGACGTGCAGGCCGTCTGCAGCGGTTTCGTCTACGCGCTGGCCGTGGCGGACGCCATGGTGCAGGCAGGCACGGCGCGCTGCGCGCTCGTGGTGGGCGCCGAAGTCTTCAGCCGCATCCTCGATTTTTCCGACCGTACCACTTGCGTGCTGTTTGGCGACGGCGCCGGGGCGGTGGTGCTCAAGGCGTCGGACACGCCCGGCATTCTGGCGAGCGACCTGCATGCCGATGGCCAGTATGTGGGCCTGCTGTGCGTGCCGGGGCACGTCTCGGGCGGCGCCGTGCTGGGCAGCCCGCTGCTCACCATGGACGGACAGGCGGTGTTCAAGCTCGCCGTGGGTGTGCTCGAAAAGACGGCCCATGCCACGTTGCAGAAGGCGGGCGTGACCGAGTCGGCGGTGGACTGGATGGTGCCGCACCAGGCGAACATCCGCATCATGCAAAGCACGGCGCGGCGCCTGCGTCTGCCCATGGACAAGGTTGTGGTCACGGTGGGCGAGCACGGCAACACCTCGGCTGCGTCCATCCCGCTGGCGCTCGATCATGCGGTACGCGACGGGAGCATCCGGCCCGGACAGAATGTGCTGATCGAAGGCGTGGGCGGTGGTTTCACCTGGGGTTCTATGCTCATCAAAATGTAGCATTCAGCGCTTGTGGAACAAGCGTTTGGTGCGTATTTTATTGTTATTCCGTCATGGCACTCGCTTTTGCTTTCGTTTTTCCCGGCCAGGGTTCGCAGTCGGTGGGCATGCTGGATGCCTGGGGCGATCATCCGGCGGTGCTTGAAACCCTGCGCGAGGCCTCCGACGCGCTGCATGAAGACATCGGCGCGCTTATCCACGACGGCCCCAGGGAAGCGCTGGCGCTCACCACCAACACTCAGCCCGTGATGCTGGTGGCGGGCGTGGCCGCCTGGCGGGTCTGGCGCGCCGAAGGCGGCGCCCTGCCGGTGGCGCTCGCGGGGCATTCGTTGGGCGAATACTCGGCGCTGGTGGCCGCGGGCGTGCTTACGCTCGCGCAGGCGGCGCCGCTGGTGCGTCTGCGCGCGCAGGCCATGCAGGATGCCGTGCCGGTGGGCGCGGGCGCCATGGCGGCGATTCTCGGCCTGCCGTCCGCGCAGGTCATCGCCGGCTGCGCGCAGGCGGCGGCCAGCTTGGGCGCGAGTTCGAGCGAAGTCGTCGAAGCGGTGAATTTCAACGACCCGGCGCAGACGGTCATTGCCGGCACCAAGGAGGGTGTGGCCAGGGGCTGCGAGGTGCTCAAGGCGCTGGGCGCCAAGCGCGCGCTGCCGCTGCCGGTGTCGGCGCCGTTTCATTCCAGCCTGATGAAGCCGGCCGCAGAGAAGCTCAAGGCGGCGCTGGCCGATGTGGCTTTCGGTGCGCCTGCCATTTCCGTGATCAACAATGTCGATGTCTCGGTCTGCGTCGAGGCCGATGCCATCCGCGACGCCCTCTACCGCCAGGCCTTCGGCCCGGTGCGCTGGGTCGAGTGCGTGCAGGCCCTCAAGGCACGCGGCGCCCGTCATATCGTCGAGTGCGGCCCGGGCAAGGTGCTCGCCGGCATGGTCAAACGCATCGACGGCGAACTGGTTGGCGCCTGTCTGCAGGATCCAACCTCACTGGCTGAAATCAAGGAGCTGCTGGCATGAGCAACACCTCGCCTTCCCGAATTGCCCTGGTCACGGGCGCCACCCGCGGTATTGGCGCGGCGGTGGCGGCGGAACTGGCCGGGCGCGGTCTGGTCGTGGTGGGAACGGCGACGACCGCCGACGGCGCGGGGCGCATCACCCAGGCGCTGTCCGCGCGTGGGGGCAAGGGCGTGCAGCTGGACGTGACCGACGGTGCCGCCGTGGAGGCGCTGGTCGATGCCATCGTCAAGGAGTACGGCGGCCTGCATGTGCTGGTGAACAATGCTGGGATCACGCGCGACCAACTGGCCATGCGCATGAAGGACGATGACTGGGATGCGGTGATCGACACCAACCTCAAGGCGGTGTTTCGTGTCAGCCGCGCGGTGATCCGCCCCATGATGAAGCAGCGCTTCGGGCGCATCGTCAGCATCACCAGCGTGGTCGGTGCCTCGGGCAACCCGGGGCAGGCCAACTACGCCGCCGCCAAGGCCGGCGTGGCCGGCATGACCCGAGCGCTGGCGCGCGAGCTCGCCAGCCGCGGCATCACGGTCAACTGCGTGGCGCCCGGTTTCATTGCCACGGACATGACGGCTGGCCTGCCCGAAGAGCAGAAAAAGGCGCTGCTGACGCAGATTCCGCTGGGCGCGCTCGGTCGCCCCGAGGACATTGCCCATGCCGTGGCCTACCTGGCCAGCGAGGATGCCGGTTACGTCACCGGGCAGGAACTGCACGTCAACGGCGGCATGTACATGTAAATTGGCGTGTGATCCCGGCCGGATGGTCGCCCTTCGTGGGGCATATGCCGTGCGGCTAGAATCACCGATCTGTTCACAACCCCCAGAGGGAACCCCCCATGAGCGATATCGAAGCACGTGTCAAGAAAATCATCGCCGAGCAACTCGGCGTGGAAGAGTCGCAGGTCACCAACGAAAAGGCCTTCGTGGCCGATCTGGGGGCAGATTCGCTGGACACGGTCGAGCTGGTGATGGCGCTGGAAGACGAATTCGGCATCGAGATTCCCGACGAGGACGCAGAGAAGATCACCACGGTGCAAAACGCGATCGACTACGCGAACACCCATCAAAAGGCTTGAACGCCGCTTGCTGCCGCCCGCCGGATAAATCGAATCGCGCGCGGGGCAGCGCTATTTTGGAAAGCTGAACGCATGAGCCGACGTCGCGTCGTCGTGACCGGTCTGGGCTGCGTCACTCCCGTGGGCAACACGGTACGTGAGGCCTGGGCGAACATCCTGGCTGGCCGCTCCGGCATCGGCCCCATCACGCGTTTCGATGCCAGCGCGTTTTCCTGCCGCATTGCGGGCGAGGTCAAGGGCTTCGACCTGGACGCCTACATGACGCCCAAGGAAGCGCGCACGATGGATACCTTCATCCATTACGGCATCGCGGCCGCCGAGGAAGCGGTGCGCGATGCGGGCCTGCCCACGGGCGAGGCGCTGGGCGAGGAGCTGGCCACGCGCATCGGCTGCATTGTGGGTTCCGGCATTGGCGGCCTGCCGCTGATCGAGAACACCCATGCGGAGCTCGCCAGCCGCGGGCCACGGCGCATCACGCCGTTTTTCGTGCCGGCCTCCATCATCAACATGGTGGCGGGGCATGTTTCCATGCGCTTCGGCTTCAAGGGCCCCAACCTGTCCGTGGTGACGGCCTGCACGACCGGGCTGCATTGCATCGGCGAGGCGGCGCGCAAGATCGAGTACGGCGATGCCGATGTGATCGTGGCGGGGGGCACGGAGGCTACGGTTTCCCCCCTGGGCGTGGGCGGCTTCGCGGCCATGCGGGCACTGTCCACGCGCAACGACGATCCGGCCAGTGCCTCGCGCCCCTGGGACAGGGATCGCGACGGTTTCGTGCTGGGCGAGGGCGCCGGCGTGCTCGTCCTCGAAGAATACGAGCATGCCAAGGCGCGCGGCGCGAAGATTTACGCCGAACTCAGTGGCTACGGCATGAGCGCCGATGCCGGGCACATGACCGCGCCGAACATGGATGGTCCGCGCCGGGCGATGCTGGCGGCCCTGCGCAACGCCGGCGTCAATGCCGACGAAGTCGACTACCTCAATGCCCACGGGACGTCCACCCCGCTGGGGGACATCAACGAAACCCATGCCATCAAGGCGGCGCTGGGCGACGCGGCGCGCAAGGTGGTCGTGAGCTCCACCAAGTCCATGACCGGGCATCTGCTGGGGGGCGCCGGCGGCATCGAAAGCGTGTTCACCGTGCTGGCGTTGTGCGAGCAGAAGGTGCCGCCCACCATCAACCTGGTCAACCAGGATCCGGAATGCGACCTGGACTACTGCGCCAACACGGCACGTGACATGGTGATGAACGTCGCCGTCAAGAACAATTTCGGCTTTGGTGGAACCAACGGCACGCTGGTTTTCCGGCGTGTCTGAACGCGGTGGCCTGGCACGGTGCGCGGGCCTTGTGTGATGCCAGCAGCCTCCCGTCAGCCGTCGCCCGTGCGTTATCCGTTTGCGCCGTCACGCGAAGTGGCATGGGCGCTGTCCCTGCTTGGCGCAACGGGGGCCGTGGTGCTCCTTGCCTGGCTGGCCACGCAGCGCGCCGGCGCGCCGCAATGGGCTCTGAGCTCCCTGCTCTGGGGTGGCGCCAGCCTGTCGGCATGGCGTTGGTGGCGTGCGATGCCCCCGGGGGAGCTGGCTTGGGATGGCCGGCAGTGGTGCGTGCGCCGTGGCACGCGGGGCGATGAACCCTGTTCGGCTGTGCGCGTCTGCCTCGACATGCCGTCGGGGTTGTGGCTGCGGCTTGACGGCCTGCGCGGCGGCGTGCGCTGGTTGTGGCTCGCGCGTGCTGCCGAGCCGAGCCGTTGGCTCGATCTGCGCCGCGCCCTGTTCGATGGCCAATCCCGCCGGAGTCCCGCGGCTGAGAGCGTTGCGTCTGGGGCTGCGTCATGAATCCGCCGGATCCCACCCCGTCCGTCAACAGTGATCTGCAGCTGGTCGAGCGTACGGTGGCGGGCGATCAGCGCGCCTACGAATTGCTGGTGATCAAGTACCAGCGGCGCATCGAACGCCTGATCGGTCGCATGGTGCGTGACGTTGATCTCGTCCAGGATATCGCGCAGGAGACGTTCTTGCGCGCCTATCGGGCCTTGCACCAGTTTCGCGGGGATGCGCAGTTCTATACCTGGCTGTACCGGATCGCGGTCAATACGGCGAAAAAGACGCTGATGGACCTCAAGCGAGACCCGTTGATCACCGAAAGCGCATTGCGCAGCGCGGTTGACGACGACGATGAAACTTCCGTGATGACGCGCGAACTAACCACCGACGACACGCCCGAAACGCTTCTGGCGGCACAGGAAGTGGCGCAGGCGGTCAATACCGCCTTGCAGGCTTTGCCGCAGGAATTGCGCCAGGCTGTCACGCTGCGCGAGATCGAGGGCCTGAGCTACGAGGAAATTGCCCAGGCCATGGGGTGTCCCATAGGCACCGTGCGTTCCCGGATCTTTCGCGCGCGCGAGGCGATTTCGGCGAAGGTCAAGCCTCTGCTGGAAAGTCGGACGGGCAAGCGTTGGTGAAAGCCGGACGCGGTGGCAGCTGGAGACAGAAAGAAGGTAACGCCATGAATGACGAAGATGTGATGCGCGAGCGCCTGTCGGCTCTGGCCGATGGCGAGTTGGTCGGGCTGGAGTGCCACGAGGCGCTCGCCTATGCGCAGACCGAACAGGGCCAGGCCTCGTGGCAGGCCTATCACGTCATTGGCGATGTCATGCGTGGCGTGCCCGCTGTTCCGATGCTCGATACTGCCATGCTGGAGCGCCTGCGCGGCCAAATCGCCCGGGAGGTTTTGCCGCTGCGGCCGGGCGTGGCGTCCGCGGCCGTGTCGCGGGTGGGCCGCGCCGATGCGCGGGCCGCCAATGCGTCGGTGATGCACTGGAAGCTCGCCGCCGGATTCGCTTCGTTGACGGCGGCGGTGGCGCTCGGCTGGACGGCGTATGCCGGTCTCGGGCCGCAGACCGGCGGGGGCACGCAGATTGCGGTGGCAAGTCCGGCGCAGGGAGCCACCATGGTGGTCGATGGACACAACGTCATTCGCGATCCCAAGCTGGACGAGCTGATACGGCAGACGGGTCGTTATGGCGGCAGCAGCCAGATGATGCGCGACTCCTTCCTGCGCAATGCCTCGCTCGAGGCGCCGCCCAAACATTGAACGTGTCGTTGGAATTTTTGTCTTTTGGCGGGGCCGCTCATGTGAGCGGCTCTTGTTGTCCAGGGCAGGTCGAACATCGAGGGTGACATCATGAGATTTCGGACAGGCGCCGCAGGCCATGCGGCTTCACTGGTGCTGGCGGCGACGATGACCCTGCTGGCGGGGTCGACGCTGGCGCTGGTGTCGTCGCCGGTGCGGGCACAGTCGGCACCCGTGGTGCGTGGGCTGCCCGATTTCACCGAGTTGGTGGATCTGGTCGGCCCCTCGGTCGCCAACATCCGCACCTTGGAGAAGGCCGGTGGCGATGGTGCCCAGGATGGCCCCGATGAAGACATGCTGGAGTTTTTCCGGCGCTTCGGCATCCCGATCCCCAACATGCCGCGTCGGCGCGGGCAGCGCCCGGGCAATCCGCAGGAGCAGCCGCGCGGCGTCGGCTCGGGCTTCATTCTCACGCCCGATGGCTACGTGATGACCAATGCGCACGTGATCGACGGCGCGGACGAAGTGATGGTCACCCTCACAGACAAGCGCGAGTTCAAGGCCAAGATCATCGGCGCCGACAAGCGCTCGGACGTGGCGGTGGTCAAGATCGATGCCACGGGCCTGCCGGCCGTGAAGATCGGCGACGTGTCGCGGCTGAAGGTGGGCGAGTGGGTGATGGCCATCGGCTCGCCCTTCGGCCTGGAAAATACCGTGACGGCCGGGATCGTCAGCGCCAAGCAGCGCGATACCGGCGAATACCTGCCGTTCATCCAGACGGACGTGGCCATCAATCCGGGCAATTCGGGTGGGCCGCTCATCAACATGCGCGGCGAGGTCGTGGGCATCAACAGCCAGATTTATTCGCGCTCGGGCGGTTTCATGGGCATTTCATTCGCCATTCCCATCGATGAGGCCATGCGCGTGAGCGACCAGCTGCGCGCGACGGGCCGTGTCAGCCGGGGACGCATCGGCGTGCAGATCGAGCCCGTGACCAAGGACGTCGCCGACTCCATGGGCCTGGCCAAGGCGCAAGGGGCGCTGGTGCGTGGCGTTGAAATGGGCTCGCCCGCGGAAAAGGCCGGCATCCAGGCCGGTGACGTCATCACCCATTACGACGGAAAGGCCGTCGAGCGCGTCTCCGATCTGCCGCGCATGGTCGGCAACACCAAGCCCGGCGCCAAGGCCACGGTCACGGTGTTTCACCGCGGCAGCGCGCGTGACCTGACGGTGACCGTGGCCGAGGTCAAGCCCGACGCCGAGGAGGCTGGCGCGGCGGCGGACAAACAGCCTGGCAAGGACAAGGCTTCGCCGCAGGCCCAGCAGTGGGGGCTCGTGGTCGGAGAACTGACCAGCGATCAGGCCAAGGATCTGCGCGTCAAGGGGGGTGTGCGCGTGGTCAGCGCCGAGGGCGCCGCCGCGCGGGCCGGGCTCAAGGTGGACGATGTGATCGTGGCCGTGGGCAACAGCGATGTGCGCTCGGTCAAGGATTTTGACGCGGCGCTGGCCAAGGCCGATGCGAAGAAGCCGCTCAGTGTCATGTTCCGCCGGGGCGACTGGGCTCAGTACACCCTGATTCGCCCGGAAAAGTAAACGCCGGGGTCGATAGAATTCCCCCGATGGCGGCATCGGCCTGCTGCCTGCGTGCCGCTACAATGGCTTTCCAACTCATTCGCAGATGCCAGTTGGTCTGGGGCGCGTCGCATCGCTGACGCGCCCTTTTTTCATGCATTCGAGCGCCGCTGCTCCGCGTTTCACGGTTTTTGGATGAAATACATCAGGAATTTTTCGATCATTGCGCACATCGACCATGGCAAGTCGACGCTGGCCGATCGCATCATCCAGCGTTGCGGCGGCCTGGCCGAGCGTGAGATGCAGGCGCAGGTGCTCGATTCGATGGAGATCGAAAAGGAACGCGGCATCACCATCAAGGCCCAGACGGCCGCGCTCTCCTACACGGCACGCGATGGGCAGGTCTACAACCTGAACCTGATCGATACCCCTGGGCACGTGGACTTCTCCTACGAGGTGAGCCGCTCGCTCTCGGCCTGCGAGGGGGCGCTGCTGGTGGTCGATGCCAGCCAGGGGGTCGAGGCCCAGACGGTGGCCAACTGCTATACCGCGCTGGAATTGGGCGTGGAAGTGCTGCCGGTGCTCAACAAGATGGATCTGCCACAGGCCGACCCCGAGACGGCCAAGGCCGAGATCGAGGATGTGATCGGCATCGACGCGAGCGACGCCATTCCCTGTTCGGCCAAGACCGGCATGGGCGTGGACGAGATTCTCGAGGCCGTGGTGGCCCGGGTGCCGCCGCCCAAGGGTGATCCGGACGGGCCGCTGCGCGCCATGATCATCGACTCGTGGTTCGACAGCTACGTCGGCGTCGTCATGCTCCTGCGCCTGGTCGATGGCCAGCTCAGGAAAGGCGAGCGCATCAAGCTCATGGCGACGGGCGCGGCCTACGAAGCCAATCAGCTGGGCGTGTTCACGCCGGCGCCTCAGTCGCGCGACATGCTGCGCGCGGGCGAGGTCGGCTATCTCATCTGCGGCATCAAGGAGCTCAAGGCGGCGAAAGTGGGCGACACCGTCACGCTGGAGAAGAAGCTGCCCAACAATGCGGGACCGGCCAGCCAGGCGCTGCCCGGTTTCAAGGAAGTGCAGCCCCAGGTGTTCGCCGGGCTCTATCCGACCGAGGCCAACCAGTACGACCAGTTGCGCGACGCGCTGGAAAAGCTCCAGCTCAATGACGCGTCCCTGCATTTCGAGCCCGAGGTGAGCCAGGCGCTCGGTTTCGGCTTTCGCTGCGGGTTCCTCGGCCTGCTGCACATGGAGATCGTGCAGGAACGGCTGGAGCGCGAGTTCGACCAGGACCTGATCACCACAGCGCCGAGCGTGGTCTACGAGGTGCTCAAGGGCGACGGCGAGGTCATTCGCGTGGAAAACCCCTCGAAGATGCCCGATCAGGGCCATATCGAGGAGGTGCGCGAGCCCATTGTCACGGTCCATCTGTACATGCCGCAGGATTACGTCGGCCCGGTGATGACGTTGGCCAACCAGAAGCGCGGCATCCAGATGAACATGCAGTACCACGGTCGCCAGGTGATGCTCACGTATGAGCTGCCGCTGGGCGAGATCGTGCTCGACTTCTTCGACAAGCTCAAATCCATTTCGCGCGGCTACGCCTCGATGGACTACGTGTTCAAGGAGTACCGCGCGTCCGACGTGGTCAAGGTGGACATCCTGCTCAACGGCGAGAGGGTCGACGCGCTCTCGATCATCGTGCACCGCAGCCAGGCGCAGTATCGCGGCCGGGCGGTGGTGGCGAAGATGCGCGAAATCATCAGCCGCCAGATGTTCGACGTGGCCATCCAGGCCGCGATCGGCGCCAACATCATCGCGCGCGAGACGGTGAAGGCGCTGCGCAAGAATGTGCTGGCCAAATGCTACGGCGGCGACATCACGCGCAAGCGCAAGCTCCTGGAAAAGCAGAAGGCCGGCAAGAAGCGCATGAAGCAGATTGGCACCGTCGAGGTGCCGCAGGAGGCGTTTCTTGCCATCCTGCAAGTGGAGGATTGATCTTGATGCAAGCCCTGACCGCCGCGATTCTTGCGGCTTTCGTTGCCTATGTCGGCGCCTGGTACTTCGGTGCGATTGAAGGCAATTTTGCCCTGCTTCTCATGCTCGCCACCCTGGTGACGGGCTTGTACTGGGTGGCCGAGCGCCTGTATTTCCTGCCGCAGCGCAGGCGCGCGGCGCAAGCCGTGCAGGCCGCGGCCGAGCAGCGCCGCGGCGAACTCGATCGCATGGGGATCGCCAAGAAGGATGAGGAGAACCTCCAGGAGGCTCAGGGGCGCATGCTGACCCAGCCCTGGTGGCTGGACTGGACCGCCGGCCTCTTTCCGGTGATCGCGGCTGTCTTCCTGCTGCGCTCCTTCCTGTTCGAGCCGTTCAAGATCCCGTCGGGCTCGATGATTCCCACCCTGCAGGTGGGTGACCTGATTCTGGTGAACAAATACACCTATGGCCTGCGCCTGCCGGTGTTCAATACCCGCATCACGCAGGGCCATGCGCCGCAACGCGGCGAAGTAATGGTGTTTCGCTATCCGCCCCAGCCCAGCCTGGACTACATCAAGCGCGTGGTCGGCGTGCCCGGTGACGAGGTAGCCTACCTGAACAAGCGCCTGACGATCAATGGCAAGGAGGTGCCGATCAAGAGCCTGCCCGAGTTCTTCGACGCCGATGCCATGCGCTATTTCGAACAGCGCCAGGAGCAGCTGGGCACGCACACGCACAGCATCCTCGTCAACAAGGACGTGCCGGCCTTCGTGCAGGGCGCGAGCAACTTCAAGTACCGCGATCACTGCACCTACAGCGTCGAGGGCGTCGTGTGCAAGGTGCCGCAGGGGCACTACTTCATGATGGGCGACAACCGGGATAATTCACTCGATTCGCGCTATTGGGGTTTTGTGCCCGAGGAAAATATCGTGGGCAAGGCCTTTTTTGTCTGGATGAATTTCGGTAACCTCAAGCGCATCGGTTCGTTTGACTGACAAGGGGAGCATGAATGGCGGTACAGCACAATGCACTGCGGTCCAGGCAGAGGGGCCTGTCGTTCCTGGGCGTGATTTTCATCGGAGTGTTCCTGGTGGCGGCGTTTGCCATCGGCGGGCAGTCGATCCCCGTCCTGCTCGAATACCAGGCCATCAAGAAGGCGGCCACCAAGGCGGCCCGCGAAGAGACCACGGTGGCGGGCATACGCGCCTCGTTTGATCGCGCCGGAGCCATCGACGACATTTCATCCATTTCAGGCAAGGACCTGCAAATCACCAAGCGCAATGACAAGGTGGTGGTTTCCTTCAAATACGAGCGCGAGATTGCCCTGTTCGGGCCGGCCTATCTCGTTTATCGGTTTCAGGATTCCGTCGAATAACTGGTGTCCGCAGATTCCCTTGGGGAGCTGCAGCAACGGCTGCAGCACCATTTTTCCGACCGGCGCCTGATCGAGCGCGCCGTGACGCATCGCAGTTTTGGCGCGGAGCACAACGAGCGTCTGGAATTCCTGGGTGATGCCGTGCTGGAGCTGGCCATCTCCACCCTGCTGTTCACGCGGATGCGGCATGTGCCCGAGGGCGAGCTCTCGCGCATGCGCGCGCTGCTGGTGCGACAGGATTCGCTGCATCGAATCGCCTTGCGCCTGGGCCTGTCCGAGGTGCTGCGCTTGGGCGAGGGCGAGGCGCGCTCGGGCGGGCGTGAGCGCCCGTCCATTCTGGCCGACGCGGTGGAGGCCCTGATCGGCGCCGTGTTCCTCGATGGCGGCTACGACGCCGCGCGGGCGCTGGTGGAGCGGTTGTTCGAGGGTGTGCGGCTCGATGCGCACCTGCAGGAGGTGGCCAAGGATGCCAAGACCGCGCTGCAGGAATGGCTGCAGGGCCGGCACATGCCGTTGCCGCGCTATGCGGTGGCGCGGGTGGACGGGCAGGCGCATCATCAGGTTTTCCAGGTGGAGTGCGAGGTGGCGCAACTGCAACTCATCGAGCGAGGCGAAGGCGCCTCGCGCCGGGCGGCCGAACAGGTGGCCGCCGCCGCCATGCTGCAACGTTTGAAGGCCCAGCCATGACCGATTCGACCCCCGCCGCGCCGATGCCTGCCGCCGCCAGCCAGCGCTGCGGCCTGATTGCCATCGTCGGCAAGCCCAATGTCGGCAAATCCACGCTCATGAATGCGCTGGTCGGACAGAAGATTTCGATCACCAGCCGCAAGGCGCAGACCACGCGCCACCGCATCATGGGCATACGCACGCGCGGCGATGCGCAGTTCGTGTTCGTCGATACGCCGGGTTTTCAGACGCGCCACGGTTCGGCGCTCAACAAATCGCTGAACAAGGCCGTGCTGGGCGCGGTGAGCGACGTGGACCTCGTGCTCTTCGTCGTTGAGGCAGGGAGTTTTTCACTGCAGGATGCGGCGGTTCTCGGGCTGCTCAAGAGCGACATTCCCACGCTGCTCGTGGCCAACAAACTCGACACCGTGCACCGGCGCAGCGAGATCGCGCCGTGGCTCAAGGGCATGCAGGAGCGCCACCCGTTCGCCGAATTCGTGCCCATGTCGGCCAAGAAGCCGGCCGATATCGACCGTCTGCTCGCCATCGTCGAGAAGTACCTGCCCGAGCAGCCCTGGTGGTACGGGGAGGATGAGCTGACTGATCGCAGCGAGAAGTTTCTGGCCAGCGAGACCGTGCGCGAAAAGCTCTTTCGCCTCACGGGCGATGAGCTGCCCTACACCTCCACGGTGGTGATCGAGCAGTTCCAGGAGGAACCCAGTCCGAAGCACGGGCGCTTCGTGCGCATCGCCGCCACCATCATCGTCGAGCGCGACGGCCACAAGGCCATGGTGATCGGCGAGGGGGGCGAGCGCCTCAAGCGCATCGGCTCCGAGGCGCGCCAGGAGCTGGAAAAGCTGCTCGGCGCCAAGGTGTTTCTGGAACTGTGGGTCAAGGTGCGTTCGGGCTGGGCCGACGACGAGGCGCGCGTGCGCTCGTTTGGTTACGAGTGAAAACCGCCTCTTGCGCTTTGCCGACAAGCGCTGACAGCTATCAAAACCGTAAAACTCATGGCCGCCCGCCGCATCACCGATGAACCCGGCTACATCCTGCACAGTTACGCTTGGAGCGAATCGAGCCTGATCCTGGAGGTGTTCACGCGTGGCTGCGGCCGGGTCGTGCTGCTGGCCAAGGGCGCGAAAAAGCCCACGTCCGGTTTCCGCCCGGTGCTGCTGCCGCTGCAGCCCCTGCGGCTGACGTGGAGCGTGGGCGGCAGCGGCGAGGGGGAGGTGCATACGCTCAAGGGAGTGGAGTGGGCGGGCGGCCATGTGATGCCTGTGGGCGATGCGCTGCTCTCCGGCCTGTACCTCAATGAACTGCTGATGCGCCTGCTGGCGCGCGACGATGCCCACACGGCCCTGTTCGACGTGTACGCGGGCGTCGTGCGCGTGCTCGGCGGCGGCGAGCATGGCGAGGCGCTGGAGCCGGTGCTGCGCGCGTTCGAACTGCTGCTGCTGCGCCACGTGGGGCTGCTGCCGGCGCTGAACCGGGAAACCGCCACGCTGGCCGAACTGCGGGCCGAGGCCCGCTACGCGCTGGTCGCCGAAGGTGGTCTGCGCGCGGCCGGTGCGGCCGATCGCAGCGCCCTGGCGGGCCGCCAGTGGCTCGCCTTGCAGCAGGCGCTGACGACCCGCGGCGAATACCTGGCCGTGCTGCGCGCCTGCGCCGACATCGGCGCCGAACTCAAGCCGCAATTGCGCGCCGTGCTGCAATACCATTGCGGCTTGCCGCTGCTGCGCACGCGCCAGCTTTTGATGGATCTGCAATCCTTATGATTCCCGCCGCCACCACCTTGCTCTCGGTCAATGTCAACAAGGTCGCGCTCGTGCGCAACACGCGCCACCTGGGCATTCCGAGCGTGGTGCGCGCCGCCGAACTGTGCCTGCAGGCGGGGGCGCATGGCATCACCGTGCACCCCCGGCCCGATCAGCGCCACATTCGGCCGCAGGACGTGTTCGATCTCGCCGCCTTGCTCCGGCGCTGGCCCCGGGCGGAGTTCAACATCGAGGGCAATCCGACGAACAACCTGATGGACTTCATCCGCCGGGTGCGCCCGAGCCAGGCGACCTTCGTACCGGACAGCGACGACCAGTTCACGAGCGACCATGGCTGGAGCTTCCCGCAGGATGCCGAGCGCCTGCGTCCCCTCGTTGCCGAGTGCCGCGCGCTCGGCGTGCGCGTGAGCCTGTTCATGGACCCGCTGCCCGACCAGATGGCCGGGGCGAGCGCGGTGGGGGCGGACCGCGTCGAGCTCTACACCGAACCCTATGCCGCCGCCTGGGGCAGCGGCGAGCAGCCCGCGCAGCTGCAGCGCTATGCCGATGCCGCGCAGGCAGCGCTGGATGCCGGGCTGGGCGTGAACGCCGGGCACGATCTGAACCAACACAATCTGGCCGCCTTCGTCGCGCGCGTGCCGGGATTGCTCGAAGTTTCCATCGGCCATGCCTTCATCGCCGACGCGCTGGAGGCCGGTTACGCGGCCACGGTGCGGGCCTATCTCGCGTGCATCGCGGACGGCGGCGCCGCGGCGTCCGGCGCGGGGCGTGAACGGCCGTGATGCCGAAGCGGCCGCATCCAGAAGACGCCCGATGATCCACGGCATCGGCACCGACATCTGCGACGTGCGCCGCATCCGCGCGAGCCTGGCGCACCATGGCGAGCGTTTCGCGCAAAGAATCCTGTGCGAGGGAGAGCTGGCCGTCTGGCGTGCGCGCGGCGCGCGCTGGCCCGATCGCGGCGTACGCTATCTGGCCACGCGCTTTTCCGCCAAGGAGGCGTTCTCCAAGGCCGTGGGCCTGGGGATGCGCATGCCCATGACCTGGCATGCCTGCGAAATCGTGAATCTGCCCGGTGGCGCGCCGTCGGTGCGCCTGCATGGGGCTTTGGCCGGCTGGTTCGAGCAGCGCCAACTGCGCTGCCATCTGAGCCTGAGCGACGAGAGCGACTATGCGGTGAGTTTTTGTGTCGTCGAAAATATTTGAGAGAAATCGGGCTCCAGCGCTTGTCAGCCAAGCGCGAACAGCTATCAAACAAGGAGATTTCATATGGCGCACTCCCCTCTGATCATCGACATCGCGGGCCCCAAGCTCACCGCCATCGACCAGCGGCGCCTGACGCACCCGCTGGTCGGGGGGCTGATCCTGTTTGCACGCAACTGGCAGGACCGTGCGCAGCTCGTCGCGCTCGTGGCCGAGATCAAGGCGCTGCGCGCCGACCTGCTGGTGTGCGTGGACCACGAGGGCGGGCGCGTGCAGCGCTTCAAGACCGATGGCTTCACCCATCTGCCGCCCATGAGCGCCCTGGGACAGCTCTGGATGCAGGACGGCCAGGCAGGCGAGGGCCATGGCGCCATGCGGGCGCTCGACGCGGCCACGGCGGTGGGGTACGTGCTTGGCTCCGAGCTGCGCGCCTGCGGGGTGGACCTTTCCTTTGCCCCGGTGCTCGATCTGGATTACGGCGGCAGCGGCGTGATCGGGGACAGGGCGCTGCACCGCGACCCGCGCGTGGTCGCGGCGCTGGCGCGCGCGCTCATGCATGGCCTGTTGCAGGCGGGCATGGCCAATTGCGGCAAGCATTTCCCGGGGCACGGCTTCGTCGCGGCCGACTCGCACACCGACGTGCCCATCGACCGGCGCAGCCTCAAGGCCATCCTCGCGGACGACGCCGCTCCCTATCCCTGGCTCTCCACCGTGCTCGCCAGCGTCATGCCGGCCCATGTCGTCTACCCGCGCGTGGACCGGCGCCCGGCCGGGTTCTCAGCGCGCTGGCTGCGGGAGATTCTGCGCGAGCGCTTCGGTTTTCAGGGCGCCATCTTCAGCGACGACCTCAGCATGGAGGGCGCCCGGCATCTCGACGGCCGGCTGCTCAGTTACACCGACGCAGCGGTGCAGGCGCTGAACGCGGGCTGCGACATGGTGCTGCTGTGCAACCAGAGCGTGGGTGGAGGCCGCGCCGTGGACGAGCTGATCGACGGCCTGGCTCGGGCGCATGCGCAGGGGCTCTGGCAGCTTGATGAGGCCGGCGAGCTGCGCCGCGCCGCCTTGCTGCCTCGCACGCCGCCGCTGCCCTGGGATGAACTCATGCTGTACCCCGCCTATGTGCACGCGCTGGAGCGGCTGCCATGACGCGGGGCATAGGGCGCGTGGGCATCCTCACCGGCGGGGGTGACTGCCCGGGCCTGAACGCGGTCATCCGCGCGGTCACCAAGTCGCTCATTCACCACGGCCGGTGCGAGGTGATCGGCATTCAGGACGGCTTCGAGGGGCTGATGGCCGAGACGCCGCTCGTGCAGCCACTGGACTGGGAGCGCGTCTCGGGCATCCTGCACATAGGCGGCACCATGCTGGGTACGAGCAACAGTGCCAATCCGCTGCGCGACGCGGCCACGCTCGCCCGGGTGGCGCACAACGTGCGTGCGCTGGCGCTGGACGTGGTCGTCGCCATCGGCGGCGACGGCACCATGAGCCTGGCGCACGGTGTCGCGCAGGCCACGGGTATCCACTGCGTGGGTGTACCCAAGACCATCGACAACGACATCGCTCATTGCGAGCGCAGCTTCGGCTTCGACACGGCGGTGACCACGGCCACCGAGGCCATCCGGCGCGTGGAGAGCACGGCCAGCAGCCACCACCGCGTGATGATCGTCGAGACCATGGGGCGCCATTCCGGCTGGCTGGCGCTGGAATCGGGCCTGGCGAGTGCGGCCAACATCATCCTGCTGCCCGAGATCGATTACGACGTGCAGGCCGTCGCGGCCCACTGCCGCGCGCGCGAGGCGCGCCAGCGCTACACCATCATCTGCATCGGCGAGGGCGCCAAGGCGCGCGGCGGCGCGCTCACGGTGCGTGAACACGTCGCGGGCAGCCCCGACCCGGTGCGCCTGGGCGGCGTCGGCCACGTGCTGCGCGTGCAGCTGCAGCCGCTCCTGAGCAGCGAAGTGCGCACCACCGTGCTCGGCCATGTGCAGCGCGGCGGCGACCCGACGCCGTTCGACCGCGTGCTCGCCACGCGCTTCGGCCACCATGCGGCCGAGCTGGTGCTGGCGCGCCGCTTTGGCGAGATGGTCACGCTCAGCGGCGCGCGCATCACCAGCGTGCCCATCGCCCGCGTGGCCAACGTGCAGCGCCTCGTCACGCTCGACCATGAACTGGTGACCATGGCGCGCGACATCGGCGTGTGCCTGGGAGACGCGCCCGCGTGATGCAGCGGGCAGGACTCAGCCGGTTCGCGGGTCGGCTGGTTCGTTGCTGGGCAGGGTGCCGTTCAGAAGGTGTAGCCCGCCATCAGCGTGAGCACCACGGGGTGGAAGCGGATATCGATGTTGCGCTGAACGCCCGCGGTGCTCGTCGTCAGCCGGGTCTTCACGCGGGCCGTGGCGATGGAGCCCGTGATGGACCAGTGGTCGTTGACCCGGTAGCTCAGGCCCGCCTGCGCCGCCAGGCCCCAGGAATCGGACAGGCTGATGTCCGTCGGTCCGCCATTGAGTGCGTTGTTGGCGGCCGTGGAGGTGCGCTTGTCGAAGTTGGTGTAGTTCACGCCGATGCCGACAAAGGGGCGCCACGTGCTGTCGGCTTGGCCGAACTTGTAGTTGAAGAACAGCGTGGGCGCGACCTGGCGCACCCGGGCGAGGCGCTGACCGTCGAATGCCCGGACCTGCGCGGGCAGAAAGGACGCGATCCTGGCGTTGATGTCGTGGGTGGGCGGGTAACCCAGCGCCAGTTCCACCTCCATGTTGGGGTTGAAGCCATAGGCGACTGAAAAATACGCGGTCGCCTTGTCCCTGACGTCGATGCTGATGCCCGAGGGCGGTCCGGGCAGCATGGGGCCGACGGCGTCGCTGGCCGATGAGCGCGGCGAGATGTTCGTGACGCCGGCGCGCAGCGCCCACTGCGCCGAGGCGCTGCCGCAAAGCAGCAGCAGGGCAGCGCCATACAGAAGTTGTTGGGGCAAGCGGTTCATGGTGCGATTTCCTTCATGATGAGGTGCCTTCATGCGGTTTCGCCTTCAAACGTGTTGCTGCGTTGGTTCGCCTCGTTCCACGCTTGAATGCAAAACCTTGTCAGTGAGCGGACGCCAGCACCTGCTGGAAGAATCCGCGTGCGGCGGCGGTGCAGAAGGGCGGCACCAGGCCGCCGTGGTAGGCCTGCACCACCGCGTTCGCGCCGCCCTGGGCCGCCGTCGCGGCCTTGGCCTGGGCGAAGCCCGCCTTGGCGGCGGCGAACGGATCGTCGGCCCCGCTGGGCGCGGAGTCCACATCCAGCACCGTCACCAGATGGGCCGAGACGAGGCTGGACCACAGCTGCGCCATCACGCCGGTGTTGACGTTGTAGAACACGGTGGGATCGGCGTCGCCGCCACACAGCAGGACCGGGCTTTGCGGCATCCAGCCGCGCAGGTCGTTCTTGACGAATGCCTGGCGCATGGGGTTGCCGGGGGCGGTGGCGGGCATGCCCGTCGTGGCGGCGGGGACGGCACCGTCGGGGTGGGCCTGTGCATCCATCAGATAGGCGAGTCGGGCGCTGTTCTTGATCAGGTTGCTGCTGCCGAAGCCCAGCGCAAACAGCGGTGCCAGCTCAGGCGGCTGGGTTGGCGGCGTGATGGATTCGAAGCCGGGTGCCGGAGCCACGTTGCTGAAGAGCTGGGTCTGCGGCAGCTTGCCCTGGGCAAAGAGCTCGCCAATGGGCGTGTAGGACGGCAGCAGCGTGTCGATCCCCGGGGCGTAGGCCGCCTCGAACAGATCCGAAGGCTGGGTGTAGATGTTGCCATAGGCCTTCTGATAGCTGGTGGCGAGCATGGGCGCGAACACCGTGGCACCCAGGTCCACGTTGCCGTAGTAGATCGCGTCGCCGAACGCGCCCATGGCGTAGGGGCCGGACATCGGTGCCGAGGCCGTCACGCGCTGGCCGGCTGCCTGCAGCGCGCGGTGCGTCGCCATGGCGACGTGTCCGCCCTGGGAGTAGCCGGTGATGAACAGCTTGCCGTTGTCCACGCCCCCCGTGGCGGGCAGCGCCTTGCGGGCGGCCGTGAGCGCATCGATCATGTCCTTGGATTGCTGGTCCGCGTTCAGGTAGGGGTGGTAGCCGAGCGTGGAGACATCGTAGCCCGCGTAATTGGGCGCCACCACGATGAAGCCCTGCGCGGCGAACATGGCCGCGAGCAGCGTGCCTTCGGAGGCTCCCGGGCGCGCGGGGTTGGTGATGTCGGCGATGTTGTAGCCGCGGTCGGTGGTGGTGCCGTGCGCGTACAGCACGATGGGATGGGGCCCGCTGCATCCGGCGGCCGTTCCCGAAGGCACCATGAGCGCGCCCGAGGCGTTGGTGGCTTCGCCGGCGCCGCCCACGGTGCCGTATTCGAAATAGCGGAAGCTCACGTCGCATTTCGGCGCGCCGGCGAGGGCCAGCAGCGTCTGGCCGCTGGTGCCGCCGCCTTGCAGCTGCGCGGTGAAGTCCGCCGCGCCCATGGCCGTGACCTGCAGCGGCGGGTTGTACACGAGAGAGCCGCGTGCGCCGCTCAGGTCGATGTCGGTGCTGCCCCCCGGATCCGAGCCGCCGCCGCAAGCGGTCAGCATGGCCGCGGCACTGGCCAGGACCAGTCCAGTCCAAAGCTTCATTTTTGGTCTCCCGTACAAGTAAAAACGCTCGCAGCGTCTGCGAGCGTTTTCATCGTAGTCTCAACCCGAAGCCAGCGGGAGCAGGGAAACCACCTAAGGCGATGTCGAATAAATTCCCGCAATGCGGCGCGTGGATGGATGCGTCAGCCGCCGAGATAGGCCTTGCGGATGGCCGGGTTGGACAGCAGGTTCTTGCCCGTGTCTTCGAGCACGAGGTGGCCGTTTTCCAGCACGTAGCCGCGATCGGCGATGGACAGCGCGCGGTTGGCGTTTTGCTCGACCAGGAAGACCGTCACGCCATCGGCGCGGATGGTCTCGATGATCTCGAAGATCTGCGCGATGATGAGCGGCGCCAGGCCCAGCGTGGGCTCGTCGAGCAGCAGCAGGCGCGGTTCGCTCATGAGCGCGCGGCCGATCGCCAGCATCTGCTGCTCGCCGCCGCTCATCGTGCCAGCGCGCTGGCTGGCGCGGTCCTTCAGGCGCGGGAACAGCTCGAACACGTGTGCCACGCCCTTCTCGCTGGCTTCCTTGTCCTGGAAGAACCCGCCCATCTTGAGGTTTTCGACGACCGTGAGCTGAGGGAACACGCGCCTGCCCTCGGGGGAGATGGCCAGGCCCTTGCGCATGATCTCGTGCGTGGGCAGCTGCGTGATGTCCTGGCCTTCCAGAATCACCTTGCCGCCGCTGGCGCGCGGCGTACCGCAGATGGTCATCAGGAGCGAGGTCTTGCCCGCGCCGTTGGAGCCGATCAGCGAGACGATCTCGCCCTGGTTGACATGCAGGGTGACCTCGTTGACCGCGCAGATCGCGCCGTAATGGGTGGAGAGTTTCTCCACCTGAAGCATGGGGGTCGAGGTACTCATCAGGCTTCTCCCAGATAGGCCTTGATGACCCGTTCATCGTTGCGCACGGCCTCGGGCGTGCCCAAGGCAATCGGGCGGCCGTACTCCATGACCAGAATCCGTTCGGACACGCCCATCACCAGTCCCATGTCGTGTTCGATCAGGAGCACCGTCACGCCATGATCGCGCCGCAACTGGTCGATCAGTTGCTGCAGGTCGTTCTTTTCCTGCGGGTTGAGGCCGGCCGCCGGCTCGTCGAGCATCAACAGGCGCGGTTCGGTGATCATGCAGCGCGCGATTTCCAGTCGTCGCTGGTGGCCATAGGCGAGGTTGCCGGCCTCGCGGTTGGCGTACTCGCGCAGGCCCATGATGTCCAGCCATTTGAGCGCGTTGACGATCTTCAGCCGCTCGCTCTCGCGGTAGCCGTGCGTGTTGAACAGGCCCGACAGGGGCGGCGGCCTGTGGTGGCGGTGCTGCGCCACGAGCAGGTTCTCCAGCACCGTCATGCTCTTGAACAGGCGCACGTTCTGGAAGGTGCGCACCACGCCTTCATTGGCCACGTGGTGGCTGCTGTGGCCCGCAATGCTCTTGCCTGCCAGCGCGATGGCGCCGGTGGTGGGCTTGTAGAAGCCGCTGATGCAGTTGAACACCGTGGTCTTGCCCGCGCCATTGGGGCCGATGATGGCGAACACCTCCTGGGGCGCGACGTCGAAGGCGATGCCGTCCACCGCCAGCAGGCCGCCAAAGCGCATGCTCAGGTCCTTGACCGTCAAAATGGGGGTGCTCATCGTGGCACCTCCGCCTGATGGCGTTTCATGGGCAGCAGGCCCTGCGGGCGCCAGACCATCATGACGATCATCACCAGGCCGAAGATCAGCATGCGGTACTGCGAGAACTCGCGCGCGAGCTCGGGCAACACGGTGAGCACGATGGCCGCGACGATCACCCCGAGCTGCGAACCCATGCCGCCGAGCACGACGATGGCCAGGATCAGCGCCGATTCGATGAAGGTGAAGGACTCCGGATTGACGATGCCCTGGCGTGCCGCGAAGAATGCGCCGCCGAAGCCAGCGAACATGGCGCCCAGCGTGAAGGCCGAGAGCTTGATCTTCATGGGGTTGAGCCCGAGCGAGCGGCAGGCGATCTCGTCTTCGCGCAGCGCTTCCCAGGAGCGGCCGATCGGCATGCGGATCAGGCGGTTGCTGACGTACAGCGTGATGCAGGCCAGCATCAGGGCCATCAGGTACAGGAAGATCACGACGTGTATCGTGTTGAATTCAAGCCCGAAGAACTGATGGAAGGTCACGCCGCCTTCCGTCGCCGGGTTGCGCGTCATCGGCAGGCCGAACACCGTGGGCTTGGGCAGGCCGACGATGCCGTCCGGTCCGCCGGTGAAGCTCACCAGGTTCACGAGCAGAAGGCGGATGATTTCGCCAAAGCCGAGCGTCACGATGGCCAGATAGTCGCCGCGCAGGCGCAGCACGGGAAAACCGAGCACGAAGCCGAACAGCGCTGACATCGCGCCCGTGAAGGGCAGTGCCTCCCAGAAGCTCCAGCCTGCCCAGTGGTGCAGCAGCGCGAAGGTGTAGGCGCCCGTGGCGTAGAAGCCGACAAAACCCAGGTCCAGCAGGCCGGCGAAGCCGACCACGATGTTCAGCCCCAGACCCAGCATGACGTAGATCAGCGTGAGCGTGGCGATGTCGATGGAATTACGCCCGCCGAAGAACGGCCAGGCGACAGCGGCCACGAGCGCCGCCAGCATCAGCACGCGGTGCCGGCCGGGTTCGAAGCTGGGCAGGCTGGGCAGTTTGACCGTTGGAAGTCTGGGCAATAGCAGCGGCCGCAGCAATTGCACCACGAAGACGGCCAGGCACCCCCAGACCAAGGTGGACCAGTTCGGGACGATGGTGGTGCGCGCGCCCGCGCGCTCCAGATGCAGCGTGAAGGAGGGCAGCAGCACGATGGCCGCCAGCACGGTGGCGGTGATGGCGCCGCGCAGGGCGCCGCGGATGTCGATGGAAGTGGTGGTGGGGTGCGCCATCAGACTTTCTCCACTTCAGGTTTGCCCAAGAGCCCGGTGGGGCGGAACATGAGGATCAGGACGAGGAGAAGGAAGGCCACGATGTCCTTGTATTCCGATGAGATGTAGGCGGCGGCCAGCGTTTCGGCGATGCCGAGGATGACGCCCCCGAGCATGGCGCCGGGGATGCTGCCGATGCCGCCAAGCACCGCCGCCGTGAAGGCCTTGATGCCGGCGATGAAACCGATGAAGGGATTGAGCTTGCCCACGGCAAGGGCGATCAGCACGCCGCCCACCGCGGCAAGCACGGCGCCGAGCACGAAGGTGAAGGAGATCACGCGGTTGGTGTCTATGCCCAGCAGATTGGCCATGTGCATGTCCTGCGAGCAGGCGCGGCTGGCGCGGCCCATGCGCGAATTGCGGATGTACAGCGTGAGCAGCACCATCAGCACCACGGTGACGGCGATCACCAGCACGCGGGCATAGGGGATGAAGATTTCAAAGCCGCCGCCCTCGCCGCCAAAGCGCATCGCGCCCGGAATCAGCGCGGGCACGGCCATGTCGCGCGCGCCTTGGCCCAGCGCCATCCAGTTCTGCAGGAAGATGGACATGCCGATGGCGGAAATCAGGGGCACGAGGCGCGGGCTGTCGCGCAGCGGCTTGTAGGCGAGCTGCTCCACCGCGTAGCCGTAGACGGCCGTGACCAGGACGGCAACGATGATCATGAGCGCGATCACCAGCCAGACCGGCAGGCCGCCCTGCACCCCCACGGCCGAGAGCGTGACCAGGCCTACGTAGGCGCCGATCATGTAGATCTCGCCGTGGGCGAAGTTGATCATGCCGATGATGCCGTACACCATCGTGTAGCCAATTGCGATCAGCGCGTAGATCGCGCCGAGTGACAGGCCGTTGAACAGCTGCTGCAGCAGCTCGGGCAAGAAATTGGACATGTGAGGTCCTCGGACGGGGCACGTACAGGTGTGTCACGTGCTTGCGGGAATGCAAATACGGCAGCGCCGCCAGCGTGTACCGCAACGGACGAACCGTGTGCGGAACAGCGGGGCGGCGCTCAGCCCGGGATCAGGCTTACTTCACGAGAGACTTGGAACCGTCCTTGTGCCACTCGAAGACCTGGAATTCGAACGACTTCAGGTCGCCCTTGGCATCCCAGCTGGTCGAGCCCAGCGGGGTCTCGAACGTGGTCTTGTGCAGGTGATCGGCAACCTTCTTGGCATCGTCGCCGACGGCCTTGACGCTGTTCATGATCACTTCCGCCGCGGCGTAGGAGGTCATCTGGAAGGCGCCTGCGGGATCACGCTTCTTGTCCTTGAAGGCCTTCACGATGGCGGCGTTCTTGGGGTTGGTCGAGAAATCCGCGGGCAGCGTGAGCAGCATGCCTTCGACGGCCGGGCCGGCGATCGCATTGATCTCGGGATTGCCCACGCCTTCGGGACCCATGAACCTGGCCTTCAGACCTTGCTCGCCTGCCTGGCGCAGCAGCAGGCCCATTTCAGGGTGGTAGCCGCCGTAGTAGACGAAATCGACTCCCGCGCTCTTGAGCTTGGTGATGACGGCGGAGTAGTCGCTGTCGCCGGCGTTGATGCCCTCGAACAGCGCCACGTCCACACCAGCCTTCTTCAGGTCGTCGCGCACGTTGGAGGCAATGCCCTGGCCGTAGGACTGCTTGTCGTGCAGCACCGCCACTTTCTTGGGCTTGATCTTCTCGACGATGAACTTGGCGGCCGACGGACCTTGCTGATCGTCACGCCCGATGGTGCGGAAGATCGAATGGAAATTCTTGCCGTCGGTCAGGTTCGGCGAGGTGGCCGAGGGGGTGACGACGACCACGCCTTCGTTGTTGTAGATCGGGGCGGCGGCAATGGCGGCGCCCGAGCACACCGGACCGACGACGTAGTGAATCTTGTCGTTGATCACGCGATTGGCGGCCACCGGGCCTTGCTTGGGTTCGCAGCCGTCGTCCACGACGACGGTTTCGACCTTCTTGCCATTGATGCCACCGGCGGCGTTGACCATTTCAACGGCGGTGAGCACCCCTTCCTTGATCATGTCGCCGTACTGCGTGAGCGGGCCCGTGGCCGGAATGACCATGGCGATCTTGATCTGCGCGTGGGCGGGAAACATCAGCGAAGCGCTGGCCAGGCCGATGGCGCCAACCAGGGTATGCAAGCGGAATTTCATGGAGTCTCTTTTCAAATGGGTAGAAGTGAAAACCTCTGCGGTGCCGGTAAGCACCTGCGAGAGGGAAGAGATTAACCGTTTTGCGGCGTTTGACAACGGGGAAAACCTGAGGCGCCGGTACAGTTTTAGAGCGATTTTTCTGGTATGGAGGGTGTGGCCTCGGTGGATGCGGCACGGAACGCCGGGGCGTCGTGACCCGCGTGCCAGCGGCGCACGACGCGCTGAAAGACCAGGGCATTGGGGATTTGCAGCCATCGGCGCTCGCCAGTTGGCGCGCTTGTGTCTTCCAGCGTGATGTAGAGCAGGTTGATGTCGATCACCCTGCCTTGCGGGCCGGGCTTTTCGGTGTTGGCGTCCAGCAGCTCGATGTGATCACCGACGCGAAAGGGGCCGGCCGTGAAGATGAGGAACGCGCAGAAGATGTTGGAGAGCACGCTCCACGCCGCGAAGAACGCCACCGCGCCCACCGCGGCAAAGCCGGTGAACGCCGACCACAGCACGCTGGCGGAGACGCCCAGGCGTTCGAGCACCAGCAGGGTGGCGCCGCCCAGGACGAACAGGCGCACGACGCCATTGATCGGCTTGACCAGCTCGTGCGGAAACTGGTAGTGGTCGCTGGCGCGGAAGATCAGCCGGCGCAGCAGGTGGTGCAGTACCAGCGCCACCGCCACGATCAGCAGGATCTGCACGGCGGGCGTGATGACGTCGAGCCAGTCGTGCATCCACGGTGGCAATGCAGCTTTCAGGCGCGTCAGCACGGTGCTTGTCCCCGTTCCTTACTGCTCGCGGCGCAGTGCCGGAAACAGGATCACGTCGCGGATGCTGGCGCTGTCGGTGAGCAGCATCATCAGGCGGTCGATGCCGACGCCGCAGCCCCCGGTCGGCGGCAGGCCGTACTCGAGCGCGCGCACGAAATCGTGGTCGAAGTACATGGCCTCTTCATCGCCCGCATCCTTGGCCGCCACCTGCGCGGCAAAGCGCGCGGCCTGGTCCTCGGCGTCGTTGAGCTCGGAGAAACCGTTGGCCATCTCGCGGCCGGTGATGTAGAGCTCGAAGCGCTCGGTCACCTCGGGGCGTTCGTCGTTGGCACGCGCCAGCGGCGAAATCTCGGTGGGGTGTTCCATGATGAAGGTGGGCTGCCACAGCTTGTCTTCCACGGCCTCCTCGAAGTAGAGCACCTGCAGGCTGGCGAGCGAGCGTCTCGTGAGGTGGTCTTTTTCTTCCTTGAGACCGAGCTTTTTGAGCGCCTGGATGAGCCACGCGGCATCGTCCACGCGCTCGCCCGCGTCGGTGTGCGCGACGATGGCCTCGCGTATCGTCATGCGCGCGAAGGGCTCGGTGAGGTCGACGTCGCGGCCGCCGTAGCTCAGCCGCAGGGAACCCACGGTCTTCATGGCGGCATCGCGCAGCAACTGCTCGGTGTAGTCCATCAGGTCGCGGTAGTTCCAGTACGCGGCGTAGAACTCCATCATCGTGAACTCGGGGTTGTGGCGCACGCTGATGCCTTCGTTGCGAAAGCTGCGATTGATCTCGAACACGCGCTCGAAGCCGCCGACCACGAGGCGCTTCAAGTAGAGCTCGGGCGCGATGCGCAGGAACATGTCCTGGTCGAGCGCGTTGTGGTGCGTGACGAAGGGCTTGGCATTGGCGCCGCCGGGAATGGGGTGCAGCATGGGCGTTTCCACCTCCAGAAAACCGTGCTCCACCATGAAGGCGCGCAGGCCGGCCACGGCCTGGCTGCGCGCGACGAAGCGCCGGCGCGCTGCATCGTCTGTCATCAGATCGACATAGCGCTGGCGGTACTTGGTTTCCTGGTCCTGCATGCCGTGGAACTTGTCGGGCATGGGGCGCAGGCTCTTGGTGAGCAGGCGCAGGCGCGTGACCTTGATCGAGAGCTCGCCGGTCTTGGTCTTCATCAGCGTGCCCTCGGCACCGAGGATGTCGCCCAGGTCCAGGCGCTTGAATTCGGCGTAGGCGTCCTCGCCGATTGCATCGCGCGTCACGTACAGCTGGATGCGCCCCGCGGTCGCTCCAAGAGAGCCATCCTGCAGCGTGGCGAAGCTGGCCTTGCCCATCATGCGCTTGAGCATCATGCGCCCGGCGACGCTCACGGCGACGGCCTGTGCCTGCAGGCCCTCGGACTCGGTGGCGCCGTATTGCTCGTGCAGCGCAGCGGCACGGTGCAGCGGCTTGAAATCGTTGGGAAAGGCGACGCCCTGCCCCTGGGCCTGGCGTTCGCGCAGGTGCCTGAGCTTTTCGCGGCGCTCCGCGATGAGCTGGTTTTCGTCGGAAGCAGGCGTTGCCGCAGCGGTGGTGGGCTCGGAGGAAGACATGGCAGCATGGGCGCCACCGCATGACGGTGCGCCTGGTCAGGACAGGCGGGGGCCGCCTGCGATGGTAAAACCGTCGATTTTAGGGCGGCGCTGAATAAGTCCTCGCGATGTGGCGCGCCCTGCATGGGGGAGGGGTGCAAGGCGCAAAGCGCAGACACGGCAGCAGCCATGGAGAGCATTTGCAACGCTGCAGACCGCCCCAGGCAGGGACGTGACGCGCGCCAGGGGCATGTTCAGCGTTGCCTCAGGGGCACGCCCATGCCGGCCTTCATTTGACGACCGTCTTGCTGCCGTCCTGGTGCCATTCGAAAACCTGGAATTCAAATGACTTCAGGTCACCGCCCGCGTCCCAGCTCGTGGGACCCAGCGGGGTTTGGAAGGTGGTCTTGTGCATGTAGTCGGCAACGAGCTGGGGGTCGTCGCCCACCGCCTTGATGCTGTCCATGATCACCTGCGCCGCGGCGTAGGAAGTGAGGCCGAACGCGCTGGCGGCGTTGCGCTTCTTGGCCTCGAAGGCCTTGACGATGGCGGCGTTCTTCGGATTGGCCGCGAAGTCGGCCGGCAGGGTGACGAGCATGCCCTCGACGGCGGGGCCGGCGATGGCATTGATCTCGGAATTTCCGACGCCCTCCGGCCCCATCATCCTGGCGTTCAGGCCCGCTTCCTTCGCTTGGCGCAGCAGGACTCCCATTTCGTTGTGATAGCCGCCGAAGTACACGAAATCGATGCCGGCGTTCTTGATCCTGGCGATCACATCCGAGTAATCCTTGCCGCCGGGGGTGATGCCTTCATAGAGCGCGACCTCGGCCCCGGCCCGGCTAAGGAGCTTGCGCGCCGTGTTCGCGATGCCCCGCCCGTAGGATTGCTTGTCGTGCAGCAGCGCGATCTTGCGTGGCTTGATTTTCTCCATGATGAACTTGGCCGCCGCTTCGCCCTGTTCGTTGTCCTGGCCGATGGTGCGGAAGATGTAGTGGTAGTCCATGCCGCTGGTCAGGGACGGCGATGTGGCCGATGGCGTCACCACGACAACGCGCTGGCTGTCGTAGATGGGGGCGGCGGCGATGGCGGCGCCGGAGCAGACCGGACCGATGACGTAGCGCACCTTCGCGTCAAGCAGGCGGTTGGCCGCACCCGGGGCCTTGCCGGGGTTGCACGCATCATCGAACACCACCGTCTGCACCTGTTGGCCATTGATGCCGCCCGCGGCGTTGACCTGCTCCACCGCGGTGCCCACGCCTTCCTGGATCATGGTGCCGTACTGCGTGAGCGGGCCGCTTGCCGGGATCACCAGGCCGATCTTGATTTGTGCCTGCACCGCCGTCGCGAGAACGGTCGCGGTCACGGCCATTGCCATCGTGCGAACCTTCATCTGGAGTTTCATGTGGACCTTTGTGGGCGTATGAATGTCATGTGCGGCGATCATCGCCGCCAGCGAAGCTGGCAAGCGTACCGGGTTGCCGGGCTTTGGCAAGGGGGGGAAACCTGAGCGGATGGTGCTTTTCGTCCCGTCCGGGCGCCCTGTGCCATGTCGGACGGACAAGCCGTGGCCGGACGGGGTGATGCGCCGGGCGGTCGGGACACAGTCCGGTGCGCCGAGGTGGCGCATGGCATGCGTGGCATCATCGCAGGACCAGACCGCACGGATGCCCTCATGCTCTACCAGATTGCTTCTTTCCTGCTCGACGTGGCTGGCAGCGTCATCGCCGGCGCCTGCCTGCTGCGCCTGTACATGCAGCGCCAGCGCGTGCCTTTCGGCAATCCCGTCGGGCAGGCGGTGTTTGCGCTCAGCGACTGGCTGGTGCTGCCCTTGCGCAAGCTGGTGCCCGCGGTGAAAGGCTGGGATGGCGCCTGCATCGTGGGGGCCTTGCTGGCGCAACTGGTGGAATATCTGGTGCTGGTGCTGTTGGCGGGGAGCGGCCTGCAACTGCTGCCAGCCCTGGTGCTGTTCAGTACCTTGCGCGTGGCCATCCTGGGGCTGATCGGTCTCATCATCCTGCACGCGGTGCTGAGCTGGGTGCCCAACCATTCGCCGATCGCGGGCGTGGTGGCGCGCCTGGCCGAGCCCTTGCTCGCGCCCCTGCGCCGCGTCCTGCCCAACCTGGGCGGGCTGGATTTCTCGCCGCTGGTGGCCTTGGTGATCCTGCAGGTGCTGCTGATCGTGCTGGGCAACCTGCAAGTCGGGAGCTTGTTTTAGGAAGGACGGCCTGTAACGCCCGGTGGACGGGCGTTAACAGCTATCTTTCTTCAGGCAATCGCATCGGCAGGCAGGCGCTGCAGCATGGCCAGCAGCCGCGCTACGGTGTCGCGCAACTGGCGCCGATCCACGATCATGTCCACCGCACCCTTGGTCTGCAGGAACTCGGCACGCTGAAAGCCTTCGGGCAGGGTCACGCGCACCGTTGATTCGATCACGCGCGGACCGGCGAAGCCGATGAGCGCGCCGGGTTCGGCCATCACCACGTCACCGACGAAGGCAAAGCCGGCCGAGACGCCGCCCATGGTCGGGTCGGTCAGCACGCTGATGTAGGGCAGGCCCTTCTTGGCCAGGTGGGTGAGTGCGGCGTTGGTCTTGGCCATCTGCATGAGGCTCAGCAGTCCTTCCTGCATGCGCGCGCCACCGGTGGCGGTGAAGCAGATGAAGGGCACCTTCTGATCGATGGCGTTTTCCACGCCACGCGCGAAGCGTTCGCCGACGACCGAGCCCATGGAGCCGCCCATGAAGTCGAACTCGAAGGCAGCGGCCACGACGCTGATGCTCTTGACGGCCCCGCCCATCACGACGAGCGCATCGGTCTCGCCGGTGTTTTCCAGGGCTTCTTTCAGGCGCTCGGGGTATTTGCGGCTGTCCTTGAATTTGAGGGCGTCGACCGGAATCACTTCCTGTCCGATCTCGTAGCGGCCTTCGCCATCGAGAAAGGCGTTGAGCCGCGCCCTTGCTCCAATGCGGTGGTGGTGGCCGCAGTTGGGGCAGACGTTCTGGTTGTGCTCCAAGTCGGTCTTGTAGAGGACGGTATCGCAGCTCGGGCATTTGATCCACAGGCCTTCCGGGATCTGGCGCCGCTCGGCCGGGTCGGTCTGATGGATCTTGGACGGTAGAAGTTTTTCCAGCCAGGACATGTCGTTTGCCTTTCAGCTATCCAGTGCTTTGCGAATCTGACGCAAGAAATCGGTGGTGACGCCCACGACGCGCTCGTGCGGCTGGTCTTCGATGAGCGTGATGATGCGGCTGCCGATCACGACGGCGTCGGCCACGCGGGAGATGGCCCTCGCGGTGTCCGCATCACGGATGCCAAAGCCCACGCCCACGGGGATTTTCACGTGCTCGCGGATGCGCGGCAGCATGGCCTCGACCTCGTGCACGTTGAGCGCGCCCGAGCCGGTCACGCCCTTGAGCGAGACGTAGTACACGTAGCCGCTGGCGATGGCGGCCACCTGCCGCATGCGCTCGGACGTGGACGTGGGGGCAAGCAGGAAGATCAGGTCGATGCCGTGCGCACGCAATTGCCCGGCAAACTCCTCGCACTCTTCGGGCGGGTAATCGACAACGAGCACGCCATCGACCCCGGCCGCCGCCGCATCGCGCGCGAAGCTGCCCGCGCCGTGGCGCTGCTCGTAACGTTCCACGGGGTTGGCATAGCCCATGAGGACGACGGGTGTGTCGGCATTGCGCTGCCGGAAGGTGTGAACCATGTCCAGCACTTCGCTCATGCCCACGCCCAGCTGCAGGGCTTTTTCGCCGGCGCTCTGGATCACGGGGCCGTCGGCCATGGGGTCGGAAAACGGCACGCCCAGCTCGATCACGTCGGCCCCGGCTTCGACCATGCCGTGCATCAGCGAAGGGGTAATGTCGGCAAACGGAAAGCCCGCCGTCACATAGGGAATGAGGGCCTTGCGGCCCTTGGCGGCCAGGGCTGCAAAAGTGGCGGGAATGCGGCTCATGCCTTCGCCCCCTTCACGCTGACGCCGTGCTGGCTGGGCCGGTCGTGGTATTCGCCGCCCGAGAGATCGGCGACGGTGCCGATGTCCTTGTCGCCGCGGCCCGAGAGGTTCACGAGGATGGTTTGCTCGGGTGCCATGGTCCTGGCGAGTTTCATCGCGTAGGCCACCGCGTGGCTCGATTCGAGCGCCGGAATGATGCCCTCGGTGCGGCACAGGTGGTGAAAGGCCGCCAGCGCCTCGTCGTCGGTGATGCCCACGTACTCGGCGCGGTGAATCTGCTGCAGCCAGGCGTGCTCGGGGCCGACGCCGGGGTAGTCCAGGCCCGCGCTGATCGAGTGCGTCTCGGTGATCTGGCCGTTCTCGTCCTGCAGGATGTAGGTGCGGTTGCCATGCAGCACGCCGGGGCTGCCGCGCTCCAGGCTCGCCGAGTGCTTGCCCGAATCCAGCCCCAGCCCCGCGGCTTCGACGCCGATCAGCCTGACGTTCTCGTGCGGAATGTAGGGGTAAAAAATGCCCATGGCATTGCTGCCGCCGCCCACGCAGGCGACGACCACGTCGGGCTGGCGGTCCGCGCCCAGCAGCTCGGGCATCTGCGTGAGGCACTCCTGGCCGATCACGCTTTGAAAATCGCGCACCATGGTCGGGTAGGGGTGCGGTCCGGCGACGGTGCCGATGATGTAGAAGGTGTTGTCCACATTGGCCACCCAGTCGCGCATGGCTTCGTTGAGCGCGTCCTTGAGCGTGCGGCTGCCGGATTGCACCGGCACGACGCTGGCGCCCAGCAGCTGCATGCGGTAGACGTTGGGGCTCTGGCGCTTGATGTCCTCGGCGCCCATGTAGACCACGCATTCAAGACCGTAGCGCGCACAGATTGTGGCCGTGGCCACGCCGTGCTGCCCCGCACCGGTCTCGGCGATGATGCGCGGCTTGCCCATGCGCCGCGCGAGCATGGCCTGGCCGATCACGTTGTTGATCTTGTGCGCGCCGGTGTGGTTCAGGTCCTCGCGCTTGAGGTAGATCTGCGCGCCGCCGATTTCGCGGCTCATGCGCTCGGCGTGGTAGATGGGCGAGGGGCGCCCGACGTAGTGCGCAAGATCGCGCTGGAATTCGGCGATGAACTCAGGATCGTTCTGGTAGCGAGCATAGGCCGCGCGCAGTTCGTCGGTGGCATGCGTGAGCGTCTCGCTCACGAAGCTGCCGCCATAGGGGCCGAAGTGGCCACGGGAATCAGGTTGGTGATAGTCAAACATCGGGTTCAGGGGCGGAGGCTGCGTCGGCCGCACGCACGGCGGCGACGAAGCGGGCTATCTTGCCGGCGTCCTTGATGCCGTGAAGCAGGTTTCCATCGGGGGCATCAAGCTCTACGCCGGAGCTCACGTCAACGGCCAGCGTCTTGCAGCGCGGCCGGACCTCGCGTATGCCATCGCCCACGTTTGCAGGTGCAAGTCCACCAGACAAAACGAGGTGAGCGTCGACGTTTGGTGGCAGCAGTGACCAATGGAATGTCTTGCCGCCCCCGCCGTACCCTTCGACATGTGCGTCGAGCAGGATGGCGCGGGCGTGGGAGTAATCGTGAGCGTATTTTACGAGGTCGAACCGCGTGCCGGCGGCGCCCAGGGGAATACGCGCCGCGCGGATGAAGGGAATGCGGCCGCGATCGCTGGCGCGCCAGCAGTCCTCAGGCGTTTCATCTCCATGAAACTGGATTGTGGCGCCCGCCAAATATGCGCAGGCCGCTATCACATCGGAAGCATCCGCGTTGACGAACAGCAGCACGGGGGTGACGAACGCCGGCAGCCTCTTGCCGAGTTCGGCGGCGCGCGCGGGCGAGACGCAGCGCTTGCTCCCGGGGTAGAGCACGAAGCCGACCGCGTCGGCGCCGAAAGCAACTGCGGCGTCCACGTCTTCCTCGCGGGTCAGGCCGCAGATCTTGATGCGGGTGCGGGTGGGGCGATGGGGCTGCTGTGCATGAAGGGTGCCATTCATGGCAGCCAATCATACGCAGGGGTGCGCTCGGGCAGACCCCAGACGGTGTCGTAGCGTGGTCCGAGGAAATACAGCCCGTCGGCCATGAAGGTCGGCGCCGCGGCGCTGCGCGAGCGCGCGTCCAGCACCTCGCGCATCCAGCGGCTGGGCCGGGTTCCCTGGCCGACCGCCACGAGGCAGCCCATGATGTTGCGGATCATGTGGTGCAGGAAGGCGTTGCCCTCGAATTCAAAGCGCCAGTACGCGGTGGCGCAGCCCTGCATGCCGGTGGCGGCGGGTTGCGGGTGGCCGCGGGCGGAGAGGGTGATGCGCCGCAGGTGCTTGACGGGGCTTTTGGCCTGACACTCGGCAGCGCGAAACGAGCTGAAGTCGTGCTCGCCGATCAGGTGGTTCGCCGCCTCCTGCATCGCCGCCTGGTTCAGCGGCTGGAAGACCCAGCCCACGCGCCCGGCTTCCACGCTGGGGCGCACCGGTGACTGCAGCAACACGTAGGTATAGCGGCGCGCGGTGGCACAGGCGCGGGCATGGAAATCATCCGGAACGTGCCGCGCCCACTGCACGGCGATGTCCGCGGGCAGGAAGCTGTTGGGTCCGCGCACCCAGGCGAACTCGGGGCGGTCGATCGCGGTGTCGAAATGCACCACCTGCATCAGCGCATGCACGCCGGCGTCGGTGCGTCCGGCGCAAACGGTGGAAACGGGGACGGTGGCGAAGCGCGCGAGCGCCGCTTCGAGGTGGTCCTGTACCGTCTGGCCCGAAGGCTGGCTTTGCCATCCCCGGTAGGCCTGGCCGTCGTAGCTCACGCCGAGTGCGATACGCATGGTGGTGCTTGGCCTCTGAAGGTTGCGGCAGGCGCGTGGAAAAGAAAACCCGGGCGCGGCAGAAACCTCGCCCGGGGTGCGGCGCGGCCTGATCAGCTCAGCGTATCGAGCAGGCGCTGCGCCTCGGCCTTGAGATCGCCGCTGGCCTGCGCCATGACTTCCTCGATCAGCGAGCGTGCGCCTTCATTGTCGCCGATGGTCTTGAATTCTTCGGCCAGCGCCAGCTTGGTGGCCAGCGGATCGCTCGGAATGGATGGTTGTGGCTCATCGGCCCGCACCGGGGCGGCCGTGCTTGCCGCGGGCGCGGCGCCAGCGGGCTGGTTCAGATCCAGCGACAGATCGCCCAAGTCGAATTCCAGCGGGGCCGGCCGTGACGCCAGGCCGGCAGATTGCGCGGGCGACACGTCCTTTCCGGTCAGCGGCATGGGGCCGCTGTCGGCCAGGGCCAGGTCATCGATCGGAAAATCCAGCGTCTGTCCGAGAGGCTCACCCGTGTGCAGCGCGGGGACCGGCTCTTCGGGCAATGCCGAGGGCAGTATCAGTTCATGGAGTTCGCTCGTTGCGCTGGGCTCGTCCAGAGCATGCTGCGCCGCACCGACGGTCGCAGCCACGAAGGTGCCGCCCGCTGCGGACGTCGCGGATGGGTTGTGCGCAGGCGGCAGTGTGGAGGCGCCGTCGTCCAGATCCAGGTCGAGGTTGATTTCGGGCAGCAGCGAGTCGGGGGCGGCGGGTGCCGATGCCGCGAACGCGGGCCCGGCTGTCGGCTCCGCAGGGCGAGCCGCCGACGGAGCGGCAGGCTTGTAGAGCGGGTTGTCGCCGTCGAGCTCGGCGCCCGCCTGGCGCATGCGCTCCCACTCCGTGCCCTGGCCGCGGGTGAGGTCCTGGACCTTGCGGGCCATGGACTCGAATGCCACGCGATCCTGCCGTTTGGCGTAGATCTCCGCAAGCTTGGCCGCAATGGAGATCTGCTCCGGGTGTTGCAGCGCCGCTTCCTTGAGGATGGCCTCGGCCTCGGGGTCTTTCCCGTAGGCGAGGTAGACGTCCGCCTCGGCCACCGGATCCACGTCGCCGATCTGGTCGAGCTGGCTCGGTGAATACAGGGTGGAGGTGGAGCCCGTGGTGAGGTCGCTGCTCGTGGTGTCCACTTCCTGGCCGCCGCTTTCGGCGAAGAAGGAGTCGGGATGGTCGGCGTCGTCGGCGAACGTGGTCTCCGGCCCTTGCGCATTGCGTCGGCTCCGCTTCCAGCGGTAGCCACCCCAGCCGAGCATCAGGAGCACCAGCGCCAGCGCGCCACCGGCCAGCATTGGTTGTTCGGTCAGCGAGTCGAGCAGGCCGGGTTCGGACACCGGCGCCGGCGCCGCCACAGCCGGCGTGGCGAGCTTGGGAGGCTCCTTGGGTTTGACGGATTCCGCCGGCGGTGCGACAGGCACCGCAGGTGTCGTTGCGGCCGCGGGCTCTGGCGCGGCCGCGGCCGATGGGGCTGGCGAGCTGCCAGCAGCCCCGGAGGCGGGCGGTGTCTGCTCGCCCGCTTGCGGGGCGGGTGCCGAAGCGGGTTCGGTTCCCTGGCTCACATTCTTGAGGTCTTCAATGTTCTTGGAGAGCTCTTTCAGGCGTGCCGCGTCGTCTTCGGCCTGCTTGGCTTGTGCCGTCTTGGCATCCGCGGTCTGCCTGGCTGCACTGCCCTTGCTCAGCGTGAGCTTGTCGGCGCTCTTGGCGGTGGGTTTGTCTTCCGCCACCTCGGTCTGCACCTTGCCGCTGGCCGAACGCGAGGCGGCCTGCACCGCTGCCTCGGGCGCGGCGCCTGCCAGGCGGCGACGGTAGGCGTTGAAATCCTGGCTTTGCGTGGCGATGATCTGGCGTGCCTCCGCAGCGGGGGTAGCCTGCGCCTCCTCCTTGCCCGGCAGTTGCAGGACGGAGCCCGCGCGCAACCGGTTGACATTGCCTTCGATGAAGGCGTGCGGATTGGCTCGCACCATGGCCACCAGCATCTGATCGAGCGAGATGCCGCTCGGGCGGTGGGCGCTGGCGATGGCTCCGGCCGTATCGCCGGCCTGAACACTGACTTCCTTGCCGGATGGCTGCGCCGTGCCATGCGCTGCAACAGCAGGCGCGCGCACGGCCGGGGCGGCGGACACGCTCGGCGTGCGCACCGGCGCGGCCACGGCCGGGCTGCTGGACGTCTGCGGAGCGACGGGCGCGGGTGCCGGGGTGCCGCGCAGCGCGGGAGGATCGAAGAGCAGCGTGTAGCTGCGCACCAGGTGGCCGGCATTCCAGGCGGCGTCGATGACGATGTCGATGAACGGGTCGTTGACCGCGTTGTTGCTGTTCATCTGCAGCACCATGGCGCCACCTGCGCCGCGCTTGAGTTCCAGGTGGATGCCGTTGACCGCGGGCGAAAATTCCAGCCCTTGGGCGCGAAAGACGTCGGGGCTGGCGATGCTGACGTGCAGGGAGTCCGCTTCGGCCGCCGTGATGTTGGGCAGCGCAACCTGAGCGCGCAGAGGCTCGCCCAATGCCGATTGCACCGTCACGCGACCCAGCGTCAGGGCGTTGGCGCCGGTGATGTACAGCCCCGTGGACAGAGCGGCCGCAGTGGCCAGGAGAGAAAATTTCCAGCGATGCATGGGTGCGGCGATGTGCGTTGCGTCCTGAAGGGGTGTCTTGCGCTTTGAAAACAGGAGCGTAAAAGCTCCTGATGACAGGTCAAAGCACCTTAGCATCAATATGTTGCACTGACAAGGTGAGGATGCGGTTCAGCTTTTTTTCCGAGCTTTCGCCGCTGGCTTGTTGGCTGGGGGCAACAGCCGTGAGCCGGTCCGGCTCGGAGCGTCGACTGCGTTCTGGAGGAACGGCAAAGCCCATGATGGGTGGCCGCGGCTGATTTGCAGACGATGATTTCCAGACCCGACGGGCGATCGCGGCGTGCCCCTGCGGCCCGGGGCTTGAGTGGCCCCTTGGGCGACGCGGATCAGGCTCGCAGCAGGATGCGCAGCATGCGGCGCAGCGGCTCGGCCGCGCCCCAGAGCAGTTGGTCGCCCACCACGAAGGCGGAGACGTACTGCGGGCCGATGTTGAGCTTGCGCACGCGGCCGACGGCCACTTCCAGGGTGCCGGTGATGGCGGCGGGCGTGAGTTCCTGGACGGTCTGTGCACGCTCGTTGGGGACGAACTTGACCCAGGGGTTGCCGCCCTTGATGAGCGCCTCGACCTCGGCCAGCGGCACGTCGCGCTTGAGCTTGAGTGTGAGCGCGAGCGAGTGGCAGCGCATGGCGCCGATGCGCACGCACAGGCCGTCGACCGGGATGGGGGAGGGTGTGCCCAGGATCTTGTTGACCTCGGCCTGTCCCTTCCATTCTTCCTTGGACTGGCCGTTGTCCAGCTGCGCGTCGATCCACGGGATCAGGCCGCCGGCCAGGGGGGCGCCGAAGAATTCGCGCGGCACGTCCTGGCGGATGGTCTGCGCGACCTGGCGGTCGATCTCGAGGATGGCCGAGGCCGGGGTGGCGAGTTCTTTCGCCACCGCGCCATGGATCACGCCCATGCCCTTGAGCAGCTCGCGCATGTGATTCGCGCCGCCGCCCGAGGCCGCCTGGTAAGTCATGGAGCTGACCCATTCCACCAGACCGGCCTTGAAAAGACCGACGAGGCCCATCAGCAGGATGGAGTTGGTGCAGTTGCCGCCGATCCAGTTCCTGCCACCCGCGGCGAGCTTCGCCTTGATGAGGTCTTCGTTCACCGGGTCGAGGATGATGACCGCGTCGTCCTGCATGCGCAGCGCGCTGGCCGCGTCGATCCAGTGGCCTTGCCAGCCCGAAGCACGTACCTTGGGAAAGATGGCCTTGGTGTAGTCGCCGCCCTGGCAGGAGATGATGATGTCGCACTTCGTGAGCGAGGCGACGTCATTGGCGTCCTGCAGCGCGCGGTGCGTGCGCGCCATCTCCGGCGCCTGGCCGCCCGCGTTGGAGGTGGAAAAGAAGACCGGCTCGATCAGCTCGAAGTCGCCTTCGGCCTGCATGCGCTCCATCAGCACGGAGCCGACCATGCCGCGCCAACCGACGAGGCCTACCAGTTGCTTGCTCATTGCTCTGCCCTTTCAGATAAAAAGTCTGTGCACCATCCGGCGCTGCTTTTTTGCTCCGGCTCGTCAGGGCCGGGGGAGGGCGCACGACGATGCCGGAGCTGCTTCAGCCCGTAATGGTCGTGGTTTTGGTGATGGATGCGCGCGCCGCCGCGCCTGCTGCTGGAGCAGGCAGGTTCTGGGTCGGAAACAGGCAGTGATCGCGCATGACACCGGATTTTAAAGGATGCCGCATGACTTCATGCCTGCGACGTCTCCATGAACGCCGCATCAGTGCAATGCGTTGACCACTGCGTCGCCCATCTGCGTGGTGCCAACGCGGGTCGTGCCTGCGCTGTGGATGTCCGGCGTGCGCAGACCCTGGGCCAGCACCGTTTTGACCGCTGCCTCGATGCGGTCGGCGGCCTCGGGCTGGTTCAGCGAGAAGCGCAGCATCATCGCCGCGCTGAGGATGGTGGCCAGCGGGTTGGCCACGCCCTTGCCCGCGATGTCGGGGGCGCTGCCGTGGCTGGGCTCGTACAGGCCCTGCTTCTTCTCGTTCAGACTGGCCGAGGGCAGCATGCCGATGGAGCCGGTGAGCATCGAGGCTTCGTCGCTGAGGATGTCGCCGAACATGTTGCCGGTCACGATCACGTCGAATTTCTTCGGTTCCTTGACGAGCTGCATCGCGGCGTTGTCCACGTACATGTGGTCGAGCTGCACGTCGGGGTAGTTCCTGTGCACGTCGCTCACCACGTCCTTCCAGAACTGGAAGGTCTCCAGCACGTTGGCCTTGTCCACGCTGGTCACGCGCTTGCCACGCTGGCGCGCTGCGTCGAAGGCCACGCGCGCGATGCGCTCGATTTCGGGGCGCGTGTAGCGCATGGTGTCGAACGCTTCCTCGCTGCCGGCGAACGCGCCATCGGGCGCGCTGCGGCGCCCGCGCGGCTGGCCGAAGTAGATGTCGCCCGTCAATTCGCGCACGATGAGGATGTCGAGGCCCGCGACCAGTTCGGGCTTGAGGCTGGACGCGTGCGTGAGCTGCTCGTAGCAGATCGCGGGGCGGAAGTTGGCGAACAGGCCGAGCGCCTTGCGCAGGCCCAGGATGGCCTGCTCTGGGCGCAGCGCGCGCTCGAGCGTGTCGTACTTCCAGTCGCCCACCGCGCCGAAGAGGATGGCGTCGGCCGCCTGGGCGAGCCTGAGCGTGGATTCGGGCAGCGGGTGGCCCGCGGCCTCGTAGGCGGCGCCGCCTACCGGTGCCGTTTCCATCTCGAATGTCAGACCGAGCGCCTTCAAGACCTTGACGGCTTCGGCGACGATTTCGGGGCCTATGCCGTCGCCCGGCAGGATGGCAATATTCATGATGTTTCTTTATTTGATAGCTGCCAGCGCTTGCTGGGCAAGCGCCAGAGCCTGTTTTTACTTGGAATTTCAGGAGGACATCACATGCGCCAGCCAGGGCTTGGTGATGAGGCGCTCGGCCTCGTAGGCCTGGATCTTGTCCTTGTGGCGCAGCGTCAGGCCGATGTCGTCCAGGCCGCCGAGCAGGCAGTATTTGCGGAAGGGCTCAACCTCAAACGGGATTTCCTCCCCCTGGGGCTGCACGACCACCTGGCGCTGCAGATCGACGGTGAGTTCGTAGCCCGGAAACGCGGCCACTGCGTCGAACAGCCTGCCGACAACGGTCTCGGGCAGCACGATGGGCAGCAGGCCGTTCTTGTAGCAGTTGTTGAAGAAGATGTCGGCGTAGCTGGGCGCGATGAGGGCGCGAAAGCCGTACTGCTGCAGCGCCCAGGGCGCGTGCTCGCGGCTCGATCCGCAGCCGAAGTTCTGCCGCGCCAGCAGGATGCTCGCGCCTTTGTAGCGCGGCTGGTTGAGCACGAAGTCCGGGTTGGGCTTGCGTTTGGATTCGGGCATGCCCGGCCTGCCGGGCTGATCCAGATAGCGCCATTCGTCGAACAGGTTGGGGCCGAAGCCGGTGCGTTTGATCGACTTGAGAAACTGCTTGGGAATGATCGCGTCGGTGTCCACGTTCTCGCGATCCATGGGGGCGACAAGCCCCTTGTGCACGGTGAATTTCTGCATGGTGGGAGGTGTCCTGTTATTTGGCCGCGCGTTCGATCGCGCTGCCGGCCTTTTGCACGTCCTGGCCCATGCCCTTGACGGTGTTGCATCCGGCAAGGAACACGGCGAGCAGCAGGGAAACGAGTGCGGTCGCTTTGAGCATGGGGGTCCTTCAGGCGAATTGGCGGATATCGACGAAGTGGCCGTGGATTGCGGCAGCCGCGGCCATGGCCGGGCTCACGAGGTGGGTGCGTCCGCCCGCACCCTGGCGGCCTTCGAAGTTGCGGTTGGAGGTGGAAGCGCAGCGCTCACCCTTTTCCAGCCGGTCGGCGTTCATTGCCAGGCACATCGAGCAGCCCGGTTCGCGCCATTCGAAGCCAGCGCCCAGGAAGATCTTGTCCAGCCCCTCGCGTTCGGCCTGTTCCTTCACCAGGCCCGAGCCGGGTACGACCATCGCGAGCTTGATGTTCTTCGCGATTTTCTGGTTGAGCTTCTTCACCACGGCGGCGGCTGCGCGCAGGTCTTCGATGCGGCTGTTGGTGCACGAGCCGATGAAGATCTTGTCCACGAAGATGTCCGTGATCGCCTTGCCGGGTTCCAGGCCCATGTAGGTCAGCGCGCGCTCGATCGCGTGGCGGCGGCTCGCGTCCTTTTCCTTGTCGGGGTCGGGCACGCGGCCGTTGACGTCCGTCACCATCTCGGGGTTGGTGCCCCACGTGACCTGCGGCAGGATGTCGGCGCCCCGCAGCTCGACGATGGTGTCGAAGTGCGCGTCGGCGTCCGAGTGCAGCGTCTTCCAGTAGGCCACCGCCTGGTCCCACTCCACGCCGGTGGGCGCAAGCGGCCTGCCCTTGAAGTAGTCGATGGTTTTCTGGTCGACCGCGATCATGCCCGCGCGCGCGCCGGCTTCTATGGTCATGTTGCACACCGTCATGCGACCCTCCATCGAGAGGGCGCGGATCGCCTCGCCGCCGAATTCGATGGTATAGCCGGTGCCGCCGGCCGTGCCGATCTTGCCGATGATGGCGAGCACGATGTCCTTGGCGGTGATGCCCGGCGCCACCTGGCCGTTCACGCGAACCAGCATGTTCTTCGCCTTCTTGGCCAGCAGGCACTGCGTGGCCAGCACGTGCTCGACCTCGCTCGTGCCTATGCCGTGCGCCAGCGCCCCGAAGGCGCCGTGCGTGCTGGTGTGGCTGTCGCCGCAGACCACGGTCATGCCGGGCAGCGTCGCGCCGTTTTCCGGGCCGATCACGTGCACAATGCCCTGGCGGCGCGACAGGAAGGGAAAGAAGGCCGCGGCGCCGCTCTTGGCGATGTTCTCGTCCAGCGTCTCGATCTGCAGCTTGCTGATCGGGTCGGCGATGCCGTCGTAGCCCCGCTCCCAGCCGGTGGTGGGCGTGTTGTGGTCGGCCGTGGCGATGATGGAGGTGTTGCGCCAGACCTGACGCCCCGCCTCGCGAAGACCCTCGAAGGCCTGCGGACTCGTCACCTCGTGCACCAGGTGGCGATCGATGTAGAGCAGGGCAGTGCCGTCCTCTTCGGTATGGACGACGTGCTCGTCGAAGACTTTGTCGTACAGGGTGCGTCCCATCGTTTCCTCTTGCGTTGTTCGCCCGTCCGGGTGCATCTGGGCGAGTTTCAAATTCTAGTGATCCGCCGTCCGGGGCGCGATCTGGTCCGCGAGCAGCCGCGCGGCCGCGGGTAGGGCGTCGAAGTCACGCGCGACGAGGCGCAGCTCGCGCTCGGCCCAGGGCTCCTGCAGCGCCACGGCGGCAAGCTGCCCCATGCCCTGCATCAGCGTGAACGCGCGGTCGGGCAGCAGGCCGATGCCCAGGCCGTTGTCTATCATGCGGCACATCGCGTCCAGACTCGTAACCTGGATGCGCTGGCGCAGCGGGCGGGCTGCTTGCGCGGCCGCCGCGCGCATCGCCAGGCTGATCGAGCTGCCCGCGTGCAGGCCGACGATGTCCCAGGCCAGCACCTCGTCGAACGCCACCGCCTTGCGCGCCGCGAGCGGGTGCGAGCGAGGCACGACGACGACCAGCCGGTCGTTGCGGTAGGCGCGGCTTTGCAGGGCGGTGCCGCTGGCGCGCAGGCTGCAGATGCCCAGATCGGCCGCGCCCTCGGCCACCGCGTGCGCCACGGCGGGCGAGAGGTGCTCCTGCAGATCGATCTTGATCTGAGCATGCGCGCGGGCAAACGTGCCCAGGTCCTCGGGCAGGAACTGCACGATGGCCGAGAGGTTGGCGTGCATGCGCACATGGCCGCGCACGCCCTCGGCGTACTCCGCGAGTTCGCCCTGCATGCGCTCCAGGCCGAACAGCACGGCGCGTGCGTGGTGCAGCAGGCTCTCGCCCGCGGGCGTGGGGGTGACACCGCGGCGGCTGCGCCGCAGCAGCGGTGTGCCCACCACGGTTTCGAGATCGGACAGGCGCTTGCTCACCGCCGAGGCGGCGATGTATTCCTGCTGCGCCGCACGGCCAATGCCGCCGAGTTCGCACACGGCGACGAAGAGTTGCAGCGAGGTCAGGTCGATACGGCGCGCGAAACTGCGCTCGGGGCCTTCCATCGGTGGTATTTTCGTCGCGTTTTGCGATGAATGGTTATGAATTACCTGTTGGTTCGCGCGATTAACATCGTGAAATACGATGAATGGATGAAGGTGTGATCATCGTTTTCTAAAAAGCATAGCTGTGGTCGCTCGCTGGCAAAGGGCTTGAGGCCAATTTCGTCAAATATCCAGTGTCGCTCCGTGTTCCGGCATCTGCGCGTTCCAGCCCAGGCGGTGAGCGATGTCCTCGCGCAGGCGGTCGGACGCGGCGATCTCGCCGTGCACCACGAACACGCGCTCGGGCCGGTCCGGCATCCGGCCCAGCCAGTCGAGCAGTTGCGTGCGGTCGGCATGCGCCGATGCGCTGGCCAGTTGCACCACCTCGGCGCGAATCGCCACGTCCTGGCCGTGGATGCGCATGCTCTTCTCGCCTGCGGCGATGCGCGCGCCGCGCGTGCCGGGCGCCTGGTGGCCGGTCAAAATGATCATGGCGCGGTGGTCGCCCGCATAGTGCTGCAGGTGGTGCAGCACGCGCCCGCCGGTGGCCATGCCGCTGGCCGAGAGGATGACGCGCGGGCCGTGCATGCGCGCGAGCGCCTTGGATTCGTCAACGCTGTGCACCAGCGTGGTGCAGCGCGCCATGGCGCGCAGCGCAGCGGTGTCCAGCCGGTGCTCGTCACGGTGGCTGCCGTAGAGCTCGGTGGCCTGCACGGCCATCGGGCTGTCGAGAAACACCGGCAGCGCCTGAGGCAGCACGCCGCGCAGCTTGAGCTGGGCGATGGCGTGCAGCACCGTCTGCGCGCGCCCCACCGCGAACACCGGCACCACCGCCACGCCGCCGCGCGCGGCCAGACGCGCCAGCGGCTCGGCGAGGTCGTCCAGCACGTTGCTGTCGGGGTGCTCGCGGTCGCCGTAGGTGGATTCGATCAGCACTACGTCGGCTGCGGGCGGCGGCTCGGGTGCGCGCATCAGCAGGTCGTCGGGGCGCCCCAGGTCACCCGAAAACAGGATGCGCCGCCCACCGACCTCCAGCAGCACGCTGGCCGCTCCCAGGATATGGCCCGCGTGGCTGAACGTGGCGCGCCAGCCCGGCAGCGGCTCGAACGGCTGGTGCCAGCCCTGCTTGCGCAGCAGATGCAGGCTGTGCAGCGCGTCCTGGCGGGTGTACAGCGGCAGTGCGGGGTCGTGCTTGCTGAGCTTGTGGCGGTTGAGGTAATTGGCGTCTTCCTCCTGCAGATGGCCACTGTCGGGCAGCAGGATGGCGCACAGGTCACGCGTGCCGGAGGTAGAGAACACCGGGCCGCCAAAGCCGCTTCTGGCCAGCAGCGGCAGGTAGCCGCTGTGGTCCAGGTGCGCGTGCGTGAGCACCACGGCGTCGATGGCCGCGGGTGTGATGGGCAGCGGTTGCCAGTTGCGCTCGCGCAGCAGCTTGTAGCCCTGGAACAGCCCGCAATCGACGAGCAGCGCCTGCGCGCCGTGGCGCACCAGGAATTTCGAGCCGGTGACGGTGCCGGTGGCGCCGAGGAAGGTGATCTGGACGGACATGGAACTCCCCGTGACGGATGCATCAGCGTATCAGGCCGCGGGCTCCGGCCGGCCCTGACGATGGCGGACCATTTCCTCCAACTGTGCGAAAAAAGCGACACCATGGAAATTTCAGGGCGCTACCTTCGTCGCATTCCATTGACCCATGAGGAAAACACATGCCAAAAACCATGATCGAGCCGTTTCGCATCAAGAGTGTGGAGCCGATTCGCATGACCACGCGCGCCGAACGCGAGCGCCTGCTGGAAGCGGCCAGGCTCAACGTCTTTCAGCTGCGCGCCGAGGACGTGTTGATCGACTGGCTCACCGACTCGGGCACCGGCGCGATGTCAGCGCGCCAATGGGGCGCGATCATGGAGGGCGACGAGAGCTATGCCGGTGCGCGCAGCTTCTTTCGGCTGGAGAAGGTGATTCAGGACATCACCGGCATGGACTATTTCGTGCCCACGCACCAGGGGCGAGCGGCCGAGAAGGTGCTGTTCACCGCCGTCTGCAAGAAGGGCGATCTGGTGCCGAGCAATTGCCACTTCGACACCACGCGCGCCAATCTGGAGTATGTGGGTGTGGAGGCCGTGGACTGCGTCATCGCCGAGGGGCTGGAGCCCGCCACGCTGCATCCCTTCAAGGGCAACATCGACCTCGAACGCGTGGAGGCGCTGCTCAAGAAGGAGGGCGCGCGCATTCCGTTCGGCATGATCACCGTGACCAACAACACCGGCGGCGGCCAGCCCGTGGCCATGGCCAACATCCGTGCCTACGCGGCGCTGCTCAAGAAATACGGCAAGCCGCTGGTGATGGATGTGTGCCGCTTCGCCGAGAACGCGATGTTCATCAAGATGCGCGAGGGCGGGTATGAAAACACCAGCGTGCGCGCCATCGCCCAGGAGATGTTCTCCTACGCCGACGCCGCGACGATGAGCGCCAAGAAGGACGGCATGGTCAACATCGGCGGCTTCATCGTGCTGCGCTCGGACGAATGGCTCGACGAGGTGAGGAACGACCTCATCATGATGGAAGGCTTTCCCACTTACGGCGGCATGGCCGGGCGCGACCTGGAGGCGCTGGCCGTGGGGCTGGAGGAGGGCTTGGACGAAGACTACCTGCGCTACCGCCTGCGCACGGCCGAATACCTGGGTGAAAAGCTCGACGCGGCGGGCGTGGGCTTTGTCAAACCCACGGGCGGGCACGCCGTCTACATCGACGCGAAAACCGTGCTGCCCGACATGCCGGTCGCGCACTACCCCGCGTGGGCGCTGTGCAATGCGCTGTATCTGGAAGGCGGCATCCGCGGCGTGGAGGTCGGCTCGATGATGTTCGGCCGGCATCTGGACGACGGTACCGAGACCTATCACAGCATGGAGCTGGTGCGCCTGGCGTTCCCGCGGCGCATGTACACGCAGAGCCATTTCGACTACGCGGCCGAAGTGATTGCGGACGTGAAGCAGAAGGCGGCGAGCATCCGCGGCGTGAAGATCACCAAGCAGCCGAAATTCCTGCGCCACTTCACCGTGCAATGCACCTGGGCCTGATGGCATAGAACTGCGTTGCCTGCGCCCTGGGTGTCAGGTAACGCAGAATAATTGCGTTAAAAAACAAAAACAGAAAACATTGTTTTGGTTCATGTCCATAAAGTAGCACTCACGTTGCGTCAAAAAGGCTATTTGAGCTTTCAGACGTTTCACCGATAGCCTACCGACTGGAGATGCCCATCATGCAAGCACACTACCCTGCCGAGCCCTACAAGATCAAGGTCGTCGAGCCCATCGCGATGACCACGCGCGAAGAGCGTGCGCAGTACCTGAAGGATGCGGGTTACAACACCTTCCTGATCAACTCCGCGCAGTGCTACATCGACCTGCTGACCGACAGCGGCACCACCGCGATGAGCGACAACCAGTGGGCCGGCATGATGCTGGGCGACGAGGCCTACGCCGGCAGCAAGAACTTCATCCACCTGCAGGCCGTGGTGCGCGAGTACTACGGCTTCAAGCACATCATCCCCACGCACCAGGGGCGCGGCGCCGAGAACCTGCTCTCGCGCCTGTGCATCAAGCCCGGCGACATCGTGCCCGGCAACATGTACTTCACCACCACGCGCGCGCACCAGGAGCTCAATGGCGCCAAGTTCGTCGACGTGATCGTCGACGAGGCGCATGACTCGCAGGCCGATGTGCCCTTCAAGGGCAACGTGGACCTCAAGAAACTGCGCAAGCTGATCGACGAAGTCGGCGCCGAGCGCATCCCCTACATCTGCGTCGCCGTCACGGTGAACCTTGCGGGCGGCCAGCCGGTGAGCATGGCCAACCTGCGCGCGGTCAAGGAGTTGTGCGCGCCGCTGGGCATCCAGGTGATGCTGGACGCCACGCGCTGCGTGGAAAACGCCTACTTCATCAAGGAGCGCGAAGCCAGCCACAAGGACAAGACCATCCGCGAAATCCTCAAGGAGATGATGAGCTACTCCGACGGCTGCACCATGAGCGGCAAGAAGGACTGCCTCGTCAACATCGGCGGCTTCCTGTGCATGAACGACGACGATCTCTACCAGCGCGCGAGCGAACTGGTGGTGCTGTTCGAGGGCATGCCCAGCTACGGGGGGCTGGCGGGGCGCGACATGGAAGCGATGGCGCGCGGCATCGAGGAGTCGGTGGATTTTCACTACATCGAGCATCGCATCGCGCAGTGCCGCTACCTGGCTGATCAGCTCACCGCAGCAGGGGTGCCCATCGTGCGTCCGGTGGGCGGGCACGCGGTGTTCCTCGATGCGCGTGCCTTTCTCGACCACGTTCCGCAGGACGAATTTCCGGCGCAGACGCTGGCCGCGCACCTCTACCTGGAAAGCGGCGTGCGCAGCATGGAGCGCGGCATCGTCTCGGCCGGGCGCAACAAGGAGACGGGCGAGCACCACAGGCCCAAGCTCGAACTGGTGCGCCTGACCATTCCGCGCCGCGTCTACACCTACGCGCACCTCGATGTCGTGGCCCAGGCCTGCAAGGACCTGTACGCGCGCCGCCGCGAAATCCACGGCATGAAGATGGTCTATGAACCGGCCTTCCTGCGCTTTTTCACTGCCCGCTTCGAGCCGCTGCCCGCGCCGACCGGTGCGGCGCACAAGGTGCAAGAGACCGAAGCCGTACCGGCCTGACGAGGGCGCAGGGCGGCGCGCGGGCCGCCTGCCGGGCGCGCAGCCATGATCGCGCCGTGGCGCATGCGCGCCGCGCTATGCTTGCCCCTTTGGCGTGCCGCCGCATTGCGGCGGCTTTTGATTCTTCGGGGGTGTGCCATGTCTCTGTCCATGCAACGCGGCGGTCCTCGCCTGGCGCTGGTCGTCGGCGTCCTGTCCGCGTGGGTGCTGACGGCTTGCGCCGGCGGCTATGCCGGTGATCGAGGTGGATACGGCGATCGCGGTGGATACGGATACGGTGATCGCGGATACGGCGACCGGGGGCATGCGCAGGAGCGGCGGGAAATGGCCCGCCAGGCGTACGAGCGCGACCTGGAGCGGCGCGTGGCAGCGGCGCTGGATGCCGACCCACGCACCAGAATCCATGGCCTTCAGGTGACGGCCCAGGGCGATGGCGTTGTTCAAATCAGCGGCACGCCGGCCAACGGCGTCCTGGGGCGCGATCTGGCGCTCAGGGCCGCGTCGCGCGTGCCCGGCGTGCGTTCCGTGGCCAACAACATGACCGTGAACTGAAGGGCGCGGCCTATGTCGCCGAGCGAGGTGGGCCACGGAGGGATCGAGCCGAAGAGCATGGGCGAGTACGACCAGATCATCAGTGCGCTCAATCGCCAGGGCTGGAGCGTCACCGACACCACGGTGCCGCCCTCGTGGTGCGGCGAGCTGCGGGCGCACGCCGAGCAGCTTTGGCAAGCCGGCGCATTCGAGCCGGGAGAGTTCGGCCTCGATCTCGCCAACGGGCAGCGGCCCGAGGTGCGTGGCGATTCCATTTGCTGGGTTCAACCCGGTTCAAGCGTGGCGAAGTTGCCGTTTTTCGAGTGGATGGCGGCGTTGCGTGGCGTGCTCAACGAGCGTTTCAACCTGGGTGTGCGCAATCAGGAATTCCACTTTGCGCGCTACCCTGAAGGCCGGGGCTACCGCAAGCATCTGGACCAGCACCGTGGGCGCAATTTGCGCAAGATTTCCGTCGTTCTCTACCTGAATCCGGACTGGAATACGGCCCTTGGCGGCGAGCTGTGCTTTTACCAGCCCACCGATCCGGAGACCGAGATCGCCCGGTTTGCACCGATGAATGCACGCCTGGCCGTGTTCGTGAGCGGCCTCATGCCTCATGCCGTCCTGCCCTGTCGCGACACGCGCTGGAGCGTGACCGGGTGGCTGCGCACGGATGAACCGGCCTGACGCAACGTTCCATGTTTGGGTGCGGCGTCCGTTTCGTCTTCGTCTCTCATCGACTGATCGTGCGGTGGGCGCTGGCATGCCTGTGGTTCATGGCTTGGGCCGCGGCTGCGCAGGCGCTGGATGCGCGCCAGATCCCGGCGACAGGCCTGGATATCAGCCCCGCGGTCACGGCGCTGGAAGATCCGGGCGGGGCTCTGGCGCCGCGGCAGATGCCGACGCCTGGCGTCGCCGAGCGCTTTACCGCCGGCCTCGGCAAGGCGGGCGCCTTCAATTTCGGCATCACGCCCTCGGCCTGGTGGTTTCGCTTCACGCTGGACAACTCGGGCGATGACGCACTGACGCGGGTGCTGGAAGTGGGGTATGCGCGGCTGTCGCATGTCGCGCTCTATCAACTGGCCGATGACGGCACGGTGCGTTCCGTGGTGACCGGCGTGACGGCGCCGTTTGCGTCGCGCCCCATCGCCTGGCGCCAGTTCGCCTTTCCCCTGCACTTGGCGGCGCGTTCGCAGCAGACCTTCTATCTGCGCGTGCAGTCGCTCACGGCCTTCATCGTTCCCTTGCGTCTGTGGGAGCCCGCGGCCTTCGAGCGCCACATGGCGGCCGATGCCGCGGCGCAGGCCTGGTACTTCGGCATGGCGGCGGCCATGGTGCTTTTCAACCTGCTGATTTTCATCTGGCTGCGCGAGCGCATCTTCCTCTTCTACGTGTTCTTCGTGTCGTCGATGGCATTTGCGCTGGCCGGGCAGAACGGGCTGGTGAAGCAGTTCATGCCGTTCGAGCCGCCGTGGTGGTCGGATCTCGCCTCCACGTTCGGCTACTCCTTTGCCATTGCCACGGGGCTGCAGTTCATGCGCAGCCTGCTCGATACTCGGCAGACGCTGGCGCGGTGGGACGCGGCGCTGCGGGCGATGGTGTGGTTCTTCCTGCTGAGCCCGGCCGTGTTTCCGTTCACCGGCCAGACCCTGATCAAGCCGGCGGCCGTGATCTACCTGCTGGCCATCCTGGTGGCCGCGGCCGTGATCGCGCAGGGCGTCGTCAGGCGCCAGCGCAGCGCCTACTTCTACGGTGTGGCGGCGCTGGCACTTGCGACGGGGGCCCTGGTCAACGTTCTGCGCGCCATGGGGCTCGTGGCCACCAACGTCGTGACGGCCAATGCGATGCAGATCGGCTCGGCGCTGGAGATGGTGCTGCTGGCATTGGCGCTGGCCGATCGCTATGGTCAGATGCGGCGCGAAAAGATCGCGATGCAGCGCGAGCTGCTTCAAACCCAGACGCGGCTCATCGAGCACCTCCAGCGTTCCGAGCAGCAGCTGGAGCAGAAGGTGCAGGAGCGCACCAAGGAGCTGTCGCGCGTCAACCGCCAGCTTTCCACCTTGAGCATGACCGATGGCCTGACAGGGATCGCCAACCGGCGCCATTTCGACGAGGCGCTGCAGGCCGAGTGGCAGCGCGCGCGCCGTTCGGGCGAGCCGATCAGCCTGGCGCTGCTCGACGTGGACTGGTTCAAATCCTACAACGACCACCTGGGCCATCAGGCGGGTGACGAATGTCTGCGCCGCATCGCCCGGATCATGGCGCGCAGCGTGCAGCGCCATACCGATATGGTGGCGCGCTACGGTGGCGAGGAGTTCGTCGTGCTGGCCCCTGGTGTGACGAGCGCGGGCGTGATGCAGGTGTGCGAGCGCATACGCGAGGAGCTGCAGCGGCTGGCGCTGCCGCATCCGGGGTCGACATTTGGCACGGTGAGCCTGAGCATGGGCATTGCGTGTGCCTCGCCCGTCGAGGGCGGTTCGGTGCAGGATCTGCTGCGCCGCGCCGACGATGCGCTCTACCGGGCCAAGGAGCAGGGGCGCGATCGCATCTGCGTGGCGTGAGCGTGGCGGCGGCCTGACAGCTATGCCGTGAACTGCAGCGCGGCGAGCCGCGCGTAGGCGCCGTCGGCGGCGATCAGTTCGGCATGGCTGCCCTGCTCGATGATGCGGCCGTGGTCGAGCACGACGATGCGGTCCGCATGCTGCACGGTGGCGAGGCGATGCGCGATCACCAGCGTGATGCGCTGTGCCGTGCGCTGGTGCAGCGCCGCATCCAGCGCCTGCTGCACCACGCGTTCGCTGTGCGCGTCGAGCGCGCTGGTGGCTTCATCGAGCAGCAGGATGGGCGCATCCTTGAGCAGCGCCCGCGCGATGGCGATGCGCTGGCGCTGCCCGCCCGACAGGCGCACGCCGCGCTCGCCCAGGAAGGTGTCGTAGCCCTGGGGCAGGGCGGTGATGAATTCGTCGGCGAACGCAGCCCTGGCGGCGGCGACGACCTCCTCGCGCGTGGCGGCGGGGCGGGCGTAGCGGATGTTCTCCAGCGCACTGCTGGAGAAGATCACCGCCTCCTGGGGCACGGTGGCAATGCGCCGGCGCAGCGCCTGCGGGTCGAGCTGCCGGATGTCCTCGCCGCCGACCAGGATGCGGCCACCCTGCACGTCGTAGAAGCGCTGCAGCAGCTGAAAGACCGTGGATTTGCCCGCGCCGCTGGCGCCCACGAGGGCCACCGTCTCGCCCGGGGTCAGGCGCAGCGTGAAATGCTCGATGGCAGCGTGTTCCGGGCGTGAGGGGTAGCAAAAGCGCGCGGACTCGAACACCACCGCCAGGGGCTGGCCTTGCGCCAGGGCGCGCAGCCGCGTGGCGGGCGGCGCCGCGATGTCCGGCTCGACGGCCAGCAGTTCCATCAGGCGCTCTGTCGCCCCTGCGGCGCGCAGCAGGTCGCCATACACCTCGCCAAGGACGGCCACCGCGCTCGCAAGGAACAGCGCATAGACGAGGGTCTGGCCCAGGCTGCCCGCGCTCATCTGACCCGCGGCGACGGCCTGGCTGCCGCGGTACAGGCCCCACAGCAGCAGGGCCGCGTTGCCGATGATGATGAAGGCCACGAGCGCGGCGCGCACGCCGCTGCGCCGGATCGCGGTCTCGAACGCCGCTTCATTCGAATCGGCGAAGCGCGCCGCTTCGCGAGGCTCGGCGGTGAAGCCCTGCACCACGGGGATGGCGCCCAGCACCTCGGCGGCAATCGCGCTCGCGTCGGCAATGCGGTCCTGGCTGGCGCGCGAGAGGCGCCGCACGCTGCGCCCGATCCACATCGCGGGCAGCACCACGACGAGCACGGCGGCAAGCGCCACCGACATCACGTAGGGGTTGGTCCAGACCAGCATGACGAGCGCCCCCAGGCCCAGCACCGCGTTGCGCAGGCCCATCGAAAACGACGAGCCGATGACGGTCTGCACCAGCGTCGCGTCCGCCGTCAGGCGCGAGAGCACCTCGCCTGTCTGCGTGGTTTCAAAGAAGGCCGGGCTTTGCCGGAGCACGTGGGCGTAGACGGCGGTTCTGAGGTCGGTCGTCACGCGTTCGCCCAGCCAGCTCATCATGTAATAGCGTGCGGCGGAAAACACGCCGACCGCGACCGCCACGATGAACAGCACGAGGAAGTGCGCGCGCAGCATCGTGCCCTGGCCCGCGTAGGGCAGGCCGCGGTCGATCACGAACTTCAGCGCCAGCGGAAACGCCAGCGTCGCGGCGGCCGCCAGCAGCAGAAAGCCGAGGGCCGCCACGATGGGCCAGCGGTAGGGGCGCAGGAAGGGCAACAGCGCGCCCAGGGCGCGCGGGACGGGGCGGCGTGCCGCGGATAGGGTTGAAGGCATGGCGCACAGTGTAAAAAGGCGGGAGGCGTGATTGCCTGGAGTGAGATCTTGATGGAAGACATTTCCGCGGTGTGTTTGCGGGCGAGCGCCCTTGCGCTGGACACTCGTCTAGCAAACTGGCATGCGACGTTCGGCAGCGGCCTGTCTCTTCTCGTGGATGAGGAGGACGCGATCAAGGGGCCGCTGCTGCGCGTGCTGGCCGGCGAAATGCCGCCGCAGGCGGGTGCGGTGACCTGGTCCGGCACGGACATGCGCGTGCGCCGCGAGCAGGCGCCAGAGGCCGTTTTCTGGCGCGATCCGCGCGCGCCCTGGCCCGATGTGTCACCGGCACAATGGGCGCGGGAACTGGCCCGGTGCCATCCCGCCTGGAGCGAGCCGGATTGGCTGCGGCATGTGGGGGAATGGGCGCTGCAGGAGCATCTGCACAAGGAGATGTTTCGCCTCTCGACGGGCAGCAGGCGCAAGGTGCTGCTGGCGGCCGCGTTCGCCAGTGGTGCGCCGCTCACCCTGATCGACGAGCCGGAGGCGGCGCTCGACCATTCATCCATCCGTTATTTGCACGAGGTGCTGGGCGCGGAAGCCCAGCGCTGCCGGCAAAACGGGCGTATCTGGGTCGTCGCCCACTATGCCTCGATGCCGGAGGTACCCTGGAATCAGGCGATCCGGCTGCCCTGAAAGCGCCCCGGCGCCGCACGGGGCGCCGGGTAGGCGTGGATCAGATCACGCCTTGCGACAGCATGGCGTCGGCCACCTTCACGAAGCCCGCCACGTTGGCGCCCGTGATGTAGCTCATCTTGCCGTCGGGGCGGCGTCCGTGCTGCAGGCAGGCGCCGTGGATGTTCTGCATGATGCAGAGCAGGCGCGCGTCCACTTCGTCGCGTGACCAGACCAGGCGCTGCGCGTTCTGGCTCATTTCCAGGCCCGAGGTGGCCACGCCGCCGGCGTTGCTGGCCTTGCCCGGCGCGTAGAGCACGCCGGCCGCCTCGAAGGCCTTGGCGGCTTCGATGGTCGAGGGCATGTTCGCGCCTTCGGCCACGCACTGCACGCCGTTCTTGATGAGCGTGTGCGCGTCGCTCTCGTCAAGCTCGTTCTGCACCGCGCTGGGCAGCGCCACGTCGACAGGCACGTGCCACGGGCGCACACCCGCCTGGAACTTCGCGCCCACGCGGGCCGCATAGTCGCTCACGCGGCCATATTGCTCGTTCTTGATCTGCATCAGGATGGCGAGCTTCTCGGCTGTGAAGCCTTCCTCGTCGATCACGGTGCCGCTGGAGTCGGAGCAGGTGACGACCTTGGCGCCCTGCTGCATGGCCTTTTCGATCGCGTATTGCGCCACGTTGCCCGAGCCCGACACCGACACGCGCATGCCGTCCAGGCTCTTGCCGCGGGTCTTGAGCATTTCCTCGGTGAAGTACACGAGGCCGTAGCCGGTGGCCTCGGGGCGCAGCAGCGAGCCGCCGAAACTCATGCCCTTGCCCGTGAGCACGCAGTCGGCGCGGTTGGTGAGCTTCTTGATCATGCCGGCGATGAAGCCGACCTCGCGCCCACCCACGCCGATGTCGCCCGCCGGCACGTCGGTGTCGGCGCCGACATGGCGGAACAGCTCGCTCGCGAACGCCTGGCAGAAACGCATGATTTCCGCGTTGCTGCGGCCCTTGGGGTCGAAGTCGGAACCACCCTTGGCGCCGCCCATGGGCAGCGTGGTGAGCGCGTTCTTGAAGGTCTGCTCGAACGCGAGGAATTTGAGGATGGAGAGCGTGACCGAGGGGTGCAGGCGCAGGCCGCCCTTGTACGAGCCGATGGCCATGCTGTGCTGGATGCGGTAGCCGCGGTTGACGTGAACGCCGCCCTGGTCGTCGGTCCAGGTTACGCGGAAGGTAACCACGCGCTCGGGCTCGACGAGGCGATCGAGCAGGGCCTGCTCGGTGTAGCGCGGGTTGGCCTCCAGAAAGGGCCACAGGGTTTCCACGACCTCAGTCACCGCCTGCAGGAATTCGGGCTGGTGGGGGTTGCGCTGGGCAACGCGTTCGAGGAATTGACTGGCGGAGAGATGAGCGCTCATGAAATACACCTTCAAAGAAAAATGTGGCGTTGCAGCATTATGCCAAATAAACATATCGTCATGCATGCCCACATTCGGTGCAGTGTCAAAACACAACGGTGCACGCGCCCGCACCGCGCTGGTGCGAGGAAAGACAACGTGAGGAGAAGGGCTGAGAAAAGGGGGTCAGCGGCCGCGCAGAAACAGTGCGTCCAGCTCTTTCATCGAGAGCTGGCGCCAGGTCGGGCGGCCGTGATTGCACTGGTCGGAGCGCTCGGTGCTTTCCATCTGGCGCAGCAGGGCATTCATTTCGGGCAGCGTGAGCAGCCGGTGGGCGCGCACGGCGCCGTGACAAGCCATCGTACCCAGGATCTCGTTGCGTGCGCGTTGCACCACGGTGCTGGCGTCGTGCTGCGCAAGCTCGGCGAGCACGTTGCGCGCCAGCTCTACCGCATCGCCCTGCGCCAGCGTGGTGGGTACGGCGCGCACCGCCAGCGTGCGCTCGGAAAATGGCGTGATCTCCAGCCCCAGCATGGCCAGCGTATCGGCCTGGGTCTCGGCCGTGGCCACTTCCACGGGCGTGGCGGCAAAGGTGGCCGGGATCAAAAGCGGCTGGCTGGCGATGCGTTCTTCGGCGTCGATCTGCGTTTTCAGGCGCTCGTAGACGATGCGCTCATGCGCCGCGTGCATGTCCACGATCACGAGGCCGTGGGTGTTCTCGGCCAGGATGTAGACCCCATGGATTTGCGCCACGGCATGGCCCAGGGGCCAAGCGGACTCGGACGCGGGTTCGGGCGCCAGCGCCGCCACGGGCGTGGGCCAAGAGCGAACCGGGGGGGCGGGGGTGTCGTCGTGGTTCACCCACGGGCTGGCGGCGGTGGGTGCGGGCATCCCCCACAAGGCCTGAAGGTCCGAGACCTTGTGGACTGGACGTTCTTCCAAATAGAGAGCTGCTTGCGCAGGATATGCAAGGGTTTGAGGCTGATTTGACGGATGTTTTTCCGGAAGCGCAGGGGCCGGCGAATCCGCCAGCGCCTGCGCGCGCGGCGCAGCAATCACGTCCTGCAGCGCATGCAGCGCGGCTTGATGCACCTCGCGGCTGTCGCGAAAGCGCACCTCGATCTTGGTCGGGTGCACGTTCACGTCCACGCGCTCGGGCGCAATCTCCAGGTAGAGCACGTACACCGGCTGGCGCTGGCCGTGCAGCACGTCCTCGTAGGCGGCGCGCGCGGCATGCTGCAGCACCTTGTCGCGCACGTAGCGACCGTTCACGTAGGCGTACTGCTGGTCGGCGCGCGAGCGCGAAGCCGTGGGCAGCCCCGCGCGGCCGGTGATGACGAGCGGCCCCGCGCGATGGCGCACGGGCAGGGAAAGCGTGACGAACTCCTCGCCCAGCACATCGGCCATGCGTCGCGCGAGCGCGTCGGTGGAAGGCTCCTCGCCCGGCGCGAACGTGGCGCGCCATTGCTGAACCAGTTTGCCCTCGTGCCAGATGGCAAAGCTCACATCGGGCCGCGCCAGCGCGTGACGGCGCACCGCCTCAAGACAATGCGCGAGCTCGGTGGCGTCGCTCTTGAGGAACTTGCGCCGCGCGGGCGTGGAGAAGAACAGTTCCTTGACCTCGACGGTGCTGCCCGTGCCGCGTGCCGCCGGGCGCAGTTCGCCGCTGCGGGCATCGAGCAGGAAGGCGCTGGCCTGATCGGCGGTGCGCGACAGCAGCGAGAGTTCCGAGACTGAGGCGATGGCGGCGAGCGCCTCGCCGCGAAAACCCATGGTCGCGACCGACTCCAGATCGCCCAGGCTGGCGATCTTGCTCGTGGTGTGGCGCCTGATCGCCAGCGGCAATTCGCTCCGCGCGATGCCGTGGCCGTCGTCCTCCACGGCGATCAGGCGCACGCCACCAGCGAGCAGGCGCACCGTGATCTGCGTGGCGCTCGCATCGAGTGCGTTGTCCACGAGTTCGCGCACGACCGAGGCCGGGCGCTCCACCACTTCGCCGGCCGCGATCTGGCTGATCAGCTCATCGGGCAGTTCGTGGATGGGGCGGCGGGCAGGGGTGGGCATCGGGTCGTTCACCACAGCCATTTTAGGAGCCACCGATAATCCGGCGCGTTGCCCATTCGTGCGAGTGCTTCGTGGAAATTGCTGCCTTGTTGATCGACTTCATCCTGCATGTGGACAGGTATCTGGAAGCGTTCGTCGCCAGTTACGGCGCCTGGGTCTACGCCCTGCTGTTCCTGATCGTGTTCGTCGAAACCGGCGTCGTCGTGATGCCGTTTCTGCCGGGCGATTCGCTGCTCTTCATCACCGGCGCGCTTAGCGGCGCGGGCCTGCTGGAGTTCGCGCCCGCGTGCGCCGTGCTGCTGGCGGCGGCGGTGCTGGGCGATCAGTGCAATTTCCAGATCGGCCATCACTTCGGGCCGCGTGTGTTCCAGTGGGAAAACTCGCGCTGGTTCAACCGCAAGGCCTTCGACCAGGCACATGCGTTTTACGAGCGCTACGGCGGCATCACCATCGTGCTTGCGCGCTTCATGCCCTTCATCCGCACCTTCGCGCCTTTCGTCGGGGGCGTGGCCAGGATGAACCGCGCGCGCTTTACCGCCTACAACGTCGGCGGCGCGCTGCTCTGGGTGATGGGCATCGTCACGGCGGGGCATTTCTTCGGCAATCTGCCGTGGGTCAAGGAAAACCTGGAGAAGATCATCTGGGCGCTGATCCTCGTGCCAGGCCTGCTGGCCATCTATGGCGCCTGGCGCGGCAGCCGCAAGGCGGCGGCTGCCTGAACTACGCCGTCACCACGCGTTCGACCACGCGGTCGTCTCCGAGCACGATCAGTGCGAAGAGCAGCTCTTCGAGGTTTTCTGCACGCCTGGCCTTGCGCGAGAGCAGGGGGATGGCATCCGGGTTGAGCACCACGAAATCCGCCTCGCTGCCCGTGGCGAGCGTGCCGACCACGCCTTCAAGACCGAGCGCGCGCGCCGCGCCGCCGGTGTGCAGCCACCACAGGCGCGAGGGTGCGAGCGACAGCCCCGGCTTGCTCTGTCCTTCGCGGCCGACAAAGTAGGCCGCCAGCATGGTGCGAAAGGGCGAGAGGCTCGTGCCCCCGCCCACGTCGCTCGCCAGGCCATGAAGCATTCCCGCGGCTTCCGCGTCACGAAAATTGAAGAAGCCGCTTCCCAGGAACAGGTTGCTCGTCGGGCTCACGGCGGCAGCCGCGCCGCTGGCGTGCATCAGCGCGCGGTCGGTGTCGTCCAGATGAATGCAATGCGCGTAGACGGCACGCGCGCGCAACAGGCCGAAGTTTTCGTACACCGAGAGGTAGGAGCGCGCCTGCGGATAGAGCTCGGCCACCCAGCGCACCTCGTCGCGGTTTTCTGCCACGTGCGAGTGAATCCAGGTCTGCGGATAGTGCGCGGCCAGCTCGCCCGCGCCGCGCAGTTGCGCCTCGCTGCTGGTGGGGGCGAAGCGCGGCGTGATGGCGTAGCCCAGGCGGCCCTGGCCGTGCCAGCGCTGGATCAGGGTTTCGCTGTCGATCAGGCTTTGTTCGGTCTCGTCGCGCAGGCCGTCGGGCGAATTCCGGTCCTGCAGCACCTTGCCGCTCATCATGCGCAGGCCGCGCTTTTGCGCCTCGTGAAAAAAGGCATCGACCGACACCGGATGCGCCGTGGCAAAGGTCAGCGCCGTGGTCACGCCGTTGCGCAGCAGCTCGTCGAAGAACACCTGGGCCACTTCGGCGGCGTGCCCGACGTCGCAAAAGCGTGTCTCGGCCGGGAAGGTGTAGTTCGTGAGCCAGGGCAGGAGCCCATCGGCAGGCGAGCCGATGATGTCCGTCTGCGGGTAATGCACGTGCATGTCGATGAAGCCGGGCGCGATCAGGCGCCCGGCCCAGTGCGTCACGGGCACGTCCTGGTGGCGCGCCGCCACCGCGCGGTACGGCCCGGCATCGACGACGCGCTGCACGCCGTCGCTGCCCTGTTCGGTCACGAGCAGGCCGTCGCTGTCGTACAGGGCTTGGCCCTGCGCATCGAAGCGCAGCAGTTGCGCGCGGTAGCCGTTCATGGTCTCCTTATTCTCCGATGTAGAAGAACTTGAACAGGAACACCATGGCGATCAGCCAGACCATCCAGTGGCTCTCGCGGATGCGCCCGGTCAGCAGCTTGATGACGGCGTAGGTGATGAAACCGAAGGCCAGGCCGTTGGCGATCGAGTAGGTGAAGGGCATCATCAGCGCCGTCACGGCGGCGGGAATGACCTCGGTGGTGTCGCCCCAGTCGAGCTCGGTCAGGTCCCGCATCATCAGGCAGCCGACGAAGAGCAGCGCTGGGGCGGTGGCGTACGCGGGCACGGCGCCGGCCAGCGGCGCGATGAACAGGGCGGCGAGAAACAGCACCGAGACCGTGAGGGCCGTTAGGCCCGTGCGGCCACCGGCCTGCACGCCCGCGGCGCTCTCGACATAGGCCGTGGTGCTGGAGGTGCCCAGCAGCGAGCCGGCGAAGATCGCGGCGCTGTCGGCGAACAGAGACTTGTTCAGGCGGTCCATCCTGCCGGGCACCAAGAGGCCCGCGCGCCGCGCCACGCCCATGAGCGTGCCGGTGGCGTCGAACAGCTCCACGAGAAAGAACACCAGCACCACGTTGAGCAGACCCTTGGTGAGCGCCGTGTGGATGTCGAGCTTGAACAGGGTGGGCTCGATCGAGGGCGGCGCCGAGAAAATGCCGTGAAACTCATTGCCGCCGAAGAAGAACGAGAGGATGGTGACGGCGATGATGCCGATCAGGATGGCGCCGCGCACCTTCATGACGTCCAGCGCCACCATGATGAGAAAGCCGATGGCGGCCAGCACCACGCTGGGCTGGTGCAGGTCGCCCAGCGTCACCAGCGTGGCCTTGTTGCCCACGACGATGCCCGCGCTCTTGAGCGCGATGAGCGCCAGGAACAGGCCGATGCCCACGGTGATGGCCAAGCGCAGCGACTGCGGGATGCCGTTGATGATCAGGCTGCGTATGCCCGTGACGGTGACGAACAGAAACAGGCAGCCGGAGATGAACACCGCGCCCAGCGCCGCCTGCCAGGTGAAGCCCATGTGCAGCACGACCGCGTAGGCGAAATAGGCGTTGAGCCCCATGCCGGGAGCCAGCGCGATTGGGTAGTTGGCGTACAGCGCCATCACGGCCGTGCCCAGCGCGGCGATGACGCAGGTGGCGACGAAGACCGCGTCCTTAGGCATGCCCGCGTCGCCCAGGATCGCAGGGTTCACGAAGATGATGTAGGCCATCGTGAGGAAGGTCGTCAGGCCCGCGATCAGCTCGGTGCGCACGGTGGTGCCGTGCTCCTGGAGCTGGAACAGTTTTTCGAGCATCAAATGTCTCCTGATGTTGTTGCTTTGAGTGGGGGAAATCAGAGGCTTGCGATCGTGCGTTTGACGCGTTCGCGCAGCCAGCGGGCGGCGCGCGCATGCTGGCTGCGCGTGTGCCAGAGCTGGTAGTAGTGCAGCGGCGGCATGGGCACGGGGCAGGGCACGATGACCAGCGGCAGCTGCGCCGCGACGCGCTCGCAGTGCTGGCGCCCGGTGGTGAGCACGAGGCGGCTGTGCGCCACCATCTCGGGAATCAGGCCGAAGTAGGCGCTGCGCGCGACGATGTTGCGCGTCAGGCCCAGGCTGCTGAGCACCTGGTCGATGACGCCGCGCGCGCCCGGGTAGGTGGGCATGGGCGCGATGTGCTCGGCGGCGAGCCATTCCTCCTGGCTCCAGCCGCCGCGCGCGGCCGGGTGCTCACGGCTCACGAGCGAGACCACCTCATCGCTGAAGAGCTGGGCGATGTGCAGGTCATCGGGTGGCTGCAGCCAGTTGCCGATCACGAGATCGACCTCGCCCTGCGCGAGCTGCGCGCGGTAGTCGGCCTCGCGCGTGAGTGCATGGATTTCGATGCGCGCCAGCGGTGCCTCGCTTTTGATGTCGGTCACGAGCCGCGGCAAAAACAGCGGGTCGAGGTAGTCGCTGGCGGCGATGGTGAAGGTGTCGGTGCTCGTGCGGGCGTCGAAGGCGCGCGGCTCGGTGAACAGCGCCTGGGCCGCGCGCAGCACGCTCCCTGCGGGCTCGATCATCTGCTGTGCCACGTCGGTGATGACCATCTCCGCGCCGCTGCGCACGATGAGAGGGTCGCCCGTGAGCTCGCGCAGGCGCTTGAGCGCCGCGGAGACCGCCGGCTGGTTCATGCCCAGACGCAGCGCCGCCCGCGAGACGCTGCGCTCGCTGAGCACGGTGTAGAGAATGCGGATCAGGTGCAGATCGACCCGGTCGAAAAAGGCACGGTCCACGCCTGCAGGCGTGCTGCCCTGTGTGGTCGGTGGCGCGCGGTGCTCCATCGGCGTCGACGATAGGGAGACTCAGGCCGATTGCACGGCCGTGACGGCGCGCAGGATGGCTTCGCTCGTCGCGGGTACGGTCAGCGGCGGATTCACTTTGTGCCCGCCTGCGGCGGAGATCGCATCGCGAATCGCGAAGAACACCGAAAAAGGCAGCAGCAGCGGCGGCTCGCCCACGGCCTTGCTGCGGTGGATCGCGTCCTGCACGTTGCGCCCTTCGAAGAGCTTGACGTTGAACACCGGCGGACAGTCGTTGGCCGTCGGAATCTTGTAGGTGCTGGGCGCATGCGTCAAGAGCATGCCGCTCTTGGGGTGCCAGACGAGTTCTTCCATGGTCATCCAGCCCATGCCCTGGATGAAGCCGCCCTCGATCTGGCCGATATCCACGGCCGGGTTGAGCGACTGGCCCACGTCGTGCAGCAGGTCGGCGCGCAGCAGCTTCCATTCGCCGGTGAGGGTGTCGACGACCACCTCGCTCACCGCCGCGCCATAGGCGTAGTAGTAGAACGGGTGGCCGGTCATGGTCTTGGCGTCCCACGACAGGCCCGGCGTGGCGTAGAAGCCGTCGGACCACAGCTGCACGCGGTCGAGGTAGGCGTCAGCCACGACGGCGCTGAAATCAAGTTGCTTGCCCGAGACGAACACCTTGTCGTTGGCAAAGCGCACGTCCTCGGGCTTGCCGCCGTGGCGCTGAGCGACGTTGGCCGCCAGGCGATCACGGATCTGGCGCGCTGCATCCTGCGCCGCCTTGCCGTTCAGGTCCGACCCGGTGGACGCGGCCGTGGCCGAGGTATTGGCCACCTTGCTGGTGTCGGTGGCCGAGAGGCGCACGCGCTCGAAGTTCACGCCCAGCTCGTGCGCCACCACCTGCACCACCTTGGTGTTCAGACCCTGGCCCATCTCGGTGCCGCCGTGGTTCACGAGGATGGAACCATCGAGGTACACGTGCACGAGGGCACCCGCCTGGTTCAGGTGCTTGACGTTGAAGCTGATGCCGAATTTCACCGGCGTGAGCGCCAGGCCCTTCTTGAGCACGCTGCTCGATGCGTTGAACGCCGCCATCTCCTTGCGCCGCGCGGCGTAGTCGCTGCTGGCTTCGAGCTGGTCCACGAGCTCGTGGATGATGTTGTCTTCCACCGTCTGGCGATAGGGCGTGACGTTGCGATCATCCTTGCCGTAGAAGTTGGCGCGACGCACCGCGAGCGCGTCCTTGCCCAGGTTGCGCGCGATGCTGTCCAGGATGTATTCCATGCAGATCGCGCCCTGCGGCCCGCCGAAGCCGCGAAACGCCGTGTTGCTCTGGGTGTTGGTCTTGCCGCAGTACCCGTGCATGGCTACTTCGGGCAGCCAGTAGGCGTTGTCGAAGTGGCAGACGGCGCGCGTCATCACGGCGGCGGAGAGATCCGCCGAGTGCCCAGCGTGCGAGACCATCTGCAGCGTCACGCCCAGCACGTGCCCGTCGTCGTCGTAGCCCACGTCGTACTCGTACCAGAAGCCGTGGCGCCGGCCGGTGATCATGAAGTCGTCGTCGCGGTCCAGGCGCAGCTTCACCGGACGGTTCAGGGCGTGCGCCGCCATCGCGGCGATGCAGGCGAACTGCGCCGACTGCGATTCCTTGCCGCCGAAGCCTCCGCCCATGCGGCGGCACTCCACCAGCACCGCGTGCGCCTGGATGCCGAGCGCGTGCGCGACGAGGAGCTGCATCTCGCTCGGGTGCTGCGTCGAGCAGTGGATGTGCATGCCGCCGCCTTCCTTGGGCAGCGCGTAGCTGATCTGGCCTTCGAGGTAGAACTGCTCCTGTCCACCCACGTCCAGGCTGCCCGTGAGCCGGTGCGGCGCCTTTTCGATCGCGGCGTGCATGCCCGCTTCGTCCAGGCCGCTCACGCTGCGCGCCAGCTGCATGGGGGGCACCACGTATTGCTGTTTTTCGTGGGCCTGTCGCGGCGTGATCACGGGCTCCGCGCCTTCGGTCTTGAGCACGCCCTTGGCGAGGGCCGCGGCGCGGCGTGCCTGCTCGCGCGTCTGCGCCACCACGGCAAACACCGGCTGGCCCAGGTAGCGGATCTCGCCATCGCAGAGGATGGGGTCGTCGTGCAGCACCGAACCGCAGTTGTTCTCGCCGGGGATGTCCTCGGCCGTGAACACGCGCACCACGCCAGGCATGGCGCGCACGGCGGCCAGATCGCTTTGCAGCAACCGGCCCGCGGCCACGGGCGAGAGACCGAGCGCGCAGTGCAGCGTGCCGGTCAGCTCGGGGATGTCGTCGGTGTAGGTCGCGGTGCCGGTCACGTGCAGCTCGGCTGACTCGTGGGGGCGGCTCACGCCCACTCGCGCTCCGGCGTGCATCGCCGTGGCTTCGGCGCTGGTGTTGAAGCGCGCCTTGAGGTTGTGCTGGTAGTCGGTGAAGGGCTCGTCCTGGCGCAGGAGTTCTTCGGCCACTCTGGTGTTCATGATGATCTCCTTCAGGCGACGACGGCGGTATGGGGCAGCACACTGAAGACGCTGGTGGCGTGGCTGGCCAGCGGCGCCACCGCGCGGGTTTCGAGCCACAGGCGCCGCAGCAGGTTCTGCGCCACCTGCAGGCGGTACTGGCTGCTGGCCCGCATGTCGGTCATGGGCGCGTAATCCTGTGCCAGCGCCTGCTGCGCGGCGTGCACGGCTTCCTGCGTCCACGGCTGGCCCGTGAGCACCGTTTCGGCGCGGGTAGCGCGCTTGACGATGCCCGCCATGCCACCGTAGGCCAGGCGCACGCTCTTGACGGTGTCGCCCGCCAGCTCGATCGCCATGCCGGCGCTGATGGCCGAGATGTCGCAGTCGAAGCGCTTGCTGATCTTGTAGCCGCGCAGCTGCCGGTCGAACGCCGCGAGCGGCACTATGATGGCCTGCACGAATTCGCCCTCCTGCAGGGCGTTCTTCATGTAGTCCAGGTACAGCTCGGGCAGCGCCAGCGTGCGCACGGTGCTGCCGCAGCGCAGCTCAACGCTGGCGTCCAGCGCCATCAGGATGGGGGCCGAGTCGCCGATCGGCGAGCCGTTGGCCACGTTGCCGCCCATCGTGCCCGAGTGGCGAATCGGCAGCGAGGCAAAGCGCAGCCACACATCCATCAGGCTGGGCGCGCGCTGCACGAGGGCTTGCCAGGCTTCTTCGAGCGTGGCGGCGGCGCCAATCCAGAGCTGGCCGTCGCGCTCCTCGATGCGCTTCATCTCATCCACATGGCCGACGTAGATCAGGTCGCCCACGTCGCGAAACTGCTTGTTCACCCACAGGCCGATATCGGTGGCGCCGGCCAGCAGGCGCGCCTGGGGCTTGGCGGCGCGCAGCTCGGCCAATTCACCCAGCGTGCGTGGGGCGTGGAAGTGATCGATGCGCTCGCCCTGGGCTGTGGCGCGGGGGGCGGCGTAGTCCAGCGCGCGCTCTCGCTCGATGGCCTTCAGCGCATCGACCACGGCCTGGCGCTTCAGGCGTGCCTCGGGCAGGTCGAACATGCGCTGGCCCGCGTCCAGGATGGGGCGGTAGCCGGTGCAGCGGCACAGGTTGCCCGAAAGATGGTCGGCCAGCTCCTGGCGCGTGGGGCGTGTGCCGTCATGCAGGTGTTGTTCGTAGGTGTCCCAGAGCGTCATGACGATGCCCGGCGTGCAGAAGCCGCATTGCGAGCCGTGGCACTCGACCATGGCCTGCTGCGCCGGGTGCAAGGCGGGTTTGCCCTTGGCACCGGGCGGCGCGAGGGTGGCAAGGTCTTCGACGGTGAACAGCGCCTTGCCGTCCAGCGTGGGCAGGAACTGGAGGCAGGCGTTGATGGAATGAAGCTGCAGCTCGCCGCGCGCATCGAGTTCGCCCAGCACCACGGTGCAGGCACCGCAGTCGCCCTCGTTGCAGCCTTCCTTGGTGCCCGTCTGGTGGCGGTTCTCGCGCAGCCAGTCCAGCAGCGTGCGCGTGGTCTGCACACCGCTGACTTCAACCGTGCGGCCTCCGAAGTAGAAGCGAATGGGGGAGGGTGATACGTGTTCTGTCATGGCCATCTCGATCGCGTGGTGGGCGGTTTGATCGCGGGCCGCCCTTTGCACATGCCGATGGTGCGGCTTTTTGCTTCGGGTTTCCATAGCCGGCCAGCCATGTTCATCATGCCGATAATGGCATAACACATGGGTTTACCCCTAGGATGTGTTCCAGACCCTCTGCAGACCATACCGAGGGAATGCCGGGCCGTTGCTCAGACGTCCAGCGGCAGATCGGCTGATTTGAGGGTGCGCAGCACGAAGCTGGACTGGCTGTGCCGTATGCCCTTGATCTTGTAGAGTTTCTCGCGCAGCAGGCGCTCGTAGTCGCGTGTGTCCTTCACCACCACGCGTAGCAGGTAGTCGTATTCGCCTGAAACGAGGTGGGCTTCGACGATTTCGGGAATCGTGGCCAGCACCTGGCCGAATTTTTCCAGCGTGTTGTCCGAGTGGCTGTCGAGCGTGACCATCACGAGCACGGTCTCGGTCAGGCCGAGCGCCACCGGGTTCAGGCGCACGGTGTAGCCGGTGATCACACCGGCTTCTTCCATCTTCTTGATGCGGCCCCAGCAGGGCGAGGGGCTCAGGCCGACGGCGGCGCCGATCTCCTGCAGGCTGGCGCGCGAGTTGGCTTGCAGAACGGAGAGAATTTTCCGGTCAAGGCGATCCATTAGGTAAATTATTTCATATATGTCATAAATTCAGAAATACATTCTGAAATAAATGAAAATTTGAAGAAATACGGAAGAATTGTCTGTTGCTCGCCGCGTACAGTTCTTCTCTGTCAAGGCGCTTTACCGAAGCGCACGCCGTGGTCAAGGCCCCACCCGGTTACCGCTGGGTGGGGCGCTTGCTTTTCCGGGCAGGCCAGCCCTACGCGCTGGCAGGGATCAGGCAGATGGTGAGCAGCAGCGACGCGTCCTGCACGGCCAGCAGCGCGTGGGGTGCGCGGGGTTCGAGGTGGATCCAGTCGCCGGCGCGCAGCACCTGGTTCTTGTCGCCCACAATGAATTGCACCTCGCCTTCCAGGCACTGCACGGTGATTTCACCGGGTGTTTCGTGCAGTGGCAGCCTGTCGCCGGCGGGCAGAACGACCCGAATGACTTCCATCTGCCCGGCCTTGATGATGGCGTGCGTGGGTGTCCCGGGAATGCGCTCGCCCAGGGGCTTGAGGCTCACGATTTCGGACGACAGGGCATGGTGCAGGGCCATGGTGAGTTCTCCTTGCGGTGCGGGGCCCGTGCATGGGTGCGGCCGCCGCACCGCCGAGTGTGGCACGTTCTTTCGCTCGGCGGCGGTGCAGGCCGCGCGCCCGACGTGCTCCTACTTCAGAGCGACCCTGGGGAAGTCGACCGGGACGTCCAGCGCCACATTGATGTAATTGGTGAAGAGATTCAGGGCCACGTGCGCCATGAGCTCGACGATCTGCCCGTCGCCGAAACCGGCCGCGCGCAGCCTGGCCACGTCCGCATCGCCGAGCCGGGCGCGCTGCTCCACCACCTTGAGGGCGAATTCCAGCGCGGCGGCGGTCCTGGGGTCATCGGACTGGCCGAGCTGCGCGGCCGCCATTTCGGCAGGCGACGCGCCGGCGTTGCGCCCCAGCACGGTGTGCGCGGCAAGGCAGTATTCGCAGTGGTTACGGTTGGCGATCGCGACGGCGATCTGTTCACCCAGCCGGGCTCCCAGGGTGCCCTTGCCCAGAGCGCCGAATGCCGCCCACATGCTTTGCAGCGCCGCGGGTGCGTTGGACACCGCCTTGAACATGTTGGGTGTGGCGCCGAAGGCCTGGTGGATGTCTGCCAGCAGGGCCTGGCTGGTTGCGGGAACGCGTTGGGTGTCGAGGTTGACGCGGGACATGTCGATCTCCTTCAGATTAAAAAAATGGCAGGGAAAAGGCGGCGGGGCTTACCGTTCGACCTTGCCGGGCAGCGACAGGTCGCCGGATGCGACCTTGAAGACGTCGGCGACGCACAACAGCGGGTTGTGCATGCTGGCATTGACACGCAGCGCGGCGGTCACTGCGTCGAAGGCGCTGGCCTCGATGGCGCCGATGTTGTCGAACGGCACGCGCACCTCGACGGTCTCGTCGCGGAACACCGGCGCCCAGCCCGGGCTGTCGATCAGGAGGGGCAGGCCCGGCCAGGTCTTGGGCAGGCGTGGCCGGGAGCCCTCGGGAATGTCCACGACCTTGAGCGCGTCCTTGCCGCAGGACGCGTCCGGCTGCAGCACGACCCAGTGCGAGTGCCAGACATCGCCGTCGTTGTCGGTTTTTCCGTCGCCGTTTTCATCGAACAGCGGCGTGTCGTCGAAGTCGGGGTGGGAGGTGGCCGCGAACGCGAGGATGCCGGCCTTGGGTTCGAAGCCGACCACGGACGGGTCCAGGCTGGTGGGCCAGACGTAGGAAAACACGGAGCTGCCGGCGAGCTTGCCGGAAGGCGTGGGGCGCACGGCACCCGCCTTGCCCGAGACCGCCATGTGGAAGGTGGCGAGCTTGCCGTTTACGGACACCCTGGCGTGCACGATGTCGAACGAGGCCACGGCGGCGGTGCCGCGCTCGGCGGCGATGCTGCCGGTGTGACTCGTGCCGTGGGCGCCGGCGGCGCCGGACAGGGCCGCCAGCAGCAGGGCGAGCGGTAGGGGGGGTGGCGAGGATTTCATGTCTGCCCTTTCCGGGGAAGTGCTTGGAAGGAGGCAGTATGGAGGCGAAGAATGTATGATAAGAACCATTAAATATCCAATACATGCCAATTCATACAGACCAGATGCAGGCAGGTCCTTCCGTTGACCTGGACCGTCTGTCGGGTGTGCTTGAGCGCTTTCGGGTGCGGGCCCAGTTGCACCACGCCGGTGCGCTGTGTGGGCTCAGTCACTTCGATGCCCGCGAGGGGCACGGCTACCTGCATCTGCTGCGCCGCGGCTCCCTGGAGGTGAGCCATCCGGGTGCGCGTGGCGACGTGCCGCGGTCGATGCGTTTTGACGAGTCCGCGTTGCTGCTGTATCCGCGGCCACTGACCCACCGCTTCCACAATCCGCCGGCGCAGGAGTCGGATTTCACCTGTGCGCGGCTGCTTTTCGACGGGGGCGCATACAACCCGCTCGCCCGGGCGCTGCCGGCGGTGGTCGCCCTGCCGCTGGCGCGCGTCTCGGGTCTGGATCTGGCGCTGGAGCTGCTGTTCGCCGAGACCGACCGGGTGCGCTGCGGCCAGCGCGTGCTGGCCGATCGGCTCTTCGAGGTGGTGGTGATCCAGCTCCTGCGCTGGCTGTTGGATCATCCGCGGGAGGCCGGCGTACGCCCCGGCTTCATCACCGGCTTGTCCGATCGGCGGCTGGCGCGTGCGCTGGTGGCCATGCACGATGCCCCGGGCGAGCCCTGGCCGCTGGAGCGCATGGCCCGGCATGCCGGCATGTCTCGCACCGCGTTCGCCAACACTTTCCGCGACGTGGTGGGCCAGACGCCAGCCGATTATCTGAGCGACTGGCGCATGGCGCTGGCGCAAAGCCGGCTGCGCGAGGGTCAGCCGGTCAAGCTGCTGGCCGACGAGCTAGGGTATGCCAATCCGTCGGCGCTGTCGCGTGCCTTCGCGGCCAAGGTCGGGATGTCGCCGCGCCAGTGGATGGCGCAGGCTGCGGCGCACGCGGACGAATAGGCCGGGCGGCCGTTGCGGCGCCCGCTACACCGCGCGGCTGCGCGCCAGCGGCGGGTTCTTGGCGAAATAGCGCACGATGCCGCGCATGAGCGCATCCGCCAGCTGCTGCTGGTAGGCACTCGAGCGCAGGCGCGTTTCTTCTTCCGGGTTGCTGATGAACGCGGTTTCCACCAGCACGCTGGGAATGTCCGGCGCCTTGAGCACGGCAAAACCGGCCTGCTCCACGTGCGCCTTGTGCAGCCTGGCCATGGCGCCGATCTCGCCCAGCAGCACGCCGCCGAGCTTGAGGCTGTCGTTGATCTGCGCGGTGGTGCTCATGTCGAGCATGGCGCGCTGCACGTGCTGGTCCTGCACGCCCACATTCACGCCGCCGATCAGGTCGGCCTCGTTTTCCTTGCTGGCAAGCCAGCGTGCGGCCGAGCTGGAGGCACCGCTCTGGCTCAGCGCGAAGACGCTCGCGCCGCGTGCGTCGGGGTTGCTGAACGCGTCGGCGTGGATGGAGACGAAGAGGTCGGCCTGCACGCGCCGCGCCTTGGCCACGCGAGTGGCCAGGGGCACGAAGAAGTCGGCATCGCGCGTCATGTAGGCGCGCATGGGGTTGCCGCCGATGCGGGTGGCGTTGATGCGATCGCGCAGCAGGTACGCCACTTTGAGCACCACGTCCTTTTCGTGCGTGCCCTGGGGACCGCTGGCGCCCGGGTCCTCGCCGCCGTGGCCCGGATCGAGCGCGACGATGATGATGCGGTCGGTGCCGCGGTGGATGGCGGGGCGCGGCGTGTCCGACGGAGTTGGCGCGGCGGGCGGCTTCGGCGTTTGTGCCACGACGGCCTTGGGGGATTCGGGGGGCTCGGGCTGGGCGGGGGTATCCGCCGTCTGCAGGCGACGGTTGATGAGCGCCTCCAGCGGGTCCTGCATGCTCGCGTGCGCAGCGGGGGCGGGGGAAGGTGCAGGCGCAGGGCCCGATGGCCCGCCCGCGCGCTCGGCGATCAGGGCGGCCAGCGGGTCGGGCGGCGCCGCCGGGTACAGATCCAGCACCAGGCGGTTGCGGTAGGCGGCCACCGGTGCCAGCGAAAACACCTGCGGACGCGCCTCGCGCTTGAGGTCGAGCACCAGACGCACCACGCCCGGCTGGTATTGGCCCACGCGAATGGAGGCGATGTTGGGGTCGTCCGGCCTGACCTTGCCCACCAGTTCGCGCAGCTGCGAGTTCAGATCCATGCCTTCGATGTCTACGGCCAGACGTGGCGGCTCGGGCACGAAGGACTGTTTGGTGGCGAGCGGCGTGTCCGATTCGATCGTGACGCGCGAATAGTCCTGCGCGGGCCAGATACGCACGGCCAAGATGGAGGCCCCGCGCGCGATCTGCTGCGTGCCCAGCAGTAGCGCGAGCGAGCCCGCCTGCAGCAGGGTGCGGCGGTGCAGCGGCGATGAACTCAGGTATTCGGACATGAATGAGCCAGCGCACTCAGCAGCGTGCTGCCCAGTGGCGAGCCGGCGCGCAGAGTGACGTGCCTATTTTCGTCATCCTTTACCTGAATTTCAACCTCCAAATCTGCATCAGGCAAACACTTTTGGGCGTTCTGCGGCCATTCCGCCAGCTTCAGGCCGGGGCTGGCGAAAATATCGCGCAGCCCGGCATCCTCCCACTCGCGTGGATCGCTGAAGCGGTAGAAGTCGAAATGCCAGATGGCGAGGTTCCCGACCTGATAGGGCTCGACCACGGCGTAGGTCGGACTCTTGATGCGGCCCGTGACGCCCAGCGCGCGCAGCAGGTGGCGCACCAGCGTGGTCTTGCCCGCGCCCAGGTCGCCGTGCAGCGCGATGAAGGCGTGGGCAAGCTGCGGTGCCTGCGCCAGTCGCCGGGCGAAGTGCTCGGTATCGGCTTCGGAGTGCCAATGCAGCTCCAATGGGCGTTTTCCGGCAGGCAAATCGGGCATTTCTACAATCGTGAGATGGTGGACAGTGATCAACTGATGGCGCAGATCCGCGACTGGGCGCGGGAGCTGGGATTCTCCCAAATCGGCGTCTCGGGCGTGGACCTGTCGTCGGCCGAGCCGGGATTCCTCGATTGGCTGGCCAAGGGCTACCACGGAAGTCTGCACTACATGGAGCAGCACGGCCTCAAACGCGCGCGCCCGGCCGAGCTGTTGCCGGGCACGCTGAGCGTAATCACCGCGCGCATGCCCTATCTGCCGCGTGGCACCCCCGATGATTGGGCCGCGCGCGAGCGCGCGCGCCTGGACCGTCCGGGCGAGGGCGTGGTCTCGCTCTACGCCCGGGGGCGGGACTATCACAAGGTGGTGCGCTCTCGCCTGAACAAACTGTGCGAGCGCATCGCCGAGGTCGTCGGGCCCTTCGGCCACCGCGCCTTCTCCGATTCGGCGCCGGTGCTCGAAAAGGAACTGGCGCGGCGCAGCGGCGAAGGCTGGCAGGGCAAGCACTCGCTGATCCTCTCGCGCGATGCGGGCTCGATGTTCTTTCTGGGCGAGATCTACGTGGACTTCGAGCTCGCGCCCACCGCGCCGGTGACGGACCACTGCGGCACCTGCACCGCCTGCATCGATGTCTGCCCGACGCAGGCGATCATCGCGCCCGGCGTGGTCGATGCGCGCCGCTGCATCTCCTACCTCACGATCGAGAACAAGGGCGCGATCCCGGTGGAGCTGCGCGCGCTCATGGGCAACCACATCTACGGCTGCGATGACTGCCAGACCATCTGCCCCTGGAACAAGTACGCGCAGAAGACCGACATTCCGGATTTCGATGAACGCTCGCCGCTCGTGGGCCAGCAGCTCGTGGATCTGTTCGCGTGGGACGAACAGACCTTCCTCAAGCGCACCGAGGGCGGCCCGATCCGGCGCATCAACCACGAACGCTGGCTGCGCAACGTGGCCGTCGCGCTGGGCAATGCGCTGCGCCAGGCCAGCGGCGAAGAGGCCGAAAAAATCCGCGCGGCCTTGCGTGCGCGGCTCGATTTCCCCAGCGAACTCGTGCATGAGCACGTCGTCTGGGCTTTGGAACAAAATCCGGCCTGAGCGCTTGCCAGTCAAGCGCGGACAGCTCTCGTTTCAGGAGAGCAGGCCCAGCGCCAGCGGCAGGCTCGCGAGCGCCACGATGTGCGACAGCGTGATCAGTCCTGCCACGTAGGGGCCACGGTAGCCCATCTCCACCGCCAGTACGTAGCAGCTCGATGCCGTGGGCAGCGCCGCGAAGGCCAGCAGCACCGTGGCCTGCACGGGTGGCAGCCCGAGCAGCCGCGCCAGCGCCCAGGCCCACAGCGGCATCAGCACGTGACGGATGGCGAGCACGCCGGTGGTGAGCAGGCGGCTGCTGCGCAACTGCCCCCACTGCATGCCCGCGCCCACGGCCATCAGGCCCAGCGGCACGGCGGTCGCGCCCACGCGCTGCAGCGACGGCGTGAGCCAGGCGGGCAGCGTGAGCCCCGCGAGGTTGAACGCCAGGCCCGAGACGGTGGCGATGATGAGCGGGTTGCGCGCCAGCTCGCGCAGCACGTGGCTTTCGTTGTGCCGTGCCATGGGCCAGACGGCCGCCACGTTGATCAGCGGCACGCACACGCCGATCAGGATGGCCACGGCCTGCGAGCCCGCCTCGCCCGCCACGCGCGCCGCGAGCGCCAGCGCGATGTAGGAATTGAAGCGAAACGCCACCTGCGCCGCGCCCGCGTGGTCGCGTGCGTCGATGTGGCGCGCCAGCCCCGGCAGGTGCGGCAGCGCCCACGACAGCGCGATGCCGCCGCAGCTCAGCAGCAGCCCGCCCGCCATGAGGCTCGCGGCCTCACCCACGTGGATCGGGGTTTTGACGATGGAGAGAAAAAGCAGGACGGGAAAGAGCAGGTAGTACACCAGCCGCTCGAGCGGATGCCAGACGCCGCGATCGAGCGGCGTGAAGCGGCAGATGAGCCAGCCCGCCAGGATCAGCGAGAAATCCGGCAGCAGCAGCGCGGCGATGTTCATCGGGGGCGGGTGCAGGGCGAGAGCAACGTGATGCCTTCGTCCGAGGGCAGGAAGTGCGCCATCTTGTGGCAACGCCCATCCACGCACAGATCAAAGTCGGCCGTGAATTCCGAACGCGTGAGGCGCAGCGGCGTTGTCGGCCAGGTGGCCGGGTGGTAGACGTACCAGCCATCCACGAGCTTCGCGTCCCCGGGCGGCTCCATGCCCGCGCCCGAGCCCCGGATGCGCGCGGCCAGGGCCTGCAGCCGCGGCGGCTGACCTGGCAGCACGGCGTAGTCTTCTTCCCAGCGCTGCTTCTCGATCGAATGCGTCCATGCCAGCGTGAAGTGCGTGGCGGGCACGAATACGGGCGTGGCGCTCGTGGCCGCGGCCAGCGCAAGGCAGATGCCGAGCATCACGCCTTCATGCCGCCCGCGGCTTGCGGTGCGCGTGTGCGCCAGTGGTGCCAGAGCAGGAAGGCTGCGCACGCCGCCATGCCCGCCTCGTCCGTCCAGGGCACGGCGGCCACGAGCAGGCAGGCCGCGGCGATGACGAAGATGCGTTCCAGCCAGTTCAGCGGCCCGCGCAGGTAGCCGATCGCGCCCGCGCCCCACATGCAGACGGCGACGACCGCCTTGAACGTCACCCAGGTGGTGGCGGCGAGGCTGTCGCCCTGCAGCATCAGCGCCGGGTCGTAGACCGCCATGTAGGGCACGATGAATCCGGCAATGGCGATGCGCACCGCGTTGAAGCCGATCGTCAGGCCGCTCGCGCCCGCGATCGGCGCGGCGGCGAAGGCGGCGAGCGCCACCGGCGGCGTCAGGTCGGCCATGATGCCGAAGTAGAAGACGAACATGTGCGAGACGATGAGCGGCACGCCGAGCTTGAGCAGCACCGGCGCCGCGAGCGAACTCATGATGATGTAGTTGGGAATGGTCGGGATGCCCATGCCCAGGATCAGACAGATGATCATGGTGAAGAACAGCGCGAGAAAGATGCTGTCCTTGCCGATGGCGATCACCTGGCCGCCCAGTTCCGCGGCCACGCCGGTGAGATTGATCACGCCGATGATCACGCCCACGATGGCGCAGGCCGCCGCCACGGGCAGTGCGTGGCGCGCGCCGTCGGCCAGCGCGGTGATGGCGAGCTTGCGCGCGTCACGTCCGGTGCGGCGCACGTAGGTGAGCGTCACGAGCAGCGCCGTCACGACGAAGAAGGTGCCCACGCCGAACCAGAAGAAACCGGCGCAGGCAAAACCCAGCAGCACCCAGAACAGCACGCGCAGCGGCGCGCCCTTGACGCCGGTGAGCACGGCCGAGCCGAAGATCAGCACCACGGTGAGCCCCAGGCCGATGGTGCCCGAGAACATCGGCGTGTAGCCGGCGAACAGCAGCCACACGAGGCCGATCAGCGGCAGCAGCAAATGCCAGCGCTGGCGTACCGCCTTCCAGGGGTTGGGGCATTCGTCCTTGGGCAGGCCCAGCAGGCCCTTGCGGCCGGCCTCCAGGTGCACCATCCAGAAGGCGGTGAAGAAGTAGAGCATGGCCGGAATCACTGCGGCCTTGACGATCTCCACGTAAGGCACGTTGATGGTTTCGGCCATGATGAAGGCCACGGCCCCCATCACCGGTGGCATGATCTGCCCGCCCATGCTGGCGGTGGCTTCCACGCCGCCGGCGAACGCCGGCGCGTAGCCGAAGCGCTTCATCAGCGGGATGGTGAACTGGCCCGTCGTCACCACGTTGGCCACGCCCGAACCATTGATCGTGCCCATGAGCGCCGAGGAAATCACCGCCACCTTCGCCGGCCCGCCGCGCGTGTGGCCGACGGTGCCCATGGCGAAGTCGGTGAACAGGTCGATCATCCCCGCCTGCTCCAGGAAGGCGCCGAACAGGATGAAGAGGTAGATGTAGGTGGAGGAGACGTAGGTCGGCGTGCCGAAGATGCCCTCGGTACCGAACGAGAGCGTGCTCAGGATCTGGTCCGTGCCGTAGCTGCGGTGCGCGAGCACGCCGGGTAGATGTTCGCCGAACAGGCCGTAGAGCAGGAAGAGGCCGCAGATCAGGGGCAGGCCCCAACCCATGGCGCGGCGCGTGGCCTCGAACACCAGCGCCAGCATGACGATGCCGATGAACCAGTCGGCGCCTGCGATCTCGCCCGCGCGCGCCGTCAGGTCGGCTTCGAAGAACCAGTAATAGAAGCTGCAGGCGAAGCCGAGCAGGCCCAGCGCCCAGCCCGCGACGCGGCCGATGCGCGCGAGGGTGGGCCTGCCATCCTTGAACGGCGGGTAGAGGATGAGCACCATCCAGATCACGAACCCCACGTGGATGGCGCGCACCACCTGGCTGGAGAAGGGTTGAAACGCCGCCGTCCAGATCTGGAAGCAGGAAAACAGCACAGCCACCCAGAAGGCGGCGCCGCGCAGCGGCACGTGTTCGATGTCGGGATCACTCATGGGATTTCCCAGCCTCAAAAAAGCCCCCGGGAGGGGGCTGTGGCGGATGGATGCCTGGTTACTTGATGACGCCGACTTCCTTGTAGAAGCGCTCGGCCCCGGGATGCAGGGGCACCGGCATGCCCTTCACGGCGTTTTCCAGTTTGATGGCCTTGGCGGCGTTGTGCGCGGCATACAGCGTATCAAGATTGGCATAGAGCTGCTTGGCCATCTGGTAGGCGAGTTCGTCGGACACGCCAGAGTGCGACACGAGGAAATTGGGGATGGCCGCCGTCGCCACATCCTCGGTCTGGCCGGTGTAGGTGTTGGCGGGGATCACCGTGGGCTGATAGGCCGGATCGCCGACCTTGGCGACCACGTCGGCGGGTACCGGCACGACCACGATCTTTACCGACGTGGCCAGGTCGCGGATCGAGGCCACGCCCAGGCCCGCGGACTGCAGCGTCGCGTCGAGCTGGCGGTTCTTGATGAGTTCGACCGACTCGCCGAACGGCAGGTATTCGACCTTGCCCAGGTCCTGGTAGGTCAGGCCAGCCGCCTTGAGGATCGCGCGGGCGTTGAGTTCCGTGCCCGAGCGCGCCGCGCCCACCGACAGGCGCTTGCCTTTGAGGTCTGCCAGCGTCTTGATGCCCGAATCGGCGTTGGCGACGATCTGGATGATGTTGTTGTAGGTGGCGGAGATGCCGCGCAGCTTGTCCAGCTTCTTGGCGAAACCCGCGTCCGCGTCACCCTTCCAGGCGTCCGAGAGCGCGTCGCCCAAGGTGAAGGCGATCTCGCCGCGACCGGCCTGCAGCAGATTGAGGTTTTCCGCCGAGGCCTTGGTCACCTGCGCCGTGGCACGGGCGTTGGGAATGGACTTGCCGTAGATCTGCGCCAGCGATACGCCCAGCGGGTAGTACACGCCGCTTTGTCCGCCTGTGAGAACGTTGATGAAAGTCTGTTGCGCCATGGCACCAGGTGCCATGAAGGCGGCGCTCAGGCCGAGGCTGTAGCAAAGCGTGCGTATCCAGCGCATGGGGGGTGTCTCCTTATGGTTTGGATGGGAGCAGGCAGAATAGCGCAAGAGCGGGTGTTTGGATGATCAAATCGCGACGAAGAGCGACAGGGATTTCCCTGAATCCCGACTTTCTGCCATGGCCACCTCCCTGATTTCCGGGCCCGATGCGCGGCTCGTTGACGCCTTTGCCGATGCCGCGTGGCTGCGCGATGGCCTGGCGGCCAATACGCTGCAGGCGTATCGGCGCGACCTGAACGCGCTGGCGCAATGGCTGGCTGGACGGGGCGCCGGGTTGCTGCAGGCGAATGAGGGCTTGCTCGGGGGCTATTTCGACGCGCGGCACGAGCACACGAAAGCCACCACGGCCAATCGCCGGCTCACCGTCTTTCGGCGCTTTTACCACTGGGCCTTGCAGGAAGGCATGGTGGCGGCGGATCCGACCCTGCGCCTGCTCGCCGCGCGCCAGCACCCGCGCCTGCCAGGCACGCTCACGCAGGCGCAGGTCGAGGCGCTGCTGGCCGCGCCCGATGTGGCCCGGCCTCTGGGCCTGCGCGACCGGGCGATGCTTGAACTCATGTACGCCAGCGGCCTGCGCGTGAGCGAACTCGTGGGGCTGAAGGTGTTCCAGCTCAGCCTGGCCGAGGGCGTGGTGCGGGTGCTGGGTAAGGGTAGCAAGGAGCGGCTCGTGCCCATGGGCGAGGTGGCGTGCGAGTGGCTGCAGCGCTATCTGGCCGACGCGCGCGGCGCCATCCTCGCCGGGCAGCAGACACAGGACCTGTTCGTGACCCGGCGCGGCGGCGCAATGACGCGCGTGATGTTCTGGATGCTGGTGAAAAAATACGCGGCGGCCGCCGACATCACTGCGCCTCTCTCGCCCCACACGCTGCGCCACGCCTTCGCCACACACCTGCTCAACCACGGCGCCGACTTGCGCGTGGTGCAGATGCTGCTGGGCCATGCGGACATTTCCACGACGACGATCTACACCCACGTGGCGCGCGAGCGCCTCAAGCAGCTGCACGCCAGGCACCACCCGCGCGGGTGACGCTTAGGGCCTGTTCACACCACCAAAAATAGTGTGAACAGGCCCTAGTCGCCCCCTGCGAGCAAGTCGTCGGCCCAGGTGAGCGCCTGCATGTGCGCCATGTTGATCTGGTGGCCGGACATGTGCAGCTGCTCCGCCGCGCGCGCGAAGGCCGCTTCATCACCGCTTTCGCAGGCGCGCGTGAGTTCGAGGAAAGGCGCGAAGACGCCCTGGTTGCGCAGCAGCGCGTCGACCACCGATGCGGGCAGGGACACGCTCTCCAGTGCCCGGTCGAGTGGCACGCCCAGCATCACGTCCAGCAGGGAGAACACGCCGACCACGAAGGCGTGGTCGCTCTCTTCGGGAGGCAGCATTTCGGCGGCCAGCAGCTCCATCAGGCGCCCGCGCACCACGGCGGTCTGCCCCACGGCCAGTGGGGTGCCGGTGTTGCGCGAGGTGGTGAGCAGCAGGGCGGCCCAGCGAAACAGCTTCTTGAGTCCGAGGATCATCACCGCATGGCGAAACGAGGTGATTTCCATGGACAGGCCGAAGCCCGAGGAGTTGATGAAGCGCAGCAGATTGAAGGACAGCGTCGGGTCCTTCTTGAGCAGTTGCTCGATCTCGTCGACGTCGGCTTGCTTGCGCACGAGGTTGATGAGCTGCAGGACTGTCGCCTGCGAGGGGCGGATGGTTTGCGCCTTGACCTCCGTGGGCTGGGCGAACCAGTAGCCCTGGAACAGCGTCACGCCCAGGCCTGCCATGCGCTCGTACTGCTGCGGGCTTTCCACCTTCTCGGCCACCAGTGTGGCCTTGGGGCATTGCGAGCGCGCGAACTTCACCAGCGGCTCGGCCAGCTCCGGCTTGAAGGCCTGCATGTCCAGCTTGATGAAGCTGGCCAAGGGCAGCCAGTTCACGTAGGCCCTTTTCATGGCGTTCTGGTCGAGGGCGATGCGAAAACCCCGGTCCTTGAGCGCCTGCAATACGCCGACCTTGCTTTCGATCTCCTCGGCCGACGCATCGGGCGCGAGCACCGGAACCTCGAGCACCACCTTGTCGGGGTGGATCAGCTCCAGGTGCGCGCCCACCAGGCTCTCGTGCGTGCAGTTGATGAAGACCGTGTTGCGCCCGATCAGGGTTTCCGCGCCCGCGTAGGCCAGCGCATTGAACAGCACGGCGGCATCGGTGGTGGCCGTGTGCTCGTGCACGGTGGTGGAGCGGTCGAACAGCTCGTAGCCGTACACGGCGCGCTTGGCGTCGAGGATCGCCTGACGGGCGATGACGATGAGGTTGTCGGGAGCGGGAGCGGTGGGGGTTTCGGTGGAGTCGGTCATGAAAAAATACCGGGAGCGGTCAGATTTCGCACATCTGGTCTGACCAGGCGAGGGCCTGAAGGTGGGCCATGTTCACTTGCTGGCTGGTCAGCGGCGTGTTTTGCAGGGCCGTGTAGAAATCGGAGTCGTCGTTGGTTTCACAGGCCTTGACGAGTTGCAGCAGCTGGCCCAAGGTGCCGTCGTGGCGCGTGATCTGGCCGAGCACCTCGTCCGACAGATCCAGCAGTTTCAGTGCCTTGTCCAGCGGCATGCTCAGCATCTGGTCGAGCATGGAGAACATGCCGACGAGAAAAGCCTCGTCGGCCTGCTCGGCGGACAGGAATTCCCTGGCCAGCAGCTCCATGAAGCGCCCGCGCACCACGGCGGTCTGCCCCACGGCCGGGGGCGGGCTGCCATGGCGCGAAGCCGTCAGCAGCAGCGCGGCCCAGCGAAACAGCTTTTTCAGGCCCAGCAGCATGACGGCCTGGCGAAACGAGGTGATCTCGTGCGTCAAGCCCAGGCCCGCGGAATTGATGAGACGCATGAGGTTGAACGCCAGGCCCGCGTCCTTCTTGAGCACTTCCTCGATCTTGTCGGTGCTGGCCTGCTTGCGCACCAGGTTGAGCAGTTCGATGACGTGCGCCTGTGCCGGGTTCAGCAGTTTGGTCTGCACCAGCGCGGGCCGCGCGAACCAGTAGCCCTGGAACATCGCCACGCCCAGCGAGGAAACCATGTCGTACTGCTGCGCCGTCTCTATCTTCTCGGCAATCAGCTCGGCCTTGCTCGAGCGCTGCGCGTAGTTGATCAGGACGGTGGCCTGATCGACCGGCAGCACCGAGAGATCGAGCTTGATGAAATCGGCCAGCGGCAGCCAGGGCGCGTAGGCCGATTCGAGCACCGTCTGGTTGAACGCCAGGTGAAAGCCATGTTCGCGCAACTGTGCCAGCATCGGCTGGCGGGCCGCGACTTCCTGGGCGTTCGGCATGGCCAGCGGCGGGATTTCCAGCACGATCTTGTCCGGGTTGACCAGCTCCAGGTGCCCGCCCGAGAGGCTCTCGTGGGTGCAGTTGACGAACAGCAGCGTCTTGCCGACGAGTTCTTCGGAGCCCGCGTGCGAGAGTGCGCTGAACATCACCAGCACGTCGCTTGCCGCCGTGTGGTCGGTGCGGCCATGGCTGCGATCCAGCAGCTCATAGCCCACGACAGCCTGCTCGCCATTCATGATGGCCTGTCGCGCGATCATGGCGCCGGCAAGGGATTCGCGAGGTGCGGAGGTGTCGTTCATAAACACTGACGCTGCCAGGGCGGCGCAAGGGGGATCGATCTGGCGGACATTGTAGGCAACGATCCGTTCAGCCGGCGGGCGAATCGAGCCACGCCAGCTCCGCTTCGGTAAACCCGGCTGCGCGGCGTGCGCTGGTGTTCAGCGGCGGCCTGGCCCGAGGCGCGCCGTGGCGGCGTGTCAGCGTGTCGTAGTGGGTCAACGGATTCAGGCCCTGGCGCTCGCACAGCCAGCGGTACCAGTGGTTGCCGATGGCCACGTGCCCGATCTCGTCGTGCAGGATGATGTCCAGCAGGGCGCAGGCGGCAAGCGCGTCGTGCGTGCCGACCTGACGCAGCTTGTGCTGGATCTGCGGCGTCGCGTCCAGGCCGCGCGCCTCCAGCGTGCGTGGCACGAGGGCCATGCGCGCGGTGAGGTCGCCCTCGGTTTTTTCGCACATGCTCCACAGCCCCTGGTGCGCGGGAAAGTCGCCGTAGTCGTGTTCGAGGGGGTCGCGCAGGTGTTCGCGCAGCAGCGTGAAGTGCTTCGCTTCCTCGGCCGCCACACGCAGCCAGTCGAGGTAATACTGCCGCGGCATGCCAGCAAAGCGCCAGATCGCGTCCAGCGCCAGGTTGATCGCGTTGAATTCGATGTGGCAGATCGCGTGGATCAGGATGGCGCGCCCCTCGACCGTAGCGGGCGAGCGGCGCCGGACCTGCGTGTGGGGCAGGAGGGGCGGCTGTTCGGGGTGGCCGGGCAGCTCGCGAGTGGCGGCAAGGGTTGCATCAAGCGCTATTTCAAGCGTAGCTGCTTGCGCTTGCAGATCAAGCGTTTGAGCCGGTTTCTCATCAATATCCGACAGTTCCAGCAGTTCGAGGGCGCGTGCGCGAAGCTCCATCCCTACAATTGTAATTTTGGGCCTGATGGGAGATACAGCGCGATGGCGATCTATGAACTCGACGGCGCGGCGCCGCAACTGGCGGCGACGAGCTGGATTGCCGACAGCGCCGAGGTGATGGGCGGCGTCACGCTCGAAGACGATGCCAGCGTGTGGTTCGGCGCCGTGGTGCGCGGCGACACGGCCCACATCACCATCGGCGCGGGCTCCAACATCCAGGATGCGAGTGTGCTGCATGCCGATGAAGGCCTGCCGCTCACCATCGGCCGGCACGTGACCGTGGGCCACAAGGTGATGCTGCACGGCTGCACCATCGGCGACGAGTCGCTGATCGGCATCGGCGCGGTGGTGCTCAATGGCGCGAAGATCGGCAGGAACTGCCTGGTGGGCGCCGGGGCCCTGGTGACCGAGGGCAAGGAATTTCCCGATGGTTCGATGATTATCGGCAGCCCGGCGCGCGTGGCGCGCACGCTCACGCCCGAGCAGATCGAGGGGCTGCGCTGGAGCGCGCGCCACTACATCGACAACGCGCGCCGCTTCCAGGCGGGGCTCAAGCGCATCGGCTGAGCGGGGTCGCGTGTCCGAGCTGCAGCGTTTTCTCTTCGATGGCCTGCCGGTGCGCGGCGCGATCGTTCGCCTGACCGACGCCTGGCAGGAAGTGCTGCGTCGGCGCGCCGCCAATACCGAGACGGGGGCCTGGCCCGCGCCCGTGGCGCAGTTGGTGGGCGAGATGCTCGCGGCCGGCGTGCTCATGCACGCGCATGTGAAATTCGACGGCACGCTCATTCTTCAGATCTCGGGCGATGGCCCGGTGCGCCTGGCCGTCGCGCAGGTCGACGGCCAACTGCGGGTGCGAGCCACGGCGACCGCGGGCGTTGCCGCCGCTGAGGATGCGCGCCTGCCCGAGCTGGTGAACCGCCATGGCACGGGGCGCTGTGCGATCACGCTCGACCCGCAGGAGCGCCAGGCGGGCCAGCAGCCCTACCAGGGCATCGTCTCGCTCACCGATGACGCGGGCGTGCCGTTCGCAAGCCTCGCGCAGGGCCTGCGGCACTACATGGAGCGCTCCGAGCAGCTGCCCACGACGCTGGTGCTCGCCGCCAACGAAGAAGTGGCCGCGGGGCTGCTGGTGCAGCGCATGCCGCTGACGGGAGAGGGCAACCTCGGCCCTCGCGTGCAGGACCCCGAGGCCGATTACGAACGCATTGCCCTGCTGGCGGCGAGCCTCACGCCACAGGAGCTGCTCGCGCTCGAGCCTTCGGCCGTGCTGCACCGCCTGTTCTGGCAGGAAAACCTCATGAGCTTTGCACCGCTGTCGGGCGCGCAGGGCCCGCGTTTTGCCTGCACCTGCTCACGCGAGCGCGTGGCGGGCATGCTGCGTGGCCTGGGAGAAGCGGAGGTGCAAAGCATCGTGCACGAGCGCGGCGAGGTGGAAGTGGGATGCGAGTATTGCGGCCAGCAATACCGGTTCGATCCCGTGGATGCCGCGCAGCTCTTCACCGCGCCGGGCAACCAGCCCCCGCCGCCCTCGCGCATGCAGTGAGCGGGCTGCCCGACCGGTGTCGGGCGGCCGTCTTCAGAACGATTCCCAATCCCTTTCGTCTGCCTTTGCAGCGGCCTTGGGCGTGGCAGCGGGCAGACGCGGCGCCGCTCTGGGCGCTTCGGCGGCTGCGGGCCTGGGTTTGCGAGCCGTGGCTGCGGCCACGGGCACGGCCAGAGGTGCGGCCACGGGTGCGGGTTTGGGCGCCGGGCTTGCGGATGTCTTTGCCGGCGCAGGCATGCGCGAAGGCGCCGCCGCCGTGCCCGCCAGCTTGAAGATCGCCACAGCCTGCACCAGATCCTGCGCCTGCGTGCTCAGGCTGCTGGCGGCCGCCGCCATTTCCTCGACCAGCGCGGCGTTCTGCTGCGTCGCCTGGTCCATCTGCGTCACGGCCTCGCCTACCTGCGCGACGCCGCTGGCCTGTTCGTTGCTTGCGGCGCTGATCTCGCCCACGATGTCGGTCACGCGGTTGATGCTCTGCACCACCTCGGTCATGGTTTCGCCCGCCTGGTCAGCCAGCCGGCTGCCCTGGTTCACGCGCTCCACACTTTCATGGATCAGCTGCTTGATCTCCTTGGCCGCCTCGGCTGAACGGCCGGCGAGCGCGCGCACTTCGCCTGCGACGACGGCAAAGCCCCGGCCCTGCTCACCGGCGCGCGCCGCCTCGACCGCCGCATTGAGCGCGAGGATGTTGGTCTGGAAGGCGATGCCGTCGATCACGCCGATGATGTCTGCGATGCGCGTGGAGCTTTCGTGGATACCCTTCATGGTCTGCACCATCTGGCCCACCGCGTCGCCACCGCGCACGGCCACGTCCGAGGCGTTGCGTGCAAGCTGATTGGCCTGGCCGGCGCTGTCGGCGTTCTGGCGCACGGTGGCCCCGAGCTGCTCCATGGAAGCCGCCGTTTCCTCCAGCGCGCTGGCCTGGCTTTCGGTGCGCGCGGACAGATCCTGGTTGCCCTGGGAAATCTCGCTGGCCGCCACGGCCACGCTGTCCGAGCTGCCTCGCACCTGGGCCACCACCCTGGCCAGGCTCTCCTTCATGAGGTGCAGCTGCGCCATCAGGCTGCTGCTGTCGCCCGCCTTCACGGCTATCGATTGCGTGAAATCTCCATTGGCCACGGCCGTGGCCAGCCGCGCGGCGGTGGCTGGCTCGCCGCCCAGTTCGCGCACCAGGCTACGGGCAATCAGCCAGCCCAGGGCCGCGGCCAGCAACAGCGCGACCACGCCCAAGGCGATCAGCGCATTGACGGCCGTCCGGGCGTCGGCTTGCGCGGCTTGGCCGCTTTCGTCCGCGCCACGGGTTGTCCGATCGATCATGGCGTTGATGGATGTGCGGTACGCAGCCAGCGTGGGACGCAGTTCGTCGTTCAGATAGTTGCGCGCGGAAGCCACCGTGTCGTTGAAGATCAGGTTGCGCAGTTCCTTGTCGCCGTTGAAGTATGTGTCGCGCAGCTTGGCGATCTTGTCGAACTCGGCGCGTTCCTCACCGGAGCTCATCAGGGCCTTGAGTTCACCCAGCCACTGGTCGCTGGATTTGCGGGCCTGCTCGATGAGCTTGATCTGCTCCTCACGGTCTTCCTTCTTGGTGCTGATCATGATGTTGCGCAGCGCGATCGCAATGGTGTCGGTGTCCGCCAGCAATCGGTTGGATGCTGCCACGGTGGGCAGGTTTTCAACCACGATCGTTCGGAGATCCTTGGTGATGGCGCGTAGGGTCAGCACCCCGGTGATCACGCAAACGACGAGAAGCGCGCACACCGCGCCGAAGCCCACCGTCAGCCGGGTGCTGACGCGCCAATGGGACAGATTCATTTTTTTGTTCTCCGGTGGTGACCGCGGCACCGACCTTGTGAGTACAGGCCGCCCTGTCGGGTGGATGGGTAGGGGCAGATTACACACGATCCCACCGGGTTGGCAATCGGGGGTTTGCCGCTGGATGCGTGGGTCACGACGCCCGACACAAAATGAAAAAGGCACGCAGCCGGGCTGCGTGCCTTTTCCTTGGGTGTGAGCGATCGACTTGCGCCGACGTTCAATGAATGGGCTTCACGACAGGTTGCCGCTGGCCACGCGGTAGCCGTGCGCGATGGCGTCGCGCGTGGCTTCGCGCACCTGGGCGCGGGTCAGCGTGCTGGTCCCGGCCGTCGGCTGCGCCATGGGCAGGTTGCCTGCCACCGGCGCTTGGCTTGCGGCGGCCTTGCGCACATCGGCGCGCTGGACCACGCTGGTGCCCGGCGTGGCTTGCGAAAGGGCCAACGGGGCCTCGCCGGCAGCGGGTTGCAGGTCGGCGGCGAAGGCGGTGCCCGACAGCAGCAGGGCAGCGGCGATGGCGGAGAGGGTGGTGTTGATGCGGATCATGATTTTTCCTGAAGTAAAACGGTTGAACAAAGCACTTGTCGAAACGGCGGTTACGGTGCAGGCCTGACCTTTTCCCGTCGAAGGGCTTGTGTTGTGTCCTTCGATGGCTGATAGTTTCGGGGCGCTAACGGGTTAAAAAAATACCTGTAAACGAATTTGATTGTTTCGATATAGGAAATAATCTACATATGGACTCCCTTGATCTCATTCAAATTTTTCGCGAGGTGGCGCGGCGCGGCAGTTTTTCGGCCACCGCCGCTGCGCAAGGCGTTTCGCCTGCGAGCGTCAGCAAGGCCATCGCACAGCTAGAAACGCGTTTCGGCCTGCGTTTGTTCCATCGGACGACGCGCAAGGTGTCGCTGACCGACGCCGGCCAGTTGCTGTTCGAACGCAGCAGCGCGCTGCTTGAACTCGTGGACCTGGCGCAGGGTGAGTTGCATGAACGCGCCACGCGGCCCAGCGGCAGATTGACGGTCACGATGCCCTACGGTCTGGTGCACACCGACCTGCCGGCGATGCTGGGCGACTTTCTGCTGCGCTATCCCGAGGTGGATCTCGATCTGTACGTGACCGACCGGGTGGTGGGGCTGGCCGAAGAGGGGGTGGACCTGGCGTTTCGCGTCGGACCCATCGAGGACCAGAACCTGATCGTGCGCCGCCTGCTGCCCCTGGATTTCGTGGCCGTGGCCGCGCCCGCGTACTGGAAGGCGCATGGCAAGCCCGCGCATCCGCGAGAGTTGTGTACCCACGCGCAACTGGCCTGGAGCCTGCACGGGCAGGTGCCGCGCTGGCACTTCGAGGTGGCTGGCAAGCCGTTCGAATTGGCCCTGCAGCCACGGGTGAACGCAACGCTGGCGGCCCCGCTCATCACGCTCGCCACGCAGGGTCTGGGTGTGATGTGGGCACCGCGACGCGCGCTGGCGCAGTGGATCGACAGTGGCGCGCTAGAGTGCGCGCTCGAGCCGTTTTCACCATCCAACGTGTGGCTCTATGCGGCGTACATGCAGCGGCGCCACAACAGCGCGGCGCTGCGTGTGCTGCTCACGCATCTGGATGCGTTTGCCGAGGCGTTCAAGTGCCGTGATGGGCAGCGGCCGCAGGATGCGCAACCGTTACCGGACGCCGCCGCGCCGCAGGCTTGAATTCAGGGGCGCGGAGCCCGTCCGGGCAGCACTTCCACATAGATCTCGCCGGGCTTGACCATGCCGAGCTCGCTGCGCGCCTTTTCCTCGACGATGTCCAGGCCCTGCTTGAGGTCACGCACCTCGGCGCTCAACTGCTCGTTGGCCTGGCGCGCCTTGGCGTTGGCCGCCTGCTGCTCGGTGAGCTGCGCGCGCATTGCCGCGATGTCGCCCAGGTTGCCGTGCCCGCTCCACAGCCGCACGTGCACGAGCAGCAGCAACAGCAGCAACAGCAGGGCGACGGTACGCGAGCCCAAGATTCAACCAGCGGCAACAGCAGTCGGCGGGCTCAGCGCAGGTTGTAGAACGCCGCGCGGCCCGGGTACTCGGCCACATCGCCCAGGTCTTCCTCGATGCGCAGCAGCTGGTTGTACTTGGCGATGCGGTCGCTGCGGCTGAGCGACCCGGTCTTGATCTGCCCGGCGTTCAGGCCCACGGCGATATCGGCGATGGTGCTGTCCTCGGTCTCGCCCGAGCGGTGGCTCACCACGGCGGTGTAGCCCGCCCGCTTGGCCATCTCGATCGCGGCGAAGGTTTCGGTCAGCGTGCCGATCTGGTTGATCTTGATGAGGATGGAGTTGGCCACGCCCTTGGTGATGCCTTCCTTCAGGATCTTGGTGTTGGTGACGAACAGGTCGTCGCCCACGAGCTGCACGTTCTTGCCCAGGCGCTCGGTGAGCAGCTTCCAGCCGTCCCAGTCACCCTCGGCCATGCCGTCCTCGATGCTGATGATGGGGTATTTGTCGGCCCAGGCGCGCAGCATGTCGCTCCACTGCTCGGCGCTGAGCTTCAGGCCCCCTTCGCCGTTCAGCACGTATTGCCCATCCTTGTAGAACTCGCTGGAGGCGCAGTCCAGACCCAGCGCGATCTGCTCGCCCGCGGTGTAACCCGCCGCCTCGATCGCCTGCAGGATGAGCTGGATCGCTGCCTCGTGGTTTTCCACGCGCGGGGCAAAGCCGCCCTCGTCACCAACAGCCGTGCTCATGCCCTTGTCGTGGATGATCTTCTTGAGCGCGTGGAACACCTCGGCGCCCCAGCGCAACGCCTCGCGAAACGAATCGGCGCCCACGGGGATGATCATGAATTCCTGCACATCCAGGCCATTGTTGGCGTGCGCGCCGCCGTTGATCACGTTCATCATCGGCACCGGCAATTGGCAGCCGCCCATGCCACCGAAGTAGCGGTACAGCGGCAGACCGGCTTCCTCGGCCGCCGCGCGTGCCACGGCCATGGAGACGGCGAGCAGGGCGTTGGCGCCCAGGCGGCTCTTGTTTTCGGTGCCGTCCAGGTCGATCAGTGTCTTGTCCAGGAAGGCCTGTTCGGAGGCATCAAGCCCGAGCACGGCCTCCGAGATCTCGGTGTTGATGTGATTGACCGCGCGCAGCACGCCCTTGCCGCCGTAGCGGCCCTTGTCGCCATCGCGCAGCTCGATGGCCTCGCGCGAGCCGGTGGAGGCGCCGCTGGGCACGGCCGCGCGTCCCATCACGCCCGATTCGAGCAGGACGTCGCATTCGACGGTGGGGTTGCCGCGGCTGTCCAGGATTTCGCGGCCGACGATGTCAACGATGGCACTCATGGGGGTCCTTCCGTGGGCTGTCAGTGCATTGAAGCTCTGAATATGAATCAAACAGTGCGCTGGCGATTGTCCGTAAAGCGCCGTGCGCTATCAAATATAGAGTCTATACGCCTTCGACCACGACCATGCGCATGGTGCAGGCGCCCTCGCGCGCGGCGCGGGCGGCGCGGTACTCGGGCGAATCCCAGTAGGTTCTGGCCGCCTCGACGCTCGGGAATTTGAGGATCACGGTGCGCCCGGGGTTCCAGCCGCCTTCCAGCGTCTCTACCTTGCCGCCGCGCGCCAGCACCTCGGCGCCGTGCACGCGCATGGCTTCGGTGCTGAGTTTTTTGTAGACGTCGTAGGCGTCCGGATCGGTCACTTCCACCGAAGCAATGATGTAGCCACAGGGCATGGTTCAGACTCCAAAGTCGTTTTCGAGAAAGGGACGGCGCTTGGCCGCGGCATCGAGTTCGCGCAGCGATTCGAGCAGCGCGCGCATGTGCCTGAGCGGCACGGCGTTCGGGCCGTCGGAGAGCGCGTGCAGCGGGTCAGGATGGGTTTCCATGAACAGGCCCGCCACACCCACGGCCACGGCCGCACGCGCGAGCACCGGCACCATCTCGCGCACGCCGCCGCTGCTCGTGCCGTTGCCGCCGGGCAGCTGCACGCTGTGCGTGGCGTCGAAGACCACGGGCGCGCCGGTCTCGCGCATGATGGCGAGGCTCCTCATGTCACTCACGAGGTTGTTGTAGCCGAAGCTCGTGCCGCGCTCGCAGGCCATGAAGTTGTCTTCGGGAAGGCCTTTTTCGCGCGCGGCGGCGCGGGCCTTGGTGATCACGTTCACCATGTCGTGGGGTGCGAGAAACTGCCCCTTCTTGATGTTCACCGGCCTGCCCGACTGCGCCACAGCGCGGATGAAATCGGTTTGGCGGCACAGGAAGGCGGGCGTCTGCAGCACATCGACCACGGCGGCGACGGGCGCCACCTCGGACTCGGTGTGCACGTCGGTGAGCACCGGCACGCCAATGGCTTTCTTCACCTTGGCGAGGATCTCCAGGCCCTTTTCCATGCCCGGACCGCGAAAGCTGTCGCCGCTGGATCGGTTGGCCTTGTCGAAGCTGCTCTTGAAGATGAAGGGCACGCCCAAGCTGGCGGTGATCTCCTTGAGCTGGCCGGCCACGTCCATCTGCAGCTGCTCGCTCTCGACCACGCAGGGCCCGGCGATCAGGAAGAAGGGGTGATCGAGCCCGATGTCGAAATCGCACAGGCGCATGGCATTCAGCCTTTGTGCCGGGTCACGGCGGCGGCAATGAAGGAATTGAACAGCGGATGCCCGCTCCAGGGGGCGGATTTGAATTCCGGGTGAAATTGCACGCCGATGAACCAGGGGTGCACGTTCTGGGGCAATTCGATGATTTCGGTCAGGTGTTCGCGCTGGGTGAGCGCGGAGATCACGAGGCCCGCCTTGCGCAGGGCATCGAGGTATTGCACGTTGGCCTCGTAGCGGTGTCGGTGGCGCTCGGTCACGACGTCGCCGTAGATCTGGTGCGCGAGCGTGCCGGGCTGCACGTCCGACGATTGCGCCCCCAAGCGCATGGTGCCGCCCAGGTCGGAATGTTCGTCGCGCGTCTTGATGCTGCCGTCTGCGTCCTTCCATTCAGTGATCAGGGCGATGACGGGGTAGGGCGTCGTGGGGTCGAATTCGGTGGAGTTGGCCCTGGCCATGCCTGCCACGTGGCGCGCGTACTCGATCGTGGCCACCTGCATGCCAAGGCAGATACCCAGATAGGGCAGCTTGTGCTCGCGGGCGTAGCGTGCCGTCGAAATCTTGCCTTCGATGCCGCGCGAGCCAAAGCCCCCGGGCACGAGGATGGCGTCGAAGCCGCCAAGCTGCTGCTGCGCGTTGGCATCGCTGATGGTTTCGGAATCGAGGTGGGTGATTTGCACACGCACATGGTTGTGCATGCCCGCGTGCTTGAGCGCCTCGTTCACCGATTTGTAGGCGTCGGTGAGCTCCACGTATTTGCCCACCATCGCCACGCGCACCTCGCCCTGCGGGTGCTCGCACTCGTACACCAGGTCGTCCCAGCGCTGCAGCGTCGCCGGTCGCGTGTTCAGGCGCAGCTTGTCGCAGATCAGACCGTCCAGGCCCTGCTCGTGCAGCATGCGCGGCACCTTGTAGATGGTGTCCACGTCCCACATGCTGATCACGCCCCATTCGGGCACGTTGGTGAAGAGCGAAATTTTCTCGCGCTCCTCAGTGGGCACGGCCTTTTGCGCGCGGCACAGCAGCGCATCGGGCTGGATGCCGATTTCGCGCAGCTTCTGCACCGTGTGCTGCGTGGGCTTGGTTTTCAGCTCACCTGCGGTGGCGATCCAGGGCAGGTAGGTGAGGTGCACGAAGGCGGTGTTGTTGGGCCCGAGCTTGAGCGCGAGCTGGCGCGCGGCTTCGAGGAAGGGCAGCGACTCGATGTCGCCCACCGTGCCGCCGATCTCGCAGATGGCCACGTCCACCGCGTCGGGTGTACCGATGCCGGCGCCGCGTTTGATGAATTCCTGGATTTCGCCCGTGATGTGCGGGATCACTTGCACCGTCTTGCCCAGGTAGTCGCCGCGGCGCTCCTTTTCGAGCACCGATTGGTAGATGCGCCCGGTGGTGAAGTTGTTGGCCTGGCGCATGCGCGTTTCGATGAAACGCTCGTAGTGGCCCAGGTCCAGATCGGTTTCGGCGCCGTCATCGGTGACGAATACCTCGCCGTGCTGAAACGGGCTCATCGTGCCCGGATCGACATTGATGTAGGGGTCGAGCTTGACGAGGGTGACTTTCAGGCCCCGCGACTCCAGGATCGCGGCGAGGGAGGCAGAGGCGATTCCCTTGCCCAGGGAAGACACCACACCACCGGTGACGAAGACGAATTTGGTCATGTCGTGCTTGGGGTGGAAATGCTGATTATAGGGAGCGGCTCCGGTGCCCTCGCCGCGTCCTCGCCACAGGCGCCGCTGCGCCGGACGGTAGTTGTGCGTTTATGCAATTCTTGTGACAAAACACCCGCCTTCTCCAGTTACCATGCGCGGTGCGTTTCCGTCCCATGTTGCGCTGCGGAAATGTCTTTCCTGAAACTTTCAGAGTTCTTTCATGTGGAACAACCTGCGTATCACCCAACGGTTCCTGCTGGTCCTGTGCGGTTGCTGGCTCTCGGGCGTAGTCATCATAGCCGTCAGCTACTGGGGGCTGTCGTCGGCCCGTGACGGCCTGAAGGCGGTTCACGAGCATGCGATGACCCTGGCCCTGCAGGCCGCGGATGCCGCCGATCTGACGGTGCAAAACCGGCTGCAGGTGCTGCTGGCGTTCCAGCACGCGCCCGACTCGCCGCTCGCGTCGCTGCACGATCATCCCGTCCAGCTGCATCTGGACGCCGTCAAGGCCAATCGCGCCAGGGTGGCGCAGCAGATCGATGCGTTGGTGGCGGCCGCCGCCAGTGAACGGGAGAAGGGGCTCGCCCAGGCCTTGCAGGTGGCGCGCGTGGCCTGGGTGGCGCAGCTGGACAAGGCGACCGATGCCGTTGCCAAGGGTGATTTCTCCCCCGCCGTGATGCTGGCGTTTGTCGAAGCGGGGCGCACTCAGGGTGAAGCCCTGATCGGCGCGGCACGCGACTTCCGCGCGGAACAGATCGCCCAGGCCGACCAGGCCGTCCAGGGCGCGCAGAGCCGCTTCAAGACCGGTCTGGTGGTCTTCGTCCTGTCGGCGCTTTTCCTGGGCTTGCCGGCTTCGCTGCTGGGCCTGCTGCTGTTGTCGCGGCTGCTCAGCGGCTTTCGCGTGGCCAACGCCACCGCGGCATCCATCGCCGCGCGCGATCTGACACAACCCGTGAAGGCCGAAGGCAAGGACGAGATCGCCGCCATGCTCACCCAGATGGAGCTCATGCGCGGCAACCTGAACCAGATGATCGGCCAGGTGCGCGATGGCGCGCAGGCGATTGCCGGGGCGTCCACCCAGGTGGCGGCGGGCACCATGGATCTGTCGTCGCGCACGGAGCAGCAGGCCAGTGCGCTGGAGCAGACGGCGTCCTCCACCGAGGAGCTCGCCGGCACCGTGCAGCACAACGCCGACAGCGCTCTTCAGGCCAATCAACTCGCAGCGCAGGCGACCCAGATCGCGCAGCACGGCGGGCAGGTGGTGGGGCAGGTGGTGCAGACGATGGAGGCGATCAATACCTCGTCGCGCAAGATCGTGGACATCATCGGCGTGATCGATTCCATCGCGTTTCAGACCAATATCCTCGCGCTCAATGCGGCCGTGGAAGCAGCGCGTGCCGGTGAGCAGGGGCGCGGTTTCGCGGTGGTCGCGAGCGAAGTGCGCGCGCTGGCCCAGCGCAGCGCCGACGCGGCGCGCGAGGTCAGGGACCTGATCACCACCTCGGTGGCCAAGGTCGATGTCGGAACCGAACAGGTGGCCCAGGCCGGCACGACGATGCAGGAGATCGTTGCCGGCATCGAGCGCGTTGCCCAGATCGTGGACGAAATCGCCTCGGCCAGCCGCGAGCAGTCGCTGGGGCTGGCGCAGATCAACCAGGCGGTGTCGCACCTGGACGGCGTGACGCAGCAGAACGCGGCCCTCGTGGAAGAGACCTCGGCGGCCTCGGGTTCGCTGCAGGACCAGGCCCGCCAGCTCGCGGACATGGCGGCGCAATTTCGTCTGCAGCCGCGGGCTGGCGCGCATGCGCCGCCGTTGCTGGCGTCCGACGGCTGAGCGCCACGGGGCAGGGGAGTCTGCTAAATTGCCCGCCATGAGCGTCTTATCCGGCAAACACATCGTTCTCGGGCTCTCTGGCGGCGTGGCCTGCTACAAGGCCGCGGAGCTCGCGCGGCTGCTCACCAAGGCGGGAGCCACCGTTCAGGTGGTGATGAGCGAGGCGGCCGAGCACTTCATCACGTCCACCACGATGCAGGCCGTGAGCGGGCGCGCCGTGTACACGTCTCAGTGGGACGGGCGCGAGGCCAACGCCATGCCGCACATCAATCTGAGTCGCGAAGCCGACGCGATGCTGGTCGCCCCCTGCAGCGCCGATTTCATCGCGCAGCTGGCCCAGGGGCGATGCACGGAGTTGCTGGCACTGCTGTGCGTGGCGCGCCCCATGGACAGGGTGCCGCTGCTGCTGGCGCCTGCGATGAACCGCGAAATGTGGGCGCATCCGGCCACGCAGCGCAATCTGGCGCAGGCCGTGGCCGACGGCGCCGTCTCGCTCGGAGTGGGCTGCGGCGCGCAGGCGTGCGGCGAGACGGGTGACGGGCGCATGCTGGAGCCTGCCGAGATCGTGCAGGAACTGGAGGCTTTCTTCACGCCCAAGCTGCTTGGCGGCGAGCGTGTGCTGATCACGGCGGGCCCCACGTTCGAGGCCATCGATCCGGTGCGCGGCATCACCAACCGCTCCAGCGGCAAGATGGGATTCGCCCTGGCGCTGGCGGCGCGCGAGGCCGGAGCCGAGGTGACGCTGGTGGCGGGGCCGGTGGCGCTGCCGACGCCGCGCGGCGTCATGCGCATCGACGTGCAGTCGGCGCAGGACATGTTGCAGGCGGTCGAGCACCATGTGCGCGATGCGCGCGTATTCATCGCCACGGCAGCGGTGGCGGACTGGCGCCCGGCGACAGCGGCGCCGTGCAAGATCAAGAAGGATGGTTCGGGGCAGGTGCCGCAGCTGTCATTCATTGAAAACCCCGACATTCTTGCCACCGTGGCGGCGAGCGAGCGCGCCCGGCGCGGTGAGCTTTACTGCGTGGGCTTCGCGGCCGAAAGCGACCGGCTGGCAGAGCACGCCAAGGCCAAGCGCGAGCGCAAGGGCGTGCCGCTGCTGGTGGGCAACATCGGTCCGGCCACCTTTGGCCAGGATGACAACGCCCTGCTGCTGGTCGATGAGGCGGGCATGCGGGAATTGCCCCGGGCCAGCAAGCGCGAGCTCGGCCGGCAGTTGGTGGCCGAACTCTCACGCCGGCTCGCGGCGGCGCGCGCGTCGGCATCGGCTGGAGGTGGCGCATGACGCTGCCCATGGCCGAAGGTCCGCGCGACGGGGATTTCGCACGCTACGTCGAACAGCTCACCAGTGGCGCGGCGCAGGCTCCCGTGCCGCCGCCACCTTCGCCCTCGACCGGTGCCTCCGACGCCGACCCGGGCAAGGCCGCGCGCCCGACGGCGACGGTGCCCCGCCGCGGTGACAAGACCGTAGGCCAGGGTGGGCCGACACGGCCGGGCAACCCGGGGGGCTATTTGAAGTTGCAGGCGGGGGTGGCTGCCGCCATGGTGGTGCTGGCCATGGTGTTCATGCCGCGCCTGATCGTTCCGGCGCTCGTATTCGCGGGCGCGTTGCTGGTTTCGGCGGTGATTCGCTGGGTCGGCGCCCACAAGGGTCGTTGAATGTCATCGCATCATGGATGTTGATCTGAAAATTCTCGATGAGCGCCTGCGCACGCAGATGCCCACGTACGCCACGCCCGGCAGCGCGGGGCTCGATTTGCGTGCGTGCCTGAAGACGCCGCTCGAGCTCGGCGCGGGGCAGTGGGAGCTGGTGCCCACCGGCATGGCGATCCATCTGAAGGACCCGGGGTATGCCGCGCTCATCCTGCCGCGCTCCGGGTTGGGGCACAAGCACGGCATCGTGCTGGGCAACCTGGTCGGCCTGATCGACAGCGACTACCAGGGAGAGCTGATGGTGAGTTGTTGGAACCGTTCGTCAACGATCTTCACCGTGCAGCCGTTGGAGAGGTTGGCGCAGCTGGTCATTGTTCCCGTCGTGCAGGCGCAATTTCGCGTGGTGCAGGAATTTGTGATCAGCGAGCGTGGTCGAAACGGTTATGGCTCCACCGGGCGTCACTGAATGCCTGCATGGCGTGGAGCCGATTGCAGTGAAGGAATGATGATGAAGCGAATCGTTTCCATGGCCACCACAGTGGCCGGCGCGGCTGTGGCAAGTTTGCTGGTCGGGTGCGCGAGCAGCCAACCCAGGCCCTATCCCGCGCCACGTTACGCAAGCCAGCCCGCGCAGGTCTATCAGGCGCAGACCGATCCTCAGGGCACGCGTTACGGGACGGTGGTCGGCATTGAGGGCGAACGCACGAGCCGCAGCACCAGCGGCGCGGGCGCGGTGGCCGGCGGCGTCATCGGCGGCGTCCTCGGCAACCAGGTTGGCGGCGGCACCGGACGCGCCCTGGCCACCATCGCAGGAGCGGTGGGCGGTGCGGTGGCGGGCAATGCCATCGAAGCCAATGCCAACCAGGGCAGCACCGGTCCGTACGCCGTCACGGTGCGTTTTGACGATGGCGGGCAGGAGGTGTTCAGCGTGCCTGCGCTGGGGGGGCTGCGACGCGGTGAGCGCGTGCGGTTCTATCGCGGGCAGATCACGCGCATGTAGCGCGTGGACACGCGCACCTATGCATGCAGCTTGAAGAAACCGGCGCCAGCGCTGCGGCGCTCGGTTTCCTCGGGCGTGGCCTCGCGCACGCCGTGCACCTTGAGCGTGAGACGCAGTGCGATGCCGGCCAGCGGATGGTTGCCATCGAGCACCACGTGATCGGGGTAGATCTGGGAGACGGTGAACAGGTGGTCCCTGGGCAGCCTGGTGGCCATGTCGGCGGGCAGGCTGGTGTTTTCGATGATCATGCCCTCTTCGATCGCGCCGGGAAAGGCCGAGCGCGGTTCGAGAAAGAGCAGGCTCTCGTCATAGTCGCCAAAGGCCTCTTCGGGTTCGAGATGCAGCGCCAGTTCCGCGCCCGTGCCGTGGCCCTGCAGCGCTTGCTCCAGGCGCACGAGCAGGTCGTCTCCGCCCACGAGAAACTCCACGGGCTCCTGCAGCACATCCAACTCTTCGCCCAGGGTGTCCTGCAAGACCCAGGTGAGCGCAACGACGCAGTGTTCGGTGATGTCCATGGGCGAGAATTGTCGCAGCAGTTTGCCGTGGCGAAGAAGCCGCGTGCATGGAGTTGAACATGCAGGCCGACAACCATGAATGTCCATTACCCGCAGGGCGTTTCGAGGGGCGTGAGGCGTTTCGCCAGCTGGTGCGCGACGCCCTGACCGGCGCTGCGAGCCAAGCCTGGCCCGAACTGGTGCTCAGCGATTTTGATTTTGCCGATTGGCCGCTGGGCGAAAAAGAGGTGGTGGAGAGCCTGCACCGCTGGGCCGGGCACCGGCGGCGCCTGACGATGCTGGCGGGAAATTTCGATGCCGTGGCACGCCTGCATCCGCGCTTTGTGCATTGGCGCGTGCGCTGGGATCATGTGGTGGTGGCGCGCAAGGCCAGGACGCTCGGCAGCGAGGAAATGCCCAGCGTTCTATGGTCGCCGACGTGGATGCTGCAGCGGCTTGATCCCGTGCGCAGCAACGGCGCCAGCTCGCGCGAGGCCCAGCGCCTGACCTGGCAGCGCGAGCAGCTCGACGAGTGGCTGCAGAGCCGTTCCGTGCCGGGTTTCCCGTCGTCGGTGCTGGGCCTGTGACAAATATTTGCGATAAGGGTTAATCAGGATTGACCCAAATGCCTACAATCAAACTTGAATTCATCCTCGCCGAATTGCGCGGCAGATGAACCCCGTTGCCCGGGTGCAGGAAATTCCCGGATGGCGGGGTGGTTCGCATTGACATACCTGCGTTTCATTTTTTTCTGGATTGACCATGAAATATTCTGTCGTTCTGGCGTCGCTGCTTGCAGCGGGCGCACTCGTGGCTTGCGGTGACAAGCAGGAATCTGCTCCGGCGCCTGCCGCCGCTCCTGCTGCTCCGGTCACTGCCCCTGCACCCGCGCCCTCGCCGGCTGCCGAGGCGGCAACGAACGCCGTGGACGCTGCCAAGGACGCGGCCAAGGATGCATCCCATGCAGCTTCCGAAGCCGCCACCGCCGCGGGCGATGCCGCCAAGGCTGCGGGTGACGCCACCGTGGATGCCGCCAAGGACGCCGCGCAGGCAGCCAAGGAAGCTGCGGACAAGGCAGCTCAGGCAGCGGGCAAGTAAGCGTTGCGACGCGAGCCGGGGCCGATGGGGCCCAGCCCATGAAAAAGCCCCGGCGAACCGGGGCTTTTTCATGGGGGTGTCCGGGATTTACTTCAGGTCATCCACCAGGATGCGCAGGATGCGGTCCACGTTGGCCGAACTTTCGGGCTGGCCGTCCGCCTTGAGCACCGAGACGGTGCTCTGCCCGCCATTGCCATGTACGACGATCCGGTACTTCTCGGGCGGCGCGGCGTTGCTGGTGGAGCCAAAGAGCTTGCCGAAGAAGCCTGGTTCCTTCTTGTCGGTGGGCGTGACGTAGCGCACGAAGTAGGTGCCCTGGCTGCGGTCGCGGTCTTCCACCGTGAAGCCGGTGCGGTCCAGCGACAGGCCCACGCGCCGCCACGCATGATCGAAGTCATCGTGCAGTTCGATGATCTGCGCGCCGTTCACGTTGGCCAGCTGGGCCGTGGCGGCGGATGATGCCGCCGGTGCCGCGGCCACGGCGGCCTTGGCCTGTTCTTCCGAAACGCCAAGTTTCACCATGAGGCGGCGCAGGAATTCCGTTTCCAGCTCGTGGTCTTCCGGTCGGGGCTGCCACATCGTGTTGTCTTTCTGCGCATTGGTGTAGACCTCCTCCATGCCGCGGTGCGTGATGTAGATGTCCGTGCCGCCGTCGGCGCGGCGCTCCAGCCGCGTGCGGAACTTGTCGCGCTCTCCCGTGGAGTAGAGCGAATCGAAGACCTTGCCGATCGTGCGACGGATCACGTCTTGCGGTATCTTGGCGCGGTTCTCGGCCCAGTCGGTTTCCATGATGCCCAGCTGCGGCTGATCGAGCGCCAGAACGAAGCCGTGTTCGAGCCAGAAATCGCGCACCGGCTCCCACAGCTGGTTGGGCGAGCGTGCCACCACCAGCCAGCGCCCGTTGCCGTCGCGCTCGATGCGCACGTCGCCAACTGTGTTGGGCGCCGCGTTGATCCCGGCCTTGGCCTGTTGCGCGCGGCCGGCTTCGTAGGCGGCCGCCGAATTGGCTTTTCCGGGGACGACGTAGCGTGTGTCCGTGCTCAGCTGCGTGAGGTCAGGGGGCACCTCCAGCGTCGAGCCGACGGCGGCGCTCTTGTAGTCGATTTTGTCGCTCTCAAGGGACGAGCAGGCCGAGAGCGTGACGGCGAGGCCCAGCAGGCCCAGGCGTAGGGTCGGGTTCACGCGGGAATCTTTCGTGGTGAGGTGAATGGATTCAGTGCAGCAGGCCGCTGGCGCGCAGCGCCGCTTCGACGCTGGCGTGGTGCGCGCTGGCCAGCGCCGTCATGGGTAGGCGCAGGGTGCCGCCGCACAGGCCCAGGCGCGCCATGGCCCACTTGACGGGGATCGGGTTGGCTTCGACGAACAGGTGCTTGTGCAGCGGCATCAGCTGGCGCTGGATGCGCATGGCCGTCCTCGCATCGCCCGCGATGGCCGCGACGCACAGCTCGTGCATCAGGCGCGGCGCGAGGTTGGCCGTCACGCTGATGTTGCCCTGCCCGCCACAGAGCATGAGCGCGACCGCGGTGGCGTCGTCGCCCGAATAGACGGCGAAGCCCTCGGGCACGTCGCGGATCAGCCACTGCGCGCGGCCGATGTCGCCCGTGGCTTCCTTGATGCCGACGATGCCCGGCACTTGCGCCAGGCGCAGCACGGTGTCGTGCTGCATGTCGGCCACCGAGCGGCCGGGCACGTTGTAGAGCACCATGGGGAGATCCCCCACGGCCTCGGCGATGGCCTTGAAGTGCAGGTACTGGCCCTCCTGCGTGGGCTTGTTGTAGTAGGGCACCACCTGCAGCTGGCTGTGCGCGCCCACCTTCTTGGCAAAGCGCGCCAGCTCGATCGCCTCGTGCGTGGAATTGGCGCCGCAGCCCGCGAGCACGGGCACGCGCCCCTTGGACTGCTCCACCGTCACACGGATGATTTCGCAGTGCTCCTCGACGTTCACGGTGGGCGATTCGCCCGTCGTGCCGACGACGCTGAGGCAGTCGGTGCCTTCGTCGATGTGCCAGTCGATGAGTTTGCGCAGCGTGGGGTAGTCGACGCTGCCATCCTCGTGCATGGGGGTCACGAGGGCAACGGTGCTGCCGGTGAAGAGTGGACTGCGGGTGGTCATGTCCGTGTCAAAAATCGTTAATGGAGCATTCTATGGCAGCTGCAACGGGATGCGCGCCGCCGGGGTTGACGGTGATGCCGGCGGGCGCATGGCCGCGATGCGCTGCACGAAGCGCTCGGGCGCGGGGAGAAAGCCGTCTTCGTAGGCCACGATGCGCAGTGACGCGCAGGCCGCCAGGAGCTCGCCCGGGCGCAGCAGGAAGTCCGGTCGCGAGGGTCTGCCCACGGTCTCGTTGCCCTGCGCGAAGGTTTCGTAGATCAGCACGCCACCGGGCGCCACGCTTGCGACGATCACGGGCAGCAGCGCTCGCCAGAGGTAGTTCGTCACGATCACGCCGTCGAAGCTGCGCCCGGCGAAAGGCCAGGAGCCATTTTCGATGTCCGCGCAAACGGCTTCGCCCAGCATCGATATTGAATCGATAGCTTCTTGCGATTGATCCACGCCGGTTACAGGGTGACTTCGTTCGTGAAACCAGCGCACATGCCGCCCCCTGCCGCAGGCGACATCGAGCACACGCCCGCCGACGGGGACGAGATGCGCCCAGCGCAGCACCCAGTCGGATGGCGGAAGGTGTTCGTGCATCGTTCAGAAACAGGCCCAGACCTGTTCGGCCAGCAGCACCATGAAACCCGGCTGCAGGTACAGCAGCACGCTGCCCGCCAGCGCCAGCAGCGCCGCGATCCACAGCAGCAGGCGCCCCGTGATCACTGCGCCAGCTCCGGCGCGCGGTGGATGGGCGCCTCGCGCACTGGCAGGTTGATGAAGCCGGCCGCGATGCCCAGCGCGATGGTCAGATACCAGACCACGCTGTAGTCGCCCGTGGCGTCATACAGGTAGCCGCCCAGCCACACGCCCATGAAGCTGCCGAGCTGGTGGCTGAAGAAGGCCAGACCGCTCAACATGGAAAAGTGCTCGGTGCCGAAAATCTGCACCACGGCGGCATTGGTCGGCGGCACAGTGGAGAGCCAGAGCGCCCCCATGGTGGCCGCGAACACGTAGACCGAGAGCGGCGTGACGGGCACGAGCAGAAAGACCGTGATCACCACGGCCCGCGCGAAGTAGATGAACGAGAGGATGTGGCGCTTCTGCAGCCGCTGCCCGAGCGCGCCCGCCGCATACGAGCCGACCACGTTGAAGAGCCCGATGAGCGCAAGCGCCCCCGCCGCCACCTGCGGTGTGAGGCCCTTGTCCGACAGATACCCGGGCAGGTGCACCGCGATGAACAGTACCTGGAAACCGCAGACGAAATAGCCCGCGATGAGCAGCACGAAGGGCGGGTGGCGCAGCGCCTCGGCGAGTGCGTGGCGCACGCTCTGCCTGCGCGGTGCGGTCGCGCCCGCGTGGAACCCCGGCTCGCGCAGACCCCAGGCGAGCGGCGCCACGAGCAGCACCACGGCCGCAAGCGCGAGCAGCGACTCCTTCCAGCCCAGGTGCAGGATCATCTGGCCTTCGATCGGCATCAGCAGGAACTGCCCGAACGACCCCGCGGCCGCCGCCACGCCCATGGCCCAGGAGCGCCGGTGCGGCGCGATCTGGCGCCCGATCACGCCATAGATGATGGCGTAGGTGGTGCCGGCCTGCGCCGCGCCTATGGTGACGCCCGCGGTGAGCGCAAACAACAGCGGCGTGGGCGAGAGCGCCATGCCCGCCAGACCCAGCGCATACAGCAGTGTCCCGCCCACGAGCACGCGAAACGCGCCATGGCGGTCGGCCAGCATGCCGCCGACAATGCCCAGCACGCCCCAGGCCAGGTTCTGTATGGCGAGCGCGAGCGAAAACGTCTCGCGCGTCCAGCCGTTGGCCTGGGTGATGGGCAGCATCCACAGGCCGAAGCCGTGGCGTATGCCGGTGGACAGCGTGACGATGGCGGCGCCACAGACCAGGATTTGGGTGAGGGAGAGCGTGGGGGTGGCGCGGCGCATGGCGGCACTGTACCGAAAAACGGCGTTCAAGCATGGACGATAGATGGTGTTGGGGCTGTTTTTATATCCAGTCATACAATCCGCCGCCATGCCGACCAAACCCGTTCCCGAGTATTCCGAAAGCACCATACGCATCCTCAAGGGCCTGGAGCCTGTCAAGCAGCGGCCGGGCATGTACACGCGCACCGACAACCCGCTGCACGTGATTCAGGAGGTGATCGACAACGCCGCCGACGAAGCGCTGGCGGGCTTCGGCAGGAAGATCCGCGTCACGCTGCATGCCGACGGCTCGGTCAGCGTGGAGGATGACGGCCGGGGCATCCCGCACGGCCTGCACCCTGAGGAAAACGTGCCTGTGCTCGAACTCGTGTTCGCGCGTCTGCACGCGGGCGGCAAGTTCGACAAGGGCGCGGGCGGCGCCTACAGCTTCTCGGGCGGTCTGCACGGCGTGGGCGTGTCGGTGACCAACGCGCTGGCCACGCGCATGCAGGTACAGAGCTTTCGCGATGGCGCGGTGGCAAGCATGGAATTCGCCGGTGGTGACGTGGCGCAGGCGCTGGCGCTGCGCGAGCCGCAGGAGGGCGAGCGCAGGCACGGCACCACGGTGCGCGTCTGGCCCGATGCCAAATACTTCGAATCGCCGCAGATTCCCGTGGCCGAGCTGGTGCACGTGCTGCGCAGCAAGGCGGTGCTGCTGCCCGGCGTGACGGTGCAGCTCATCGACGAGAAGAAGAAGGACACGCAGAGCTGGCAGTACAAGGGCGGCCTGCGCGACTACCTGGAGCAGAGCCTGCCCGCGGACGCCATCGTGCCGCTCTTCGAGGGTGAGGGCTACGCCGCGGCGGACGACGACAACTTCGCCGAGGGCGAGGGCGCGCAATGGGTGCTGGCCTTCACCGAAGACGGCCACCCGGTGCGCGAGAGCTACGTCAATCTGATCTCGACCACTGCCGGCGGCACGCACGATAGCGGCCTGCGCGACGGGCTGTTCCAGGCCGTCAAGGGCTTCATCGAGCTGCACGCGCTGACCCCGAAGGGCGTGAAGCTCATGCCCGAGGACGTGTACGCGTGGGTGAGCTACGTGCTTTCGGCCAAGGTGCTCGATCCGCAGTTCCAGGGCCAGATCAAGGAGCGCCTGAATTCACGCGACGCCGTGCGATTGGTGAGCAGCTTCGTGCGGCCTGCGCTTGAACTCTGGCTCAACGCCAACGTCGAGTGGGGCAAGCGCATTGCCGAGCTCGCCATCAAGGCCGCGCAGACGCGCCAGCGCGCCGGGCAGAAGGTGGAAAAACGCAAGGGCAGCGGCGTCGCCGTGCTGCCGGGCAAGCTCACCGACTGCGAGAGCCGCGACATCGCGCTCAACGAGGTCTTCCTCGTCGAGGGCGACAGCGCCGGCGGCAGCGCCAAGATGGGGCGCGACAAGGAAACGCAGGCCATCCTGCCGCTGCGTGGCAAGGTGCTCAACACCTGGGAGGTCGAGCGTGACCGGCTTTTCGCCAACACCGAAATCCACGATATTTCCGTGGCCATCGGCGTCGATCCGCACGGACCCGAGGACGAGGCGGATCTGTCCAACCTGCGCTACGGCAAGGTCTGCATCCTCTCGGACGCCGATGTGGACGGCGCGCACATCCAGGTGCTGCTGCTCACGCTGTTTTTCCGTCACTTCCCCAGGCTGATCGAGGCCGGACACGTCTACGTCGCGCGCCCGCCGCTGTTTCGCGTCGATGCCCCGGCGCGCGGCAAGAAGCCGGCCACCAAGCTCTACGCGCTGGACGAGGCCGAACTGGCCGCCATCCTTGAAAAACTGCGCAAGGAGGGCGTGCCCGAGGGCAAATGGAGCGTGAGCCGCTTCAAGGGCCTGGGCGAGATGAGCGCCGCGCAGCTGTGGGAAACCACGCTCAACCCCGACACGCGCCGCCTCATGCAGGTAGAGCTCGGCGGCTTCGACTTCGCCGCCACCGCTCTTGAGATCACCAAGCTCATGGGCAAGGGCGAGGCCGCCGCGCGCCGTGAGCTGATGGAGCTGCACGGGGATGAGGTGGAGGTGGATGTGTGAGGGCGCAGATCGATCAGGTGGCCCCGGCCAAGAGAACTGCAGGGAAGAAAACGCGATGATCGAGCAGTGCACCACAGCCGCCTCGTGCCCAATTTGAACTGGCAACGCCCATCGTTGGGCATGGCAGTATTTCGGATTTGATAGCTATTAGCGCTTGCCGGTCGGGCGTTAGAGCCTAATTTTCTTGAGTAATGACTGAACCAACCGTTCTTGACCTCACCCCCGCCGACCCTGGCGGCGATCTCGCGCTTGCCACCTACGCCCAGCGCGCCTACCTCGAATACGCGCTCAGCGTGGTCAAGGGCCGGGCGCTGCCCGATGTGGCCGATGGGCAAAAGCCCGTGCAGCGGCGCATCCTCTACGCGATGCAGCAGCTTGGCCTGGGCTGGGGCGGGGCCAATGGCAACACGCCCGCCAAGCCGGTCAAGTGCGCGCGTGTGGTGGGTGACGTGCTCGGGCGCTTTCACCCGCACGGCGACAGCGCGGCGTACGACGCGCTGGTGCGCATGGCGCAGGATTTTTCGCAGCGCTATCCGCTGATCGACGGGCAGGGCAATTTCGGCAGCCGCGACGGCGACGGCGCCGCCGCCATGCGCTACACCGAGGCGCGGCTGGCGAAGATCACGCGCCTGCTGCTCGAAGAAATCGACCTGGGCACGGTCGATTTCGCGCCCAACTACGACGGTTCGACCGAAGAGCCGCGCCAGTTGCCCGCGCGGTTGCCGTTCGCGCTGCTCAATGGCGCCAGCGGCATCGCCGTGGGCCTGGCCACCGAGATCCCCAGTCACAACCTGCGCGAGGTGGCCGATGCTTGCGTGGCGCTGGTGAAGAACGCGAAGCTCACCGACGAGGAGCTGTTTGCTCTGCTGCCGGGACCCGACTACCCGGGCGGTGGCCAGATCATCAGCAGCGAGGACGACATCCAGGCCGCCTACCGCAGCGGGCGCGGGAGCCTGAAGGTGCGCGCGCGCTGGGTGATCGAAGACCTGGCGCGCGGGCAGTGGCAGATGGTGGCGACCGAGCTGCCGCCCGGCACCTCGGCGCAGAAGGTGCTCGAAGAGATCGAGGAGCTCACCAACCCCAAGGTCAGGAGCGGCAAGAAAAGCCTCACGCAGGAGCAGAACCAGCTCAAGGGCGTGGTGCTCGCGGTGCTCGACGGCGTGCGCGACGAGTCGAGCAAGGACGCGCCGGTGCGCCTGGTGTTCGAGCCCAAGAGCCGCGCCGTGAGCCAGGAGGAGCTGGCCAACACGCTGCTGGTGCACACCAGTCTGGAGACGTCCGCGCCCGTCAATCTCACGAGCGTGGGGCTCGATGGCCGGCCGGTGCAGAAAAGCCTGCGCCAGATGCTCACGGAGTGGATCGCGTTTCGCCAGCAGACCCTCACGCGGCGCAGCGAATTCCGCCTGCAAAAAGTGCTGGACCGTATCCACATCCTCGAAGGCCGGCAGCTCGTGCTGCTCAACATCGACGAGGTGATCGCCATCATTCGCGAGAGCGACGAGCCCCGCGCGGCGCTGATGGCGCGCTTTCACTTGAGTGAGCGGCAGGCCGACGACATCCTGGACATCCGCCTGCGCCAGCTCGCGCGGCTGGAGGCGATCAAGATCGAGCAGGAGCTGGCCGAATTGCGCCAGGAGCAGGGGCAGCTCGAAGACATCCTGGCCAGCCCGGCGGCGCTGCGCCGCCTCATGGTCAAGGAAATCGAGCGCGACGCGAAGGAATTCGGTGACGCGCGGCGCACGCTGATCCAGGCCGAGAAAAGGGCCGTGGCCGAGGTCAAGGTGGCCGACGAGCCGGTGACGGTGGTCATCAGCGAAAAGGGCTGGGTGCGCGCGCGCACCGGCCACGGGCACGATGCGGCGGGCTTTTCGTTCAAGTCGGGCGACGGCCTCTACGGCACCTTCGAGTGCCGCACCGTCGATCAGCTGCTGGCCTTTGGCAGCAACGGGCGCGTGTACAGCGTGCCGGTGGCGAGCCTGCCCGGCGCGCGCGGCGACGGTCAGCCCATCACCACCCTGATCGAGCTGGAGGCGGGCACCGAGGTGCTGCATTATTTTGCGGGGGCCGAGCGCGCGAGCCTGCTGCTGTCGAGTTCCGCGGGCTACGGCTTCGTGGCGCACGTGGCCGACATGCTCTCGCGCACGCGCGGCGGCAAGGCGTTCATGAGCGTGGGCGAGGGCGAGCACATCTGCCGTCCGTCCATCATCGCGCTTGATTTTGAACAAAAAGAGCTTCAAACGCAGGATGGACAAGCGCAAGCAGCTATCGGCACCATAGCGGCGACGCATGTGGCCTGCGTGTCCACGGGCGGACGCATTCTCACCTTCGGGCTGGGCGAGCTCAGGCGCCTGGAAAAGGGCGGCCGTGGCCTGACCCTGATGGCCCTGGAAGCGGGCGACGCGCTCGCGGGAGCCGCGGCCTATGTGCGCAGCGTGTGCATCGCCGGGGTGGGCCGCGGCGGCAAGGCGCGCGAGGAGCAACTGGAGATCCGCAGCCTGAACAACGCTGGGGCCGCGCGTGGTCGCAAGGGCAAGGCGGGCAATTTCGGCTTCAAGCCCGATGACGTGACGAGGGTGCTCTGATGATGAACGACGTATCCGTGCCCGAAACCCTGGCGCTCGTCATCCTGGCTCTGCTGAGCGTGCTGCTGGGGCGCTGGGCCGGTGCGCGCTGGCGTGCGCGCCGCCACGAGCGCCAGGAGCAGGCAGCGTGCGCGCAGGAGAGCCGCCAGGCGCGCCGGGCCCGCCAGCGCCGGGAGCGGCGCGAACAAGAGCGGCCTTGAGCCCCTGGCTCATTGCGGGCGAGCCGCGTGCTCTGGCGCTGTCGCCGTGTGTCATGCACACTAAGAGGCGAACCACGCAGGAGACAACATGAAGCAGATCAGCATCGCTCGGAAACTGTGGCTGTCGGTGGCCGTGATCGTCATCGCGTTCAGCGCCATCGTCGCGGGCGCGGGCTGGCGCTCGGGGCAGACGTCGGCCGCGTCTCGCACCGTGAGTGATGACGTGATGCTGCGCGTGACCACCGCGACGCGCTGGATGGGCCTGACCGAGACCAATGCGGCACGCACGCTGGCGATCGCGATCAGCACCGAGCCCGCGGTCGCCGCCGCGTTCAAGGAGGCGATGGCGGCCACGTCCAGGGAAATCAGCGAACTGCAAAAGCGCCTCGAGGGCCTGCAGCTGTCCGATGCCGACCGCGCCGCGCTGCAGCGCATTGCCGATGCGCGCAAGGCCATGTTCGAGCAGCGCGCGCAGGTGAACAAGCTCAAGGAGGCGGGTGACAACGAGAAGGCGGCGCAGCACGTGAGGCAGTCGTATGTGCCTGCGTCCGACGCTTACCTCAAGGCGCTGGCGGATTTCGTCAAGCTGCAGCAGACCTATGGAGATGCGGCCCGCGACGCGGCCGCGCAGGCGAGCATGGACACGGTCAAGATGGCGGCGGTGGGGGTGGGCCTGCTGCTCGTGCTGATCATCATCGGCGCCTATTACCTCATCCGCAACATCCGAATGCCGCTGGAGCAGGCCAATGGCATGGCCGGGCGCATCGCCATGGGCGATCTGGGCTCCCGGACCAGCTCGGATACGCGCGGCGACGAATTCGGCCAGCTGCTGCATTCACTGGAGGAGATGCGCGCCTCGCTGGCCAGGATGGTGCATGACGTGCGCCAGAGCGCGGACAGCATCGCGGTGGCCAGCTCGCAGATCGCCAGCGGCAATCAGGATCTTTCGGCGCGCACCGAGGCCGCTTCCAGCAGCCTGCAGCAGACGGCCGCGGCCATGGAAGAGTTCACCAGCACCATCCAGCAAAGCGACGGCACGGCGCGCCAGGCGAGCCAGCTCGCGTCCAGCGCCAGCGACGTGGCGCAGCGCGGCGGCTCGGTGGTCTCGCAGGTGATCGCCACCATGAGCGAGATCCAGAGCAGCAGCCACAAGATCGCCGACATCATCGGCGTGATCGACGGCATCGCCTTCCAGACCAACATCCTCGCGCTCAACGCCGCCGTGGAAGCAGCGCGCGCGGGCGAGCAGGGGCGGGGCTTTGCGGTGGTGGCCAGCGAGGTGCGGGCGCTGGCCGGGCGCTCGGCGCAGGCGGCCAAGGAGATCAAGGCGCTGATCGGCGCCTCGGTCAGCAGCGTCGAGGCGGGCTCGCAGCTCGTGCATGGCGCGGGCGAGACCATGCAGGAGGTGGTGCAGTCGGTGCAGCGCGTGGCCGACATGATGGGCGAGATCACGGCGGCCTCGGCGCAGCAGAGCGCCGGGGTCGGCGAAGTGAACCAGGCCGTGGGGCAGCTCGATCAGATGACGCAGCAGAATGCCGCGCTGGTGGAAGAAAGCGCCGCGGCCGCGCACAGCCTGAACGAGCAGGCGCAGCACCTCACGCAGGTGGTCTCGGCCTTCCGCGTGGATGGCAGCGACAGGTCGGCGGCCGCCGGTGCGCGCAGGCCCGCCGCGGCGGCGGTGGCCCCGACCGCGGCACCGGCGCCCGCGCGTCTGGCGCCCGCGCCCCGAAAGATCGCGGCGCCCCGGAAAATCGCGGCGCCCGCCGCCGGGAGTGCGCCGGTGAAAAAGGCGCCTGCCGCCGACGGAGGCGAGTGGGAGAATTTCTGACGCCGTGCGCGGCGCGCGTCTACGATGACGGGTTGGCTCGTCATTGAAGAAAGGCCGTCATGGCTGAACAGAACATCGTCATCATCATCCACGCCGCGCCGCATGGCAGCGAGCGCTGTCTTTCGGGCCTGCGCGTGGCCGGTGCGCTGGCCGCGCGCGACGACGTCAAGCGCCTGCGCATCCTGCTGATGTCGGACGCGGCCGTCGCCGCGCTGCCCCATCAGAAGGACAACGCGGGCAACGTGATCGAGACGCTGGTGACGGAGCTCGCCAGCGCCGACAACGCCAGCGTGCACCTGTGCAGCAAGTGCGCCGAGGCGCGCGGGCTCATCGGCCTGCCGCACATCGCCGGCGTGACGCTCACCAGCATGATCGAGGTGGCTGGCTGGATCGTTGAGGCCGACAAAGTGCTCACGTTCTGATACGGATTTGCCTTCAGCCGTATCACTTTGTTGGTTCGCCTTGCCGTGCTAGCGCACTGTCTCCGGCTTCCCGCTTCGTGATCCGACTGAATGCAAACCCGTATGGGCCCAGGCCTCAGGCGAGTTCGGCGATCAGCTCGATCTCCACGCAGGCGCCCAGCGGAATCTGCGCCACGCCGAAGGCGCTGCGCGCGTGCTTGCCCGCGTCGCCGAAGACCTCGCCCAGCAGCTCGCTCGCGCCATTGGTCACGAGGTGCTGCTCGGTGAAATCGCCCGTGGAGTTCACCAGGCTCATCACCTTGACGATGCGCCTCACGCGGTTCAGGTCGCCGCCGCACGCGGCCTGCAGCGTGCCAATGAGCTCGATGGCCACGTTGCGCGCCGCTGCCTTGCCTTCCTCGGTGCTCAGGTTCTTGCCGAGCTGACCCGCGTAGGGCTTGCCGTCCTTGCGCGCGATGTGGCCGCTCAGAAAGACCAGTTTGCCCGTCTGTACATAGGGCACGTAGGCGGCGGCCGGCACCGCCACGGGCGGCAGCGTGATGTTCAGGGCCTGGAGTTTGTCGTAGACGCTCATCGTTGTTCCTTGGATAAAAAGAAGTGAATGCGACGCCCGGCCGATCTGCGCGGGGTGTGGCAGGTGGGCCGGGCGTGGCCCGAAGTGTTGCACAGGTAGCATGCAGCCTTCATGCGTGTTGCCGCCCCCCGTTTCAGCCAAACCGTCGCCTGGCCTATACCTGCGCTGCTGTGCGGCTGGCTGCTGGGCACGGCGCTGCAGTTGCAGCAGGCGGCGCTCTGGCCGCCGTGGGCGTATGGGGTGCTGGCGGGCCTGGCGCTGCCCGTGCTCGTGCTGCTTGGGCACGCGGGCCGCCGGGCCGTGGTGTGGGCCTGGATCGCGGGCGCGCTGCTGGCCTTTGGCAGTGCCGGACTGCGCTCGGCGGCGTTTGACGCCGGGGCGCTGCCCCCGGCGCTCGAAGGCGTTGACCTGCGTGTGACCGGCGTGGTCGCCGCCATGCCGCAGCGGCGCGACGATGGCGATGTGCGCCTGCGTCTGGCCGTCGAATCGGCCGAGCAGGTGTCCGGGCAGGTGGGGCGTGCGGTGGCGCTGCCGCCGCTGCTGGATCTGAGCTGGTACGCCACCCGGCATGGGCGTGAACCCCGGCCCGTGCCCGATGTGCACGCGGGCGAGCGCTGGCGGCTGAATGTGCGGCTGAAGGCGCCGCACGGCGCGCTCAACCCCCATGGGTTTGACTACGAACTCTGGATGTGGGAGCAGGGCGTGCAGGCCGGCGGCTATGTGCGCACGAGCGCGCGGCTGGACGAACGTCTCGGGGTGCCCCGGCTTCTGGGGCAGACGTGGCGCTATCCCGTGGAGCAGGCGCGTCAGGCGGTGCGCGACGCCATCGTGCGCCACCTGGCGAGCGGCGGGAGCGATAGTGCGCGCGATCGCGCCGCGGGCGTGGTGGCGGCGCTCGTCACCGGCGACCAGCGGGCGATAGAGCGCAGCGACTGGCAGCTTTTTCGGGTCACCGGCGTGGCGCACCTCGTCAGCATCTCCGGGCTGCACATTACGATGTTTGCCTGGCTGGCGGCGCTGCTCGTGGGCTGGCTCTGGCGGCGCAGCGCGGCGCTGTGCCTGGCGTATCCCGCGCCCTCGGCCGCGCTCGTGGGCGGCGTGCTGCTGGCGGCGGCGTATGCGCTCTTCAGCGGCTGGGGCGTGCCGGCCGAGCGCACGCTGCTCATGCTCGCCACCGTCACGCTCTTGCGCCTGTCGGGGCGGCGCTGGCCGTGGCCGCAGGTCTGGCTGCTGGCGTGCGCGGTGGTCGTCGCCTTCGATCCGTGGGCGCTGCTGCAGGCGGGCTTCTGGCTCAGCTTCGTTGCGGTGGGGATTTTGTTCGCTACCGATAGTGCAGCTGTCAGCGAAGGTGGGATGGGCGTTGGAGGCCGATTCGTCTCATTGCTACGCGAGCAGGCGCGCATCACGGTGGCGCTGGCGCCGCTCACGCTGGTGCTGTTCGGCCAGATCTCGGTCGTGGGGCTGGTGGCCAATCTGCTCGCGATTCCGTGGGTCACGGTGCTGGTCACGCCGCTGGCGATGCTCGGCGTGCTGTGGGCGCCGTTGTGGCAGGCGGCGGCCTGGTGCGTGCAGGCGCTCTCGTGGTGGCTGTTGTGGCTGGCCTCCTGGCCGTTTGCTCAGCTCACGCTGGCGCAGGCGCCGCTGTGGGCGGGTGTGGCTGCGGTGGTGGGCGGCATCGTGCTCGTCCTGCGTCTGCCGTGGCAGGTGCGTGCGCTGGCGCTGACGCTCGTGCTGCCCGCGCTCTGGTGGCAGCCGCCGCGCCCGGCCCCGGGCCAGTTCGATCTGCTGGCGGTCGACGTTGGCCAAGGACAGGCGGTGCTGGTGCGCACTGCCACGCACAGCCTGCTCTACGATGCCGGGCCGCGTTATGGCGAAACCTCCGACGCCGGCCAGCAGGTGCTGGTGCCGCTGCTGCAGTCCCTGGGGGAGCGGCTCGATACGCTGGTTCTGAGCCATGGCGACAGCGACCATATCGGCGGCGCGGCCGCGATCATCGAGCAGCAGCCGCAGGCCGATGTGCTCGGATCGATCCCGCCCGAGCACCCGTTGCAGGCACGGCACCCGGTACGGGCATGCGTGGCGGGCCAGGCGTGGCAGTGGGATGGCGTGCGCCTGACCGTGCTGCATCCGGGCGAGGCGCCTCCCGCGGGCGAGCCGGTGCCGTTGCGCGGCTCGGCGAGCAATGCGCGCACCTGCGTGTTGCGCATCGACGCCGAGGGGGGCACGGCCGCGCTGCTCGCCGGCGACATCGAGCGTGCGCAGGAGCGGACGCTGGTGCGCTCGGGTGCACCGCTGGCTGCGGACGTGCTCGTGGTGCCGCACCATGGCAGCAAGACCTCGTCGAGCGACGCTTTCCTCGATGCCGTGCAGCCTTCGCTGGCGCTGGTGCAATCGGGCTACCGCAACCGCTTCGGCCATCCGGCGCCGCCCGTGGTGCAACGCTACCGTGATCGCGGCATCACGCTGGTGGCCAGCCCCGCGTGCGGCGCGGCGTCGTGGTCATCGCAGGAGGGGCAACTGCGCTGCGAGCGCGAACGATCCAAGCGCTATTGGCACCACCGGGTGCCTGGCGACATGGCTGCGGGTGACGAAGGGGAGTGAGCCTCAGCCCGCCGCCACGGGGCGCGCGCGGTCGGCGCACCACTCGCTCCAGCTGCCCGCGTACAGCGCCATGGGCGCGTAGCCGGCCAGCTCCATCGCCAGCAGGTTGTGGATGGCGCTCACGCCGCTGCCGCATTGGTGCACCACCGTCGCCGGATCGCGCCCCTGCAGGACGGCGGCGAACTCGCCGCGCAGTTGCGCCGCGCTCTTGAAGCGGCCGTCGGCGCCGAGGTTCTCGGTCCATGGGCGGTTGAGCGCGCCGGGAATGTGCCCGGCGACCGGGTCCAGCGGCTCGACCTCGCCTCGGTAGCGCTCGGCGGCGCGCGCGTCGAGCAGGGTTTGCGCGGCCTGCCCCAGGTGGGTGAGCACGTGCGTGGTGTCGACGAGCGTGCGCAGCGGCTCGCCCAACTCGAAGTGGCCGGGCGCACGCGGCATCTCTTCGTGCTGCGCCGCCTGGCCGCCCGCGGCCTGCCAGGCGGCGAAGCCGCCGTCGAGCACCGCCGCCGCGTCGTGCCCCAGCCACTTGAACAGCCACCACAGCCGCATGCCCGGCATGGCGCCGTTGCGGTCGTAGACCACGGCCTGCATGCCATTGGAAAAGCCGACGCTGGACAGCCACGCGGCAAAGCGCTCGCGCGTGGGCAGCGGATGGCGCCCGCCCGAAGCGTTGGGGCCGCCCGCGGCGCTCAGGTCGTGGTCCAGGTGCGCGTAGATGGCGCCCGGGATGTGGGCCTCGTGGTAGCGGGCAATGCCCCATTCGGTGTCGGCCAGATCGAAGCTGCAGTCGAACACCATGAACGGCGCGCCGCTGTGCATCAGCGCCTGCAGGTCGGTGGCGGAAATCAGGGAGGTGTGGGTCATGTTGCCTTCGCAGTCAGGGGGGCGGCCCGCGTGCGCAGCACCCCGGCGGCAATCGCGCTCGCGACGATGAGCGCCATGCCCAGCCAGGCGCCGGCCGGCAGGTAGTCGTCAAACACCAGCGTGCTGTAGAGGCTGGCAAAAATCAGGCCCGAGTATTGCAGGTTGGCCACCAGCAGCGTGCCGCGCGTGCTCGAAGCGCGCGAGAACGCCATGGTCATGCACAGCTGCCCGCCCGCGGCAAAGAGCCCCAGCGGCAGCAGCCACAGCGCGTGCCAGCCGGCGAAGGGCGAGACCCCGGTCACCGGCATGGCCAGTGCCCCGGTGATGGTGCAGCCCAGCGCGAAATAGAACACGGTGCGCGTCTCGGGCTCGCCCAGGCGCGACAGCGCCACCACCTGCATGTAGGCCAGCGCCGCGCACATGCCGCCGAGCAGCCCCACGACGGCGGCGAAGCCCTGGTGGCCGTCCACCGTCGGCCTGAGCATCATGATGACGCCGACGAAACCCAGCAGCACGCAGGCGACGAGCGACAGCGGCACGGGCGGGCGCGGGTGCTCGCCCGAGGGGCGCCACATCAGCATCGCGCCGCCGACGATGAAGGCCGCGATCCAGACGCTGCTCATGTAGCCGAAGGTCATGGCCGTGGGCAGCGGCAGGTAGATGATGGCGTAAAACGATGCGCCCAGCGAGGTCACGCCGATGAAGCTGCGCCAGGCGTGCATGCCCGGGTAGCGGGTGGCGAGCGACACGCCTTGACGGCGCGCCAGCCACCAGAGCATGACCATGCTGATGAGGCCGCGCCAGAACACCATCTCGAAGGTCGTGAACCAGGGTGCGGCGAGCTTCACGCACACCCCCATGCTGGCGAAGAAGAAAGCCGCCAGAACCATCCACAGCGCTTGCATGGGGTTTTTGATGAAAAGTGGCTGCAGCGCCCTTTTGGCGGGCGTTGTCAGCTATGGTTTCAAAGGCTTTGCAGCGCCCCGCCCATGCGGGCACGGTACCACTCGTGAAAGTGCTGCATGCCGTCTTCCAGCGGGCTCTGGTAGGGGCCCACTTCGTTCACGCCGCGCTCCAGCAGCGCGCGCCGGCCCTGGTCCTCGCGCTCGCCGATCTCGTCGTCCTCGATGGCGGTTTCCATGTAGGCGGCCTGCTGCGCCTCGATGAATTCGCGCTCGAAGGCGTGGATGTCCTCGGGGTAGTAGAACTCCACGAGGTTGAGCGTCTTCTGCGGCCCCACGGGGTGCAGGCTGGAAATCGTGAGCACGTGCGGGTACCACTCCACCATGATGTGCGGGTAGTAGGTGAGCCAGATCGCGCCGCGCTCGGGTCTTTCACCGCCGCGGTAGCGCAGCAGCACCTCGTGCCAGAGCCTGTAGGCGTCGGTGCCGGGCTTGCCGAAGGTGGGCGCCACGCCCACGGTCTGCACCGAGTATTCGCGGTCGAACTGCCAGTTGAGATCGTCCACGGTGACGAAGTTTCCGAGGCCCGGGTGAAACGGCCCGACGTGGTAGTCCTCCAGATAGATCTCGATGAAGGTCTTCCAGTTGTAGTTGCACTCGTGCACTTCGGCGCGGTCGAACACGTAGCCCTCGAAGGACAGGTCGCGCGCCACGCCCATGCTGGCGAGGTCGGCGGCGATGTCGCGCCCGTTGTCCTCGAAGATGAGGCCGTTCCATTCGCGCAGCGCGTAGTTCTGCAGGTTCAGACCGGGGTTGCTCGCAAAGCGCGGCGCGCCCAGCAGCTGGCCGGCGCTGTCGTAGGTCCAGCGGTGGATCGGGCAGACGATGTTGCCGCCTGCGTGCCCCTTGCCCTCGGCCCGCAGGTTGCCCTGGCCCGTGAGCATCAGCGCCTGACGGTGGCGGCAGCAGTTGGAAACGAGCTGGATGCACCCCTGGGGGCTGCGAATCAGCGCCCGCCCGCCCTTTTCCTGCGGCAGCACGTAGTAGTCGCCGGGCTCGGGCGCGTTCAGGCTGTGCCCGAGGTAGCGCGGCCCGGCGGCAAACAGCAGGGCCCGCTCGCGCTGGTGCAGCGCCTCGTCAAAGTAGCTGGAAACCGGGAGTTGGCTTGCGGCCTGCTGCAGTTGAAGACTTAAATCAGACATGGAAGTCCTGACCTAAAGCCCCCCCACAGGGAGGTTGCGCGTGGCGTGCACGAGCGGAAAAAAATGAAACCGGCCGGGCGCGGTGTGCCTAAGCCGGTTGGGGCGAAATGGGAGATTATAAGTGGCTGTCCATGACCTGGCGGCGCACCGGCTGCACGGTCCTGGCCGTGCGCTTGCCCTACAGTGTCGCGCTGATCGACCGACCACGCCGGGGCGTGCACGCACCGGCATTTTTCACGACGGGAACGCCTGCCATGACGGATCAGGGATTTGAAGGCCTCAAGGGTTTGGCCTGGCTGCTGGCGCTGCAGTCTCTGGGAGAGGTGCTGGCGCATGCGCTCGATCTGCCGTTCCCGGGGCCGGTGATCGGCATGGTGCTGCTGCTGCCCTTGCTCAGGCTGGCGCGCGTTCGCCGCCATGTCGCGGCCTGCGCGGATTTCCTGCTGCGCCACCTCTCGCTGTTGTTCGTGCCGGTGGGCGTGGGGGTCATGTCGCACCTGGGACTGCTGAGCACTTATGGGCTGCGCATCCTGTTGGCGATCACCCTGTCGACCTGGGCCGGCATGGCGGCCACCGTCTGGGTGCTGCGCGTCACGCGCGGCCGCGCCATCGACGGCGGAGAAGAGTGATGCCGGATTTCGTTGCGCTCTGGGTCTATCTCGCGTCCAAACCGCTTTTCGGCCTCACCGCCACGCTGGTGGTTTATGTCCTGGCCATGAGCGCCTATCGCCGCGCCCACCAGGCGGCGTGGGCCAATCCGGTGCTCTGGAGCATGCTGGTGCTGGCCACGGCGCTGGTGTGGAGCGGCATCGATTACGAAACCTATTTTGCCGGGGCGCAGTTCATCCACTTTCTGCTTGGGCCGGCGGTGGTCGCGCTGGGCTGGCCGCTGTTCGAGCGCCTGGGCGAGCTGCGCCGCCACTGGCACCGCATTCTTCTGGCGGCCCTGGTCGGGGGCAGTGTCGCGGCCGTCTCCGCCGTGGGCCTGGGGATGCTGCTGGGCTTGCCGCGTGAGGTGCTGCTCTCGCTCGCGCCCAAATCCGTGACCGCGCCGGTGGCCATGGGCATCGCCGAGAAGATCGGCGGCATCCCGGCGCTGGCGGCGTTTTTTGCCGTTCCCACGGGCGTGATCGGCGCGCTCAGTGCGCGCTGGCTCTTCACCCGCATGGGGCTGGGCACCAGCGAGGAGGAATGGCGCATGCGCGGCTTTGGTCTGGGCACGGCGTCGCACGGCATAGGCGCGGCGCACGCGCTGCAGGTGCACCCGAGCGCCGGAGCCTACGCCGGACTCGCGCTGGGGATGCAGGTGCTGCTGGCGGCGGTGCTGATGCCGCTGGTGTTTCGCTGGCTGGCTTTGTAGCGCGGCCCTGGGATCTTCCCCATGCAGGGCATGCCACCCTGCAGGGACTTGTTCGGCACCGCCCTAAAATCACCCGCGCGCCCACCACCGATCGCATCCGGATTTTCATGCCCAAGGCTGCTGCCACCCCACCCACTTTGCCCACCCCGTCCGAGCCCGCCAGCTACGAAGCGGCGCTGCAGGAACTCGAAGACCTGGTGGCGCGCATCGAAGCCGGTCAGCTGCCGCTGGAGCAGATGCTCACGAGCTACCAGCGCGGCGCCGAGCTGCTGCAGTTTTGCCGCGGCAAGCTCGATGCGGTGCAGGATCAGATCAAGCTGCTCGATGAGGGGGTGCTCAAGCCGTGGACGTCCGTGTGATGGAGAGCGGCGCCCGTGCCTTCGTGGCCGCCGACTGGATCAGCCAGGCGCAGCAGCGCGTGGAGCAGGCCCTGGCCGACTGGGTGCCGCTGGCCACGCCGGCCGATCTGGGCGAGCCCATGCGCTACGCGGTGCTCGATGGCGGCAAGCGCCTGCGGCCGCTGCTGGTGCTCGCCGCCTGCACGGCGGTGCGCGGTAACCACGACGCGGCGCTGCGCGCGGCCTGCGCGGTGGAGCTGATTCACGCCTATTCGCTGGTGCACGACGATCTGCCGTGCATGGACAACGACGTGCTGCGCCGCGGCAAGCCCACGGTGCACGTGCGCTTTGGCGAGGCGCGCGCGCTGCTGGCGGGCGACGCGCTGCAGGCACTGGCCTTCGAGCTGCTCACGCCCGACGAGGGTGTGCCGCCCGCCATGCAGGCCGAGCTGTGCCGCCTGCTGGCCCGGGCAGCGGGCGCTCATGGCATGGCGGGTGGGCAGGCGATCGACCTCGCCAGCGTGGGCGAAACGCTTTCCGAAGCGCAGCTGCGCCAGATGCACCGCCTCAAGACCGGGGCGCTGCTGCAGGCCAGCGTGCTCATGGGCGCGGCCTGCGGCGCGCTCGAGGTGCGTGCACGTCAGGCGCTGCTGCAGTATGGTGCGGCCATCGGCCTGGCGTTCCAGGTGGTGGACGACGTGCTCGACGTGACGCAGGACTCCACTACGCTGGGCAAGACGGCTGGCAAGGACGCGGCCTGCGGCAAGCCCACCTACGTGTCGCTGATGGGGCTGGACGGCGCGCGGGCCCATGCGCGGGCGCTGCTGGACGAGGCGCGGCAGGTGCTGCGCACCAGCGGTCTCGTGGACACCCACGCGCTCATGGCGCTGGCTGAAATGGTGGTGAACCGCACGCATTGACGCGGCGGATGTTTTTGAGATGAAAGAAGGCTGCAAGGCCCGTGGACAGGGCGCTGGCAGCTATCGGAACAGGATATGGCGACGACGAACTACCCGATGCTGGAAAGCGTGAATGATCCGGCGCAATTGCGCCGCCTCTCGCGCGGCGAGCTCAAGATCCTGGCCGATGAGCTGCGCGCCTTCGTGCTTGAAAGCGTGGCCAGGACGGGGGGGCACCTCTCGTCCAACCTCGGCGTGGTCGAGCTCACGATCGCGCTGCATGCGGTCTTCGACACGCCCGAGGACCGCCTGGTCTGGGACGTGGGCCATCAGTCCTATCCGCACAAGATTCTCACCGGGCGGCGCGAGCGCATGGGCACGCTGCGCCAGCTCGGCGGCCTTTCCGGTTTTCCGATGCGCTCGGAAAGCCCCTACGACACCTTCGGCACCGCGCATTCGAGCACCAGCATCTCGGCGGCGCTGGGCATGGCGCTGGCCGCTCGGCAAAAAGGTGAGGATCGCCACTGCATCGCCGTGATCGGCGACGGTGCGATGACCGCGGGCATGGCGTTCGAGGCGCTGAACAACGCGGGCGTGGCGGACTGCAATCTGCTGGTGATCCTCAACGACAACGACATGAGCATCAGCCCGCCCGTGGGCGCGCTCAACCGCTATCTGGCGCAGCTCATGAGCGGGCGCTTCTACGCCAAGGCGCGCGACGTGGGCAAAACGGTGCTCAGGAACGTGCCGCCGCTGCTGGAGCTGGCCCGGCGCATCGAGCAGCAGGCCAAGGGCATGGTGGTGCCGGCCACGCTGTTCGAGAACTTCGGCTTCAACTACATCGGCCCGATCGATGGGCACGATCTCGACTCGCTGATTCCCACGCTGGAAAACATCAAGGGCTTGAAGGGCCCGCAGTTCCTGCACGTGGTGACCAAGAAAGGGCAGGGCTACAAGCTCGCCGAGGCCGACCCCGTGGCCTACCACGGCCCGGGCAAGTTCGACCCGGAGATCGGCCTGGTCAAGCCCGCCACGCCGCCGCGCCAGACCTTCACCCAGGTCTTCGGCCAGTGGCTGTGCGACATGGCCGCCAGGGACGAGCGGCTCGTCGCCATCACGCCCGCGATGCGCGAGGGCTCGGGCCTGGTGGAATTCGAGCGGCGCTTTCCCGGCCGCTACCACGACGTGGGCATCGCCGAGCAGCACGCGGTCACGTTCGCGGCGGGCATGGCCTGCGAAGGGCTCAAGCCCGTGGTGGCGATCTATTCCACCTTCCTGCAGCGCGGCTACGACCAGCTGATCCACGACGTGGCGCTGCAGAACCTGCCGGTGGTGTTCGCGCTCGACCGCGCGGGCATCGTCGGGGCCGACGGAGCCACGCACTGCGGCGCGTTCGACATCGCCTACACGCGCTGCATTCCGAACATGGCGCTGGCCTGTCCGGCCGACGAGGGCGAATGCCGTCAGCTGCTCACCACCGCCTTCGGGCAGGATCGCCCGGTCACGGTGCGCTATCCCCGGGGCGCGGGCGTGGGCGTGCAGCCTGGGGGCGAGCTCGACGAACTGCCGTATGGCAAGGCGCAGGTGCGCCGCAGCGGCCATCGTGTGGCCATCCTCGCGTTCGGCACCTTGCTGTATCCGGCGCTCGAAGCGGCGCAGCGGCTCGACGCCACCGTGGTGAACATGCGCTGGGTCAAGCCGCTCGATGTGGAGCTGCTCGCGCGCGTGGCGGCCACCCACGAGGCCTTCGTCACCGTGGAAGAGGGCGTGATCATGGGCGGCGCGGGCAGCGCGGTTGGAGAGTGGCTGGCGGGCGCGGGCAGCGCCACGGCCTTGCTGCAGCTGGGCCTGCCCGATCATTTCATCGAGCATGGCGACCCGGCGAAATTGCTGGCGCTGCAGGGGCTGGATGCCGCGGGCATCGAGCGTTCGGTGCGGCGGCGGTTCGAATCCCTGGTGAGCGCCGCGCCCGCGCTGCGTGCCGTGGGCGGGGATTGAGGCAAGGCTGAACAAGCCCCTCCATCAAGTATCGCCTTGAATTTGTCTTCGCAGGTACCTGCCTGCTATAAGATGGCGCGCTGAGTGCGGAGCCCCTCGGGCGCTGACGCTTCACAAGCGCGTCCGTGTTCGATGGTTTTCCGTTGTTCTCGATGTTTATCAACAAGGAGTCAAAGCCCATGGATCGTCGATCTCTCATCAAAAACGCCGGTATCGCCGGTGTGCTGGCCGCCGGAGTGGCGCCGGCCGTGCACGCGCAGGCGACAGTACGCTGGCGCCTGGCCACGAGCTTTCCGAAGGCGCTGGAGACGCTGCACGGCTGTGCCGTCAAGTTCTCCGAGACCGTCAAGGCGCTCTCGGGCGGAAAGTTCGAGGTTTCGGTGCACGCCGCGGGCGAACTGGTGCCGGCGTTCGGCATCGTCGATGCGCTGGCCGATGATTCGATCGAGATGGGCGAAACCGCGTCCTACTACTACACCGGCAAGGATCCGTCGTTCGCCTTCAGCTGCGCGATTCCCTTCGGCTTCACGGCGCAGCAGAACCAGGCCTGGAAGCTGCATGGCAACGGCCACAAGCTGCTCGACGAGCTGTTCGCCAAGTACAACTTCCACGCGCGCAGCGCGCTCAATACCGGCACGCAGATGGGCGGCTGGTACCGCAAGGAGATGAACAAGCCCGAGGACTTCAAGGGCCTGAAGATGCGCCTGGGTGGCGGTGTGTTCGGCGAATCCATGGCCAAGCTTGGCGTGGTGTCGCAGAACATGCCTGGCGGTGACGTGTATCAGGCGCTGGAGAAGGGCACGCTCGATGCCGCCGAGTTCGTCGGCCCCTACGACGACGAGAAGATGGGCTGGAACAAGGTTGCCAAGTACTACTACTACGGCGGCTGGTGGGAAGGCGGCGCCGACCTCGAGTTCTTCATCAACAACAAGGCCTACGCCAAGCTTTCGCCCGAATACAAGGCCATCGTCAACTCCGCGATGGACACCGCGTACAACGACGGCACGTCCAAGTATCTGTACCTGAACCCGATCTCGCTCAAGCGCCTGGTGGCCTCGGGCACGCAGCTCAAGCGCTTCAACAAGGAGATCGTGCAGGCCGGCTTCAATGCCGCGCAGGAAGTCTACGCCGAGCACAGCGCCAAGGATCCGGTGTTCAAGAAGATTCTGGACGACATGCGGGTCTTCCAGCGTGACCAGATCCTCTGGAACCGCATTTCCGAGCTGGTGTTCACGCAGGACATGGCGTCGCTGAAGATCTGACGCCCATCCCTTGGGGCACCTGCAAAAGAAGGTGCCCCCTCATGAAAAAACCGCAGCTTTCGGCTGCGGTTTTTTCATGGTCGGAGGGTTTCCCCTCCGCCATTGCGGCCGTCAGGCTATTTCCCGATCGAGTCCTGGATGGCCTTCATGGGGTCGTTCGCTTCGCCGCCCACCGGGCCGAAGCTGGAGTCGCCCGCCCCGCTGCCGGCCTCGGGCAAGCCGCCGCCACTGACGGGATTCGGCGCCTTGTTGCCATCGTCCGTGGCCGGGGCGGCGTTGCCGCCGGGCACGACGATGGTATTGAAGTCCGAGCTTTGGTCGGTTTCATTGAGGTCCTGCAACATCTGCTGTTCGACGGCCTTCATGTCCACCTTGACCGGCTTGTCCAGCCCGCCGGTCACCAGGGCCGGGAAGGCGATCAAGATGGCCACCATCGACAGCTGCAGCAGCAGGAAGGGGATGGCGCCCTTGTAGATCTGCATCGTCGTGACCGGCTCCATGGTCTTGCCGGTGTGTGCGTCCACATAAGGCTTCTCGGGCGCGACCGAGCGCAGGTAGAAGAGGGCAAATCCGAACGGCGGGTGCAGGAACGAGGTCTGCATGTTCACCGCCAGCAGCACGCCGAACCAGATCAGGTCGATACCCATCTTGTCGGCGATCGGCGCCAGCACCGGCACGACGATGAACGACAGCTCGAAGAAGTCCAGGAAGAACGCCAGGAAGAACACCAGCACGTTCACGAAGATCAGAAAGCCCAGGTGTCCGCCCGGCAGCTTGGTCAGCAGGTGTTCGACCCAGACCGGGCCGTCGGCAGCCTGAAACACCATGCTGAAGATCGTCGCGCCGACCAGGATGAACATCACGAAGGACGCGAGTTTGGTGGTGGTATCGAGCGCCTGGCGCAGCAGTTTCCAGCTCAGGCGCTTGCGCGAAACCGCCATGATCAGCGCGCCCATGGCGCCCATGGCGCCGCCTTCGGTCGGCGTGGCCACGCCCAGGAAGATGGTGCCGAGCACGAGGAAGATCAGCAGCAGTGGCGGGATCAGCACGAAGGTGACGCGCTCGGCCAGCCTGGAGAGCAGCCCCATGCGCGTGACGCGGTTGATCACCGCGATGAGCCAGCCGACGAAGCTGCCGCCGCACATGGCAACCACGATTTTTTCGTCGGTCGGCACGAAGTCCACGGGCTCGCCCTGCCACCAGCTGTGGATGGCCGGCATCTCGTGGCCGAGCAGCGCCGCCACGGCCACGCAGAAGACGAAGAGCACGGTCAGCGAGGTGTAGCCGTGGCTGCCACTGGGTTCGGTGAAGGTGCGTGCCTCGGGGGGGAGGGCGGGCACCGATTTGGGCTTGAAGACGGCCAGCACGACCACCCACAGGATGTACAGGCCCATCAGCGTGAAACCCGGGATGAAGGCACCCTTGTACATGTCGCCCACGCTCTTGCCCATCTGGTCGGCGAGCACGATCAGCACGAGGGACGGCGGGATGATCTGCGCCAGCGTGCCCGACGCGGCGATCACGCCGCTGGCCAGGCTGCGGCTGTAGCCGTAGCGCAGCATGATGGGCATGGAGATCAGGCCCATCGAAATGACCGAGGCGGCTACGACGCCGGTGGTGGCTGCGAGCATCGCGCCCACGAGCACCACCGCGAGCGCCAGCCCGCCGCGCAGCGGGCCGAACACCTGGCCGATCGAGTCGAGCAGATCCTCGGCCATGCCGCTCCTCTCCAGGATCAGGCCCATGAGCGTGAAGAAGGGCACGGCCAGCAGCGTCTCGTTGGCCATGATGCCGATCAGGCGCAGCGGCAGCACGGAGAGAATGGCGGTGGGGAAGATGTCGAGCCAGACCCCGAGCAGGCCGAAGGTCAGGCCCGCGGCGCCGAGCGAGAAGGCGACGGGAAAACCCAGGATCAGGAAGCAGATGAGCCCGACGAACATGATCGGGGCGAAGTTGGATGCAATGAATGCCATGTTGTGTCTGCTCCGGCGCGTCAATGGGCCTGGGCCGGTGCGGCACCGGAGGCCTTGGCGGCGGCCTCCTGGCGCAGCGCTTCGATCAGCGCTTCTTCATCCGATTTCTCATCGGATTTGATCATCGGGTCGGGGCCCTGGCCCAGCGCGAACGCCATGCATTTGATGAGTTCGGACCAGCCTTGCAGCAGCAGCAGCGTGAAGCCCACGGGCAGGGCCAGCCACACCGGCCAGCGGATCAGCCCGCCCGGGTTGCTCGACATTTCACCCGTGTTGAACATCTGGATCGTGAGCGGTACGGTGTAGTACAGCACCATGACGCACACCGGGGTGAGGAAGAAGACGAGCCCGAAGATTTCGATGCCGAGCTGCACTTTCCTGGGGAAGTGGCTGTTGAGCACGTCGATGCGCACGTGCTCGCGCTTGAGCAGCGTGTAGCCGGCGGCGATTAGGAACGACCAGGCGAACAGGTACCACTGCACCTCCAGGTAGCCGTTGGAGCTGTAGTTGAAGACCTTGCGGATCACGGCGTTGATGGCACTGATGGCCGTGGCGCCGAAGATCAGCCAGATGGCGTGTTTGCCGACGAAGGAATTGAGCTTGTCGATGGCTCGCGATAGCGATAGCAGGGCCTGCATGGTGTCTCCAGAAAAAGGCCGGGTTGGCGCGCGGCCCCTTGATGGGTGTGGGGCTCTGGCGGTTGCCGTGCGGTCCGCGGTAAGTCGGGCCGCTGCAACAAGGCGGGCATTCTAAAGGTCTGCCCTTGCATGATTCTGAATGTTGCGGCAGGCTACCGGCACCCATCATGACGGCGTGACACACACGAACGCGGGATACAAGGCAGACATGAACCAGGCCGCGGCCCCTTCCTTCGCGGCGTCCCGCCTGGGGCGCATGCGGCGTACCGCGTTGAGCGCCGCGGTGCTCAATGGCGCCTCGGTGGCACTGGGTCTGCTGCTGATTGCGCTGCTGGTCCATGCCTTGTTCGGCGCCCATGCGGCCTCCAACGCCATCGTCGGCGCCATCGTCGCGCTGATTCCGGACACGCCGCGCGCGCGCCGCGGCAAATTCGCGCACCTCATCGTGGCGCCGCTGCTGGGCGTGCCGCTGTTTCTGGCGGTTCAGCTGCTGCGGGGCCATCCGGTGGAGCTGGGCCTGCTGCTCGTGCCCGCCACGTTTATCGCCTTTCTTTCCACCGCCTGGGGCCGCCCCGGCATGCCGGTGGCCGCGGGCTTGATGTTCGCCATGCTGCTGGCGCTGGCGCCCGAGCCCGCCGCCAGCGCGCATGAGGCCTTGCAGCGCACGGGCTGGTGCGCGCTGGGCGCGGGCCTGTACGTGGCGTGGGCCACCGCCGCCAACGCCGTGCTCAACGAGCGCTATCGCACACAGACCCTGGCCGAGCTGCTGCTGACCGTGGCGGCGCTGCTGCGCACGCATGCGGCGCGCATCACGCGCGTGCCGGCGCCTGGAACGCTGGGCGGGGTGCTGCGCCGCCAGGCGGCCCTGGCCGAGCAGCTGCAGGCGGCGCGCGACCTGATCCTCGAAACGCCCGACACGCCCGCACGCCAGCGACTCGCGGGCATGCTGGTCGTGGTGCTGGAGATGCGCGACCGCCTGATTGCGAGCGAACTGGATATCGAGCGTGTTCAGGCCAGCCATTCGGCCAGCCTGGAGCCGCTGGCCGCGCTCTCCTGCGCCATGGCGCTGGACGTGGAGCGCGTGGCCGACGCGCTTCTGTCGGGCGCCAGCCCCCCCGCGGCACGCGAGCACGACGCCGTGCTGTCCGACCTGCGGGAGCAGGCGCTGGATGAGGCCCGCACCCACCCCGAGCGCGGCGAGGCCATGCAGCAGGCGGCGTTGCTGCGCAGCGTCTGTGTGCGCCTGGGCGATCAGGCCAGCGCCGTGCGCCAGCTCGCCGCGCTCGCACGCGGGGAAACCGAGCCCGATCTGTCGGCCGTGCGCAGCGGCTGGCAGCTCTTCGTCAGCCCGGCGTACTGGTCCCGGCAGCCCCTGCTCGGCCTGTGGCGCTGGCGCCAGCCGGCCTTGCGCCACGCCCTGCGCGCGGCGCTGGCCATAGGTACTGGTTATGCGCTGGCCATGCTGCTGCCCTGGGGCTCGCGCGATTATTGGGTGTTGATCACCATCGTGGTCGTGCTGCGCGGCTCGCTCGCACAGACGCTGGAGCGGCGCAACCAGCGCGTGCTCGGCACGCTCGCGGGCAGTGCGCTGGCCGTGGGCCTGCTGGCGGCGCAGCCGCCGGTCGCCGTGCTGCTGGGGGTGGTGGTGCTGGCGCAGGGGCTGGCGCATGCCTTCGTCGTGCGCCGCTACGTGGTCACGGCCGTGGCTGGGTCGGTGCTGGGGCTGGTGCTGGCGCACCTGCTGTCCGCCACCAGCCATCCCGCCTTCGATTTTGCCGAGCGCGTGGGCGACACGCTGCTGGGCGCGGCCCTGGCCTGGGGCTTTTCCTACGTGCTGCCGTCGTGGGAGCGCATGCGCATCGCGCTTACTGTGCGCCGCGTCTGCCGGGCCATGGCGGCGCATGCGCGCCAGTCGCTGGCGCTGGCCACGCTGGCCGAGGTCACGGGTCAGCCTGAACTGGCCTGGCGCCTGGCGCGCCGCGAGGCCTACGACGCGCTCTCGGCGCTGGTGCTGGCCACCGATCGCGCGCTGGTCGAGCCGCGCGCCGTGCAGCCGCCGATCGCGCTGCTCGAACAATTGCAGGGGCACGGCTACCAGCTGCTGGGCCAGCTCAGCGCGGTGCAGTCCATCCTGTTGCTGCGCCGCCAGCGCCTGCAGCTGCAGGCCATCGCCGCGCCGCTGGCCGAGGCCGCGAGTGAGATCGAACGTCAGCTGGATCTGGCGCACCCCTGTGAGCCGGTGGCGGCGCGGACCCAGGGCGGGGGCGACGCGATGCCCGCCGTGCCCGAGGATCTGCCCGACCCGTTCGTGGCCGATTCCGGTCCGTGGCTGCTGCGCCGCCTGGCCCTGGCCGTGGCGCTGGCCGGTGAGGTCAGGGCCGATGCACTGGCGGTGCTGCGCGAGTCGGGCGCCGGGTGATACGGTTTCGCCTTCAAACGTATAACCGCGTTGGTTCGCCTTGCCGTGCTACAGCACTGTCTGCGGCTTCCCGCCTTGTTCTACGCTTGAATGCAAAACCGTATAGGCGCGGCGTCAATCCACCAGCGCCACGCCCTTGACCTGCGCGAACAGGGTCTCGCCCACGGCCAGGCCCAGGGCTGCGCATGAATGCTGCGTGATGCGCGCCAGCAGCGGCGTGCCCGCGCCATCAAGCGCCACCAGCGTCTGACCCGGCCCGTCGGGCACGATCTGCGTGACGCGCACCGCCAGCACATTCAGGATGGTGCTGCCGACCGGCGCGCTGCGCGCCAGGCTCACGTCGCGCGCGGGCACGCGCAGGCGCACCGGCTCACCAAGGGTGTGCGTGCGCGTGCTCACCAGGCGCAGCAGGCCGCCGCCAAAGCGGGCGCTGAGCAGATGGTCATCGGGGCTGTGACTCACGACGTGAGCGTGGATCAATGCGCCCGCGTGCTCGCCGTGCGCCAGCGGCAGATCGGCGCGCGCCAGCAGCTCGGCCGTGGCGCCCTGCGCCCGCACGCGCCCGTGCTCGAGCAGCACCAGATGGCCCGCCAGCCGCGCCACCTCGTCGGCGCTGTGGCTCACGTAGAGCACCGGAATGTCGAGTTCGCGCTGCAGCCGCTCCAGGTAGGGCAGCACCTCGGCCTTGCGCGCGGCGTCCAGCGCCGCGAGCGGCTCGTCCATCAGCAACAGGCGCGGGCTCGCGGCGAGCGCACGGGCGATCGCCACGCGCTGGCGCTCACCGCCCGAGAGCGTGTGCGGTGCGCGCACCAGCAGTTCTTCCAGGCCGAGCAGCTGCACCGCCTGATCGAGTGAGACGCGGCGCTGGCGCGTGGGCAGGCGGCGCAGGCCGTAGTCCATGTTCTGGCGCACCGACAGATGCGCGAACAGGCTGGCCTCCTGGAACACGTAGCCGAGCTGGCGCCGGTGTGTGGGCCGCCAGGCGCGCACGACATCGTCCTGCCAGAGCTCGCCGTTGACCTGCACGCGCCCGGCCGCGCGCGTGAGCCCCGCGATGGCGCGCAGGCAGGTGGTCTTGCCGCAGCCCGACGGCCCGAACAGCGCGGTGACGCCATGGCCGGGCAGCTGTAGATCGACGTCGAGCAGAAAGTCCGTGCGTTGCAGCGTCAGGCGGGCGTGGATCGCGCTCATTGCAGCCGCTCCTTGGGTTGCAGCCAGTGCAGCAGCACCAGTACGATGAAGGCGAACACCAGCATGCCGCCCGCAAGCCAGTGCGCGTGCGTGTACTCCATGGCCTCCACGTGGTCGTATATCTGCACCGAGACGACGCGTGTCTGGCCCGGGATGTTGCCGCCGATCATCAAGACCACACCGAACTCGCCCACGGTGTGCGCGAAGCTCAGCACTGCGGCGGTGACGAAGCCCGGGCGCGCCAGCGGCAGCGCGACGCTGAAGAAGCGATCCAGCGGCCCTGCGCCGAGCGAGGCGGCGACTTCCAGCGGCCGCGTGCCCATGGCTTCGAACGCGCGCTGCAGCGGCTGCACCGCGAACGGCAGCGAGTACACGACGGAGCCGACCAGCAGCCCGCCGAAGGTGAACGGCAGGCGCCCCCAGCCCAGGGCCTCGGTGAACTGTCCGACCGGGCCGCCTGGCCCCATCAGTACCAGCAGGTAGAAGCCGATCACCGTCGGCGGCAGCACCAGCGGCAGCGCCACCACCGCGCCCACCGGCGCGCGCCAGCGTGAGGGCGTGTGCGCCAGCCACCACGCGAGCGGCGTGCACAGCACCAGCAGCAGCGCGGTGGTCAGGCTCGCCAGCTCTAGCGTGAGCCGGATGGCGGCCCAGTCTTCAGGGGAAATGGGGGGCATGGCTATGGAGTTGATAGCTTCTCACGCTCATCGTATGTGAATTCCAAAGATGAACATCATTGAAATCAAGAAAATACAGGCGCGGGCAGCTTCAGAAAGAATAGCCGTAGGACGTGATGATGGCGCGCGCCTTCTCGCCCCTGAGGTAGTTCATCAGCGCGGCCGCGGCCGCGTTGCCCTCGCCGCTCTTGAGCACGATGGCGTCCTGGCGGATGGGGTCGTGCATCGCGGCCGGAACCACCCAGGCGGAGCCCTCGCGCAGCCGGCCGTTCTCGGTCACCTGCGAGAGCGCGACGAAGCCCAGTTCGGAGTTGCCCGACGCCGCGAACTGGTAGGTCTGGCCAATGTTCTCGCCTTGCACGATGCGAGCCTGCACCTGATCCGCGAGGCCGAGCTTTTCCAGCGTCTGCATCGCCGCCGCGCCGTAGGGCGCGAGCCTGGGGTTGGCGATGGCGATGTGCCGCCAGTCGGTCTTGGCGAGCACCTTGCCCTCGGCATCGACGTAGCCCGGCTGCTTGCTCCAGAGCGCGAGCTGGCCGATCGCGTAGGTAAAGCGGGTGGCGCCCACGCCCAGCCCTTCGCTGGCGATCTTCTCGGGTGTGGCGCTGTCGGCCGCCAGCAGGATGCCAAACGGCGCGCCGTTCCTGATCTGCGCATAGAACTTGCCGGTGGCGCCGAACGACAGCTCGGCCTGGTGGCCGGTGTCCTGCGCAAAGGCGGCGGCGATTTTCTGCATCGGCGCGGTGAAGTTGGACGCGACGGCGACAGTCACGGTATCGGCATGCGCGCTCGTCAGCGCCGCGGCGGCGAGGGCGATCGGCGTGAACACGCGGCGGGGGAACAAGAAAGCGGGCATGGTCTTCGCTATTCCATAAATGAATAGCGAAGAGTATAGCGATGCGACGCCGATGCGGCATGATGGCGCGCATGGCCAGAAAACAGCTTTCCGTCGTTCAGGCGCTCGGGCAGGACCGGGCCGACCGGCGCATCGCCATCCTGCGTGAGATCGGGGTGCAGGGTTCGATCTCGCAGGCCGCGCGTGCCGTGGGCGTGAGCTACAAGGCCGCGTGGCAGGCGCTCGATACCCTGACCAACCTGGCCGGCGTGGCGCTGGTCGAGCGCGTGGTGGGCGGCGCGGGCGGCGGCGGCGCACGGCTCACCCAGGCGGCGCATGAGCTGCTGGCCGCCGCCGACACGCTGGCGCGCGAGCGTTCGAATGCGGCTCAGGGCAGCGGGGCGCATCAGGCGGCCGCGCAGCTGAGCGTGCGCACCAGCATGCGCAACCAGTGGCCCTGCGTGGTGACGGCCCTGCGCCGCCAGGGCAGCATCGTCGATGTGGTGCTGGCCGCCCGGGGCGACGAAGCGCTGCTGGCGCTTTCGCGCATCACGCGCGAGAGCGCTCAGTTGCTGGGGCTGGCGCCCGGTCTGCCGGTGCAGGTGCTGTGCAAGGCCACGGCGGTGCGGGTGCGGGCGGGCGCGGTGCCCGATGAGAACGAGGCCAACCACTGGCGCGGACGGGTGCTGCGGATTTCACGCCATCCGGCGGGCGATGAAGTCGTGGTGCAGCTCGGTGGCGGCTTGCAGCTCGTCGGTTTCGCACCTCCCGGCTCGGGGCTGCGGGCGCGCGGCGCCGTTCTCGCCAGCGCCGACCCGAGCGCACTGGCCATCATGGTGAGCGCGGCCTGAGCGTGGTGCGGCGGGGTGATGTCGCGCCATGCGGCAATGCTCGCAATCCCTAGTGTCCAGACCCTGGTGTTCATTGAACAATGGTCTGATCCGCCGCTACCAGGATCGGAGGCCGCGCAAGCTTGCTTGCGGCGCCGTTCACAGGCCTGCGATGTCAGGCGTTGCATCGGCCCGCGAGGATCTGCGGCGCGGTGCTTTCTTCCAGGACTCTGTCGCATTCACCTGCATGGCAGCATTCATTTTCCGCCGTCTGATCCAGGCCATTGTCGTGATGGTGGTGGTGGCCTTCGTGTCCTTCCTGCTGTTTCAGTACGTCGGTGATCCGGTGGTCTTCCTGCTGGGGCAGGATGCCAAGCCCGAGCAGATCCGCCAGTTGCGCACCGACCTGGGGCTCGATCAGCCGTTTTTCGTGCAGTTCTGGCACTTCCTCGTGAACGCGGCACAGGGCGAATTCGGCCTGAGCCTGCGCCAGGGGCAGAAGGTGTCGCGCCTGCTGGGCGAGCGCTTTCCGGCCACCTTCGAACTGTCCATCGTGGCAGCGGCACTGGCGCTGCTGGTTGGCGTGCCCATGGGCGTGTATGCGGCGCTCAAGCGCGGCAAGGCGCTCAGCCAGGTGTTCATGGTGGTGTCGCTGCTGGGTGTGTCGCTGCCGACCTTTCTCATCGGCATCCTGTTGATCCTGATTTTTTCCGTGCTGCTGGGCTGGATGCCCAGCTTCGGGCGTGGCGAGACGGTGCAGCTGGGCTGGTGGAGCTCGGGCCTGTTCACGCGCGACGGCTGGATGCACATGATCCTGCCGGCGATCACTCTGGCGATCTTTCAGTTGGCGCTGATCATGCGGCTGGTGCGCGCCGAGATGCTCGAAGTGCTGCGCACCGACTACATCAAGTTCGCCCGCGCGCGCGGGCTGACCGACCGCGCGATCCACTACGGCCACGCGCTCAAGAACACGCTGGTGCCGGTGATGACGATCACCGGACTGCAGCTGGGCGGCCTGATCGCGTTCGCCATCATCACCGAGACGGTGTTCCAGTGGCCCGGCATGGGCCTGCTGTTCATCCAGGCCGTCACCTTCGCCGATGTGCCGGTGATGGCGGCCTACCTGTGCCTGATCGCGCTCATTTTCGTCGTGATCAATCTGATCGTCGATCTGCTCTACGTCGTGGTCGATCCGCGGCTGCGCGTGGGCAGGGCGGCGGGACATTGAAGCCTGGCCTGCTTTCGAAAACCAACCGAGGAGACCCGTATGACCCCTTCGATCCGACATCTGCGCCTGCTTGCCGGCGCGGCCCTGCTGGCCATGGCGGCCGCCGCTTCGGCGCAGACGGTGCGCATCGCCAACCAGGGCGACGCGTTGTCACTCGACCCGCATTCGCTCAATGAGTCGCTGCAGCTTTCGGTGGACAGCAATGCCTATGAGGCGCTGGTCGGCTGGAATCAGAAGCTTGAGATGCAGCCGATGCTGGCTACCTCGTGGAAGCAGACCTCGCCCACGGTCTGGCGCTTCGAGCTGCGCAAGGGGGTGCAGTTCTACGATGGCACGCCGTTCACTGCGGACGATGTGGTTTTCACCATGGGCCGCATCATGGCCGACGGCTCGGACATGAAGAGCTACGGCACCGACATCAAGGAGACGCGCAAGATCGACGAGCACACGGTCGAAATCGAGACCAAGGCACCGCTGCCCATCCTGCCGCGCATCCTCTCGCAGGTCTACATCATGAGCAAGAAGTGGTGCGAGGAGAACAACGCCACCAAGCCGGTGGACCGGCGCAAGGGCGTGGAGAACACGGCCTCTTTCAAGACCAACGGCACGGGGCCGTTTCATGTGCGCGAGCGCCAGCCGGGCGTGCGCACCGTGTTCGTGCGCAACCCGCGCTACTGGGGCAAGGTCGAGGGCAACGTGCAGGAGGTGATCTTCACCCCCATCGCCAACCCGGCCACCCGCGTGGCGGCGCTGCTGTCGGGCGAGGTGGACGTGATGGAGCCGGTGCCGGTGCAGGACATCGCCCGTGTCGAGTCCAACCCCGGCACGCGCGCCATCGTCGGCCCCGAGCTGCGCACCATCTTCCTGGGCATGGACCAGAAGCGTGACGAGCTGCAGTACTCGAGCGTCAAGGGCAAGAACCCGTTCAAGGACGTGCGCGTGCGCAAGGCCTTCTACCAGGCGATCGACATCGAGGGCATCAAGAAGACGGTGATGCGCGGCCAGTCGCGCCCGACCGCGCTGATGGTCGGCCCCGGCATCAACGGCTGGACCGCCGAGCAGGACAAGCGCTTGCCGTTCGACGTGGAGGCGGCCAGGAAGCTGATGGCCGAGGCCGGCTACCCGAACGGCTTCGAGGTCGCCATGAACTGTCCCAACGATCGCTACGTCAACGACGGGCAGATCTGCCAGGCGGTGGCGGCCAACCTGGCGAAGATCAACGTCAAGATCAATCTCCAGGCCGAGACCAAGGGCACCTATTTCCCGAAGATCCTGCGCCGCGACACCAGCTTCTACCTCTTGGGCTGGACGCCTTCGACATATGACGCGCACAACGCGCTGAACGCACTGATGCGCTGCCCCGACGACAAGACCGGCGCCGGACAGTTCAACCTGGGCAGCTATTGCAATCCCAAGCTCGATGGGCTGATCGAGAAGATCGGGTCGGAGACCGACCAGGCCAAGCGCGACGCCATGATCAAGGAGGCGTTCCAGATCCACATCGATGACGTGGGCCACCTGCCGCTGCACCAGCAGACGCTGGCCTGGGGCGCCAGCAAGAAGGTGGAGTTGACGCAGCTGGCCGACAACTACATGCCCTTCAAGTGGATCAGCATCAAGAATTAATCGAAAAGGGATGCGGCGCTTGCATGGCGGGCGCCTGCAGCTATCGGTAGATGAGCAATTTCCTGGTCCGCTGGCTCGACAGCGACGTTGGCTACAGCTTTCGCACCTCGCCCACGGCGATCGTCGCGGCGGCGATCGCCTTCGTCTGCGTCTTCTGCTCGATCTTCGCGGGCTGGGTGTCGCCGCACAACCCGTTCGATCTGGCCTCGCTCGAACTGAGCGACGCGCGGCTGCCGCCCGCCTGGCAGGAGGGCGGCAGGCTCACCTACCTGCTGGGCACCGACGATCAGGGGCGCGACATTCTCTCGGCGCTGATCTACGGCGCGCGCATTTCGCTGGTCGTGGGCATCGTCTCGGTCATCCTTTCGGTGCTCGCGGGCGTGGTGCTGGGGCTGATGGCGGGCTTCAAGGGCGGCTGGATCGACACCTTCCTGATGCGTGTGTGCGACGTGATGCTGTCGTTTCCCGCCATCCTGGTGGCGCTCTTGATTGCCGGCGTGGGCCGCGCGATGTTTCCCGCAGCCCACGAATCGGTGGCGTTCGGCGTGCTGATCATCGCCATCTCGCTCACCGGCTGGGTGCAGTACGCGCGCACGGTGCGCGGCTCCACCCTGGTCGAACGTGGTAAGGAATACGTGCAGGCGGCACGTGTGACCGGCGTGTCGCCGCTGCGCATCATGACGCGCCACGTGCTGCCCAACGTGACCGGGCCGGTGCTGGTGCTCGCCACCATCCAGGTGGCCACCGCGATCATCACCGAGGCCACGCTGTCCTTCCTCGGCGTGGGCGTGCCGCCGACCTCGCCCTCGCTGGGCACGCTGATCCGTGTCGGCAACGACTACCTGTTCTCGGGCGAATGGTGGATCACCATCTTTCCGGGGGTGATGCTGGTGCTGATCGCGCTGTCGGTGAATCTGCTCGGCGACTGGCTGCGCGATGCGCTCAACCCGCGCCTGCGATGACGCAAGGGCGGCGCGGGGGAGAAATCATGAAAGCACTGGATGTCCCTGCTTGAAGTCCGCCACCTGATCGTGGAGTTTCCCCACCGGCGCGGCACGTTGCGCGCGCTCGACGACGTGTCGTTTTCCATTGCGCCGGGTGAAATCCTCGGCGTCGTGGGTGAATCGGGTGCGGGCAAGTCGCTCACCGGCGCCGCCATCATCGGCCTGCTGGAGCCGCCGGGGCGCGTGGCGGGCGGGCAGATTCTGCTGGAGGGGCAGCGCATCGATCAGCTGTCGGGCGAGGCCATGCGCCAGGTGCGCGGGCGCAGAATCGGCGCCATCTTTCAGGACCCGCTGACCTCGCTGAACCCGCTGTATTCGATCGGCCGGCAGCTGATCGAGACGATACAGACGCACCTGAAGCTGAGCCATGCCCAGGCGCGCCAGCGCGCGATCGATCTGCTGCGGGACACCGGCATACCCGCCGCCGAGCAGCGCCTGGAGCACTACCCGCACCAGTTCTCGGGCGGCATGCGCCAGCGCGTCGTCATCGCGCTGGCACTGGCGGCCGAGCCCAGGCTCATCGTGGCCGACGAGCCGACCACGGCGCTCGATGTGTCGATCCAGGCGCAGATCATCCAACTGCTCCAGCGCGTGTGCCGTGAACGCGGCGCCGCCGTCATGCTCATCACGCACGACATGGGCGTGATCGCCGAAACCTGCGACCGCGTGGCCGTGATGTATGCCGGGCGCATCGCCGAGATCGGGCCGGTGCATGAGGTGATCCACCAGCCGGCGCACCCCTACACGGCGGGTCTGATGGCGGCGATTCCCGACATGGAGCAGGACCGCGAGCAGCTCGCGCAGATCGATGGCGCAATGCCGCGGCTGGGTGCGATTCCCCGCGGCTGTGCCTTCAACCCGCGCTGTCCCCGGGCCTTCGAGCGCTGTCGTGTCGAGCGCCCCGAACTCATGCCCGCGGGCGCCACGCAGGCCGCATGCTGGCTGCACGCCGGGCCGCAGGAGGCTGCATGACACAGGCCGTGCAAACCCCTGGCGCCACCGCCTCGACGCAGCAAGACGGTGGCGCAGTGCTGGTGCGTGCCGAGGGCCTGGCCAAGACCTTCGACGTCTCGCCGCCGTTGCTCAACCGCCTGCTCGAAAGGAAGTCGCGGGTGTGGCTCAGGGCCGTGGACGAGGCCAGCTTCAGCATTCGCAAGGGTGAAACGCTGGCGCTGGTGGGCGAATCGGGTTGCGGCAAGAGCACTGTGGCGCGTCTGCTCGTGGGGCTGCATCAGCCGACGCGCGGGCATTTTTTCTTCAAGGGGCAGGATGCCCACGCTGCTTACGCCGGTAGCCAGGCGCAGGCGCTGCGCCGCAATATCCAGATGATCTTTCAGGACCCGTACGCCAGTCTGAATCCGCGCTGGAAGGTCGCCGACATCGTCGCCGAGCCGCTGCGCGAGCACGGCATGGCGGCGTCCCGCGCCGAGGCCGAAGAGCGCGTGGCGGCGCTGCTGCAGTCGGTGGGCCTGGCGGCGGTGGACATGGGCAAGTTCCCGCACCAGTTCTCCGGCGGGCAGCGCCAGCGCATCTCGATCGCGCGTGCGCTGGCCACCGAACCCGAGTTTCTCGTGTGCGACGAACCCACGAGCGCGCTGGACGTGTCGGTGCAGGCGCAGGTGCTCAACATCATGAAGAACCTGCAGCGCCAGCACCAGCTCACCTACCTCTTCATCAGCCACAACCTTGCGGTGGTGCGCCACGTGAGCGACCATGTCGGCGTGATGTACCTCGGGCGCATCGTCGAGCTGGCACCCCGGCGCACGCTGTTCGCCACGCCGCGCCACCCCTACACGCGCATGCTGCTCGATGCCATTCCCCGGATGCACGACACCGGCCGCGCGCGCACGCCGGTGCAGGGCGAGGTGCCTAACCCGCTGGACCCGCCCACGGGCTGCGCGTTTCATCCGCGCTGCCCGTTCGCCACCGAGCGCTGCCGCGTCGAGCGCCCCAAGCTGCAGGTCATCGATGGCGTGCAGGTGGCCTGCCACGCGGTGGAAGAAGGGCGGATCTGATTAGCTGATCAGGCCGTCCACCGCCTGGAGCAGCGCCTGCCGCGCCTGGCTGACGATCTGCTCCTTCCAGCCGTCGGTGTCGGTGTAGAACGCCGCCAGCACCCGCGCCTTGATCTGCGCCGCCAGCGCCTCGGGCGCCTCGGGGTGCTGCGCCAGCCAGTGGTCGCCGCGCAGTGCGTCGAGCACCTCGGTGATCGGCTCGGTGCCGTATTCGAGCGCGATGCCGGTGTATTCGGCCTGCGGCGCGGCGTCGTGAATGCTCTCCCACATCAGGCCCGTGAGCACCGGGCTGGTGGAGGAGCCGTCGTAGATCGAGGTGACCTCCTCGCCCCACCAGCGGCGCGCGCGGGCCACGTCGGGCGCGCTGTCGCGTCCGGCCCAGATGCGCTCGCCCACGCCGCTCGGGCCCAGGCCCGTGTGCAGGTCGATCCAGGCGATGCGCCGCGCGCGGCTGGCGTGCCGCGCCAGCACGGTGCGCAGCGTCGCGTTGCTCCAGGTGGTCGCGCGCCCGCCGTAGAACAGGCCATCGGCAAACTCGTGCTGGCCGCTGGAAATCGCCGCCTGCCAGGCCGTCACGCCGTGCGTGGCGATGAAGTCCTGCACCGCCTTCTGGTTGGCCGCATCGGGCGGCCAGACCTCGGGCAGCAGCAGCGGGTGCACCGCGCGGTAGGCAGGGTTCTCGGGCAGTGGCCGGGTGAAGTCGTGAAAGTTGCGATTCAGGTCCACGTTCTCCTGCGTCACGCGGCGCAGGTGCGAAAACCCGTACGGATTGAGCGCATGGATGTAGAGCACCGCCACGCCTGCCTCGCGCGCCCTGGCGCGCCATTGGGCGTCGTGCAGCGCGAACACCTGCACGCCGCTGCCGCAATAGCCTTCCACGCCGTGGCAGGCGCTGGTGACGATCAAGAGGCGTTCGCTGCCCGCGTCGCCATCGAGCGCCACATCCATCGCGAGCGGTTCGCCGTCGCGGCCGGGCAGGGGGTGGGGCAGTGATTCGACGTGCAGCCCGGCACCCGTGGCGGCTTCCAGGAATTGCGTGCGCGCGCTGGCGTAACTGCGCGCGAAGGCCGAGCTGATGGCGATCATGGTGGGCGGCGTTGGGCGGGGTGGCAGAGGGATTCGCCGCGGGTCAGCGCGAACCCGGCATGGGGCGATCGGCGGGCGGCGTGTGCGCGAGCCAGGCCTGCGCCAGGTTCACCCAGTAGGTGGCGCCCAGCGGAATCAGCTCGTCGTTGAAATCGTAGTGCGGGTTGTGCAGCGTGCACGGCCCGGCGTCGTGCCCGCCGCCTTCGTAGCGCCCGCGGTGCGCGCCATCGCCGTTGGCGATGAAGCAGTAGGCGCCGGGTTTCTCCTGCAGCATGTAGGCGAAGTCCTCGGCGCCCAGCGTAGGCTCCTGCGCCAGCGCCTTGTCTTCGCCGACGATGCCGGCCATCACCTTGCGGCAGAAGTCGGCCTCATAGTGCGTGTTGATCGTCGGCGGGTAGTTGCGCACGAACTCGAACGCGCAGCGCGCGCCGAAGGCCGCGCTCACGCCCTCGGCGATTTCCTGCATGCGCCGCTCGATCAGATCGAGCGTCTCGAAGGTGAAGGTGCGCACCGTGCCTTGCAGCTCGCAGGTGTCGGGGATGACGTTGGTGGCCTCGCCCGCGTGGATCATGGTGACCGAGATCACCCCGGCATCCACCGGCTTGCGGTTGCGCGAGACGATGGTCTGAAACCCCTGCACGATCTGGCAGGCGATGGGCACCGGGTCGATCCCCATGTGCGGCAGTGCCGCGTGCCCGCCCTTGCCGGTGATCGTGATCTTGAACTCGTTGCTCGACCCCATCACCGGGCCGCCGCTGACGGCGAACGTGCCCATGGGCATGCCGGGCCAGTTGTGCATGCCGAACACGGCCTCCATCGGAAATTGCTTGAACAGCCCGTCCTTGATCATCTCGCGCGCGCCGCCGCCGCCTTCTTCCGCCGGCTGGAAGATCAGGTACACCGTGCCGTCGAAATCGCGGTGCCGCGCGAAATGCTGCGCCGCCGCCAGCAGCATGGTGGTGTGGCCGTCGTGGCCGCAAGCGTGCATCTTGCCGGGGGCGGTGCTGGCGTGCGCGAAGGTGTTGAACTCGGTCATGGGCAGCGCGTCCATGTCGGCGCGCAGGCCGATGGCCCGACCGCACTGGCCTGCGTCCCTGCCGTGCACGATGCCGACCACCCCGGTCGTGCCCAGCCCTCGGTGGATCGGTATGCCCCATTCGGTGAGCTTGGCAGCCACCAGATCGGAGGTGCGTACCTCCTTGAAGCACAACTCGGGATGAGCGTGGATGTCGCGCCGCAATTGAGTCAAGGCCGCGGCCTGTGCCAGGATGGGTTCGATCAGCTTCATGGCGGCAGTCTAGCCTTGCCTGCCTGTCTTTGTCACGCGGGCAAGGGCGCTGTGTCGGGGCGCGGTGTCGAAACGCTCTCGCACTGCCGACGTGCCGCTACCATCGCCGCATGCCTGTTGAAGTCACTCCAACCACCGTCTTGCCCCACGAGCCGCAGGGCATCCTCGACCTGGCCGTTCGCTCGATGTTCCAGTTGCTCTCCAGCCTGAGTCAGGGCATGTTCATCATGGATGTGAATGGACGCATTGTCTGGGTCAACGAGGGCTACCGGCGGTTCCTGCCCGCGCTCGGCCTGGGGTCGGTGGAGGATTTTGTCGGCCACCAGGTGGAAGACGTCATTCCCAACACCCAGATGCGCCGGGTGCTGGAGACCGGCAAGCCGGTGCTGATCGATCTGCTCACCAACCGCGCGGGCACCTTCGTCGTGAGCCGTCTGCCGTTGCTGGCCGAGGATGGCGCGGTGATTGGCGCGATCGGCATGGTGCTGTTCGACCAGCCCGAGACCACGCTGCAGCCACTGATCGCCAAGTTCGCGCGTCTGCAGCAGGACCTGGAAGACGCGCGCCGGGAGCTGGCCGCGCAGCGCAGTGCGCACGCCGATGGTGGCAGGCGCGCCAAATACACGCTGGCGAGCTTCGTGGGCGCCAGCGCTGCGGCCACCGAGGTCAAGCGCCGCGCGCGCCGCGCCGCGCTCTCCAGCAGCCCCGTACTGCTGTTGGGGGAAACCGGCACCGGCAAGGAGCTGCTGGCGCATGGCATTCATTCCGCTTCCCCGCGCGCGAACCGGCCGTTCGTGAGCGTGAACATCGCCGCCGTGCCCGACACGCTGCTGGAGGCCGAATTCTTCGGCTTCGTCGCCGGTGCGTTCACCGGCGCGGACCGACGCGGACGCGAGGGCAAATTCAAGCTGGCCGATGGCGGCACGCTGTTCCTGGATGAAATCGGCGACATGCCGCTGGGCCTGCAATCCAAGCTGCTGCGTGCCTTGCAGGAAGGCGAGATCGAGCCGCTGGGCAGCAACCGCCTCATCCCCGTGGACGTGCGCATCGTCGCCGCCACCAGCCGTGATCTGTCCGCGCTGGTGCGCGACGGCAGGTTCCGTGAAGACCTGTTCTACCGGCTCAACGTGCTGCCCATTCGCGTGCCGGCGTTGCGCGAGCGCCGGGAGGACATTCCCGCGCTCGTGGAGGTGCTGGGCGAAGATCTGGCGCAGCGCAGCGGCGCGGTGCAGCCCGAGCTGCTGCCCGAGGCGATGGGGCTGCTGGCCGCCCAGAGCTGGAGGGGCAATATCCGCGAGCTGCGCAACGTGCTCGAACAGGCACTGCTGCGCGGCGACTCGCTTGCCATCGATGCCGGGCAGCTGGCGGCGGTGCTGCGCGAATCCGGCGTGGAACCGCAGGACCCCGTCGTGCCGGAGGCGGCGTCGCACGACGGCGCTGGTTCCGACCTGCTGCGCCCCCTGGCCGAGCAGGTGGCGGAGCTTGAACAGCGCGCGATCGCGGCGGCGCTCAAGGCCCACAAAGGCAACAAGGTGGCCGCCGCGCGCCTGCTTGGCATCTCTCGGGCCACGCTGTACGCACGCATGGAGCACATGTCTAACATTCGGTCATTTGACTGAATATTTGACAATTGCATGTCTGATCTGGAGGCATTTCTTCAGCCTGGGCCCGGGTTCCTGCCTTGAACTTGTTGGCACGGCTTGTGCTGCTATCAACGGCTCTGTCAAGAACAAAGGAGACCCGCAGATGCCCACTTCGACACACGTCACGATCGCCGCGCCATGCGGCGGATGCAGCGCTTGAACCTTCAAATTTGCGTCGGCTATACGTGTTTATCCTGAGACGAATAGTGTTCAACAAGGTTTACGATGCAGTGCAACATAACTCGGGGAGCACGCGGCGGTGCCGTATCTTTTGCGCGGCATGCGCTGATCTGCAATGAGTGATTTCATACTCGAAACATCCCATCTCACCAAGGAATTCAAGGGTTTCACAGCGGTCAACGACGTGAATCTGTCGGTGAGTCGCGGTGCCATCCACGCCTTGATCGGGCCCAACGGCGCAGGCAAGACGACATGCTTCAACCTGCTGACCAAGTTCCTGGTGCCTACCTCGGGCACCATCCGTTTCAACGGCAAGGACATCACGGGTGAAAAACCCGCAGAGATTGCGCGCCGCGGCATCATCCGCTCGTTCCAGATTTCTGCGGTGTTTCCCTATCTGACGCTGCTGGAGAACGTGCGCCTGGGCCTGCAGCGCAAGCTGGGCACGTCCTACCAGTTCTGGCGCAGCGAGCGCAGCCTCTACAAGCTCAACACCCGTGCGCGTGCCCTGCTGGCCGAGGTCGGGCTGGAGCACATGGCGGACGAAATGACCGTGAACCTGCCTTACGGCAGCAAGCGGGCTCTTGAGATTGCCACGACGCTGGCGATGGAGCCCGAGCTCATGCTGCTCGACGAGCCCACGCAGGGCATGGGCCATGAAGACGTGGAGCGCGTGACGCAGCTCATCAAGAAGGTTTCCGCCGGGCGCACCATCCTGATGGTGGAGCACAACATGAAGGTGGTGTCCACCATCGCCGATCGCATCACCGTGCTTCAGCGCGGGGAGGTGCTGGCCGAAGGATCGTATGACGAGGTGTCGAACAACCCGCAAGTGATGGAAGCCTACATGGGAACGACCGAAGGCCAACTCGAGGGAGCGCACTGAGATGGCGGGTACACCTGCTCTGGAAATTCGCGGCCTGAAGGCCTGGTATGGCGAGTCGCATGTCCTGCATGGCGTGGACATGGTGGTGCAACCCGGTGAAGTGGTCACGCTGCTCGGTCGCAATGGCGCCGGGCGCACCTCCACGCTGCGGGCCATCGTCGGCCTCACGGGCCGGCGCGAAGGGTCGATCAAGATCAACGGGCACGAGACGATCAATCTGCCCACGCACAAGATCGCGCATTTCGGCGTCGGCTACTGCCCCGAGGAGCGCGGCATTTTTTCCAGTCTGTCGTGCGAGGAAAACCTGCTGCTGCCGCCGCATCTGAAGACCGGCGAGAAGGGCATGTCGGTCGATGAGATCTATGCCATGTTCCCCAACCTCGCGGAACGCAGGAACAGCCAGGGCACGCGGCTTTCGGGCGGCGAGCAGCAGATGCTCGCGGTGGCGCGCATCCTGCGCACGGGTGCCAAGCTGCTGCTGCTCGACGAGATATCCGAAGGCCTGGCGCCGGTGATCGTGCATGCGCTCGCGCGCATGATCACGATGCTGCGCGAAAAGGGCTTCACCGTCGTGATGGTGGAGCAGAACTTCCGCTTCGCCGCACCTCTGGCCGATCGCTTCTACGTGATGGAGCACGGCAAGATCGTCGAGCAGTTCGGCGCAGCGGAGCTGGAGGCCAAGATGCCGGTGCTCAACCAGTTGCTCGGCGTCTGACGTTCGCGCCGCGCGGGACGTCCGCGGGCATTCCCACTTCACTCAGGAGACAAGCCCTCATGCAGAACAAACTGAAAACTCTCGTGGTCGCTCTCGGCGCCGCCTGCCTTGGCTTCGGCGCGATGCACGCGCAGGCGCAGGACAAGGCGCTGCGCATCGGTTTCATCACCGACATGTCCAGCCTGTACGCCGACGTCGAAGGCAAGAATGGAGCGCTGGCGATCCAGATGGCGATCGACGACTTCGGCGGCAAGGTGCTGGGCATGCCGATCGAGCTGCTCACGGCAGATCACCAGAACAAGGCCGACATCGCCGCCACCAAGGCGCGCGAGTGGATCGACACGCAGAACGTGACGATGATATTCGGCGGCACCAATTCGGCCACGGCGCTGGCCACGGTCAAGGTCGCGGCGGAGAAGAAGCGCGTCTACATCAACAGTGGCGCGGGTTCCTCCGCGCTGACCAACGAGCAATGCACACCCTACACCGTGCACTATGCGTATGACACCGTGGCGCTGGCGCGCGGCACGGGGAGTGCCATCGTGAAGAACGGCGGCAAGACCTGGTTCTTCCTGACGGCCGACTATGCCTTCGGCCATGCGCTCGAGGCGGACACCAGCAAGGTGGTCAAGGACAACGGCGGCCAGGTGCTCGGCGCGGTGCGCCATCCCATCGGGGTGTCCGATTTCTCGTCCTTCCTGCTGCAGGCGCAGAACTCCAAGGCGCAGATTCTTGCGCTGGCCAATGCCGGGGGCGACACCATCAACGCAATCAAGGCGGCCAAGGAATTCGGCATCACCAAGTCGATGAAGATCGCAGGTCTGCTGGTGTTCATCACCGACGTGCACAGCCTGGGCCTGAAGAACACCGAGGGCCTGCTGCTCACCACGAGCTGGGACTGGAACCTCAACGACAAGACGCGTGCGTTCGGCAAGAAGTTCTTCGAGAAGACCAAGCGCATGCCGACCGACATCCAGGCCGCGGACTATTCCGCGACGATGAACTATCTCAAGGCGGTGCAGGCGGCGGGTACCATCGACGCAGACACCGTGATGGCCAAGCTCAAGTCCACGCCGATCGACGACTTCTACGCCAAGGGCGTGATCCGCCCCGACGGGCGGTTTGCGCATGACATGTACCTGATGCAGGTCAAGTCGCCCAAGGAGTCGACGACACCGTGGGATTACTACAAGGTGGTGAGCAAGCTGCCGTCCGACGAAATCTGGACCAAGAAATCCGAGACCAAGTGCGCCTTGTGGAAGTGATCTTCGCGGCCGTGCGGCGCGACAGCCGCACCGCGCCCGCGTGGATGTGAACCCTGTTTGAAACGAAAGCCGAGGAAGATATCCAATGAAATCGAGATTCACCAAACTGGCCGTGGCACTGGGCGCGGTTGGCCTCATGGCGGGTGCCATGCATGCGCAGGCCCAGGACAAGCTCAAGATCGGTTTCATCACCGACATGTCCAGCCTGTACGCGGACGTCGAGGGCAAGAACGGCGCGCTCGCGATCCAGATGGCCATCGATGATTTCGGTGGAAAGGTGCTGGGCAAGCCGATCGAGCTGCTCACGGCCGACCACCAGAACAAGGCCGACGTGGCGGCCACCAAGGCGCGCGAGTGGGTCGACACCGAGGGCGTGACGATGCTGTTCGGCGGCACGAATTCGGGCACGGCGCTGGCCATGGCCAAGGTGGCGGCCGAGAAGAAGCGCGTGTTCTTCGACAGCGGCGCGGGCTCCTCGGCGCTGACCAACGAGCAGTGCACGCCGTATACCGTGCACTATGCCTACGACACCGTGGCGCTGGCCAAGGGAACGGGCAGCGCGGTGGTCAAGAATGGTGGCAAGACTTGGTTCTTCCTGACAGCCGACTACGCATTCGGCCATTCGCTGGAAGCCGACACGGCCAAGGTCGTCAAGGACAACGGCGGCACGGTGGTGGGCAGCGTGCGTCACCCGCTGAACGCAACCGACTTCTCTTCGTTCCTGCTGCAGGCGCAAAACTCCAAGGCGCAGGTGCTGGGCCTGGCCAATGCCGGCGGCGACTTCCAGAACGCCATGAAGTCGGCCAAGGAGTTTGGCATCCTCAAGACCATGAAGGTCGCGGGTCTGCTGGTGTTCATCACCGACGTGCACAGCCTGGGCCTGAGGAACACCGAGGGCTTGTTGCTGACGACCAGCTGGGACTGGAATCTCAACGACAAGACGCGCGAGTTCGGCAAGCGCTTCTTCGACAAGACCAAGCGCATGCCGACCGACATCCAGGCGGCGGACTACTCCGCGACCATGAACTACCTCAAGGCGGTGCAGGCGGCAGGCACCATGGATGCTGACAAGGTCATGGAAAAACTCAAGTCGACGCCGATCGACGATTTCTATGCCAAGGGCGTGATCCGTCCCGATGGCCGCTTTGCGCACGACATGTACCTGGTGCAGGTGAAGGCGCCGAACGAATCCATGAAGCCGTGGGATTACTACAAGGTGGTGAGCAAGCTGTCGGCCGATGAGGTGTGGACCACCAAGGCCGAAAGCAAGTGCGCCTTGTGGAAGTAAGCTGAGCCGCGCACACGGGCGCGCCATGAGCGCGCCCGTGTGCCGCGGGTTGTAATGATGAGCATGTGCTCGGGAAACGAAGAAGGAGACAGGCAATGAAGAACAGATTCACCAAGCTGGCCGTGGCCCTCGGGGCCGTCGGTCTCATGGCGGGCGCCATGCAGGCGCAGGCGCAGGACAAGATCAAGATCGGCTATATCTCCGACCTTTCCAGCCTCTATGCCGACCTGGAGGGCAAGGATGCCGCCACCGCGATCCAGATGGCCATCGATGACTTCGGTGGCAAGGTGCTGGGCAAGCCCATTGAGATGATGAGCTTCGACCACCAGAACAAGCCCGACCTGGCGGCCTCCAAGGCGCGCGAGTGGATCGACACCGATGGTCTGACGATGATCTTCAGCGGCACCAACTCGGGCACCGCGCTGGCGCTGGCCAAGGTGTCGACCGAGAAGAAGCGCGTGATGATCAACAACGGCGCCGGGACTTCCGCGCTGACCAACGAACAGTGCTCGCCCTACGCGGTGCACTATGCGTACGACACCGTGGCGCTGTCGCGCGGCTCCGCCGGCGCGGTGGTGGCCAATGGCGGCAAGAGCTGGTTCTTCCTGACGGCCGACTATGCATTCGGTCACGCCATGGAGGCCGATGCGGCCGCCGTGGTGAAGGAAAAGGGCGGCACGGTCGCGGGCACCGTGCGCCACCCGCTCAATGCGACCGATTTTTCTTCGTTCCTGCTGCAGGCGCAGAACTCCAAGGCGCAGGTGCTCGCTTTGGCGAATGCAGGTGGAGACACCATCAACGCCATCAAGGCAGCCAACGAATTCGGCATCTCCAAGACCATGAAGGTGGTGCCGCTGCTGGTGTTCTTCAGCGACATTCACAGCCTCGGTCTCAAGACCGCACAGGGCATGCAGTTCGTGACTTCGTGGTACTGGGACATGAATCCCGAGGCCCGCGCGTTCGCCGACAAGTACATGGCCAAGCTCAAGAAGCGCCCGACGGAAATCCAGGCCGCGGACTATTCCGCGACGATGAATTACCTCAAGGCGGTGCAGGCGGCGGGCACCGTGGACGCCGACAAGGTCATGGAGACCTGGCGTGGCATGAAGATGAAGGACTTCTTCGCGACGGGCCACATTCGCCCCGATGGTTTGTACGAGCACGACATGTACCTGGTGCAGGTCAAGACACCCGCCGAATCCAAGGGCGCGTGGGATTACTACAAAATCGTCAAGCAGCTTCCAGGCGCCGAGGTCTTCACGACCAAGGCCGAAGGCAAGTGCCCGCTCTGGAAGTGAACCGCGCCTGATTCGCACCTGATTCCACTCACTACCTGTTCACCATTCCATGGAAATTTTCGGCATTTCGATGGCGGCCATGATGAGCCAGCTCCTCGTGGGGCTGGTCAATGGCTCGTTTTACGCCATCCTGAGTCTGGGCCTCGCCGTGATCTTCGGCCTGCTCAACGTGATCAATTTCGCCCACGGCGCGTTGTTCATGCTGGGCGCGATGGTCACCTGGATGGCGATGAACTATCTGGGCGTCAACTACTGGGTCATGCTGGTGGTGGCGCCTTTGGTGGTGGGTGTCTTCGGTGCGATTCTCGAGCGCCTCTTCCTGCGCTGGATCTACAAGCTCGATCACATCTACGGGCTGTTGCTCACACTGGGCCTGACGCTGCTGATCGAGGGGGTGTTCCGCTCGATCTATGGCGTCTCGGGCCTGGGGTATGACACACCCGACCTGCTGCAGGGCGCAACCAATCTCGGCTTCATGATGCTGCCGAACTATCGCGCCTGGGTGGTGCTCGCTTCCATCATCGTGTGCGTCGCCACGTGGTATGTAATCGAAAGAACCAAGCTCGGCGCGTATCTGCGCGCGGGCACCGAGAACCCGCGGCTGGTGGAGGCGTTCGGCATCAACGTGCCGGTCATGGTCACGCTCACCTTCGCCTTCGGCTCGGCGCTGGCGGCGTTTGCCGGCGTGCTGGCCGCACCGGTCTATCAGGTGACGCCGCTCATGGGCCAGCACCTCATCATTCTCGTGTTCGCGGTGGTGGTGATCGGCGGCATGGGCTCCATCATGGGGTCCATCCTCACCGGTCTGGGGCTCGGGGTGATCGAGGGCTTCACCAAAGTGTTTTACCCCGAAGCTTCGTCAACGGTGGTTTTCATCATCATGGCCATCGTGCTGCTGGTGCGCCCGGCCGGGCTGTTCGGCAAGGAAAAGTGAGAGCAGGGGCACGCGCAAATGAATATCAAGAAATTTACCCCTGTGGGTTATGGGCTGCTCTTGCTGGCCCTGATCGTGGCGCCTTTCCTCGGTGCCTACCCGGTGTTCGTGATGAAGCTGCTGTGCTTTGCGCTTTTCGCGGCCGCGTTCAACCTGCTGCTGGGTTACACCGGTCTGCTTTCGTTCGGCCATGCGGCGTTTCTGGGAGGCTCGGCGTATATCGCGGGCCATTCGATGAAGGTCTGGGGCCTCACGCCCGAACTCGGCCTGCTGGCGGGCACGCTGTGTGGTGCGCTGCTGGGCTGGATCATGGGCGTGCTCACGATCCGCCGCCAGGGCATCTACGCGACGATGATCACGCTGGCGTTGGCACAGATGGTTTATTTCGCGGCTCTGCAAATGAAGTTCACGGGGGGCGAGGATGGCCTGCAGGGCGTGCCGCGGGGCAAGCTCTTCGGCCTGTTCGATCTGAGCAGCGACCTGACCCTGTATTTCGTGGTGCTGGCGATCACGGTGGCGGCGTTCTGGCTCATCATGCGCACCATCCATTCACCGTTCGGCCAGGTGCTCAAGGGCATCAAGGAAAACGAGCCGCGCGCGATCTCTCTCGGTTATGACACCGACCGTTTCAAGCTGGTGGCATTCATCCTCTCGGCGGCGCTTTCGGGCCTGGCGGGTTCGCTCAAGACGCTGGTGATGGGGTTTGCCTCGTTGTCGGACGTGCACTGGTCGATGTCAGGCACCGTGGTGCTGATGGCACTTGTGGGAGGAATGGGCACGCTGAGCGGTCCGCTGGTGGGCGCGATGGTGATCGAGTTGCTGGAAAACAAGATTGGCGACTTCGGCACCTGGCTTGCCGACCTGACCAGCGTGGCGTGGTTCAGCACCATAGGGGGCTCGGTCACCATGGTCACCGGCCTGATTTTCGTGATCTGTACGCTGGCTTTCCGCCGCGGCATCATGGGCGAGCTGATCGCCTGGCTGCAGCGCCCGCGTGGCAGCGGGGGTGGCGGTACTTCGTGAATTTCCTGGCTTCTTCGTGGCCTCCCGCCAGAGCCCGAATGCAAGGCTCTGGCGGTTTTTTCATGGGGAGCGCGCATCACGGTGGCGGGATGCGCGTCGCGCGGAGCTACGTGGCAGGCGCAGTGGGACCCTATCGCAGCCGCAACGGCCTGGCGTAGCCTGTCATTTCAAGGTAGCCCCGCCCGATTTCCTCGCCGCCCGCATTGCGCAACACGCTCAGACCTTCCCAGTAGATGGCGCCGGTGGAAGCGCCGCCGTCAAGCTCCTGGTCGTCGAGCAGGGCGTGCACGCCGTAGCGTCCCGCGGGTGTATCGATCTGCCACTGGACGGGGTAGCGGGCGCCGCTGGCGGCGCTGGTCCACAGGCGCTGCGGCGTGAAGCGCACGTCGTCGGCGCCGAAGACCCGCGCGGGCGCGCTGGCCGAGGGCCTGAAAGAACCTCCGGCCCAAAGCGCGCTGCCGTCCATGCGGCGAAGCACGAAGGCGGTGAGCGCGCCGCCGTCGCGCAGATTCATGCCGATCCAGTCCCAGCCCACGGCGTCGGGGTGCATGAGGGCCTCGCTCCATTCGTGATCCATCCAGGCGCGGTTGTCCCACGGCTGGCCGGCCTGGACCGGCATGCGCTTGTTGCCCAGCGTGATGTGGCCGGTGACGGCCAGTTGAGGCTGGCTCGTGTACCAGCTGGACTGAGCAGGCTCGGGTCCCTTGCGCGAGAGGCCGTGCTCGCCCTGCAGCAGCACCGGTTGGGTGCTCGTGGCCTGCAGTTGCAGTGAAAAACCCTGCGCGGCCGCCTCGATGAGGTAGCGGCTGTCACCGGGCACGGGCGCGTTCTCGCGGGTGAGCGACCAATCCTGCAGGCGAATGGCCGTGTCCTGCTCGCTGGCCTGTGCCACGCCGAAACCTTCGCGGGCGATGCGTTGATCGTGCAGCAGGCGTCGGCCCCGCAGATCGGTGAGCGCCGCATGCGCGAAGAGCAGCTGTCGCGCGGCGAACGCCGAGTGCATGGTCGCGGCGATATCCACGCGCGAGCGAAAGAAGGTGATCTGGAAGCCCCAGAGCGCACCTTCGGCCTGCACCTGCCCGGTGAGGTACCACCACTCGGTGGCAAACGTCGGGTGGCTGCCATGGTCGCGCGGAAAGTGCAGCTTGTCGGTTGTGAGGGGCCATGCCGCTCGCTGCATGCCGATGGCCGTCAGGGCCAGCAGCGCGTGGCGGCGGCGCATCAGGCGAGCCGCGCCTGGGCGGCGGTTTGCGCTTCGGCGCAATCGCCGATGTGCGCGGCCACCCACCGCGGATCGTGGTAGCTGTGCAGGTAGCGTTCGCCCGCGTCGCACAGCAGCGAGAGGATGGAGCCGGTTTCGCCGCTCTTTTTCATTTCGTCAGCCAGGCGCAGCATGGCGGCGAAGTTGGTGCCGGTGGACGGGCCCACGCGCCGCCCGAGCAGGCGCGAGAGTTCGCGCATGCAGGCGATCGATTCAACGTCCGCCACCGCCTCCATGCGATCAATCAGGTGGCGGATGAAGCTGGGCTCCACGCGCGGGCGGCCGATGCCCTCGATGCGCGAGCCGGGCGCCGTGAGTGCGACGTCGCCTGTGCGCCAGTAGTCGGCGAAGACCGAACCGGCCGGGTCGGCCACGCACAGGCTGGTGGCGTGGCGCTGGTAGTGCACATAGCGGCCGATGGTGGCGCTGGTGCCGCCGGTGCCCGCGCCCACCACGATCCAGCGCGGCACCGGGTGGCGCTCGCGCTGCATCTGAATGAACATGCTCTCGGCGATGTTGTTGTTGCCGCGCCAGTCGGTCGCGCGCTCGGCGTAGGTGAACTGATCCATGTAGTGGCCACCCGTCTCCCGCGCCAGCGCACGGGCCGCGTCGTACATCTCGGGGGCGCTTTCGACGAAGTGGCAGCGGCCGCTGTGAAATTCGATCAGCGCGATTTTTTCGGCCGAGGTGCTGCGAGGCATCACGGCGATGAAGGGCAGGCCGAGCAGCCGGGCGAAGTAGGCCTCGCTCACGGCGGTGGAGCCGCTGGAGGCTTCCACCACGGTCGAGCCCTCGCGGATCCAGCGGTTGCACAGCGCGTACAGGAACAGCGAGCGCGCCAGGCGATGCTTGAGGCTGCCCGTGGGGTGGGTCGATTCGTCCTTCAGGTACAGGTCGATCCCGGCATCGGAAAACGCGGGCAGCGGCAGCGCGATGAGGTGCGTGTCGGCGCTGCGCTGGTAATCGGCTTCGATGCGGGCAATCGCCTGGTGCAGCCAAGGGTCGCGGTGGAAAGTGGCTTCGGGTTCGGTCATGAGCGTCGATTGTGGATCAGCTACCAATCCTCCTTGACGGCGAGCACCGCATCATGGCTGGCGGCTGAGCGCCCGGCCAGCAGCGCGGTGATGCCGCCCGCCAGGACCACGGCGCTGGCCAGCAGCCCCAGGCGCGGCCAGGGGATGGCCAGGTCCATGCTCCAGTGAAAGCTCTGCGGGTTGACCACGCGCACCAGCACCAGCGCCACGGCCAGGCCCAGCAGCGTGCCGACGACGGCGCCCACGGCCGTCCAGGCCACGCCTTCGCCCGTCACGACGGTGAGGATCTGCCGACGCGTGAGCCCCAGGTGCGTGAGCAGGCCGAACTCCTTGCGGCGCGCCAGCACCTGCGCCGAGAGGCTGGCAGCCACGCCGAACATGCCGATGGCAATGGCCACCGCCTGCAGCCAGTAGGTCACTGCGAAGCTGCGGTCAAACAGCGCGAGCGAGCGCTGACGGATCACGTCGGTGCGGGTGAATTCCAGCGCGCCGGGAGCGGCGCCCTGCGCGCGAGCCAGCGTCATGATCGCCTCGCGCAGCGCGCCCAGGTCGGTGCCGGGCGCGGGCCACAGGGCCAGGTCGCTCGCCCGGGTGTCGCCCGTCAGGCCGATGAAATCCGAGCGCCTCATGGCGACGGCGCCCGTCTGACGGACGTAGTCGCGCCACACGCCAGCTATGAAAAAAGGTGCTGTCTGCGCTTGATTGGAGAGGCTTTCATGGTGAAATGCCTTGGAAAGCGCGGGCCAGCCGTCTCCCGGGCGCACGCCGTGCAGGTCGAGCACGGCTTCGCTCACGTACAGCCCGATGTGTCCGGCCGGCACCGGCAGCGGCTCGCCGACCATGGGCAGGCTGCGTTCGGGGTGGTCTCCGAGGGGGCGCGCCAGGATGGCCAGCGCCGGCTGGGTGGCGCTGAGCTGCACGCTGCTGCTGCGCGAGGCCTGCAGCTTCGCGAGGCCGGGCAGCCGCCGGATATCGTTCACCAGCTCCTGGGTGAAGACGGCGCCGTCGTCGCCCTTGAGCTGGCCGCTGGCGCGAACGTAGAGAGGAGCGGGCAGCATGGCGTCCAGCCAGTGCTGTACCGAGCTGCGAAAGCTCGCCACCATCACCGTGAGCGCGACCGCGAGGCTGAGCGCGGCCACCACGCCGCCAATGGTGGCTGCCGCCGCGCCGCGCGTGCGCAGGGCGCGTTCCATCGCCAGCATGGGCAAGGCCCGCTGCGCGACCAGAGGTCTTGCGGCACCGAGCAAGGCTTCCACGGGCCAGGGCAGTAGCGCGATGCCGCCGATCAGCAGCAGAGCCACCGACAGATAGGCCGCGATGGGGACGCCCAGCACCGGCGGCAGCAGCGCCAGCAGCGCGCTGGCGGCAAGCAGCAGCACGCCGCTCAGCGCCAGCCGCGCGTTGCCGTGCGTCAGGGCCATGCCCAGCCCCTTGAGCGCCTGCGCGGGTGCCAGCTCCCGGGCCTTCCGCGCGGGCCACCAGTCTCCGACCAGGGCGGCGGCCAGGCCCAGCAGCGTATAGCCGAGCGCGGCGCCCCCGCTCCAGTGCAGCCGCGATGTGGCCGAGAAGTAGCCGCCCCCCAGGTCGCCCCCGGCCAGGCGCAGCGCGGCCCAGGCGAGCAGCGTGCCCAGCAGGACGCCGGCCACGGCGCCGATCAGGCCCAGCGTTCCGGCTTCGCCCAGCATGAGCATCAGGCGTTGGCGCGGCGTGGCGCCCAGCACGCCGAGCAGGGCAAATTGCGGCAGCCTGCGCGCCAGTGCCAGCGCCAGCACGGAGTAGACGAGGTAAGCGCCCGTGAACAGGGCCACGAGTGCGAGCGCCGTCAGGTTCACACGGTAGGCGCGCGAGAGTTGATCGGCCTGCGTGATACTGTTGTGCGGCGTGGTCGACAGGAGTCGGGCGGCGGTGTCCGGATGCGCATCGAGCGCCTGTTCCAGTGCGGTTTTGTTTGCGCCCGGGCGCAGCCGCACGTCGATGCGCGTGAGCCAGCCATCGAGCCCCAGCAGGTCTTGCGCGGCGCCGATGTCCATCACGCCTACGGGCTGCCCGGTGGCCGGGACGCTGCCCGCCACCTGCACGGCGGTGCGTTTGAGCCCGATCTGCAGCTGCACCACCGCCGGACCATCCGCCAGATGCAGCGCCTTGCGTGCGCTGGCGTTCAGGAAGAGGGCGTCGGGCGCCAGCATGACCAGGCGCGCGCTGCCGGGCCAGGGGTGGGGCATGAGCGCGGGTGCGGTGGCGGGCAGCTGCAGCGCGTCGGCGCCCGTGAGATGCAGCGTCACCTCGTGGCCCGCCTCGGTGAAGGCCTGCACCGTCGCCTCCAGTACCGGATTGGCCTGCGCCACCAGCGGCTGGGCAGCCACTGCGGCGAAAAATCGCTGCGGCAGCAGTCCCTGGCGCGCGCGCAGCTGAACGTCGCTCTGGCCGCTGATGGCCTGGGTGGCCTGTGCGAATTCAGTCAGTGCGCTGGCGTTGATCAGGTGCACCGCCAGCCCCAGCGCCACCCCCAACATCACGGCCAGGGCGGCCGCGAGGCTGCGCCAGGGGTGCTGGCGCAGGTCCTGCCAGGAGAACGTGAAAAACAGCTCGCGCATGGTCTGCGATTGTCGGTGCAGCGGCAGCGCCGGGTGAGGTCTTGAAACTTGGCGCGCGGTGCACATGTACGGGGCAGCCGCACAAGGCGGCGCAATGCAACATGAGGAGTAAGACCATGAACTCGCTGATGACCCGTGGCAACCTGCTTGATGATTTTTTCCGTGACGTGGCCCCTGCCTTTTACGTGCGGCCGTTGCATGGCGACGCCCTGCCGCAGCCGTCTCAGATCCGTTTCGACGTGAAGGAGGACGACGCTGGCTACAGCGTGCAGGCCGAACTGCCGGGCGTGTCCAAGGAGGACATCCAGGTGTCGATCGACGGTGCGGTGGTGACGCTGCGCGCCGAGGTGCAGCAGCACGACGAGAAGAAGGAGGGCGAGAAGGTGCTGCGCAGCGAGCGTTACTTCGGCTCGGTCGCGCGCAGCTTCCAGTTGCCGATGGAGGTCGATGCGGCCAAGGCCAAGGCCAAGTACGAAAACGGCGTGCTGACGCTGACGCTGCCCAAGAAGCTCGAAGGCAAGGCGCAACGCCTCGCGGTGGAATAAACGCCGCCCTGCCCGTCAACCGTGGGCCCTGTCGCTGCCATGCGCCAGGGCCCATTGTTTTTGCTGCTTGCCAGGCGTGCGGGTGAGGCCCTGCCTCAGCTGCTGAATGTGAGCGGCGTGATGGGAGCTTGCAGCCTGTCAGCCGCCACGGACCCCGGTTTTTGAAAGATGCAGCACACGGTCGGCGCAGGCGGTCACGCCGGCCGTGTGGCTGACCAGCACCAGCGCCGCCTTGCATTCACGTGTCTGTCGGGTCAGCAGGTCGAGGATGCGCGCCGCGGTGTCGGGATCGAGGTTGCCGGTAGGCTCATCCGCGAGCAGCAGCGGCGGGCGATGCACCAGCGCGCGTGCGATGGCCACGCGCTGCAACTGGCCGCCGCTGAGCTGCTGCGGCAGCCGCCCGGCCAGGCCCGCGAGGCCGACAGCGGCGAGCATGCGCTGAACTTCGGCGTCATCGTGGCGCCCCAGCAGCATCAGCGGCAGCGCCACGTTCTGCGCCACGGTCAAATGGGGCAGCACATGAAACGCCTGGAACACGAAGCCGACGTGCGCGCGCCGCCAGAGGGCGCGCGCGGTGTCGTCCAGCGACGTGAGGTCGGTGCCATCGAACAGTACCTGGCCCGCGTCCCAGGTGTCGAGTGCCGCCAGGCAGTTCAGCAGCGTGGATTTGCCGACCCCCGACTCGCCCACGATGGCGACGAATTCGCCGCGCGCCACCTGCAGGCTGACGTTCTCGAAGACCGTCTGCGCCCCGTAGCGGCGCGCCAGCTGGCGGGTTTCGACCAAAGGGGTGTCGGCGCTCATGCGGCGAGCCGCTCCATGGTCGCGCGCAGCCATTGGGCGGTGGCATCGGGCGCGTCGGCGGCGATCACCTGGCGCCCGGGCATGGAGCGCAGCCAGGTGAGCTGGCGCCGGGCCAGCTGGCGCGTGGCGGCGGCGCCGCGCGCGGCCAGTTCGGCAATGGGGAATTCGCCCTCCAGCGCCTGCCAGCACTGGCGATAGCCCACGCAGCGCATGCTGGGCAGCTCGGGGCGCAAGTCGCCGCGGGCGCGCAGGGCGCGCACTTCATCCAGCAGGCCCTGCTCCAGCATCCGCTCGAAGCGGTGGGTGATGCGTGCATGCAGCCAGCCGCGATCCGATGGTTCCAAGGAAAAAACGGCTCCAGCGCTTATGGGATAAGCGCCAGCAGCTCTCTTGCTGGTAGCAATCAAGTGGGACAGTGTGTGCCCGGTCAGCTGCCAGACCTCCAGCGCGCGCTGGATGCGCTGGCTGTCATTGGGTGCCAGACGCGCGGCCGTGGCTGGGTCGATCCGGGCCAGCTCCGCGTGCATCGCCGGCCAGCCGATGGCGCGGGCCTGCGCATCGAGCTGCTCGCGCGTGGCGGGGTCGGCGGGCGGCAGCTGGGCCATGCCTTCGCTCAAGGCCCTGAGATACAGGAGGGTGCCGCCCACGAGCAAGGGGAGCGCGCCGCGCGCCTGGATCTCGGCGATGAGCCGCGCGGCATCGTGCGCGAATTCCGCGGCCGAGTAGGGTTCGCCCGGATCGCGGATATCGATCAGGTGGTGCGGCGCGGCGGCGAGTTCGTCGGCGCTGGGCTTGGCCGTGCCGATATCCATGCCGCGATAGACCAGCGCCGAGTCCATGCTGATGATTTCCACCGGCAGGCGCGGCGCCAGCGCGCGCGCCAGTGCCAGGGCCGCCGCCGTCTTGCCGCTGGCCGTGGGTCCGGTGAGGGTCAGAACCGGCGGCGGCGTGCGGGATGGGGCTGGCGATGCGGTGCGCATGGGAGCGCGAGCGTAGCAGAGTGCTCGCGCGGATGAAAAAGGCCCGTGGCGCTTGCGCACCGCGGGCCGTGAGGCAGAGACCTTGGGTATCGAGAGAGGCGCTCAGAACCGGTGGCGCATGCCGACCGCGAAGCTGTTGCCGCTGGGTTGCGCCGTGATGCGGTCGTTCATGTACATCGCGTACAGATCGGTGCGCTTGGAGAGGAAGTAGTCGTAGCCCAGGGTGAGGGTCTTGCGGCTGGTATCGAGCGCTGTCACGTTGGTGCGCGCCCACGAGGCCAGCACGCTGCCGCCGCCCAGCGGGGCCGAGGCGCCCAGGTGCATGGTCTTGGCCTTGCCGGGGGCATTGTCGGCCTTGGCCTGACCGTAGCCGACATAGGGCTTGATGACCTTGAAGTCGTAGGCGGCCGTCAGCATCCAGTCGGTCTTGGTCGTGCCCAGCCAGGTGCTGTTGCCGGGGTTGCTCAGCTGGTCACGCTCGTAAAAGCCGGTGACCGTGAGCGGACCGTGAAAATACAGGAAGTTGGCGCCGATGTTGTGCTTGCCCGTGTCGCCCCCGAGCTGATACTGCAGCGTGGCCTTGAATCCGCCGATATCGGGCGTGGTGTAGGCGATCTGGCTGTTCCAGCCGGTGTCCGACGGCGTCGTCGCCTGCCAGCCGCTGCCGTTGAACAGCGGCACATTCATGTGCAGGATGAGCGGCGCGAAGGTGAACGAGTCGCCCAGCGGGTTGCCGATGACCGACGGCAGGAAGTTGGGCGCGAGCCAGCGACCCAGCACCACCGAGCCGAAACTGCCCGAGAAGCCGATGTTGGCGTCCCGCGAGAAGAAGGTGTCCCCGGGGAAGCGCCCCTGCGAGCCATCGGTGAGCTTGAGAAACGAGGTCATCGCGACATTGACCTTGAGCCCGCCGCCGAGGTCTTCCGAGCCCTTGATGCCGACCCATGAGGTGGTCATGCCGCTGTTGCCCACGGTGGTGCGGCTGCTGGCGTCGCCCGCCATGCGCATCGAGCCCACGTACAGGTCGGCCAGGCCGCTGAGTTGAACCGTGCTCTGGGCATGCGCCCCGAGCGTGCAGAGGGTGGTCGCGGCAAGGGCCAGCAGTGTTTTTCGCATGTCGTCTCCTGAGTGGCTTCGAGGTGAAAACCGGGGTGGCGCCATCACCTCGATTTTTTTGTGTGGGAAAAGTGTATACAAAAAATCCAGTGTTGCAAATGGGCTTGATGCATGAGGGGTATGCGCGAGAGGCGGATCTCAATGGCTGTTGTCCTGGTTTTGCAGGCTGGCGGCAAGGCGCTGGGCGTATTGCGCGAGGGTGCTGGCCGCAGGGTCCTTGCGCGGCCAGGTGAAGCCGATGCCATCGGCCTCGTGGCGCGGCACCACATGCATGTGCAAGTGCCCCACGGTCTGCCCCGCCACGGCGCCGTTGGCCTGCAGCAACATCAGCCCCGCGGGCTCGAAGACCGCGCGCGCTGCGGCAGCTATCCGGTGCGCGGTGCGCATCATGGCGGCCGCTTCCTCGGGCGTGGCGTCCCACAGCGTTGCTGCGTGGCGGCGCGTGGCCACGAGCACGTGGCCCGGGTTGACCTGGCCCAGGTCCATGAAGGCGATGGTGTGCTCGTCCTCGAAGACCTTGGCGCTGGGGATTTCCCCGGCGATGAGGCGGCAGAAGATGCAGGAGCCTTGAGGCGAGGTATCGGTGAAATTGGGCATGGTCCTCTCGTGGGTGGTGGAGTGAGGGTCGATTGTCATCTTCCGGTGTGGTTCCTAGGGTTTTCCGCAACGGTCTTCAGGGTTGTACCCGAGCCTGCGGCGGCCCGTGGCTACCTATAGTGCAAAGGTGGTCGGCATGGGGCCGACGGCGCGCACGTGCCAATGACGATGGATCTGTTTGTTTTCAACGATTCGCCTGCCGGTTCGCGGGGTACTCATGGACGCCGTGGCGGATACCGCGACGCGTGATGCAGCGCCGCGGCATGCGTGGCTGCCGGGGCCCCTGGTGCGCGCCGTGGGGCTGCTCGTCTTGCTGGCGGTCATCGCCGCCGGCGGGGTGTCGACGTGGCTCGTGACGCGCGCCAGCGAGCCGCAGGCGCTGCAGCGCATCCTGGAGCAGGATGGCGGCGAGGTGGAAATGCTCGCGCGCATGCTCTCGAGCAAGATGGAGCTCAACATCAAGATGCTGGCGGCGCTCGCCGACGGGCTCTCGCCCGCGGTGATCGGCTCCAATGCGCGCCTGCGCGCCTGGCTGCTGCAGGACCGGCCGGTGGCGCGCCTCTTCGATACCGTGACGGTGCTGCGCGGCGAAGAGACCGCCGGCCTGCAGTTGCGGGGCGGGGAGGTTACGGCCATCGACCAGGTGGAAGATGCGGAGCAGGCGCTGTTGCACCGCGTCTGGCAGGAGCGCAAGCCCATGGTCTCGGGGGTGCTGGGCAGCAAGGCATCGCAGGCGCGCGTGGCTCTGGCGCTGCCGGTGCTGGGCAGCAGCGGCCAGACGGTGGCGGTGGTGGCCGCCACCTTGCGACTGCAGTCGCAGAACCTGCTGCCGCCCGCACTGGCGCTGCCCGAGCGCGAGAACACGCGTTTCATGGTGTTCACGCAAGAGGGCGTGATCCTCTCGCACCCCGACGCATCGCGCGTACTTGGACTGGTGCGCGACGAACCCGGGCTGTCGCGCATTTTTTCCGGCAGCGATGCGGCGCAGTTGCTGGCTCAGCCCGGGCGCACCGTGCTGCCCAATGGTTCTGTCGTCGGTTGGGCCGTGGCCGGGCTGCCGGGCTGGGTGGTGGCGCGGGTCAACCGTGCGCCCTCGCTGCTGCAGCCCCTGGTGGCGGCCGAGCAGCGGGTGTGGTGGCTGGCGGGCGCCGCCGTGGCCGCCGTGGCGCTGGCGGCCCTGCTGCTGCTGTGGTGGCTCATGCATCCGCTCTCGCTGCTGCGCCAGCGCGCACGCGACGTGCTGGAGGGCGAGCACCCCGCCAGCGTGCCCCGGCAGCCGCCCGATCTCCTGGGTGCGAGCGGGGAGGTCAACGACGTGGTGCGCGTGTTTGGGCGTCTGGTGCAGCTGCGCCGCCAGCAGCAGCATACGGCGCAGGCGCTGGAGCGCCAGCTGCAGGCCGTGCTGGAGCATGTGCCGCTGGCGATCGTGCTGACGCGCTCGCAGCGCATCGAGATCGCGAGCAGCCAGGCCTGTCGCATGTTCGGATACACCCCGGCGCAGCTGGTGGGGCGCGATTTTCTGCAACTGGTCTCTGGCTCCCCAGAGGGGGGCGAACTCGCCGAGCGTGTGCGCGTGGATTTCGCGGTGCATGGACGCTTTCACGGGGAGCTGCCCCTGATGCGGCGCGACGCAAGCACCTTGTGGGCGCAGGCGCAGGGCGAGCCCGTGCACGCGGGAGACCCTGCCGCCGGGGTCATCTGGGTCATCGAAGACGGCTCGGCCGAGCGCGAAGCGCGCCTGCAACAGGACTGGGAGCGCTGGCACGATGCCCTGACCTTCCTGCCCAACCGTGCCGCCCTCGTGCGTCGGCTGCAACTGCTGCTGTCCAGGCGCGTGGCGCGCGGCGCGCGCACGCTGGCCCACGAGCAGTCCGTCACGGGTGTGCTGATGCATGTGGATGTCGACCACTTCACGCTGATCAACGAGCTGGCCGGGCATGACGCGGGCGACGATGTGTTGCGCCATCTGGCGCGCCTGCTCGAATCGCATGTGCGCCAGACGGGGTGGCTGGGACGCCTGGGAGGCGATGAGTTCGCGGTGGTGCTGCCGGGTTGCAGCATGGAACGTGGAGCTGAACTGGCGGAGAAGCTGCGCGCGGCCGTGGCGGCATGGGAGCCCACCTACCGGGGGCGCAGTTTCTCGCTCAGCCTGAGCATCGGGCTGGTGCTGCTCGCCACGGACGCCGGTCCAGCCGAAGCCCTCGCCGGTGCCGACATGGCCTGTTACGTGGCCAAGCGGGCCGGGCGCAACCGGGCGCAGTGGGGGCAGGTGCCGCAGTCCGCCAGCGCGCAGTGAGCGGACGATGATTCATGGGTTTTCTCCGTGGCGGGAATGACTCTGATGTTGTGTGTATGCAAATTTTGTCTACACATATCGCATGCAATTTGCTGGCGCAATCTCCGGATAGCGGGTAAAGTGATGCAAACAAAGCAGCGTGGCTCATGCACATCGTGGCGCGGGTCGTTCCATCGCACTACAAAGAGACAAATCAGCATGCCGCCATTGCATGTTCCTCAAACGCCTGACGTGGTCGTGCCCCGGTTGCAGCTCGCGGGCATCACCAAGCGCTACCCCGGCGTCATCGCCAACAGTGAAGTTTCGCTGACCGTGCAGCCCGGCGAAATCCACGCCGTGCTGGGCGAGAACGGCGCGGGCAAGAGCACCCTGATGAAGATCATCTACGGCGCGGTCAAGCCGGACGCGGGCGACATGCGCGTCGATGGTCACCTGGCGTTGGTGCGCAGCCCGCAGGCGGCGCGCCAGCTCGGCATCGCGATGGTGTTTCAGCATTTCAGCCTGTTCGAGACGCTTTCCGTGGCGGAGAACGTCTGGCTGGGGCTGGACAAGACGCTGTCGCTCGCGGAGGTGACGCGGCGCGTGGCCGGCACCGCCGCCACCTACGGCCTGGAGGTGGACCCCGAGCGCCCGGTGCACACGCTGGGCGTGGGCGAAATGCAGCGCGTGGAGATCATCCGCGCCCTGCTGGCCGGTCCGCGTCTGCTGATTCTCGATGAACCGACTTCGGTGCTAACGCCGCAGGCGGTCGAAAAGCTCTTCGTCACGCTCAGGCGTCTGTCTCAGGAAGGCTGCTCGATCCTCTACATCAGCCACAAGCTGCATGAAATTCGAGCGCTGTGCAGCGCCTGCACGGTGATGCGTGGCGGCAAGGTCACGGGCGTGTGCGATCCGCGCGAAGAAACCAATGCCTCGCTCTCGCGCCTGATGATAGGTGCCGAGCCTCCACCGCTCGAACACGTGCCGCGCGAGCCGGGTGCGCCGGTGCTGGTGGTGAATCAGCTCAGCCTGCCACGCGAATCACCCTTTGGAGTGGACCTGGAGAATGTCTCGCTGCAGGTCCGCGCGGGCGAGGTGGTGGGCATCGCTGGTGTCTCGGGCAATGGGCAGCGTGAACTTCTTTTTTCACTTTCCGGTGAGGACAGGCGAGCGCCTGCAGCATCTATTTCGATAGCGGGCCAGCCGGTCGGACGCATGGCACCCTTCGGGCGTCGTGCGCTGGGGCTGCACTTCGTGCCCGAGGAACGCCTGGGGCGCGGCGCCGTGCCCGAGATGAGCCTGGCGCACAACCTGTTGCTCACGCGCAAGGAGGCCGTAGGACGCCTGGGCTGGCTGCGCATGGGGGTGCTGCGCACGCAGGCGGCGGGCATCATCGAGCGCTTCAAGGTCAAGGCCGCGGGCACGCACGCGGCGGCGCGCTCGCTTTCCGGCGGCAACCTGCAGAAGTACATCATGGGTCGCGAGATCGATGCCAGGCCCCGGCTGCTCGTCGTCTCCCAGCCCACCTGGGGGGTGGACGTGGGCGCGGCCGCGCAGATCCGCGGCGAGATTCTGGCGTTGCGCGATGCGGGTTGCGCGGTGCTGGTGGTCAGCGAGGAGTTGGACGAATTGTTTGAAATCTGTGATCGGCTTCATGTCATTGCCAAGGGGCAGCTTTCGCCCAGCCTGCCGCGCGCCGAGGCGACGGTGGCGCAAATCGGCCTGTGGATGAGCGGCCTGTGGCCGGGTGCGGACAACGCGGCAGCGCGGCAGGAGGTGGCCCGTGCTGCGGCTTGAACTGCGCCCCACGCCTTCGCGCACCTGGGCCTGGGCCTCGCCGGTGCTGGCGCTGGTGATCACCGTGGCGCTGGGTGCGCTGCTGTTTTCGCTGCTCGGCAAGGACCCCGTCAAGGGCCTGCTGATCTTCTTCTGGGAGCCGATCAAGTCTTCCTACGCCCTGGGCGAGCTGGGCGTGAAGGCCACGCCGCTGCTCTTGATCGCGCTGGGCCTGGCGGTGTGCTTTCGCTCCAACATCTGGAACATCGGCGCCGAGGGGCAGTACGTGATCGGCGCGATCTTCGCCGGCGGCGTGGCGCTCATGGCGGGCAAGGAGACCGGGCGCTGGATCGTGCTGGCCGTGCTGATCGCGGGCGCGGTGGGCGGCATGCTCTGGGCGGCCATCGTCGCTTTCTTGCGCGACCGTTTCAATGCCGGTGAGATCCTCGTGAGCCTGATGCTGGTCTACGTGGCCATCCAGGTGCTCAACTACCTCGTGTTCGGGCCGTGGAAAGACCCCATGGGCTACAACTTTCCGCAGACGCGCACCTTCGAGGCGGTGGCGCGCATCCCCAAGCTGATGGCAGGCTCGCGCGTGAACATCGGTGCGCTGATCGCGCTGGCGGGCGCGGCGCTGCTGTGGCTGTACCTGTTTCGCACCCGCGCGGGCTATGCGCTGCAGGTGGGCGGCGTGGCGCCAGCGGCGGCACGCTACGCGGGCTTTTCCTCGCGCAGCGCGCTGTGGACGGCACTGCTCATGTCCGGCGCCACGGCGGGCCTGGCGGGGGCGCTGGAGGTGGCGGGACCGGTCGGGCAGCTCACGCCGTATGTGCCCGTGGGCTACGGTTTCGCGGCCATCATCGTGGCCTTCGTCGGACGATTGCACCCGCTGGGCATGGTGCTGGCGGCCATTTTGATGAGCATGTTCTACATCGGCGGTGAACTCGCGCAGTCCCGCCTGGGTCTGCCCAAATCGCTCACCGACGTATTTCAGGGGTTGCTGCTGTTTTCGCTGATGGCGTGTGACACGCTGGTGAACTACCGCATCCGGCGCATCAGTGTCTTGAAAGGGGTGCGGTGATGGACGCTTACCCTCTGCTCTTCGCATCCATGCTGACGGCGGGGACGGTGCTGGCGCTGGCGGCGCTGGGCCTCCTGATCAACGAAAAAGCCGGCGTGGTGAACCTCGGCGCCGAGGGCATGATGCTGTGCGCCGCCATCGCGGGCTTCGCCACCGTGGTGCATACCGGCAGCGACACGCTGGGCTTTCTCGCCGGCATGGCGGCGGGCGCGGTACTGGCGGCGGCCTTCGGCTGGCTCGTGATCTGGCTCAACGCCAACCAGTACGCCACGGGCTTGGCGCTTACCCTGTTCGGCGCGGGCTTTTCGGCCTTCGTGGGTATCGGCTACGTGCAGGCCCGCATGCCCGAGCGCCCGCGCTTCAGCTGGCTGGGGCTGGGCGACGTGCCCGTCATCGGCCCAGCGCTCATGCGCCAGCACCCGCTGGTGTATTTCGGCATTGCGTTCACGCTTGTCTTGATCTGGGTGCTGTACCGCACGCGCGTCGGCCTGGTGTTGCGCGCCGTGGGCGAATCGCCCGAATCGGCGCATGCGCTCGGTTACCCGGTGCGCCGCATCCGCATGGCGGCCGTCGTCATCGGCGGAGCGCTGTGTGGGCTGGCGGGGGCGTTCCTGTCCATCATCTACACGCCGCTGTGGGTGGAAGGCATGGTGGCGGGCAAGGGCTGGATCGCGCTGGCGCTCACCACCTTCGGCACCTGGCGGCCGGCGCGCGTGCTGCTGGGGGCGTATCTGTTCGGCGGTGTCACCATGCTGCAGTTCTACCTGCAGAGCCAGGGCTCGCATGTCCCGAGCCAGTTGCTCACGGCCATGCCCTACCTGGCCACCGTCGTTGTATTGGCGCTGATCTCGCGCAACCCCACGTGGATTCGTGTCAATATGCCCGCTTCACTCGGCAAGCCGTTTTACCCGGGCTCCTGATTTTTTTCACCTTGCCCCATTTTTTCCAGGAGGACTTTTCTGATGACCGACATGAACAAACGCACCGCCTTGCGCCTGGCCATGGTGTCTGCCGCGGCGCTCACGATGGCAGCCTGCGGGCAGAAGGAGGAGCCGGCCCCAGCGCCTGCACCAGCTCCCGCGGCGGCTCCTGCCGCTGCCCCGGCACCGGCGCCCGCCGAGCCGCTGAAGGCTGCCTGGATCTACGTCGGTCCCGTGGGAGACGGTGGCTGGAGCTATGCGCACGACAACGGCCGCAAGGCGGTCGAGAAGGACTTCGCCGGCAAGGTGGTCACGAGTTTCGTCGAAAACGTGCCCGAGGGCGCCGACACCGAACGCGTGGCGCGTGACCTGGTGGCGCAGGGCAACAAGCTCATCTTCGGCACCAGCTTCGGCTTCATGGAACCCATGCTGAAGGTGGCGGCCGACAACCCCGGCGTGAAGTTCGAGCACGCCACCGGCTACAAGACCGCGCCCAACATGCGTACCTACGACAGCCGCACCTACGAGGGCGCGTTCATGGCCGGCGTGATCGCCGGCGCCATGACCAAGGCCAACGTGCTGGGCGTGGTCGGCACGGTGCCGATCCCGGAGGTAGTGCGCAACATCAACAGTTTCACGCTGGGCGCGCAGGTCACCAACCCCAAGATCAAGACCATGGTGGTCTGGATCAACGAGTGGCACAACCCGCCCAAGGAAACCGAAGCGGCCACCTCGCTGATCAACGGCGGCGCCGACGTGCTGTTCCAGAACACCGATTCGCCCGCCGTGCTCAAGACGGCCGAGTCCATGGGCAAGCGTGCCTTTGGCTGGGATTCGGACATGACCGCCTACGGCCCCAAGGCCCACTTGGCGTCGGCCATCATCAACTGGGAGCCCTACTACAAGAAGGCCGTAGGTGAGGCGTTGGACGGCACTTGGAAGACCGGCCCCAACCAGTGGTGGGGCGTGAAGGAGGGCGCGATCGACCTCGTCTCCATCGCCGACGACGTTCCCGCCGAGGCCAAAGCCAAGCTCGCCGAGCTCAAGGCGGGCCTGAAGGACGGCAGCTACCACATCTGGAAGGGGCCGATTTCCGACAACACCGGCAAGGAAGTGCTCGCGGCCGGCAAGGTGGCCGATGACGACTTCCTGCGCGGCATCAACTTCTTCGTCAAGGGTGTGGAAGGCAAGGTGCCGGGCACGGACGGCAAGTAAGCGGGGCTCCCCTTGACTCGCAAGGCCGCCGTGGGCGGCCTTTTTTGCGCTTCGCATGCTGCTTGCATTCCAGCAAGATCCGTGCTTCGATGTGCATGACGTGCCGACAGGAGCGGGCACAATGGGGCGGACGAGCGGGTACCGTGGTACCAGCGAGGCAGCGAAGCCGCTTGTGCCGCCGCTTGCAGGGACAGGCTCGGCCGCTGGCCATCCCTGGCGACGACCGAATCGGAGGTGGACGATGGTCAAGCGCAAGCTCATGGGGGGAGTGCTGGCCGCCTGCGGCCTGTGGATGGGCGCGCCCGGCGTGGCGGCGCCCGCGGCGCCAGCTGCAAGCCCCTGGGTCCTGTCGGCCGATGGCACCCTGGTGATCGATACACGCTCGCATCTGGCCTGGGACCGCTGTGTGGCCGGCATGCTGTGGAATGGCAGCACCTGCACGGGCCGTGCGCGGCTGCTCACGTTTGCCCAGGCCCGGGCCCTGGCCGATGAGCGCTGGAAGGCGAGCGGCGTGCGCTGGCGCCTGCCGCGCGTGCCCGAACTGCGCCGCCTGGTCAACCGCGGCGCCAGCCCGCCCGCCGTCGACGCGGCCCTGTTTCCGGGTGCGCCCGCCGACTGGCACTGGACGAGCACCCGCAGCGTCAACACCGCGGCGGTCAACCCGTATGCTTATGGCAACGCGATGCGCGGCGGCAACGGCGGTGATGTTCTCCACGCGCGGCAGGCCTGGGCGGTGGACATGGGCTCGGGAGAAGGGCGGGGAGACATGAACCGCGCCACGCCGTTTTACGTGCGTCTCGTGCGACCGGCCCCCAAACCGTAGTACAAACGGCGCCCGATGGTGGCGTCTCATTCCCTGCTTCGCGGCCTGCCTGCGCTCGTGGCGCCGCACACGCGCGTGCTCATACTCGGCAGCTTTCCTGGCGTGGCGTCGCTGCGTGCGCAGCAGTACTACGGGCATCCGCAAAATCAGTTCTGGCGTCTGCTGGCCGCGCTCTGGCCACAGTACGCGATGCCCGGCTCCGAGGACTATGCCGGACGCTGCGCCTGGGTGCTCGCGCGCGGGCTCGGCGTCTGGGACGTGTACAGGGCCTGCGAGCGTGAGGGAAGCCTGGATGCCAGCATCCGCCATGCCCAGCTCAACGATTTCGCCGGGCTGCACGCCCGTCTGCCTCGGCTGGTGGCGATCGCTCACAATGGGGGCGAGAGCCATGCCCGCGCGCGCCTGGTGCGCGAGCGCATGGAGCTGGCCGAGGATGCCTCCGTCGTCTCGCTGCGCCTGCCTTCGACCAGCCCGGCCAATGCCTCATGGAGCTTCGCGCGCAAGTGCGACGCGTGGCGCGAGGCGTTCACCACTTCTGGATTGCTTTGATGCCCCCCAAGCCCGCTCGTGAACTGCCCGAAGTCAGCATCTCCGACGATGGCGTGCTGCGCCATCTGCACCTGGGCACGCCCTGGATCCAGGGCTCCATGCTCGTGGATGCCCCCTTCGACATTGCTCTCGAATATGTGCAACGCATGATGGCGTGGCTGCTCTTCGTGGAGCCAGACAGCGTGGCCGGGCGCCATGCCATGCAATTGGGGCTGGGGGCAGGGGCGATCACCAAGTTCTGCCACAAGAAGCTGCGCATGCATACCACGGCGGTGGAGCTGAACCCGCAGGTGGTCAACGTCTGCCGCGCCTGGTTCAAGCTGCCGCCCGAGGGGCCGCGGCTCGCCGTGGTGCTCGGCGATGCAGGCCAGGAGATCCGCAAGCCGCAGTATCTGGGCACGATCGATGCACTGGCCGTGGACATGTACGACGACGATGCCGCCGCGCCGGTGCTGGACAGCGTGGCGTTCTACACCGACTGCCGTGCCCTGCTCACGGACGAAGGTTGCATGACGGTGAATCTGTTTGGCCGCACCAGCCACTACGAGCAGAGCCTGGCGCGCATCAGCGAGGCCTTTGGCGCCGAAGCCGTCTGGGCGTTCAAGCCCACGCGCGAAGGCAATGCCATCGTGCTCGCGCAGCGCACGCCTTCGCGTCCCAGCAGGGCCCTGCTGCTGCGGCGTGCCGAGGCGGTGGAGGCACGCTGGGGCCTGCCGGCGCGCAAGTGGCTGCGCAGCTTCAAGCCCGTTGCCTGATTTTTGCTGCACCATTGCGTCATGAACCCCACACCCACGGCCGCGCGCGCCCCGCATTCCCATGCTGCCCATCGCGGGCCGTTGCAGTGGCGCCAGATCGTCGATTGGCTGCGCGAGGATGGCGTGATTTCCAGCGCGCAGGCCGAACGCACGATCGAGCGCTGTTCGCGTGCCGAAAGCAGCCAGCATCCGCTGGTGCGCCTGGCCAGTGTCTCCATGGTGCGCGAAGGCGATGGCAAGGTGCTCGATCTGGACCTGCTCACCGAGACGATCGCCCCGCGCTGCGCCCTGCCGTTCCTGCGCATTGATCCGCTCAAGGTCGATGCCGGGCGCGTCGCCGAAGCCATGAGCGCGAGCTACGCCGAGCGCCACAAGATCCTCCCCGTGCAGGTCTCGGGCAGTGAAATCGTCGTGGCCACGGCCGAGCCCTTCGTCGCCGACTGGGTGGGTGAAATCGAGCGCCAGACCAAGCGCAGCGTGCGCCGCGTGCTCTCGAATCCGGAAGATATCAAGCGCTATACGGCCGAGTTCTATGCGCTGGCCAAATCCGTGCGCGCCGTGCAAAAGAGCGGCGGCAGCGCCGGGGGCAGCAGCTTCGAGCAACTGGTGGAACTGGGGCGCAGCAACAAGCAGCTCGATGCCAACGACCAGGGCGTGGTGCGCGTCGTCGACTGGCTCTGGCAGTACGCGTTCGACCAGCGCGCGAGCGACATTCACATGGAGCCGCGGCGCGAGCAGGGCGTGATCCGCTTTCGCATCGACGGCGTGCTGCACACGGTCTACCAGATTCCGATCGGCGTGCTCAACGCCATGGTGGCGCGCATCAAGCTGCTCGGGCGCATGGACGTGGTGGAAAAGCGCCGCCCGCAGGACGGGCGTATCAAGACGCGCAACCCCGGCGGTGACGAGGTGGAAATGCGCCTTTCGACGCTGCCCACGGCGTTCGGCGAGAAGATGGTGATGCGCATCTTCGACCCGGACAACACCGTCAAGGATCTGAGCGCGCTGGGCTTTGCGCCGCACGACGCCGAGCGCTGGGAGCAGCTCGTCGCGCGCCCACACGGCGTGATCCTCGTGACCGGGCCCACGGGTTCGGGCAAGACCACCACGCTGTACTCCACGCTCAAGCGCGTGGCCACCGACGAGGTGAACGTCAGTACGGTGGAAGACCCGATCGAGATGATCGAGGCGAGCTTCAACCAGACGCAGGTGCAGCCGCAAATCGACTTCACTTTCGCCGAAGGTTTGCGCGCTCTCATGCGCCAGGACCCGGACATCATCATGGTGGGCGAAATCCGCGACCTGGAAACCGCCGAAATGGCGATCCAGGCCGCGCTCACCGGCCACCTCGTGTTCTCCACGCTGCACACCAACGATGCGCCCAGCGCGATCACGCGGCTCATGGAACTGGGCGTGCCCTATTACCTGATCAATGCGACGCTCCTTGGCGTGCTGGCGCAGCGGCTGGTGCGCACGCTGTGCTCCAACTGCCGCCGGCGGGACCGGGAGGCCGATCCGGCGGAGATCGCCGAGCTCATCAAGCCGTGGAAACTCTCCGGCGGCTACCGGGCCTACCGCCCCGTGGGCTGCGTGGAGTGCCGCATGACGGGGTTTCGCGGCCGCATGGGCCTGTACGAGCTGCTCACCGTCACCGAGGGGCTGCGCGAGAAGATTTCGCAGAGTCCCTCGATCGATGCACTGCGCCGCCAGGCGGTCAGCGACGGCATGCGCCAGCTGCGCCTGGCCGGGGCGCTGCGTGCCGCCGAAGGCCTGACGACGATCGATGAAGTCGTGGCCTCGACGCCACCGCTGAAGTAGCGGGCGGGTGCGGCGCCCGCGGCTCCTGGCTGCACCGATAATTTGCGCCGTCTTTCATGACGGTGGAGCGCGCACGTGAAGATCAAGAACGAGAAAGATTTCTTCGCCGGATTGCTGTTTCTGGTGCTGGGCACGGGCTACGCCTGGGGTGCCACCGGCTATGCGCTGGGTTCGGCCGCGCGCATGGGCCCGGGCTATTTCCCGCTGCTCGTGGGCGTGCTGCTGGCGGTGATCGGCGTGCTCGTGATGTTCAAGGCCCTGGTCATCGAGACCGAGGGCGGCGCGCGTATCGGCGCCTGGGCGTGGCGGCCGCTGGTGTTCGTCCTTGGCGGCAACGTGCTTTTCGGCTTGCTGCTCGTCGGCCTGCCGGCCTGGCACCTGCCGGGCATGGGGCTGATCGCGGCCATCTACGGGCTGGTGCTCGTGGCGGGCATGGCGAGCCGCGAGTTCCGCGTTCGGGATGCGCTGCTGCTGGCCACGGTGCTGGCCGCGGGCTGTTACGTGGTCTTCGTCCGGGCGCTGAACATGACGCTGCCGGTCTGGCCGAGCTTCGTTGCCGGTTGACGACGCGGAGCACCACAGCATGGATCTGCTCAATCACCTGATTCTCGGTTTTGGCGTGGCCTTCACGTGGCAGAACCTCGCGTACTGCTTCGTCGGCTGTTTTCTGGGCACGCTCATCGGCGTGTTGCCGGGCATAGGGCCGCTGGCCACCATTGCCATGCTGCTGCCGGTCACCTATGCGCTGCCGCCGGTGTCCGCGCTCATCATGCTGGCGGGCATCTATTACGGCGCGCAGTATGGCGGCTCCACCACGGCCATCCTGGTGAACCTGCCCGGCGAAGTGTCGTCTGTGGTCACGACGATCGACGGCTACCAGATGGCGCGCCGCGGCCGGGCCGGCCCGGCGCTGGCGTCGGCGGCCATTGGTTCGTTCATCGCGGGTTGCGTGGGCACGGTGGTGCTCGCGGCGTTCGCGCCGCCGCTCACCGAGCTGGCCTTCAAGTTCGGGCCCGCCGAGTATTTCTCGCTCATGGTGCTGGGCCTGATCGGTGCCGTCGTGCTCGCCTCGGGCTCGCTGCTGAAAGCCATCGGCATGATCGTGCTTGGGCTCATGCTCGGGCTCGTGGGCACGGACGTGAATTCCGGCGTGGTGCGCTTCGCATTCGATATTCCCGATCTGACGGACGGGATCGATTTCGTGCCGATCGCCATGGGCATTTTTGGCTATGGCGAGATCATCGCCAACCTTTCGCGTCCCGACGAGCATCGCGAGGTGTTCACCTCCAAGGTGTCCGGCCTGATGCCGACGGCCGAGGATTTCAGGCGCATGCTGCCGGCCGTGCTGCGTGGTACGGCCCTGGGTTCGGTGCTCGGCATCCTGCCGGGCGGCGGCGCCGTGCTGTCGTCGTTTGCTTCGTACACGCTGGAGAAGAAGAGCCGGCTGCGCGAGGGCGAGCTGCCGTTCGGCCAGGGCAACATCCGCGGCGTGGCGGGGCCGGAGTCGGCCAACAACGCCGGCGCGCAGACCTCGTTCATCCCCATGCTCACGCTGGGCATCCCGCCCAACCCGGTGATGGCGCTGATGATCGGCGCGATGACCATTCACAACATCCAGCCCGGCCCGCAGGTGATGAGCGGCAACCCCGAGCTGTTCTGGGGGCTGGTGGCCTCGATGTGGATCGGCAACCTGATGCTGGTGGTGCTCAACCTGCCGCTCGTGGGCATCTGGATCAAGCTCCTCACGGTGCCCTACCGCTGGCTCTTTCCGTCCATCGTGCTGTTCTGCGCGCTGGGCGTCTACACCAACAACAACAACCAGTTCGACATCTGGACGGTGGCCATCTTCGGCTTCGTCGGCACCCTGTTTCACAAGCTGGAGCTGGAGGCCGCGCCGCTGTTGTTGGGATTGATTCTCGGGCCAATGATGGAAGAGAACCTGCGCCGCGCGCTGCTGCTTTCGCGCGGCGATTGGGGGGTGCTCTTCACTCGTCCGTTGTCCGCCGGGCTGTTGATCGCGGCGGCGCTGATGGTGCTTGTCGTGCTGCTGCCGGCCGTGAGCAAGAAGCGCCAGGAGGCGTTCGTCGAAGAGTAGCCGCAGCCTGCCGGCCGGGTACATCCTCCAAGGAAATTCATGCAAGCTTTGACCGCGGCGCCATCGCATCCCCAGCGCATGCTGCTGCATAACGAAATCCACGCGCGCCCGCCAGAAGCCGTCACGGCGCCCCTGGCCATCGGCCACATCGTCATGTGGGCGGATGCCGGCGAGCGCGAGGCCAGCCGCGCGCATCTGGCGGCTTTGCTCGGGCAGTACCCGCGCGCGGCGATGCCGGATGCGCTGGCCACGCATTGGCGCGCCGATCTCGGGGCCTTTCGCGTGCGATGGGAGTTGCATACCGAGTTTGTCGCCTGGACGTTTGCGGCGCCGCTGGATGCCACGGGCTTCGGCCAGACAGAACCCGCCAGTGCGCTCGCGGCCGTGCCCGCCGACTGGCTGGCGGGTCTGCCGGGGCAGTGCCTGTGCCAGCTCGATCTCTGGGTGCTGGACATGCGCTCCTTCGGGGATGGCGAACTCATGCCCCGGGTGCTGCAGGAGAGCACGCTGGTGGCGTCCTCGGTGGCTGGCGGCCATGCCGAAGTCTTTACCGATTTCGCGCTGCGCGCCGATGGCCACTCGCGCATGGTGCTGGTGGCTGGCGGTCTGAGCGCGAGGCGGCTGGGCCGCACGGTGCAGCGCCTGCTGGAGATGGAGACCTACCGCATGACGGCGCTGCTGGCGCTGCCCGTGGCGCGTGATGCGGCCGCGGCGCTGGCGCGCGCCGAGCGCGACCTGGCCGACCTGGCCGAGGCCATTCGTGATGCGGATGGGGATGCCGAGCCGGAGCTGCTGGATCGTCTGACGCGCCTGGCGGGGCAGGTGGAGAGCCTCTACGCCGGCACGCACGCACGGTTTTCCGCCAGCAGCGCCTACTTCGAGCTGGTGAGCCAGCGCATCCGCGAGCTGGGCGAGAGCCCGCTGGCGGGCATGCAGACCCTGGGCGAGTTCATGGAGCGGCGCCTGAGCCCGGCGCGCAGCACCTGCGAGTGGGCGGTGCGCCGTCAGAATGCGCTGTCCGAGCGGGTCTCGCGCACCAGCAGCCTGCTGCGCACGCGCGTGGAGATCGCGCAGCAGCGCAGCAGCCAACAGCTGCTCACCACGATGAACCAGCGCCAGGACATGCAGCTGCGACTGCAGGCCACGGTCGAGGGCCTGTCGGTGGCGGCCATTACCTATTACGTCGTTGGGCTGATCAGCCACCTCGCCAAGGGCGCGCAGGCGCTGGGCTGGCCGTGGTCACCGGAGGGAACGGCGGCGTCGGCCATTCCGCTGGTGGCGCTCGGCGTCTGGTGGTCGCTCAGGCGCATGCACCATCGCGTGTTCAAGAGCATGCATTGAAAATGCCTGAAACCCGTGCAGAGCAATCGCAAGCAGCTCCTCGAAGCGTAGCCAACGGGCTGATGCTGGCGGGTCTGGGCGCGGTGGCCTTCAGCGGCAAGGCGGTGATCGTCAAGCTCGCGTACCGCTACGGCGTGGATGCGGTGACCTTGCTGATGTACCGCATGCTGTTCGCCTTGCCCATTTTCCTCGTGATGGCCTGGTGGGCCAGCCGCGGTCAGCCGCGCCTGTCGGCGCGCGACTGGCGCGGCATCGTCGGGCTGGGCGTGTGCGGCTACTACCTCGCCAGCTTCCTGGATTTCGCTGGGCTGGCTTACATCACGGCGGGTCTGGAGCGCCTGATCCTGTACCTGAACCCGACCCTCGTGATGCTGCTGGGCTGGATGTTCTACGGTGAGCGCATGAATCGGCGCCATCTCGGAGCCATGTTGCTCAGTTACTGCGGCGTGGTGCTGGTCTTTGGCGTGGAGGCCTTCGGTCATGGCGCACGAAGCGGCCACGCGGCCTGGGGCGTGCTGCTGGTGTTCGGCAGCGCGGCGAGCTATGCGCTGTACCTGGTCTACAGCGGGGCGATGGTGCGCCGCGTCGGGCCGCTGCGCCTGGTGGGCCTGGCCACGAGCGTGGCCTGCGTTTGCTGTGTGGCGCAGTTCGCCCTGCTCAGGCCGCTGTCGGCCGCCGTGGTGGCGCCCGAGGTGATCTGGTTGTCCATCCTGAATGCCACTGTCTGCACGGCCGCGCCCGTGCTCATGGTGATGCTGGCGATCGAGCGCATCGGAGCGGCCATGACGGCCCAGACCGGGATGATCGGGCCGCTGTCCACCATCGTGCTGGCCGCGTGGCTGCTGGGGGAGGCGATCACCGCGTCCATGGTGGCGGGGACGGCGCTGGTGCTCGCGGGTATCTATCTGTTCACGCGGGCAGGAAGGCGTGGCTGACGTCATTTCAACAAGGGAAAACCCGTGCGAAACAGGTGCAGGCAGAGGTTTTTCCCGTGCCACAATCGCGCCCGCTGACTTGCCTGGATGCATGCCGGGCCGGTTGTTTGTGAAACGCGTGTTCAGGTGTGGTGTCCGCTGCCGCCCATAAGGTGGCAGCTCGGGCGCCGCAGCACGGTCTGCCAGTGCCGTCTTGCCCTACTCTCGGGTAGGGGGGTGCGCCTCAGGCTGTCGCGCGCAGGCCGCATCCCGTGCGGGCCGCGCGCTGACGCACTACCAGGGAAGGACTGCTTTTATGGATATCCTGCTGCAGCAGATCATCAATGGTCTGGTTCTCGGCAGCATGTACGCCCTCATCGCGCTGGGCTACACCATGGTCTACGGCATCATCCAGCTGATCAACTTCGCCCACGGCGAGGTGTTGATGTTCGGTGCGCTCATCAGTTGGTCCTGCGTGGGGTACATGCAAGCAAACATGAGCTACCTCCCCGGATGGGCCATGCTGCTGATTTCAATGGTCATCGCCTGCATTCTCGCGGCAGTCCTGAACTACTGGATAGAGAAGATCGCCTACAAGCGCCTGCGCAACAGCCCGCGGCTGGCGCCGCTGATCACGGCCATCGGCATGTCGCTGTTCCTGCAGACGGTGGCGATGATGATCTGGAAGCCCACCTACAAGCCCTATCCCGTGCTGCTGCCGGTGGAGCCGCACCTGATCGGCGGCGCCGTCATCACGACCATGCAGATTCTCATTCTGGGAATCACGGTCGTGTCTCTGGCGGCGATGGTGTACCTCGTGAGCTACACGCGTCTGGGGCGTGCGATGCGCGCGACGGCCGAGAGCCCGAACGTGGCGGCGCTCATGGGAGTCAAGCCCGACTTCGTGATTTCCGCCACCTTCGTGATCGGCGCCGTGCTGGCGGCGATCGCCGGGGTGATGTGGGCGGCCAACTACGGCACGGCGTTTCACACCATGGGCTTTCTGCCGGGCCTGAAGGCCTTCACGGCGGCAGTGTTCGGCGGCATCGGCAACCTGCCCGGCGCCGTGGTCGGCGGCTTGCTGCTGGGCCTGATCGAGGCGATCGGCTCGGGGTACATCGGTGACCTGACGGGCGGCGTGCTGGGCAGCCAGTACACGGACATCTTTGCCTTCATCGTGCTCATCATCATCCTGACGCTGCGCCCCTCGGGCCTGCTCGGTGAGCGTGTGGCCGATCGCGCCTGAGGAGGGTGACATGAACAAGAACATGACCAAGAAGCTGGCGTGGGCCGTCGGGCTCATTCTGTTGCCGCTCATCCTGCAGCAGTTCGGCAACGCCTGGGTGCGCATTGCCGACCTGACGCTGCTCTACATCATGCTGGCGCTGGGCCTGAATATCGTCGTGGGCTACGCCGGCCTGCTCGACCTGGGTTACGTCGCGTTCTATGCGGTGGGCGCGTTCGGCTATGCGCTGCTCGCATCGCCGCACCTGACGGACAACTTCCCGGCCATCGCGGCGATGTTTCCCCACGGGCTGCACATCTCGGTGTGGTGGGCCATACCGCTGTCGCTGCTGCTGGCGGCCTGCACGGGCGTGCTGCTGGGCATCCCGGTGCTCAAGCTGCGGGGCGACTACCTGGCCATCGTGACGCTGGGCTTCGGCGAGATCATCCGCATCTTCATGAACAACCTGGACCAGCCGGTCAACATCACGAACGGCCCCAAGGGGATCTCGAACGTCGATCCGGTGCACATGTTCGGCGTGAATTTCGCCAAGCCCCACACGCTCTTCGGCTTCGAGATTCCCTCGGTCACGCTGTATTTCTACCTTTTCATCGTGCTGGTGCTGCTGACGGTGCTCATCTGCTACCGCCTGCAGGATTCGCGCATCGGCCGGGCCTGGATGGCGATCCGCGAAGATGAAATCGCGGCCAAGGCCATGGGCATCAATACGCGCAACATGAAGCTGCTGGCCTTTGGCATGGGCGCCTCGTTCGGCGGCGTCTGCGGCGTAATGTTCGGTGCCTTCCAGAGTTTTGTCTCGCCCGAGTCGTTCAGCCTGATGGAGTCCATCATGATCGTCTCCATGGTGGTGTTGGGCGGCCTGGGCCACATCCCGGGCGTGATTCTCGGCGCCATCCTGCTGGCGGCGCTGCCCGAGGTGCTGCGCTACGTGGCCGGCCCGCTGCAGGAGATGACGGGCGGGCGGCTGGATGCGGCCATCTTGCGCCAGCTTCTGATCGCTTCGGCCATGATCATCGTGATGCTGCTGCGCCCGCGCGGCCTCTGGCCAGCGCCGGAACACGGCAAATCGGTCGTACGCAAATCGTGAAATCGGCAGATTGGGCAAGGACATGACAGAAGCATCCAACGAGATCGTGCTCAAGGTCGCCGGTATCTCCAAGCGCTTCGGCGGCCTGCAGGCGCTGTCGGACGTGGGCATCACGATCCGCAAGGGCCAGATTTACGGACTGATCGGGCCCAACGGCGCCGGCAAGACCACGTTCTTCAACGTGATTACCGGGCTGTACACGCCCGACAGCGGCAGTTTCCAGCTCGGGGGCAAGCCCTATGCGCCGCATGCGGTGCACCTGGTGGCGAAGGCGGGCATTGCGCGCACCTTCCAGAACATCCGGCTGTTCGCCGAGATGACGGCGCTGGAGAACGTGATGGTCGGGCGCCACGTGCGCACGCATTCGGGGCTCTTCGGCGCCGTGTTTCGCAGCAGTGGCTTCCGGCGTGAGGAAAAGGCCATTGCGCACCGTGCGCGTGAGCTGCTGGACTACGTGGGCCTGTCGGAGTACGCGGACTTCAAGGCGCGCACGCTCTCCTATGGCGACCAGCGGCGCCTGGAGATCGCGCGGGCGCTGGCCACCGATCCGCTGCTGGTGGCGCTGGATGAGCCGGCGGCCGGCATGAACGCCACCGAGAAGATGGCCCTGCGCGAGCTCATCGACCGCATTCGCAACGATGGCCGCACCATCCTCCTGATCGAGCACGACGTGAAGCTCGTCATGGGCCTGTGCAACCGCGTCACGGTGCTGGACTACGGCAAGCAGATTGCCGAAGGCACGCCCGCCGAGGTGCAGAAGGACCCGAAGGTGATCGAGGCATATCTGGGTACGGGAGGCCACTGAAATGGCAGAAAACGACAAGCCGGTGCTGCTGCGCGTCAAGGGCCTGAAGGTGGCCTACGGCGGCATCCAGGCCGTCAAGGGCATCGACATGCAGGTGCACGAGGGCGAGCTGGTCTCGCTCATCGGCTCCAACGGCGCGGGCAAGACGACGACGATGAAGGCCATCACCGGCATGCTGGGGGCCAATGATGGCGACATCGAATACCTGGGGCGCAGCATCAAGGGGCGCGGCCCCTGGGACATGGTCAAGGAAGGCCTGGTGATGGTGCCCGAGGGGCGCGGCGTGTTCGCGCGCATGAGCATCACCGAGAACCTGCTCATGGGTGCCTATACCCGCAAGGACCAGGCAGGCATCGCCGAGGACGTGGAGAAGGTCTTCGGCATCTTCCCGCGCCTGAAGGAACGCAAGAGCCAACTGGCAGGCACCATGTCCGGCGGCGAGCAGCAGATGCTGGCCATGGGCCGCGCGCTGATGGCTCGCCCCAAGGTGCTGCTGCTCGACGAGCCCTCCATGGGCCTGTCACCCATCCTGGTGGACACCATCTTCCAGGTGGTGCGCGACGTCTACGCGCTGGGCGTGACCATCGTGCTGGTCGAGCAGAACGCCAGCCGCGCGCTGGCGATCGCCGACCGCGGCTACGTGATGGAGTCGGGCCTGCTGACCATGGAAGGCTCGGGGCAGGACCTGCTGGCCGATCCGCGCGTGCGCGCCGCTTACCTGGGCGAAGAAGCGGCTTGACGGCGCGGCTTCCCGCGCCCGTTCATTCGATGAGCTGGCGCAGGCGTTCGGGCAGCGGCATGGATTTCTGCGCCCGGAAATCCACCCAGACGGCCGTGGCGCCCCCCGCGGCGCAGATCACGCCCGGTTCGCTCGTGCGCTCCATCGTCACCCAGGTATCGAAGGAAGAGCGCCCGGGCGTGCTCACGTAAGAGCGCAGCAGCACCTGCGTCGGGTATTCGAGCTGGTGGATGAAGTTGCAGAACGCGTTCGCGATCACGAGGCCTTCGCCCCTGGGATCGGGCGGGCAGCCGATGGCCATCAGCCACTCCAGCCGCGCGATCTCCATGTAGCGGAAGTACACGGTGTTGTTCATGTGGCCCATCGCGTCCATGTCGCCCCAGCGCATGGGGATGGTCATTTCGTGAACGAGCTTTTTCTGTTCGGGAATGTCGATTCTCATGCCCGCATTTTGGCGTGTAATGCACCGTCTTGCCGCCGTGCCCACCGTGTAACCATGAACTGGCTGACTTCCCTGTCCATCCCGCTGCAGACCGTGCTGCTGCTCATTGCCAGCAACGTCTTCATGACGTTCGCCTGGTACGCGCATCTGAAGAACCTCAGCGCCTCGCCCTGGTGGGTGGCGGCGCTGGTGAGCTGGGGCATCGCGCTCTTCGAATACCTGCTGCAGGTGCCGGCCAACCGCATCGGCCATGCGCAGTTCAGCGTGGCCCAGCTCAAGATCATGCAGGAGGTGATCACGCTTTCGGTCTTCATGCCGTTTGCCGTGTTCTACATGGACGAATCCCTCAAATGGGATTACCTCTGGGCCGGGCTGTGCATGCTGGGCGCGGTGTACTTCATGTTCCGCGGCGCATGAAGTCGGCGATGGGTGTGGTGCCTCCGGCAGGAATCGAACCTGCATCTGGCGCTTAGGAGGCGCCCGTTCTGTCCATTGAACTACGGCGGCATGTCGGTGGCGGCGATTGTATCGGGCGCGGTGGTGGGCAAATGTCTCGATCTCTCTTCAATTGATAGCTGCTCGCGCCTGTCGACAAAGCGCTGGAGCCATTTTTGGCTTGAAACTGCCAGTCACATCAATCGAAGGACAGGCGATAGATCAGATCCACGCCTGCGTTCTCTCCCGCCTGCCCGCGCAGGCTCCACCGGCGCGAGAGCTCGTAGAAGATGAGCAGGGTGCTGCCCGTGCCCGCCAGGCTGTGCTCGTAGGCGGCGTACAGACGCTCGGAGAGGCGTTTGCCCAGTGTGATGCTGGTGCTGGCCGCGGCGCTGCTGTCGCCGCGCGCCACGCTCAGTTCGTCCAGTCCGAAGCGCGAGGCGAGGCTGCGGCCCTCTCTTCCGCCCAGCAGCGCGATCGCCGCCGATTGCAGAATGGCCGATTCGGCGCCGTCCGTGGGCGCGGCATGGCCCAGTAGCAGCCAGGCGAGTGTCTGGCTGTCGGGCAGGGCGGGGTCGGAGTACAGGCTGATGCGGGGCAGCAGTGCGCTGCCGCTGACCTGTACGCCCACCTTCTGGTCGCTGGCGAAGTTGGGGCGCAGCGCGATGATGTCCAGCGCCGGGTTGTCGACCTCGCCGGTGAAGCGGATGTGCCCGCGCGTGATGTCCAGGTCCTGCCCGTAGGCGCGAAAGCGCCCGCGGCGCGTTTGCATCAGGCCCGTGAGCCGCGGTGCCTGCGTGAGCGGCCCGCTGGAGATCAGGCGCAGCTGGCCGGTGAGCAGCGTGTCCGCGCCCATGCCACTCACGCGGAAATCGTCGCCCAGATCGATGCCCACGTCCACCTGGGCGGTCGGCGCGCGGGCGGCTGCCGCCCGTGCCTGGCCTGCATCGCCGGGTGGCGGGTGACTGCCTTGCACGATGACGTCGCTGCCCAGCGTCGGGCGGCTTTCGTCGGGCAGCTCGATCCGTGCATGATCGATGTGCAGCTGGCCGTTGGCGCTCAGGGCCTGGTCCTGCAGCGCGGCCTGCAGCTGGCCCGAGACGGCGATGTCCCGGTCGCTGCGCAGGCTGGCGCGCAGGCCGTTGAGTGTCGCGGCCAGATGCGCGCGCAGCCGCCCGTCGATCCAGCCCGCTTCGCCGCTGGCCTGGAGCGCTCCGCCGTCCTTGCCCGTGCCGTGCAGGGTCAATTCCTCGACAACGAGGCGGGTATCGGCAAAGCGCGCGCGCAAGCGCCCCTGGGTCAGCTCGATGCCGTCGATGATGGAGCGCAGCGCAAGGTCGTCGGCCGCTGCAGTGCCCGCCAGTTGTGGCGACGCGCGCGTGCCCGAGACGGCCACGTCCACTGCCAGCGAGCCGCTGAGCCGCCAGCCCAGCGGCGCGAGCGCCGACCAGGCCGCGATTTCGGGCAGGCTCGCCCGCAGTTGCCCGCTGAGCGGCGCGTCGTCCGGCCAGGACCAGTGCCGTTGCCCCTGGGCGTCGCTCGTCACCGCCAGCGGCGAGTGCAGTTCTCCGCTGATGCGGCCGGCATGGGCGCTGTCCCAGAGCAGTTGCAGGTCGATATGGCGGCCGTCGCTCGTGAGCGTGGCGCGGGCTTGCTTCAGCCCGGCGGCGATGCGGGCCTGGGGCGTGTCGTCGCCCGCGCTGGCGCGCAGCGTCAGATCGCCGCTGGTGCGCTCGAGCTCTGCCTTGAGCTGCAGGGTGTCGGAAAGCGCGAAATTCCACGAACCGCCCAGCAGCACGTCGCCGGTCAGGCCCCTCGCCTGAGTCGTCGCCCCCAAGGCACGCATGACCCATTGCATGGGCAGGCCCGTGAGCTCACCACTGCTGCTCCAATACCCCTGCGTGTGCGTGACGGCGCCCCAGCGGAGCGTGGCCTGGGCCTCGGGCGCCGTGGAGGTGATGGACAGCGCCCCGGCACCCACGGTCCCATCGGTTCTCGCGGGGCTGGTCCAAGTCAGGAGCACGGGCTCGGTGAGCGCGAACTGCCACGGATCGGGGCCGAGCAGCGGCTCGGTCAGCTGCAGCCTGAGCGTGGTGAGCCGCGCCTGCCCGTGCGGCTTGCCTGCTGCGCTGTATCCGCCCTGGGCGGACAGATCAAGGTCGGCCTTGCGCCCGCCTTGTTGCGCCTGAGCCTGCAAGGTAAGGCGCGCCTGCGCCAGCGTGCCCTCGACCTGCACATGTGCCTGGCGAATCCGGACTTCCTGCAGCCGCTGCGTGCCCAGGTTGAGTCCCGTGCTCGTGAGCTCGGCCTGCAGTGTGGGCTGGCGCCAGCCACCGCTCCAGTGGGCCGAGAGCCGTGCCTGCCCGCGTGCATGGATACCCGCCGGCAGAACGGCAGCCATGCCGGGGAGGCGGCTGAGCCATGCCAGCGCCGACGCCGCGTCTGCCACCTGCCATTGCGCCTGGCCCGAGCCGCTGCGCTCTTGCGCGCCGCCGCGCAGCGTGGCGGTCATGCCTGGGGCGCGGGCCGTCATGTCGGCTTCGCCGCCGGTGATTGCACCCTCGTGCCAGCGCAGTTGCAGGCGGCCGCTGGCCTGCGCATCGTCGGTCGTGAGTTTCACCTGTTCCAAGGTCAGCAAGCCCTGGTGGAAGCGCCCGTGTGCACTCAGTTGCCGCAAGCTGAGCGTGGGCGCCGCGCCCGATGGGCGGGCACCGGCTGCGGCCTTCAGCGCGGCTTCGAACTGGATGGCTTCCCCCGCGCCGCTGGCGCTGACATTGCCGTCCAGCGGCAGGGCAGTGAAGCGCGTGTGCAGCGCGGCCGGGTCCACGCCGTCCAGCCGGGCCTGCAGGTGCCAGCCTGCGCTGTCGGCCGCGTCGGTGAAGGCGCGCCAGTCGCCCTCGGCGTGCAGGCGTCCGCCAGCGACGCGCGCCTGCAGCGTGCGTACCGTGGCGCTGCCCGGCTGCCAGAGCACATCGGCCTGCAGGGCCTGCACGGGCAATCGATGGTGGTCCCAGGGGCCGGGTTCGGCGTTTGTCAGATCGGCGTGGATGCTGAAACCGCCGGTGGATGAGGGCTGTGGTTCGAGCTTGAAATCACCGCTCAAACGGGTGTGCGGGGCCGCAGCCCACAGGCGCGCCACATCCAGCGCCTGCAGCGTCACGTCGGCCTCGGGCAGCGGCTGCACGGCCCAGGGAAGCAGGCGCGCCGTGAGGTGTGCCCGAGGCGAAGATTCAGGCGGATCGGCCACGGCCGCGCGAACCTCGGCTTGCAGGTGCAGTTGTTCGAGCGGCCCTTCCAGCGTCGCCTGCAGCGTGAGCGGCAGTGCCGCCGCCGCGGGCAGTTCGGGCGCGAGCGTGCCGCTCAGTGTGGCTGCGAGCGTGAGCGGTGCCTGCGCGGGCAGACGAAGCTGCGCCTGAAAGTCGCCCCCCTGGACGCCGAGGTGCTCGATCACCAGTTCGTGGTGCCGGCCATCGAAGGTGTAGTGCGCTTGAATGTCCCGCACGGTCTGCCCGCCCGCCGCCGAGGTGCGCAGCTCGCCGATGTGCAGTTCTTGCAGCTGCACTGCCAGCGGCAGGGCGAGGGTGGTGGGTGGTGGACTGCTCGTGGTGCTCTGGTCGTCGATCCGCAGGCTGTGTGCCTGCAGGTGCTCGATGACCAGGCGCCCATGGAACAGGTCGCGCGCGCGCCAGCGCAGCTCGAGCTCGCTGGCCTGCACTGTCAGGCCGTCGCGCTCCCACGCCAGCCTGGCGACGCGGCCGCCGTGGCGCAGCGACCCGCTGACCTGCTCGGCCGTGAGCCGCTGGTAGGCGCCAGCCCAGCGCAGCGCCGTGGCCAGCGAGCCTTCACTGCCGCTCCACACCCACAGGCTGGCGGCCGCGGCCGCGAGCAGCAGGCCTGCGAGCAAGCCGCCGATCGAGAGCCAGCGCAGCAAAGAGCGTTGCATCAGAAATTCAGCCCCACGTTGATGTGCAGCCGCCAGGCGTGGGTCTGCAGGCCGCGTGCCACGTCCGCCTGCATCGGCCCCACGGGTGTGATCAGCCGCAGGCCGGTGCCCACGCCCCACCGACCGTGCAGGTCGCCGATGTGGTTGGAGACGCTGCCCACGTCCACGAAGACCACATGCTCCAGCAAACCCGGGAACCGCTGCTGCAGGATGGGCCGCTGCCACTCGATGCTGCCCACCGTCATGAAACGGCCGGGGGCGACGAGGTTGGCGCCCACGGGCAGCCCGATGCTGCGCAGACTGTAGCCGCGCACGGTGGTATCGCCGCCGGTGCGAAACAGGTAGGTGGAGGGCAGGCGTGCATCCATTTTTGCCACCACGGCGCCCGCCTGCGCGCGCAGCTGCAGGCGGCTCGATCCCCCCGCCAACGGCACGAAGCCGAGCCAGCGGCCGCTCACGTGAACAAACGGGCGGCGTGTGCCCACGGTGGTCATGCCCGTGCCCAGCTCCAGCCCCAGGCCCCAGCCGTGCGTCGGATTGGGCAGATCGTGAAAGCGCCGGTACGTCCAGGCGATGTTGGCGCTGATCGCGGCGCCGTCGCCGATCAGGGCGGCAGGCACCTGCGCGCCACCGGCGCCCGCCACGCTGGCCTGGTCGTATTGCAGGTAGATGTTGCGATCGATCCGCTCGGTGGTCTGAAGCTGCCCGATGCGCAGGGTGTCCGAGGTCGTGACCAGCGTCCCGTCGTCCTGGCGCATGTGCCGCGCGAAGCTCGCCCGGCGCCAGCCCGCCTCGTCGGGCAGCGAGGTGAGCTGCAGTTGCACCAGGGGTTGCTTGCGCTCCAGATGCAGGCGGGTGTCGGCGCGCCAGGTGGTGCCCAGCGCGGTGTTGTCTCGGTGTTCCAGCGTCAGGCGCGCGCCTCCGCTGTCGGTGCTGTAGCCCGCGCCCAGCTGCACCTTCTGGCGCTTGGCTTCGGTGACGGTATAGGTGACGGGGGCGGCGGCCGGATCGCCCTCGGGGTCGATGGTGATGTAGGCCGAGTCGTAGTAGCCGCTGCCGGCCAGGCGCTGCTGCGCGTCCACGAGCTTCTTCTGGTCGTACACGTCGCCGGGTTTTAGCCACGACAGGCGCTCGGCCAGCTCGGGCGGGTAGCGCCGTGCGCCCTCCACGTGCGCCGGCCCGAGGTAGAACGGCGGTCCGGAGTCGAGCGTCAGGCCCAACCGCGCCTCGTGCGCCGGGGCGTCCACGTCAGCCTGGCTGTGCTCGATGCGCCCGCGCGGGTAGCGCCGCTCGACGAGTTGGCGCAGCGCGCCGGTCTTGGCGTCGGACCAGCGCGACTGGCTGAAGCGGTGGCCCGGCGCCAGGCCCCAGCCGTCCTGGATCGCGTCGCGCTGCGCCTGGGTGGCGGCGTCGGTCGATGCGGCGATGTCGCCGGCAAAGCCGATGTCCACCGCCGCCACCGTGGTGGCCGGGCCGGGGTCGATGGCGATCACGATCACCGGCGGGCCTTCGGCGGGGCTCTCGCGGCGCACACGCACCTTGGGCGAGAAATAACCCTCGGTGGCCAGCAGGTGGCGAGCGTCCTGCGCGCCCAGGGCCGTCAGGCGGGCCAGCTCGGTGTCGTCCAGGTCGCTGACCGCGCTGTAGTGTGCCAGCACGCCGTGGCGCTCGATGAGCGCGCGCAGATTCTCGTCCTCGGCCTCCACGCGCAGCGTGAAGGTCGGCGCGGGGCTGCCGCCCAGCGCGGCGGCATGGCCGTTCTGGGCAGACGGCGTTTCGGCCTCCGGCTCGGTGGGGCCGGAGAGCGCGGCGCAGCCGCCAAGCGCCCAGGCCAGCGCCAGAAGCGCGAGCGCCCTGGAAACGGTGTCGAGATTCGGTCCGAGAAACACCGGCTCAGTTTATTCGGCCCTGGCGCAGGCGCCGTGTGCACTTGTTCAAGGACAGGATTTTTAATCAAATTGGCCTCCAGCGCTTGAGGGACAAGCGCTGGCAGCTATTGGTCGAGTAGCTGATCCGTGCGCTGCGACCGCGGCGGTCGGCGCCGCAGCCCGGCCAGGGGCCTGCCGGGCCTGTCGGTGAAACGCTCGTCGACGACCTGCGCACCCGGTTGCCCGCTTGCCGTGGGCCGGCGTACCCAGGTGCTGCTCAGTGCAGCACGACGGTCACATGGCCTTCCGCGATCCTCTTCGCTGGCGCCGACACGGTGACACGAACGACGTTCTGCCGCCCTGCGCGCAGCAGCAACGCATGGGCCGTGAGATCGCAGGCCACCGCCGCGCAGAGGTAGTTGATGCAGAGGCTGCTGGTGGCGCCAGCCTCCGGCAACCGGCGCGAGGCCGCCACGGCGGCTGCCACGCCCGCGATGTCGATGAGTGTCGCGATGACGCCGCCGTGGACGATGTCGCCCTCCGTCCGATTGTCCGGCGAGAATGGAAGGAAGATACTCACTTCGGCCGGGCTCGCTGCAATCAGCGAGAGCTTGAGCCGGCTCGCAGCCGGCGTGGTCAGGGTTCTGCGCACCAGCGCGTCCCAGGCGGGTTCCAGTTCGCTCATTTTGGGTTCGGTCATTTCAATCTCCTGGGTTTCGGAACCCCCAATGTGGCAAGGTGCCGGAAGCGCCGCAATTACCTCGCAGGTCATCGACGGCGCGCTTGCGCCGAGGCAAGCTTGCTTCCAGGATGGAGGGTGAAAGGAAGCACGAAATGATGCATGTGACGAGCATGTCGGAGGGCCTGCATCCGGAGGCCGGCGCCGTGGGAACGCTGCTGCGCGATTGGCGCCAGCGCCGGCGCTTGAGCCAAATGGAACTCGCCTTGGATACAGGCATATCGCCTCGGCATCTGAGCTTCATTGAAACGCAGCGTTCGCGGCCCAGCCCGGAAGTGCTCATGGCGCTGGCGCAGCGGCTGGAGGTCCCGCTGCGGGAGAGAAACACGCTGCTGCTCTCGGCGGGCTATGCGCCGCGCTACATGCGAAGACCCCTGCAAGCGCCTGAAATGCGCCCCGTGCAGGAGGCGTTGAAACGCCTGCTGGCCGCACACCAGCCGTATCCCGGGGTGGTCCTTGATCGGCAATGGAACGTCGTCCTGGCCAACGATGCGGCGATGGCCCTGGCTGCCCTGGTTCCCGCGCAGCTGCGCGAGCCCCGGATGAACGTCTACCGCGCCACCTTGCATCCCGAAGGGCTGGCCCGCCTGACGGTCAACTTTGCCGAGTGGACGCTGCACCTGCTGGCCAATCTGCGGCGTTCCATCGAGGTCAGCGGTGACGCCGAGCTGATGGCGTTGGAGCGCGAGGTCCTTGGCTATCCCAACGTGCAGGCCGTGATCCAAACGCCCGCGCCGTCTCGTGCCCCGGCGCTTCTTGTTCCCCACGTGCTGAACCATCCCGTGGGGAGACTGTCCCTGTTCACGACCCTGACGAGTTTCGGCACGCCGAGGGACATCACGCTGGACGAACTGTGCGTCGAGTTGTTCTATCCCGCCGATGAGGCCACGGCGCAAGCGCTGCGAATGCCGGAGCCTACTTGGACAGCATCCGCATCGCATCCTCCAGCCCCTTGAGCGTCAGCGGGAACATGCGCTGGCCCATCAGCTGCTGGATGATGGCGATGCTTTGGCGGTATTGCCAGACCCCCGGCGGCTCGGGGTTGATCCAGGCGAACCTGGGAAAGGCGTGCGTGAGGCGCTGCAGCCATTCGGCGCCAGGCTCCTCGTTGTTGTATTCGACGCTGCCGCCGGGCTGCAGGATCTCGTAGGGGCTCATCGTCGCGTCGCCCACGAAGATGAGCTTGTAGTCTTTGTTGTACTTGCGGATGATGTCCCAGGTCGGGAACTTCTCGGCAAAGCGGCGCCGGTTGTTCTTCCACAGGTAGTCGTAGACGCAGTTGTGGAAGTAATAGAACTCCAGGTGCTTGAGCTCGGCCTTCACGGCGGAAAAAAGCTCCTCCACGCGCTGGATGTGCTCGTCCATCGTGCCGCCCACGTCCATGAGCAGCAGCACTTTCACATTGTTGTGGCGCTCGGGCACCATCTTGATGTCCAGCCACCCGGCGTTGGCGGCCGTCGCGCGGATGGTGTCGGGCAGGTCCAGCTCCAGCTCGTTGCCCTCGCGCGCGAACTTGCGCAGGCGGCGCAACGCCACCTTGATGTTGCGCGTGCCCAGTTCTTGCGTGTCGTCGTAGTCGCGGTAGGCGCGCTGCTCCCACACCTTCACCGCGCTCCTGTTCCTGCCCGCGCCGCCGATGCGTATGCCCTGCGGGTTGGTTCCGCCGTGGCCGAAGGGGCTGGTGCCGCCCGTGCCTATCCACTTGCTGCCGCCCTCGTGGCGCTCCTTCTGCTCTTCGAGGCGCTTCTTGAGCGTCTCCATCAGCTCGTCCCAGCCCATTTTCTGGATCGCCGCCTTCTGCTCGGGCGTGAGCTCGCGCTCCAGCATCTTGCGAAGCCAGTCGGCCGGAATCTCGCGCGTGAAGTCCGCGAGCAGCTCCACGCCGTGAAAATACGCGGCAAAGGCCTTGTCGAACTTGTCGTAGTGCTTCTCGTCCTTCACCAGCACCGTGCGCGCGAGGTGGTAGAAATCCTCCATGCTCCAGGCGCCATCGCTCAGCGGCCCGACCACGCCCGACTTGAGTGCCTGCAGCAGCACAAGGAATTCCTTGACCGAGACAGGGAGCTTGGCGGCGCGCAGTGTGTAGAAGAAGTCGATCAGCATCAGAAAGGCCTCTAACGCTTATCCAGCAGGCGTGTGCAGCTGCAAAAGATAGAGCAACTGCGCACGCGCCTCGGGCCATTCACCGGCGCGCAGGCTGTACATCACGGTGTCACGTACCGTGCCGTCGCGGCGTAGCTGGTGGCCGCGGATCACGCCGTCTTTCCTCGCGCCCAGCCGTTCGATCGCGCGCTGGCTCGCGAAATTGAAATTGTCGGTGCGCCAGCCGACGACGGCGCAGCCCAGCGTGTCGAACGCGTGGCCCATCATCATCAGTTTGCAGGTGGTGTTCACGTGCGTGCGCTGCACGCTTTGGGCGTAGAAGGTGTAGCCGATCTCCACGCGTTTCACGGCGGGCAGGATGTCGTGAAAGCTCGTGGTGCCGAGCATGCATTCGGTCGCCTCGTCGATCACGGCGAAGGCAAAGCGCGTGCCCGCTTCGCGCGCAGCGAGTGCCGCCTCGATGTAGGCACGCGTGTCCCGAGGCTCGGGCACCGAGGTGACGCGGATCGTCCAGAGCTCGCCGTCGGCCGCGGCGGCCGCCAGACCCGCCGCGTGCGCGAGGGTCAAAGGCTCCAGGCGCAAGCCGCGGCTGCGCAGAATCACGGGTTCGACAAAGGCCATGGTGTCAATCCTTGGGGGGCGGGGTGATGCCGCGCTGCACGCACCAATGCCGCCCCGCGGCGATGCCGATGCCGCCGCCCAGGCCCACGGCCGCCACCGCGAGCACGCTGCGCGGGCCGTAGGCGTGATGCAGCAGATCCACGCCCAGCCACCGGGCCAGCACATAGCCTGCCAGCGCGCCGGCGATGAATCCCACGGCTTGTGCCACGGCGCTGAGAAGTCGGGCGGGCATCGCAGGCGCTGTGTCAGCGGTTTCGCTGGTTCATGAAAACGAGTTTCTCGAACAGGCTCACGTCCTGCTCGTTCTTGAGCAGCGCGCCCACCAGCGGCGGAACGCTGACCTTGGCGTCCTGGCTTTGCAGCGCCTCGGGCGGGATTTCCTCGGCCAGCAGCAGCTTGAGCCAGTCCAGAAACTCGCTGGTCGAGGGCTTCTTCTTCAGCCCCGGCAGGCCGCGCACGTCGTAGAAGGACTTCATCGCCGCGTCCAGCAGCGCGCCCTTGAGGCCGGGGAAGTGCACCTCGACGATCTTCCTCATCGTCTCCGCTTCGGGGAACCGGATGTAGTGGAAGAAGCAGCGGCGCAGGAAGGCGTCGGGCAGTTCCTTTTCGTTGTTGGAGGTGATGAACACCAGCGGGCGGTGTTTTGCCCGGATCATCTCGCGCGTCTCGTAGCAATAGAACTCCATGCGGTCGAGTTCGCGCAGCAGGTCGTTGGGAAACTCGATATCCGCCTTGTCGATCTCGTCGATCAGGAGAGCCACCGGCTGCTCTGCCGTGAACGCCTGCCAGAGCACACCGCGCACGATGTAGTTCTGGATGTCCTTCACGCGTTCGTCGCCCAGCTGCGAATCGCGCAGGCGGCTCACGGCGTCGTACTCGTACAGGCCCTGCTGCGCCTTGGTGGTGGACTTGATGTGCCACTGCAGCAGCGGCATGGAAAGCGCCTGGGCCACTTCCTCGGCCAGCATCGTCTTGCCGGTGCCGGGCTCGCCCTTGACGAGCAGGGGGCGCTCCAGCTTGATCGCGGCGTTCACCGCGAGCATCAGGTCAGGGGTGGCGACGTAATGGGAGGAGCCTTGGAATTTCATGCGGAAAATCGAGAATGAGTGAGGTCGTGCACCGTTTCGCGAGTGCTGCCTATAATCTTTGGGAGGTCAGCAAAAGAGACAACCCACAAATTGTGCGCGCAAAATGAATAAAGTATTGATGATCGGTTTGGGAGTGGCGGTCGCCTTCGCGACGTCCGCGGTTCTGGCACAGGATATCAAGGGAGACGCAGCCGCGGGAGCGCAGAAAAACGCCATGTGCATAGGCTGCCACAACATCATCGGCTATCAGTCGAGTTTCCCCGAGGTCTACAAGGTTCCGATGATCTCGGGTCAGAGCGCCGGCTACATCGACGCGGCACTGCATGAGTACAAGAGCGGCGAGCGCAAGTTCCCGACGATGCGCGGCATTGCCATTTCGCTGACCGATCAGGACGTGGCCAATCTTGCTGCCTACTATGCCGCGGATGGCAAGAAGATCGAAGTGCCCGAGAAGCCGGCCAAGGAGCCGGGCAGCGACGTCGCGGCCCTGTTGCAAAAGGGAGCGTGCGTCTCCTGCCATGGCGAAAACTTTTCCAAACCCATCAGCGAGGCCTATCCGAAGATCGCGGGCCAGCACCCCGATTACCTCTACGTGGCGCTCAAGGCCTACAAGAACCCGAACGAAGGCCCCTACAGCGGCCGCGCCAACGGCATCATGGGGGGCGTGGCCTCGCAGTTCAGCAACAGCGAACTCAAGGCGCTGGCCAACTACATCGGCTCGCTCGACAGCCAATTGCAGGTCGTGCCCGAGTCGCGCTTTCGCTGAACGTGCGAAGCGCCCGTCAAAGAGCCCGCTCCTGGCGGGCTTTTTTGCGTCCGTCGGCAGATGCGGTCAATCCCGCGTGGCGCGCCGCTGCACGCAAGAGACGTAGGCATCGCCATCAGGCGCTCGCCCCGACTGCTGCGCCTCCCAGAGCATGGTGCCCAGACACTCCATCGCCGCATGGTGCGCGGCGTGCAGCGAGCCCAGCCGGGCGCTGAGCAATTCCACGGCCTGTCGGATGCCGCGCGGCTGATCGATGCTGCACTGCTCGCTGATCGACAGGTGCATGGACAGGTGCAGGAAGGGATTGGTCCGGCCCGGGGTCTCGTCGTAGTTTCTCGTCAGCGCGGTGGCCTCATCCTGCAGGTCGTCCCGATACTCCGGGTGCTCACCGATCCACAGGCCGGCCAGCGTTTCGATCGCTTCCATGGGCTCGGCCTGTTGCTGCTTGCGCTGCACGGTGCAGAAAAAGTGCCGGACGTCGGCCTGCGTGGGGTTGAACATGATGTGCGGTGTCGGATCTCGTTGGCCTCGCCTATTATTGGCCGGGTTCAGTTTTGGGAATGAAGGCCATGAAACTCGCAACCATATGGCTTGACGGCGAGCCGCATGCCGCCGCGGTGCAGCAGGAACGCCTGGTGCTGATTGGAAGGCCGGGCGGGGATCTCGGGGAGCTTGTGCGCTCCGGGGTCGCGGCGGCGGATATTGCGGTTCTCGCGGCGAGTGCCAGGCGCCACGTGCCGCTGGACGAGGCGCAATTCATGGCGCCCGTCCTGCAGCCTGGCAAGGCGATCTGCGTGGGCCTGAATTACGCGGACCACGCCAGGGAAAGCAACTTCGAGCCGCCCACGCACCCGACGCTGTTCCTGCGCAGCGCCACGAGCCTTGCCGCGCATGCCAGCGCGGTGCATCGCCCCAGCGGTGACGACAGCCTGGACTTCGAGGGCGAGATGGTCGTGGTGATGGGTTCGGGCGGACGCGGCATCACGAAAGAGGCCGCGCTCGGCCATGTGTTCGGCTACGCCGTCGGCAACGATATTTCTGTGCGGGAGTTCCAGTTCCGCTCGCCCCAGTGGACGCTGGGCAAGAACGTGGATGGCACCGGATCCTGGGGCCCCTGGGTCGTCACGGCCGACGAAGTGCCCGCCGGTGGTACGGGCCTGCAGCTGCAGACGCACCTCAATGGCGAACTCATGCAATCGGCCAACACGCGCGACATGCTGTTCGACGTGGCCACCATCATCGCCGGCGTGAGCGAGGCCATGACGCTGGAAGCGGGCGACATCCTGTTCACGGGCACCCCCGCGGGCGTGGGGCTGGGGCGCACGCCCAGGCGCTACATGCAGCCGGGCGATGTGGTGCAGGTGCAGATCGAGCGCATCGGCGTGCTCCGCAACACCATCGCGGGTGCGTGATGGCTGGCGGCCCGGTCTGGTTCCTTCTTCGAAGTTGCGCGGCATGCAAGAGGCTTTTCTCATCAATGCCGTGCGCGCGCCGAAGATCTGGCGGTGCTGCCGAATCGAGGACCCTATGGCGCGCATGGCGGCCTGCCCTGCGAGGCGCCGGTCTCAGGCCGCGCGCGCGTCGTTGCTGGCCGCCGGCGGCGCGTTGTCCTGCAATGAGGCGTTCGCGCGCTCTTCGCGTTCGCGTGCCATCTGTTCCACCAGCTGCTCCCGTCCCTGCTTGGCCGCCGCGATGAAGCGCTCGCGGTCCTTGTGGTGGGGATAAAGCCGCTCCGCCAGCTCGAGATTGTGCGCGCGAAAACGCTCGATGACGGTGCGGGTTTCAATCATGCCCATGCCCATGCATTCGAGCACGGTCCTTGCGCTTTGCAGACTGGACTCGAACAGCTCGCGCTCGACCAGCGTCACGCCAAGGTCGCGCAGCGCATGCCAGTGCGAAACATCCCGGGCTCGCGCCACGATGCGCAGCTTGGGGAAATGCTTGCGCGCCACCTGCACGATCTTCAGGGATTGTTGCGGCGTATCCACGGCCACCATCAGCACCTTGGCGTGCTCGGCTCCCGCCTTGCGCAGCAGCCGCACGCGCGTGGCATCGCCGAAGAACACGCGGTAGCCGAAGGTATGCGCCACTTCCAGCATCTCCACGCTGCGGTCCAGCACCGTCGTGGGCACGCCTTGCGCGAGCATCACGCGCGCCACGATCTGGCCGTAACGCCCGAATCCGGCAATGATCACCGGGGCCGTTTGCGGCTCGGTCAGATCGTCCTGCCGCGACTCATCCGGTGCACTCATCTGTGCATAGTGCTTTTGCAGCGCGCGATCCAGCGGCACGAGCAGCAGCGGTCCCAGCAGCATGGAAATCGACACGGCCGCGATCAGCAGGGAGCCGACGTCCGACGGCAGCGCCTGGAAATTCATGCCGGTCTGAAACACCACGAAGGCGAACTCGCCCCCTTGCGTGAGCAGCAGCGTGAAGACCGGGCGCTCCTGGCGGGGCATGCCCGTGGCACGGGCGAGCAGATAAATGGCGATCGCCTTGAGTGCGAGGAATCCGGTCACCAGCGCCAACATCTTCAGGGGTGAGGCCAGCAGCACGCCAAAGTCGATGCTCATGCCCACGGCGATGAAGAACAGCCCGAGCAGCAGGCCCTTGAACGGCTCGATGTCGGTTTCCAGTTCGCTGCGGTATTCGCTGTCCGCCAGCAGCACCCCGGCGAGGAAGGCGCCCAAGGCCATCGACAGATCGACCACCACCATCAGCATCGCAATCCCGACCACGAGAAACAGCGAGGTGGCGGTGAAGATCTCGGGCGTCTTGCTTTGCGCCACCCAGCGCAGCACCGGGCGCAGGGCCAGACGCCCGCCCAGGATGATCACGCCCACCACGCTCAGCGTCTTCAGGATCTCGGTCAGCAGAGTCTGCCCGGTCGCGGGCAGCCCGTTGCCCGTGGCGCCCAGCAGCGGCAGCAGCGCCAGGATGGGAATGGCTGCAATGTCCTGGAACAGCAGGATGGAAAACGCATACTGACCGCCTTCGCTGCGTATCAGGTTGCGCTCGGCCAGAATCTGCAGTGCGATGGCGGTGGACGATAGCGCAAGCCCGAGCGCCGCCACCAGCCCGATGCGCCAGGGCAGGCCCCAGAGCCACGCTGCCGCACCCAGCAGCAGCGTGCATGACAGCATCTGCGCCCCGCCCAGGCCGAAGATCGGGCGGCGCATGCTCCACAGACGGCTGGGCTGCAGCTCCAGTCCGATGAGAAAGAGCATCAGCACCACCCCGAACTCGGCAAAGTGCAGGATGTCCTGCACGTTGCTCACCAGCGCCAGCCCCCAGGGCCCGATGGCGACGCCCGCAGCCAGGTAACCGACGATCGCCCCCAGGCCCAGCGCGCGGGTGATGGGCACGGCCACCACGGCGGCTGCCAGATAAGTGAACCCGTAGGTGAGCCAGACGGGGGCTTGGGCCATGGTGTGAGAATGGGGCTGGGGAGGTTTCAGGTGTCTGAACGCGAGTGCGGCTCGCACACCCATGCATCTGCAACCCATTTTCGTGCATACGGGTTGACATGGCGCTCGGGAGCGTGCCGTGCGTTAGAGTAGGCTACCTTTGGTGCGGGCGCTATCGTCATTTGTTCCTTACTCGAATTCGTAGCGTACCGCGGTTGTGTTGCAATGGCTGAGGGCCATTTTCGATGAAAGTATGCGACATGGCGCTGATTGCGGTGGCCAACCCCAAGGGTGGCGTTGGCAAATCCACGCTGGCAACGAACATTGCAGGCTATTACGCCAGCCGCGGCCACTCGGTGGCCCTGGGTGACATTGATGGACAGCAGTCGGCGGGGTGGTGGCTGTCCCGGCGTCCCCAGGTGGCGCGGCCGATCGAGTTGTGGGAGGCCAGCCCCGACTGGCTGGGCAGGCCCCCGCGCGACGTGCGCAGCGCCGTGCTCGACACCCCGGCGGGGCTGCAGGGCTGGCGGCTCAAGGACGTGCTGCGCAAGGCCGATCGCATCATGGTGCCGCTGCAGGCGAGCGTGTTCGATATTTTCGCCACGCGACAGTTTCTCGACGAGCTGCATGAGCTGCACGTGGACAACCCCAAGCGCATCGGCATCGTGGGTATGCGGGTGGACGAGCGCACCCTGGCGGCCGACCAGCTGCGGGAATTCGTCGCGTCGCTCTGCCTGCCGGTGCTCGGTTTTCTGCGCAACACGCAGAACTACGTGCATCTGGCGGCGCACGGGCTCACGCTGTTCGACCTGTCGCCCTCGCGCGTGCCGCGCGATCTGGAGCAGTGGCAGCCGCTGTGCAAGTGGCTGGACCACGCCTGAGGGAAGCGGCTCGCTGTCGCCTGCTCGACTTTGCGGCGCCAGGGCTGGCGCTACATTGCCGGGCATGAGAGTTTTCAGAAATTACGGCGAGCTGGCCGCTTGTGTCGGGCAGGAAGTGGTCGTCACCGGCTGGACGGAGATCACGCAGCAGCGGATCGACGGGTTTGCCCAGGCCACGGACGATCACCAATGGATCCATGTCGACCCCGTGCGCGCCGCCGCCGGGCCCTTCGGCAGCACCGTGGCGCATGGTTTTCTCACACTGTCGCTGCTGGCGTCGTTTTTCGAGCAGGCTTTTGCCGTCGAGGGCGCGCGCATGGGCATCAACTACGGCCTGAACCGCGTGCGTTTCCCGGCGCCGGTGCCCGTGGATTCGCGCCTGCGCGCCCGTCTGAGCCTGATCGCCATCGAGCCGCTGGAGCCCGACGGCGTGCAGATGACCTGGGGGGTCGTCGTGGAGCGTGAAGGCGGCAACAAGCCGGTCTGCATCGCCGAATCGCTGGTGCGCAGCTACGGCGCGGCGCCTTGAAGGTTGGCGCTACCGGCAAAGCCGTTTTGCCGCCACGCCTCGAACACGGCCACGGCCACGGCGTTGGAGAGGTTCAGGCTGCGCTGCTCGGGCCGCATCGGCAGCCGCAGGCGCTGCGCCGCCGCGAAGCTCTCGCGCAGCGCTGGCGCTAGACCTCGCGTCTCGCAGCCGAAGACCAGCCAGTCGCCAGGCGCGAACGAGGTGTCGTGGACCGTGCGCGTGCCGTGCGTCGTGAAAGCGAACATCCGGCTGGCGTCGGGATGTTCTTCGTCCAGCAGGGCTTGCCAGTTCGCATGGCGGCGCACGTCGGCCCATTCGTGGTAGTCCAGCCCGGCGCGGCGCAGCAGCCGGTCTTCCATGGCGAAACCCAGCGGCTCGACCAAGTGGAGTCGGCAGCCCGTGTTGGCGGCCAGGCGGATGATGTTGCCCGTGTTGGGCGGGATTTCGGGTTCGACCAGGACGATGTGAAACATGGCCCCGATTGTCGACCCGCTCTGCCTGGTGTCATGGGGTGCGTGCGAAGACCAGGGCGGAGACCCGCGCGGCCCCGGCCTTGCACAGGGCGCGGGCGGCCGCGCGCAAGGTGGCCCCGGTCGTCATGACATCGTCCACCAGCAGCACGTGACGGCCCTGCAGCGCGGTGCCTGCGTCGGTGGGCACCGCAAATGCCCCAAGCAGATTGCGCAGGCGTTCGCGTCGACCGAGGCGGCTTTGCGCGTCGGTTTCATGCGTGCGTTCCAGCCATTGGTGGCGCAGTTTTCCGGGGTGCATCTGCCGCGCGAGCAAGAGAGACTGGTTGTACCCGCGCTGGCGCAGACGCTGCGGGGCGAGCGGAACGGGCACCAGGGCATCGCAGGAGCGCAGTGCCTGGTCTGCCCCTTCTGCGCCGCGCATGATCTGCGCGAGCGGACCCGCCAGCCCGGGTTCGCCGTGAAATTTGAGTCGGGTCACGAGGTCTGCCCACGGCCAGTCGTAATCGACGGCCGCGATGCAGGCGTCGAGTCCGGTGGGCTCGCGCAGACACAGTCCACAGTGGCTCACGCCGTCGGGCACGCGGGCGGCGCAGCCGGCGCAGCGCGCCGCCGCTGGTGCAAAACGCGCCAGGCATGCGGTGCAGATCCGTTGCGAGGGCCAGGTCCGGCAGATCGCGCACTGGCTGGGCAGCCAGTCGCCGAAGGCACGGGATGTCCCCAATGACCGTGTGAAGGGCATGGGGTCAATATACTCGCGCCGGTTTGCAGGACACCATGCCCGAAAAAAGCCCCCCCACCATCGACGCCGTTGCTGCCGCGCGCTGGCACGCCCTGGCCCAGGAGCCCTCACCGTGGTTGCACGAGGAGGTGGCGCGGCGCATGCAGGAACGCCTGAGCTGGATCGTGATTCCGCCCGGCAATTGGTGCGATTGGGATCCGGTGCGTGGCGGCATGCAGGCGCATGCGCTCGTCGCAGCCAGCCTGCCCAAGGCCGAGCAGTGGGTGCATGAAACCACGAGTGCGTCGGCACGGGCCCTGGCGCGCGAGCGCTTGCAGCGTCCATGGTGGAATGCGGCGCGCTGGCTCGGCCCGGCCGTGCATTTCGGGGAGCCAACGCCGGCGAGCATGCAGATGGTGTGGGCCAACATGTCCTTGCACATGACGGCGCAGCCCCAGGCGCTCATGGCACAGTGGCACAAGATGCTGGGTCCCGACGGATTCGTCATGTTTTCATGCCTGGGCCCGGATACCCTGCGCGAATTGCGCGCCGTGTACGCGAAACTGGGCTGGCCCGAGCCCAGCCATACCTTCACCGACATGCATGACTGGGGCGACATGCTGGCGGCCGCCGGTTTCGCCGAACCGGTGATGGATATGGAACGCATCATCCTCACGTTCACCTCGCCTGGGCGCCTGCTGCAGGAACTGCGTGGCCTGGGGCGCAACCTGCAGCCGCAGCGCTTTCCCGCGTTGCGCGGGCACCACTGGCGGCAGCGGCTGGAGAGCGCCATCGCCGCAGAACTTGCCGATGAAAACAATGGCGGGCAACTCGCGCTGACCTTCGAGATCATTTACGGCCACGCCTTCAAACCCACGCCGCGCGCACCGCGCGAACAACGCACCTGGACCAAGACCAAAACGCAGTACCTGGCTCAGCTGGGTGCAAATCAGGTTGCCGGCCAACACCCCGACGCATAAGTGGTTAAAATTTTCGCTTGACAAGGAACGGTTGCCCTGCAGACCGCGACAGGGGCGCAACAACGCAGGCTGAAGCGCCTGCCGCAGCGCTCGATGGTGGTGCCGGGAGTGGCCGCAAATGGAGACAACGTGTCGCATCAGCGGCTCGCATGAACATTGGCAGTGTTGAAAAAAATGAATACGCGTCGCAACGTTGCGGCGCATCCGGATCGTCGTACACGGCATCTGGCGACGCGAGAGCCCCGGAAGGCTCGCGTGGCGCTGGCGGCCGCTGGTGCGTGGGCGTCAGCCTGCGCTGATCGTGCTTTGCAGAGAAGTGGGAGAACTATGAAGAGCATTTCCAACCGACTGGCTGCCCCGTTGCTTCTGTGCAGTACCTGGTTGGCCACTACGGCCCACGCGGTTCAGGACCTCCCCGGGGGGCCGGCGGTCAATCAGTTGAACCTGCACCCGCCCGTCACCAAGATCGCGGAAGCGCAAATCGATCTGCACTGGATGCTGCTGATCATCTGCACCCTGATCTTCATCGGTGTCTTCGGGGTGATGTTCTATTCCATTCTCAACCACCGCAAGTCACGTGGCGCCAAGTCGGCCAATTTCCACGAGTCCACGGTGGTCGAGGTGACTTGGACCATCGTTCCCTTCCTCATCGTGATCGGCATGGCGGCGCCGGCCACCAAGGTGATCATCGCGCAGAAGGACACGAGCAACCCCGATCTCACGATCAAGGCGACGGGTTACCAGTGGAAATGGGGTTATGACTATCTGTCGGGCGAGGGCGAGGGCATCGGTTTCCTCTCCACGCTCGACCCGGCGCAGCGCGCCCTCTCCAGCGCCGGCACCCCCAAGGGAGATGACTACCTGCTGAAGGTGGACCATCCTCTCGTGGTGCCCGTCAACAAGAAGGTGCGGGTCATCACCACCGCCAATGACGTCATCCACTCGTGGTTCGTTCCGTCGTTCGGCGTCAAGCAGGACGCCATCCCCGGTTTCGTGCGCGACACCTGGTTCAAGGCCGGAAAAATCGGCGACTACTACGGCCAGTGCGCCGAGTTGTGCGGCAAGGAGCACGCCTACATGCCCATTCACGTGAAGGTCGTCTCGGGCGAGGATTACAGCAAGTGGGTTCAGGAACAACTGAAGAAGAAGTCCGCCTCAGGTGCGGATGGCGCGGCGAAAGTCAGCCAGGCGGCAGCTGCTTCCGTCGTCGTGGCCCAGCGAGCCCAATGAGTGCTGATGCACAACGCATAACGAGGAGTCGAGCATGAGTGCAGTTTTGGACAACCACGGCCAGGCAGGTGGTTTTGCGCAGGCGCACGATGACCACCATCATGTGCCGACGGGCTGGCGTCGGTGGGTCTTTGCCACCAACCACAAGGACATCGGCACGCTGTATCTGCTGTTCTCCTTCACCATGCTGATGGTGGGAGGCACGCTGGCCATGCTGATACGCGCCGAGCTGTTTGAGCCCGGTTTGCAGATCGTCAACCCCGAGATGTTCAACTCGTTCACCACGATGCATGGTCTCATCATGGTGTTCGGTGCCATCATGCCGGCCTTCGTGGGCTTCGCCAACTGGATGGTTCCGCTGCAGATCGGCGCGTCCGACATGGCGTTCGCCCGCATGAACAACTTCAGCTTCTGGCTGCTGGTGCCCGCCGGGATCATGCTGTCGGCCACGTTCTTCATGCCCGGAGGCGCCCCCGCCGGGGGATGGACGCTGTACGCGCCGCTGTCCCTGCAGATGCCGATGTCGCTCGACTACGCCATCTTCTCGCTGCACCTGATGGGCGCGTCATCCATCATGGGCGCGATCAACATCATCGTCACCATCCTGAACATGCGCGCCCCCGGCATGAAGCTCATGCAGATGCCGATGTTCTGCTGGAGCTGGCTCATCACGGCCTATCTGTTGCTGGCGGTGATGCCGGTGTTCGCGGGTGTGCTCACCATGACGCTGACCGACCGTCATTTCGGCACCAACTTCTTCGTGTCCGCCGGCGGTGGCGACCCGATCATGATGCAGCACATCTTCTGGTTCTTCGGTCACCCCGAGGTCTACATCATGATCCTGCCCGCGTTCGGCATGATCAGCGAGATCATTCCGGCGTTCGCGCGCAAGCGCCTGTTCGGCTACACCTCCATGGTGTATGCGATCGCCGCGATCGCGACGCTGTCGATGATCGTTTGGGCACACCACATGTTCACCGTCGGCATGCCGGTCACCGGTCAGCTGTTCTTCATGTACGGCACGATGCTCATCGCGATCCCCACGGGCGTGAAGGTGTTCAACTGGACCGCGACGATGTGGCGCGGTTCGATGAGCTTTGAAACGCCCATGCTCTGGGCCGTGGGTTTCATCTTCGTGTTCACCATCGGCGGCTTTACCGGCGTGATCCCCGCGGTGGTGCCGGTGGACACGCAGATCCAGGACACCTACTACATCATCGCGCACTTCCATTACGTGCTTGTCGCCGGGTCCCTGTTCGCCATTTACGGCGCGTTCTACTACTGGTCGCCCAAGTGGACCGGGCACATGTACAGCGAAACGCGCGGCAAGATCCACTTCTGGTGGTCGATGATTTCGTTCAACGTGGCGTTTTTCCCCATGCACTTCCTGGGGCTGGCGGGCATGCCGCGCCGCTATGCGGACTACCCGATGCAGTTCGCCAACTTCAACATGATCGCCTCCATCGGCGCGTTCTTCTTCGGCGCGGCCCAGCTGTATTTCTTCCTGGCGGTGGCGTTGCCGCTGCTGCGTGGCAAGGGTGCCAAGGCACCTCAGCGTCCTTGGGAAGGCGCGGTCTACGGACTGGAGTGGGAGCTGCCTTCGCCCGCGCCTTTCCACTCCTTCACGACGCCGCCCAAACTGGATGCGACGGCAGCGCACATCGTCGGTTGAAGCTTGCCGAGTGGAGAGACGGGATATGTCCAGCCAGGAACAGCGCAAACGCAATCTGCGATTGGGGCTGATTCTGGCCTCCATCGTCATGGCACTGTTCTTTGGCATCATGGTGCGCTGGGCCCTGATGGGAGGCTGAGACATGAATCTGCGTACCGAAAATGTCAAGATGGTCGCCAAGCTCGTGGTGGTGGCCTGCGGCATGTTCGCGTTCGGTTATACCCTGGTGCCGCTGTACCGCGCGATCTGCGAGGCCACGGGGATCAACGTCCTGTCGCGGCAGGAGGGCCAGGTGCCGGGCAACGGCTACACCGGTGATTCCGCCAAGACCCTGGCGAGCAACACCCAGGTCGATCTCTCGCGCACGATCACCGTGCAGTTCGATGCCAATACCCGCGGTCCCTGGCACTTCAAGCCCGCGAAAAGCACCGTGCAGGTCCATCCGGGCGAGTTGGCCACGGTCATGTACGAATTCCAGAACGTGCAGGACAGGCGCATGTCGGCGCAGGCCATTCCGAGCTATGCGCCGCGTCAGGCAGGGCCGCACTTTCACAAGCTGGAGTGCTTCTGCTTCAACCAGTACACGCTGGACCCGGGCGAGAAGAAGGAGTGGCCGGTCACGTTCGTGATCGATCCGAAGCTGACCCGGGATGTGCAGACCATCACGCTTTCCTACACCTTCTTCGAGGTCGGAGGGCGCACGCCGGCGGCCCCGCAGTCCACGGCGTTGGCACCGGCGCAGGCCGCGCCTGCAACCAGGGCAGGGTCATGACGCAGCCATCCGAGCGGGGTTCGTGGCAGCAGACGCTGCGCATGGTGGCCTGGTCGCTCATTGGCATCCGCAATGGAGCGCGCCATCGTGAAGACCAGCGCTCGGTGGGGATCGTGCCGTTGATGTTCACGGCGCTTGGGGCGGTGTTTGTATTTGTGCTGGCATTGATGGCGCTGGTGCACTGGATCGCGTGAGCCCGGGGCTGGCGATTGGGTATTGACCGGAAAACCGAAGAACGAGGAGTAAAAATGAGCGCAACGACACCAGGGACCGCACCGTACTATTTCGTGCCCGAACCTTCGCGCCACCCGATCATGGCGGCCTTCGGGCTGTTCTGGGTCATTTTGGGGGGGGCCACCTGGATGAATGGCTACAGCTGGGGCCAATGGGCGCTGCTGTTCGGCATTGTCTGGTGGCTCTGGGTATTGTTCCACTGGTTTCGCGACACCACTCACGAAAGCGAGGCCGGGCTTTTCAGCCGCAAGATCGATGTCTCCTACCGCTGGGGCATGAGTTGGTTCATCTTCTCCGAGGTCATGTTCTTCGGCGCCTTCTTCACGGCGCTGTGGTGGGGTCGGGCGCACTCGGTGCCCGAGCTCGGGGATTTGCAGAACTCCATCTTGTGGCCGGATTTCAAAGCGATCTGGCCCAGCCTGGCGGCGGGCGCCACCGCATCGCCCGGCGGCATCGTCGAGCCCTTCTCGACGGTGGGGCCGTTCTGGCTACCGACGATCAACACCGCCTTGCTGCTGTCTTCGGGCGTGACGCTCACCATTGCTCACCACGCGCTGCTGGCCGACCGCCGCAGCAAGGCCGTCGGCTTCATGTGGGTCACGGTGTTGCTGGGCTTTGCCTTCCTGTGCATCCAGGGTTACGAGTACCACCACCTCTACACCGAGCTCAATCTCAGGCTGGATTCGGGGATCTACGGCTCCACCTTCTTCATGCTTACCGGGTTTCACGGCTTTCACGTGTTCGTGGGCATGGTGACGCTGTTCTTCATCACCCTGCGCCTGCAGGCGGGACATTTCACGCCCAAGCGTCATTTCGGCCTGGAAGGTGCGGCGTGGTACTGGCACTTCGTCGATGTGGTCTGGCTCGGCCTGTATATCCTGGTCTACTGGCTGTGAGCGGTCCCCATCTCGTGCGGCCGATGTGAAAGAGCGCCGTCAGGCGCTTTTTCATTGGCGCGTGCGTCCAGGCGCTCAGAGATCGCCGGCGCGCAGCCCCGTGGGATGGATGTATCCCAGCTTGTAGGCGAGCAGCAGGCAAATGAACAAGACGATGGACAGCCCGACTCGCACGGCCAAGGCATTGACCATCCGCGAGCCCGAATCGCGGTTATCGTCGGGGTCGCCCCGCATCATGTACAGGAGCGCTGCTCCCAGACTGGCAATGATGGCGATGAACGCCGCGGCGATGGCGATTTTCATGGCAGGTGTCTCCGATGATTGACGCAGGCAGGCCCTTCTTGACCGTACGCTTCGTGCTGATGACCATGGTCTCGCTGGCATTGATTGCCGCCACGGCGTCGCTGGGTTTCTGGCAATTGTCGCGCGCGCAGCAAAAGCTTGCGCAGCACGCCGCCATGCTGGGTCGGGAAAAACTGGCTCCGTGGTCCGCGCAGGAGCTGCTGGGTGCGCTGGCCTCGGATCCCGCGCTGGGGCAGACGCAGGCGTTTCATCCATTGCAGTTGCGCGGCCACTGGGTGAAGGAGGCGACCTTGTACCTGGACAACCGGCAGATGAGGGGGCGCCCGGGGTTTTACGTCTACACCCCCTTGCGCCTCGCGGACAGCGGCGCGGTGGTGGCCGTCGAGCGTGGCTGGGCTCCGCGCGATTTCGATGACCGCACGCGTCTTCCGCAGGTGGTTTCGCCCGAGGATGAGGTGGTGATCCAGGGGCGCATCGGTGGTGAGCCGAGCCGGCTTTTCGAGTTTTCTCCACCCGTTTCGGGGCAGGGTGCATCCCCCATACGGCAAAATCTGACGGTGGCTGCGTATGCCGACGAGTTTTCCCTGTCTCTGCTGCCGCTGACGGTGGTGCAGACGGGCGCGCCCAGCGATGGCTTGCAGCGCGAATGGCCCACGCCGGACAGCGGCGTGGACACGAACTACGGCTACGCATTTCAATGGTTTGGGCTTTGCGCCCTGGTGACGGTACTTTATGTCTGGTTCCAAATCGTCCGACGTCTCACTGGCCGCCCCGGCGGCGCCGCAGAACGCGGCTGAGCCGGTGGACCCCGTGCAGATGACGGTGCACAGCCTGCCGGGCATGCGTGCGGCCAGCGAGTTGCCGCGCTCGCGCCGGGGCCGCTGGCAGCTGTGGTTCATGCTGCTCGTGTGCGTGGCGCCGGTCGTGGCGTCGTATTTCACTTATTTCGTGCTGCGCCCCCATCTCGGGACACTCAATTACGGTGAGCTCATCGAGCCGCAGCGTCCCATGCCTGCCGAGCAGAAGCTCACCGCGCTGGATGGCTCTTCCAGCCTTCTGGGTGATTTGAGCGGGCAGTGGCTGCTGCTCAGCGTGGCCGGTGGCGCGTGCGACGCAAGCTGCCGCAACAACCTGTATTTCCAGCGCCAGCTGCGCGAAAGCCTGGGCGAAAACCGCGAGCGCGTCGACTGGGTCTGGCTGGTCACCGACGATGCACCGCTGCCGGCTGAAATACGTGAGGGCCTCGCGCATGCCACGGTACGGCGCATCGATGCGGCGGCACTGCGGGCGTGGCTCTCGCCTGCGGCGGGCCATCGCCTGGAAGAGCAGCTGTATCTGGTGGACCCGCACGGCAACTGGATGATGCGCTTTCCGCCGAACCTCACCGTCGCCAGCGCCGAGAAGGTGAGAAAGGATCTGTCCCGGCTGTTGTACGCATCGGCGGGCTGGGATCGGCCTGGGCGTGGGGCCAAGCCATGAATGCCGGGGGCTCCGCGCTCTACGACCTGGCGCCGCTGTGGGAACTGCTGATCTTCGGCGCCCTGATCGCTCTCGTGCCCCTGGGGTGGACCGCCTGGCGCCACCGTGCCAGCAGTGGTTCGCGGCGCCTGCAGGCGCTGACGGTGCTCACCCTTTTCCTGACGTTCGACCTTGTGCTGTTCGGCGCGTTCACGCGTCTTACGGATTCCGGGCTGGGCTGCCCCGACTGGCCGGGGTGCTATGGACAGTCCAACCCGGTGCAGGCCAATGCCGAGATCAGTGCCGCCCAGCAGGCCCTGCCCAGCGGCCCGGTGACGCACACCAAGGCCTGGATCGAGATGATCCACCGCTATCTGGCCACCAGCGTGGGGGCCCTGATCGTCGTGCTCATGCTCACGGCGTGGTGGCAGTGGCGCCGTTTCCGGCAGGGCGGCGCCGCTGCGCCCACGCTGCATCGCTGGTGGATGACGGCCACCTTTGTCTGGGTCTGCCTGCAGGGGGCGTTTGGCGCGCTTACGGTGACGATGCGGCTTTTTCCTGCCATCGTCACACTGCACTTGCTCGGTGGTGCGGTCCTGCTCATGCTGCTGTGCGTGCAGGCGGTGCGCCTCACGCTGGCCGTGGACCAGCGGGTCGCCACGCCGGTTTCCGCGCCGCTGCGCGCCGCTCTGGTGGCTGGCGTCACGCTGGTGCTGGTGCAACTGCTTCTGGGGGGATGGGTCAGCACCAACTACGCGGTACTGGCTTGCACCACCTTTCCGACCTGCCAGGGAAGCTGGTGGCCGCCCATGGCTTTTGGCGAGGGCTTTCAGATCTGGCACGAGCTTGGGCTGCTGGCCGACGGCAGCCACATCAGTTTTGCCGGCCTGACCGCCATTCACTATGTGCACCGGCTGGCGGCCTATGTGGTTCTGGTGGCGCTGGCCGTGCTGGCCTGGCGCCTGCGCCGCGAGCCGGCCTTGCGCCTGCAGGCGCGGTGGCTGGCGGGGCTCCTGGTGCTGCAATTCCTGACAGGCCTGTCCAATGTGGTCCTCGGCTGGCCGCTGGTGGCAGCCATCCTGCACACGGGTGGCGCGGCGGCCCTGCTGGTCGTGATGGTGTGGGCGCTGGCCTCCACCCGTCGGCCGGGCGCGGGGAGCGCGGCACCGACTACTTTGCATTCAACTTCTGGAGCTCCTGCATGACAGCAGTCCATACCTCCGAATCCGTCACGAGCGCGGCAGGCACCGCATCGGCGCTGGCGCGTCCCTTGCCGCATCGCGTCTGGCAGTTTTACGCGCTGACCAAGCCGGGAGTGGTGCAGCTCATCGTTTTCTGCGCCTTCATCGGCATGGTGATGGCCGTGCCGGGCCTGCCCACCGTGTCCGAGTGGTTGCGCATGGCCGTGGCCAGTTTCGGCATCTGGTGCGTCGCCGGAGCAGCCGCGGCGGTGAACTGCATCATCGAAAAGACCATGGATGCGCGCATGAAGCGCACCGCGTGGCGGCCCACCGCGAAGGGAGAGCTCACCAATCGTCAGACGATCGCCTTCGCCATCGGCCTGGGCCTGGCCGGTTGCATCATCCTCTACGCCCTGATCAATCCGCTCACGATGTGGCTCACCTTTGCCACCTTCATCGGCTACGCGATCATCTACACCGTCGTTCTCAAGCCGATGACGCCGCAGAACATCGTCATCGGCGGTGCCTCGGGCGCCATGCCCCCGGTGCTGGGCTGGGCGGCCATGACGGGGCAGTTGGGCCCCGAGGCGTGGATCATGTGCCTCATCATCTTCCTGTGGACCCCGCCGCACTTCTGGGCGCTGGCGCTCTACCGGGTGGAGGATTACCGCAAATCAGGCCTGCCCATGCTGCCCGTCACGCACGGGAACCAATTGACCCGGCTGCACGTCTTTCTCTACACGTGGATCTTGTTTGCGGGCTGCCTGATGCCGTTCATCTATGGCATGAGCTCCTGGATTTACCTCGCGGCGGCCGTGGTGCTGAGCCTGATATTCTGCTGGTACGGTTTCAGACTGTGGCGCGATTATTCGGACTCCTTGGCGCGCGAGACCTTCCGCTTTTCCATCATCCACCTGAGCTTGCTGTTCTCTGCCTTGCTGGTGGATCATTACGTGTTCTGAGCGTACTCATGCACAAGAGAAATTTCATCAAAGTAATAGCTGCTGGCGCTTTGTCAGTGAGCGCTGGAGCCGTTTTCGTTGCATGTACCGAGGCACCGAAACCGGCCTTCAAGGGCGTGGACATCACGGGGGTGGATTACGCCAGGGACCTGCCGTTGACCGATCAGTTCGGTCGGCAGCGCCACCTCAAGGACTTTGCCGGCAAGGTGATCGCGGTGTTCTTCGGCTACACGAACTGCCCGGACGTGTGCCCCACGACGATGTCGGAGCTGGCACAGGTCAAGAGCGATCTGGGAGCGGAAGGTGACAAGCTGCAGGTGCTGTTCGTCACCGTGGACCCCGAGCGCGACACGCCCGAGGTGCTCAAGGCCTACATGGCCCATTTCGATCCGAGCTTCCTCGCGTTGCGCGGCTCGCCGGAGGAGCTCGCGGCGGTCGCCAAGGACTTCAAGATCTTCTACAAGCAGGTGCCGGGCGACACGCCCACCAGCTATTCCATGGACCATTCGGCCGGAATGTACATGTTCGACCCGAAGGGCCAATTGCGGCTGTTCCAGCGCTATGGCAGCAGCACGCAGGCGCTGGTGGATGACACGCGGTTGCTGCTGGACGAAAAAAAAGCGCACGGCTGAAGCCGGGCGCTCTTTCGACCTTGACGTGAATCAGGCGTATTCGACCAGCGCCTTCTTCATCTTCTTCATCGCGGCCACTTCGATCTGGCGGATGCGCTCGGCGCTCACGCCATACTCGGCCGCCAGTTCGTGCAGCGTCATGCCGCCCGAGCCGTCGTCGTTGACCTTGAGCCAACGCTCCTCGACGATGCGGCGGCTGCGCGAATCCAGAGCTTCCAGGGCCGTCGAGATGCCTTGCGTGGCCAGCGCGTCGCGCTGTTGCGACTCGATCATCGCGGTGGGCTCGTGGGCGGCATCACTCAGGTAGGAGATGGGGCCGAAGCTCTGCTCTCCATCGTCTGACGGTGCCGGGTCCAGCAGCACGTCGCCACCCGCCATGCGCGTTTCCATCTCGATGACTTCCTCGCGCTTGACCTTGAGCTGCTCGGCCATGGCATCGATCTGCTGCTCGGAGAGTGTCTCGCGGTAGGTCTCGCCGTCGTGGGCGTCGGCCTTGAATTCCTGCTTCATCGAACGCAGGTTGAAGAACAGCTTGCGCTGCGCCTTGGTGGTCGCCACCTTGACCATGCGCCAGTTCTTCAGGATGTATTCGTGAATCTCGGCCTTGATCCAGTGCATCGCGTAGCTGACGAGGCGCACGCCCTGATCCGGATCAAAGCGTTTGACCGCCTTCATCAGGCCGATATTCCCTTCCTGGATCAGGTCGCCGTGCGGCAGGCCATAACCCAGGTACTGGCGCGAAATGGACACAACCAGGCGCAGGTGCGACAGCACCAGCCTTCCGGCGGATTCCAGGTTGTTGTCGTCGCGCAGTTGCCGCGCATAACGCTGCTCTTCTTCCAGCGTCAGCATGGGCAGACGATTGACGGCCGTGATGTACGCATCCAGATTGCCCAGCGGCGGTACCATGGCCCACGGATTGGCAGGCGTCAGGGCAGTCGCAGTAGAGGCGTTCGGCAAGGTCATCGTGGGTGTCCTTTTGAGCATGGTCAGGATATTAGCACTCGGTTAGGTAGAGTGCTAAAGCCGAAGTTCCCGCCGAGGGGGTTTGGGGCGGAAAATCGGCGAGTGTTGGGTAAGGTTGAGAGGAATTCATGTCTGAATCGCAATCGCCGACAGGAAGAGCAGGCCAGGACGCGTCCATCGCCATCGTGACCACGACCGTTGGCAGCGCTGGAGACGCCGATCGACTGGCCGCGCTGATGGTCGAGCGGTGCCTGGCTGCTTGCGTGCAGGTGCAGCAGATCACTGCGCACTACCGCTGGCAGGCGGCGTTGCACCGTGACGTCGAGTGGCGGTTGACCTGCAAGACCGCCGGGGATCGGGTGGACGCGCTTTTTGCGGCTTTGGCCGAAGAGCACCCCTACGACCTTCCGCAACTGCTGGTGCAGACGGCGCGGGCAGAACTCCGCTACGCCCAGTGGGTGAACGAGCAGACGCGCCCGCCCGCTCAGCCCTGGGCTGGCACGCGCGCCTCGAAGGCGGCCAGCGGCTCCTCGGGACGTCCGAACAGATAGCTGGTAGCCGCGTGAAAGCAGCAGCCCATCCCGCTTGACGCGAGGGTGACCAGGGTGGCGATGACCAGACCATCGCCGCCCGTGGCGATTGCTGAAATCAAAACGGGCCAGCCTCCGAGGAGACTGGCCCGTTGATTTTTGGTGCGGCTGGCAGGAATCGAACCCACGACCCCTTGGTTCGTAGCCAAGTACTCTATCCAGCTGAGCTACAGCCGCGAAGCGCGCAAGTATAGCGTATCTTTTCGCCGAATTTGAACTTCCGATCACGGTCTGGTGTAACCCAGGCAGGCGCCCGCGTTGGGCATGCCCCGGCACTCGCGGTACAGGCGCCTTTCACGCTCGGCGGTGGTTTCCCCTGAGTTGTTCTGCGAGGGCTTGGCCCTGGTGCCGTGTTTCTTGGCCGCGACGTGTGTGGCGTTCGTGGATTTCTTGCTCTTTTTGGCCGCGTGCGTGCTGGGCGCCATCAGCATCAGGCTGCCGACGACGAGTGCAAGGGCCAGCAGCCTGACGGGGCGTGCGAGAGGGAATGCGCGATGAGAGCGGCTGGTCATGGGATGAAATAGGGGGTTGGGGAAGGTGGCTGTGATCGTGGCATCGGGTGGTGCCTTGCGGGCTCAGGGCAAGCGCCCATAGCCAGCCGCAGTGCGCGGCCCTATAATCGGCAGGTTTTGCGCGGTGCAAGACGCACGCCAGAGGCCGTTCCAGCCGCTGGCGCAAGTAACTCGGGGCCCTCCAGGCCGGTCTTTGAACAGAGACCCCCCGTCGCAGGTGCTCCCACTGAAGGAAATACCATGATCTCTTCCACAGCCAAGGCCGAGGTAGTCAAGGCCAATGCCCGTTCCGCCACGGATACGGGCAGCCCCGAGGTGCAGGTGGCACTGCTCACGGCGCGCATCAATGAGCTCACGCCGCACTTCAAGCAGCACTTGAAGGACCACCACGGTCGCCGCGGTCTGCTGCGCATGGTGAGCCGCCGTCGCAAGCTGCTCGACTACCTCAAGGACAAGGATGCCGAGCGCTACACGGCGCTGATCGCCAAGCTCGGCCTGCGCAAGTAAGCGCCGGTCCGCGGGATGACGCCTGTGCTGGATATTCTGGCCCAGGCGTTTTCTTCTTTTTCGGCAGGCACCAGACAGAGCGAAGCTGTGTCATTCCAAGTGGGCATTGACTCCTTTTTTGGGAGTATGCAGCGCCCGTCTGGAATGGCATCGCGATCTGTTTGACCTGGAAACAGAGGCTGCACATACGCAAGCAGCTATTTTCATTGGAGCAAACGATGAGCATTTTCAACAAGACAACCAAGACCTTCCAGTGGGGCCAGCACACGGTCACGATGGAAACCGGCGAGATCGCCCGCCAGGCGAGCGGCGCGGTGCTGGTGCGCATCGACGACACCGTGGTGCTCGCCACGGTGGTCGCGTCAAGGAACGCCAAGCCCGGGCAGGATTTCTTTCCGCTGACGGTGGACTACATCGAGAAGACCTACGCCGCGGGCAAGATTCCCGGCAGCTTCTTCAAGCGCGAAGCCAAGCCCAGCGAGCATGAGACGCTCACCAGCCGCCTGATCGACCGCCCGATCCGCCCGCTGTTTCCCGAGGGCTTCTACAACGAAGTGCATGTGGTCATCCACACCATCTCACTCAACCCCGAGGTGGACGCCGACATCGCCGCGCTGATCGCCACGAGCGCGGCACTGGCCGTTTCCGGCATTCCGTTCAACGGCCCGATCGGTGCGGCGCGCGTAGGCTACATCAACGGCGAATACGTACTCAACCCCGGCCAGACGGCGCGCAAGAGCAGCCAGCTCGACCTGGTGGTGGCGGGCACCGAATCGGCCGTGCTGATGGTTGAATCCGAGGCGCAGCAGCTGCCCGAGGACGTGATGCTGGGCGCCGTGGTCTATGGCCACGAGCAGGGCCGGATCGCGATCAACGCCATCCACGAGCTGGTGCGCGACGCCGGCAAGCCCGTGTGGGACTGGCAGCCCGCGCCCAAGGACGAGGCGCTGATCGCCAAGGTCAATGCGCTGGGCGAAGAAAAGCTGCGAGCCGCCTACCACCACCGCAACAAGCAGGTGCGCACACAGGCCTGCCGCGAAGCCTACGCGGCGGTGAAGGCGGGGCTGACCGAGCAGGGCGTGGCGTTCGATCCGGTGGGCGTGGACAACCTGCTGTTCGAACTCGAAGCGCGCATCGTGCGCAGCCAGATTCTCGCGGGCGAGCCGCGCATCGACGGGCGCGACACGCGCACCGTGCGCCCCATCGAAATCCGCACCGGCGTGCTGCCGCGCACCCACGGCTCGGCGCTGTTCACGCGCGGCGAGACGCAGGCGTTGGTGCTCACCACGCTGGGCACCGAGCGCGACGCGCAGCGCATCGACGCGCTGGCGGGCGAGTACGAAGACCGCTTCCTGTTCCACTACAACATGCCTCCGTTTGCCACCGGCGAGGTGGGCCGCATGGGCTCGACCAAGCGCCGTGAGATCGGCCACGGGCGCCTGGCCAAGCGCGCACTGGTTGCCTGCCTGCCGAGCAAGGATGAGTTCCCCTACACCGTGCGCGTGGTCTCGGAGATCACCGAGTCCAACGGCTCCAGTTCCATGGCGTCGGTCTGCGGCGGCTGCCTGTCGCTGATGGACGCGGGCGTGCCGATGAAGGCGCACGTCGCGGGCATCGCCATGGGGCTGATCAAGGAAGAGAACAAGTTCGCGGTGCTCACTGACATCCTCGGCGACGAGGATCACCTGGGCGACATGGACTTCAAGGTGGCCGGCACCACGACGGGCGTGACCGCGCTGCAGATGGACATCAAGATCCAGGGCATCACCAAGGAAATCATGCAGGTGGCACTGGCCCAGGCCAAGGAAGCGCGCATGCACATCCTCGGCAAGATGCAGGAAGCGCTGGGCGGCGCCAAGGAGGAAATCTCCAGCTTCGCGCCCAAGCTCTACACGATGAAGATCAACCCCGAGAAGATCCGCGACGTGATCGGCAAGGGCGGCGCCACCATCCGCCAGCTCACCGAGGAAACGGGCACGCAGATCAACATCGAGGAAGACGGCACGATCACCATCGCTTCCAACGACACCGCCAAGGCCGATGAGGCCAAGCGCCGCATCGAGCTGCTCACCGTGGAGGCCGAAGTGGGTCGCGTCTATGAAGGCCCGGTCACCAAGATTCTGGACTTCGGTGCGCTCGTGAACATCTTGCCCGGCAAGGATGGCCTGCTGCACATCAGCCAGATCGCGCACGAGCGTGTCGAGAACGTCGGCGACTACCTGCAGGAAGGCCAGATCGTCAAGGTCAAGGTGCTGGAGACCGATGAAAAGGGCCGCGTCAAGCTGTCGATGAAAGCGCTGCTCGACCGGCCGGCGCGTGAAGACCGCCCCGAGGGCGAGAACGGCGGCCGCGGCGGCCGCGGTGATCGCGGTGATCGCGGTGATCGCGGTGATCGCGGCCCCCGCCGTGAGCGCGACCACGATCGTGCGCCGCAGGGTGATGCGTCGCGTGACGATGCTCCCGCGCAAGGCGACGCCTGATTACTATGAAAAAGAGTGCTGGCGGCGCTTGCTGTGCCTGCGTTTTCGGCACTTTTCATGTGAAACTGGCATGACCGACTTCATGCGTACCGTCGAGCTGGCTGCGCCGGGCGCGGCCGATCAGTTGCACCTGGGCCGTCGGCCCATGCCGCGGCCGGGCGCGGGCGAGCTGCTGATTCGCGTCGCGGCCAGCGGCGTGAACCGGCCCGACGTGCTGCAGCGCAAGGGGCTTTACCCGCCGCCTCCCGGTGCCTCGGACATCCTGGGACTGGAGGTTGCGGGCGAAGTCCTGAGCGGCGACATGGCGGCCATGGCGCAGGCCGGCTTGCGCGTGGGCGACAGGGTCTGCGCGCTCGTGGCCGGCGGCGGCTATGCCGATCACTGCGTCGCCCCGGTGGCGCAGTGCCTGCCGGTGCCCGCGGGCTGGACCGATGTGCAGGCCGCTTCGCTGCCCGAGACGTTTTTCACCGTCTGGAGCAACGTCTTCGACCGCGGCCGCCTGCAGGCCGGGCAGACCCTGCTGGTGCAGGGCGGCAGCAGCGGCATTGGCATCACCGCCATTCAGCTGGCCAGGGCCCTGGGCGCGACCGTGCTGGCCACGGCGGGCACGGACGAGAAGTGCCATGCCTGCGTGCAGTGGGGCGCGGCCCATGCCATCAACTACAAAACGCAGGATTTCGTGCAGGAAGTGCGGCGCCTGACCGACGGGCACGGCGCGGACGTGATTCTCGACATGGTCGCAGGCGACTACGTGGCGCGCGAGGTGCAGTGCCTGGCGGAAGACGGACGCCTCGTCATCATCGCGGTGCAGGGCGGCGTGCAGGCGCAGTTCGATGCCGGTCTCGTGCTGCGCAAGCGTCTGACGATCACCGGCTCCACGCTGCGGGTGCGTCCGGTGGCGTTCAAGGGGGCGGTCGCTCGTGCCTTGCGCGAGCACGTCTGGCCTCTGCTCGCCAGCGGCGCCGTCCAGCCCGCAGTGCATGCGACCTTCGCCGCCGCCGAGGCAGCGCAGGCCCACACGCTGATGGAATCGAGCCGCCACGTCGGCAAGATCGTCCTGACATGGTAGGGGAGGTCGCATCATCATGACGCGCCAGAAATTCGTGGCTGGTAACTGGAAGATGAACGGCAGCCTGCAGGCCAACGCCGCGCTGCTGCAGGCGATCTGCCAGGCGCTCGCGACGGATCCGCCTGCGTGCCGGGTGGCGGTCGCCGTGCCCGCGCCGTATCTGGCTCAGGTGCGGCAACTGCTTGAAGGCAGCGTGGTGGAACTTGGCGCGCAGGATGTCTCGCGGCACGAACAGGGCGCCTACACCGGGGAAGTCTCGGCTGCCATGCTCGGCGACTTCGACGTGCGTCATTGCCTCGTCGGCCATTCCGAGCGGCGCCATTACCACGGCGAGACCGATGCCGTGGTGGCCGCCAAGGCGAAGCAGCTGCTTGCGCACGGCATCACGCCCATCGTCTGCGTGGGCGAGACGCTGGCCGAGCGCGAAGCGGCGCAGACGCAGGCCGTTGTCGCGCGCCAGCTCGGCGCCGTGCTAGATCTGGTGGGCGCCGATGCCGGCCGCATCGTCGTGGCCTACGAGCCGGTCTGGGCCATCGGCACGGGCCGTACGGCCACGCCGCAGGAAGCGCAGCAGGTGCACGCCGGCGTGCGCGCACAACTGGCCGCCGCGTCGGCACCAGCCGCGCGGGTGTCGGTGCTTTATGGCGGCAGCATGAATGCAGGCAATGCGGCCGAGCTGCTGGTGCAGCCCGACATCGACGGCGGCTTGATCGGGGGCGCGGCCCTCAAGGCCCCGGATTTTCTAAAGATCATCAGTGCAGCGCGCATCCGGTAAGCGCTGACAACACCCACTTGCGGAGCAATTTCAAATGCATCTTCTGCTCAACATCATCTTTGCCGTGCAACTTCTCACGGCCATCGCCATGGTCGTGCTGATCCTCGTGCAGCATGGCAAGGGCGCCGACATGGGCGCGGCGTTCGGCAGCGGCAGCGCGGGCAGCCTTTTCGGCTCCAGCGGCAGCGCCAATTTCCTCTCGCACACCACGGCGGTGCTGGCCACGATCTTCCTGCTGGCCACGCTCACCCTGGCCTATTTCGGCAATCAGCGGCCGGCCAGCGACAGCGTCGGCAGCGTGCTCGAAACACCGGCCGCGGTTGTGCCTGCCACGCCCAAGACGCAAGAGCCCGTTGCCCCGGCGGCCGCGGACAAGAGCGAGCCCGCCAAGACCGGCGCCGACAGCAGCCAGATCCCGACGAAGTGAGGGCGCGGCATGGGCGCGAAAAAGCGCCGCGCCGCACTGGAGTGAGGGTTTTTACGGGTTAGAATTACCCGTTGTCTGGATGCTTACCCATCGAACGCCTGTTCGACCCTCTTGCGGTCCAGATGCCTACAACAAGCCGTCGTGGTGGAATTGGTAGACACGCTATCTTGAGGGGGTAGTGGCGAAAGCTGTGCGAGTTCGAGTCTCGCCGA